>Ga0307471_100000002_pt1 | contig 184980 bp, 306 predicted proteins | sample atmos_gasesAM3C__2_FD_204566 | JGI IMG/M metagenome (GOLD analysis project Ga0307471, IMG submission 204566) | Hardwood forest soil microbial communities from Morgan-Monroe State Forest, Indiana, United States - atmos_gasesAM3C_515 | ecosystem: Environmental > Terrestrial > Soil > Temperate... | reverse complement strand
CGGATTTTGAGGCCGATTCTTGCCCAGATTCGGGCAAGAAACCGGTCTTCGTCGAGAAGCGTCGCGATTTCACGGGAATGCGCCACTGCGGGACGGGTTGCGCAAGACTTCGGAGGGTGATACTCGTAGAGACAGACTTGCGCGCTATGGGTTGGTGGTGCTAAATGGGCGCATGACAAGGCCGAGGCTGCTCAACCTGTGCTGCTGCGCGGGCGGCTCTTGCCGCGGCTACGAGCAGGCGGGCTTCGAGGTGTGGGGCGTGGATATCGAGCCGCAGCCGCACTACCTCAATCCGGAGCGGTTCATTCAGGCGGATGCTCTTGATCTGCTGGCGGACGTGAAGTTCATGGCCGGATTTTCCGCTGTTCACGCGAGTCCGCCGTGTCAGGGATACTCGCCTCTCAACGCCTACAATCACCATGACTACCCGATGCTGATCGAGCCGATTCGGGAGTTGCTTTCCGGGTATCAGATGCCGTACGTGATCGAGAACGTGCCCGGCGCCCCGCTTCGCGACCCCGTCATGCTGTGCGGTTATATGTTCGAAGATCTGCTCGTCGAGCGACACCGGCTGTTTGAAGCCGGGAACTTCGATCTGCGGCAGCCCGTGCACCCGCCGCACTCCCTGCGTTGCACGAGGAACGGGTACTTGCCGACGGGAGCCGCGCCACTGATGTCGATTCATGGCGGGAAGCATTCTCGCGCTTGGCAGCGGAAGGCTTGCGAGGTGATGGGCACGCCGTGGATGGCGGTTCCGGAAGATGCCCCTGTCGCGCGCATCAAGGAAGGAATCCGGGAGGTGTGCGAAGCGATTCCGCCGGCGTACACGCGCTGGGTTGGCGAGCAGATGACGGCCGTCGAGGGCACCCCTTGAATCGGTGCGGCTAGACTGGCAGGGTAAGGCCGCAGCCGTCGTGAGCGAAGGGAGCCTGGCGTGACCGAGCAGTCTGGGGACGCACCGTCCGGAGGTTGGAACATTCCGAGACCCGACCCGTCACGCTTGACTGATATCGCTATCGAGCGGGCGACGGCCCAGTTCAACCGGGCGCTGGATGCCCAGGCTACGCTTCTCGCTGAGCGGATCTCGGCGGCGCGGCTGGAGCGCACTCAGGAGATTAGAAGCCTTCGGGAGATCATTGAAACCCGGCTGGATGCCATCGACCGGGCCACCGTTCTTCTTGCCTCCGACCTTCGAAATGTTCCGACCGAGATGACGACCGCGATCGCGTCACTGCGCGAGCTGCACGAGGAGCGGTTCAGTTCGATCTCACAGCAGTTTTCCGAGCGGGACATCCGGACGGATCAGGCGAGCAAGGCCGCGAAAGAGGCCCTCGACGCGGCGCTGCAGGCCGCTAAGGAGCTAGTCAATGCGCAGGGTGAGGCGTCCGCAGCAGCAGCCGTTAAATCAGAGACCTCGTTCGCGAAGCAGATAGACCAGATCGGCACGATTATTTCTACCCTGGAGAAAGCGCTGGATGCCCGGATTACCGAGTTGAAGGAGCGTGTTGACCGCGGTGAGGGAACTCAGAGCGGGGTCGCATCGGTGACCGGTACCCCTTTTGACGCGTCGACGTACAGCCAATTCGCGACAGCATCGCAGCAGGCAGGCGGACAGGCGCGACTCAGCCAGGCGATCGCCGCTATTTCGGTTATCATTGCCATTGTCAGCGTTATTATCGTTGTGGCCCTCCATAAGTAAGGGATAGCAGCTGGCGCGGGACGGGTTGCGCGAGGCGTCGAGGAGTGATACTCGTAGAGGCAGAAAGCGGTCAGACAGGCCGCGAGCCCAGACAGGGAGCCAGAGATGGTAGAAGTTTCACGCGCCGAAACCATCCGCGTTACCCTCACCGATGACGAGCTGCTGCGCGTTGTGGCTCGCTTCTGGCCAGACGATCAGGAGCTGCCGGACTTCGAAGAAGATCTGCGCTGGGAGATCACCGGCGTCGATCGGAGTCATTCCACCGGTGAGCGAGATCAGTTCGGGAAGCTCCTCAGCCGCAAGGGCACCGGGTCCGGGGTCGAGATCAGGCTCGTTCGGAAGGCTGCCCGGGAACCAGAGTCCGATGTTCGGCAGGAAAAGCGCTACGGTGATAGCCGCGATGGTTACAGAGCTTGGGCCGAAAACAAGGAGCAGTCATGATTCATGCGGTTACCGTGTCCGTACCGGCCGGGACTGTCGTTGAGGTGTTCACGGCCCTTGGCTTCGATATGCCGCGTAGGCGCACCGTCACCCTGAGTTCGGATGCGTCGCACAAGGGTTCGCTGCAGCTTGCCCAGGACGCGGAAGGCACATCACTGTCGATTCGCATTCCCCAGTCGTGGCCGGATCCCCGCCCGCCGTTCCAGTTCGTGACGGACGGGGATCCGGTGTACGTGAAGAACACGAGCCCGGAAGACCTGGACTTGCTTGTGCTGCTGACGGCTGCCGTTTAGCCGCGGGATCGCGTAAGAGAGACAGGTGAGGATGAGCGATGCGACTGACGACCGAGCAGGCTGACCGACTGGCGCAGGAGCGGCCTCCCTATCCGTCACCCAGTGATGACCCGGCTGAGTTCTGCCCTGGGACTACGGGACCGAGGGACCGCGCCACCCCGGCGCCCGCTAGGCGCTAGCCTTTACCCTGCCATTTGAAGCCAGGTCCGGGGCGTACCCGCGAAGGGCACTGACGCGGTATGCCTGCGAGTATAATCTCGATCCGTCGAGGAGGAACAAGTGGCTAGTGACGAACGCCCGGAGAGCAAGTCCCCGATGGGGGAGGAAATCGGCGGGCCGCCGGTCGCCCCTCCTGGTGACGAGGGCGGTGTCATCAACCCGGCGCCTGGCTCAGGTGAAGGTCACTCGGGGGAGGTCGCAGATCTAGAATCTAGTGAGGTGCGGCTCGCGGTCGTAGAAGCTCTGTGGAGGACAGGCCGGAAGGTGGGGCGGACGATCTACGCCATGGTTGCGAAGCTGCCCTCGGATGATGACGAGCTGATCGGTGTCATGGACACCAGAGAGCTAGCCCAGGCAGCCGTGAACGCGCATAACACCGCGCTCTCAGATCGGAAGGCTTCGGGATGAGCAAGTCCTCGTAGGGGCATAACCCCGGGCGTTCGGGCATAATGGCTAGATGGCGCGTCCGCGAGAGTATCAGGTATACCCGGGTAACCGGTTCGGCAGGCTTACGGTGATTCGTGAGGTACGCACGACCCGCTGGATGGCTATATGTCGTTGCAAGTGCGGCAACGAGGTTGCTGTGTCAGTAGAGCATCTCAGGACCGGGCATACCCGTTCGTGCGGGTGTGCTCAGCGTGAGCGTGGATTTTCGGAGTCAGTGCCGAAAATGTCGTCGAGCGCGACAGGTGCTAGGAGTAGTGCGAAGAAGCTCCTGGACATCTGCTGTAAGGCTGGCGGGGCTTCAATGGGTTACCATATGGCTGGGTTTGAGGTGACCGGGATGGACATTGACCCGCAACCACACTATCCATTTGAGTTCTGGAAGGCTGATTTTACGAAACTGACGGCAGGTGAGCTGAGTGCTATCGCACAGGATTTTGATGTAGTAGTCGGCAGTCCGCCATGTCAGCATTATTCAGCAATGACGGAGCTGGTGAAAGTTACACATCAGAAAAAGAAAGGCATTTATTCCGGTCGTGATGATTATCCAGATCTAGTAGTTCCGTTTCGTGAGATGGTGCAATCAATTGGTCTTCCCTATATTATCGAAAATGTTCCGGGTGCTCCGTTGCTAAATCCAGTTCAGCTTTGCGGGTCGTCATTCGCGCTTCGCGTTCGTCGTCATCGGCTTTTCGAGTCGAGCTTGCCGTTGCGAGGCGTCGCATGTAATCATCAATGGCAGGATAGGCACCGTCCATATTATCAGGTGAAGTACGGACCTGGTAGTGATAAGATGACCGGGACTATCGGGGTGTATGGCACGGGGAATGGTGATCACTTGGACGGTATCGAGCAGGTAAATCTTCACCGGGTAGCCATGGGAATCGACTGGATGGATGCGAAGGAAATAGCGCAGGCAATTCCTCCGGCTTATACGTTTTATCTCGGAAAGCAGATCTTGGAGGTTCTAGCACAATGAGTGATCTCGAGTACTGTCGACGGTACTGGCGGGAAGGCCGCTGTCCGTGCTGCGGGAGCGAGCTGACCTCCTGGCCAGGCAGGGATCGGGACTACGAGCCGGCCGCTGTTGCGGAGGGCGTGTTCATGTGCGGGCGCTGCATCGGGAATCGGCACTACGAAGATCCGCCCGGCTTCCTCGACGAGCTGCTGGAAGCCCTGGTGCCGTGAGTGTATCCTCTGATACTGAGACCGGATCGGTAGTGGTTCGGGTTATCAGGGAGAATTATGATCAAGCACGCGCATGAGCTTCGGCTCGGCGATAGAATTAACCTCATACACGGAGAGCTAGCCTCTTCTTACTTCGGGTCAGCAGGCGGTACGATGGTGGTGGTAGGCCTCGAGATGCTGCCGTCGGCGGAAGTGCGCGTTACGGTCGTGCAGTACGTACCAGAATCGGGAGGCGGCAAGTCTCGCCTCGATCTTTCAGGCGGTATCTCAGAGGATTTTCCGTGTTTCGATCTGTTCGAGCTAGGCGCTCAGCCCGGTCAGTATGTAGGAGATGCTCGCCCCAGGGTGGCGAACTGACAGGAGCAGGATCATGACATTCGTTCAGGTTATCGAATTTCGTACGTCTGACATCAGCGCGGCGTACACGATTAACGATGACTGGTGGGCTGCCACCGAGGGAAAACGCACGGCACGATCGATAACGGTGACCCGCGATCGCTCCGATTCTCAGCTCTACCGCATGGCGGTGGTCTTCGACTCCTACGAGTCCGCGATGGAGAACTCTGCCCTGCCCGAGACTCAGGCTGCGGCCGAGCGGTACCAGCAGCTGTCCGGAACTCCGCCGGTCTTCCGCAACCTCGATGTTCTGCGCGCCTGGTAGTAAGGCAGGTTACTGCTCGTCACATTCTCGGCACTCCCACCCGCCGTCACCGTCCGCCCGGATCTTCTCGCCAGGCTCGATGGGAGATCCGCACCTGGAGCACAGCCCTCGGTAGGCGGCGTAGAACCACGGGCCTTTCATGCGGTAGAGTGTGCCTATTGCTCCTCGTCGTCCTTCGGCACTGGCGGGGCTTATCGGGCGGACGGGCTTAGCTGGTTGTCTTGGGCTAGGCTCTCCGCCCGGACTGGTTACTGCGGCAGCCACGGGGGCGGGTGGCATGGCCGCAGCGGCAGCGAGCCCCAGCCGGTGATACCACGGGAGCCAGGCAACGGCGACGTCCGCGGGCAGGCGATGGTACGCGACGAGCCACCAGGCGATGTTGGTCATCATTTCGGCGTACCCGCGGAACAGCCGGTCGTCGTGCGGGGCGTTGTCGAGCACCCAGGGTGACCAAAAATACCAGCCCAGGTAGTAAGCCAGATCGGGTGGCAGGCTGGGCCAGTCTTCACCTCTGACGTGGATGAGTGACACTGCTGCTACTGTTCGATACTTGCATTACTGTAGTTCGAAAATTTCACGGTTGTCATTCGGGTACCGCCTGTATCGCTCGCCGTAGCATCGGAGTATTGTAACGCCCTACAGGGGAGGGTGACGGTGATCGACCCGGATGATGACGAAGGCGGCGAGTGGGAGTACTCGGCGAGCTTCAGCGACTGCACCTGCGAGCATGACTCTGAGGAGCACGGCTGGGGGCACTGCAACGTCGATGACTGCCCGTGCGAGGGAGGCTGGGAAGAGTGACAGCAGGCAAGCACGTCAGCGAGGATTTTCGTGGGATGGATGCACCGTAATGCCTGAGGACACGTATTCCGCCTGGATCACGCAGGCACTTCAGCTAGCTGATGAGCGTCAGGATGATGACCCGGAAGTCATTGCTGCTACTGTGGCGAGAGGAATGAATCAGGATCGGCTTCGCGAGTTTGCTATCGGGATGCTTAGTTCTTATGTGGCAGGTCATCGTCGTCAGCAGGCGCGCGTAGCGGAGGATCGTGCAGCTAGGGAAGCGCAGCGAATCGAATATGAAACAGCACAGCAGACGGCACGAGAGGTACGACGTTCAGAGCAGAGGCTCAAGGAAGAACAGCATCGGGAGTGGTGTCGTCAGCGAAGTGATTTCGTAGCAGCTCATCCGGCTCGTGTTATTCGGGAATGGGGGGTTAGGACAGGTCGCGTAGTACCGGATCGTGGTGCTATACCAGAGGGAATCAGGCAAGAGTACGCGGAGGCTATCGGCGTGGAGTATGTATATACGGCTACGGCGAGAGAAAATTTGGTTGAGTGGCGTCGAGATGATCCGCAGCATGCGGTCGCCCCCACACCACCGGAGTTTATCAAGTATAGAGACTGCTTGGCGGGGCCAGGCGTATGGCTGGATGCACATGAACGAAAGAAGTTCCGCAGGTGGCTTGGCAAGGATTTTGCCGACTGGTATGAGCGTGCGCGTGCTGCTGCTGCAAATACCGATGAGAGGAGTGTTGCTTTTTTTGAATCTAATTGGCATCCGGATGGGCCAATGGCGTATTACGAGGAGCTTCGAAGAAAACAAATTTATAAGCTGATCTATGAGGTAGCTGCGCAGACTCGTCTGGAAGTTACAACTGAGCTGTTGAATACCCAGATAGCGCTCGGTGATGGTACGATGGTTACCTGGGGTACGGCAACTGTTGAGCAGCATCGGCAGCGCATAGAGATGCTAGCTAAGAACGCGTCCGGAATTGTTGAGACGGCTGCTCGACACGGGTCGGCCATCGCTATGATTACTGATGCAAATGCGACGTGTCTAAACGAACTGAAAGACGGACAACAGTGATTGCAGCAACGATAACGACGGAAATTCGTCTGGATGAAAAATATGGAGGGGGATCCGGCGGGCAGCCTCTTCGGATGCTGAGGGTGAAGGCGTCAGGTCTGCGTACCCATAATGGAGGTAGCGGGAGGTGCTCTCTAACTGTTATTTTGGCGGAGAAAAACAGTTTGGAGGACGATGCTCGTTTTATAGCGTGGGTCGTGACATACCTTGAGGGAAAGCTAGCCGCTTGTGATTATTTGGAAGACTTGGAGCTATATACTGAATCGGATAGCAATGCCTGAGGAAAAGTGGCGGAGAGGGCTGAATGAGGCCTATTACTGCCGGGTGCGGGAGCGCTGGCTGGCCGGAAGCTGCCCGTGCTGCGGACTCGATGGTATCCCTGGGGATGTTTCTATCGCGGAAGGCGTTCGGCTGTGTAAGGTGTGTGAGTATCATGGTCACCATCTCGACGAGGAGCACGTGGAAGAGCTGCTTCGCTCGCTCGTGCCGGCAAGGGAACAGCAATGAGCGCGATCCGCTTCACCGACATGGGCGTGATGTGCAATCATGAGGGTTGCGCGGAGATGCGCTACGGTTCGCAGCTTCAACTCGGGGAGGGTATGACGGTAACGGCGGTCCGGGCCAGGCTGCGCCCGCTCGGCTGGAAAACAGGTGTGGAAAACATCATCCGGGTGAGCGAACGTGAGGTTGAGTACGGCACGCGGCTGGATTTCTGTCCTGATCACGCGAAGGATGCTAATGGCACGCGATAACGATGACTGGTACGCGTCAGCAGCCCGAGCAGGTAACATCCCCTTGGAGCGGTACTCGGAGCAAGACTGGGATGCGTGGTCGGTCAGCGGAGACGGTTCGCCGTACACGAAAATCCTGGATAATTTCGAGGGGCTTATCAGGACTATGATGAAGGTGTTGTTTTCAGTATGGTCATGACGCCCGACGATGAGAACCGAGTAATAGCCGCCGCTGATCTGACCGGGCGAACCGGAGCGACATCGTTCGAGCTTGGATGTCTCCATGAGGATGTTCCTGTTGCCGAGGCAGGCTGGTACGCCACTGCTTATTATAAAGGTATGCGCATCATTGCTGAAAATCACTCTGACCCGTGCGAGGCCGCTGAGGCGCTGGCGGTGAAGCTGCTAACCGGCGCGAAATGCATGTGCGGAAAAATAGTTACCCTCGACGGGATCAGCGCATTCGCGTTCATTAACCCGGTGATGGCGGACGGGTCATCTTTTTCGGTCGATGATGCCGTGAAGGCTGGGCAGTGCCACTGGAAGCGAACGGGCAAGCGGTGGAATTCGGCATGCGGACGATAGGAGAACAAGATGGGACCGCATGAGATGAGAGGGCCGGGCAGGCGGATGGACAGTGAGTACGTGGAGGATGTCGTCCGGTTGGGACGGGAGGCGGATGCCCGGAAGCTGCGTGAGGCCGCAGAGGTGATCCGGCGTCGGACGACGAGGCCGAAGACGTTCTGGCCGTGGGGGATCATTCGGGTTCTCGAGCTAAACGCTGACCGGCTGGAGCGCGGTGATCTTGCCAGGTGATTCCGGCCGCGCCTGTTCTTGTCTGGGATTGTAACAGCGGTGGCGACCCGGCTGTCTTTCGGATATCGAACTCGCCAGAGGTGTTTACCTGGGTGAGACAGAACATCCCCGAGCCCGTCGAGCGGTGCATTTACCGCATCGAGTTCTACATTCTCGACGGGTATAGCGCTGTTGTCTATCGGTATCGACGGAACGAGGGTGGTTTCAGGTTCCGGGACGATGCGACCGGGGAGGCGGCTAGGGCGGAGCCGGAGCACGTGCTGCTGAGCGCGCTTCCGCCGCGGGAACTTTGGCCGGATGGGTACTCTGTTTTAGCCGGTGATCAGCAACGCCAGGGTAGCAAGGCACAGGCCGAGCGCTACGAACGTCGCCCAGGGGGTTCGCGGATTCACGAACACGGTGATGATGGCCCCGATCGCGATCAGGATGACGGCGATCAGGATCAGCGTTCCGTGCAGGCCGGTGACAGTGAGGGAAACAGCGAGATCAGACATGCGCTCCTCCAGGCCGCGGGTGGTCTGCCTGTTCTATACCGTAAGATGCTGTTCGTCAAACGGGCAGATGTGTAGCTGAAGTGCTCCGCAGAGGGTAGAATGACCAGAGCGCCTTGCGGGGAAGGATCGGCGGGATGAGATCGAAGCAGTACTGTGAGAGCCATGTGCTTATGATCGTTCCGTACCGGTCATGGAAACGCCTCTGGCTCGCACGCTACCAGTTCTGGTGCTCCGAGTGTGAGCGGACGGTCACCGAGCCGGTCTGGCGTGACGACCTGGAAGCGGCTATCGGCTGCATCCTTGCGATAATTGTGATTGTTCTGAGAATTACGGGGGTAATATAGATGAGCTATGACGACGGAGACGAACCGCCAAGCAGGGAATCATGCTTCGTTCGCGGGGAATCCAGGCCGCGGGTACTGTCCGAGCAATGCCCAACGTGCATCGGCCGACCAGGGAATTCGATGTATTTGCAGTCAGGACGGCTCCGGCAGATGGTGCGAGACGGGATGCAGGAAGGCAGTCAGGGGATCATCTGCCACGAAACGCTTTCCTATGGCGTTCACCGGGAGGTTGGCGGGGCTTTGTGTCGCTGGTTTTATGACACTTACGGGTATAAAAACAACTTTATTCGGGTCATGGCCCGGCTGGGCGGGTTTACCGAAGTTATCCTGTCAAAAGAGGAAGAAGAATAATGAGAGCAAGAGCAGGCGCTGATAAGCGTAGGAATGCCGAGGGCCGGAATCCCGCTGCGGACAGGGACTGTGCTCGGTGGCTGCGCGAGCGGAACCCGGACTGGTCGGATGAGCGGATCGAACGGCAGATCCTTCGTACCTACGTGATCGATGATCACTACAACTGGACGTCCGCACTGGTCGAGGCAGAAGTCGACAGGATTCTCAACGGCGAGCCTCCCCAAGATGGGCCGTATCTGTGATCACCAGCGTTGGCTTTAGTGCTTCACGGGAGCTGTCCGCCGAGGCGCGGAACGGCGTGGTGACTAACGTGCTGACTGCCCGGGTTCCGGATGCCGATCGTTACATTACGGGTGCCTGCATCGGCGGGGACGCCTTTATCGGCAAGTGGCTTTGTTATCATCGGGATACTGCTGAGCATGTGATCGTTGTTCCGGCAGACCGTAGTCGGGTGGATCCCTGGTGGGGAGCTGTTCCGACAGGGCTGCGTAGGATCACGGTGATTGAGATGCCGCCGGGCACCACGTATGCCGACCGGAATCGGCGTATCGTCGACGAGAGCACGATGGTGTTCGGCTTTCCTGCCTATTCCGAGGAGGATCCGCAGTCGCTGCGGAGCGGGACCTGGCAAACATTGCGATTTGCAAAACGGGTCGGGAAGCTCCGTGAGTGGCACTGCGTCACGCCTCCGTACCAAGGGATGATCGAGTCGGCGGCGCTGTTATGACAATCCCCTTCGATCCGGATTGGACGATCGCCCCGGCCGCGACGCTGGACGACTGGATGCAGGAGAACGGCTTGTCCGTGGATGTGCTCGCCGTTGCCTGCGTGGGCAGGGAGAACAAGCAGTACGCGGTCACGCTGATCCGTGAAGTTCTGGATCGGAAGCCCCTGCTTAAGTCGCACGCGGACTGTCTCGCTATGGGGACTTTCATCCCGGCCCGGTTTTGGCTCGCGTTGGAACAGAACTACCGGGCCGGACTGGCAAAAGGACTGACAGACACCACGCACCGGATCGAACGGTTAGAGTGGCGGTGCCTAGTTGTCAGCGAGCAGCTCGTCGATCTCACCGAGGCAGCAGCTTACGTCATCGCTCAACTGCTCATCGCGGAGGTCTGCCGGAACTTCGATGACGGTGACGGCGGTTACTCTTCTGGGAACGGATGGTTTCCTGATGCGTGACTGTTGCACGGCTACCTTCCCTGTAGTGTTGGTCTAGTAGTATCATAGAGTCTAAGATGTGACGAAAGAAAGAGGAAGAGGCGGAAGATGCCCATAGAAAATAAGGACAACGGGACACCGGCACCAGAACCAGCGCCGCGTTCGGTGAGCCAGGCCCCGGTCAGTTTCGATCTGAGTCGGCTGACCAACGTCGACAAGGTTGTCGGAGTGGCGTCCCTCGTCGCGCTGATCGCGCTTTTCCTGCCCTGGTACACCGCTTCGATTAGCGGATTCGGGTACTCGATCGGGGGAAGTACGGACGCCACCTACTACGGATGGATGTGGGTCGAGTTCCTTGTCGCGCTCGCGCTGATCGGTTACCTAGTGGCAACCACGGCCTGGGGCCGGCTGATCTCTCCTGCTGCGCACGGGAACCTGCTCGCCATCGGGACCGCCGTTCAGCTGCTTCTCGTGCTGATCGCGTTTTTCGACAAGCCGGACTCGGGGATACCAGGACTCTCCATCGGCTGGGGCTTTGGTGCTTTCATCGGACTGGCTGCGGCGATCGTGGCGGGCCAGCGGGCTCTCTACTCCGTGGTTCGTGCCTATGTTGAGAGCCACACGGCGGTGCCGCCGTCGGCCTAGCCGGGCAAGATGAAGGCCCCTGACGAGAACGTCGGGGGCCTTCGCTGTGCGAGGACTACTCCTGAGGCTTGGCGTAGTTCGCGTAGCCAGAGAAGTCGTAGGCGATGCATGGCTCGTTCCCGGTCACCCAGGCGTCATGTCCCGGCGAGATGACGAACGCGTCGCCTGGCCCGATGTCGGATTCTGTTCCATCATCCATGAGGATGTGCATGCTTCCGCTCGCGCAGTATCCGTTGTGCGCCGCCTGGCAAGTGTCCGTGCCGACGATCGACCGCAGCGACTGCGTCCAGCGCCAACCGGGCTCGAAGGTAGCGAACCCGAAGGTCATCGCGCCCACGGTTACGACATCCAGCTGCCCGTTCGGGAACACGCGGTGGTCGTCGGGTGTGCCGAGGTTCTTCACTTCCAGCATGATCTCGCCCTTCTCCTTGTCCTGTCTGCTCGTCTGCGATGCTCACGGTACACGATGGCTGTAGCGGGGAAAATCCCCCTTGCGCTCCGTCAGGAACCGTGTAAGCTGCTGTACGACAGCAAGCCGGATCGACCTGGTTATCGCCTTCTAAGCCGGTGGACGCGGGGTGGGAGTCCCTGCTCCCGGGAGACCGGGGTAGCTCAGGATGGAGCACCGAAAATGCCGGGACTGAACTTATGCCTGCTGTCACTGACAACCGCATAGTGTTCACGGACTTAGCATGGCGAGCCGGATCGACCTGGTTATCGCGGGAGCTGGGGGTAGCGAGGTTCGAATCCTCGCTCCGGTTGTAAGATCGGGTAGCTCAATGGATAGAGCACCAGCATGATATATGCCGGGACGGATTTTATGCCCGCTATGCTGATTAACACACAACTACATCGCGGCGAGCCGGACGCGTCCGGTTATCTGATGGGATATGGGGTTCGAATCCCCCGGCCTGCAAGGGTTAGGGAGTGCGGCTTCTCCACTTCCGGATACGACATATGCCCGCCGCACTTACACACAACTACATCGCGGCGAGCCGGAATCCTCCGGTTATCGAAGGTTCGATTCCTCCGCAGTCCATCCGAAAGGTTTGGTCTGCATGCTCAATTGGCCGAGCACCCGGAAGAAGCTTTACGCCCGCCGTACCCGCACGCATGCCGAGGCCCTGCGAGCCGGAGGCAGACGGTTATCTTGGACGAAACCCGTCAGTCGTTCTTACGCCCGCAGGGCTTTAGTCAGCCACGAAAGGATTTATCCGATGAGCGTACTCGTCATCATGAAGTTCCCCGGTGATACCGCAGTGTTCCGTCAGGCCCTGACCGATCGGGCCGCTGTGTTCACGGAAATCACCGATTCAAGCCAGTCACAGGGCGCGCTCCATCACCAGTTCGGCATCGGCGACGGCATCGTCGTGGTCGTCGACGAGTGGGAGACCGCGGAGCAGTTCCAGCAGTTCTTCGCCAACCCTGCTCTGCAGTCATTCATCGCGGAAGTCGGTGCGCAAGGCCCGCCGGAGATCACCATCGTTGAGGCTCTTACCGAGACGCAGTTCTGAGCAGCACCCTGCGAGCCGGAGGCAGACGGTTATCACTCAAACCATGGCAATCCGTCAGCCGTTCTTATGCCCGCAGGGCTTCTGCTTTTATATCGCAGTACGAGAAAGGATTTTTCTGATGAGCAGCGCGCTGGAGCGTCATGTCACCCCGAGGCGCACTCCGCAGTCCGAGCCGGCCCGTGAGGACCAGGTCAAGAACAACGCGGGCGGGTTTGTCTTCGTCATCGACGATTACGCGCGGCTCAACAGGTTTTTGACATTGGGGGTCGAAGGCGGAACGTACTACGTTACCGAGCGTGATCTCACCCGTGATAATGCCGGGGTAGTCACCAAGCTCGCAAAGGCATCCGATCCGCGACTCGTCAACGATGCGGTAGCGATCAGCCAGGCGGGCCGGGCACCGTGCAACGACCCAGCGCTCTTCGCTCTCGCGGCGGCATCCGGCCTGGGCAGCACTGAGGCTCGCGCTCATGCCCTGTGGGCACTGCCGCAGGTCGCGCGCACCGGCGGTCACATCCTGAAGTACGCGCTGTACGCGGAGATGTTCCGCGGCTGGGGTCCGCAGCTTATCAAGGGCGTCCGTAACTGGTACACCGGCCAGAGCACTGAGGGTGCCGCCTACCAGGTGCTCAAGTACAAGCAGCGGGATAAGTGGGCGCAGCGTGACCTGATCCGGCTCGCGCACGTCCAGCACCACGGCAACACGCGGCAGCAGGCTCTGTGGAATTACATCGCTAAGGGCGTTCTCGGCGATGAGCTGGCCGGGATTCCGGTTGTCCAGGCTGCTGCAGCTGCGCACGCCACCCAGGACGTCAGCGAGTGGGTTTCGATCATCGAGGGCTGTCGCTCCCTGTCGCACGAGATGCTGCCGTCCGAGGCAACGGGGAACGCTGACGTATGGCGGGCGCTGATCGCGAACGGCAACGTTCCGCTGGGCGCGCTGACTCGCAACCTGGCCAAGCTGACCCGGCTCGGCGTGCTCGCCCCGATGGACAGCCTGACCAGCGACGTCGCCACCAGGATCGCCGACTCGGCCGGACTGGCGAAGGCTCGCATCCATCCTGTTGAGATGCTGCTCACCTTGAAGGCATACGCGGCCGGCCGTCCGATGCGCGGCAGGGGCGGCACCTGGACCCCGGTTCCGGTCATCACCGACGCCTGCGATGCGGGATTCTACGCGGCCTACGGTTCGGTTGAGCCGTCCGGAAAGCGGATCGTCAACGCCACCGACACGTCTGGCTCGATGGGCTGGGCGATTGCCGGGTACCCGTTCACCGCCGTCGAGGCGGTCGCTGCCATGGCCATGGTCACCCAGAAGACCGAGCCGTATTCCGGCATGTTCACCTTCAGCACCGAACTGCTTCCGATCGACCTGTCGCCGCGGATGCGCCTTGACGCCGTTATCGCCAAGATCATGAGCGTCTGGGGCGGATCCACTGACTGCGCGGCGCCGATGACCTGGGCGACTCGTCACCGAGTGCAAGCGGATGTTTTCAGAGTGTGGACGGATGGGGAGACCTGGTACGGTCCGATTCACCCGCATCAGGCTCTGGAAGAGTACCGGCAGAAGATGGGCATCGACGCCCGGCTTCAGGTCATCGCGATCTCGCCGACTGAGTTCAGCATCGCTCGTCCCGAGGATGGACGAGAACTCGATGTCTCGGGTTTTGACTCAGCTATTCCGACCCTGCTTGCAGATCACGCGCGAGGAGATATCTGAACAGGTGCAGGCAGGTAGTCGGCCGTGGATGTCCGGATAGCGCAGGCGAGGGAGCACCACGCGGCGGCAGCGGACCTGGATGATCAGGCCCACCGCCGCCGCTACCTGCGTGATATCATCATCCGCCAGCTTCGCCAGGAAGATCCGAAGCGCTGGACCTTCGGCCGGCTGGCCCGGGAGGTCGGTGTCAGCAAACAGTTGATTGCTTACGTTTGCGGGTGTGCTCTGGAGCCCGATGAGCGGGAAGACTTCGGGTGAAGGGCGTCCTGCTTGACAACTGGGAGCTGCGCCGCTGGCTACTGTGGCCGTCGTGTGCGCTCCGCCGTCACCGGGAGATGTTCTGGCTGGAAAATCGCTGGAACGGCGTCACTGTCGAGGAAATTTCCCGGTGTTCATGCGGTCGTCGGGCGAGGCGCTACCCGCGACGGTCAAGGTAGGGTATCGTGGTGGGGTACGTGGTCCCCTTAGGGACAGAAAGTACTCGAAAGGACAAGAGTGAAAAAGATCATCCTGGCTCTCATCTCAATCGCAGCCGTAGCGATGACGATGGCTATCCCCGCCGGGGCTGCTAGCGCCATGCGCCGCAGTGCACCACCGACGGCTACTTCTCCGATCAACTATCTTCCAACGAAGGGCGGTGCCGCGTCGCTTGCTACCCTCGGGAAGCTCGGCAGCGGCAACCTCGCCTATCACGGCGGGCCGGTTCAGACTACCCCGCGCGTCTACCTCGTCTTCTGGGGTAAGTGGTGGCATTCCGCGTGCGTTGGTCAGCAAGGTCACGGGCTGGCTGACGAGAATTACCTGATCAACTTCTTCAATGCCCGGGGTACTGGTCCGGATCTGCTGTCAAACACCATGACTCAGTATCACGGTGTTCCGGGTCAGCGTTCGGAGTTCAGCGGCAAGGTTCTTTACGGTGCGGTCGCGGACTGCAGTAACCCGCCCGCCAGCGCGACGCAGGCACAGCTCGCTGCGGTCGCCGTCGCCTACGCTAACTACTTCAAGGCACATGGGCAGCTGATCAACGCCAACACCCAGATTATCGTGGTCAGCCCGTCCGGCACTAATCCTGGTGGCGGCTTCGGCTCTTCCTACTGCGCCTGGCATAGCTGGGCTAGTGATGGCTCACTTGAGTTGTCCTACACCAACGAGCCGTACATGCCTGATCAGGGCGGCAATTGCGGGGCGGACTTCCTTCCGTCCGGCCCGTCTCCGGCGCTTCAGGGCTGGTCGATTGTCGGCGGTCACGAGTTCGCGGAATCGGTCAACGACCCGCAGCTGAGCGCATGGTGGGATGCGGCCGGTTTCGAGAATGGCGACAAGTGCGCATGGTCGGGTGTCTTCACCCAGAGCATTGGCAGCAGCAAGTACGTTGAGCAGCCTGAGTGGAGTAATGTCGGCAGCGCGTGTGCCCTGTCGGATGGGGTGTTCGTGCCGAGCCCAGGTACTCAGACGACTCGTGTTAATCACGCGGTTAGCCTGCAGATTCATGCTTCGGCGACGACCGTCTACTGCACTGAGCCTTTCGGTAGCGCCTGCACCTCGCCAGTTACTGTCCACCGATCGGTTAGCTTTACTGCCAGCGGACTTCCGGCTGGACTGCACATCAGTTCTACAGGCAAGATCACCGGCACACCCACGCATATTGCTACTTATACCGTCCACGTCACCGGAACCGAAGCGGTTACCACGGTGCACGCCACCGCAACGTTCACCTGGAAGGTGACAACGTGAGAAAGATCCTCGCAGTAATCGCTGTTCTCGCTACGGCCGGGCTGGCGGCCTGCTCCAGCTCGTCGAGCAGCAGTTCGACGGCGCCAGTGCCGCGAACGGGTACGGAGGTCATCACTGGGACGACAACGAGTGTGGCGAACGCCCCGACGATCCCGTTGAAGGCCAGCGGCCTGTTTGCCGACACCGGGAGCATCACCCTCAGCGGCAATAGCAATGCCGGTACCGACACGCTGAAGCTCAGCAAGGGCGGTCTCCGCGTTTACCACAAGCAGACCCGCAGCCCGGGAACGATCTTCAATCCTCGAACCTGCTCGATTAAGTTTTCCGAGACCGGGACGTTCCATCTAGTGCCTGGCAGCACGGGCGCGTACAAGGGGATCACCGGGAAGGGGACGTACTGGGTTGTTTTCACCGCTACCATGCCGCGGCTAACGGGCGGGCGCGGGTGCGATAATTCGCAGAACGTCAACCCGGTTCCCGGTAGCGCGTTGACCACCTTCACGGTGACGGGTACGTTCACGCTTCCTGCGGCGTAACTTCGGAAGAGCACTGGAACCCGGTCACGCGAAAGCTCGTGGCCGGGTTCCGGCATCTGGAAAGGAAAGCTGTTATGGACGATTCAGGCAGAGATCCGGCAACGCAGATAACGGCGGTTTCCGCCAGGGCACTCGCCTACGCTTTGAATGATATTCCGGGTGAGGTCTATGCTGAGATGCGCTGGCTAGAAGACAGTAAGGATTTGCAGCGGCTGGCGAAGGCGGCCGGGCTGCTGAAACAGGCAGCGCAGGACGAGCTGGAGCGTAGAGTGAGCTGGAAGGGACAGCAGGAGCTTCGCGGTCCAGGCTACGCTGAAGGGCGGGAGTAAGCATGGAAGAGACGAACGACCTTATCCACGTGACACTGTTCGCGCTGGAGCACGATGACTTCCGGCAGGCATGGGACGCGGCGGTCCGGGAAACAGCGGATCGGGCGACCGCGACTGTGGTCGGACGGGTGATGGGCGGCGCGACGCATGGTCAGGTCGTCTTCTGCCAGGAGAGTACGAGGGTACCGATTCCGGCCGATCTCGGACTAGAGCGTACTCAGGCAGCGTTCCAGCTGGCGGTGGCCGGTGAGGTAGGCCGACGGTTGCACGCGATGACCAGCCCGGGGGCGTTTGGATGAGTGAGGTAGTTTCCAGGGTTTTGGTGCAAGCATCAGGCTTTCGGTATATCGAGGAATGGCATACCGAGCCTCCCCCGCTGGGATCGAGCTATATTGTTACTGCTGATGAGTGGGACGATTCACAGGGAGATATTCTTATCCGGAAGATTTTCTCGCTGGAGAAAGTTTGGCTGCTGGGTCAGCCTCGTCTCGTCGTCGTTCCGGATGTTATCCTGCCTGACGGAACCGTGCGGAGAGGGCAGCCGGGGACATGAGCTTTACTATCAGCAGGGCCGACTTGCTGCGGATCGTCGAGAAAGCTGCGCAGGACATCTCACCAAGGACCCGGGACAGGCTGATCGCTGTAGCGCAGACTACGGAGGCCGTGGCGGCAGGCTGGTGGCATTGTGAGGGGGTCGGGTGCCCCGCGCGGCAGGCACATGTGAGGAACCAGAAGTTCCAGGAACGGTACGATCTGATGATGGCACGGCATTGCGGGTGGGATCCAGGCGATCCGTTTCGGGCGGAGGTGCTCGGATGAGTGTGATCATCAGGCTGAGAGGCTGGCTGTTCCGGAGATACGGGGTCGATCCGTTCACGGTAGTCGCCCTTCGGCGCGAGCTGTGGTCTTCGGCGGAAGGCTGGCGTGATACCTACATGAAGGCCCGTGCCGATGACGGATGCGCCGGGGTGCAGGTTGACTACAAGCGAGGCAGATCAGACGCGTACGCGGATGTTCTGGAAAAAATTGATGCGCTCAGGAAGAGGTCAGGAGGCTAATGCCGGGGGTTCTTCCTTATCTGCCGCTGCCGGAGGATTTGTCTGCTGCTCATCAGATTGTGATCAGGTTTTATCAGAATGCTAGTAGCAGGCGTTACGGGAGCAGGAGCGGGCAGATTGAGGTGACTTGCAACTGCTGTCGGTCTGAGGCTCCGATTGAGGTGCGGTCACGGTGGACGACACCGGAGGCCTTGACGGCATGGCGGGACTACCATCAGCAGCGAGGTATTGGCATGGAAGGTTAGGCGGGGATGTTCGAGCACTACCCTCCCAGGCACCGGAATTCGGTCGGGCGGTTCTGCGGTCCAGCAGACTGCCAGGAGTGCCGGGCGGCTGCTCTGTGCCAGTGTCCGTGCGGGCACGAGGGAGGATTCTGGTGCGGTACCTGCCAGTGGGTTCACACTAGGCGCTACGTTCTTAACAAGAATGTTGCCGCACGGCTGCGACAGAGGTAGCCAGTAGGATAGGCTAGGTACTGGAAGAGTTCCCTGCGGCGTAAGGGGTAAAATCAGTGAGCATACGGGGGATCACGGCAGTGTCGGCAGTAGCGCTGGCGATGGTTGCGGCAGTGGCAGGGTGTCATTCGTCGGCCAGCGGTAAGACGAGCGCGCGTGTGTCGGCGCTTGCGACGTCTACCGCGGTGAAGACCGATGAGGCGGCGGCAGCGAAGATCCTGAAGGCCTGCGTCAGCGGATCCGCTCATATTGCGGACATGAAGCCCTGCCTCGAGAAGCAGGTACCTGCGCCGGCTCGTACCGCGCTAGGGAAGTGCCTGGCAACGGCAGCGCTCCGCGGGCCGACGTACTTCAAGCACACGGGGGCGCAGGCGTGCGTGGCTATCGCCATCAGGGCATGAGCGCCGCTACCGCCGAACCGCAAGCCGGGGAACTTCTCGTCAACGGGAAGCCAGTCCGGCTCCGGCTAGTACAGACGGTCATCTGGGGAGCCGTGGCTGCGGCGCTCGGCTCCGCGCTCATCGCAGGCATCTATTTCGGGGTCTTCCAGGTGCGCTGGTACGTTCACGTCGCCAGCGTGCACTTCCAGATCTTCTACCTGAAGCACTGGTTCGACAGTGGTATGGGCGTCTTCAATCGGTATAAGAGCTGGGTTCTCTACCGGCACGGTGAGCGGGATCTGCTCGAACCCGCCATGGCCACCATGTTCGTGAAGACGCTGCTTGCCAAGCCAAAGTGGTGGGGGATTCGCTGCGGCCGGTTTCGGCTGATCGCGACTCCCGTGCTGCTTGTGGCGCTCGCCGTAGGATTGGCCGCGGGCGGCGTCTGGCTGCTCGACTTTGGTCTGCCGAATGCGTGGCATGCGCTGAAACTCGGTACGGTAACCGCACCGTCGTGGATTTCGCATTCCTCCTGGCAGGTGATTCTTCTCGGCATCGTGATTGGCCTGGTACTGCACCGGTTGTGGGCACCCGTCGGGGCCACCATTCAGGGTTTTATCGTCGACCGGTCCGTTGACCGGTTCAAGGTCAGCAGCAGGAGCAATCCCCCTGTGTGGACGCGCGCCCCGATCAGCCCGCCGGTTCTGCGGGAGCGCTGGTGGCAGATGAAGGAACACGACATTTCCGTTCGGGTACGTGATCAGGCGAGCAAATGGCTGATTACCGTGCTCATCTTCGTCTGCACAATCCTTATCTTGCTCGGGCTGCTAGCCCAGCACTGGATCGGCCTCGGCCACAGTGTCCCTTACCTGGCACCGCGGTGAGAAGAGGCTAGGGTGATCGCTTATCACGCATACGTCGAGCACCTTGACACGCATGACACTGGACTCGTTGTCGGTGTTCAGGGGCAGACGGTGAACACCACCTGGATTGGCGTGGAAGGGCCGGACCCAGATCAGCCCTATGATGGATCGGTTCTTGTCCGCTGGCATCAGGCGCAGTATCCGCCCGTCTGGGAGAATGAGGCTGATCTCCGTGTTCTCGAGGAGCGCCCGTGGTAAGGCTTGTGATGGCGGGTGAGCTGGATCGGCTCAGATCAGTGAAAGGAAGAGGGAAAGAGATATGGCAGTGAAGACAGGTATGAGCGCGGTTATGGCCTACTTTGGGATGAAGCCAGGAGACTTCTCCAAGGAGTGGAAGAAGATGAGCGAGCAGGATAAGAATGACCTGAAGGAAGCCGTTGGCAGTTACGACGAAGAGACTAGCACGGCTGTTGGCCCGCTTGGTTACTAGAAGGATTATTCGTGGAGATAACAGAATTTGACCGGCTGATGGCTGCTGGTGCGCTTGATGAGCAGGCTGCGCGCCTTGCTGACCGGGCTGCACGGCAGCAGAAGCAACGGGAGCGTGATCGGCTGCGCAAGATTGCGGAGGAACGCCGCGCCATCGCTGCTCGTCTCCGAGAGGGAATAGATCCTGCGAACTTGCTACTCTGATCTACGGGTTACGGTTTTCCGTTTTCGAATCTTTCGGCTAGCTCGCGCAGTTCGTGTGCTTCTTCGTGAAGAGCCGTACGGTGTTCTGCCCACCGACCGTGCCTGAATCTATGTGATCTGGCTTCTTGGTCAAGGTTTGCGGCGGTCGCCCGGAGAGAATGAGCGATGAGGGCTTTTTCTCGTACGGTAAGGTGCATTAAGTTTCCGCAGGAGCTGGTGTCGCGGGTATTCCCGTGCTGATCCCAGGGCACCCACCCATGGTCAGTAGCAAAACCCCATTTGCGTTGAACCTTGCCGCAGATGACGTAGGTCCACACAGGTTCGGCTAGCACTAGGCGGTGCAGCTGCCTGGCTGTCCGGGTGATGACGCACGGAGCCTCGTACGTTACCGGCCCGTCAGGGGTAATTTCGACGTAGGAACCAGCTAGCATGACTGATGCAAAATCCCAAGGATGATCATGCAGGTCAATCTCGGGGTCAGAGGTTAGTATGTGATGGAAGCGGATGCAGCGGTCCCGAGAAAATTCTAGATGATAGCGGCGCATGTACTCCCCCGCTTCTTCCGATTCTATTTTATCGCAAGGCAGTCCGGTAATGTCGGGAGCGCCGTCAATAAATCTGATAGCACGCCCTAGTTCCATCTGGACGTCTCGCATCATCTGGTTAACTCCTATGCTGTTAGTTGTTCTAGTACTTGAAGTCCTAGAAAGTTGCTCATGTATGGGGGGATTGCTTCCTTGATGTCTTCCCGATTGCTCATCCAGTCAATAGCCATCGCTTCGCGGACGGGTTCTTTCCTTTCGTGTCCGCTTACCGATACGTACGCGCCTGGCCGCCAGTGCCCGGCCTTCGCCGCCGCTACGGGGTGCACCCAGCCGCATTCCCTGTTAGGTTGCTTTTCAGCGAGCTGTCTTAGTTGTCCGGGCACAGGCGCTGACAGCGTGAGTCCTCCGCCGGGCTCGAACAGCCGGTGCCGGTAGACCCGGCGGCCGAACATCTCCCCGCACAGCGTTACCGGATCGCGAAGCCACGGGCGGGCACCGGAGACGTTCTCGATGACGAAGGGCTTGCCGCTTGCTTCCAGCCGGTCGCGTACTGGGCTGATCAGTTTCTGGTACCTGTCAGCGAGTCCCGGTCGGCAATTTGACATTTTTGAGTAGCCCTGGCAAGGCGGGCTTACGTGGACGAGGTCGAAGCTGCGAAGGAAGAACGGGTCTTCCAGGACTTCGAGGATGTCTGCGCAGAAGAACCGGGTGGCACCGGAGGCGAGGTAGTCCCGTTCGAGCCGCGGGTTGCTGTCGACACCCCAGACTTCAAATCCGGCCTCGGTGTACCCCCGTGCGGCACCTCCTGCACCACAGCAGCCGTCGAGGAGCAAGGGCATGAGTGACTCTTCCATCAGTAGGGCAGAGCGACGGGGCCGGGCGTACCAGCCGGCGGAGCACGGTGAGCACATCCAGGCGAGGTCGAGTGAAGCCCAGGTATGGCAGGCATGGCAGTAGCTCTTTATGTCTCTAGGGTAGGCTCCGGATCGCCGTTTCGTACAGGTGTCCACCACCGGATGTTGGCGATGGGGAGGTGCCACTCGTGGATGATGCTATTGTCACGGTACCGATGGACGTGCAGGACGCCTTCGCGCACGCTGGTGGTGACATCCTTCAGAGTGGTTTTCTTGTCGTCCATCCAGAGAATCCGGATAGTTACGAGGGTCATGACGACTTTCTGGGGGTATCGTGAGGGACATGGACACTCTTGCTCCTGGGTTCTCATAGCGTATCACGGATGGCGACGGAGGCTGGGAACGCAGGGAATGCTGCGGTAAGGACGATGATGAGGAATGACAACTTCTAAGTACTGCGGACCGATCGAGACGGCGGTACTCTCCGATCTGCTGGAGCTGCCGGTGAAGATGCGAAGCGGCGGAGTAGCCGCTGTAGCACTCCATGCTGCCAGGATCCTGGATGAAGGCGGTCTCGCTCCGCGTGATGCGGCCGGGTTCGCTCGGGAGGTCCGGTTGTCTCTCGACCAGCTTCGGAAGATGGCGCCTGGCGAGGTGAAGGGCGATCAGACAGATGAGATCCGGGCGCGGCGGGAGAAGCGTCTTGCGGGGGCAGCGTCGCAGTGACCGTTCACCTCGTTGTCGTACCCGATGTTTTCCTGCCCGACGGTACCGTTTTGCATGGGGAGCAGGCGTTGCCTTACAAGTGGAAACATCGGCTCGGGAGACTGGCTGTCTTCAAGAATTTGCTCGTTGAGGCTGGCTTTGAGCCGACATTTCGGATCAGCAAGGGGCGAAGAGAGTTATGACCGTTCGCCTCGTTGCCGTACCCGATGTTTTCCTGCCCGATGGCACAGCGCGGCGTGGTGATCTGGCCGACTGGCTGGAGCAGCGAAAGCATCGGGTACCTCAGATGTGTCAGATCATCATGGCTATTGCGGCGGTAACGGAGGTTGCGGACAAGCTGCAACAGACACTGAAAAGCCAGGCTGCGATCATGGAAAAACTCAAGACCCAGATGAGTGATCTGGCATGACCATTCGTCTTGTCGCTGTGCCCGATGTCTTCCTGCCGGATGGGTCTGTGCGGCGCGGGAAGCCACCTGAGACGAGCAGGGAGCGGCGTATAAGGCAAGTTAAGACAGCACTCAGTTATGGGTGGATTACTTATCATGAGGCTCAGATTCTTCTGCTCAGCGAGGAACAATGGTCATGAGGCTTGTTGCCGTACCGGATGTCTTTCTGCCCGATGGGACTGTGCGACGTGGCGAGCTGCCTGCGGGCGGGGGCGGTGGCGAGTACACATATGAGCCTGCCCTGACAGCCGGGATCATTCCGGGCTTCCTTTCCGCGCCCCTTCCGTTTAATTTCATGAGTTCACAGTTTTCAGATTCGTCTTTCCGGAGGTCCCTGTATCTGGATGCTCTTGTGGGCATGCCGGTCTGCCGGACGAACCAGGTCAGTCTTATTAGTGGCAACGGGGTCTGAGCCATGGCTGCGCATCTTGTTGTCGTACCGGATGTCTTTCTGCCCGATGGGACCGTGCGACGCGGCGAGCTGCCCGAGCCGGACCAGGAATTCGGCCGAGCACTGGCACGGATTATGGTTAAGATTAACCGGGGGATGATGACCATCGATGAGGCTCGTGCCTTGATGGGGTTTAAACTAGCGTTATCCTGCGGCCGTTCCTCTCGGAACCGGAGCCAGGCAACCTTCGGACAAGGAGTGCCTGGGCTGAGTCATGAGCGTTCACCTCGTCGCGGTGCCTGACGTTTACCTGCCCGACGGGTCGATCCTGCACGGTCAGCTAGTCGGCAGCCAGATGCCGCGGTTCTGGACCGCTCCCCCCAGGCATCGGGAGATCGACCCGAAGTGCGGGGCGTGCTGGCGCGGTAAGCAGAACGGGTACCAGTCAGGTTGCGGGAACCACGCATCGGAAGAGCTACTGGACTGGGCTCCTACCGTCGGGTACAGCCTTGATGAATGGCAGGAATGGTGGCTCGGCGAATGCTGCGGGACTAAGCCTGATGGAAGGTGGGCTGCTTTTGAGAACGCTGCAATTGTTGCCAGGCAGAACGGTAAGAACCAAAATTTGGAAGTTCGGGAGATAGGCGGGCTTTTTGTATTCGGCGAGCGGATGATTATTCATACCGCGCATGAGTTCAAGGCTGCTGCTGAGCATTTCCGCCGGGTTCAGGATACTATCTCCGCTTATGATGAGCTGAGAAGGCGCGTTCACCGGGTTATTACCAGTCATGGTGAAGAGTCAATCGAGTTGAAGCCAGCGCCGACGCTTATCTTTGGACAAGGCGGCAAGATGATTCGGCGTAGCGTTGGTAGCCGACTTCGTTTTCTGGCTCGCTCTCGCGGTTCCGGGCGAAGTTTCACAGCTGATACGGTCGTCTATGACGAGGCAATGTTTTTGACCGATGAGCAAGTTGGGGCGTCTTTGCCGACCATGCGCGCGGTTCCTAATCCGCAGGTCATTTATACCGCTTCAGCGGGCTACCACGATAGCATTCAGCTTGCCCTCGTCCGGCGCCGGATCATGCGTCAAGATCAGACGCTGATGGGTGCCGAGTGGTCGATCGACCCGCACCTCGATACCTGCCCGCGCGATGAGGTGCTTGGCCGGAAGACCAATCGGTACATCGTCTGCGACCGACATGATGACCGGGATGACCCGCGATCCTGGGCGAAGGCGAATCCTGCCCTGGGTACCAGGATCAGCTATGAGCAGACGGCCAAGGAATTCGCGACGATGACCATGGCGCAGTTTGACCGTGAGATCCTCAGCGTTGGCGACTGGCCGGCCGAAGAGGAAGCCTGGGCGGTCGTCTCCGAAGAAGCCTGGAGTCAGTGTGCCCTGGGAGATCCCGGTGGTGCGGTCCGACCGTTGGCCTTCGCGGTTGATGTCAACCCGGAGATGACTGTCACTACTATCGGAGCGGCCTGGGAACGGCCAGAGCCGAAGCTCGAGGAAAAATTTCCTCTGTCACCACCGAGGACGAGGTATCGAACGGTGCTGGAGATCCCCCGCGGCTGCTCTCGCGAGGGTACGGACTGGGTCATCCCCCGGCTTGTCGAGCTGAACCGCGAGTACCATCCTGCTGCTGTCTGCATTCCGAAGAACGGACCGGCGGCCGGGCTGATTGACGCGGCAGAGCAGGCAGGGATTGAAGTGCTGGCGGCCGGCAGTGCTGATGAGGCTGCTGCATTTGCTCAGATTGTCACCGGCATCCGTGATCGCCAGGTCATTCATCTCGGCAGGGAGCAGGCACCTGTGCTGTGGTCTGCGATCGGCAGTGCCGAAACCCGGCAGATCGGAGATGGCGGGCGCGGCTGGTCACGACGCGACAGCGAGGCTGATATTACGCCGATCGTTGCCGTTACCCTGGCTAGCTGGGCGCTCGGGAAGAAGAGGCGCGGCTACGACCTTCTCAGCTCTGTGCGCTTAGCGGAGAACATCTGCCTTAGGATGCCGGTATGACAACGCTGAAGTTTCTGCCGCTGAGCGAGATTACGGTCCGCGCTAAGAAGGTCAGGTTTTCGCAGATAGTTCTTGCCGTGGTTCTCTGGCTTTGCTGGGTTCCAGGTTTTGTATTGGGGCGCGTGTGGCTTGTGCTTGTCATCGGTGCGCTATGGGTGTGGCATAACGGCCTGGTTATTTTTGCGATAGCGGTACGCCGTGGCTGGCGGGATGGTACCGGGTGGGACGTTCGGCAGACCGAAAAGTCAGTTCGGCAGGCGGCAGCCGGGTCGCGATCTCAGGACAACAGCAAAGTTTAAAGACTGTATCGTAAAGTCTGTAAGCGTCGCTGATCCGAGATAAGTGCCTAGAATGGTTTGCGGAACGGCGTCCATGACGTACTCTGTAGCCAATAGTGCCTGCGGCCAGCGTCGGAGCCAGGCCCTCGTTCCAGCGAAGGGTCTGTTGTCAGGTGAGGCAAGTCGAGCAGGTGAACGGTAGGTCAAAGCTACTTACCGCTACGCTGCCGCGTCTTCCCGCTCAGGGCTCGCGACACAGTATTGCGATGCAGGTTGAGCTTCGTTCCAATCGCGTCCAGTGTCAGTCCAGTTGTGCGGAGACGTTTGATCTCGGCTACCACTTCGGGTATCAGTTTAAAGCTCCTGGTGTTCATCTGTTGCTCATGAGATGTAGCCCAGTTGCAGTTTTCGGGTTCGTAGTTCCCGTTGTTATCGATTCTGTTCAGGGACATTTTAGGCGGACGTTCTCCCATATCGGCCAGAAAATTGTCGAAGGACAACCAGCGTTCGCAGACAGTGATACCTCGTCCACCCCATTCGGGGTATCGCGGATCGTTCATGTGCGTGCAACGGCGAATCATGTTAATCCAGCTTCCGTAGGATCGGGAGCTACTGCGCCATACTGTTGGGTCAGCCAAGCTAGGTCGGGGCTTTGTGTTCCTGCGGATAGGCGCGCTATAGCCTGCGCGAGCTGCGTTCGATGTTGCCGTTCGTTCACTGTGCAGGCAGCCGCAGCTTTGTGTTGCACCCGAGCGCAGAGCGCTGCTAGCTACCGAAGTCATCGTGCCACAGTCGCACCAGCACAGCCATTGAGCATGTGGACCAGGAGCGTCCCAGTCTCGCGTCAGCACCCGCAGGCGCCCGAATTTTTGATCTGCCAGGTCCGGCGTCCCTCTACCCATAGTTCCATTCTAGCAGTAGGCGGAGGGAGGTGGTAGGGGTTATGGGTTTCCTTGATCGCATCTTGGCTGACAGAAGTGTTGAGCAGCGCGTTATCGGCGGAGTTCCATGGCGATTAATTCGTCCATGGGATTCACCCTATTTACTTCAAATTTTCGCAAGGTGGGCCGATTCATCCGTCCCGGGCGTTCTACGGCCAGGATCAGGCACTCGGTCTTCCGGCACTCTATTCCTGCGTCCGGTTGCTAGCCGAATCTCTCGCCAGCCTGCCAATCAAGCTTTACACACGAGCCCCCGGCGGTGGCGTTGCGGCCAGGTACTGGGGACCGTCTATTTTTGATCGGCCATCAGTCAGCGCGAACACCTTTGACTGGGTGTACCAGTGCATGACATCACTGCTCCTGCACGGAAACGCCTGGGGTTTCGTCACCGGTCGCGATGGCTTTAGTTACCCGACTGGAATCGATTGGATTCCGCCGGACATGGTTAACGTCATTGATGACCCGCAGCAGCCATGGAATCCCCTTCGTACCCGGGTGTACGTCTACGGACGGTTGATTGAAAACTGGCGTGACGAGCTTTTTCATATCCGGGCATTTACGCTCCCCGGCCGTACGGAGGGTATTTCTCCGCTACGGCATTTCATGCTGACGATCTCGTCGGGAACGGAAGCCCAGCGGTTTGGCAACGACTGGTTCGCTTCCGGTGGTTTTCCACCAGGCACCTTTCAGAATAATCAGCTGGAAGTGGATAAGGATGCGTCTGACCAGATCAAGGAGCAGCTAGTCGATGCGATCCGGAACCATACGCCACTCGTCTACGGTCGAGACTGGGAATACAAGCCGATAACAGTTCCGCCGTCTGAAGCTCAATTCATCGAGAGTCAGCAGTTTAGCGCTACCCAGCTTGCTGCCATTTATGGGCTTCCTCCGGATCGCGTTGGCGGGAAAAGGGCTGACAGTCTAACCTACAACTGCGCTGATGCTGAGACGGAAATCCTAACCTTGCGCGGTTGGCTGAGGCACGATCAGGTGCTTGCCGGGGACACTTGTCTTGGACTGAATACTGAAACGGGTATGGCTGAATGGCAGCCAGTTCAAAAGGTACATGTTTTTGATGACGCGTCTTATCCGGTTATCCGCCTGGAGAACCTGTCACATTCGTCGGTAACCACGCCAAATCATCGTTGGCCTGTGATGTTGTCTGGGGAAAGGCGCAGAAACGAAGGTTACCAGTGGCGAACTACAGAAACTATGCCGATTAATTCGCGGGTCTGCGCGGCGGCTCCGGTTGTGACTCCGGTAGAGCCGAAGTGGTCGGACGCACTAGCTGAGTTGGTGGCTTGGTTCTGGACAGAGGGATGGATCGGGGAATCAGGTGCCGTGACAATTGCTCAGTCGGAGCGAGTGAACCCGCTGAACGTAATGCGGATTAGGGCAGCGCTGACGGAGATGTTTGGGCCAAGTGCTGTAGAGCGTGGCGTTTCGTTGCTAGGCGGGCGTGGGCGGAAGAAGCGGGATCTTATCCGGGTTGAGCTACTTCGTGATCCGAGTGGGACGAATCGGGGAATAGCTCGGAAGTGCGGTTCACACGCGAGTGTGGTGCGAAATCTGCGAAATGGTCTTACGGGACAGCACGATGGCGGTCCGGCATGGCAGGAAGACCTGGACGAGCGGGGGCACGTGCATTTCAGGTTGAACGCGCAAGCTGGGCAGGTGCTGACAAAGCATGCTCCTGCTAAGGTAGTTTCTACGGAATTTCTGAGCCAGCTTACCAGGGCACAGCTTGAGCTTTTCATTCAAACGTCCCTCGATGCTGATGGCTCTCGGCATGCCGCAAGTTGGACGATGGCACAGAAGGATAAAGCGCGGCTTGATGCGTTCCAGGTTGCCTGCGCACTGTCTGGACGCTCGGGCGTGGTACGGGGACCGAATAAGCATGGTATGTATGTTATGCCGATTCAGATTTCACCGTGGCGTAAGCCGAAGGGTCATCCGGAGTACGTGACCGACGAGGTTACAGATCTTGTATGGTGTGTAAGTACGCCAAGTAAGTCTTGGTATGCGCGTCGGAACGGCACCTGCTATTTTACTGGCAACACGGTAGAGATGAGTACCCTTCAGGTCATTGAATCCTTGCGTCCGTGGATGGTTAGGCTAGAGACCGCGTTCTTCGATATTATTCCCGCTAACCGGTACGTTCGCTTTAATTCTGACGCGCTGCTGAAGACTGATCTGAAGACCCGGACGGAGATCTACGAGTCTCAGCGGGACACGGGGATCCTGACCATCGACGAGATTCGCGAGAAGGAAGACATGGGGCCACTTCCAGGCGGGGCAGGCAATGAGGTTATCCCGGCGGATGTCATGGTCGCGATGGCTCACTCTATTCGCGGCATTCCGAACTCCATGCTTCCCCAGATTACGCTGGAGATGGACCTAGCCGCAGACCGGCTGGAAAAGCTTCAGCAGGAAGGTATCGCGCAGCCTAATATTGAGCCGTCTGCGAAATCTCCCGCATCATTGCTTGCAGCCGTTCTGACGAAGACGCGAGATGCCGGAGATCTGTCCACGGATGGTCTGATAGCTGTCCTGCGGGCGCTGGCGCGTGAAGGACGGGCTCGTGCGGAAAAGGTCGAGCCTGAATACGTTGGGGCGTGGATACCGTCCGATGCGGAGCGGTCAGTCCTGGCCGGATCAATGAATGGTAACGGAAACGGGCACGGTGATCACTGATGATTACGCAGGATCGTTTCTCGTGCCAGCCGGATTGTCTCGACGGGGATCAACTTCATGTCGAAGGCCCGGTGGTGGTTCGGGCACAGCATCACAACGTTCTCCAGCGAGTCGGGTCCGCCGTCTTTCCGATCGATGATGTGCGCGACGTCGCACGGGGTTGTGTCCCAGCCGCAGATGGCGCAGCGGTCGAAGAATTCGCGTCGGATCATCAGTCGGAAGGTGCTGGGCGAGGTATAGATGCCTCCGCTGGGACGGCGTCCCGTCATGGTTTTAGAATGCCCGATACCGAAGCATTCTCGGGAGCAGTAGATGTTTCCGTTCGGGTACTTACTTGCCAGCTTCTGGGATGGAAGGTACTCGACAGGCTTGCCGCATGTGTCGCATGGCTTCGTTTCCCGAGGTTGTCGTGGATTCGGCGGGTGGAGCTTCTGCCAAGCGAATTTACAGGCGTCGCAGCAGAAGCGAGCCTTAGTACGGGCTGCGCGGCCTTCCCGCCACGGGATTGGCTTGCCGCAGTTTTCACACGGCTTAGGTGCAGCATCGCGTCCAGCGGTTTGGAAGCAGTCTTTGCTGCACCAGCGGGCTCTCGCTCGCACCTCTATCCCGGGACGCCACGGAATAGGCTTCCCGCAGTTCTCGCAGGTCTTGCCCGGGATGTAGTCAGGGTTACGTCCACTGGTCATGACCTAAGTATAACATGGAAGGAAGATCTGTGAGCACACTATCATCTCAAGCAATCAACGACCTCGAAGACAGCGCATTCGCATTTATCGAGCCGGGTGGCATAAAGGACCCGTCAGGTCGGACATCGCCGCGAAGCAAGCGGCATTTCCCGGTGCATGATGAGGCACATGCTCGTAATGCTCTCGCGCGGGCACCGCAGTCTCCGTTCGGCAAGCAGGCAATGCCGAAGATCATGACGGCCGCGAGGCGTTTCGGCATCAAGGTGTCGGGAGCGCAGCGTGACGCTCTCGGGGCAACCACCTCGGGTGATGCGTGGCCGGAGCGCCGGTTCACCAAGTTCCCGCTGGAGACCAGGGAAGAGCATTCCGGTGGTCCGAAGCGTATCTACGGCTACGCCGCGTGCTTCAACAAGCTGTCCCGACGGATGAGCGGCTTCGTGGAGCAGGTCGACACTACCGCCTTCGACCAGTCGCGCACTGAGAACTGGCCGGATGTCGTGTGCCGATTCAACCACAAGGATGACCTGCTACTTGGCACCACGCACGCCAACACGCTCTCGCTTCGAGTCGATCAGCAGGGCCTTCTCTACGACGTCCTGCCGCCGCAGTCCCGGGCTGACATTCTCGAATACGTCGATCGCGGAGACGTCCGGCATTCCAGCTTTGCATTCCGGGTCTTCCCCGGCGGTGACGAATGGGGCGTCACGGACTTCAACTTCCCGATGCGGACCCTCGTGTCCGTGCAGCTCGTCGACGTGGCGCCGGTGCTCGACCCGGCCTACCCCGACGCGACGGCCGCAGCCAGGGCCATGAACGGTGCGGTCGAATCCCTCGCCAATTGGGTGCAGGCCGACGTCGAGGAAGTTCGTTCCAGGGTGAACGACGGGCGTGTACTCGAATTCTTCAAGCGTACCGACAATATCGGCCCGGACAAGCGGAACATCCCGGCTCCGAAGCCGCCGCCCAAGCCGGTGCTGTCCGGGGCGCAGGCCATGCTCGCGCTGCAGGCCAACCAGGAAGACCCCTACGCAGACGAGATCTAGCAGTCCGCGCAGGTAGCTGACAACAAAATTTCCGAGGCCGTAGCTGCCCTTCCAGGGTGCGGACGGAGCCGGTACCGAGACATCCGATGTGGGTGTTTCAACCGATCCCCCGTAGAAGGAGGGGCTAGCTATGGCTAGTGAAGTTGCGAAGAAGCTTCGTGACCGGCGTCTCGGCGTCTGGAACGAGGCAAGGAAGATCGCCGAGACCGCGGCCGAGGAGAACAGGGCCTTCACTCCCGAAGAGCAGGGCCGCTGGGACGCCATGCAGGAGGAGATGGGTACCCTCGATACTCGCATCAAGGCCGTTCTCGACACCGAGAAGAGGGCCAAGGATGCGGACGCTGCTTATGATGCGCTTTCCGGCAAGCCAGCCGATCAGCGCCCGGTCCCGGCAGCGATGCAGGGCCTGGAAGGCGAATTCCGCAAGTGGGCGCGTGGCGAGGATGGCGCACCCCGGGCGATGGAATTCCGGCACGACACCAGTGCCCGCGGTCCGGTCAACTATCGTGTCCTGACCACAGGCACACAGGGCACCAACGCGTCGAGCATTGTGCCTACAGACTTCTACGACATGCTCATCGCGCACCTCATCGAGGTGTCCGGGGTCATGCAGTGCGGTCCTACGGTGCTCAACACCGGGGGCGGCGAGACGCTGCAGGTGCCGAAGACGACCGCGCACTCCACGGCGGCGTCGGCGGCCCAGGCGGGTGCCCTCGCTACCTCCGACCCGGCGTTCAGCATGCAGCAGCTGTCGGCTTACAAGTACGGCATCATGCTGCAGGTGGCTCGCGAGCTGATCGATGACACTGCCGTCGACCTGCTCGGCTATCTCGCCATGCAGGCCGGCCGCGCGCTGGGCAACGCATTCGGCACCGACCTGGTGAACGGCACCGGTTCCGGTCAGCCTTACGGGATCATCAACAACTCGGTCGGCGTCACCGGCGCTACGACCGGCGTTGCGGGTGCCCCCAGCTACGCCAACCTGGTGGACCTGGAGTACTCGGTCATCGCACCGTATCGTCAGTCACGCAGCTGCTACTGGCTCGCGGCGGACAAGACCATCGGCGGATTCCGCAAGATCACGGACACCGTAGGCAGGCCGATCTGGGAGCCCTCCGCGGTGCTCGGATCGCCCGACCTGCTACTCGGCAAGCCCCTCGTCGCGGACCCGTTCATGCCCGCTCTCGCCACCGGCGCGACCCCCATCGCGTTCGGTGACTTCAGCCAGTATTTCGTCCGGCTCGTCGGCGGGGTCCGCTTCGAGCGTAGCGATGATTTCGCATTTTCCACTGATCTCGTGACATTTAGGGCCATCCTCCGTGGTGATGGGACTATGGTCGATCGCACCGGCGCCGTGAAGCTCTTTAAGGGAGCTTCTACCTGATCAGCAGTTCAAAGAGTTTTTTCGAGAACTCGTTCGATTAGGTCGGACAGGGGAAAGTCGGGATTTACATGTCAGTCCGTGAGATGGTACAGTTTAGGAGGCGCACGGTGCAGATGCCGTTTGCCTTCGTACCATCTCACGGAAGGACACACCAGGAGATGCCAGCCTCAGATCGAATCTGTGACTACGAGGATTGCGGCAGGCCGTACTACAGTCGTAGTTACTGTACGCAGCACTATAAGCAGTTCATGAGTGGTAAGCCACTGCATCCGTTGCGGGAGTATGTACGGCAGGCTTCCGAATGCCAGGCTGATGATTGCGATGAAAAGCCCTACGCCAAGGGTTACTGCAAAGCGCATTATATGAGAGTGCAGCGACGGGGGACGCCAGAACCTACTCGGATCTGGAATCCAGGTGCGGAGTGCTCGGTAGGAGGCTGTGATAATCCTGCTAAAGCGCGCGGTTACTGTCAGGGGCATTACGCCCGCGTACGGCGAACCGGAGATCCTGGGGGACCGGAGCTAGTTACTCCTCAGCAGGAACGTAAGTCTAAGTACAAGGGTAAGTCTTGCTCTATTGAAGAGTGTCCCAGGCAGGCTACGTCACGCGGTTGGTGTCGGATGCACTATAGTCGGTGGAAGCTTACCGGCGATCCGGAAGGCAAGTGGGGCGCGCAGCCTCGCAAGAGCCAGGGATATACCACTACCGATGGCTACAGGATGTCACCCGAGCGTCGGAACGGTCGCCCGATCCTGGAGCATCGGCTAGTGATGGAGCAGATGCTCGGGCGCGAGCTGCGCACGTTCGAGGAACCGCATCACAAGAACGGTATCCGCAGCGACAACCGGCCGGAGAACCTGGAACTGTGGACGAACCAGCGCCAGCCGCGGGGGCAGCGGGTTTCAGACCTTATCGCGTTCGTTGTCGAGAATTATCCTGATGAGGTGCGCGAGGCTTTGGAGACGGTGACCCGACATGAGTAATACGCGTCGAGCCAGGATCCGGCAGGCACCGTCGGCTCCTCGGGAACGGTGCGCGTTCTGCGGGCGGTCGCTTGGGTCGGGTTCGGTGCGGCGGGCACTCCGGCTGAAGACAGGTCAGCTCGCGTGCGCTAAGTGCCGGGAGACGGGTGGCCTGCAGCGGCTGGCCTGCGGTCATTTCGCTCTTCCCGGCGCCCGGATCATCAGCGAGAATGGCGATGGGAAGACATTCGTGTGTACCGACTGCTCGTCATCGGGCACGAGGCAGCTTGTCGATATTAACGACTTCCGGAGGGAAGCATAGGCATGTGGGTTCAGATGCTCGAGGGGATCTCCGGGGGCCGTCCGGGCGGGGACGCGTGGCCGCCGAAGTACGCGGTGTTCGAGGTCGATGATGATGAAGGCATTGCGCTTGTCCGCGGTCAGCTGGCCAGGCAGGTAGCGGCACCGGACTGGGCACGTCCTGCTCCACCGCCGTCAGCGCCGCCAGCCGCTCAGTCATGGGAGACTCCGGTTTCGGTGACGGAAGTTACCCAGACGCCCGCAGCGGTGAAGGCAGCGGAAGCCGCACCGCCTGTTCCGCATCACGAGCCTCCGCCGCCGGCCCCTTCTCCCGAGGTTCCGCGTCCGGCCCCGGCGGATCCGAAATCAGCCTGGGTAGCGTACGCGGTCAGTCAGGGCACCAGCCTTGATGAGGCCGGGGCGCTGACCAAGGCCCAGCTTCAGTCGGCGTTCGGCGGCCGGCTGTAAGATAGACATGGCAGGACATGACGATAGGAGCCCGAAATGGCTGACTCAGGAAAGACCCCGACGAGCGGCAGGCCGTACTCGGGTACCAGCAAGGCAGGCGACCCCACCGGAAACGAAGGCTACCCGCCCGGCGACTGGAGCACCGCGATCTTCGGCGGTCCTCTTCCTACCGGCACAGGTGCGCCTGGCACGCAGGGCGGCAGGACGGCAGGACTCGACCCGACCAACGAAATCGGTCAGGTTAGCGACAGCGTGACCGGCGTCAGCGATGCGGACATCACTAGCACGGGCGCTCCCGGTACGCAGGGCGCAACTGACAGCACGGGCGGTGCGGACTCGATCACTTACACGACTCCCAATGACGGCATCGGCCCGTACACCACGACGACTGTGAGCGATGACGTTTCCGGCCCGCGGGACTCGACGGACGCCAACGACCAGGGTTACGCGACCGGCGGTCCGCAGCTTGAAGGCATCAGGGGCAACGAGCCTGAGGCCGGCTCGGGACGCTTCCAGCCGGGTGCCGGCGGCAGGGTTCTCCGCGGTGGCCGGGCGGTTCGGGGCTGAGGACATGCAGGATCTCAGTAGCTTGGCAAAGGACAGTCTTGGTGTTAAGGCTGGGTCGATGGCGGCTACGAACACTATCTCGGAACAGCCGGATTTTGGGGCGCCGGGCACGGACTCAGAATCGGTTACCTCGGACGATATCCAGTCTGTTCGCGAGGGGCCGAGCAACAGCGCTCCGATTAAGCCGGGAACGGACGGGAAGCCGCAGGCGAGCGGGCAGCAAGGGTGGAGTCCGAGCCCGCCCGCCTGGAAGTAGTCCGGGAGACCTAGATGGCAGGCAATCCAGCGACGAACGGACCGGCTACTGATTCTCCGCACGTTGTTACGGCGACGGGAACGAATGGCGCGACACCCCGCGACTGGGATGCCACCGACAAGACTCCCGCTGGTCGGTGGAAGGCCGTCGACGGTGACAGCGGGGAGATAGACCTGAGCGGGAACGTTACCGCAGCGTTTCCGGATGTCGGACGATGGAAGCAGACATAACGAGCAAGGAGACTGACATGGCAGACGCACCGAACCCGATCACCAGCCCGCCGAACGTTCCAGGGCAGCCGTACGACGCTACGGGCGAGGGCTCGATCGGCAAGTGGGAGAAGATTCCGGATGGCGGCGCCGCTGATCGCGCCGGGAACATCGCAGGCGGCTGGTCGGACAACGGCGCTTCCAGTGGCGGGGACTGGGAGCAGACGTGAGCGATCTTTCCCGAGTCTATCCGAACGGGAGCGAGAAGGCTCTCGGTGGCCAGACTGGTGGCCTGCCGGAGAAGAACGGCAGTGAGAAGGCGACGAACAAGGGTGCCCACAGCGATAAGGTAACTGACATCACGGTGTAGTTACTGGTAAGGTACGTCAGTGGGGGCGTGAGAGAGGCGGTCCGTCATGACTATTAGCCTCATTAGTAATGATGGTCCAGGCGGTAATAACCAGAATCCCTTCTGGGGATCCGGAACAGGGGTGGGGCAGCCTCTTAGCAATGGTTCAGGAGACCTGGTTGTGACAGCTGACAGCTGGCCTTGCGATTTTACCCTAGTTCATTCGGGTGACTGCATCCTGGTGTTCTTGCATGTATTGACGACCGGATACGTTCCGGGATCGAGTACCGTCAGCAGTGCTAATGTCACATGGCATCGAGTTTTGACATCTCCGCCGCCGCTTGGTTCGGATATTCCTGTTAGCACCGAGGTATGGTTCGGGATTGTTACTGGTACGGTCACCGGGATCAGTTGCTCTGTTACTGTTCCAGCGAATTCTGACTATGCAGTAGAGCCGTCTGGCTTTATCCTACGATCCACTCGGGGTAGTCCGCAATGGGGGTATCCTGCTGTAGACACCTTCTTTGTTTCAAACACTAGTATTGCAAACAGCTATCCAGTTCCCATGCCAGCTCTTGCGCCTGGTGCCGGGTGCTTTGCTGCCTGGGAATTTAGCAGTGCGTTCCAGGATTCCCCGGCGGCAGATGACTCGGCGCACTATTCGTTCGGCTTTAACATCTGGGTTACCGGGCCGGCTGGATTTGGGGGATCATGGCTTTACACGGTTAATTCGTCCGCTGGTGTCCTGACTCCGGGATATAACGATGACATGCAGGCGAATTTTCCGTTCGAGCAGTTTAACGTTGGTTTTGCTGTGACGGACACAGGTGGTTCTCTGGTGCCATACTCTCCGTCTTCAGTCCCGACAGTTGCCGTTCTGCCAACCGGGTTCAGTGCCGACGGGCGTCCCGAAAGTGCACGCGTGTACTCGCGGGGAATGGAACCCGGGGTCACTGCCAGGGGTGATGACCGTGATCACATGTGACCCTGTCAGGCTAGTTTCTAGCGAGCTTCCCGTCTGATACAGTCTCTCCATGCGAGGAAGCAGCCGCAGTATCCGGTGCGTGTCCTGCCGGAGGATGTTCTTCACGCCCACGGGGATGACCCGGCACTTCCTGGGTGCTCACTACCGCTGGGATGACCTGGTGCGGTCACGGCTGCCCCGGCTGCGGAAGGTTCCGGATGATGCCTGAGCCAGGAGACCGGATCGTCGTGCAGTGCAACTTCACCGTCCCGAGGAACGTTGCGGCGGTCGGGGCGCGGGCCTATGTGACGCGACCGAATCCGGGCAGCGCCAATGAGCGGGTCGAGGTGCTGGTTAAGTCCCGGGGCGGGCGCTGGATCCAGATTTGGGAGAACATCCGGTACCTGGAGAACTTCCGCGCGAAGACGCTTCCGCTGGGACACCCGCTGTACCGCAATGAGCAGATCTGGGATTATGATGCTACGGTGCTGGCTGAGCGGCTGGTCGAGGCGCGCTGGCGGGAGGTCGGGCAATGAGGATCGCGATAACTGGTGCGGCTGGATATATCGGTGGCTGGCTAGTGAAAACTTTTGCTGAACGCGGTCACGAGGTGTTCGGGCAGGATATTCAAGCGGGGGCGGATATGCTGTTTGATTTGCATGATGATGATGCTCGGCGAAGCTGGCTGGCTTACGCGCGTCCAGATGTTGTGATTCATCTTGCTGCTTTGTACGGGCGTGTGTGGGGTGAAAAGAATCTGCAGCTTACGGTGAAGGCTAATGTTGGACTGACTGCTGAGCTAGCTCGGGATACTGCGGAGACGGGGGCTAGGCTCATGTTTATGTCATCGTCTGAGGTGTATGGTAAAACCACTGATCAGCGGGGAGATATTCTGACGTCCATGCCGCTAGAGCCGCTGAATATGTATGGGTTGTCCAAGAAGTGGGGAGAAGAAGCGTGTCGGTTGTATGCCCCCGATGGGCTGATGATTACTCGATTGAACATGCCCTACGGTCCAGCCGCTGTTCTGCCGCTGCCTGGTACGGTGCCGCGTTTTTCCGGGCGCACGGGGGTTATCGGGTACAACGCTTTGCATACTATGCTCTGGCAGGCGCATCATGGTCTGCCAATTATCGTTCATAAGGGTTGTATGCGCTGTTTTACGTATGTGGGTGATACTTGCCGAGGACTGGCCTTGATTGTAGAATCAGGACTATCTGGGGTATGGAACGTTAACCGGAATGACCAGCATATCACTACGGGGGAGCTGGCCAGTCGGTGCATGGCCCTCGTTCCAGGCTGTAGATCGTCGCTGACTGAGATTCTCCCGGATAGTCAGATTACGCTGCGTAAGATGCTTGATAGTGACCGGCTGTGGAAGATGGGATGGCGACCGGAGAAAAGCCTGGACGATGGAATGAAGGAGACGCTAGGTTACGTGTCAAGATTTGATAGTGAAGGCACGTGGCTGGGATGACAGTAACGGTGGTTCCGACAGTCCAACTTAACTCTGGTAGGGCTATGCCAAATTTTGGACTAGGTACGTGGAAATTGTCCGATGATCAGGCTCAACTTATAGTTGGCGAGGCTATAAATATCGGATACCGAATGTTCGACACGAGCGATCAGTATCGCAATGAGGCGGGAATAGGTCGGGCTGTTGCTGAATCGGGACTTCCTCGTGATGAGCTATTTGTTACGAGTAAGGTATGGGCTGCGGACGGGTACGATTCTACGCTTCGGGCATTCGATGCCAGTATGATACGTCTTGGCTTTGACGTGATTGATCTCTACTTGATGCACTGGCCCAGGATGGAGGTAGCGTTGACCAAGGGAGCGTGGCGGGCGTTTGAACGGCTTCTGAATGATGGCAGATGCCGGAGTATCGGTGTTTCTAACTTTAAGTTTGATGATCTTACCTGTCTTCTTAGTTATGCTTCTACTCCGCCTTCCGTGAATCAGATACAGCTAAATCCTTGGTGTCCCCAGGCTGCGCAACGAACTTTTCATAATAGGTTTGATATTATTACCCAGGCATGGGGTCCGCTTGGTCGGGGAAGAAAGAATCTTGATTCGCCGATACTAGTTTCTATTGCGAGCAAGTATGGGCGGTCCCCAGCACAAATAGTACTGCGTTGGAGTTTGCAGCTTGGTAATTCGGTGATTCCGAAGACAGGTACATTTGAACGGCTTCAGGAGAATATTAGTATCTTTGATTTTGATCTAGACGAGTATGATATTTATGCTATGTCGCTTCTCGATGAAAGGCTCTCAATGACAGAACAGTCATTTGAGGGTAGGATTAGTTAATCAAGAAAATCGCAGGAGGGGTAGTCATGATTTATGCAGCTACAGTAACTGTCGCAGGAGGAGCTGTTGTCGAGGTGTTCACGGCTCTCGGTATCAGCCCAATACGCTGCACGGTGAGCCTGCACAGCGGGGACACGGGAGGTATTACTGGAGAAAATGTTCTGTCGCAAGATTCCACAGGAACGTCGCTGTCGTTCGCTATTCCGAATGCAGAAGGAACGCCTGTCGGCACTAATTCGTATTCATTCATTACAGATCGCGACCCTGTATACGTGAAGAATACGTATTCTGGTGCTTTGAATCTTTACATACTACTGACGGCGGTCTAGCTTCGTGGAGGTGGAGGGGTGACCGTTAAGCGGATCGGAGTAGCGGAAGATGGCTCAGAGCGTATCTATGTCGAAGGCCGGGATGTTGATATAGTTATCCGCGATGAGGGTTATGAAGCTATAAGCATAGATCGTGAAGATCTCGATGCTTTGATTGAGGCGTTGCGGACAATGAAATCGGAGTTCCCGTGACCCTGCTCTCGATCATCATTCCGACGATTCCCGGCCGCGAAGATCACTATGAGCGCTGCCTGAACGCCTACCGCGATCGCACCAGCACTCCGAACGAGATCATTACCGAGTATGATCATTCGACATGCGGTAAGGCCTGGCAGGCCGGTGCGGATAAGGCGAAAGGCGACTACATTCACCTGACATGTGATGATTTGGAGCCCATGGACGGCTGGGATCTCGCGGCAATCGAGCTGACTGACCGTGGATTCCTGCCGGCTCCGCGGGTACTGAACGTTCACCTGGGAATACTTCAGTCGCGGCCATATGCCAGTTCCGAGTTCCCGGACGGCATCGATACTGGTATTACTGTTATTCCGTTCTGCAGCCGTCAGCAGTGGGAGAAAATAAGTCCGCTGCTTTTGTCGCATTATTACTCTGATGATTTTTTCAGCGATAGGGGACGGCAGGCTGGATTTCCGCCGAAGATGTGCAACAAGTACTCATTTAACCATCACTGGGCGATGCATAAACGCGGGGCGGGCATGGGGTCGGAGGAAGCACGGACCAATTACGATCGGGCGCTGTATTATGAGGCGCTGCGAAAGGTTACGAGAGGGGAATGGACGGAACCGTGGCCGTCATGAGGCTTGCCCTACGTGCTTTTTATTATGCTTTTGGTGCATGGGCCTGCACCTTGGCGCTGATTCTCGTGGCTGCCCAGGTGCTACTGCGATGACCCGGAGAACAGCCGTTCACATTACCGGACTGCTAGCTGGGATAGCGGTGATTATTGCGTTGGGCATCCTTGGCATACCGGGCTACTGGGGCTGGACGGTTGTCATGCTTGTTCTGATCTGGATCGCCCTCTACCCACCAGCGAGGAGACAATGAGCACGCCCCTGATTTCGGTGATCACCCCAACCTGGAAACGGCACGAGCTACTGGTGAGCAGGTGTATTCCGAGTGTACAGGCACAGACATATCCAGCAGTCGAGCATATCATCATCAGCGATGGCCCGGATCCGGAGTTGCGGAAGCGCATAGAAAACACCCCGTTGGCACTTCGTTTCCGTCGGGGGCAGCAGCTTTGGTATTTTGAGCTGCCGGAGCATACCGAGGATAAGCACTGGGGCGCCCCGGCTAGGCTGCACGGCCTAGAATACGCCAGCGGCGAGTACATCGCCTACTGTGACGACGACGACACGCTCCGGCCGCAGCACTGCGAGGTGCTGGCTCGCGCGCTGGACGAGAACCCGAAGGCCGGATTCGCGGTGTCCCTGCTAGCCAGTCACGCTCCGCATGGTGTGCACGAGGTCGGTCATGGTCAGATTTCCGCCGGAAATGTCGGTACGCCGATGATCATGCACCGTCGGGAGACTCTGGAGCGGGGGACATGGAGCGAGCCAGGCAGCTGCTGGGAAGACTGGGACATGGTGCTGCTCTGGCTGAACGAAGAAGTGCCGTACGTACGGGTCAGCGAGATCACCTGCGATTCCTGGCCGAGTGCTTACCGCTGGCGGGAGAAGGAACAAACGTGAGTTACATCAGTTCTTACATTCGCCACTTCTACCATGTTTACGCTTCTGGAGCCTGGTCGACTCCGGTTCGCGAGCATGCCGAGGCTCTCGGGAAATCCGGATTCGAGGGTGAAACGGTTGTCGGCCTGGTCGGGTATCCGGAAGACCGGGAGCGGGCTAAAAACCATATCGTGATGCGGTTCGGGAGCAACGGCGTGCCAATTCCGGAGGTGTGGGTTGAAGCAGATGAGGGATTTGAGCAGCTTACCCTCTCGAAGCTTCACTGCGATATCCATAATATTCCGGGTAATTTCCCTGTGCTGTACGCGCACACTAAGGGCGCTCATGACGATTCGGAGTGGAACGCGATCTGGCGCCGGTCGATGACTAGGCATGTCGTCAGCAACTGGCGGGCGTGCGCGGCTCTGCTGCACGATTATGACACTGTCGGCTGCCACTGGCTGACCCCGGAAGAGCATCACAACCCGCCAGATTATCCGGTCACGGTACCGATGTACGGTGGTAATTACTGGTGGGCTAGAACGCAATACCTTCGGGAACTACCGCCGCCGGAGAATGAGTACCGTCACCAGGCGGAGGAATGGGTTGGCCAGAATAAGCCGAAAGCGTTCGACTTGCTGCCAGGCTGGCCATCAAGGAAGCTGTGTAAACAATGACGAGACTCACTTGCAAGCTGCATCACCGGCGCGTTCAGCTAATCGATGCTACGGCTGCGATCGTGCACCGTCAGGACGGTTATCGATGTGAGTCATCCGAAGTAGTGATCGGCGGGCGTACCTGGACTCCGGTGGCCATCCTTGCCCGGGAGCACATCGGCTATAGCGAGTCGTATTACCTGGACGGCCAGCGGTATAAGACGCCCGCAGTTGTGCCGGTTATGGAGGTGCCGGAGCAGGTGCCGGAAGCTGCGCGGGAACCAGAAGTCGCGTTGGTCGTTGAGCCGGAAGTTTCGCGTAAGAGGCGCCGACGCCGGGCGCCGGAAGCAGGAGTCGTGAGCGGTTGAAGGCCTTCGTAATCTTCCGAGATCGGGTAACGTATGCCCGGTACTGCCTGAAGGCACTAATGGACGCGCAGCTGGAAGTTGTCATCGTTGATCACGGCAGCACCTGGCCTGCTGCGCTCAGCTTGCTTAGGTCCTGGGAAGCACGAGGTATCACGGTTCTGCGCCGGGGCGGCGGCCACCCGCGAGGTCTCTGGGGCTGGGAGCCGTTCAACGTGGCACGCGGCAGCGAACGATATATCGTCACTGATCCGGATGTCGTGCCTGCGCTCGACTGCCCACCGGACTGGCCGCAGCATCTCGGTTCCCTGCTGGATAAGTACCCGGATCGAACGAAGGCCGGACTCGGGCTGCGCATCGACAACCTCCCAGATCACTACTCCCGTAAGCAGCAGGTCGTCGGGCACGAAACTCAGTTCTGGCAGTATCCACTGGGTGATGGTGCCTACCGGGCAGATATCGATACCACGCTCGCCCTGTACCGGGAAGGATCTGGGTTCGACCTGGATGGCGCGCTGCGTACCGGGCCTCCCTATATTGGCGAGCATCTTGCCTGGTATGAGGATCTGGAAAATCCGACCGATGAGCAGCGCTGGTACTATGACCACGCCGAGCGAGGTCTCAGCCACTGGGCACCGAGAGGGAAGAGCGCCTGGAATGATTAGGATGAGCTAGTGAGCGAAACAGATAGCCCCGAGCGTCAGATCATTTTTCCGTACGACGTCAGCTCCGCTGTTACCCCGGCCGAGGCAACCGCGCTGGCGGCACTGTGCCGGGACAAGTATGTGCTGGAGCTGGGTGCCTACCATGGCTACTCGACGGTGGTGATTGCTTCGGTTGCGGATCACGTGGTGTCCGTCGACTGGCATCAGGGTGACGACATGGCCGGCCGCGGTGACACCTGGGACATCTTCTGGAACACCATCCACCGGTACGGGGTAGCAGATCGCGTTACGCCGGTGAAAGAGCGGTTCGAGGATGCCCTGCCCAGAATGCGGCACGATCCGCCTATTTTCGATGGCGTGTTCCTCGATGCTCATCATAGCGAGGAATCGGTGCGAGCCGATCTTTCATTCACACTGCCGCTGATCCGGCCTGGCGGATTTATTGCTTATCACGATTACGGGCGCTGCGCCGCCACTGGGCATCCGGGGTTCGGTGTGACGGAGGCAGCTGACGACGTGACAGGCGTTCAGGGGCAGGTCGGGCATCTAGCCTGGGGGTTCTTGCCATGACTTACGATGACCCACGACTCGCTCGTTTCGGCCGTTATACATCGGAAGGCGTCTTGACTCTCGGCTACGGTGATCATTACCTGTTTCTCGTCGGCCGCGATGATGTTCATGGCATTCTTCTCGATTTGCTTGTTAATGAAAGAATGGGCCTGAAAATCGATATGTTCGGCTATGACGACAGGGAGCTGAACGATGCCATCATGGCTTTGCTGAAGAATCCGAACGTGTCCGTTCAGGGTACTCTGGACAGCTATCAGGCGCAGGGTCGTTATGAGAGGGTTATCCTCGCAGCCGATGAGGTAGCGGATCCGGGTTTTTATAATTCGTTCGTAGTCACAGAGTCCGCGACGGGTCAGATCAGCCATACCAAGGGCGGGGTACTGGTCGGGCAGGGTCTCGGCTGGGAGGGCTCAACGAACTGGTCGGCGTCCGGTGAGGGAACCGGCATCAGTCTCGATCCGACGGTAAAGCCCGCTCCTGGCTACAAGGCTCAAAACAATACATTGCTGGTGAGCGCTAATCCGGTGTTCCTGGCCAGGTTTGGCGCGCGGCTTGATACGGAGCACCGCACCGGACTATCACGGCAGGCTAAAAAGCAGGCGAGGGCAGCGAAGAAGTGAGCACGCTCAGGGACGCACGGCGCCTGGTGGAAAGCGGAGTAGCCTGCCCGTATTGCCATGCCCGAGCTGGAACTAAATGCACGACTAGGACCGGAACTGTCTCCCGTGAGCACCCGCACGCGCAGCGAGTTACCCTGTTCGGAACGCAGGCTGAACGGATGACGGCAAAGCGGAGAGGGGTGTTCAGGTGAAGGATCTCTGGTGCTTTCTTCGGTTTCTTGGCGCTCCGGCGTGGTTTGGCGACTGGTATCACCCCGATGGTATCGGCCTTACGTATGTTAGGAGACAGCGCGGTGAAGATCTTCGCAGGTCATGACGGTGATAACTGCCAATCCGGTGTTCATCGCCAGGTTCGGAGTCCGGCTTGATGTCGAGCACAGAATTGGCCTGACCCGGAGACTGCAGGCGGAGGGAAAGCTGTGAGTAAGTCCCGGATTTCTCTTGAGGCAAGCGAGCTGAACGAAGCGGAGACCGACTGGGTAGAGGCGAGCATCTTCATCGAACGAGAGGATGAGCCGGACGAGGAACTGCGCTGTCAGCTTCTCGTGATGACCCGCGCTGAGCTGGACGCTCTCTACCACCGGATGAAAACGCACTACGAGCAGGGCATCTGGTCAACAGGGTCAGTACAGCGGTAAGGAGGGAGCACAGTGAGGATCTTCGCAGGTCATGACGGTGGAAGCGGATGTTGCTGGTACCGGATTGAATTGCCTTTGCGTCAGCTCGAAAAGCACGGTCATGAGGTAACCTTCCGGTCGGCCAGCGACGACAAGGGCAACAGGACGCCGGTCACGCTCCGGGACATGCAGGGCTTTGACATCATCATCGGACAGCGTTTTAATACGCACCGTGGGCTGGAAACCTGGCGTCGCGCTCGGACCCCGCAATCACGGCTCGTCTATGAGACCGACGACGACGTGTTCAGCATCTCGCCGATCAACTTCCAGGCTTACAGCCTCTACCAGCGGGGAGATGTCCAGGATGCTGTGACGCACATGGCCGAAGTTTCCGACCTGGTTACCGTGACCACCGATCAGCTGGCTCGGGTTATCCATGAGCATACCGGGAACGAGAACATCGCCGTGCTGCCAAATTGCATCCCCGCTTGGCTGCTGGATACGGTACCGCCCAGTCAGGTTACAGGCTCAGCGGAAACGCCCCGAGTCAGGTCGCGCCCGTCCATCGGCTGGCAGGGAGGCGCCAGTCACGGTATCGATGTCAGCCTGATCACCAGTTCAGTCCGCAGGTTCCTGAAGCGATTTTCAGGCTGGGATTTCCATCTCGGCGGTACTGACTACCGGCCAACCTTCAAGGTCGGGAACCGGGCAAAGTTCCGCCCCTGGGTTCCGGTGTACGAGGACCCTGAAGGCTATTACGCGACGCTTGACTTCGACATCAATCTCGCACCGCTCGCCGTTACCGAATTCGATCTGTCTAAGAGCAATATTAAGGTTTTGGAGGCGGCAGCTCGCGGCATTCCGTCGATCGCTACTGACTGTCCGGTTTACAGTGGTTTTATCCGGCATGGTGAGAACGGATTCCTCGTTCGCTATGAACATGAGTGGCTCAAGTATCTCAGCATTTTGGCTTCTGACGAAAACCTTCGCCTGAAGCTGGGTGAGGCTGCCCGCGATGATGCTCGAAGCTGGACGATCGAGAAAAACTGGACCCGATGGCGCGATGCGTATCAGAACCTCTTTCCGCAGGTACGGGGTCTGACGTAGGGTGGCAGCAGTTCGGTCCGCTGCAGCGTAGGTTGCCGCTGCAGCGGACCGGCACCAGCAGGAGCGGAGGAAACCGTGGAAGAGACAAGGGAAGTCAAGAAGCCGAAGCTGCCGCCCGAGGAGCACCGCGGTGGTGACAAGCCCGACTGGAGCAACGCTAGGCCAGGCGAGGAGCTGCCGGAACTCCCGGACGCGGTCTTGCCGCTGAAGATCGACAACGACTACGAGCCGGAGGACAGCGCGTGAGCGCGAACAGTAAGCACATCGCAAAGAACATCGCTGACACGCTTCGCACGGTCGCAAAGCTGGACCGCGAGTGGATGACCAATCCGGCCGGACGTGAGAAGCCGGACAGCCTGCCGTGGATGCCGTTCTCGGTACCTGAGTTCATCTCCTTGCTCGCTGAGGCACTGCCGGAAGCTTCTGGTGATGTTTTCTTCGAGGTCGGTTGCGTTGATGCGGACAGCGAGTACCTGTCGCCGACAGGTTGGTGCAGGATCGTCGACTACGATGGCGGCCCGGTGATGCAGTACGATCCGGACACTGGAGAGGGCGCGCTAGTACAGCCGGAGCGCTATATCGTCAAGTCATGCGATGAGTTTTATGACCTGCATACCAAATACGGTATCAATCAGCGTCTGTCCGCAGAGCACCGAGTACTGTTCTGGAAGATCACCGGTGCAGAGAGGCGTCGCGTTCCTACGGTGTGGACGGCGGAAAAGTTCGCAGCAGAGCACGGTCGTCTAGCGCTAGGCGTTAGTGGCGAGTTTCAGACGACGTTTATCCCGCAGATCAGCACCAAGGTAGAGCTGTCCGATGAACAGATCAGGGTTCAGGTTATGGTGAACGCAGACGGGTATCTGCGGCGACCTGAAAATGCGGTTCTGAAGTTTCGCAAGCCACGAAAAATCGAACGTGCACGTGAACTGCTTGCGGCAGCAGGAATTTCTTATCATGAATCACTCGACAATACGCGAACAGTGCGTTTCAGTTTCATCCCGCCGTGGTCTACGAAGTCATATGAAGGGTTCTGGCCTGCTTCGACCGAGCAGCTTCGCGTAATCTCAGAGGAATGCCTGCACTGGGATGGCAGTGTAACTGAATCACGGGCCGGGCGATTTAGCACGCGTATCCGAGAATCAGCGGACTTCATTCAGTATGCGATGACCGCCAGCGGGTACCGAGCGGTACTTCGTGAAGATCGACGTGGGGATGCTACTGACTACACTGTGTTTGCCAATACTAACACTATGGTTGGTATGGCAGGCCGTCCGAAAACGGATATCCTGAAGGTGCCGAGCGAAGACGGGAAGGCCTACTGCTTTACCGTGCCGACAGGCTTCTGGGTTATGCGTCGCGGCGGGAACGTAGTGATGACCGGGAACTGCGGGATCGGTACTAAGATGCTGCTCGCGCAGGAGATTTTTGGTCTCGAGGTAGCCGGCATCGAGCGAGTACCCGAGTATCTCGATCAAGCGCGGAAGCTCGGCCTCGACGGGGTACGCCGTCGTGATGCCCTTAGCTACGAAGGGTACGGGGATCAGGACATCATCTTCCTCAACCTGACGTTCCATGACCGGGAGCTTCAGGCGCAGCTTGAGCGGAAGGTGCAGGAGGACATGAAGCGGGGAGCGGTGCTCATCGGCGTTAACTTGCTTGCCAGGCCGCCGGACAGCTGGTGGGTCGTGCTCGATGATGTAGACGTCATTCGAGGCATCTGGCAGAAGCCGTGACAACTCCGTCGTTCGTCGATTCTGCGAACCAGCTGCTCACTCAGGTGCCCGTCCGCCTGGAGACCGGTACCATCGATGCGCCTGCCGGTACTTTCGCCGTGATCACGCTGCGGTCTGCCTCGACTACGTTCACCGCGTTGCTCAGCGCTGAAGATCTAGGCAACTGGCTGGATGTCCTGACGGGTCTCCGTGATTCTATGGCCGGAGGCGGCAGCAAGGTGGTTCCGGCCACGGTTTTCGATGTGGCGGCGCTCAGCCAGCGAAACGGGCGGAACCAAGGCTGATACGCTAGAGGCCAGTAGCGCTGCGGCCTGAGACGGAGCCGGCGGGGACACTCGCGATCCGGGAGCAGCCGCATGACAACGCCGAGCCTTCCCAGCCAGGGCGCTAGCCAGAACTCATGGGGCACGCAGCTCAATACCTGGCTGCGGGTCGCGCACAAGGCTGACGGATCCCTGGCCAGCGTCAACGGTGTCAGCGGTGTCATCAACGTGCAGGACCCGCAGTACGGGGCGACCGGCAACGGCACCACCGATGACACCGCTGCGATTCAGGCGGCCATTAACGCCGCCACCGGCAATGCTGCTCCAGCCACACATACCCGGGGAGCGCTCGCACCGGTCTACCTCCCACGCGGTACGTACAAAGTAACGTCGGACCTGATTATCCAGTCGGTGCAGAACTTCAAGCTGATCGGCGACGGCCCGGCGATGACCAACATCCGCGCGTCCGGAACCGGGTTCACCCAGGCGGTGCTGTTCGTTAACGGATCTGCGGACGGGGTGTTCGAGGGCTTCGAGGTCACGGGTGACGGAACCGAGCAGGTCATTGACGGCATCCGGCTCGACTGGGTGACGGCCAGCCGGACCGACGCGGGCTGCGGAACTATTTCCGGGTCGGCGGTCGTAACTAACACTCTGGCTCAGGCCTACGACGTCGGCGCGACGGTAACGGGTACCGGCATCCCCGGCGGGACGACTGTTCTCACCTCCACTTCCGGTGTCGGGTGGACGCTGTCGCAGAACTGCACGGCCACCGGAACCGTTACCGTAACGGTCGCTGTTGTATCGGCTAATGTCGCAGCTCGGTCGACTTCGGGAAACTGCTTCCGGGATATTCGTATTCGTACTCTTAAATTCATTACTGGGCTCTCGCTAGAAGGAAACGGTGCCCGACAGGTCGACGGCACGACGCTAGAAAATGTTATCGTAACCGGAGGACAGGCAGGTGGATCCTGGAGCAGCACCGGGAACTGGTTGGTGGCTTTTGCCTTCGGCTGCGGCGGCAACGGGAACAACTATGATCACCGGGGTCTCGGAGTTGATGCTAACCTGTGCTACTACGGATACAAGATAAATTGCTCTAGTTTCGCTCTGCTCGGAGCCCAGCCAGCGCAGAACTGGTGTGATTTTTATTTCACTGATAATAGTGCTGGTCAGACGACAATTAAAAATATTCAGTCGCAGAACAGTTCACAATTTATCCTTGGTACCAATAGTTTCAGTCCGACTCCGGTATCATTTGAGGATATTGCCTTTACAACTGTTTATCCGCAGGCTGGTAATCCGCTTATTACTGTCATCGGCGGTCAGTGGAGTTTTAATAGTATATCAGCTCTGATGTATTCCTCAGGTGCTTATCAGGCTCCGATTATATCGATCAGCGGATCGGCGAGCACACGGCCGTGCAGAGTCAACCTGGACCTGGTGACGCTGAATGGCCCGAAAGCTACCTGCATCGTTCCAGCCGGCGCCAGCCCGGTGAGCATTTCGGTCCGGAACTACGCTAACTACGCTCCTGCTACCGGGGTTTATACCGCTGTCGCTTCCGGAGACCTCGAATCTATTTTTACCGGTACCGGTTCGGGTGGCTCGTGGACTAATCTAGACACCCCCGGATCTTCAATTGTCACTCCGCAAGTCAATTTTTATACCTCCACGGCAACATGGACGAAGCCAGCTGGAGCGCAGACTGTTTATGTCGCCCTCGTCGCGGACGGCGGTGGCGGCGGATCCGGGGCATTCGAGGCAAGCGGAGCCGCAGTCGGCGGTAGTGGCGGCGGAGGAGGCGGCTATTCGACGGCCATGTTTCAGGCGTCACAGCTATCCGGCACGGTCGCGGTCACCCTCGGCACCGGGGGAGCGGGCGGAGCGGCCGTTACGGGGGCTGGCGCGGGTAACCCAGGCGTTGCCGGATCAGGAACGTTTTTCGGTTCTTATCTGTGGGCGCACGGTGGAGCAGCAGGCGCGGCTGGGCCGGGTGCGTCGGGAACGGCAGCCGGCGGTGGAGGCGGATCCGGGCTGACAACCGGTGGAGCGGGTGGTACCGGAACGACAGGAACCGGCGGAACCAGTGATGCCGCAGTCCAAGGTGCGACAAGCGGCGGCGGCGGAGGTGGCGGGGTGATCGCTTCCGGGCCGACGGCTGCCAATGGCGGAGTCGGTTATTATACATTCCTGGGATCAAGTGCCAATACTTCTGCTGGCGGTATTGTCGGCGGGGCATCTCCGACTAGCGGTACGGCTCCGGCCTTTCAAGGCGGAACTGGGCCTGGTGGCGGTGGCGGGGCGGCGGCGATCACCGGAGCGGCACAGGCGGGGGCATCTCCTCAGGCGAACACTGGCGGCGGTGGCGGAGGCGGAGGAGCATGCTCAGGCGGCACGTCTTCAGGTGCGGGCGCTCAGGGCGCCGCCGGGTACGCGCTCGTGATTACCTATTTCCAGTAGCCAGCGGAACGAGTGTTGTCCAGGCTGCTATGCTGAAGGTCAGTAGCGCTGCGGCCACCCAGGAGCCGGCGGATTCCGAACCCGGGAGCTGCCGCATGGACGTGCCGCGGAACGTACCGCTGCTGCGAACGCCGTTTGAAGACTGGTCATGTCCCAACTGCGGGCTGTCAGAGCGAGTCCCCGCGCTACCCCCCGGCTCTTCACGGTTCCATACCTGCCCGCGGCTGCATTACCTCACCGCGCCTCTCGTTCGCGCCGGGACTGCCTGCAAGGTGGAGGCTGTCGAGCGCGAGGATTACCTGAACGGTGAGATCCAGGCGACCGGAGACGATGGCCGGCCGTACATGTCGATCAGGACAACTCGCGACGAGGGTACCGATCTAGCCGCTAACGCCGGGCTCGCGCAGCTCAGGCTCGGGGACTGACGGCTCATGAATCCTGCCGACGTTGACATGGACACGACGATCCGAGCGGTGCGCGAGCTGCAGCGAATGGGCCTGATCGAGCGCGAAAATCCCGGCTGGGTATCAGTTGACTATATCCCGCTGATTGCCGAGCACCTCGGTTTCCGCCGGAAGACCGTCCGGGCGCTGCGCGCGGAGCTGGCTAATGTACGTCAGGAGCGCGAGAAGGTCCACATCGGCAGTGTTGCGGTTGCCGGCTATCAGTACGGCTGGGTTTCCCTCGACGCGGCTGCGTGCATCTTGCGCGATCAGGGGCTGTCAGTGGCTAGCGGCAAGCGGGGAGACTGAACATGGGAAAGCGTCAGCGACGTCGGCTGAAAACCGAACGAGAGCAGGCACTCGCCCTGGGTGGAGTCGCGTCTGCTTCAATGACGGCGTCTCCGGAACCTCCAGCCTTTACCGTTCAGGCAGGCTTGGCAGCCGCCCAAGGTGCGGTCAAGCCAGAAAACAGCAACGAGAAGAAAATGAAGGAATGATGCGATTATGAGCTGGGCCACCGCAGGATCGGCTATTTTCCAGCAGGCCGCGCTTAACCCAATTCTGGGCAGGTGCTGGACTACCGCAGCCCCGCCTACTTATGGCAGCCTGTCCGCCGACTCGATTAAAGTCGCGCTATTCAACAACACCACGGCGCCGGACAAGACAGTCTCGGTTGCCAACTCAGCCTACGCTGTCGCCCAGTGGGTCACTGGTAATGAGGTCACTAGCACAAACTGGGCGGCCGGTGGTATCGCGCTCACCGGCAAGGCATTCGCCATCGACACCGGTTCTAGTTCTATCTGCTTTACGGCGGCAAACACCCCAGGCGGCGGAACGGTAACGCTGACCGGTTTTTACGGATGTTTGGTATACGATAATACCATTACTGGGGCGGGCACGGCACAACAGGGCCTCTGCTTCAACTACTTCGGCGGATCGCAAACGGTCACGGCCGGAACGTTCTGCGTTAGCCCGGATACTGAAATTATGACGGAGCGCGGCTGGCTTCGTTACGACGAGGTAATCCCTGGCGATATCTGCCTGACTCTGAACACGGTTACCGGGCAAGCGGAATGGCAGCCCGTTACATCGGTGCACGTTTTCCACGACGGTCCTTACGATGTCATCCGGATGGACGGCCCCTCGCACTCGTCGGTTACTACTCCAGGTCATCGCTGGCCGGCTACAACCCCGGGCGCAGACGGAATCGAGTGGTACACGACCCAGACTCTTCCGTCGGATGCGCAGCTCTGCATTAGTGAAACGGAGCGAACGGACAAGGTAGCCGACCTGACCGCTACTGCCGAGACGGCTGATCTGGTGTGGTGCGTGCAAACGCCGAATCGCACCTGGTATGCTCGCCTCAACGGGACTCAGTACTTCACCGGGAATACGATCCTTTGGGCGACACCTGGTGGAGCACTCGTTACCGCAGTCTTTAACATCGCCGTTTAGAGGGCAGGACAGAAAATGCTGAGAGTATGGACGCAGCAGCAATACGGGTCAGGCGAACTAGATGCGGGCAGTACACCGCTTAAATACGTGCTGGGGCTTCCAGGGAGTTCTCCGCAGTACGGGTAAGGGTAAAAGTCCGCATGTCGACCATGATCATGGAACCGGTGTAATCAGGGGTCTTCTTTGCGGAAACTGCAACCTTTTCATTGGTCATGCCGGTCATGATCCGATCCGGTTGCGTGCAGCAGCTGTGTACCTGGAAGAAGCATCTCGCAGAGCAGAGCCTGGGGCGGAGTAGACCAGGAGGGGCTGCTGTGACAATGGTGCTCAGCGTTTTGAGGCAGATTTCTGGCAGAGACAGTCGAGAGACAGCCAGGACTGGTACGCTGAAGAGCAAGATGCTGCGGCCGTAAGCGTGGAGCCAGCCGGTTCTCGTTGCTCGCGGAGGTGGCATGGCATCCCTGCCGACGGTTAGCGGCAGCACTAATATCTGGGGGACGCAGCTCAACAATTGGCTGCTGGTTGGTCACAATGCTGACGGGTCGACAGCTGGGCAGATTACCGTTCAGGGTGCTGATTCTACCGGAGTCAATGACAGCAGCACTGCCATCGCTGCCGCTTTCACTTCACTTGGGACGTCGCCAGGCACCATCTTCCTGCCTCCGGGAACGTATAAGGACAGCGGTGGTCACGTTCTTGGTGTTCAGCAGAACTTTATCTCTCCCGGCGCGACAATCAACCATACCGGAAACAATACCTGGCTTCATCAGTACGACTCAGCGTTCAACATTGGTTCTACCAGCCCGACTGTTTCTCTCGGCGGTTATGTATCAGGTTTTATCGTTGACGGGACTAATGCCGGGGCTAACGCGATAGGGTTCGTGTGCGGAGATATCAACAGCCCTAAGTCATCGGTGAGCGCACAGAATTATTCGGCCGCAGGCCAGCTTGGAATCGTGGTAGACAGCCTGGTCGGGTGGACTAACTGGGGTGTTTTTGATTTCAACACTAGTAATTGCACAACAGGCGTTCTAGCTAGGAACACTTCCGGTCTGAATGTTATCGGTGGAGCTTCAGTCAACATTAAGACCCTCTGTAACCCGAATCAGACAGGACTGGCCTTCCAGGGCGGATCGAGATTCTTTGCCTGTCCCGTATTTAACTTCTCGCTGAACAACAAGTGCGGGACCTCGGACACGGGCAAGGGAATTGACTTCGGGAATACCGGAGCAGGAATCCTTGAGTCCATCATCAACATCAACATGGAAGCGGATGCCGGAGCCGGAAACGTCGGGCCGGTCCCGATTAACGCCGGGGGTAGCTTTAACTTCTACGGAAACATAGGAGTCATCAGGATCTACAGCAGCTCGCCTGCCGCATACAAGCAGACAAGCGGCCTGGAGTTTACGTACCAGTTTAGCTTCAACGGGATAATGGACTGCAATACCTCCGGAGATTTCCTGGCGAATACGAGAGGCCTGGGGTTTTCTGCTATACTTATGGGCGGAGTACTGGAGGCAGGATCCCAGACTGTTTACGCAGCGGTCGGTGACGGTATCTACAACGCCGAAGGAAATACGTTCAAGATTACTCTTGCTAACGGAGCGAATACCATCTCTTTCAAGAATATCATCGCCGGGTATGCCCAGAAGATTGTTCTTCACGTCAAGCAGCCAGCTTCAGGAGCCGCAGGGACACTGACGATAACGGGGGCGGCTACCACCGTCGGGTCAGGAGTGGTCACGCTGTCATCGACGAACGGGTACGAGGACGTCTGCGATGTGTGGACACCGGATGGAGTGAGTACCTACGCTTCGGTTCGTGGTCTCAATTATCACTAGAAGCGTCAAGCCGCATAATAGACGGTAGCAGCGCACCGAGGAGGTGACCAGCCGTGGCCGTAGCACTACGCGGGTACCTAGCGCCGAGTAACAGCGGAACGGCCGGTGTCACCTCGCAGGCAACCCAGTATACGGGCTGGACGACAGCTGGAGCCAGCAACGGCGACCTCGTTCTCGTCATCTTCCTGGTCACTGCCTCCGGCCTGACCTTCACCCAGAGTGCAGGCACAGGTACCTGGACGATCACGAGCAGCGACAGCAATGCTGCGACGAACGCCCCGTTTACGTCCATGCTTGCGTATAAAACATACGCTACCGGAGATACCGCTCCGACCTTTAGCTGGGGTACCAGCGCTGCCTATGCCTATATGATGCTCGCCTTGCGCTCTACGGCTGCGAACGCTCCGGCTACTGCTGTTTTTGATGCTGAGAGCAGCGTCCATGTCATCACATCGCCAGGCACGGTGAATACGCCTAATACCGCTGTTGCTACGTATGCAGCCGATATGGCGATCATTCTCAACGCGGCGCGCTACCAGACAAGCGGTTCTTCCGCTATCTCGATGACCACGCCGTCCAGTGGTTTCTCAGTTGTCGCCCTGGGCGGATATGCGGGGGCGGGCGGGGCCTTCGCGAACTCGGTGTCAGCTTACACGGAGACCTTGTCGTCTACGGGAACGGTCACGCCCGGTGGTCAGACGTTCAACGAAGCCGTTTCCAGCAACTCTTATCTTTTGCTGGCAAAGGAAACTTTCACGGTGACCGCGGGGCTAGCCACCGGTACAGGTACAGCTCGGGCAACGAGCATTGGGCTGACACCACCACAGGCAACCTCTTTCGCTACCGGCACCGGAACCACGGTCATCACCTTCGACAATTTCGAGGGCAGTACCGGGCTGTGGAATGTATTCCAAACTGGCGTGACCGGAGCGCTTTCTTCTGGGTGGTCGAACGACGGCACCCAGTCCTGGTTGATGACAACAACTGGGGTATCGTCAGGCATCGTCACCATTGAGACAATAAACGTTGTCCCTGGTCAGGTTCTTCAGGTTCAGGCTTATCTTTACAGCCCGCAAGGTTACTCTCTTACCCGATTTACCATGGACTACTTTGATTATTCCGGGAGCAACTACCTGGGCGGATACTATCCTGCCTCTTTTAACCTTCCCGCCGCGACGGCTGGATTCTACACGTCAGGCGCGTTTACTATACCCGCAGGCACTTACAAGGTTCATGCCAGCGTAGGATTTAACGGGACGCCAGACTCGACCATCCAGCTGTATATTGACGACGCTTCTGTCCTTACCCCGCCAGGACAGGGCATCGAGCTGACGCCCGGTTTGGCAACAGGTACTGGATCCGTTTCGGCATCGGGCATCGAGCTAACTCCGGGACTCGCGACAGGCACCGGAACCGCTCAGGTACCGAGTACGGAGCTGACACCGGGACTGACTACCGGAACAGGGGTATCGCAGTCACCTTCTTCGAACGTTCAGATCACCGCCGGACTCGCCACAGGTACCGGAATCGCCTGCGCTCGCTTCCTGGCGCTGAAAAACACGGCCGAGGGCGGCTCGAACACAACTGCCGTAACAGCAGGGAACTCCGGCGGAGTGTCAGGTGATGCGCTTACCCAAGGTGGCGTGGGAACAGTTACCTTTGACAACTCTCAGGTTTTCGCCGGCTCTCTGGCTTATAAGTTCGTCACTGCTGCGAGCCTCAGCTATACCGGCTGGAACCCATGTCCATACAACCCGGCGATTCTTTACATGCGGGCGTATATTTACCTGACGAACTACTCTGTCGGGTATATATTCCGGGCTGGAACCGGGGCACTGGGGTTGCTCATTAATAGCTCGGGGCATTTGCTCGCAGCAGGCCCTGGCGGTAACGTTACTGGTACCGGTACGGCGGCCTCTTTGAATACCTGGTACCGAATTGAAGGTATGTTCGTAGCCGGAGCTGGTAATGCGCAGGCATTTGTCCGCATGTACGATACCTCTGGCACCTTGCTGGACTCGGTAAACAACGCGGCTAACAATAATGTTTCAACATTTGGCTTCGCTCTTATTGGTTCCAGCATCTCGAACAGCACGACCACGCTCTGGCTGGATAACCTGGCCGCCTCTGATCAGGCCTGGATCGGTACAGGGGCTCCTCTCGTTGCCGGGCTCGCGGTCGGACTGACACCAGGTCTTGCCACCGGAACCGGAGCTGCGCAGGCACCGGATGCCGATAACCAGGGGGGCGCAGGACTCGTTTCAGGCACGGGCACGGCGCAGGTAGTCGGTCGAGGGATTAGCTCAGGGACTGCGGGCGGTACGGGTACGGTTCTGTCGCCAGATGCTGATAATCAGGTCGCTGCCGGATTCGCCGCTGGGTTGACAGGACCTGTGTACAGCGGTGGCGTGTACGGCGCGGGAGTGTATGGTTTCAGTCTTATCGGTATCGGGCTTACCGTCGGTCTTGTTACCGGGACGGGCGTAAGCCAGGCGCCCGATGCTGATAACCAGGCCGCTAGTACCGGGCTTGCAAGCGCTTTGACGGAAATTACCTATGGCGGAGGTTCTTACGGAGGAGGTTTCTACGGTCTCGGAATTACCGGGATGGGATTGGCTCCTGGATTGGTTTCGGGCATTGCTGCTGCACAGGCTCCCGCGCCCGCGAGCAGGGTAATCGCGGGATCCGTCGCCGGAGCGGGCACGGCACTGCCGCCAAGCGTGGCGACTATGTCTCCAGCGCTAGAAGGCTACGGGTTCAGCTCATTCCCGCAGGTACCGGCCGGTTCTCTCATCCAGTCCGTAATCGCCACTATCGTGCAATACGGTTCCAACGCGAGTATCGTTGCGCCCTCGTACGAACTGTGGGACGGAACCTCTGCACGGATCGGCTCTCCCCAGATGGGCACCGTGTCTACCGTTCCCGGCCACGCCGATGTCGTTGAATTCAGTGGGGTAGCCTACAGCCAGCTTGCCACGCTCCGGCTGCGGGTGATCGCCGGCACTCTTCTGGGCAATCACGGCGCAACGGTGAACGTTGACGCTGTAAGCCTGTCTGTCGTCTGGCTGCCAGGCCACAGCGCGATTGTTTTCCCGGAGACGTTCAACGTGCTCACCGCAATTCAGGCACCATCGGCTAGCGGGATCGTGAACGCGTCGGTCGCTCCGAGTACGCTTGCCGTTGCCTCAGCGCTACCGGCCGCTACTGCCGGGTTCGAGGCCGCGCATATCTTCGCGAGTGCGCTGAGCGTCTCTGCGGTGATCCCGGTACCGGCGGTCGTGGCCGATGCGAACGCCACCGTGCACCCGGCTACTCTTGCCGTCGTGCCGGCGTTCCCAGTCATCACCGACGTGACATCGCTCAGCTGGGCCACGGCTGAAGACCTGCCGGTGACTGCGGGGGAGGGAGCCTGGACGAACGCACCTGGCGTAATTGGCGTACCGGATAATTCTAACGCTGTGTGGACGGTACCCTGAGAGCAGTTGGAGAGGACATCGCGATGACGGATGAGTGGCGTAAGCAGCTGGACCGGATGAAGTCAATCGGTCATCTGTCCCATGGACGAACACGGGTAACAGAAAAATCAGGCCGTGAGCACCCCGAGTCGCACCTGCCTTTCAAGGAAACTACTGACACGCTTGGAAACATGGTAACCGAACATAGTAATCCCGGCTCAGGAGTTTCCTGTCGGCAAGATGTGAACATCCATCCCCAGACTATCGAGACGAAGACGGGGCTGATATGAGCTGGCAGAGCCAGGCGATTTTTGATAAGGCGCTGCGCGAGCATCAGCCAGACGCTGACCCTGCCGTGCTGCGCAAGGCCGCAGTCGGGCACCTGGGCGCATCCCGTCCGCTGAATGAGCTGGTCGCTCTGTACGCGGAGGCGATGGCAGACGGAGATCACACCGCTGCGCAGGCTCTCGCTGACGAGCTGGCACCGGTCCGGGCCGCGCAGGGCGTGGCAGCGGGCGTGCTACCGAGTAACGGAGGGTGATATGGCCTGGACGGAGAGTGGTATCTTTTACGCCACTTTTAGAGATACCCTTAAGCAAGTCATCGCGATGAGTCTTCTCGATACAAACAATAATTTGTCGCTATCTACAAACTCGGAGACACCTGACTATATTTCAGCTACTGATCCGTCTACCTGGACTAATGGGAATGAGGTGACTGCGGGTTCGAATTGGCCGACGGGCGGCATCAACCTGAGCACTGGTTCCTATGCCCCGACCCTGACGCAATCACCAAGTAAAACACTTATGTGGTCAATGAATAATGTTAGCGTCGGGAGCACCACTACAACCGCCCCTGCCTATGGCTGCTATATATATGCTAATGGTCTTAGTCCGAAGGCTAAAATCTGCGGCATTTATTTCGGCGGCACCGGGTATTCGACGGTAGCCGGAACATTCGCCATTTCATGGAATGTGCTCGGGATTCTTACGATTCAGATGGCGGCATAGCGGTGCAGCTCGGCAAGTCTTCGGGAGCGCGGAGGTACGATCGGGCCGGTTGACGGTACGATGGACGAGAAGTGCCATCTGCGGCCAGCGCCATCCTGGAGCCAGGTTCCCTCGACCTGCAGGAGACGACATGGCAAACCTCAGTCTCCCCTCGGGACTCGCGTCTGCGGTTGCTGCCGCCCTGAACCTCACCGACCTGACGGTCACCGGCTCGTACTTCGCCGCTGACGGCAACCCCGACTCGGCTCGCGTCTACCCGGACGGCTCCGAGCTAACCCGCGTCTACCCAGCGAGCAGCCAGCCAGGCGTTACCGCCCAGGGTGACGACCGGGATCACGAGTAGGAGCCGAGATGCCTGCTAACACCGCCCCCCTGTTTACCCTCACGCCGCATATCAGCTGGGGTTCAGTCGACGACAATGCGGCGGCAACCGCAGGACCGATACTGTCTGCTAACACAGCGATGGATGGTACAGGTTATGTAACTTCGGTCTTCACCGCCGGGGCGAATGGCTCGTACATTCAGAAGCTAGTCTGCCGTCCGGTCGGTACGAATGTTACTACTGTTCTCCGTGTTTTTCTTAATAATGGGTCTACTAACGCGACGCAAGCGAACAACGTCTTGATCTCAGAGCTGACTATTCCTGCATCTACCGCGAATGCGGCAGCAGCTCTTCAGACAAGCGAGATCGCCTTTAATTTTGCCATCCCCGCTGGATATGTCATTAACTGTACGCTAGGAACTGCTGTAGCAGCCGGAGTGCGGGTATCAGTCGTCGGCGGTGATTACTGACATGCCTGATTTTTTTGGCTGGCCAGATACAGGTGACCGGCAGCAGGTGTTTTACAATATCGGTCTAAACTCCTGTCAGATATGGACAAAACCAAAAGGGATTACCATGGTCTGGATGATGCTGATCGGACCCGGGGCTGGTGGCGGAGGAGGCTATTCTGGAGCCACTTCTACACTACGTGGCGGCGGAGGCGGTGGCGGCGCCGGGGCATCTGTACGGTACCTGGTCCCGGCATTTCTCTTGCCTGCCTCTCTATATGTTTATGCAGGGACTGGCGGTGCGGGCGGTGCGGCTGGTTCAAACGGCTCTTCGGGCGATGTTACTGCCGTAGGACTATTTGGTGACATCATGCGCGGCAGTAATATAGGCGGTCAGGCCCCTGCTCTTGCTGTAACTAATTCAAACCAGTCGGCAGCTTTCGGATCAGCCGGGACAGCTAGTGTGGGCGGTGCAGCTGGGGCTAGTGAAAATGGAAGTCAGTCTTATGCTGGTTATGGTATGGTCGGGATGGTATCAGCTAGTTCCATTATCGCCTCCGCCTCCGCTGGCGGGAATGGAACAGGAAATGCTACAGGTGTGACTCTTGCTGCAGGCGGAATAATGACAACCGGAGGCAGCGGCGGAGGGGGCGCATCAGCTGCAAATGGCGATACAAATGGCGGTAGTATAACACCGTATTCGAATACATATTCAGGTGTAGGGCCTAATTTTTTTCCGGCTAATTTTCCTGGGGGTACCGGGGTCGCAGGCGGGGGAGGTGCCGGAGTGTCCGGAGCTAGTTATACCAATCTAACCTGGGTATTCTTCGGGGGAACGGGTGGCGGATCGGCTAGCGCTGGTATCGGTGGCCGTGGTGGCGATGGTGCTATCGGCTGTGGCGGCGGAGGCGGAGGCGGTGGAGTTACAGGCGGTGCAGGCGGGAACGGTGGTAATGGACTCGTCTGTATAACATGCTGGTTAGGAATTTCAATGGTTGAATTTATTCAAGGAATGTTGTATAATACTACTATGACTAAAGGAAATCGAAGTAATCACCCCGGTAAAAAATGCCTTCCAGGGTGCGAGTGCGGTAGACACAAAGGTAGGGCATACGATGGTGAACTAGACTACTTTAACCTCCATTCTCTTGTTAAGAAAGTAAGAGGCAAAGCTACTGGTTATGGATGCACGTTTTGTAACGACTTTGCTAAGCAATGGTCTCAAATTCACGGACTAGATGGTTCAGATGTTTGGCACTACAGGCCGTTGTGCTATAGCTGTCACGGAGTTTATGATGGAACAGTTGGAAATCTTAGACCATCTCCACCATGTTTTCCGGGCTGCGAATGCGCAAAACATGGTCTTCCTGGGTCCCCTCCTTGTCTTCCTGGCTGTGATTGTGGAAAGCATAATGCTCCAAGGAAGCAACCTTGTCTTCCAGGCTGCACATGTGGTTTGCATAAGGGGAGAGTTTATAACGGTACACCTAGAAAGTAGGGTTGTGATTATAAGTGCGTGATCACATGCTGGTAGTGTTATGGCAGTAGTCATCCAGCTCGACGGCGGTGTCGCACTTGTTCCCGGCACTAGTAAGATTGTCGTCCCGCAGTTCCCATGGCCGGCCTGCACGACGGTTGCCTCACCTGTTTTGTATAGCGAGGCATCTCTATTCGTCACTGCAGGACTCGCCCACGGAACCGGTGCTGTACAGTCTTCCGGAATAGGACTGGCTGCCGGACTCGCCACAGGCACCGGAGTAGCCTGCGCTCGCTTTCTAGCGCTGAAAAACACAGCTGAAGGCGGCTCGAACACTACGGCCGTAACAGCGGGGAACTCCGGCGGAGTGTCAGGTGATGCGCTTACCCAAGGTGGCGTGGGAACAATTACCTTTGACAACTCTCAGGTTTTCGCTGGCTCCCTGGCTTATAAGTTTGTCACGTCCGCGAGCCTCAGCTATACCGGCTGGAACCCGCTTCCGTATAACTCGGCTATCCTCTATCTGCGGGCTTATATCTACCTGACAAACTATTCAATCGGGTACGTATTCCGTGCAGGAGCCGGTGCACTAGGGCTGGGTATCACAGGCACCGGGCATATTTCTGCCATAGGACCTGGCGGCAATGTTAACGGTACCGGTACCGCCATGTCACTGAACACCTGGTACCGAATTGAAGGCATGTTTGTTTCCGGGGCAGGAAATGCGCAGACTTTCGCTCGACTTTACGACGCTTCTGGTACTCTGCAGGATTCAGTCAACAACGCAGCTAACAACAACGTTTCCGCACTTAACTTCGCCCTTATCGGCTCCAGCGTATCGAACAGCACGAACACGTTTTGGATGGATAACCTTGCTGCTTCAGATCAAACCTGGATCGGTACGGGGGCTCCCGTTGTTGACGGGCTTGCGGTCGGACTGACACCAGGTCTCGCCACCGGAACCGGAATAGCGCAGACCTCTGATGCCGACAACCAGGGGGGCGCAGGACTCGTTTCAGGCACGGGCACGGCAGGAGCCCCTGGAGCAGAACTGACCCCCGGCTTCGCATCCGCCACCGGTACGGCACAGGCACCAACAGCTCAGATTCCGGTATTCGTAGCTGCGGGGCTTGCCATTGGAACCGGAGCTGCGCAGGCACCGGATGCCGATAATCAGGGCTTCGTAGGACTCGCATCGGGCACGGGCCTAGCACTAGCACCGGGAATCAGCCTAGCGGCAGGATCTGCGACCGGTCTCGCCATTGCGCAGCCATCCGGATCCGCGGTAGCTGCAGGCACGGGGCTTGCTGACGGCCTCGTCACTGTGCAAGCACCAGGAATCGGCCTTGCAGCGGGATCTGCCAGCGGAACCGGGGGTGTCCCGTCAGCTAGTGCGGGCAGTCAAGGTTTTGCCGATCTTGCGAGCGCCCTGACGGAGATCATTTACGGTGGAGGTTCTTACGGCGAAGGTTTCTACGGCCTTGGTATTACCGGAATTGGCCTAGCCCCTGGATTCGCGACTGGAACGGGTGCGAGCCAGGCACCTGATGCCGATAACGTTGGGAATGCTGGTTTTGCGCCAGGAACAAGTATTGTTACGACTCCAGCCGTGATTGCGATTACAGCGGGGACCGCTACCGGAATCGGGACTGTATCGTCTGTAACTGCTGCGCTTACTGCCGCTGGACTTGTTACCGGTACGGGTCAGGCTTCTGTTGTTTCTTTCGCGCTTGTAGCTGATACCGCAACCGGAAGCGGAACTAGCCTAGCGTCGGATGCTGATAATCAGGCGGGTGCGGGACTTGCCAGCGGGACAGGTGCCACCCCGGCTTCTGCGATTGATAGTCAGACCACGCTCGGGGTCGCTGTAGGAACCGGAACCGTATTGCCTGTAGCTGCCGCGATCGCTACTGACGCCGTACTCGCTGTCGGCATCGGGGTTGCATTGGCATCTGAAGCGGGATTCTGCGGTGATCCGGGGGCTCTCGGGTCTGGACTCGCTCTGGATGCGGGGATCGCGACAGCTATCACTGCCGGAGTGGCCAACGGGGTGAGTACTGCTCCGGACGCTTCGGCCGACTTCGTTACCGTTGCTGGTCTTGCAACTGGAACCGGAACCGTCTTGCCTGCGGCTCCTGCGGTGACTCCTTCTCTTGCCAGCGGGACCGGATCGGTGCTGTCACCTTCAACCGAGGTTGCCCTAACTGCCGGCGTAGCGACAGGAACAGGGATAACCGCTGCTTCGCTACTGCTGGCGGCACATGCGCAGGCTGCCGAGGCACTGTCTGTCGTACTGCGTCCGGGAACCCTAGAGATCAGCACCATTAAGGGGCACAGCACGGCGACGTCGATCGGACAGCCGATGGTAAGCCAGGACAGCATACTGGCTCTGGTACCTGCGCAGAGTGCGGTTAACCAGTCCGCGTCGAGCCGGAACGGGGCGGTGTCGGGTGGTGCGCCAGGCGCGAGTACTGTCACCTCCCCGGCACGAAGCCTAAGCGGAGTATCATGAGGGTACGTACCGCTGCGGCCGTCATGGAGCCAGGGTTCTCGCGCAGGAGGCCCTGATGACCAGCACTATCTACTATGACAACCAGAACGAGATAGCCCTGCTCAGCAACGAGTTTCAGGCGGGCGACCCACTCGTCGACACCGATCCGACAACTGTTTCCTGTGTTGTCACTGATCCATCAGGAAATCAGGTTGTTCATACGTACAACGGTGCCTCTCCCGCAGACATCACCAAGCCACTGGTTGGGCATTATGAGCTTATCGTGCCCTGTTCCCCGGCCATCACCGGAATCGACGGGCTGTGGAGCTACATCTGGATCGGTACCGGAGCTGTTTCCGACGTTCAACCAGGCACCTGGCGCGTGTTCCCGCCCCAACTCGGCAACTGGTACTGCGGACTGGAGGAGCTGCGAGACCGGATCAGCGTTGAAGACGGTTCCGACGATTTCGCCATGCAGCAGGCCATCCAGGCGGCGAGTACGTGGATCAATGAGCATTGCGCCACCCATTTTTACCGGATTACCGAGACGCGGACGTTCGTACCCTACGACATCCGGGAACTGACGATTGACCCTCTGGTCAGCATCACCTCTCTTAACGTCGATCAGACCGGGAATGGCGTGTTCGCTGAGGCGTGGACGCAGAACGTGGACTACCAGCTCAAGTTTGGCAAAGATCGCTACAACCTGAACGCTCTCGGAGTCCAGCGCCCGTTCAAGAAGGTACAGGTACTGCAGAACGGTAAGTGGTTCCCGTATATTTACCCGTTCGCGCACATGGACCGAGTGCAGATTACCGGCACCTGGGGATGGCCATCTGTTCCGCCGACAGTATCGCAGGCCTGCCTGGAGCTGGCCACCGAATGGTTTAAGCGCAAGGATGCGCCTTTTGGCATTGCTGGGGCAGGAGACCTTGGTGTCGTGAGAATTCAGGCCAATCCGTGGATCATCGAAATGCTTCGCCCGTATACCGATCAGCGCCTGAAAGTCGGCGTGTGATCGAATTTGTTGGTTTTTGAAATTCTGGTCGGTGTGTTAAAATAAGGGTATGACACAAGATCAGTCTACCTGCACGTGGCCTGGCTGCGACCGGCCTCGTTCTTATAAGAAAACAGGTCTGTGCAACGCGCACTACCAGCGTCAGCTCACGGGTCGGGACATGAACATACCGTTCAGGGGCAGTCAACGAAACTGCAATCATCCTGGTTGTGATCGGCCACATCATGCGGGCGGATACTGTTCGGCACACTATCAGCGGGTTCGTAATGGCCGGAACATGGACGTACCGTTTGCTGAAAAGAAGCTGTGTAGTCACCCTGGCTGTGATCGTCCGCATAGCTCACGTGGATACTGCTCGGTGCATTATCATCGAAAGTACATTCTGCATTCAGATATGAACGCGCCAATCCGACCGCATCGCCGGAAAGACGAACCCGTTCCGGAGTGCGTCTGGGAAGGATGCGACCAGCCCAAGATAAGTTCGGCAAGCGGTCTCTGCCCTCGGCATGAGCGACGACGCAAGGCAGGCAGCCCGATGGATGGCCCGGCCTACTATCACGATGATCGCGGCTGGGTTACAGAAAATGGTTATCGAAAAATTAAGGTTAATGGCAGGGATCGATTCGAACACCGTCTAGTCATGGAGGAACAGCTAGGGCGTCCGCTACTTCGAGAAGAGGAGGTTCATCACAAGAATGGCATCAAGACTGATAATCGGCCTGACAATCTAGAACTATGGGTGTCCTGGAAGGGGCAGCGCGTCGATGATCTGCTGAGCTTTGTGGTGGCGAACTACCGAGGGGCTCTGCTTGACTTTGTGGTGACGAACTACCGCGACGAGCTGCTCGAACGTCTACACTGATACTGTAGCCTGCGGCCAGCTTGTCACAGCCGGAGCCGGGACTTCGAACAGGAGGCTCTGGTGTGGACAGGACGAGACCTGTGCTGACGACGACCAACTGCTGGGGTATTGTCCCGCAGATCCTCACTCCGTCGGGCACAGTGGTCATGCTCCGGGTAGCGGGTCCTCGCACCAGCGGTAAGGGCCGGTTATGGCCCGGGGAAAAGGGTGGGGCGGCGGGCCGTGGCAGCGGGTCTACACCCCGCGGAGATCCCGGTCGTGGGTAACCCGCACGCTGCTGCCGACGGGACAGAAGCAGTTTGCCGCACTACAGGCGAAGCAGACCGCGCAGCAGAAGCACCAGGCGGCGTTGTACAAGGCGAGTGTCTCCCCGCTGGTTACCGCGAACACGGCGGCTAAGCGAGCTGCCATGGCATCCGATGTGATGTCGAAAGTGCCTGGCTTCAACGACGTCTATCCAACCTGCTCTGCCCTGGCGATCGCCTACCATCTCGCGACCGTGACCGGCATTGTCCTAGCCGACGATGAGATCCTGGCCTTGCACCGCCTAGCCGGCGGGACCGTAGACAGCGGTACGTCGATCGAGGCCGCGCTGGAAGCGGCAAGGAGTGGCGGCTGCCGGGTGCGACTGCGAGATTTCTTCCGGGTTGCGGAGGATGCTCCGGTACCCGGCCTGGTTATGGGTATTTCCCTGCCGCACGACGGGCATGCGGTCCTGACACATCCGGCGGGGATGGTGTCCTGGGGCAGGCTAATGCCGTTCACAGGCCAGCGGGAAGAAGCCTGGGCGCTGGAATGGGACATACTTGTGTGAAAACTTTCTGGTATCTTGTTCCGGTTGCCTTGCTAGGCGTACTAGCGTACGGAATCTGGCAGTGGAACGTGACTCATTTCGGCCTGGGCTACTGGCTTCAGTTTCATACCGGTACCATTAACGAGCCAGGTCCCTACTATGGGTTTTTCTCGGGTTTCGGCAGCGATCTGGCGGAAGTGACAATTATCGGTGGTCTAATTGCCATCTATAAGAAACACAATTGTCATCAGCGCTGGTGCTGGCGGCTAGGACATCATGCCCTGACTGATCCCATTACCGGAATGACCTATAACCTGTGCCGCCGTCATCATCCAGATCACCCCGGTACCCGATCGATAACGGCCGCGTTTGTTGCGGACGTTCATGCCCGGCATCTCGCGCACGTCGAGGAGCGCCTGCGGCACCATTCGGGAGAGCAAGCAAGCGGAGGAGAGAACTAGTGGCTGATCTTGGTGCGGTTCGGGCAGCCCTGGCGAATCAGATCGCCGCGAAGACGGGTCTGCGGGTTATGGCCGAGGCGAAAGACTCGATCCAGCCTCCTGTCGCGGTGATTTTGCCAGGCCAACCATACGTTACCTATGGTGCTACGATGGACGGGGCGTTCACCTGTAATCTAAGGGTGCTTATTGCGATCAGTGATGCAGCGCCTAGCGAGGCTGTCCAACGCGCCCTGGATAGTTTTCTCGGTATAGGAGAAAATATAACATCGAGTAGTATTCCAGAAGCCATTATGGTTGATCCAACCTTGGGCGGAGCCTGTCATTTCGCTGAGCCTATCGCAATTGAGAGCTACGGGCGATTGCTTTTTAATGGAGTGACTTTCTTTGGAGCCAGGATTGGTGTGCAGTGCGGCGTGATTTAAATGTACTGAGCTACGGTATGTGACGCCACGATTCACGCTTTACGATTCGGTTTACATGTGTCTCACTTATTTTAAAGTTAAGAGCTAGTGAACTTGCTTCCTCCCCGGCAGCACGACGAGTTCTGATTGATTTTATATCAGTAGCGGTAAGTTTTGAATTTCCCTGCTTCTCGCCACAGGCCATCGTGCCGTCTCTGTATTTATCGTCACTGTTTTCCTGTGGCGTTCCCCATTCCAGGTTCTCTAGATGGTTGTCAGTTTTCCCGCCGAGTCCGTGCCTGCCTTGCTCCCCGCTTGCAGGGGGACGGTCGAATGCTGTCAGCACGAGAGTGTGGATGGTAACACTTCGAGTAGCACCATAACGACTGAGGTTGACACGCAAGTACCCATCGGCATCGAGGAACGGTGAGAGCAGCTTGCCACCGCGCCATCCGGCCTGCGTCATGTGGCGGATGCTGCGGACCTGACCGCGATTACTGATCTCGTAGAATCCTTCGTACCCCGGCACTGGCAGCCAGCGCTCCGCCTGTGTATGATCAGGCATAGTCGCACCTCCGATGCGATCAGGCTCGGAAGTACCCCTGACCGGTGCTACCGAGCCGAATAAATCGTACCATAAAATTTCGAGTGTGTCATCGGGAGGAGGTGGTTTTGTGCGTATTCTGATATGTCACCCCGGCCCGGACTTCTCGGTTGCTGATGTTTACTACGGATGGGCTGATGCATTGCGCGAGCTGGGCAATGAGGTCCTTATGTATAACCTGAACGATCGGCTCGTGTTTTATTCCAAGGCTCTTCTTCCGAAAACAGATGAGCATGGCAACATTGTGACGGACGAACAGGGGCTTCCTGTCGTCGAGCAGGCCGTGAAGAGTCAAAAGGACGCCATCGTCATGTCGATGCAGGGGCTGACCCACGCGGCGATGACTTTCTGGCCTGACGTTATTCTGTACGTGTCCGGGTTCTTTATTACCGGGGGCATGTTCCAGCTTTTCAAGCTACGGAAAATGAAGCAAGTGATCCTTCATACAGAATCGCCTTACTTATCAGGACGGAGAGCAACTGGACCGGGCTCAGCATGCTGACCTGAACCTCCTCAACGATCCAGTTAATATCGCTGCGTACCGGGAACTTGGCCCGGCGCTGTACATGCCGCACGCGTACCGCCCGGACGTGCACTACCCTCGGCGCGGGCCGGTGAACCCGGAGCTGGCTGCCGATCTGACCTTCATCGGAACCTGCTTCAAGAGCCGTGCCGAGTTTTTCGAGCGCCTCGATCTGGGGAACCTCGACGTGCTGCTTGGCGGCAATTACTGGGACGAGGAGCTGGCACCGGACAGCAGGCTGCGGAAGTATATCGGGCACGGTCGCGATACCTGTGTGGACAACACGGAAACGGCGGAGCTGTACCGGCACGCAAAGATGGGGATCAATCTGTACCGGCGTGAGTCCGAAGACGCCTACGCTGGCCAGGGCTGGGCCATGGGGCCGCGCGAGGTAGAGATGGCGGCCATCGGATTGCCCTTCCTTCGGGACGCGCGCCCGGAAGGAGACGAAGTGCTGCACATGCTGCCGCGGTTCACCGACCCGGAAGATGCCAGCGAAATCCTGCACTGGTATATCACGCACGAGGCAGAACGGGGCAAGATAGCGGAGCAGGCGCGGGAAGCTGTTGCCGACAGAACTTTCGAAGCGAACGCCAGGAAGCTGCTGCGGGCGCTAGACGACCTGTAAACTGCCAGGCATGGACTTCCGGGACGGGCCGGTGCACGCGAAGCCGGTGGTAAGCGAGGAGATGGCCGTCCTCCTCGAACGGCAGGGCTGGGTACGTGACCGCGATTTCACCGTTCCGCCGGAAGGATCATCCCCCGCGAGCGAGGCTTAGACTGTACTAGACAGGTACGCTACGCTAAGCGTATATGACCGCGGCCTGCTGGAGCCGGTCCCTTGCGAGCGAAGGGAATCTGGGCGTGGCAGGCGGTCTGATACTGACGGTGGCTGATGCGGCAGCATCTTCTTCGTCCGGCGGTGTAGCTTTTTACGAGATCCTCACGATACTTTCTGCGATAGCTGCTGTTCTTGTCGCTGTTATCTCTTTTCTGTACTCTCGGAGAAGGGATAGCTCTAAGGATCGTGTTGCCCAGATACAGGGCATCGCAAAGGATGTAGTGGCTAGTTCGGTAGAGGGCTTTATCAGCAAAATCGAGAAGAACGAGCGGGACATCGCCGACATTAATAGCCGGGTCGCTCCGGCACTCCTTGCGGCAACAGACAAGCTCAATCTCGTTTCTGACCGAACCGGAGCGCTGGAAGGCAAGGTCGACGAGATCAACCGGCGGGTCGTGCCCTCGCTTCAGTCAGTTACTGACCGGCTGAGCACGGTTGCTGACCGGACTGGCGTGCTGGAAACCAAGATCGACGTGTTCTGGAAGAACGTCGCCTATGACGCCGCGCGCATTCTGCACAGCCCGCATACGCCGGAGCTGGACAATTTGCTAGAAAGGTACCAGGCGCAGATCATTACGTCGAATGAGAAAGCGGCGCTAGCCGATATGCTCCGGGAGATTCTGGACAGTCGGGAGGCACCGACGGGGAACCGGATCGCAGCAGTTATTATTCTCCGGGTACTAGAAGGCGAGACTTAAGTGAGCACAGAGAGTTACCAGGACGAGCGCGGAATCGGTCAGATCGCCGAAGATATCCGCTTCACCGCCGACCTGGCTGTTCAGATTTTCCAGCAGTCACCGGATGCGATCATCATCGTGCACGGGGAAACCGGCCGGATCCGGCTCGTCAATGACCAGGCTGAGTTCCTGACCGGCTATCACCGTAGCGAGTTGCGCAACCAGACGGTGGACATGCTCGTGCCGCAAGAGCGCCGTCCGCGGCATCTCGAGCACCGAACCGGGTACATGGTTGATCCTAAGGTCCGGCAGATGGGCGCCAACCTCAATCTTTCGATTCAGACGAAGAGCGGGCGGGAGGTTCCGGTGGACATCATGCTCGCTCCCGTTTCAACAATGCACGGCCTGTTCGTCATCGCTACGCTTCGGCGCAGGGAGCCTCGAAATGGTCCGTCAGGTAAGCCAGGTTCGCCATGACAAATAGTGAACAGGGAGGCAGTGAATTGGCGGATAATTCGGTTGAAACGTATGTTGTGCCTGTACTGCATCTCCTGCTGCGTCCGGAGATTCCTCGCACTGACATAGTTTTCGTCGCTGATCTGACTATCAAGATATTCGATGATTTTCCGGATGCTATTACCATTGTCGAGGGAGAGACCGGAAAAATTTTCCTGGTTAACCGTCAGATGGAGCTGCTGACTGGTTATTACCGATCACAACTGCGCGGAGAGTCGATAGATATGCTGGTACCTAGTGTTCTGAGGTCTGGGCACGCGGCGCATCGGAAAGCTTACCTGACTAACCCGGTAATTCGCCCGATGGGCACGGGCCTCGCTCTTTCGCTACTGACGAAGAGCGGTCAGGAACTTCCTGTCGATATAACACTGGCCCCTATTCCGACAGAGCGAGGGTTGTATGTTATTGCTGCCGTCAGGCGCAGAGAGTTTTTCCAGGACGAGTCAGGTTCGTCGTGACAGCTATCCCGTCGAGTCGTCTGCGCCTGGATACTTTGCTAGAGAAATTCGGCCGGGACGAGCTGATACCTGTGGAGACGGAAGAGCTGAAAGGACTGCTCCTGCGGATCATGAACGGCGTGGCAGAAGATTTTATCGCTGGGGACAGGGTTGCGGCGGCGATCATGCTACGTTTCATCGAGCAGGCGAAGACGGAAAAATGGCTGAGCTAGGCAGAGAACTGCGGGGAGGTGCGCAATGGAGGCATGGAGAGAAGACGACAGTTCAGATGATCGCGAGATCGAGCCGGATGCTGGCTGGGCTGAAGAATATGATGTCGAGTGGTTTCTTCTCGGTGCGTGGCGAGGAGCCGGGTTCGAGGTGAGATCGTTTCTCGGGTTCTCACTGACGGGGCCGCTGACGCTTGATGAGGCGAAACAGCTCGCCAGAGCCTGCCGCGGGGCACCCTGCCGTGTTGTTCAGATCACCAGAAGAGTAGTTCCGGAAGCGAATGGAGAATCGTAATGGCTATTTCAGCATCGGACACCGGAAAGCCAGCTGCGCCCTGGCCCGGTTTCCTGAGCCAGGCGCAGGCGCTGTTCCTTCTCGGCTACATCGCGGTCATCGTCGCCTACTACATTCAGCCGAAAGTGCCTGGCTGGATCACGGTGGGGTTCATGCCGGTTCTGGGACTGGCCGTAGCGGGGATGATCCTCGGCGTCGTGCTTAATCCCAGTCGGCGGAAGTTCGCCTGGCTGCTACTGCTCGTCGGGATGGCGTTGAACTTGCTGGGCGCTGGAACGGCTCTCGCTTACACGAAGATCACGGACAGCGTGCCTTATCCAGGGCTGTCCGACGCGCTGGAACTGAGCAGCTACGTATTTTTCGTGGCCGGACTGGTGATGCTGGCCAGCGGCGGCAACATCCACGTGAACCGGCGTGCCGCAGCGGTGGCAGTGGCGGTAACAGGTCTTACTTTCGGGCTGTTCTCCTGGCCTCTCCTCATCAGTCCTAACGCGCATGCCAGTGGCGCCTCGACCATCGCCAAGGTAGTATCCATCGCCTATCCGACGGCGGACATTCTACTGCTGCTGCAGATCTGCGCGCTGGTCACCATCGTTCTGGCCATGCGGCATTTTCGTCACGGAACGAGGGTGTCGAATTCCTTCTGGCTGATTAGCATCGGCGCACTGGGGCTACTGGCCTCTGATTCGCTGTTCGCGTATGCCATCCTGCACTGGAGCTGGAGTCAGCCGTCCGTTGGGGATGCGGGCTGGTTTATCTGGTTCGGCACCTGGGCGCTAGCCTTTCTCGCTCCGGAGAGGGAGATGTCCGCACGGATGTGGTACCTGCGGCTGGGGCGGAAATAATGGCGGTGATCGTGGACGAGCTTAATTCGGATAAGGCTGATCTTGATCGCCTGCTCGAAGGGTATCAGGAAGGACGACTGACGAACGGAGATATGCTGCGGCTTATTAGCTTGCTGGTCTCGATTCGCGAGGATGCGAAGAAACCGAATCGGGATAAGATGGCAGCGGCTATTATGCTGCGCGTTATCGAGCAGGAGCGATCGGATGCCGGACAGAACTGAGGAACCCGCCGATGATGTTCTGATCGGCACTGCGATGGAGTTGATAAAGAAACTTCAGCGGACGAAGGCCAGCAAGAAAACTGTGCTGTTGCTCGCTATTTCTATTTTTCTGGATGTCACGCTTTCCATTGTGGTGATACTTCTCGGGGTCGGGTTGTCGCACAGTAATTCCGGACTTGTTGATCAGGAAAACCGACTTCGCTCACAGGAGCTGACCATTTGCAATGAGAGCAATGCTACTCAGCAGGAGTTTGTTAGTCTGTGGATACTGAATACTGAGGATTTTCATAGTAACGCGCTCGGTAAATCTTTCCTGAAAGTAGTTGAAGCTCTTTATATTCCTGTGGACTGCCAGCAAGTATACGGACAGGGGACGAGATGAAGCCGGAAGAGGATGATGAGGCCCTGATCAGCACGGCGATGAGGCTGATCGGGCAGTTGCAGCGAGGCAAAGCCAGCAAGAAGACCGCGCTGATGCTGGCTGTTTCCATCTGCCTGGATGTAGCACTGTCGATCATCGTTGTTTTCCTGACGATCGGGCAGATTCACGGGAACAGCGGTGAAGCGGTCGTTCAGTACAGTCAGTGCGTGGAAAATAATAGTGCACGAGCGCAAGATAAACTTCTCTGGGGCGCATTTTTCTCTGATGCGACGCCGAAGGGAGCAAAGCTGACGCCGAAGATAATAGCGGAGGTAACCGAGCTGCGCGCGATCGTGAACGCCAAGGACGCTCCGCGGGACTGCAAGGCTCTGTATCCGCACTAGTCATGGCCCCGCCTTCCGCGCCTTCAGCTCGTTGCGGATCATCGCGATGCGGACCTTGTAGTAGGTGCGACCTTCGGCAGGAAAGCGCTTTCCGGTCACGATGTCGGTGTAGATCGCCAGCCGGATCCTGAGATCCCGCTCCTGCCAGTGATAGTACTCTTCCCGGGTCTTGCGACGGTCTTCCGCTTCCATCCGGGCGACCAGCAGGACCTCATCGGGCATCGGATGAGATTTCTGCTTTATCAGCACGCTACTTTCCCGTCCCCTTCTCTTTACTAGTTGTTCACTCTAAACCCGCTACACATATAATACCCCATCCGGAGGGCCGAGCGTGAAAGAACCACCGCTCCTGACACGGGGAGCGGTGGTTCTTCTGCCCAGGGTCAGCCACGACCCATCAGGTACAGGTTAACGGATGGAGTGCCTTTTCGGCCACTCTAACATCCGTCCCAGGGCTGCCAGGCTGTCACTCCATACCTCTGATAGATCTGGGCGAACACCGCCTTCTGCTGCGCTAGCGAGTCACCTGCGACGCTGTATCCGCTCCCAGGGATGATCCCGTAGATGTTCGAGCTGCCCGACCCGTCACCCGACTCTCGCAGGGCCACGCATGCTGCGAACGACGACGGGACGCCCGGGACATCCGACAGGGAACCGCCGCCTGTGCCCGCAACGCCGTAACTGTTTGACGGGGCCTGCGATGGCTGGCGGTAGGTCGGCTGAGGCTGCGCCTGGTAGCTGCCCCCTTTCGGAATGGCGACCCGGTTGCCCGCGTAGATCAGGTTGAAGTTCTCGATCTGGGGGTTGGCCGCCTCCACCGCGGCAAGTGACACACCGTGACTGACGGCGATGCCGGACAGCGTGTCTCCGGGCTGGACTGTGATGAAAATTGCTGCGAGTGCTGATAGCACCTTGTTCTCCTCGGCTCTCTCGGCGACTCCTGATGAGTCTCGCCTGGGGTGTGCTGAGGTACGAGGTGGTGTAACCGAGGGACGAAACAGATCATTCCCGGCTCGCTGCTATCTTCCGGAACCTCCGGTAGCACGACCCGCAGAAGGTCAGCACTCCTGTTCCGGCCGAGACCTGCCAGAGCGCCCGGACGGCTGGGCCGCAGCGATCGCACGATTCTGGGGTGACCGGACTGAGGCTAACGTCAGCGGAAGAGGTTTCGAGCAGGATCGGACCGGGTGTGTTCGTCACGCCAGCGCCGCCTGCCGGGCCAGCTGAGCAGCCTTTGCTTTCAAGGGTTCTTGCCGCAAAATCGACCTCCCCATCTTCGTTTCCCAACTGTTCGCCCGGCGTGCGTGATCGAGGTACTCACCTGCCGCCTGCACCAGACCGTAGGCAGTACCGCGGACGCCGGCACCTTCCACCGTCGGGCTGTTCAGGAAGCCCGCAACGGCTGCCCGTGCCTCGTCGATGTTCTTTGCTACCCGGTCGGAGATGACGCCTTCGGGCGGTGACGGGATGAACGCCTGCAGGAACAGCTGCTCCTGGACCGAGGTGACCTTGATGCCGAGCAGTTCGGTCATCGTCTCGACGTATTCGGCAGCTTCACGCCGGGCGAACATCAGTGCCTCGCGAGCCTCGCCGATCCGGTCACGCCAGTTACCGCGATGGCTGAAGCTGTACACCGCGCCGGTGCGCTCACCCTCGGCTTCCGCAGCGCTGAAGGTGTTCCAGCAGACGATTCTGACGGTAGTGAGTCGGGCGGCGCAGGATGCCTTGCCGTCGTTACGACTGGTGATACCCAGGTGCGGGAAGGTCAGCGACTTGTCGCCCTTGAACTCGATGGGCTCGTCGAGGCGGGCGAGTATCCAGACCTGGCGGCCCCCGGACAGGCAGCCACCTGTTTCCAGCCGGATCTTGCCTGGCGCGGCGCCGGTGATCGAGTCGATGATCTCGCCGAAGACGCTGTTCGGGATGATGTTGTAACTGTCGCGCTGATAGGAGAGCGACTTGGGCACGTCGTCGCTGCGGGCGATGCGTCGGAACTCCTTGTCGGTGATGAGTGACTGATCGCAGGCTGCGAGAAGGGCATCGACTTGCTCAAGCGGCCTCTCCTCTCTAAGGGCCTCAACGATCCGTTCACGAAGCCTGTCCTTGTCCAGCCCCTGGTAGACGGGGACAGCAATCGGATCCCAGTCGAGCCCGGCAAGCTTGCGGGCCTCCTCGAAGGTCTGCGGGTAGTCGTCGAGAACATGACCCTGACGGTGCCACGGCGTCTCTCGGACACTGAACATTTCTTGAATTTCACCAGCAGGCATAATTTAATCCTTTTCTAGGTATTTTTCTAGGTAATTTGCTGCTGCTCGCAGTCGTGCGGGATTATCTTCAGCATGTCCAAGGAGAAGATTGCATGATGAACATAGTAGTCCGCGCAGTTTTCCTGTTGCGTGGTCGTGATCTGTATGCCAGTGCCCGTATTTAGCTCCAGCGCCTGTAGGCGTATTCGTACGACAGATAGCGCAACAATTTCCTTGAGCTACAAGTACTCGATCCCATTCTTCTGGGGTTGTTCCGTAGCGTCGAAGTTCTGTGCGCCTTTTTGACTCTCGTTGACTCTGTTTACGTCTTTCAGTTCGTTGTTCAAGTGTCAGTGGCGACTCCTTAATTACTACACCATGGCGGTATTCTCGTTGGTATTTTGCTTCACATTCATTGCAACGGGCACGCTTAGCCCCCCGTGGTCCACCGCATCCTGTGCAGACAGGAGACAGAGGTGGGCCTGGATGCTCATCAGAGTATCGTTCAGGATATTTCTCTCGCATGTATGCAGCCTTGCAAGGCTTGCACCAGGGGTATCGACCTGATGTTCGACGCAAGTCGATCGGGAAGTCGTCTTCCGTTAGATCGTCTCGATGGCAGCGCGAGCAGGTAAATTTTTTACCACCTCCGTCGACATTTGCGCTCATCTGGTTACTCCCCGTGTAGCGGTCGGCCGTGACTCTGCTTCCTTCGTTTCTATCTACGCTTAGAGTATAACAGAGTAGGAGGGCACGCAACCAGGGATCCCGATCAGGAAGGTGCCGGCCTCATCCCTAGCCGGCAGGGCCGCCCTGCCCTTGTCTCCGCGGCTTCTCTGACGTGCGATCCGTACCCGCTTTCACGACCTTCTGGTACCGCCTGAACCATGATTCCTCCCGTTCCACTGCCTAGCGAGGCTTCGGGAACCGGAGGTGCGGGGGCTCGACGCAAGAAATTTACCAGGCACCGGTTCGTTGCGCCATCGCTTTCCGGCCAGGATCAGGTGCTCCTCGTCTCCTCGTTCCTTCGCCAGGCGGCGAGCACTTCCTGCACGGGGGCACCGCTTTCTGAGGCTATGTACCGGAGGAAGCCTGCCTGCCAGATGGCGAGGATCTGTGCCGTGGCAGCCAGGTTGCTCGCGTTGTTCAGCACCGCCATTACGCCCTCGGTGTCGTCGTTGACCTCGCATTGCACGGCGGCCATCGCGTCGCGGTGAGCATCCCTGTAGTCAGTCATGGTTTTATTTAACTCCAGTGAAGATTTGACAGTGCGTCATCTAGCTTACCGTTTAGGCCATGCTTCGCTCTCGCCTTCGGATGCGGAGGTGGCCAGCAGAACGTTTCGAGCACGAGTCGTCCTACAGTCCATGTTGTCACTTGACCGTACTTAGACAGCCGAACAACCCGGAAGCCTGCGGAGTTGAGCTGGGGAATCAGCAGTCCGCCGTGCGTTCGCGGCCGGGCCAGGGCAGAGACGTTCCCCCGGTCAGAGATTTCATAAAACGCGGCATAGCCTCGCACAGGACGCCAGCATTCTTCAGCAGGTAGCGGCTGGTAAAGCCCGGAACCATTACCGAGAATCATCTTGCGTTTAGCGAGACGGGTAAGACCTTGCCTTGCGTTGTGGATAGACATATCCAGCGCCTCTGCTATCTGCCGCGCACGACTACCATCGGGATGGGCAAGAACGAAAGCGAGAACCCGGGAGCAGATTGCCTGATCGACTTCAGCCTCACCGGCCCGGACTCTTGCCCAGCGGATGGCAGATCCCCTCTTTCCTGCTTCCGAAAGTCCGTCTCTTCGCTGCTCCGTCATTGGTATACGCCGATTGTTCAGCACCGTCGGAACAGGTTCCAGGTGCGTAATCTTAACACAATGCCTATGACGGCAGCCGCGCTCCTGGACGTGATCGATATCGAAATCGTCCGGTATCTCGCCTTTCTCCAGCTCCCACGCGACGCGATGTGCTAGATAAGTCTTGTTCTTGATCGAGAAATTACCGTACCCGGTTTTAGGCTGAATCCCTCCCGTCCACAGTTCGCAATCGCAACCGCACGGGCATGGCTCGGTACTTATTTTCGCGCGAAACCTCGCCGCTAGTGGAGCCGTTCGCACCGGTTGCTCCAGCCCTCCAGCTGACTTGACAAGTCGCTGGTAGTGCTTAGGGCACAGCCCTCTGGCGCCGGAGCGCCCTACCATGTTCGTGCATCCTTCGGGAGCTTTGCACTGAGCGTCGGGGCCTCTTGTTTTCAGGGGCGGAAGTGTTCCGTAGCGCTTCCTTTTTGCGTAGTCGTTCGGGCACAGCCCCCGTCCGCCGTGTGTGTAAGTTCTGCCACAATCGATGCAGATTTTCTCTTTCATAATCAGGCACCTCTTTGGGGTTGACTAGCTTTTGGCGCGATTGTAGATAAGAAAATCCTATCACAACAGGGAGAGTGTCATCTAGCCATCCACTCGGTCCCTTCTGTAAAGGAGATTGGAAGTCCTCCGAGAAGTAATCTCCCGCCAGATTGGTAAGTGCATCCGGCGCAGCTTTCAATCCGCCTCCGAGACAGTTACTATGGCAGGAGCAGCACTAGATCGCGGCCACGGGCACGATGCGCTTGGAGCCGGTCTCTCCCGTATGGCGTCAAGGCGCCGATACAGAAGGAGATGAGTACCATCTCGAGAATTCATGGACGCAACGGTCGACTGGCCGCCTGAGAGAGCAATCACTCAGTGCAAACTGCGAGAATTGCTGGGACGCCCGAGTCACCTGATCGCACCACAGCGTGGCGTGAAAACGCGAGCGCGATGGTTCAAAAAGAGATTAGCAGGGGTAATCAGCAGCCGAGCCCGCCTGAACTGAAAGGTCTCGACGGGATGGTTCAGAGACTAGGTACGTGGCACCCCTTGTGGGTGAAGGTATAGTCCGGACTGCATGGAGACATGCAGAGGCTGGCAGAAATGACCAGCCCGCTCGCCCTGTAAAAAGGACGAGAGGTAACAGAACGATCGCTTACATTGGCGTAAACCCGACCGACTCAGCAAGCCCGATGGCGTTTCTGTCAGACTGGAGCCTCAACTTCACCGTCGCCAAGGTAGACGTCACCACCATGGGAGACTCTAACTTGATCTGGGTGGCCGGCCTGCCGGACGCATCCGGTGACTTTACCGGCTTCTACGACACTGCCACTGCGCAGACCTACGTCGCGGCGACCGACGGCCAGCCCCGGAACTTTTACCTCTACCCGTCCACGGTCGGCGTGCAGGGAGCCGGGCCAGGCCAGTACTTCTTCGGCAAGATCCTTCCCGACTACGCCGTCGCCGGCGGCGTTGCGGCAGCGGTCTCCATGAAGAGCACGTTCAGCGCAGCAAGCGCGATAATGCGCTATCCCACCACGGGCATCTCCGGTACGTAACCGTATCGCTAGCACCATCCGTAACAAAACAAGAAAGAAGCTCCCCCGGCTGCGAAAGGGTCCTGGCCGGGGGAGTTCCTCAAAGAAAATGCGATCCGGCCGTTGCATCTATGGCTCACGTTCCCTAAGTGGACCGGACCGCTTTCAGACACTATCAGACAATAGAGAGAAGTTAAAATGCCTGCTCAGGAAGCCGATTACGATATCGAGATCGACTGGAATGAAGCCGACAATGTGCCTACCCCGACACCGCCTCCTGCGTACCGGAGCCCAGCCGCACGCGCTACCCCTACGCCGACTCCGGTCGACGACTACGACGATGATGATGATGAGGAAGAGGAGTCTTCCGCACCCGCCTCTGTGCCCGCACCGGTGACGCCCCCTCAGGCAGCCGCTACGGCAGCCGCGAACGGCATCTCGAACGAGGACGACCGGGATCTCGCCGTCGTGCACGCCAGGGCCGCGAAGGCCGAGGGGGCGCCGATGATCACCGAGGGTGCGGTCATCGAGAACCACGACACGATCGAGCTGCTCGGGAAGAAGTTCCGCATCGCGGAGAAGATCGGCCTGATGCCCCTGCTCAAGTACGCGTCCGCGGCGGATATGTCATCCGACGACCCGCGCGCCCTGGGAGCGGTCTACATGATGTTGCGAGACTGCATTTATGCGGGCTCGAAGGCATGCGGCAACTGCGAGCACTGCAAGGCCGGCCGGGAGGCCATGTGCAAGTCGTTCGACACGGGCGACTGGCAGGCCTTCGAGAATCATGCCATCGAGACCAAGGCTGACGCGGAAGAGCTTCTGCCGGTGATCTCGCAGGTGATGGAGATCGTCTCCGGGCGCCCTACCAAGCCGCGCGATGGCTCCTCAGTTACGCCGCCCACCACTCAGCGCGTCTCGACGGGGAACGGCTCCGGCACACGGAAAAAGGCATCGAGGCGCTAACCCCGCGCCAGCTGCTCAACATGGTGTACGCGATCTGCACGGACGGCATGGACGCCGACCAGCTGGAAGCGTTCGAGGAAACGATCGGCCAGCGCGTCGATCCGGAGAAGGAGGCGCTGAAGGCACTGAAAGCCTTCCAGGAGGCAGCGGGAATGGTGGTCGAGAACCCGGACGCCCCTGTCAGTGGGTTCCGCAAGGGAGCCGACGGCAATCTTGTGCCCTGGGAAGCAGAAGGCAAGGACGAGGAGATCCCCGGGTCTTTTATGGGGATGTAAAGGAGGCGCTTGGACGTGGATGACGTTCATATCTCAGAAGAGGCGGTATTTGAGATGTTGAATTCTCCTACGGGTCTCGTCGCACCTTTGATGCTCGATCTCGCGGACCGGGCTGCGGCAGTCGCGATCGCTGTGGTGCATGTTCGCCCAGGGACGCCTGCTTCGGCCCGGACTGGACGGGGCAGTAACGCTAGGCCTCCGGGATTTACCAAGGAACTCACGCACCCGTACGTCGGCTGGGATGACACCGGCCATATTTACGGCAGCGCGGCAGCACCGACGAATCCCACCGTGTTCCTGGAACATCCTGCTATCCAGATGCACGGGCCGGGCGGCCCAGGTTCCGAGGCTAACTCTTATCCGTTCCTTACCACCGGCTTGTTCGATCTAGAAGGGACGGTGTGATGTGGCCCGTCTTTTGGGAGAGGCCTACGTTAACATTAAACCAAATGATGACGGTTTTTTTGCTGATCTTACCAAGCAGGTAAAAACTGCGGTGGGGGAAGTTAACAAGCTGGCTCTTACTGATCATGACTTGCAGGTAAAGGTTCCAATTGAGCTGACTGGGACTAAGACTAAATTGCAAGGCCAGGTTAAGACGCTGACCGCGGGGATTCAGGCAAAGATACCAGTCGAATTTAAGCTTCCTTCAAAGGCAGCCGTAAAGACTCAGGTTGAGACGCTGACTGCAGGAATCAAGGCGAAGGTACCTGTTGACCTGACTGGAACTAAAACAGGAATGAAGGCTCAGGTTGAGACGCTGACTGCGGGTATCGGAGCCAAGATACCGGTTGACCTTAACATGCCATCTCGGGCCGAGTTTCAGGTAAAGATTGATGCCATGGCGGAAGGCGCCAGCGCACTCGTTCCTGTCGATCTTGGTGTCCGCGGTGGCTCGGGCGGACTGCAGGCTCAGGTTGATGCGGTTACCGAAGGCGTTAAGGCGGATATTCCGGCTGAGTTCAATCTGGGTACCGCAATTGGCTTGCAGGTTAAGGTTGCCGCCGTTACTCAGGATGTCGTGGCGGATATTCCGGTCGAGTTTTACCTGAAGCCTGGTTCTGTGACGGCGGCGAAAACGGAGCTGAATGCCCTGACGGCGGACCGGACGGTTGATGTCGGCGTCAATGTTGAGGGCGCTCCTGCGGCGTTCGCGAAGCTGAAGACTTTGGCAGCCCAGTCTGGCCTGGCGGACTTCGCTGATGTTAACGTGCCTCAGTCGAAGATCCGCAGCCAGCTCATGCTGATCAAGAAGCTGATCGCGCAAACCGGTCTGTCCGACTACCTGAGCATCGATATCAACACGGCTGATCTGGACCGGAAGCTGGCGGAGCTTCGCAGCCTTACTACCCAGATTCCGGTGACGTTTGACGTTGGAAAGCTCGTACTCCCGCCGGGACAGGACCTTGAGATCGACGTCGTCCTGGACTCGGCTGCGGCGCAGGCGGCACTGGACGCGCTGACCGCCGAGCGCATGGTGAGGATACGGGCCGACCTGGATGACCGTTCGATCGATGTGGCCGAAGAGATGCTGAAGATCGTCACCCGGGACCGGACGGTCAAGATCCGGGTTGATTCTTCTGGGCTTGAGGGAGCGGGGGTTGCGGGAGCGGGGGTTGCAGGGCCTGGCCCGACCGCGAGCGCTGGATCGTCAATGGCCGACTTTATGCGAAGCGTGCAGATGTCTGCTGGGGAGTTCAGGGATGCCTCCCGGGAGATGAAGCAGGCTTTGTCAGGAATGAAACTAGCTAAGTCCAGCGAAGGGACTCCTAGCAGCACGACTGAAGACGACCTGTTTGCTATGAAAAGGTATTACGAGTGGTCTTTCAAGACAATACAGGATCAACTAAGGGGTCTATCAGTCGGGGGTGCTGGAAGTACTCAGGATAATGGTGTTGCTAGTATTGTCTCAGATATTGACTCCCTGATTAATAAAGTATCAGATTTTACTCAGCAGGTTACTTTGTTTCGGGGTGTTAATAAGCCTGATGAGATTCTCGGTAGTGTTGGGAGTAAGACCGGTCAGATAATCCAGGATAAGGGCTACACTAGCGCCGCAGTGTCGGAGGATGTAGCAAAAACATTCGGCACCACCTTGATGAAAATTACTGCAGGACCGGGAGTCAAGGCCCTGAATAGGCAGAGTATAGCCCTGGGGGATCTCCCGGACGACGCACATGAATTTACCTTCCCGAGAAATCAGCCGTTTAAGGTACTTAAAGATCAAATTATTGAGGGCGTTCGGAATATTCACCTTGAAGCCCTGCCGGTTACGGTTGAGCCTGTTATGGACAAAGCTGCTGAAGCCGCAGTAAAGCAGGAGATGACTCGCATCTTCCGCGTTGAGCATGCAGAGACCGGCAGGGGGCCGTACGCGGGCAGTCCTGGCGTGTCCGAGACGGCACCATCAACGCACAACGCCCGAGATTGGGAGCACCCTCCTGTCTGGGAAGACTCGCTTCTTGGAAACATCGTCAGTGAAGACAAGGCAATAAAGCTTTTCAGCGAAGGTGCTCGCAGCGCATTCGAGGACATGAAGCAGTTGAACACCTGGTTTGATGAATGGCTGCCTAAGCTGAAAGAGCTTGGTTTCGTTGTCCGGTCGTTCGACGTCCCTTCGAAGGATGTATTTAAGGGCGCTACTCAGGTCCTGTATAAGCCGGAGAACGCAGTACCGGTGCCGGACAAGTCGGTCGCCGAGATTATGAAGTCGATGAAGATGGAGTTCACGCCAGATATAAATAAAGATCCGATTGAGGCGCAGCTAGCCGCCATAAAGGCTAAGTACAGGAACACTAAAATTCCGGTAGAACTTGACACAGAAAAAATTATCTCAGAGGCCACTGCTGCCGTCACTGAGGTAAAGGACCTGTTTCACGCAACTAATGCGAAGCTAGATGTCGGAGATATCATTAACCCCGGTAGGAGCGGACTGGCGTGGGCTAATGAGAAACCAAATGCGGCTAACCTGCTTGGTCGATATACGTACCAGGTCGCCCCCGTAAATCCGGCAGATAATGCCCCTCATGCGTCAGCCTACCCAAGTTCTGGTAGCTATGCATCAAAAACCGGTTATAAGATTATTGCTACGGTATCTGTTCGGCCTGCGGCTGACTACCTGGAAGACCTGGATGATGATCTAGATAAAGCGAAAAAAGCAGCAAGCGCCTGGGCAGCGGCTAATCCGATTGTGGAACAAATCAAGACAGACACAACGGTGATTACCCCGGAGGTAGCTAAGGTAGTCGCGGTGGCGGATGCCGAGATTGCAGCTCATCCAGTCGAAATGAAGGCTAAGTTCAGCGAAGCCGAGATCCAGGCGGAGATGGCGCGGATAACTCAGAGCCGGACAATCCCGGTTAAAGCCAATATGGCCGACTTTATGAAGAGCGTGCAGATGTCGGTCGGGCGGGAAGAGTACAAGCCCGTCGCGGGAGGGATACCGGAGCTGATCGCGGCCGGGCTGTCGGAGAAGCAGGCCGACATGGTGATGAAAGCCAGGCTGAAGAAGGCCGCGCAAGAGGCGGCAGCGGCGGCGGCGGCAAGCGTTCCGTTCACTGCGGACACGTCGAAGGTCATGCCGGAGGTCGCAACGGCTGTTACCGCGGCTGTTGCGGAGGTGAAGGCCAATCCTGTTGAGATACCGGTTGATCTCGGGCCGAGCATAGAAGAGTCGGAGACAGCGCTAACCGGGTTTGCCGACAAGGTCCGGACAACGATGAAGGGTGCGGGTGACGCAACTGCTGAGGCGATCACGGTTCCGCTGACGAAGGCACAGAAGAAATTTTTTGATACCTATAGAACAGAAGTTGAGGATGCTAATCTTGCCGCCGCACAGGCACTTGGCGCACAATGGAGTAGTACTAAGCTAACCGTTCCTGTCGAAGCTGTTCCGGATATAAATGAGTTCCTTGCAGCTTTCGAGTCATCCGCTCTTATGCGCAAGGTTCAGGAAAAATTTCAGGCTGCTCTTACCGCAGCTAAGCCCGTCGTTACCCCCGAACTGAACACAGCTCCTGCCATGGCAGAATGCACAGCGCTTGACAAAGCTATAGAAGCAGAGAAGCCCGAGGTGTCGATTACTGCGGACACGGCTCCGGCCATGACGGAAGTTATGGCGCTCGACAAGCTGATTATGACCACGATCCGCAGTATGGCAACCGCAGGCGGGGACAGGCCCGGAGGATACATCAACCTGACGGATCTGCGGGCGGCGCTCAGTGGTGTTAAGAATCTAGATGCAGCACTAGTCCAGCTTTACCGGGATCAGAAAGTTAACCTTGTCCCGCAGCATAACCAGCAGACATTGACAGATCTTCAGCGGCAGCAGGCCATGTTTGTCGGCGGGGAATACAAGCACCGAGTATCGTCGCAAGAATTCATTCAGCCGAAGGTTGATCTGGGACCGGCGACGGCGGAGGTGGCAGCGCTTGACGCGAAGATCAGTAAGCCAGTCGAGGTGCCTGTTGAGCCGAAGATGTCGGAAGCAGCACGCGATAAGCTGTATCAGGACATGATGATGACGGCGGCTAAGGCCCGGGTAGGGGAGGTCATGAAGCCCGTCGCGGTGCCGCTAACTGTAAATAAGGAAGCCGCGACCCGGGAGTTCAGGACGGCGATAGAGAATGGCAGTAAAGAGGCTGCTACGGCTGCGAAAGCTGCTTTCAATCAAGCTGATACGCCGGTTGTTACTCCGAAGCTTGATGAAAAACCGGCACTAGCGGAAGCAGCAGCGCTCGACGAAAAAATCGCAACGGAAAAGCCAAAGATCACCCCGGAAGTTAATCTGGCACCGGCGATGGAGAAAGCAACAGCGGAGCTAGTCACTTGGACGGAGAAAGTAGGTACGGGCAAAGGCTTCCTTCAGGAGTATCAGCGGGTAACGGCAGCAGCGGACACTTCGATCACCTTGCAAATTAGTAAGTGGGGTAAGCTCAAGAACACAGTTGAAACGACTGCTGCTGAGGTTGAGCGCGTCCGGGCTATTTACGCCAAGGGATACGGGGAGTCAAGTCAGGGTGGCGTTAGGGGTTATGCTGATAAGGGATATACTGTCACCACCGCTGCGATAGGCGGGATGGCTGCGGCTGAGTACCTGGCTGCTGCTGCGGAAAAAGTACAGGAAAAGGCAGCAGATGCCGCAGCCGATAGTACCGGCGGACTGGGCGCGACTATGGCGGCAACAGCAGCGCAGGCAGCAAAGTCAGCAAAGGCATTCGAACCGCTTAATACTATTATTCCTGCTGATATGATAGCAAAACTAAAGGAACTTGACGCTGCAACGTCTGATCTCGGTGAGAAGGCCGGTTATTCTGCTGCTCAGGCCATGATTCTCCGGATTGAGCAGAGCAAGCTATCGAATGAGATGAAGCAGTCGACTGTCGACCTCATGAGCCAGGCGGCAGCGGCGGACACTGTTATCCGGATGGTAACCCTGCTAAGTCAGGCAGAAAAGGAACTGAAGCGGGTCAAAGCCGCGCATACGGCGAGTGGCGCTGCTGGTGGTGCGGATCAGCAGAAGACCTGGGATGACCTAGCCCGGAAAATGACAAAAGACTGGAATGATCTCAGTAAGCTGCAAGCGTCCGCTAATAAGGATAATCTTAAGTTTGACGCGGACCAGCGGAAAGCCTGGGATGACCTAGCCCGGAAAATGACGAAAGACTGGAATGATCTCGGCAAACTTCAGGAAGCTGCACTTAAAGAATATCAGAAGTTTCTTGCACCGCAGACCGCAGCCGCTAATATTGACATTACGGAGGCGATGAATAAGCTATTTATGCTTGATGCTGAGTCGAAGAAGATAAAGGAAACCCTGATAAGCCTTGCAACTCATGTTGACAGCGATTCCGCCAAGAGGGTACTAGCTGATATTGCTGTCGAAGCGATAAGACTTCAGGATGAACTGAAAGATATAGCTAGTATAGACCTCAGTAAGGCTACCGCCGGAGACATCGCCCGGGTGAAAGATCTCGCCTCTGCGTACGGGAGATTGCGTTCCGTCATGGCCACTACTATGGCTGGGAGTGCAGGCGGGGGCAAGGGCGGTGGAGGGGGTGGAGTTCTTGCAGCCGCTGCAGCAGGTGCGGCAGGTGCAGCCGGCGGAGGTGGTATTACCCCGTTCCTCACAAAGGGTGCGGGTGGCTGGTTCGGCTGGATGCAGCAGCAGGTTCAGGCATTTAATGGTGCGGCGAAAAGCGTCAAGCTCTGGCATATCGCCATGGAACTGGCTGTTGAAATTTTTGCCGTCTGGATTCCGGCGCTGGCTACGCTGGCGCTCGGTCTCGGCGGATTTGCTCTTGCTGCCAAAGATGCGGTTACGCAGGTTACCACATATGTGAAAAATCTGGGTACTGTGACGACGGCTATGGGCACGCAGATGAATTTCATGGTGGTGTCGGCAGGCGGTAGTCTTCAGAAGCTAGGCGCTCAAGCAGGTGGCGTTACGACAAAGGTAAGTTCACTAGGTAATTCTTTCAGTGCGCTGCAGGATCAAGTTCGCCCGCAGGTATTCGAACTATACGGAAGTGCGCTCACCGCAATGGCCAGCAAGAGTGGCGGTGTGATGCAAAAGCTGATCACGGACACCGGAACGGCACTAGACAGGACAGCCGCCCGCATTGCCGTGGACATGAATAAAGCCAGCTCTGGTACCGGCCTGTCAAACTTTATCAAGATGGGACAGCGCGACATCGCCGGTCTGGCAACAGCGTTTGCTAACCTTGGAGCGCTCCTGGGGGCTCTGGCCGGGATCACCCAGCGAACGCATATTGCTGAGATTATGCTAGGAATCGGCGTCGCTGTCACCAAGCTGTTTCGAGTAGTCGCTGACTTTATCCATACGCCGTTTGGCGGCGCCCTGGCAGCCTGGGCAATCGGGCTGCATGCCCTCTACGCCTGGAGCGGACTTGCTGCTACTGCCCTTTTGAATTTGGTTGAACGTCTTGGCATCGGGCTCGCAGCGGCTAAAGGCTGGGCTGTCGTTGGACCGATGTTTGAAGCACTGGGTGGCCGGATCGCCAGATTTGGTGAAGTCCTGAAAGGACTCGGTCCGGCTGCGGTAAGCGGTGCCATCTTTATCGCAGCAGCACTGGCTGCCGTAGTTGTCTGGGCTGTCAAGGCACAGGATGCCATGCAGAAGTACGCATCCGCGCAAATTGCAGCCGTTGCTAATTCGACACCCATTACTATGCTCAGCACGACAGAAAATTCGCTGAAGAATGTTACCGCCGCATGGCGGCAGGCAGTAGCGTCGGGCAGCGCTGATGCGAGAACGCTCGGCCAGTCGCGTCAGCAACTCCTCGGGGACTTCACCCTTGAATCCGAGCGCCTTGTTCAGATTTCGAAGCTCTACGGAATCAGTCTGCCCGCAGCAATGCAGTTGGCACAGACAGCCGGAGTCAAGGTATCTGATTTCACCAATGCGGACAACAAAGCGTGGGCTACCTCCATGCAAATGATCGCGTCCCTGGTAACCGGTTACCTGAACATGGGCCAGACGATGGGCATGGTCGGCAGCGACATGAACGTGCTGTCGGTAACTGCCAACGACCAGGTGACAGCGATTAACAACTTGACGAGCGCCTGGGACACTTGGTACGGCATCGTTACTGGCACCCAGACGTCGATGGCTACCTTCGGCCAGAGCATGAAGACTTTCAACACGGACATTGCGTCTGGCACGAGCACCTACGACACAGTGAACACTGATTTTCAGTCGCTGTTGACCAACGCTAACTCTCTCGTCGACGCCAACATGAAGGCAGGAGCCTCCGGTCCACAGTTGACGAGTTCTATCGCTGATACGGGTGCGGCGATGGTTACGGCCGCCGGAAACAACAAGACCTGGCAAGCTGAGGTAGTTTCCTGGGTGCAACGGGCCGCTCCGTACGTAACTACCTTCCAGCAGGCGACGAACTGGATCAGCCAGATGGGTGGCAGCCTGACTAAACTTCAGGGGAATCAGAACGCGGTCACCATCGGCAACAGCAACCTGACGGGCAAGGCCGCCGCGCTCGCGCATACCTTGCAATCCGACCTGACTCCGGCGCAGCAGGCCCTCGTTGGCAGTACCGGTAAGGTGCAGACAGCTCTTGCTAAGTTTACTACGGACCTTGGAAAAGGCAATAAGGCCGCAGCCAGCAAGGATCGCGTACAGCTTCTCGCCGACCTGAAATCAGTAGGCATCTACGGGCCGGACGCCGCGAAGTACGTTAATGACCTGGCAAATTACACGCTGAACCTGGGAAAGGCAACGACTGCCGCCAAACCAGGCACCAGCAGCTTTTCGGATACGATCCAGAGCCTGCGGCTTAACCTGAAGCAGATCATCGATGTTGTTGGCATTCCGCTTATGCACGGGCTGAACCTTTTCGCTGGCTGGGTCAAGGACATCAGTAAGAACACGGCTGGCAAACTATTTCTGGAGAGCATCGCGGTCACGCTTGCTGGTATTGCACTGCTGAAATTCACTGGTGTTACTAGCCTTTTCAAAGCTCTCAGCGGTAGCAGTCTTCTGGGTAGGCTTACCGGTGGTCTTCTCGGCGGGAAAGTTGATGGTTCAAACGCAGCTGCCCTGATGAGAACGGCGTTCGAGGAAGGAGGCACTAGTGCCGCAGCTATGATCAGGGAAGCGCTGGTTTCGGGCGGAGCGACTGTTGCGACTGAAGAAACAGCCGGAGCAGCGACTGGGGGCAAGTTCGGCCCGCCCACTGGCATCCCCGGTGCCCGCGGCACATCCGATGTCGTGCAGGGCGGCGAGCTGGCGGCCGGTGGCTTCTTCTCCCGGTTTGGCACCTGGTTCAAGGGCTTGTTCGGCAAGGCAGGCGGGGGAGCTGAAGGAGCGGGCGGGGAAGGGCTGCTGCGGGGCGCGGGCGGGACTGCACTTATCGCCGCGATCATCGGTCAGGTGCTCGGTCGCGTCAGCAATGCTGTGGTGGGCAAGCCAACGCAGGCGTCTAACTTGGCAACGTACAACAAAACGGTCCCCGGCTGGTTCCAGCCGATCGCCAACCTGCTGTTCACTAGGCAGGGCGCGGCGAATATCTCTGTTGGCGGTGCCAATGCCGTGACAGGGTTCTTTACCGGTCACCGGACGTCAGATTCCGGGCAGGGCGGTCCGCGTGACCCGAACTCGGTCGTCGGAGCCCTGGGCAGTTCAAGCAAAACGATCGGCGGAGTGTTCCATACGGCGTGGGCTGGGGTCTTCACTGGATTCCAGCACGACGTCGCCGACAAGATCTACGATTTCTTCGTCGGGAGCAAGGGCAGCGACCTGAAGGGATTCCTGTCCAACACGCTGAAGCTGTTCGACGGTTTCTGGAGCATCATCGCCCAGGGGTTCCATAACCGGTTCGTGCACGCGATCGGTGACTCTTTCCCGCACGAGATGGCCGTGGTCTTCGACGGAGCGCGGCACGAGGGCGCACATCTCTGGGACGACGCGATCAGCGGGCTCAACGGCCTCGTGAACAGGGCTATCCAGGAAGGCGCGGTCATCTTCGACGGGATGCGTCATGAAGGTGCCCATCTCTGGGACGAGGCGATCAGCGGGCTCAGCGGGCTGGTGAACAACGCTATCCAGGAAGGCGCGGTCATCTTCGACGGGATGCGTCATGAAGGTGCCCATCTCTGGGACGAGGCGATCAGCGGGCTCAGCGGGCTGGTGAGCACCGCCCTTCAGGAAGGCGCGGTCATCTTCGACGGGATGCGCCATGAGGCCGCGCACCTCTGGGATGAGGCTATCAGCGGGCTCGCGGGTCTCGGCAATACTCTCTTCAATGTTATTAACAATGCGCTTACCGGCCATCATGTCCACGTTTCGCTTCCGTTCGGCCTGAGCTTCGAATTTACTTACGCTAAGGGCGGTCATGTTCCCGGTAGCGGCAGTGGCGATACAGTGCCAGCGCTGCTGACTCCCGGCGAGTTCGTGATCAACAAGAATGCCCGGAAGAAGCTAGAGAATAAATTTGGGCCGGACGTCCTGCATAAAATGAATAAGTTCGCAGCTGGCGGTTCGGTTTTCGATCAGTTCGGTGCGCCGGGAGTTACAGTTCCGGCGGGGACGTACAGTGCTACACCTGCTTCAATCGCGGCAGCGCAGAAAAAAGCGGGCGTCTCTCCTGCGAAGGCGGCGAAGGCAGTCTCTCCTGCGGCTACGGGCGCGAGCGGCACTCCACTGGTCACCGGGGCCTCCATCCTCGCGGGGATTTACGCGCAGAACAAGCTAACTGCGGCGACGAACAAGCTGACCGCTTTGATGGCACAGGGACCGGCAACAACAGCGCAGAAAAAAGCAGCACAGAGCGGCCTGACGGGAGCCAACGCGTCGGCGGCTGCGGCCCAGCTGAACCTGAACAAACTTCTGGCCAGCGGTACGGCTACCTCCGCGCAGCTCGCCGCCGCACACAAGACCCTGAATAATGCTCAGGCCGGGGCTGTCGCTCAGATGACGAACCTGAACAAGGTGTACGGCCAGCACAAGGCTACCCAGGCGCAGCTTCTTGCTGCCGCGAACGCTCAGGCTGCTGCCCAAAATGCTCAGAACAGGCTGAACAATGCCGGAGTATCTGCGGTAAATACGGCGGCGAATAAGGCAGGAGCGGCACTTACGGGAGCAGCAACGACTGCAGCGGGCACGACAACGGGGGCGGCGACAACTGCGGCGGGGATAACGACGGGAGCGGCGACAACGGCTGCAGCAACAATCACTACTGCGACGACGCCCAAGCCAGCGCCACCGAAGCCTAATCAGCCGGGGCACGTGACCCGAGGCGGTTATGTTCCGCCGACTGACAGCCGGGGCCGTCCTGCGGTTGATCAGCCTCCTCATCCTGGATTCACATCACCGGCGGGTTATGTCCCCGCACGAGGTCCGAAGGGGGACATGTACAGCACGCCACCGGGCGGGGGCAGGAGTCCGGTCAATCTTGCTGCGGGGTACGCCGACATCACCAAGCCGGGCACGACGGGCACGCCACCGGACATCGGCAGGGCGCTTGTCACCTACACGCGGGACCTGAACAACAACGCTTCCGCACAGAAGCTAGTTGCTGACCGGACAGCGCTGGCCAATTCACTCGTGAAGGACGGGCTTTCTACTCAGGCGCAGGCGACCGCGTCGGTTTCTAAGTACACAGGTGTCATCCAGGACCAGCAGCATTCTCAAGCACAGGCGGTTGAGTACACCAAGGACATGGTCGCCACGACGCCAAAGGCGAAAGCTGTCATTGATAACCTGACGCAGGCTGTTGCTAGTAACAACAAGACCGCGATTGGCACTAATCAGCGAAAGCTCATCAAAATCCTGACAGACGCGCACGTCCCGATTAATCAAGCCACAGCCAGTGTAAAGGATCTTACCGGAAAGATTCATGCGGTTCCGCCATCTGTCAAGCTCAGCTCGGCTATTGCGCGGGCGGGACTTACCGGTCTTCTGCAAGGGCTCAAGTTGAACCAGCATAAGATCAACGAAGTAAACGCGCTGAAGATTCACCCCGGCAGTGATCCGCGTGACGTGAACAAAATGCTGGGACTTATCGGGCTGAATTCCACGCAGATAGCGGACGTTAATAAGCTGAAGATCAAGCCTGGCAGTGATCCCGGACAAGTTGATGCCCTACTACATCATCTCGGGTTGAACAGTAACCAAATCGCCATTATCAACTCAACGCTGATCAAGCCGCAGGTGCAGCAGCCGCCGCCCATCAAGCCAACGGTGCAGCAGCCACCTCCCCTCAGGATCCCGATCACCCTCGTTCCGGATACCATGCACCTCGGAAAGCTTGGCGCGGCGGGACTCAATGCGTTGATGTACGGCCTGCCGGGTCACGCTAAGGGCGGTCACATCGGCGGCACCGGACACGGTGATACCGTTCCGGCCATGCTCACCCCCGGCGAGTTCGTGCTCACCAAGACCGCTGCCGCGCACCTGAAGAAGATGTACGGACCGGGATTCCTGGACGGGCTCAACAAGTATGCGACCGGCGGATCGGTTGGTGGCGGCGGAGCGGGTCATCCCGCGCATGCAATTACGCTGACAAGCACCGGTGGTGGTAGCGCTAAGCATGCCGAACTCGGTGACGGGGGCACGGGCAAGCTCGGCAAGTCCGTGAAAAAGAACCTGAATGACGCGCTAGGTTTTGTCAGGGGACAGTTCAGTAACGGACTGAGCAGGGTGTTCACCAAGGATCTCCCCGCCAGCCTCGACAAGTCAGCCGCAAGCACTCGCGATAAGTTTGCCAAGCCAGTGCAGAAGACGCTGACCGGTCATCTCGGCTGGCAGCAGAATACGTTCGGCACCGCTATGGACAAGCTCTACACCAAGGCGCTGCCAGCGGTCTACGACAACAGCGCGCAGGCTGCCTCGTCCAGGTATGACAAGCCGGTCCGCACAACGATGGCTCAGCACCTGAACTGGCAGCAGGGCACCTTCGGCACCGGTATCAGCAACCTGTACACCCAGGCGATACCGGGCGTCTACAACGCATCAGCGAAAACGTCTTCGACGCAGTACGACACGCCGGTGCGCGGCATCATGACCGGTCACCTCGCCTGGCAGAAGAGCCCGTTCCTGAGCACCATGACCACCATCTACACGAGCCAGGTGCCGCAGGCATTCGCCACCGGAGTCAGCAACGTCGGCGGGGCCTGGGGGCGCCTGACCAGTGTCATCAAGCCTCCCGTTAACACGTCGATCGGCGGGCTGAACAACCTGGTGACTGGCATCAACTCGATTGGCTCGTGGGCAAGCGTCTCGGGCAGCATCCCGAAGATTGCTACGATGGCCCGCGGTGGCCGACTCGACGGCTTCGGCGGCGGCGACTCCGTACCCGCGCTTCTCGAGCCCGGCGAAGCCGTCGTTGACAAGATGACCGTCCGGAAGCACGCAAGCGCGCTGAAGGCGATGGGCGTTCCGGGGTTCGCCAAGGGCGGTGTGGTCGGTGGTGGCTATGTTAACCCGATTCCCTCAAGTGCCGGAAGTTCAAGGATTGACCAAGGAGTCGACTTCACCGGTGCAGGTCCGGTGCTCGCTATTGGTAACGGAACTATTCTCCGCACATCAGAAGGCGGCTGGGGTCCGCCCGCTGGACCAAGTCCGGGCACCTTCTTCACCTACCGTCTGAATGACGGTCCTAAGGCTGGCAGTGTTGTTTATCTTGCTGAAGGTGTTCCGCTGGTACCCGGTCTCAAAGTAGGCGGAAGCCTCACTGCCGGTCAGGTTATCGGCGTGATGAATGGCAGCTCGATAGAAACTGGCTTTGCTGATCCTTCCGGCACCCATCCGCTGACCCAGGGCGGCGGACTGACCGCAGGGGGCGCAGAGTTCTGGTCATTTCTAAAGAGCCTGGGCACGAAGCAGACTCCAACGAACATGGGCGGGTCCGTCGCGGCCAGCGGCGGCGTGAGTACCGTTCCGACCGGGCCGGATCCCTCCGCGCTGGGCAAGCTCTCCGCTGTCGGTACCGATCTGCTGCTGCAAACGAGTGCCGGAAACGCGAAGGCCGTCGTTGACCTGCTGAAAGGTACCGGTAATCCGGCGAAAGGTACCGGCACGCGCAACCTGGCCGGGATTCTGAGCGGCATGCCGCCCAAGCTAGCGCAAGAGGCGGTTGCGCACATCGCGAAGGCCGGAGCGTCGGCGCTGGCAGGCGGAGTTGGGACCGGCCCGGCGGGCGGTGCTACTGGCTCGGAAATGGCTAACGGCAGGGAGCTGTATAACTATCTGCTGACAAATTTGTTCGGCGGACAAAAGTTCGCTGCTGCTGGCGCTACGGCATCAATTTGGGGAGAGTCGAACTGGAACCCGTTTGCTGCTGGCACTGGCGGACGAGGGCTCATTGGCTGGACGCCGGCGGGTACTATCTCTGATGCTGCCTTTAAGGGCGGAATGAAAACGCAGCTTCCCGCCATTATAGAATTCGTCAATTCATCTGGCGATCAGGGAGTTATCAGTCAGATGAAATCAACAACGTCAGTACTAGAGGCAGCTAATCTTTGGGGTAAGGGTGTCGAACGGTATGGCATTAATGACGTGCACTCTACCGGACTATCACTCGCGGCTAGTTTCATGAAGAGTAAGGGTGGCCTAGTCTATAACGTGAAGGCGGGTGACACGCTCTCTGGCATCGCGGCGCGGTTCCTCGGTAACGCGGGTGACTGGGCGGAGATCTGGGACGCCAACCGCTCGGTGATTGGCGGGAACCCGAACCTTCTCACGGTTGGCGAGCGGCTGGGCATCCCCGGCATGAGCGGCGGCCACGGGGGGCATCAGCGGAACAGAAAACCAGGCCAGAAACCGAAGCCGAAAACCCCGAAGCAGACCCTAGCCGGGATGGAAGCCGCGCTGGCAGCTGACCAGCGCGCCGAGACTCGCTACGGCAATAAGATGAATTACGACTTGGCGCACGGGCTGACCGGCGCGTACTCCGCTGACAGCGTCAAGGCGCAGAACGCGCTGTTTGCCGCCGCGACCGAGCAGGCGAACATCAAGGCATACAAGGCGTGGATGGCGCTAACTCCGTTGCAGAAGGCGCAGCAGACCGTCCAGCGCGACGACCTGGCCCTGACGCATGCAAAAGACGCCGTTGCGGCGGCGCTGGCTAATGTGGAGTCGCTCGGCGGCACCCTATCTCGGTTCAAGGGCAGCAAGACCAGCCCGGCTTACCGTCTCGAGCTGAAAAATTACCAGAAGGCGCAGGCCGCGCTGTTCCATGCCGGGCAGGTTGAGAAGGGCGACCAGGCTGCTTACAATGCTGCGGCGAAACAGGTGGCGCAGTACCAGCAGAACCCGGGCAACGACAGGTACCTGCGGGGACTGCTGGCGAAACTGACTCGCGATCAGGCAGCCGCAGCGAAAGCCGCCGCCGGGATGGCCAACGACAGCAAGCACCACGACGACGCCGGGTACTTCCGGGACAGCAAGCTTTACAAGGGTGCCGAATTCGCGATCGGGAAAGACCAGCTGGCGATTAAGCACCGTGAGGCGGTTCTCGCCGCCATTCCCGAGCAGGAGCGGGCCGCTCTGGTCCGGCAGATCTCCTCAGAAGAGAAGAAGATCGCCGCCGCGGAGAAGGCAGCGAACATCGCTTACGGTGTGGCAGAAACAGACCAGCGGATCCTGGGGCATGACAGAAAGGGTTCGAAAAAGTGGAAAACCGACAACTGGCATTACCAGCGGGCGCTCCGGGCCTACCTCAATGCCGGAAACAGGGTGACCGGTGACCAAGGGGTCCTGCGGGGGCTGGAGCAGAAGCTCGGTGCCCTGCCCGGCGGTGCTGGGTTGCAGCTGCCGACGGCGAACACGCCCGTGCTGCAGCTCGTCCGGGCGCTGACCACCAACCCGATGCTAAAATACCTGATCTCCGGACCGGGCTCGGTTACGCCGCTCGGCTGGGCGATGCAGCCGGAACTCGGCGACCTGATGGTGGCGAACGTCTTCAACCCCGCCTCCTGGGTGGGCAAGTCCGCGACTCAGAATGGCGGGCTGTACGCGGGCATGCAAGCTAACTACGATGCCGCTCAGCTTGCCGTGCAGCAGTTCCTCATGGACAAGGGACAGACGAAGGCGCTGAAGCTGGCAGGCAAGGCAACCGGCATTCACGGGATAGACGAGCACGGCCGTCGTTTCGACCAGGGCGGTCTCGTCCAGCCAGGCCTGAACCTGATCAACAACCAGACCGGCGCTCCGGAAATGCTCACCCCGAGCCGCAGCGGCTGGATCTCGCCACGAGGGCACGGTGACAGCAGATCGTCGCGGCCGGTTTCTCCTGACGGAATGACTGCCTACGAGCGGGAAAGTCTCAACGAGATGCGTGCCCTGCGGGCGTCGATGGACGCGAACACGGCGGCGGTCAACCGGCAGGGACCGGCCTTCAGCCAAGCGCTCACCGGATCGGCACATCGGGCGGCAAGCCGCGGAAATTATGGCGGGTGGTAATTAAATGACTGCGGACAGTTTGGTGATCGCGGGGCTAAATGTTCTTCCAGGTTTTACCCGAGATGGCCTTTTGCATGGTTGGCTGTTTTACTCCGAACTCTTCGGCAAGTGCGTATGTAGTTTCGCCTGCTGCGTAACGAATTCTGCATTCCCGGACTATCTCGGCCGTAAGCTTTGCAGCGTGATGATTTTCTCCTTGTTTTCCACGACGTTTATTGTCAATCGGCACAGCACCGGGCAGCCAGCTCCATCTCTTTCCGGTTATCGCATTACTTGCCGTCGATTCGCTAACTCCGAATTCTGCTGCGAGAGAAGTTACTGTTTCTCCAGCCAGGTACCTGATGCGCATCTCCGTGACGATAGCTGCAGTCAGCTTTGCCATTCCACATTTTTCACCCCTGCGATCTGTGCCGTCACGAAGGCAGTCCGCTCCCATGTTCTCTTCTGGGGTACCCCATTCAAGATTATCCAGGCTGTCATTAAGCGCACCGCCTCCAGCCCGGCCATGGCGTATTACCTGTCCTACGGGGCGCGGGCTGACGAATGCCTCCAGGACCAGATTACCTACGAGACGAGTCTCACGTTCACCATCGCGGCACAGCGATACAGTTCGACGCGCATTTCGAGGGGAACCTGGGTGAAGAACTCGTCCGCGAAGGAAACGAGATCCGTACTTTCCTCGTATGTAACGATCAAGACTGCGAACTTGGCCGAGATCGGATACCTCATACAGGCCTTCGTACCTTGGAACAGGGAGCCAGCGCTCCTTCGATTCACTCATGATTCCATGATGCTAGGAGCTGGTTGCGATGTCAAGTGACTCGCTTGTAATTGCTGATTTGTTTGAGTTGCTTGGCGGGAATACACCTGTTCAAAGTGACATACCAGAGCTAATGAATGCCAATGGTGTTGGTGCTACCTTCCGGCTGTACAATCCGGCCGGCGGGGGCACAACGGTAGGCGCTCCTGCTAACTATGACCTGGGGACACCACAGCCGACTACTGACCTAGTCCAGAGCCTGCTGCTGGATGGCGAGCGTCCTTTCGGTTACCGGGCCAGCAACCGGACGATCACGCTGCCGATTATTATCCGTGCGCCTGATTACGTAACTCTTGCTGCGGCAAAAGAACTATTGATGGCGACGGTAGACGCGCAAACCTGGACGCTATCCTGGACTCCGGCGAGCACCGGGCTCACGCAGGTTTTTGATTGTTTCCGGGCGCTGCCGACGGTTAACAGTTACGGATTCGCGCCGGAAGCAGTTACGCCCATCGCCGGGATCACGCTGAGCTTCCAGGCGCTGCCCTACGGGCGGACCGATCCAGCAGGACAGACTACCGTTAACTTTGCTTCCCCGCTGACCGGCCAGTCCGCTCCGCCGCCTGCCGTCACGCTCGACAATTTCTCATCGGTCTCCGGTACCAATTGGACGCAGTCGGCAACGCAGTTCGTCGTCGGACCGCATTCAGCGCGGTACACCCAGCCGTCTGCGAACGCGAACGTAACCGCCGTATATACCAGAACCGGGTTGTCGCTGAGCATCGCTGGCCTGACCGCGCTGTCCGTCTGGTTCGGGCAGAGTTTTGATGCGCCGCACGGGAAGCCGTGGGTGCCGTTCGCTTCTGACGTAACACTAAACTGGACGCTCACTGACAACAGTGGCCATACACTGTCCTTTCACGTCACCGGAAAGAAAACGCCCTGGTCTGTCAGTTCAGAAGCTCCTAAATGGACTCGGCTGACTGCGGCTATTCCGCAGGGAACTGCCGGATTCAATTATAACGGGATAACAGCCTACAAACTCGTGATCTCCAACCATCGGGTTAGCGGCGGCTGGTCCGAGTGGCGACTGATGAACGCCTGGCTCGATAATATCGTGGCCAATCCGCCGTCGATCTCGACTCCGGCCTCGGTGCGCGGTGTTAACTACAATATTATGGGCGTACCCGGTACTGCCCGAACCCCGTTCTCGGCTCAGTTCCAGCTGCCCAGTCAGGCAGTCATTACCCAGACGCTAACCGGCAGCACCGGCCTGTGGTGGCCGCCTAACGGAGTAACATCGGTAACGGCTGAATGCGTGGGCGCTGGCGGATCCGGCGGTGCCAGGTCAACAGCAGGTCTCGGTGGCGGTGGAGGCGGCGGCGAGTACGCCTCACAGGTGCTGACCGTCGCAGCGGGTACCCCGGTGCCTTACGCATGCGGGACGGGCGGCCAGTCCGGTGCAGCCCCGGTTGTAGTGACCTTCAATCAGGCAGGTAACGGGTCGTGGACCTGCCCCGCCGGGGTGACCGCGGTTAAAGCTGAATGCTGGGGCGGCGGGTCGGGCGGAGCGGCGGGCGGCGGTGGCGGCGGAGGCGGAGAATACGCGGCGGAACCAGCCGTAGCCGTTACACCGGGAACCTCTTATCCGTTTACCGTTGGCGTGGGCGGGCTGGGTGGTAACTGGGGTCTCGCTGGCTTCCAGGGCGCTGTTGGCGGCACCACTACGTTCGCTGGCGATACGCCCGCCACCGCGCATCAGACCGTGACCGCGAACGGCGGACTGACCGAGAAGCCCGGCGGCACTCTCGGTGGCGTGGGCGGTACAGGCAGCGCAAACACAACGCATCACGACGGCGGTGCCGGCGGAACATCTCCCTCTTACGGCGCCGGCGGCGGCGGCGGGTCTGGCGGGAGCGCGGCCGGCGGGAACACCGGTAACAACGCGTCGGGCATGACTGGTGGCACGGGCGCTACTGCGGTGACTGGCGGCGGTGCGGGCGGCAATGGCGCGAGTTCGCCCGGCTGGCCGACAGCTGGCGGGGCGCCTGGCGGAGGCGGGGGCGGCGGTTACACCAATCCTAACACTGGCGTGAACAACCCTGGTGCGAATGGTAGTACCGGGCAGATCGTGCTCACCTATACGGTGGCATCCGGGAGCCCGGTAGACGGCGGAAGTACTACCTTCGGGACCTATCCGGGCTGGACTGGGGCCTCCGGCACGGCTGGCGTCACGGTGACCGCGCACGGCGGCAAGGCAACTTTGCTGAACAGCACGACGGGTGGTCTTGGTGGTACCGGAAGCTCGGCCACCACACATCACGATGGCGGCGCGGGCGGCCTCGGCGGCACGAATGGTGGTGGCGGCGGCGGCTCTGGCGGATCTGCAGCGACAGGCACTGCGGGGACGGCCGGAGCGTCAGGCGGAACCGGCGCACCCGCAGTAAAAGGTGGTGGCAAGGGCGGGAATGGCGCAACCGTCGCGAATACAGTGGGCCTATCTGGTTCAGCACCCGGCGGTGGCGGAGGCGGTGCGGATTACTCTTCCGGTAATGCCGTCGCGGGCGGTCTCGGCGGGCAAGGTTCTATCACCCTGACGCATACTCCGCCACTCGCACCATTCGGCACCCTCATCGTACACCGACCCGGGCATAATGCTCCGCCGTCACTTAACCCCTGTGTGCCAATCTTGAACACTGCAGACCTCCCCACGGGCATTGAATATAAAGTTCCGACCCTCATAGCAGGTCAGAATGCTCTATTCGACGGTACGTACAGTGTAATAGCCGTAGCGTACAACTGGGACAACCCCACCGCATCACGGCGAATGACCATTACTGTCAACCAGTATGAGTACCTTGGGAAGTCGAAGGCACCTTTTCAGACTACGATTAATCGTACCTTTACGCCAGCCACTGATATCGTGAATGGAATCGTGATGATGGGTGAGATGACACTGCCCGTCAAGGATATCGATTTCAGTAACACGTCGGGATACTTTACGGTGTCCATCACCGATACTGATTTGGAAGATCAGTTCCTTGACGTGCTGTTTATCGACACTCAGGGACAGACCGTTATCGTTAATATCCCGTCTGGCGGAGTGTACACCAACTTCTACATCGACGAGCCGTCAACTGACAGAGACCTCGGCCGGATCCTGGGCAGCGACCTGGACAGGAGCCAGGCCGTCAGCGTACTCGATTCGGCAATCCCCAGTGGTGGTCCCTTCTACCTGGATGGCGGACAGAACAAAACCGACAACCTGTTGTTCGCGTACAGTCCCTCCGGGGCACCCTCGCTCGGTGTAACTTTTGTGAATCGTTGGTTCTTGGAGCGTCTCGTCTTATGACTAGCCCACGGCTTGATCTCGGCAGCGCCCACTGGCTCCATTTTACCTCATGGGGACCGGACCGGAAGCTGAACCCGCAGTACGCGAAATTTCCGGATGTAGAAAAATGGGGGGCAATAGTCGGACATGATTTGCGTCCGGATGACGGTAACGAGTTCTGCCAGAAGAACGGATTCTGCGAAGGATCGATTACCTTTGACGGCCCGGTGCAACGACAGCTTCTAGGAGGCCCGTTCTGGCAGGTACTGTCCTGGGAACCACTGACACTTTCACCATCGCTGCTCTGTCATTGCGGTGATCATGGTCAGCTAATAAACGGAAGATGGGTGATTAGCTAATGCCATTGGAGTCACGAAGTCGTTCGCAGATATGTTCCCTTGCACCCGCTTGGCCGGCTTATTCGCCGACAAGCCCGAGCCTGAGCACCGTTATCGCCATCACGTCGGCCGGGACTTCACAGTCAGGAGGTCTTTATCTTCCCTATGTGGTTGTTCAGCCGTTTGTAACGGGAACGCTTTTCGGGTATGTTCCGCAGCCCGGTGATGCTTTTCAGCTTCAAACGGGAGGCGGATCGCTGAAAGAGCCGACAGTGTTCCGGGTCAGCACGGTAACACCAGGTGCGGGAGCGAACTACACAATATCGTTCACGCCGCTGCCTGCGGTCACGCCCGTGGCGACCGATGAGATAAACATCCTGCCCCGGCCAAAAAACCCCCGCTGGCTGGGCGCGATCGGTCACGTCGGTGGCCTCAAGTACTCTTTCACCTGCCCTGGTGGCCCGGACGCGGCCAGCTGGACATTGCAGATCCCACCGGAAACCCGTACCGATGCCCTTGATCCCGGACGGGTGATACAGATCTTCCGCGGTGCCGGATGCGTATGGGAGGGCATCCTCGACGAGCCGCAGCCCACGTCGGCCGGCTGGACTTGCACAGCACACGGAGCTGGCACCCTTGGCACGAACTTCGCCAGCATGTACACCACGTGGGGTAACCCCGACGACCATGTCAACGAAGCGATCACCCGAGGACTCCGCTGGGTAAATCACGGCATTGGCACTCCGGCTGGTGTTTATCTTCTTCAAGAGCAGGATTCCGGTAGCCAGACCATTACGGATTATCTCACTTTGATTTGCACGGGCGGTAGTTTGCTCTGGGATGTGCAAGAAGGCCAGGGGTCAACATTGCCGAGCGGTCCGTGGCAGTTGCGGGTCTTCCCGTATCCCACCGACGCGGCAGGCAATCCGAACGGGAAGCCCACCCGCATGCTGGTTGCCACCACGCCCGTCGCGCGCACCATCGCGCTGGACATTAATACCCTGGTGCTGCGTTATCAGGAGACCCCGGATATCCCCGCAGTAACCGGGCCTAGCGGAGCGGTGCTCGTAGCAGAAGTTCTCGCGACATTTACGACGACTACCGTGCAGAATACAGCATCAGCGCAGAAACACGGGGTGCTGGAATATTACCAGGACATTACCTCGGCTGGCACGCTTACAGCCACGCAGGCGCAGGCGATCGGGAATAATATACTGTCTCGTTATATAAGGGCCAACTGGGCGGGGCCGTTCACCGTCGGGCCGGGACAGTACCTGAATCCGGGTGGCGTTCCGGTTGATCTCGGCTGCGAGCACGCGGGGGAAGTAGCCCAGCTGATCTGCACCGACGCGAGCCTTGGCGGCGAGGTAACCCCCGGCCCCATCACTTTCCTCGTTGGCTCTTATGAATTCGATAATGATACGGATACGGCAACAATTACGCCGTTCGCTGGAGTTCGGATGGACATGGCTTCACTGGTTTCCAGTATGTATCCTGAAAAATTCTAATCAGAGGACGGACCGACAAACGATGCCCACCCCTTCGAGAGCACAGCTTCTGCCCAAGGGCCTCGCGAAGCTGCAGGGACTGGAACAGCGGTTCAACGCGCTTGTCGCGCAGCCGCCGCCGAACGGAAGCATTGTCTGGGAAATTACGGCTAACAGTCCCGCCGGAATGCCAGCCACCGCTGCGGGAACGTATACCTGGACCTGCCCGGCCGGTGTAACGTCGCTTCTGATGCAGTGCTGGGGTGCGGGAGCGGGCGGTGGCGGCGGAACATCGGCGAAAGGCGGGGAAGGCGGCGGCGGAGGCGAGTACTTTTCCTGCCCAGCTTATCCAGTAACCCCAGGTCAAATATATTCATATACCGTTGGCGCGGGCGGCAGCGGCGGTACAACCGGAAATCCTGGTCAGCCTGGCACGGCTTCCTCCTTTGATCTCGGCAGCGCCCTCGGGGGAATATCAGCTAATGGAGGTAACGCCGGAAGTAACCTCATCGGGGGATCTGGCGGAACGGGCGGCAGCGCTCCATCCGGTCTCAGCAGTAACGGGCAGGACGGCGGCATCGGCGGCGGTGACGGCACTCAGTCAACGGGCGGCTGCGGTGGCGGCGGGAGCGCGGGAAACGCCGACGATGGCGGCGATGGTGCTACGTCTGGCGGGAGCGGTGGAGCCCTGGGTGGCCTAGCAGGCTCGATTGGCGGCGGCGCGGGCGGTGCCGGCGGTAATGCGGGCGTTAGCGGCAGCAACGGTGCGTCGCCTGGTGCGGGCGGCGGCGGTGCGGGGGCGGCCTCGGCAGCGGGTCAGGTCACGCATGTCTACAACCCAACGTTGTCTGGAACCTGGAATGGCAGTGACGCGATCGGAGGTGGCGCCAATCAGCTGGCTAATTCTACGCCCTCGGATGGCACCCTGCATCAGGGTGGCGTTTCCGGCAGCCCGGGGAACTTGTACGGCACCCAGAAATCTGGCATGATCCTGCCGTCGTCGATAGCCAGCGACCTGGCAACCGTGACCATCGACCGGGTAACGCTAACCTTGACCTGCCTGACCACGTACAGCGCCTGGGCGACCGTCAAGCTTGGGTACGCGACCTTTGGGCCGGGCATCGGACCATCCTGGACCGGCCTGTCTCCGGCCATCACGCAAATCCAGAGTTTCACTGCCTTTGCGGGCGTTACCACGGTGATCGATCTCACCGCGGCCACCGGCTTTCTTACCGCCTTGAAGGCCGGGACCGCCACCGCGCTAACCTTCGGCCTCGCTCCTGCTCTGGATACGAGCTATCGCTGTTCTTTCGCCGGAGCCGGCGGCGGTACCCAGGCGCCGGTTCTTACCGTGTACGGGCACACCGCTGCGGCCCCGCCAAAGGGCGGTAACGGGGCGGACGGTACCGTGAGCGGCCAGTACTTGTCCGTCGGAGGTGCGAATACCCTGCTGGCAAGCAACGTCGCGCCGTCGGAAGCTCAGGATCAGTACGGTAACTGGCTGCTCCCCGGGCTGGTAACCTACGGGCCTGACACGATTACTGGATCTGGTTACATTGCGATGCAGCTCCAGCAAGGCGGTGCGATCAACTGGTACAAGGCCAGTGCGATGACCGGGAGCGTCAGCCCGTGGTCTGCCATAGGGGCACTTCAATGGTGGAACCCGACGACCGGTTTCCTGATCCAGGCAGGTACGGAAGGTGTTGAGATTCAGGCTATCGGAGGAACGGTAACGCTCTCTGGCAGGCCGTCTGGACTGACTAACGCTGCATTTTCCGGAACCTTCCCGATCGTGCAGACGGACACGACTGCCAAGACTAACGCCAATAATGGCACGCAGTTGATGACAGTCGCCTGGGCCATTCCGGCGAATGACGCGGTAGTCGGTACCATTTATGAGGTGGAAGCGGAGTTTAATGGTACCTTCGAAACAGCTACGCTCGGGTTTAAGCCGAACCTGTCGGGCACCGTTGAGACGACTAGCGGAGGCGACACAATCGGCGGAGGATTCTTCAGTGCTGGTCAGGCATTTTCCGGGCATATCACGTTGAAAGCAATGATAACTACTGCCGGATCTTCGGGTAAGGTAAGCCTTTTTATCGATGGCGGGATCGGAATCAACGCCAATCGCTCATCGGGATCAAATAATAACAACGCATACCTAAGCTCACAAAGTACGTCCGTAGCATTCGATACGACTAGCGCGCAGACTATCGCCATTTCTAGCGTCTGGGGGAGCAGCGTTGCCAGCCAGACCGTATCGTGCGGTGGCAGTCAGCTCACCCGGAAAGGTCCTTGATATGAGACCATGCTTTACCGGTTTTAATTCGGCTAATATGCCCTTTCGATACACCGTAAGATCTGGCTATCGAAATCCCGCTCTCACCTGCAATGAGCCGTCGCTTAATATCAATTATCTTCTCGGGATCAAGTTTAGTATCCCAGTGTCTACGTTGATTATGAGTCGATTTAGTTGGCGTGACCCAGCGGACGTTACCTTGTTTATAGTCACCATCATTATCGATACGGTCGATCCACCAAGCTGGCATCTTTCCCGACAGGGTGCGCCCCTTAGGTCTCGGACCGATTTCGGCCAATATATCCTTTATGAAAAGCTCAGGATCGTGCCAGCGCTTGCACAGGGTGATTCTCCCTCCATACCACCTGAACGAGGTATTATCCGGGTTATAACATCGCTGTTTGATGTTACTCCATTCTTCGTAAAGAGGGTGATAAGTAAGACCATGCGTTATGGAGGCTGTTTGTGCTACTTCCCGCATCAGGCATCCGCACGATTGGGTTGGCTTATACTTTTTAGTCAGCGCTGCGAGCCGAACTTCGTAAACGTTTCCGCAGTCACACCTCAGTCTTATGCCGCGAACGCCGCTCCGGTACCGGGGGTCTGTTGTGGGAAACCTGACTTCTTCAATGACGGTGCCCCGGCCGAAACGATAGCCGGGCGGGTAGGTAACGCCTGCTGGTCCGCTCATGGTTTTAGCATAACATGTAATACTTTGTTCGACAACCAAGCTACCGGGGTAAACTTCGACACAACGAGTCCGCAGACTATCGCCATCTCCAGCACTTGGGGGAGCAGCGTGGCCAGCCAGACCGTATCGTGCGGTGGCTCCCAGATTACCCGGAAAGGTCCGTTAGGCATGGAGGGTGTTCCCCGGCGCAGCCGTTTCTTCCTGCGGATCTGGATTGCGATCTCCTGGCCGTGGCAGGTTCGGCGGCTGAAGCGCGAGGGCTTCCGACGGACTGGCTGGCGAACCTGGGAGTACCGGCCGGAAGAGAAGAAACCGGAAGCACGATAGGATGGCCCTATGACAACCGTATTCCGGGGCGGACTAGTCCCGACACCATCGGAACGCCCCCGAGTCCGGCTGACCGCCTCCCTACGTGAGAACGTGGCCCCGCCGAGCGTTAACTGGGGCTCAGGTATCCCTGTGATAGGAATGCACCTGAATGATACGTACGGGTGCTGTGTACTCGCGAGTGATGCGAATATCATACAGCAGCAGACCTGGTTCGGTCAGGGCTCCGAGGTTACCGTCCCCGACGATGCGGTGCTGACAGCGTACGAGGTGGTTGGCGGCTTCGACCCGAACGCAGGGCCGCCAGGCCGCAACCCGACCGATAACGGAGCGCAGATCCCGGACGGCCTCAGCTACCTGAAAAACCCCGGCATGGCGGGCGTGATGATCGCGGCTTACGGCGAGGTGGACATTACCGCCATCGAGAAGATGAAGACCGCGATCTGGGAGTTCGGCTGCCTGTCCGTCGCGCTGAACCTGCCGAACAGTGCCATCACGCAATTCGATAACGGTCAGCCGTGGATCGTTACCACTGACACTTCGCTGGCCGGCGGGCACTGCGTTTTGATTTGCGGGTACGACGCGGCTGGTTTCCTGCTGCTCACCTGGGGGAAACTCTGGCACATGGACTGGAATTTCTGGTCCACCTTCAGCAGCGAAGCCTGGGCGCCGGTCAGCCTTAACTGGGTAAACAAAACGAGCGGGAAGGATCCGGATGGTGTCGATCTGGTGACGCTCGGCTCCGAATTTAATGCGATTACCGGGCAGAATCCCTTTCCCGCCCCCGCATCGTCACCGCCGCTCGCACCGAGTTCGTCTTCTACTCCGCCGTCTTCGGCGCCTTCTCCATCCGGGTGCCTTCTCGCCCTGGTAACCCTGCTGACCCGTAACCGAAAGGCCTGACCGTGAATTACCTCAAGCAGCTGCTGAACCTCATCCGGACGGAGCCGGCCGTCATCCTGTTCGGCGTTAACACTGCGGTAGCGCTAGCCGTGTCCTGGGGCTGGCATCTCACCGCCGACCAGACCGGAGCGATCACCGTTATTACTACTGCTGTGCTCTCGATTCTCACCGCCGTGCTCGTTCGCGAAGTGTCCCTTCCGGTGATCAAGGGCGGTCTCACGTCCGTGCTGATCGCGCTCGGCGCCTTCCACTTGCATTTCTCTCCATCAGCGATCGGATCGACTACGGCGGCCGTTAGCATCGTTCTCGGCTTGCTGCTCCGGCAGAACCTCACGCCACTGGCGAAACTGCCCGCGAAAACGCCTGCCCCCTGACTACTTATGCCAGACCTTCACCCACTGAAGATAAACCGTTGACGGGTACTTCGGAGGTCCGAGACAGATCGAGCAGCCGAAATCGTTTGACGTGGAACCGAACTCAAGCTGAAGATTTTTATCTGTCGTCAGCGGTTCGGTCCCTACTTGCTGGCTGTCGTACCAGAAGGTAACCTTCCCGTGCGTCCAGAGCGCGGAGAAGACGTGCCAGCCGGTGAACTGCCCGGCCGGGGCGCAACCACCCGGGTTAGGGTCGTTTGGGTAATGCGTGTGCCAGCAGGCGGATCCGCCCAGCCCTTCCACGAAATCGATCTCCCCGCCATACGGCCAGTTCGGGCCGACTGACCAGAACGCGGGCCAGTTAGCAATTACCCCGTTAATCGGGTCCAGATACACGTATCCCTGGATAAACGAGCCTGGCTTGAACGCAAAGGCTGAACTTGCGCCAACATTCTGCATCGTGGCTGTCAGGGTTGAACCGAGTCCCTGACTGGTAACAGCTTCTGTTGCGCCGTTCTGCGAGGTAATTGACCAGTCGCCCCAGCCCTGGGTTGCAAAGTCATGGCTATAGGTCAGATGGTAGCCGTGCGGTGGGGCGGGGAGCGCTGATACAGCAGGAGCCTGGTTACCTGTAAAAGCCAGTAGAGTGAGCAGACCAGAAAAGACGAGGATCGTGAGTGAGAATTTCTTTATCTTCCGCATGCCGTGCCTTTCTAAGAAAGACCCGGCTCCAGTTCCGGACAGAAACCAGCCGCGGGATAATTATTTTGTGCTAAAGGATATGGAAGGGGAGGTGCAGCGAGAGCCATCCGAAGAGAGACCAGAGCAGGAGCGCGATAGTCCAGTGCAGCCAGGTCCAGTCGGACATGTCGAACGGATGCGAGTCCAGGCGCTCGACCGCCCAGGTGTTATCTGAAATAGTGTTGGCACCATTGACGAAAACCCAGTAAACCTCCGGTCCGACAATAGCTATCAGGATGACAAGCCAGTAAAAAACCCCATGGGGTAACGTGGTACCTCATAGCAAGCCCATCCTTTCGTTAGTTAGAGCAAACTCTCCGTAGAGGTTAAGCGCTGCTATGTCATAAGCCTTGGCAGCTTCTACAGGATCAGTGAACTGTCCCAGGTAGTGAGCGGGTCCTCTTGATATATCTGCTCGCCATTTACCCGTATCACTATTCCAGCTTACACCTTTATAGCCTGATCTATTTGTACGTTTCATTCTTTGGTTAGCCATGTTTTGCTTACGGGTTGCGGATCTTAGATTGTCAATTCGGTTATCCAGCGCATTACCATTTATATGATCTGTCTCCTGAAAACCAGTAAGGAATACATGCAGCAGTACTTTAGGGCGTCCTTTATTGGAGCTACTGCGCACATATGTTTTTCCACTTGGAGTTTTATTAATGTGCCAAGATCCACGTTCCTGAACCTTAGCCCAGTTTTCCGGATCTATCAGCGCTATCTCACCACTTGGCATCCGTAGAACTTTGACTGGTTTCATAGTGTTAAATATAGTGACGTGATATCTAGTAGCGTTCATGAGCACCGCTCCCGTGTCCGTATGCTGCTGCTAGGCGGGCGGCATGCAGGGCACCCGACCAGGTTCCGGCGAGGCCTCCGTTGACGCGCCGTCCGTTATCGCGGGAATAGAGATGCCAGTAAAACCCCCGATCGTCGGAAAGCTCGGTTACCTCTGTTCGGTATTTATCCAGGCGCGGATAGTACTGGGCAAGCTGGCGTATGTACTCAGATTCGTCGTTGTACTCGTTATCGTACTCGTCATCATAGGGAAGAAGCGTGGCGTCAGGTTGCATCAGGGCAGCCGCTTTCATGGCCGAAGATCCCCTGGCAATGCGGACATGGTTTCGGCCGGGTGGAGCCTATATCGGGCAGGAGATCTTCCGGCTTACAGTCGAGAGCATCACAGAGCCGGCCAAAGGTAGCGGTTTTCGGCTTTCGCCAGCCGTTCTCTATCTTGGCGATCGCGTCTGCGGTGATCGTAAACTCCGGGGTTTCCCCGTCATCGCTCATCTTCGCGGCCAGCTGGGAACGAGACAGCAGCATGGTCTGGCGCATGCGAAGCAGCTTGTCCCGGTCAATGGCTACTCCGGCTCCCGGGCGCCTGGCCATCTGGGTCACAGGGTCATTAGTCATGATTCCCTACCATACTAGATGCCGTTCAGTCTGGCACGATCGATGCGAAGGCTGCGCCGATGAGCCCGTCCGGCATGGGAACGTGCAGCACCGCGTCGCGAACGGAGTAGGTCGGTGACTTGACGCAGGCGAAGAAGCCGTCGAGGTCGGTCCAGCCAGCAACCAGCCGGGTGATCAGCTTTCCGCAGTGCCGGCAGACAGCCATCGAGCCAGGCGGGTGCTCGTCCTGGTTCATGCAAACAACTGCTTCAGTTCAAAGGCTGCGTGCTGGGCGCGCTCAGCTGCCGCGTATGCTTCCGTCCGGTTTCCGGATTTGGCCGCGTCAACTGCCCCGCGAACGTTCCGCCGGACGTCAGAGGCTGCTTCACTGACCTGCTTGAGGGTTAGCTCGTTTAGCTTAGGCATTTTGATCTTTCAGGTAGGTGCTCGTCCTGGTTCATGCTGTCTGCTTTTGAATTCGGTAAGCGGCGAGATCCCAGATGTGGCCGCATCTTCCCGCGTAGCCAATCACCGTCGGACTGAACACGATTACCTTCACCTGCACGATGACCAGTTCTTTCCCGGCACCCTGGCAGTATGGGCACGGGCGCGCGGCTTCATAGGGTTCTTTCGGATACGTTACGGCACCCTCACTCACGACCGGTCTGTCCCCTCTTGCTGCCGTTCCTTCTTTTTCCGCTGCCGGTACTCGCGGCTCCGGTCCTTGTTGGCCTGCACGCACGCCGGCAGTCGACATCCGGTCGCGTAGCACGCAGCGGTACCGTGTTCCCGTCGGACGTCCTTGTGCAGGATAACGTCATCGGCCGGGCCGCCCGCGTCGAGGTAGCTCAGCCCGCGGATGACAGACAGCACTGTGGTTTGCGATACGTTATACAGCTTGGCGAGATCAGCCACTTTCGCGCGGGTGGTTACCCGGATGATCCGCAGCTCGCGTGCCTCGGCGGACGTCAGCCGTCGTCCGTACCGAGCCATCGTTACCCCATTCCCCACTTGATCTCCCGTGCCCGGCGCAGGCATGCTTCATGATCGGCGCAGATCCACGATTCACTTCCGTCGAGGGTACTGTCATCACGGATCAGGCCGTTGCTCTCCGGTAGATCTATGTCCACGGTTACGGCTATCCCGCACCACCAGCATCTCCGGTCGGTCTCCATAATACCAGTACGTTCCGCAGGAAGATCTCAGCAAGCCCAGCATCGGTACGCGGGTCAGGGTCATTCGGCGGGCGATCACCGAAAAGGTCTCGCCAGGTTTCCGGGTGCTTTTCATATATGTGCCACGAAGCAGCGCAGCCTGCCATGTCCCGGAACTGGAACTCCCTGCTAACCCATCTACAGTCGGGCACTCGGCAGTAGGCGCGACCCGGCTCGTCGTCCAGCTGTTCCGTCATGGTTTCTTTGGCTCCCAGGGGGTAATGGTTAGTTTCGGCTTCGGACGCTGCGATTTGTCCAGCCCCATCGTCTTCCAGCCAGGTACGATCCACAGCCGCTCACGTTTTGCGTACTCCTCTAGCTGCCACGGATGATCCCAGGCGGCCACGATCGCTATATTCTCTTTCAGGATGCCGCTGAGCGCATCGACCCTATCCGGCATATCAAATTCTACCCCGCAATTATCCAAATCCTTATCGTGCATGGCGTACGCGCCGAAAAACAGCAGGACGTCGCGGAAGTGGTCCCGAAGCACGCGTTCAAAATCCCGGATTTCAGTTTCGTCGTTGTACCCCCAGGCCGGAGAGGTGACGAAGTAGTGATGATCCCCCACAGTTACTCGCTCATTTCACCGGTTTTAATGGTTGCTAGCATTCCGTCGACGGTACTGAAGACCTGCGCGTCTGGGTACATTTCCATCAGCTTGACCTGAATGATGCCGCTCCAGCTATCGCCGTTTTCCTGCGCTTCTCTCAGCTCGCGGTCTTCGTCAGATCGGTCGGTTTCTTCGGATTGCCCGGAAGCTCCGCCCTGGATCTGGATGCTGAACGCGGGCGCGAGCGCGAGGATGGCTGCGCGCTGGCTGCGGAAGCCTTTCTCGCCGATGATGACTCGTCCGGTACCTTCGATGATCCCGGCGATCGGGAGAGAACTGCTGTCGGCGGTAACCATCGAGCCGAGTTCACTCATGCTCCAATACGCCCAATAGCCGCAGCCACATTCGGCTTTCTCGTTTGTATCATATTCAACAGGAGGCTTGTGAGAGGGAACGTACTTGCACAAGGCTTCCTGCACACCGGGACGCCACTCCATGCTTGCCTGGCCTCGGAGCAAGGTAGGCACCCAGGAGGCCTCATGCGGGTTCTGGTGCAGTGGCGGTGATGTCATCCGCCAGATACGAAACCCGCGGACGCTTCCGACGGCGAACGCGTAATCCTGCTCGCCAAAGCCCGCCATACCTGCGCGTCCGGCTCGACCCTGCCCGCTCATGCTGCCAAGAACTCCGTTTCCGACTATGCTTTTTCCGTTGCTGCCGACGCTAAATCCGGTACTGCTGATTCCCGTGCTGCCGCCCGCTCCTCCTCCTCCTCCGCTGACGTTACCCATATATATACTCCGTTGCCTCCCGATGCGAAGCTGCTGCCCGCACTGCCACCGCCCGCTCCTCCTCCTCCGCTGACGTTACCCATATATACTCCGTTGCCTCCCGATGCGAAGCTGCTGCCCGCACTGCCACCGCCCCCGCTGCCCGCCGAAAATCCGCCGGACATGGCAATTATGCAGGATAGGCAATCGCAGGCGGGTTTCCCGTAAAACATGAACGGCTGTGGCTGACTGAAACCGCAGTTACCGGTGCAGGTGCAACTGAGGTTGTACGCTCCTGGGCAGGCGCTGGTGCTCACTCTCGGGATAACCCTTCTTCTCTCTTTTTCGGCTGCCTGTTTCTTTTTCCAGGCCTGATTCCCCCGCCAAGCGATGGTGACTGCTGTGATCGCGACAACCCAGGGGACGAGCAGTGCCAGCAAGGTAAGCTGCATCGTTTAAGCAGGCTGCGGTTCGGGCACGAGAACAGGTGCCGGTTCCTCGGCAGGAGCTGTCAGCGGCTCTTCGGCGGGCACGCTCAGGGGTTCTAGTTCGCGCTTTTTCACAGTACGACCTATGTCCCCGGCCTTCACTCCGTGTCTCATGAGTATCATAGTCCCCATCATAGCGTTGTCTCCCCTCTCGCTTCCTTCGCCAGGTGTTCGGCATATGCCTTCCTCAGGCTGGTACTATAATAGAACTTACCCGTCGAGGTGACATACCGGAGGTTGTTCGCCTTCGCGAATTCCCGCATTCCTTGCATGTACGCGAACTCCGGGCTCGACCGCTTCCCGCGCAGCGGATCATTCGGCTTTGGTGCCTCGGCCGGCACGTGCCCGGCGTCCTGGTACGGCTGCAGCAGCGCTATCAGCTCCTTGTGGTGATCCTCCGACAGGTCCAGCTCGCGCCAGACGCCGTTCAGCCCGACGGTGACCGTGTGCGCAGCCTCGTTCTTGCTCTTGTCCCGGGCATGATCCAGGTCGTCATAAATCCGGATCTGGGTAACTATCTCACGCATAATTCTTTCCCCCAGATTGCTCGACGAGCCGAAATCCATGATTAGTTTCCCGGAACCTGGACAGGCTGATCTTTACCGTACGTCCGGCCGATTTAGCAGACCATTTGCTATTGGTCAGAACCTTGCAGACAGCTCTGCCTTTTTCGATGCTCAGGATTTCTACAGTCCGGCCTCTCAGGTCAGGTGTGAGATCCGCCCACACTTGCCCCGGCCTGATACTCCCCGCGGTGCCTTCGGCCTGCGCTTCCAGCCACTGGTTATGCAGTAGAGTGGTGTGCTCGGCGACCTCCTGGCTGACGAAGTTCGCAATCTGAATTCCGCCTTCTGATGGTGTCAGCTCGCCTTCCATCTGCACACACCAGCCGCCGATCAAGTCGTCTGGTGCCGCCTGCCATCTGATTCGCATCGCCCGATTCATTCTTCCTCCGCCAAGTCTCGCCAGTAACGTGCAGTTGACTTAAGATAGGTGACGGTGGCCGCAGCTCCACCCCGCCGCAGCAGCACCACAGCCGTTCGTTCTAGCAGGATCGCGTCGGCTAGGAGCCTCTGCCGTCCGTTCAGGTTGGGGGCTATCTCGCGGGTTTCGTCGGGCATGGACATCAGGCGAAAGTGTCTCGTCCGATCGGGGTCCATCGGGTACGGGTACGCCTCTCGCTTGCCCGCTTGGCGGCCTCATTGCCGTACTTCTCCCGGATGGCAGTGATGGAAAGGGTTTGGCGCTGCCCCGGCTCGTTCAGTACCTTCCGTTCCACGCGCTTGATGTGCCTGCTGATGCGCTCCTGCTTCGCTTGCTCGGCAGCCTGAACGAGAGCTTGGCCGTCCGTTTTCAGTTCTGCTGACAGCTCGCTCAGGGCGCGAGACAAGGAGAGGGTGAGCCCGATGGCCGGATCCCAGACGTCGCCTTTTTCCCGCTTGGCCGATCCGGTGACAACGTACTGCTCCCCGTTGAAATCTGCCTCGATCGCGGTTGTCGTCGCGTTCCGGTCGACAACAGAGGTGATAGTCCAGGAGAAGGAAAAAGGCTCTGCCGTGCCCATCATGCGCTCCTCGTCATTCATCGTTTTCCTCGTCTTCTTCCTCTAGTTCTTGCAGAAGTCCGTGCTCCAGCCTCAGCACCGCATACCGGGCCATGCCCAGGCATTCAATGGATTTCAGGCCATCGGTGGCGCCGCCCAGGTACACGATCTCGCCTTCTTTGTCGAGAGCCTTGAGGACAACGAACCCGGCTAGTGGCGTACAGGTGATGATCCGGTCAGTGTCTTTCACGTCCAGCGGCAACCCGAAGATCGATGGCCTGTCTGTCATGTCACGTGTACCCATCGCATGCAGATCCGCAGGGCGTGATCGTAGCTCTCTGCGTTGAAGATCTCTTTCCGGAAGGCGTCCTGCTCGTTGGCGTACCCGCCCCGGCGCAGCCCCTCGGTGATCCTGGCCATGACCGCGCCGATGTTGCCGTCGCATCCCGTCGAGAGGTGCACGGTCACGTCTGGGTGTCGGATTTCGCGCTGGCTAGGGTCAGTCATTCGCTCCCCTCCTTCTCGGCTCGCTCGACGATTGCCCGGAACCGCTCCAGCCCGTGATTGAAATCCACCCACAGGGGCAGCTCCATGTCGGAAAAGGTTACTTCTCCCCTGGTCATCCCGAGCAGCTGCCGCGCTTCTTCCCCTGGGTTGTTTGGAATGGGGGTGCCATCGGGGCGAAGGAAGTTCTCGCCGCCGTCAAGCTTGTAGCCAGATTGCAGCAGAGTATGCCCGGCTAGGCAGGCAGCAGTTCCGCAGCTTGTCGTCATCCCCCAGACGAGCATGTCGAACCGCTCTGTCTCGAAGTCGGCGATGTCGAGGATCTTGCGGCCAAGTTGTGGGTTATCCATTGTTGTTCTCCTTTTTAGCTTGCTCAATGATTGCCCGCAGCCATACTTCGACATCATGAACGGTGGCGGCACGGACATCCTGCCGGTAAACTTCGAGAAAGCCCGCAGCCTCTTCGCGTTTATCCTCGGGAACGAAATTCAGCAGCAGGCGCCCAGTCACACCAGTCCAGTCGACAGGCTCGTCGTCTTCGCTGTCAGTCATGTTTCTTTGCCTGCTTCGGCTTCAGGAGAGTGCCTTGGTAAGGTTCCGGATGAACAATGGGCTTACCTTTGAACGGCGGCCACCCAGTCGGGCGCAGCACGTTGACCGGGGCTTTCGCGAACAGCGCGCTGACCTTCTCTTCCTCGTAGCCGGCGATGCCGCAGCCCACCTTGGTCAGCAGGAAGGTCAGGTCGTGGGACAGCGCGGCGTAGCTGCAGAACAGGGCGGCAGCAAGGCGCAGCTCGTTCCAGCCTTCCATGGTGGGCAGCGCGTACGTCTGTCCGGACAGCCCCTGGCCGACACCCCAGCGGAGCCCGAAATGCTGGTGCGCGTACCAGGCCGCGCCACTGGCGTGCAGCCCGCGGATGTTCGTTCCCACTACGATGATCTGGCCTGGCCGCAGTTCGGTGATCATGTCCGGGCTCTGGACGATGGCCGATTCCCGTCTTTCTGCTTCGATCGCCTCATCGCGTTTCATCGCTTCATAGAATAGCCGCGTTCCGAGAGGAGGTTCCGCGAAGCAGCCGGGGCAGCCCTCGACGGTTCCGTCATCGTCATGGATGTGCTCAGGCATTTTCGGCTCGGTCACGCGATGCCTTCTTTCCCTGCGAGGTACTGTGCCCGCTGCTCTGAGTAGACCTTGCGAACCTGATCGAGATTCCAGCCCTGGACGGTAAGAACACCCGCAGATGTGGCAGGCGCACCTTTCCAGTCATGACGGCAGTACCGCTCGTCGCCGTTAAAGTCCTGGAGCAAAAATGACTCGTATGGATTGGCGTTCGCGAAACCCGGTATCGTCTCCCTGTCGGGAAGATCTGTCCGCCACCAGAGCATGTGCCATTCTCGCACTTCGACGGGGCCGTCATGCAGCTCCAGCTCCCTCACGTCAACGCCCAATTTGTAGCTCTCGGCGTCTTCCCGGCGGCTGAACGCGTGGCAGACCCGGGAGTCGCTATACTCACCGCTGACAGCCAGGTAAATAGTGGTCATGATGAGTCCGTCGTTATCCGACCCGACAGCTTCGGCGGCTGCTGGTTCCTATGCCGTGCCCAGCGCCGGAAAAACCACTCGGTTAGCAGGCCTTCCCGGGGAGGAATCTTGTAGCCGTCATCTACGCGGTGGCTGTACCGGCCGCAGTTTGTGCATCGCGGGGGAGGGGTTACCTGGGGCTCATTGCATCCGCAGGTGGTCAGGATGAACTCACTCATCGGATTCTTCCTCCGAGCGGGCCATTTCTTTTTTCTAGCTCCTGCATCCAGTCGAGCACGCTAGCGTAGGCAGCCGATGCCCCCTTGAAGAAAGGATCATCTCGTTTGCGGGCTGCCTCATCCTGAGCATTCATAATGGTTTGCGTCAGCTCATCCCATGATTTCACGGCGAGGATAATAGCCTGCGCTGATTGCACAGCATTACGCCCGAGGATTTTCATCGTTCTCCTCCAGCCGGGCAGCAGCCTTCTCCAGCACCATGATCACGTCATCAGCGGTGGTGTCGTCATGGTTGTTGAATGTCGCCCAGGACCACAGTATGTAATTCGGAACTCGGTCGGGGAACTGCTCGCCGACAATGTCCATGATTACGTCCGCGCAGCCGTGACGACTGGGGGTGCTCTTGCTGTGGCCCAGAACGGCCAGATTCCAGGCGCCGATCATGCACAGCCGGCCGTCATCGTCTTCCAGGGCGTTCTTGCAGTGCCCGCGCTCGCGGAGCAGGCTCGCGGCCTTCCGCAGGTTTTCTGCCGTGGTCGTCATTCCGTCTCCTCCGATAGCGCCATGATGATCTGCTTCAGTTCCGAGCAGGGCCAGGCTGGGTGCCCGAGCTTCGACCAGCATGCACACGAGATGCTGCCCCAGTCATCGCGTAGGGGGGCGTGGCGTTCCAGCACCGTGACGAGGGCCGCCCGGATCTGCTCCGGTCCGCCGGCCGACAGCAGACCGATGATGCGATCGTGCAGGGAGGAAGCAGCCGGCTCCGTCTCGGTTGTCATTCGGGCTCCTCAGGCTCGTCGCTAGGCAGCGGGTTCCTGCGCGCCTCGGCCATCAGCTCATCGTTCACCCGGCGAAAGTTAAGCAGCGCTCGATCGCCCCATGTCTCAAGTGCAGCCTTATCGTACGCTCTGGCGGCATTTTCTTCGCTAAGGAAGAGTCCGAGGTAGCACTGTTTACTGTATACAGTGATATTAGCTGTCCATTTTTTAGCGCCTTTATGCCAGGAAACACCCTTGTATACAGAAGTTTTTCCTGATCGAGGTATCTGATTTGCGTTGTTTTGGCTGCGAGTGGCCAAGCGCAGATTAGTACTGCGCTGGTTGTCTAGACTATTGTGATTACTGTGGTCTATGTCGCATGCGGGAAACCCCATGAGCAGTTGATGCATGCGGATAATACGCTTGGAGCCGTCAGGCTTTCTGACGTTGGTGGAGGCATAAGGGCCATTTGTGTTACCCGATGGTTGTTTTCTTTCAAAAACGTGCCACCTGTACCTCATAGCTAGCTCGTAGTCTTCGTCGTCGACTAGTGCGACACGCCCAGCAGCCTTCTTACCATACAGCGGTATAGTTTTCATGTCGCTGTTCTCCGGGGGCAGTGGCCAGCCCTGGGCCGTTGGCGCGGTGCCAGGGCATTCTCTGCTCCTCAGGCTACCTTGAAGGTCAGTCACCCGAAGCATCCCCGTCGTGGGGTAGCGGGTTCCTGCGCGCTTCGGCCATCAGCTCTTCGTTCACCCTACGATACATCTCTGCCTGGAAGTCCCGTGGCGTCTTGCGATCATCGCCCTTGAACACCGGCCAGTTCGGCGGGTCGACGTAGTTCCGGATGACCTCCTTGTTGAAGGCTCCGCCAGGCAGCGTCACGGTGACCCGCTTCTTCCCGCAGTCAGGGCATATCTCGGTGATCTCCACGCTGCCATTATGAACCGCCCGCGGAACGAAGCCCCTGGGCAGCTTCCGACCGGATCGCAGGTTCTTCGAGGGCCAGCGGTGGCCGTAGGCTCGGCATGAAACTATGTCATCATCAACACCTGTGATGAACATGTGCCCCCTTAGTACAGGCTCCGTTGAGTCTCTAAGAGTCTAAGTCAGGCTTCCCCCTGACGCAACATAGGTTCTATACTCACAACGATCGTACCGCCAGACACGAGGGAGCACCGCTGTGACCGACCAGCTCGAGGATAACGGTCTGTGGCCACCCACCCGGCCGCGCATCGTATGCCTGTGCGGAAGCACTCGCTTCTACGATCTTTTCAGGGAGGCGAACTTCCGACTGACTCTGGCGGGCGAGATCGTGCTGTCGATCGGCTGCGACACCAAGTCGGACGCGTACCTGCACATCACCGACGATGACAAGATCCGGCTCGACGAACTGCACCGGCACAAGATCGCCCTGGCCGACTGGGTGTTTGTCGTGTCAGACGAGAGCGGCTACTTCGGACCGAGCACAGCCGGCGAGATCGCGCACGCGGAGAAGCTCGGCAAGCCAGTGCAGTTCATGACCCCGGAGGCACGGGAGCGCGCCGTCGCGAGAGGACTGGTGCAGTGACCGAGCAGCCGAAGGAGCCGCCGTTTCAGGTTTCCGCGCAGCCGGGGAGCCGTCTCGAGGAGCTACTGGCCTCGTATGAGAGCGCGAAGGCCGCCGCCGAAGAAGCAGCGAGCCGGTTCGAGGCGATCAAGGATGCGATCAAGGCGGAGACTACTGCGGCATGCCCGGAGGGAACGACTCGCGCCAGCATCACCGGGACACCGGGTCTGCCGAAGCTGAAGCTGGCCTGGATGACACCGTACAGATTTGACAGCAAGAGGTTCAAGGAAGAGCAGCCGGAAATGTATGTACGCTACGAGAAGAAGATCGGATTCTGGGAGATCAGGAAAATATAATGAAAGAAATAATACTTAACGGCAAAAAAGCAGCAGGTCGCGTTGCTCTCGTCGATGATGAAGATTATCAGCTAGTTAGTCAATACAAGTGGCATATCCTTGAAGAAAAACGTCCTGGACGCCTCCATGGTCCTTATGCAGTTTCTTCCATAAAGCGCGCGGACGGCTCTGGAACTACAATTCGGATGCACTGCCTCATTCTAGGTGCTACAAACATCGATCACCGTGATGGAAATGGCCTTAATAATCAGCGCAGTAATCTTCGTATCGCTACAGATACTCAGAATAAGGCGAATGGATATTCTCGATCTGGAACGTCTAAATTTAAGGGTGTTTATCGAAGCAAATACAGATGGATCGCAACAATAAGAATAAACGGCAAGACTTATTATATTGGAAGCTTTACTGTTGAAGAAGATGCTGCTTGTGCTTACGATACTGCTGCGAGAAAGGCATGGGGAGAGTTTGCCCGACTGAACTTCGCTGGCCCTAACGAACAATCAGCGCTCGGCGAAGGGAATTAAAACAGTGAAAGAAATCCCGCTTTACGGCCCCCGCGGTACGCTCGACACTCGCACTGCGAAAGTAGACGACGAAGACTACGACCTAGTCAGCCGCCACCGCTGGTTTATCTGGGAGGGTCCGCACCCGGGACGCAAGGGCAACGGCCCGTACGCGGCGGCGATCATTGTCCGCGATGACGGCAGCCGGGTGCTGATTTTCATGCACGATCTGATCATGGGGCTCTGTGATAGCTCCGGGCGAGGCGGACGGCCGGTCGGGGAGTAACGCGGTGAATATCTGGAAATGCCCGAAATGCGGGAGTGAAGCAACTGGCTCGGATAATTCTGAGTTCAATCTCATCTGGGTCTGCGGCTGCCTCGGCCCTGAATTTCCGTTCACAGTCATGCGTCTTGTAAATGTTCGCCTGGTAGTCGTGCCGTGGCAGCCATCGTGAGCGATATTCTGTGGGAATGCCCGAGATGCGGAAGTCAGTTCGTTACTCCGGGTTATTACTGCCAAGCGGTCTGCGGCTGCTCTTCCTTGCAGAAGATACCCGTGCCCTGGGAGACGTTTGATCCTTATGAAACGTTCACGCAGACTACGTTCATGAAGAAGATTCCGTGGGGAACGCCACCGCTGACACCCGAGCACCCGTATCGTTTGGTAATCGTACCGTGGCGGCCATCGTGAGCGATTTCTTTGCCCGGAACTGGGAGTGCACAGACTGCGGCTACCGGCTCACGACGGGACCTATGGCTTATAGATTTTGCTTTGCCTGCGACCCGTACTGGCTGCGCACCCCGACCCTGCGTGAAGTGCTTGCTCCCTACCGCATTGTCATCGTAGTGTGGCAGCCATCATGAGCGATTTCCAGCTCTGGGACTGGGAGTGCACAGTCTGCGGGCACCGGATTAAGACGAGTTATCCTGCGATCCCTGACTTCTGTCTTGCCTGCGACCCGTATTTGCTGGCCACCCCGACCATGCGTGAAGTGCTCGCTCCCTACCGCATTGTCATTGTGCTATGGCAGCCATCGTGATCCGCTGGCAGTGCCCGCGGTGCGGGGACGTGGCGACGACGTCAGACATAACATTTAACGTTCTCTGTCCCTGCCTGAAGCTGTCCGTCCACTACACGCATTTCGCTTACATGCAGCGGATCATCCCGATCGGCCGCTACCAGTTGATCATCGTGCCGTGGCAGCCATCATGACCGGCCCGCCGTTTCCGCTGGGTGACCTCCCGTACAGCCCGGTCGTGAGGATCCTCATCGGAGTCAGCTGCCTGATCCTCGTCCTGCTGATCCTGATGGAGGCGTACATTCAGCGCAGGAGGAGACGATGAGCAGAGACTGGAAGATGTGGCAGTGCGAGGTTTGCGGAATCAAATGCTGGACGCAGGCTGAGGCAACAACGCGATGGTGCCGGAACTGCCATGAGGACGGCATCGTCACGGGCATGCACCGAGTTAGGGCCGATCCTGATGGAGGCGTACATTCAGCGCAGGAGGAGACGGCGATGAGTGAGTACCTGTGGCAGTGCGAGGTTTGCGGGAAGGTATCGGATCCGATAGCCCTCAGGACGGAGCGATGGTGCCGAGCCTGTCATAAGAACGGCATCCTTTCTGGTGTGCACCGGGCTCGGGTAGATCCTGCGGAAAATTCCGTCGAGGCAGCTGAGGAACAGGATATCACGCGACTCGACGAGCCCTTCGTCATTAGGGAAACGATTAGCGACGACGATAGCGACTACCGGTCTCCGTTCTACCTCGGCCCGCTGGGTGATGTGGACGGTGGCGAGGAAAGCTACCACGGCTGGCGGCATGCGCGAAATGACTTTGCCAGAACGGGGGCAAGCGTTGATCGGGAGCGGATGCTCAGTTTCGTCACTCCAGATAACCCGCCGCTCGCCAGTAGCATTTGTTCGGACAAAGTATCGCTGGTCCAGCGGCAGCTCATGTGGAGTGTTCTTGTCTTTACTTTCTTTCTTACTGTGCTGATCATCGTGAGCAGGGTCGTGGGTTAAGCCGTCCAAGGCCAGCTCTCGCTCATGCTGCTGACGTTGCTCGCGCTGTCGTCCTGCCACGTCCAGATTCGCGTCACGGTAATCCCGGCTGATGCCTGCGCCTGGGTAACGCCGAGAATGGCGGCCAGTGCCTGTGCGACTAGTTCCAGCCATACTTTCATTCCCGCCTCAACGGCATCCTGATCGAACGAGCCCGTCTGGCCCGGCACCGTGAAGTCGAAGTTTATCCCCCATTGCCCGGCCGCGAACTGCGTCACCAGGGCGGTTGCCACCCCTGTGAACGCGAACGGGCTGACCGGCGGAAGTCCGCTCAGCGGGGCGAACTTGACGACGTAGTTCAGTGAGGCGAGCGCCAAGCCGGATGGCTGGGATGGAAAATTGTTGGCCACGGAAGCTAGTATAGCGTAGGCCGAAAATGAGACCTACACTACTGAGATGGCGCCCCGTATCAGCCCTGACGAGTTCATGGCTTCTTCTCCGCAGCACATCTCTCCACAGCAATACATGGCCACCGCGCCTCGAGGGGTAGATGGAAACTCAGAGTGGGCAAGTCGTTACGCTAGGGAGTTGCGAGGTGTTGTTGTTCGACAGGCAAATCGTGCACCGCGTTCGCTGCAAGTACATCTCGGGCCGAGCGAAATCGGAGCTGCATGCGACAGGCAGGTGATCGGAAAGCTAGCTGGCATCCCGCGAACCAACCACGTCTCGGACCCCTGGCCTAGTATCTGCGGAACCGCTATTCACGCCTGGCTTGCTGACGCGTTTGAAGGAGATAACGCGCGAGAGCACATCCTCCGATGGGTTACCGAGACTAAGGTTGTTCCCCATCCAGATTATCCGGGACATGCTGACCTCTACGATGCCCTTGAGCGCTGTGTCGTAGATCACAAGTGCCTCGGCCCGACATCGCTGTCTAAAGTAAAATCAGTTGAAGGACCATCCCGGCGATACGTTGTCCAGCTTCTGCTCTACGCAGCAGGCGTGCGTGCAGCCGGGCTACCGGTGACGCGAGTAGTCCTTGCTGCGTGGCCTCGAACTGCCTCGACGCTAGACGGGATGTACGTCTGGGAACATGTCTGCACTCCCGCAGATGAAATTTTGATCGCGGAAGTCCTGGACCAAATGGCTGCCCGGCAGGCTGCTGCACAGATGATACGAGACGGGTACCTGACTATCAACCAGGTCGCTGCTACCCCGGATGCCACTGAATGTCTCTGGTGTCCCTTGTACCGACCCCAGGCAGCGTACGATAACGGACCTGGCTGTCCGGGAACCGTCACTCGGCGGGCATGATCCTCGCAAAACGGATACCGGTTCCCGCTCTTTGCTTTCTTGTTCCTGATGTCATATGCTTCAATCTCAGTCACTCATCAGCCAGTTATCAGGAGAACTTCGATGGCCCAGAGGATCACCACCCTATTTATTGACGACCTCGACGGCGGGGACGCGGAAGGCACCGTTCCTTTCAGCCTCGACGGCACCGACTACGAGATCGACCTGAACGCCGCGCACGCCAAGGAATTCCGTGCGGCCCTCGCGCCGTACATCGAGCACGCCCGCAAGGCGACCGGAACCGCCCGCAAGACGATCCGCGGCAGTGCCCGCAAGGCAGCCAACGGCAGCGGCAGCGACAGCGGCGTCATCGACACCGCCAAGGTTCGCGAGTGGGCGCAGAAGCAGCAGCTCGGCATCAAGGCCCGCGGCCGGATCCCGGCCAACGTCGTCGAGCAGTACCGGCTCTCCGTCGGTCCGTGACCCTGCAAAAAACACAGGGTAAAAAGCGCCCGTTGCCTCACAGGTAGCGGGCGCTTTGCCGTTCCTCTCGGAGTACCCTGGCAGTATGACCTACGCAATTCACATCGTCGTCCAGGGCGGCCAGGCCCAGGTCTCCTCGCAGACCGAAGGTCCAGGTGCGCCTCCTGACGGCGTTTACACCATCAACGGCTCGGTGGGCGGGGGGATCACTAGTGGTGAGACCGCTGAGAGCATCGGCATCAGCCGCAACGAGCTTCCCCCGTCGGGCAGCCTGACCGGGATCGGCGGTCTGCGAGCGAGCGCGAACGCCTACGTAGTTAAGACACCATGAGACAGCGAGCCGTCGCCGCTGTTAAGGTATGAGGTACGCCGAACAGACGGGTGGTCAGATGGTTCGTGCATACTGGTGGAGGGGCACAAGCAACTGGGGTGACGCACTGACTCCACTGTTGCTCCAGCATTTTAGCGGGGTCAACCCGGTCTGGTCACTTCCCGATCACGCCGACGTCATTGTTACCGGATCCGTTCTCGGCCACATGCCGGTCCCCTGGCGCGGGACGGTTCTCGGCGCCGGGCTGCTGCAGGAAACCGACGACTTCCCCCTCGCGGCTAATGTCCTCGCGGTACGCGGCCCGCTGACCGCTCAGCATGCCGGCACCGACGCTACCGTGACCGGGGACCCGGCGCTGCTCGCCCCCGAGCTGATTGACTCGATGCCGAAAGCCTACGAGCTGGGGCTGCTGCCGCACTGGAGCGACCCCGACCTGACCCAGCGCCCGGAATTCCTGAAATATGATCCGCTGATCATGAACCCCCTGGCTTCACCGTTCATCGTGATGCGGCAAATCTCCGCCTGCCGGAAGCTGGTCACCAGCTCGCTGCACGGCCTGATCATCGCCGATGCGATGGGCGTTCCGCGGCGGTTCGAGTTCCCGCCCCAGGAGAACATGCACCCCGTCGAGCACGGCACGTTCAAGCTGCGGGATTATCACGCCTCGCTGGAGATGCCATTCGAGCCAGGCGTGACCGGCCGCCCGGTGGAAGGCAAGGTCTGGGACTTGCAGCATGCGATCTATGACGTTATGCGGGACTACGGAAAGATGGTGAAGACATGAGCTGGCTGTCCTGGATCATGCGCCTTTTTCGCCGTAAGCCAAAGCCACTGCCTCAGTCTCCCCCGGGTACAGGCATCTCGCTGCTAGTGCCGTTCCGAGCACCTCCGGGCAGCGACCGGGAACGAAGCTGGACCTGGCTTCGCGATTACTGGAAGCACGAGCTACCCGGTGCGGAGATCATCGTCGGCACGAACAGTCAAGTACCATTTTCCAAAACAGCTGCGGTCAATGACGCGGCCAGCCGGGCAACCGGAGACATTTACGTTGTTCTGGATGCTGATGCCTACCTGTACGGGGCTCAGATCACTAAGGCGGCCGATGAGATCCGTGAGGCTCGCGCGGAAGGCCGGAAGCTGTGGCTCATTCCGTACCGGCACCTGTACCGGATGACGCACACGGCGACCGAGCTGGTGCTGTCGTCAGATCCGGCTCACCCGCTGCGTTTTTCCAGTCCGCCGCCGCGTCGCTCCTACAGCGAGAACGGCCCGTACGGAGATAACACCCCGGGGCGCGGGCACTGGTTCGCGGCGATGGCCATCGTGCTGCCTAAAGAGGCGTTTGAGCGGGTCGGTGGACTCGACGGCCGCATGTCGGGCTGGGGGTTTGATGATGTTGCTGTGATGCGTGCGCTCGATACGCTCTACGGGAAGCACAAGACGCTTAAAGGTGACATCCTGCACCTCTGGCACCCGATCGTGTACGCCCGGAAAAACGTCAAGATGTGGCCAGGCCAGGAAAATCCGCTGATGTCGCAGAAGCTCGCCGAGCGGTACTACGGGGCAACTGGGAACCCCGCGGTGATGCAGCAGCTGCTCGACGAGCGCGAGTGGGACAACCCGCTGCCATAACCGCCCCGTGTCTTCTGCGGGGTAAGAAGCGGCCCGGCCGTGCCTTCCATGGCCATCGTCTCCTGAATGGACCGGGCCGCTCGTCTTGTTCCCCGCGAGCCGTGTTCCCCATGGCTTTCGTGTCCCTTTTGGACCCGCAGGGAAATCTGTGTAGTTGTCAAGGAGCGGCCCAGCCGTACGAGGGCTGGCTATCGTCATGACGATGGACCGAGCCACTCCCGTCTAGTCCCCCGCGAGCCGTTGGGTTTCTGGCTATCGTCGAGCGCTTGGACCTGCGGGGAAGCTTATGTAGTTATAAAGGGCGGCCCGGCCGTGTCGATCTTGGCTTTCGTTGCAGCTCTGGACCGGGCCGCCCAGCTCATGTCACTCTCCGGAAATAATCCACAAGTCTTTCAGAAAAGCCTTCCACACGAGGCGGTGAGCGTGCGCGTTGATGTGACCTGGCCGCCACGGTGACCCCGGCGCACCCCATTCTGGATGCAGGCTCGTACCGCAGCCATTCGGCCCCATCGGCGGGCGCTTCCGGTTCCGGCACTCGAACTCGTGCACCCTCCCGAGCAGCTCGCAGTCCGCCTTCGCGCCCACATAGGTGAGGTAGTACTTGCTGTCAGCGACGGCCTCCGACCGGGTGTGCTGCAGCACCAGGTACGAGCTGAACGTATACAGCAGCGGGAGCATGGTGGTGCGCTGGCCGCCCCTCAGCAGCTGCTCCTGGGTTGGGCTCTCACCGAGTATGCTGCGGGTCGGAATGGTGCGCGGGTCACCGCAGCCGCAATACTGCCAGAGCTGGCGGACGGTGCGCTCATACGGCTTGCCGTCGGCTACGAGGATGACCTTGCCGTCTTCTTTCTCGCGGCGGTACGGGGTGGCGATCCGCGGGTTGCCGATCACCCCCAGCATGCGGGCGAACAGCGGGCCGCTGGCCAGGCCGGGAATGCATTCCGCCCACTTCCTGATGTGCTCCGGAACCGTCGCCTGATATTGAGAAAGGAGCACGCCCTTGTATTGCTCTTCCAGGAATTTCGCCGGGTCGAGGATCTCCGCTGCTTCCAGCTGGCAGCCGACTGTCCGACCACGCTTCACCCGGTTATCAGCGGATATCCTGGCCTTTTTCGCGTCGGCCAGCGTCTCGGCTGCCATCCGCAGATCAGCGATATTACCCCATGCCCTGCTCATCGTGATTACCTTTTCCTGTTTCATGAACGATGGTTATTAAGTTATGGGGCGACCCGGCCGTTTGAGCCATGGCTATCGTAGGAACGGTGGACCGGGTCGCTCGTCTTAGTTCCCCGCAGGCCGTTCGCTCACTGGCTATCGTCACGCTGATGGACCCGCGGGGAAGTCTATTGAGTTGTGCAGCCGAGCCGTAGGGTGATTGGCTGTCGTAAAGGGGTTGGACCCGGCTGTTCTTGTTCCCCGCAGGCCGTTCGAAGTGTGGCTGTCGTTTCACCAATGGACCCGCGGGGAAGTCTGTTCAGTTGTCAGCCCGGCCGTAGATTCAATGGCTTTCGTGGCCACCTTGGACCGGGCTGTTCTTGTTCTCCGCGAGCCGTTACGGCGATGGCTATCGTCGGCGTTTTGGACCTGCGGGGAAGTCTGTTCAGTTGTTAAGGAGCGACCCGGCCGCTGGACCCATGGCTTTCGTTCACCCGATGGACCGGACCGCTCCGGCTCTAGGCGGCTCCCTCGTCGCGGAGCACGACGCCGGCCGCTACCGCCTCACCCAGGGTCTGCACGCCGGCCGCCTGAATTTCCGCGATAAGCAAGCGGTAGTAACGAATCGACCGTTCGTTACCGCGGTTAATCGACTCCAGCCATTCGATGCGCAGTTCCAGCATCTCCACGGTCAGGTCGGCGTACAGCACGTACCCGTGATTCGGGATGGAGAGGCGCTCACCCAGAAGGTCGCGCTGGTGCAAAGCGGCGTTGATTGGCCGACCGGGGTCTTGCCGACCAGAGGGGGAGATGAGGCCGTGGCGTCTTTGGCTATCGTAATGGGCCTGGACCTCATCCCCCCGCCCGGCCGAGTTCTCGATCGCCCGCACCCGGCTGCGGATCCTGTTGGACACGTACGAGCGCACCACCGCGACGAGCAGCCTCCGCAGATCCGGATCGCCGAGCATCTCTTTCGCGATAACGCCCGGATCACGAACGCCGCCGTCGAGCCGCTGGGCAATATACTCATCAGCGGTCTTGAAAGCCTTAGTCTTTACTGTCATTTATTTTTCCCTTTTCTGTTCAGGAGCGGCCCGGCCGTCTGCTACGTGGCTACCGTCATGACCATGGACCGGGCCGCTCGTTTGTCTCCCCGCGAGCCGTATGACTTCTGGCTGTCGTCGCATTCTTGGACCCGCGGGGAAGTCTGTGGAGTTGTCAAAGGCGGCCCGGCCGTAGCACTTTTGGCTCTCGTTTCACCCATGAACCGGGCCACCGGCTCAGGTGTCTTCTGCGGGGTCGTGCTCTTCGATGACCTCGGTGATCCGTCGTACGATTCTGGTCCGTCCGGGGCAGGCTAGTGCTAGCCGCTGGGCCTCTGTCTTGGTAAGCAGGCCGTCGAGCGGGAGAGCGAAAAACCGCCGAATTTGACTGTCAACTGATCGCCATTTGCCACTGGTGAAGGCGGTGTCCCAGATCTCGACGTCGAAGTCGCGCGGGTTTTGGGGGTCGTTATCCTTCATCCGCGAACTCTTCCTGGTCGGTGGGCTGGCTGAAGAAAGCCTCGATCGACGGTTGCGGAACCACGAGCGCGATGGCCCGGTCGACCGCCTCCGGTGCGATCTCCGCCGCGAAGCACAGCGCCCGGCGAAGCTGGTCCTCATTCAGTTGCTCGATGCGGTCAACGGGAACCTGGGGGAGTACTGGAGCGGTACCGTTCGGATGGGCGAGAGCCTCGGGCGGAGCGGCGTAGGTGATCCACTCGGCGGGTGCGGCGTTGACGATGGCTTCGTTTACGATGGCTTCTAGCGCCTGAACGCGCTCCTCGAGAGCGGCAAGGTCAGCGGCTGACGCGGAACGGGGACGTCCGGGCGAACTAGGCATGGAAGGAACCTCCTGGGTTGTGGCTGTACGGGCTTACATGGGCAGGATGAGCAATTCTACGGCTTTCCTAGCCGCTGCACACCAATGGTCTTGAATCTTCTCCGGCAGCTCGTCCCAGGGCGGCATCCGCGTCTCCTGGAAGTTCAGCCAGTCTGAGCTTTCACCGTAGGCCGTATAAAGCTGCTCGGCAAGGGTACCGTGGTCGGTCATGATGGCGCGTGCCAGGGTAGCGGATCGTGATCGAAACAGTGATCGGCAAACTCCCGCCAGGATTCCTGCCGGTCGTGCAGGGTGCGGTCGTCGGGCAGCTCCTCAGCGCTGTGCCGGCACTGGAAATCGACGCTGAACTCATGTTCGGACTTACCGGGGGTAGTCATGTGGCCTCATCGCCTTCGTTACTCTCTACGGTACGCCCGGCTGTAACGGAAAGATCCTCATGCGTCTTGATCTGGGCGAAAATCCACTTCATCAGCCGTTCGTCGTTCCGGAGAATGTCGTGCATCAGCCGGATGTCGCGCAGCGCAGTGGTGTACCCGGCGCTGAACATCTCCAGGTCCCGGCCGGTGTACGGGGGTTTATCCGCCATGAGGGATCCGCCGCTTCTCCACAGAGGAAATCCTGGTCAGCCGCCGTACCTGCCACCGGCCGACGAGCAGCGCGAGCGGGTTGACCCAGGGCTGGCACAGGTAGCGGCAGGAGCAGGTCGCGCACGCCGTGCCGGATCGCCAGTGCTGGTGCGTTTCAGGTGCGTGCCCGCAGTCGCAGAAGTACTTCTTAAGCACCATCATCTTGCTCCGTGCTTTCTGCGGGGTCCGGTCCGGGGTCGTACAGCTTGCCGTTGTCATCGCTGCGCAGCCGGGCAAGCTGCTCGATGCTCCAGTCGCCGTCCAGCGGTACTGTTTCGGTGTGCGTGCAGGTTCGGCAGCCGAACAGCAGCACGGAGTACAGCCGGGCGTGCGGCGCCTGGATCCCGGTGACATGCAGGTCATGCTCGTGTGATGGCTGCCGCCGCGGGAAGAACCTTTTCATGGTGTTAACCTCCGTGATGGTAAACCAGGCAGTCGGGATGAGTCGGAGGACAAGGGCTACCCAGCCAGTCTTGCTGATAGGGCTGATGAACAGCGTGCTGGGGAGGAGATCCTGCGGGGGAGCTGGCTGCCTGCCAAGCTGCGCCGGTAACCAGGGCTGCCAGGGTAGTTTCAAGGATGACAGTACCCCAGCGCGACATTTTCATGATGTTTCCCCCGATTTTCTCTCTACTCAGAGTTTGATAACCTGCCCCGGCACCGGCGGATTCGCCTGCATAAGAGCGGTCAGCGTGAGGCCGTTCGCGGTAGCGATGCCAGACCACGTGTCCCCCGTCTTGACGGTGTACGTCCCCGGCGGCGGAGGGGGCGGCGGAGGCGGTGGCGGTGAGGTTCCGATGACGAGCGGTGCGAAGGTTGTCTCGAATGCCCAGTTCTGCGCTAGGTCTCCGTTAGCCTCCCACGCAAATATCCCGCGCAGCGTCGGGTACTTGGCCACCAGGGTATTCCAACACGTCACCGCAGACGCCTGTGTCATGGTCTCGCCGCCTGCCACGCTGGCGATACCGTAGCCGAACCCGATCTTGCTGGCATCGCCGCCGACTTGCGGAAGCCACGAGTTTTCGATGCTGGATACCAGGTTGGAAATCTTGGCAGTTTCGCCGGAGAGCCCGGACAGGTCGTAGTACTGCGGAGATACCAGGTCTAGTACTCCAGCGCTGTGCAACGAAGCGGTAAGAGCACGAGCGGTGCTGTCCCATGGTGCGGGGCAGTACGTGACCGCGAAGCTGGCACCGTATTTCGCTTTGAGCTGCTGCGACGCGACGACCACGGCGGACACGGTAAAAGTGGCCTGTGATTCCAGGTCCCAGTCCACCCCGTCCACCCCGCCGAGCGCGGTGTAAATCTGATCAAAGCTGGATACGAACGAGTTCGCCTGCGACGTAGTGCTGAGCTGGATGGGCACCCCGCCACCGCCCACGCTCATCATCACGCATCGCCCGGCCGCTCGGACAGCTGCGATGTCGGTCTTGAGCTGGGTTGCGCTCTCCACTGACTGATCCCACGTGATCGCGCCGCTGCTGCCGCTGTTAACAGCCGCGAACAGGTAGACCACGTTGTACGCGGCCGGGATGCGGGACAGGGCTGGCGCCTGCCAGCTCGGCCAGTAGATTCCGAGTGCCTTCGCCGGAAGTTTAGCCATAACGTGCTCCTGTCGCAGGTTCTGTGACAATCATAGCTGGGTAACGATCGGGCTGACTGGTACCCAGCCGGATGTGTCGAGCACGAGCGGGCAGTACAGCCCGCGGGAGACGGCGTTCAGGTCGAACTGCCGATGCGGCTGAAGCACGATGATCAGGTCTCCTGCAGGTGTTTCCTGCTGTCTGACGCTATGCCCGTCCACTGCCCACTGCGGCACATGCGGATCAGAGTAGCGGATGATCGCCCCAGCCCTGCGCAGCCTGCGTGCAATGTGTGGAGCCGGGGATTCTCGCTGATCAGCGATGTCCGGCTTGTAGGTGACGCCTAGAAGCAGCACTGTCGAACCGTTCAGCGGCTTTGCGTGGCTGTTCAGTAGTTCTGCGGCCCGAGTCACCACGTACGCGGGCATCCGGTTGTTGATCTCCTGTGCCAGCTCAACGAACCGGAATGGATAGCCCATCTGCCGGCGCACTTCATGCGACAGGTAATTGGGATCGATCGGAATGCAGTGGCCGCCCACGCCAGGCCCTGGTTGGAAAGCCTGGAACCCGAACGGCTTGGTCGCCGCGCAGCGGATGGCGTCGCGTAGGTCTATGCCCATCTCGTGGCAAAAGATTGCCATCTCATTGACCAGTGCGATGTTGACATGACGGTAGGTGTTTTCCAGCAGCTTGGCCATTTCCGCCTCGCGGGCTGATTTGGCTTGCACTACTTCCTTGCAGATCAGGCTGTAGAACTCCGCAGCTTTCCTCGTGCATTCCGGCGTGATGCCGCCAACTACTTTGGGCGTGTTGGCCAGCCCGTACACCGGGTTACCGGGATCAATGCGCTCGGGTGAGAAAGCTAGCGCGAAGTCTTTTCCGGCGGTCAGTCCCCCTGTTTCGAGAATCGGGCGCACGACGTTTTCGGTAGTGCCGGGGTAGGACGTTGACTCGAGCACGACCAGGGTGCCGTGATCAAGCCACAGGCTGGCTTGCGAGGCAGCATCGCAAACCATGGACAGGTCCGGTCCGTCGAATTCTGACAGTGGCGTCGGCACGCAAATAACGATGACATCCGGTTGATATCCTGGTTCAGGGCTGGTTACCGCACGGAACCCACCGAAGAGCATAGTCGCCAAGTCATCATCGGACAGATCACCGACAGGCGAACGCCCGGCATTAAGTGCGCGAACTCGTTCTTCGCTGACATCGCAGCCCATGACATCCATGCCTGCCCTGACGGCCTGCTGAGCGAGCGGAAGGCCGACGTAGCCCTGACCGTAGATGAGAAGCTTCATTTCGCGGCCTTTCTGTAGGCGGCTAGCATGGCAGGATCGCCGGCCAGCCCCTGGCGGACATGATACGGGGGCTTATTCATGGTCGTATTCGACCAGATCACGCCGATAACCCCCGCAGCCCTGGCATTTGCGTAAAGTTCGGTGATCTGAGCGGGAGCGGCAGACGAGGGAGAGACCGAGGTCTCACTGATGAGGATTGGCTTTCCGGTAAACGTTCGGATATCGGTGATGGTAGCGCCGAATACCGACAACCAGGTTTCGCCTGGGAAGTAGTAGTAGCCGTCAATCCCGACCCACGTCACGTACGACGCGCCCGGCCACCAGGGCTGCGGCGATGAGCGGGTGGCGTGCAGGTTGACGGCGTTGATAGTCCACAACCAGATCACGTTGTTTGCGCCGTCGTGGCGGAAGACAGTGACAATATGCTGCCATGCTGCCACCCAGTCTGCAGGTGAGGTATGCCCGCGCCCCCACTGATCCCAGGTGCCATTGGCCTCGGCCGCGAATCCGATCACTACTGGTTTGCCATAGGCACGCACTTGCATGGCGTACCTGTTTGCCCACCAATCGATGCCACCCTTAGTAATCGATGACATGCGAATATTGCCGGGATTTATTTGCATGACGGGCAGTTGGCCATTAGCGGACACGGTGCTAGCGAACGTGGCCGAAAAGTCATCCAACCCGGGATACGTCAATATCAGGTGTGGCTTCGTACCTGTTTCTGTAGCGAACGCCGATATCGGCGCATACGACCGCGGGGTGCCAGGAGCGAAAACTCCGGTTACGAATGCAGACGGTTTTACCACAGTAATCGGAGCCGAAGCAGCGGGTGGCGGATCAGAGTTCTGACATGCGGTTAGGCCAAATATCCCTGCGATGAGGCAAGTCGCAAGATATCTCATTCTCAGCTTCATTGTTCTTCTTCCAGGCCGTAGAGACCGGCTATGTAGTCGATCAGTTCTTCAAGTGAATCTTGCCAGTCATAGCTGTTTCCCTCGCTTATGGCCCTTCTGGCGCGCTGGAGCATCTCAGTCACCCCAGCCGGGACGATTTCGTTCATGATTTTCCTTCTTTCTTAATTTCAGGCTGAGTGCCTGCGACCGCGAGCAGATTTCCCTGCCCGCGATCGCCAGTGCTCAGGAGGTTAATTAGCGACCATCTGGTAGTCGTCGGAGGTCACGCTGCCGTTACCCGAGACCGACAGGCCGAAGCTGACTGCCGTTGCTCCGGCCGGAAGTGGCGGCGAGTTGTACTGGGCCAGGTTCCATGCCCCCGGAGAGTTGGGGACGGCATAACTGGAGGTCCAGTACTGCCAAGCGTTGTTCGCGTCCCGATAATAGGCCACGATGCCGATGCTGCCCGTCGCTGATCCGGAATACCAGGTCCAGAACGAGTAGGTGTGGCCGGGCTGCGCGAGCGGTGTGTAGGTGTTGGATGAGTCGGTTCCCTTGCCGCGCTGCACGATGATCCAGTCGGCGGTGCCGCTCACCCAGTTGGCGATGGAGACTGTTACCGCCTGGCTGCCGGTGTGCGCGGCGGTTGTGGTGCCGAACGTCGCGGTGCGGGTGCCCCATCCTGCCGTGATCCAGCCGGCCGGCCAGTTTGTCGGGAAGCTGCCCGCGTTACCTGCCGCCCAGTTCGTCTCGACGGACGGGTTGACGACTAGCCCGGTAGACGGCTCGGTCAGTGGTGGCGTCGGAACGAGCCCGCCGGTCGCGTTGGTCCGCATGGTGCGAGTCGTGCAGAAATTGTTCGCGTTCATCCAGTCCACGATCTGCGGCAGCGCGTTGTAGAGCTGCGTTCCGGTCGTGTCGTGGAAGGCGAGGATGTCGGGCTGCGCGATCGTGGACTGCGCCATGCCGGGGTAGAACCGCCCGCTGGCCGAGGTGTACCCGACCGTCACATTCTGGACAAGCTGCGCCGTGGAGGCGCCAGTCCAGTCGCGGCTGTCGGTAACCTCGCCGCTGCCCGCCGGGAAGGTCGGTCCTTCGACGGAGAACGGAGCCACGATTTGCAGGCTGAACTGGTTGCGGATCTGCGCGTCGTTGGTGGCGTTGACGTCGCCGTACGGCGGACGGTACATGGTCGGGGCAGGCACGCCCGCAGCGGTGATCGCGGCCTGGTCTTGGCCGATCTCGCTGTTAACTTGTGCAGCGGTGAGCGGTGCGGTGCCGGTGGAGGCTCCGGTGAACGACTGGTGGTCCCAGGTGTGATTTTCCACCAGGTCACCGGAGGCCGCCTCATTCTGGATGAGCTGCGCACCGCCCGGAGCGGTCACCATGGTACCGATAACGAAGAAAAGGCCGTGGATGTTTTCCGCGTTCATCTCGTCGAGCAGGCTCTGCGTGGTGTCCGCGCTCGGACCGTCGTCGAAGGTGAAGATGGCGTAGCCCTTGCAGCCGGTGTTATTCAGCACCGGGAGCGCAGGAGCTGTCGCCGTCGTCATCCGGGCGGGGGACGCGATCGCCGGGTGCGCCGGCCTGATCAGTGGGCTGTTCGGATTTGCCTCATAGGGCAGGTGTGCCTTCACAGGTGCTGACTTGATGGGTGGTGCAGTACGGAAAGCCGCGCCGTCAGGCCCGTTTACTCCGCCGGGAACAGCCGGTCCGTATGAAGCCCGATGATAGCTAGGAACGCCCGCCTGCGCGGTTGCTGCCATGCCTGCAAGCAGGGCGGCAGATCCGAGGGCGGCTAGTATTACTCTCTTTCGCATTCTCTTATCCTTTCAATGTACTGTAGGCTGGAGTGCTGGCATCTGCCATGGTAATTTCCACGGTTTCTCTTGTCCCCCAGCCTACGTTCAGGCACGTGGCCATCGCGTAAAAACGGAGTGCCCGTAGTACGAACCATCCGTAGAAAACGAGAACAGGCATGAGCAGGAACATTACCAGCTGTTGTCGGAACCTGATGTCTGATCGCCTGATCATGAAGTACCTCAGTCCCTGTCCGTAGCCGACGAGCACTGGGATGAGCATGAGAAACGGCAGGCCATCCGGCGTTCGGATGGTTCCGTAGATGAACAGCGCGATGAAGGTGACGGTAGACAGGATGACCTGAACCCAGCCGATCAGGTTGAACCAGTAGGCTGCCTTGCGGACGGGCAGATACCTGAACCGCCACCAGGCGCGGATGAATGCACCACGCATCCAGCGCAGGTACTGACGACGGTGATGAGAGTATTTTTCCGGCATGAACGTGAAGCTAAAGCTACTGTGCTGCTGAACTGCCTTCCCTTTTAGCAGGGCGTAAATGGTAAGCAGGGAATCGTCGGACGTTTCGATGACCCGTCCGAAGAACATCTCGTTCAGGTAACCGTCCAGGTTGTCACGAAGCAGACTGCCGCGGTAGAAGGCTAGCGCCCCCGAGTTGACTAGGACGCTTCCGGCCGCTGACATGCTGCTGCGGTCGACGAGCTGGCCGATGACGAACCACAGGTCGGTGAACCGAGTTAGCAGGTTCACCTGGTTGGCAACCATAATAACGCCGGCCACCGACTGGACCTCTGAGTGCGCAAAGGGCTTGAGTCCTTCTCGGACGGCATCTGGGTCGAGAATCGCATCGCTGTCCACGGTGAGGTAGAAATCTGCCTCGGGTGTGGCGGCGATGGCCGCACCCTGCGCGTGGCGCTTACCGGCATTCGGCTGCCAGTGCCACACCGGGCGCACCCCCGCTGCTTCCGCAACCCGAAAGAACCATTTCCTGACCTCCGCGTAGTCCACCACGGAGGTACTGCCGTCGTCAGTTACCCAGAGGCAGTTCAGCGGCCTGGTCTGCCGGAGCATGGAGGCGATGCACTCGCGCAATGCTGCGGGATCCTCGTTGTAAACAGGAATAACTCCCACCAAATGGGACTCGTTGAGAACTTTCTGCTGACGCCAGGTTGTCCGGTACCGTCTCTCGGTAAAGCACATACTCATTTCGATGAGGAGAACAGCGAAAGCAAAGAGCCAAACCGCTTGCAAATGCTGGCCATGCGTGGCATAGATGCTGGCAATATGCCGAAAAGTCCAGAATAGAAGGCCTCCGATAATCAGCGCGCCGGGAATGATAGTTCCTGTATTTCCCACGCGTGCTGTGTACCGACTGGCCTGCATTTTATTTCCCCTCCCTGCCGCCTGGCTCCGAGCAGGCCACTCTGCTCGGAGCCATCGTCTCCTTCTATCAGCGGTCGCTTGCCGCTTTTCCGCGGCGCCACCCTAGTCGCAGCACTATTGCTGTGCTGATGACAAAAACTAGGGCGATGACCAAGAGGTACACTTGATTGATGGCAAGGCTGCCGATCATAAGACCCGTCGCCCCGGTGGTTTTTCCGTATGAGAGCACGTTTCTTCCTTGCCTACTTGTGCAGGTTCGCTGCGTAGTAGAACCAGCCGGAAACGCTTGCTGCGAGAACGAGCGTCGAGATAACTAGGGCGGCGATTCCGGTTCGAGTCGGCCGGAAGGCACCGAGGGCGAGCACGGAACCGGCTGCGGCGAACGCTGTGCCAAGCACGAACACGGCGGAATACGGAGTGGCTGCTGGCGAAGTGAGGTGGAGGCCCTTCGCCCAGAAGACGAGTACGAGCGCGGTAGGCAGCAGCGATGCGGCAGATAGTGCTCCTGAGATGAGAGCGAGCAGCGAGATAGCGGACTGCCGCGTCGGGACGGAGAGGGTGGGCTGATCGAACTGAGTCGCTTGCATGAGGATTCCCCCGATGGCTGGTACTGAGCATTTGATTAGAGACAACTTTTGCCTCATTAGTAACTACCGTATCATACGACGAATCTTTGCGCTACCGGACTAGCATCGCGACGAGTCTGTGCCAACGTGCCCTGCGGGCATCGCGACGGGCGATCTGCGCCTCTCTGCCGAGCCAGGCGTACTTCGTCCTGCGCTGGGTTTCTTCCTCGCGCTGCCGATGCAGTTCGCGAGCGTATGAATAGGTGAACATAAGTCCTCCGCCCGACTTGACCCCTGCCACATCAGGTGACAGGGGCCAGGCCGGTTTCGCTAGCGCAGGCTGATCTTGATGAGCGTGCCGTTGATCTTGACCGGACCGATGTTCACCGGCACCGGCCCCAGGCAGCCGAACGCGAACTGCCCCGTCGGGAAGATGCCTGCCGGGTCCTTGGTGGCGATCGCGTTGACGCAGAGCGTGACCCCCGCAGTGGCGTCGCCTGTCCAGGACCGAGTGGTGAACCGGAGGACTTCCTGCCCGGCCGGACCGCTGAAGCTGCATCCGCCCGCGCCAGTACCAGAACCGTCAGCGAGCAGAGCCCCACCGGCCCAGCACCCCTGGCCGTTGTCGGCGACGACGTAGTTCCCAGCAACAGGACTCCCACTGGCCGAAGCCGGGAGAGCGAGGCCAAGACAGGCGATGGCGGATGCCGCAACGGCGGATCCTGCGATAAGCTTCTTCACTACGATTCTCCTGAGTGTGCTTGATTGTGCTTTCTGTAGCTCAGGGCTTTTCCTGCCCCGTCTGTCGCTACGGTACCTTACCACATACGCAAACTGATGACAGCACCCGTGTCGCGTTTGTAATCGGCTGTTCACTTAAGCGTCCGAGGGGACCACCCTCCAGTGCTGCCCGGCTCCGAACGCGTCACCCGGATGCTTGTCGCCCGAGAACGTGTACAGCGGCTGCCCGTCGTAGGCGAGCTGATGGCTGCCATCCGGCAGGAGCACGGTGGTGATATGGTGATGCCTGCTGAGCGACGGCGGCAAGGTGACCGGCTGGCTGGGGATGGCAAGAAGCGGTTCATATCCGTTACCTGCTTTACCCCCGGCTGGCCGGTAAACCGTCAGTACCGATGGCGTGACCAGGATCTCACCGTAGGAATAGTTCGTCGAGACGTACACGCTCAGCGGTGGCGCCACGTTGGCGGCCGGAACGGGAGGCTGCGCGACCGGCGGCGCGGTGACCGAGGCCGGGGCAGCTGTGGTAACACCGAACCCGTAGACCTTGCCGTCATTCGTACCCAGGTAGACCCGCCCGCCGTCAGTGGCGACGTTCGTGAACTTGGCTGCGGTGCCGATCGGGAAGGAGCGCAGCAGGCGCAGTACCCCGTTCTGCGGAACGCCAGCGAAGGCTTCCAGCACGGAAGTGGTGCCCGCCCGCTTCACCACCCAGACGACCGCGGTGGACGGATCGGTGCCGTTCGAGGTGACGGCCGGCGAGCCGGAGCTGCCCGGGAATACGTCCGCCGAAACCCCGACGCTGGTCAGGCTTGCGTTGACGGTGCTGAATTTCAGTACTCGGAGCGGCATCCGGCTGCCCTGGTAGTAGACGTAATCGCTGCCGCCGGTTCCGGCGAAAGCCGATGGATGACCCGCCTGGCCGCCGTACGGGCCGCTGATGCTGACCGGGTGATCGGTGGTGGCATTGCGCCCGCCGAGGCTTGCCCGATCCAGGATGAAGAGCCGCCCGTCTTTCCCTGCCTGGAGCAGCAGGTGCGGATGCAGCGCGGTGCCGAACGGCAGCCCGATCGGCCCGCCGGATCCCAGGTCGACGTCGTGCGCGTCGAGATACGGCGCGTTCGCCGGGGCGAAGAAGTCTTTCGCGATCAGCGAGCCGTTCGTCTGCACGTTAACCCGGATCACCGACTCAGACAGGGTTGCGGGCGGGCTGGTGCCAGGTGCCGCCGGGGGAGACGATCCGTTACCCGAGGCGACGAAGATGCGGCCGGGGGCGTCAGACATCAGGCCGCTGTCACCCATCCAGATCCCTGCCTGGACGCCGCGTGCCTCGTCTGTCCATAGCGATACCGCGTGCGGAACTGTCGTTGCCGTGCTGACGCTTGCGATCAGGCCGGTGTACGGCTTGAAGTCGCAGTAGGAGGCGAACCCGATGAACACGTGCCCGTTCATCAGCAGCAAGCCGGCTCGCTGCCGCTGGGTGAATGAATTGAACGGACGATGTGACGGGTCGTTCACCGGAGTGCCCTGAATTTGCGCCTGCCAGTCGGTGTGACCGGTCGTGAGGGCAATCGCCTTCAGCACCACATGCGGGGTTTTCACCGTCGTCCCGTTGTTCAGCACGGCCGTGACATAGATCTCGTGGCTGGCCGAATCGTAGACGGGCGTCGAGGTGACCCCGATGGAAGGATTGATGTCGGCGCAGCCATTGGCAGCGGACGGCCAAGCCGGACCGAGGGATATCCCCCAGTTAACGGCTCCCGTCGAGGCGTTCAGGCTGTACATGCGGTTGGTTTCGGTTACCACGATCAACGCATTGCCGATCTTCAGCGGCTGGGCGTCTATTTGCCCGTTCACGGTGGTGGTGAAAATTTGGCCGAACGTACTGCCACTGACGACAGCTGGAGTCAGACTGGGCTCGGACGGATCCCATCCGTTTCTGACCAGGTTGCGCGATACCATAGTTTCGTCGGCTTTCCCCTGGACGGCTCCGTATCCAAGAGCGATCGCGGTGGCCAGCCCTGTCGCGGCAATGGCACGGATTGTTTTCCTGTTCATGAAATGCGTTCTCCCGTTATTAACTGCTTACCTGGGTATACCGGACAGGATCTGGCAGGCGCTGTCCTCGATGACGGCAATGCCCTCCGCCATAACCTCTTCGCTAATATATTCGAGAAGCCCCCAGCCACCTGTCAGCAGCACGACGGCGCCGTCTTCCGTTACGCCGCGCACGGCGCGCATGCCGGTCCGCTCGGGCTCCCTCAGGCCGTCTGCGGTCACGGTGATCTTCATTTCTCTTCTCCCGTTGCGTTCTTCCTGGGCCGCTGCGAATCCTGCGGGATCCACGGTGCCTGCTTCTCCGTCATCCGTCGCGTTGCGTAGTTCATCTCGGAGATCGTCAGCCGAAGCCGGAGCCACCACGATCGCAGTCGCTCGGACGCTGACAGCTGTACCGTTCGTTCGAGATCATTCATCTCTACCCCCTTCCCGCACTTCTGCTACCTATTGCTGGACGTGATGAGTCCGCCGTCTACGGTATAGGTCACGGTGTACGGCACCAGAGGCTGCCCGTGCCCGTCCCGCTCGTCGTAAGAAACGGTAACCGTGTCGCCGGACTCGCTGACTTCATAGATGTTGTGGAACGAGATCGGGTCTGCCCAGTTGGAGAAGCTGCTGTAGCTGCTACCCCAGGCCGCCTGCTCAGATGATCCGAGAAGCGCCCACGCGGCCGGGTTGCCCCCAGGGGTGTTGACGTCGTTCAGGAACTCGTAGACAACCGAGTACGGATCGGCTGAGTAGCTTGGTGCGGGCGTGGGAACAGACATTGAATCGGCTACGCAGAAATCACCGTAACCGTAATGGCCAGGCTGGCCGCCTGTGAAATATCCCGTTATCGTCGTGCAGGGACCGCCTGTCGCTGTTCCGGCAAGCGGATCGCCACTGCAATTTGGCTGGCTCGCCCAGCACGGACCGTTAGGCGTGTAATCCTGGTTGTCAGGCGCAGCTGCATGGTAAACAGGCGAAGGCACGTATACTGGAGTCGGGACAATCACGGTCCTGACAGGCGAGGGAACCGAGGGCTTAGGTTTTGGCTTTGCTGATGCTGCTGCATGCCTAATCGGGATTACCGCATGTGTGGCAGAAGGAGCGGACGTGACCTTCTGGATAACCGTGGTCGTCGAGCTGCACGCGGCCATCATCAGCCCGAGAGCACCTGCCGCCGTCCATGTGATAGCTTTACTGTTCATATCGTGTTCCCCCGTTACGTTCTGTCGCTTAAGCAACTACTGTACCATATTCAGGTTCGACGCAGCGGCAGCCGTCCGTCCCGCCGCCAGGTCAGAAAAATCATCAGCAGCGTTCCCGCGATCGGCGCGACGCCACTCAGAAAACCGATCAGCGCCATGACGCCACCGTCCTTCTTCCGCCAGCCGGTCAGCGCGCCGATCACGGAACAGCCCGCCACCATGATGCCGTAGGCAGGTCCGCCACCGTTCCGATGCCCACTGAAGACGATGGCGGCAACGGTGACCACAACGATGGATGTTGCGAGGGCCAGCACGTTCTGCAGCGCGTGCCGATTGTCCGCCTGAGCAGAATCTGGCACCTTACGCGGATCCGGCCGGGTCACCTCATTCTCTTGCAGTCGGGGCAGGTCGGTAAGCAGCGGGGCCAGCTCATGCGGCCACTTTGCCTCCATCGCCGCGTCGAGACGCTCGTTGTACTCGTCATCGTCGAGGGTACCAGCCGCGTAATGCCTGTTCAGGATTTCCGCAGCAGCCTCCCGGTCAGCCCGGGTGGTGCGCTTCTCGCTTCCGTTCATGATACTCCCTTTGATTAGAGGTAGAATCCGGGTACCAGCAGCCCGTTCACCGCAAGCAGATACAGGGTGAGGTTGGCTAGGAAGAGCACTCCTACAGCTACTTCTGTAGCTCGTGATATCCGGTACCGCGATGCAGCCCGGTCTATAATGACTGCTGTCCGTTCGAGAACGTCGTTACTGTTGTTCATGGGGATCTCCTTTAGTTATCGTTTCTGCAGGAATCGTCGGGAAGCAGCAGCTTATTAACAGCAGCTATCTGTCGATAAGTAAGGTTCAGGCTCTTTTGAAGGTTAAGAAGCGGTTGAACAGATGCGTTAGGAGTTGACGTACCGAAAGAAGCATCCGGGCAAGCAGCACCTCGGTCCGAAAGGGGCGTAGTAACCGGTGTGAGCGGACCGCCTCCGTTATCAAATGCATTACTGAGTGCTGTCGTCGAGCTGCACGCGATCAGTCCCGTCGCGACGGCTCCTACTGTGATATAAGCGATGGCTTTCTTGTTCATCAGTTTTCTATTCCGGGTCTCGGTGCACTACAGTAATCACAGTTTCTATCATTATCGTATCCCGTTCTCTTGCGGCAATAGGGACACTCCAGATCTGTGATTTTCTGTATAACTTCGGTATGCTTTTGTTTCTCCTGCATAATCCTAGTGGCTGCCTCGGTGCCATACTGCCGACAAAGTGGCTCGAAAAATTCCAGTTCTTTTTGGTTGAGGGTATTTAGCCAAGCATACCAGGCGCGTTGCTCGTTTTTATTCATAACGCCCTCATTCGACTATGATCAGGCATACAAGAAGTCGCTACCTGTAAGTGTTACCCCGGCTGCGGCACAGTCAGCTTTAAGGGAGCTGATATCAGCAGATGCACTGCTTCCGCTATCCCTAGACAGGTTCTGAACGTCGTTATCTACTGCGCTGGATCCGGCTGCGGCTGCTTCGGAGACGATCGTTTGACTCGAAGAATCGGTGCCAAAGTTAGTTGCGGCAAGACCATCATTGTTCGATTCCCAGGTGTTTACATCGTTGCACACTTGAACGTCGGAAGCAGTCGCCGGAACCGTTACTGTTGGTCCCGGAACCGGTACTGACTGGATAACAGTCTTTGTAACGATCTTTGTGACAGTCCGTGGGTAGGTTCCCGAAACGACGAGTCCCACAGATGCACCCGCTAGTGCGCACGTGGTAATCAGCAACAACACTAGGATGGTCCCGCGTCTAACATGGATGGTAAGCTGGCTCATAATTCTTGTCCTTATATAGTATCTTTAGCTAGAAAGGCTCATGGGTACGCCGACTATTATACAGTCATTGTTTATAGTACTGGCGTCTGGATTACCGACGGTCCACCCTTCCAAATCGTAGCTGAAGGAAGTGCCTGCTGATTGTACGAGAATGCTTTTAATTTGCGAGCTAGGCGGAAAATTATTGAGACTCGATGTATTGTTCTCGCTCGCCCATATAGATAGAGCACGACATCCATTGATGGTTGCAGCTCTTGCCGACCAAGTAGGTGATGCGGAGAATTCAGGAGGAGATGACGGAGTAGTTGATGATTCACTGATCGCAACAGGTACTCCGGCTGCTGTGCAATCTGCATTAACTTTATCAGCTTCTGCTAGTGCCTGGTTCCCACTATCCGCGAGCCATATTGCCAGATCATGACTGAAGTTTGTACCGGCAGACTGCGCGATGATTTTTTGTGCGGTAGGGTCGCTGGACATACCCCCTGAGCCGTTATAAGTTTCTTCCTGTGCGGCCCAAGCGACGCAGCCGTTGACAGTTGTTTCCCCCGCTGTTTTCGTAGTAGTCGTAGAGACTTTGGTTTGCGGATATGTACCGGAGACGATAAGTCCCACAGCCACACCCGCTAGCGCGAGCGTAGTAACGCCCAATGCCGCTAGCGCGGTGCTACGCCGTACCGAGAAGGTGCGCTGATTCATGAGCGCCGTAGCGCTGTGATTGCGTATCCGATGCCGATGACCAGCACCGAAATACCCACCGTGCCTTCCACAAATCGAAAGTAGTGAGTAGTTTGCCCGACCGCTGCCCAGATCAGAGTTGCTGCAACGAGGTCAGCTACGAAGACGACGAGGGTTGTTAGTAGTGCGGATAGGTTGATAGTGAAGGCGACGTTCTGATCACTGCTTGTATTAATTTTATTGTCATCTGATGTAGTCACGGTAATTCCTTCTGTTGTCCGGCTGTTATCTTGTGGTGGCGGTGCCATTACCATTGTAATTCCTTTTCTATGCGGGCAGTCCGAGATCGGCTCGAACAACTTGCGCCTGCGCGGTCATCGCCTCAGCGTCTGACAGGAACGCCGTTTCGTCCTGTGCCTTGATGTCGGTATTCACCTTTTCGGCATCGAGCGCCAGCGCGTGAACGTCGGCTTGCGCGTTCGATGGCCACGACTGCGCCAGCAGCTCCCGTGCGGTGTCCGCCGTTGCAGTTCCAAGCGCGAGGACGCTTGGCGACGTGAGGACTGCGTTAGACGGTACGGCCTTGACCGCCACGTTGGCCGGGCCGATGTCCGCCAAGTACTGCTGGCCGTAATTCACGCTCGGCGTTGATGCTGCCACAGTTGCGGTGGAACCAGCGATCTGGTATTTCGTGCCCGGTCCCATGCTCGCGGTGCTGCCAAGCGCTGGTGCCGTGTTCGCGCATGCGGTTATCCCTGTAATAATTAGACCACCGATGACGATAATTTTCTTCATGACCTGCTCCTTTAACGAGTAACGAGGCGGTAGATTCCGTAGGTAAGTCCGATCAAGAAATCGACTACGACCCAGATGGTGATGACGAGTCCTGCTCCTATAGCAGTACCCACCTTCTCACCGCCACCGTAATCGGACACGCAATTTGCAAAACTGATGTATGCGTTCTGATTTGCGTTGCAGTAAGCGACGGCATCAGAGTTAATACTGCCGCCAGCACTGCTTACTCCGGTTATGATCCAGATAAGGAAGATCGCTTGCACGGCAAGGAAGAACCACAGAAAGATCTTACGGCGTTTGCACGGCTTCACAATGCCGTTCCTGTTTCGCACGACCAGGCCGCCGAATTCCTTTCTGGCGCGGAACGCGTCCTTGCGGCTGCCCTCGTAGCGGATCTGACCCTCGCGGTCACGGACGCCGTACGTTACTGATTCGTCTTGCATGACTATCTGCTCTTTCGTAGTTAGCTTGCGTAGTTGTAGTTCTGCTCCCTCAGTATGTTACAGGAGAGGCTGATGTGACTAGGGTCGAAAGACCTAGTACCGCCTTCCCGCGCTGAGGATCGCCCCGGTGAGCAGCAGCACTCCGCCGATCGCCATCCCGGCGATGCTGAGATCCCAGAAGTTCGCGGCATTCACGCAGCCGCCCAGCAGCTGAGACGAGGCCGGGTTCCCCGCCTGGCACGACGCTCGGGTCAGCCCTGCAGTCCAGAAGCAGGCACCGCTGAGCAGGACGAGCGAGATCCCGGTGATGAAGGAGAGCATCGCGCCCCCGTTCCCGCTGCGTGGCGGAGCCTGTTTATACACCGGGATCTTCGCTGTCTCATCGAGAGTGTCGTCGGGCTGCATGGCGTCAGCCGAAGTCCCCGCCCGAGCTGGCCAGTGCCTCGACGGCTGCGGCCGTGCCGGAGATCGTTACGACGTCACCGTTGACAGTAAGGGTAACCCCCGATGCGCTAGCCTCATTCTGCAGGCCCGTTATCCCGCTGCTGAGGTTATCGGTGGTCAGGGTCATGCCGTTCCCGGGCAGGGTGACAACCGACTCTTCCATTGTCGGGGCTGACGGATCCCCGGTATAACCTGATGCCTCTGTTCCGCCACTGGCTGCGTACCCCGCCTGGAAGGGCAGGAACAGGTCAGCGGCGTAGGTGGCGGGCGTGGAGGTTCCGATAATCGGAGCAGCTGCGTTCGGGTCAGCGGCCGGGAATTCCGTGTAGCCGTTTGCCTGGAGGATGGAAGCCGCGTTTTGCGAGTCGCTCGTACTGCCCCCATTGCTGCTGCTAGTTGTGCTCGTACCGCCACCGCCACTGCTGGCGACACCGATGATGATAGCCGCGATTCCGGCTCCGGCTGCCAGGATGATGATATTCTTGCGTCTCATAGTAAGGTATCCCCCGTGTTAGGTAACGCTTCTTTTTATCAGGCTGAGTGCCTGCGATCGCAAACGGTGCGTGCCCGTCTGCGATCGCCAGTGCTCAGGCGTGTTTAATTATCCTATTCAGTTACCAGGACACCGCGTCGAGGTAGAGGGTGCCGGTGAAGGTGTTCACCTGAAGCCCGGCCTGGGCAGCCGCGACGGGAGCCTTCCAGGTCACAATGTTCCAGCCTGCGGCGAGGGTAACGCCACTTGCGAACGTGTTCGTCCAGCCTGCAGTGACGAACGGGACAACATGCACGCCCGCGGCGGGAGACCACACATGGTAGGTGACCTGCGTTCCGGCCGTGAGGCTCGCGCTTCCCCGGACGGCCTGGTAACCGCCCGTGCTGGTGATGGCAAGGGAGTGAGTACCCGACCAGGCCCGAACGGTGCTGTTCGCATCGGTGATAGATCCGAACGCGGGTGCCCAGCCCTGGGTAGTGCCGTTCTCGAAGTCATACCGGATACTGCCCGGAGTGGGCGACGGTGACGGCGAGGGGCTTGTCTGAGTCGGCGAGGGTGACGGGGTGGTCGGTGAAGGTGATGGGGTAGTCGGCGACGGGCTCGGGGTGGTGGGTGACGGAGAGGGAGACGGCCCCATCGCGCCCTGGAACGCGGCACCCTGATAGGTGAGGTTGTTGGACGAGTCGATCAGCTCGAAGCCGCCGCCGTGGCTGTCCGCGCAGTACTGCTGCGCCCCGGCCAGGCCCATCGGAACGAGGGATTCCATCTCCTGAATCGCCTGGGTGGTCCACGGCCCGATGACCGACTGATTCAGGTAGCGAGGATCGTTCTGCGGATCCATGTTCCACTCGGAGATGAAGAACGGGATGGTATGCCCGATCGCCGCGACCTCCGCGTTGTTGGTGTTGGTAACGTGCGTCTTCCAGTTCGCGAGGTGCGAGAAGCAGATCGTCGTCGCGTCGATCGGGCCGCAGACGTACTCATGCCACGACACGAGATCGGGGAGCGGGTTCGCGTGACCCACGAAGTAGCCGATGTAGCCGGGATTCTGCTGGAAGTTGACCGGGCCGATGTACTTGTAGGAGGGATGGGCGGCCTTGAGCGACGGAATGGTGGCGTTCCACGACGTGGTGTACTGCTGCGCGCCGATCCCGGCCAGGTCTTCCTCGTTGCCGTACTCGACGTACACCGTGCTGCTGCCGAACACCTGGGCGGTAAGGGCGAGGAGATGGGTGTCGTCGGACAGGACGTTACTGTCGGCCGCGCCGTGGATGATGACGAGCGGAGCCGCGCCGATGTTCTTAACCGTCTGCAGAGCCTGCAGCTCGACGCTATCCGAAAGGCCGGTGCGGAACGGCACGCGGATGACCGGGGTGTGCCAGCCCTTGATGATGGCCTGGGTGCCGGTGTTGGAGAGCATCTGCTCGTTACCGTCGAACAGCGGCATGTTGGTGCCGAAGACTACGCTGGAAAGCGCGGTGGCACTGACGGGTGAAGTGGCGCGGGCGGCGGAAACCGCGAGGCCGGTAATGGTGAGAGCTGCCGCCAGAGAAACGCCCGCTGTCGCGAGTATTCCGGTTCTTTTCTTTCGCATCCTGAGGTTCTTTTCTGTTGTAACGTCCGGAGCGGGGTTGCTCCCCTTGTTTCGCGGCCAGCAGCCAGCTCTAACCAAGAATCCGGGCGAGGGCGTCGTCGATGGCTAGCTCTTCCGCACCGCGGGCCACCTCCCGGTACGTGCCGTCGAGGAAGTCTCGGATGGTCTGCCCGTCGGTGCGCAGGAACGCCGACCCGGCCGGGGTGCGCAGGCACAGTTGCAGGGTGTTGTCCAAACCGGGCCGCTTGACCCCCCGGGCTACCCGCACATCCCCCTCGCCGTGCCACCTCAGGGGGGAAGAATCGTCGAGCGCGTCGGCGATCAGGTCCCGGCCGAAAACCCAGGCTTCCAGCCCGCTCTTGGCCAGGAACTTGACGGTGACGGTCAGCGGATCCTCATCGGTCCAGGAAACGACCGAAGGAATCGAAATCTCGTCCTCGTTCACCCATACCGCCGTAATCAGCATGGTGCTCACGCCCCCACCTCCCGCAGCCACTTGCCGAGAATGTTCTCAGCTGCTTTCTTCAGCGCGTCCGGATCGTCGTCGGCCCATTTCTTATTTCGGTCGAAGCCGGGCAGCCGGGTTACCAGGTAGTATTTCAGATCCGTCGAGATTACCCGGTAGTTGATGCTGAAAAGAACGATAAGCCCGGCCTTGCCTACTTCGTTGTATTCCGTTCTGCTCCAGGTCAGCCTGTTCCCCATCGTTGCGTCCCCCGTTTCGCCCTTTGCGGAGTCAGCCGCCGTTGCTCAGCGCCGACAGCGGTCCGGTTACGGTCACCACGTCACCGTCCTGCGCGATCGTCAGCCCCTGGCCGGACAGGTCTTTCTTCGCCCCGTCGGCGGCGATGGTGGCAAGCCCCTGGCTGTCGAGCACGAGCACGATTTGCACGTTGCTGCCGGTGGTGCCGACGGCGATCGACGACAGCGCTCCCTTGGGGAAACCGGGCGTCGATGTGATGCTGCTCTGGCCCGCGTTAGTCAATGCCGCGTCGTAGCTGTAGCCGTCGCTGGTGAGGACGGACTGAGCGCTGGGCGGCGTGCTGCTACCTCCGCTGCTGCAGGCGCTAAGGCCCATGGCAACGATGGCGCTGGCCGCGAGCGCGGTGATGAGTGCTGGCTTGTTCATGGTAAAAACCCCCGTGGTTTCTTTGATACTCTGATTAACTCTTGAGATCTTCTGTCACTCTAGCACGCTCGTCCCAGTTGAGTACATAGTCGTCTTCTCCACTCGCGACTACCGTGACTCTCTTGCCCGGGCAGCAGCCGTACTCGTCGGCTAGCCGCAGCATGTTCGCCGCCTGCAAGCCATAGAAGCCATGCTTGCGCAGCTCGTCGTACGCCTCGCGCCTAGTCATCGATCCTCCTCGGGAACCGGCGGTGCACTCCCTGGCGGATACCAGCTGACCCAGGTGCCGTGCGTGATGGTGCCGATGAAGGTGACGGCCTTCGGCTGCTCCCCGCCGAGCACCTGCGCGACCAGCCTGGCCAGTCCGGGTACCCGCAGCACCCCCCATTCTCTTGTATCAAGGTCAGTGAAGTTGCTTTCGCCGGTGATGCCCGCAATGAGTGCTACGGCGTCAATTGATCGCACCGCGACGTACAGCACAGAATGTCCCGCTTGCTCGCTTTGCTCGCCGGAAGAAACTGGCTGGGTGGAAACCGCCCGGATCAGCGTCACGCCACTCATCGTTGTCTCGCCTTAGCTGGCATCTTCTGCCTCCTGCGCAGTTCCTCGACGGAGAACCCGCCCCAGAAACCGCGGGTGATGGGGATCCGGACCTTGAGCAGTGCCGCACCGTACCGTTCGCATTCGCGCTGGACAGGGCAGCTGGCGCACAGTTCCTTGATCGTCTGTATCCGGTCGGGTATGTAGCTGACGGGGAAGAACAACTGTTCCTCGCCTACGCAGGCCGCTTCGTCCATCCAGTCGGTGTCGATCATCCATCCTCCCCGTCATCGTTCTTCTTTTAGCTGTGCAGGATCTTACCCAGTTGCGTCCTGGCGACCTTGTCGATGCTCGCAGGCAGCGGCGCGAGGTAGAGGACCTGAAGCAGATTCTGGCCCGTGCCGAGCAGGTAGCCGAGGTAAGCCCGGAGCAGCGTTACGTCGATGGCGCTCGGCTGCTGCGCGTATACCAGGTCCCATGACTGGTAGGTGATCGGGTAGGAATCCGCGCCCGGCTCGTTCAGCGTCAGGAACGTCAGGCTGGCGTTCGGGATGACGTGCGTTGCGGCTGCATAGGCTGACGCGGTTGTTGGTGCGACATAAGCGCCGGCCCGGTTCCTGATCAGCGCGGTGCTCAGCCCGGCGAACTTAGAGGTCACGTAATCCATGTACCCGATGGCACCGGGAGTGGTCTTGACGATCTGAGCAACGCCGCCTTCACCGGTGCCCTTGCGGTCCGTCGTCGGCCACGTGATGGTCTCGCCCGTGCCGAGCTTCCACGTGCTGCTTGCCGCATCGATAAGGTACTGGGAGACGTTTGCCGTCGTATCGGAGGAATCGGAGCGGACGGCAGGGGTGATCAGAGTTGACGGCAGGGGCGAAACGGGGTTAAGGGCCTTGATTGCCGGGTTATTCCACCGGGTGATCGTGTGCTGGAAGATCCCGGCGATGATGGCCGGGGTTAGCTTCAGGCCTGTCACGCCCGGCAGGTTGTACGCGAGTGCGATCGGGCCGAACTGCACCGGGAAGTACAGAACCGTCTTGCCCTTGGGAATCCGGTATTTCTCGCTGGCCGGAATCGGCGAGTCAGAGCCGGCGAACAGCACCCGGTTCGCGTACAGGTCGGCTCGGCCCGTGATCGAGCCAACCGCGCTGTAGTGAACCGTGACACCGGGGTCGACCGACTTGAAGTCCGCGATGGCAGGCCGCTGGAAGTTAGCCTGGAAGACTGATCCGGCGGCGTTGATGGTGCCGCTCACCGTCGTAGCCTGCGCGCCCAGTGCCGCGGTCAGCGTTGCTGCCAGGGCGAGGGCGAGGGCCGTCAGCCCGAAACGTGTTCTCTTACTCATCATCCTCATCTGCCTCATTATCCTCATCCGTACCACCCTCGTCAAGGTTATTCGCGGAACCGGCCCGGTACTTGGCGAACCGCTCGGCCGCCGCCTGCCGCTGCTCGTCGGTCATCTCCCGCTTAATCGTGGTCGACCGGAAACTGATCAACGCTCTCGGCATCTCGAATTTCGCCCACGCGCTGCCTTCGAAGGTGCCTTCGTCGAGAAGAACGGCGGCGGCATTCTTTTTGAGCTTTGTTATGATCCGCCGCTGCGATGAGTAGATCTGAGCGGTATCACCCGCGTCGGACATGGATATTATAGTTTCTCTTTCAGCATCGGTCAGGCTCATTCTGCTGCCTCCGCCAAGCCACGGAATTCCCAGGCTATGGCTTCCATTATTGCTGCGTGGGTCAGGTAAGCAGCCGCTCGCGCTCGGGTGGCATTATCTTTTTGGAGGATCATGCCCTTGCTCTTGTCGTCTTCGGCATATTTCTCCATCCTCACAGCCCTGGTGATCAGAGCGTCCCGTAGATTGTCGAGTCGTTGCGTCAAGTGATCGAGCCGTGCGTCTTCCATACTCATTCCTTTTCCTCCCTTAGTTCTTTCACGCTTGTCCTGATATCTTTTCCCCTGCAACCAGGAGCTTCATCCCCGATGACAGTCCAGTCTCCCCGCCCGCGTCGACCAAATAGTTCCAAGTACGGACCAGGGAAATTTCGTTCCGCTACCTCGTGCAGCCAGTCTGGTTTTTCGCTGTGTGCTAGCTTCGGTGTTAGCAGCAGGCCTGGCTCCCCCGTCCGGTACGATTTCCCCCGGCTTGCCACCAGCACCGGTTCGGCTGCTCCGCGGAACCAGTATCCGACCCCGCCCCGATGCACGGTGCCGTCGGCTTTCAGCTTGCCCCAGTACACCGCCGTCCGGTAGGTGAAACCCCACGCCGCTATTACCTCAAGAGCCTCTGGAATGAATGGGCCGGTCGTCCATAGCAGCAGAACCGAGTCCGGGGCAGCGAGATCTCCGACAGGCAGCCTGCACAAATCTTCCGTGCTCAGCGGCTGGTAAACGGTGCCCTCGCCGTGGCGGTAGGACGTGTAACCGCGCACCTTCTGAGTATGCCGGGATGCCGAGCCGTAAGCCCAGGGAGGGTCGCAGATGATGGTGCCGAATTTCACGAGCCGAGCCGCTGGGTCATTTTCTGCTCTAGTCGGCTAGCCAGCCGGAGCGCGGTTTTCGCCTCTTCCGGCGACCGGCCTGCGGTATCGCGCAGCTTCATGATCCGCGCCAGCACGTCATGCTCACTGATATAGCGTTGCACGGCGGAAAGCTGCTGGTCCACGTGCTCGGCCAGGCTCACCAGGTCATCGTAGACGTCAGCGGCCAGCCAGGTGTCGGTGTCTTCCAGGCCGTAGTCTTCGATGTGAATGTCTTCCAGCACGACGCACATCTTCGCGAACTCCAGCTGCGCCCTCACTCGCTCGGAGTAGTCGCCGCGCTGCCGCGCCCGCAGCTCCCGGACACGCTTATCCGCCGACTTGCCGGTAAAGCCCTTACGATTTTTCGTCGAGGCGGGTGCGGATCTTTGACCTACCTTTTCCCGGGTGCGCTCGCGCTCATCGGCCCGGATCACCGCCACTCGTGCCGCGCGTTCCGGCAGCCCGAACTGCTTACGGACCTCGTTCTGCTTCATGTTCCCGGTGATGATCGCTTCGATGATCTCGTCGGGAAGGTCGTGCCCCTCTTTGCTGATCATGGTTTGCCCCCTGTTGACGTGCAAGGGCGGGGCAGGTACGCCTGCCTGCGTACCCGCCCCGCCAGCCTGACCCTAGCCCTCGTCTGCGTCCCGATCGTCAGACGGGGCCGGGGCCGTCGAGGCGGCCACCGCGAGCGCGACCCGCTGTCGGCTCGTGTCGGCGATCGCCTTTAGGGTCTCATTGATGCCGCGCTCGTACCGCTTCGCGTTGTGCGGCTGGCGGAGCACCAGCATCTCACGGTTGTCGGTGACGGCCTTCGCCTTGCGCTGCAGCGCGTCGTTGTCCGGCTTCACGAAGTCGGTCTCGATGCAGCGCACGTCGTCGGTGACGTACACGGCGGCCGTCTTGTTGCTGCCGATCTGGGTCCGGCACAGCACGTAGCCGTTACCCATCTCGATGGCGACCATCCGCTGCAGCGGCTTGTCCGCGTTGACGGCAGCCTCGTTCCACAGCTTCGCGGACAGCGCGTCCCACACGTCCTGGGCGAGCCGGGGGTCGGGCTGGTCATCGAAGGCGTCCGGGCCGGGCAGGTCCGGGAACACGTGCGCGACCAGCTCGCCGCGGGTGACGGCCTTCTCGCCGCGCTCCTTGTAGGAGACGACCTTGCGCTCGATCAGCGGGCGGATCATCGTCTCGCGGAGCTTGGTGAGATCGATGGCGCCGTTCGCCTGGACGTAGCCGTGGGCCTCGAAGGCGGCGCGGACGGCCAGGTCGGTCTGGGTCGGGCTCTTGGGAGTGCTCATCAGTGCTTGCTCGCTTTCGGCTTTGCGGTTCTCGCCGCGCAGCCTGTTAAAGGTGTGATTGCCTTATCCCGCCGTGTCTGACGGGACGAAACGACAGTAGCAGAGACTCTAAGAGACTGTCAAATCTGGTCTTGCAGGCTACACAGACCACGGCGTAACGTGAGCCTCCCGAGCCGAAATTATCCCGGTTCAAGGTTCAAGCATGAGCATCAGAGTCAAGCACAGTCAGCAAGGACAAGATGAAGACTGTTCCCCTCTACGGAGCCAAGGCCGCAGGGCGCGTCGCGCTGGTTGACGACGAAGACTACCCGCTCGCCAGTCAGTACCGGTGGCGTATCTGGGAGATGAAGGTTCCAGGCCGCCGGGATAACGGTCCCTATGCGATAGCTCATATCTACCGTAACGGACGACGTACCACCATTTTCATGCACTGTCTCATCATGGGGCAGGCGGGGATCGACCATCATGACTGCTACGGCCTGAACAATCAGCGGTCGAACCTGCGTACGGCAGACCCAAATATGAGCAGCGCTAACAGGCGTCCTCATCTTAGTCGTGCATCGCGGTTCAAAGGGCTCTCTTTCGAGCATCGGCGGAATAAGTGGCGGGCACGCATCCGGATCAACGGAAAACTGTCCTCGCTTGGATCCTTTGCTGTAGAGGAAGACGCCGCACGAGCCTACGATGAAGCAGCGCGGAAAGCTTGGGGTGAATATGCTCGGTTCAACTTCCCATTCCCAGGTGAACAGTCAGCACTTATCTCCGAATCAGTCAACTGAAAAGAAAGGCCGTTCAAGTGACGTACCCGAACCCCCCTTACCAGCCGCAACAGCCTGCCTATCCGCCGCAGGCACCACTGTACCCCCCGCCTGGTGCTCAGTACCCGCCGCAGGCACCGCCGGGTTACGGATATCCGCCGCCGCCCCCGCCTGCCTATGGTCCGCCTCAACCGCAGGCACCTCAGGCACCACCCCTAGCCAAGGGCAATGTTGACGACTTTTATGAACAGCCTGCTGCCAGTGGCAAATCGATCTCGTTTCAGAACAAGCCGTTCGGTACCGCCTACAGCGGCTACGTCGCCCGTACGATAACGAGTGCCGATATTCAGCAGCAGACCGAGATGAACTCGAAGCGGCCGCTGTTCCATCCCGATGGCTCACCCAAGTGGATAATGATTATACCGCTCTCCCTCGCGCCGACCCAGGAGTTTCCGGATGGCCGGGCGACCTGGTACGTCAAGGGCACTGAGCGGGCGGAACTCGAGCGCGCGATGGAGGCTGCGGGCGTTCCCCCGGTGAACGGGCACATGCCCCCGCCGGAAGCAGGCGCGCTGATCACCGTTACGTACACGGGCGACCGGCCGGTGCCGAACATGTCGCCGCAGAAGATCAAGGCCGTTACTTACCAGCGGCCGGTTAATGCGAACGGCAACGGCCAGGCACCCGCTCAGGCACCTCCCGTGCAGCAGGCACCACCGCCTCCGCCTCAGCAGTTCGCGCCGCCAGCGCCCGCTCAGTACGCACCGCAAGAGCAGGTCGCGCAGTACGGGCAGCCCCAGGCGGGATACGCACCGCCGCCGCAGGCACCAGCTCAGCAGGCTCAGCAGTACGCACCGCCGCAGGCACAGTTCCAGGCGCCTCAGCCGCCTCTACCACCCACTGCTTATGCGCCGGCTCCACCGCAGGCTCAGCCCCAGTACGCACCAGCCCCGCCGCAGGCTCAGCAACAGCAGCCTCAGATGGCGATGCCTAGCGATCTGACACCAGAGCAGCAGGAGAGGCTCAGGGCTCTCACCGGCCAAGGCTGATCTACTGCTAACCTAGAGACTCCGGCCCGGTTGCGCCCCCCGTCGTGACCGGGCCGGTTCTTTCTCGGAAGGTGCCGTGTGTGCTCATCCCTACCCCGCCTGTCGGGGATGCCATCTAGTCTGGGAAGGCCGGGCGCGCTGGGCGCCGTGTGCTCGCGATGCTGACAGCCCGACTGGCCTGATCGACGAGGCCGAGGAAGAAGAGTAGAAAGAGATACGGGGGCGAGAGCTGATGACAGGCGACATCGTACTTGAAAAACGCAACGGCCAGGTTTTCATCACCCGTGCCGATCCGGAAACGACGATCACCCTCGACCTGCTGCGGAGCTTCCGGGATAACCCGCATCCGGCCGTTAAGGTAGTCCTAGACGGATTCCCGCAAGACTGGACGATCACTTTCGCAGGCGTGAACCAGACAGTCACCTACCGAGTCGGCGAATATGACCTGGCCAGTGACACTTTCAAGATGATCCTCCTCGGTGACCCGTTCCCGCGGTACCGGCTAGAGATCGTGCCGTGGAGGCCAGCATGACAGGCTTCTGCGAGTTCCGAAGATTCAACGACAAGATCTTCATCACGCGTGCCGATCCAGAAACGAGAATAAGCGGCGAGCTGTTCCGCAGCCTGTGGCTTAGTCAGATACTCGGGCGGCAGGGACCCTTCGTCGCGCTAGAACTGAACAGGCCCGACGGCCCGGTCGCCATTACCTTTACCGGCGTCAACGCGACGGTTACCTACCAGCTCGGCGAATACAACCAGGCCGGTGATACTTACGACATGACCCTGATCGGCGACTCGTTCCCGCGGTACCAGCTGAAGGTCGTGCCCTGGACACCGCAGAAAAAGGAGAAGGAAACATGAGTTACGAACTGCGTGCCGTTCCCGACCCGCCCTGGATACCACCGGATGAGCGAGCGCGTCGGGAGGTAGTCATCGCGGAGAACATCCCCCATGCGATCCTGGAGCTTCAGCAGGAAAACGAGGCACTGAAAGATCGTCTTCAGGCACTAGAGCAGCGTCTCGAATGGTTCTTCAGCCATCTCGCTCGTCTCTAAGGAGTAACAATGACAAACAACCGGCTCAAGAAGGCAGCCCGTCAGCGGATGCTGGAAACGGGAGAAAAGTACACCACGGCCCGGCGCAGGATCATCGAGGCGTACGAGCAGGCTCACCGAGAAGAGCAGCAGGCGCCCGAGGATGATAAGACCCTGATTGATAATAGTTCCGTCGAGGAGGATAGCTGATGTGCGAACTATGCGGAACGCCCGAAGATGACGAGATCCTGGTCGCCGAGACGCGCAGCCTGCTCCGGGATGAGGGCCTGGACGAAGGTTCCGTCGAGGAGTCCATCGCGGTGATGCGCGACCAGGGTATGTTCCGGGCGCCCGACTGATGGCGCGCTTGCGCGGCCGGAGACCGCGGGAGTGGGTGCTGAACTTCTCCTCCGACCGGATCAACGTCAGTTATCTGGGCCAAGCGGTGGCGTCGATTCCCGGCTATTCAACCTGGTCGCTGAAGCTATGCGTGACCCCGGAAGAAGCATGGTTCCTGCATCAGCAAGATTTCGTTACCGAAGTGGAGAGACACCCGAACAACACCGTGACCGTTATCCTAGACATCACGGAAGAGCAGGCTAAAGCGGTTGCCGAGAGCGGTGACCCGTACAAGATCTTCCTGAGCCCGTACCGGCTGGTCGTGGTGCCGTGGAGACCCGCATGAGGGTTCAGGTGCTGTCGCTCGCGGACATGGCCGCCCGGAACAAGCGCTTTCACGCCACCGACCCGCACGTCTCCCGCGACAACTTCGAGCAGGCCGAGCTTATCTGGCGGGGAACCGCGCTGCTTTGCTGGCACGACGGCGGATTCTCCTGGCTCTGCCCCGGCTGCGCCCGCTGGCACTACGGGAAGATCGGCGAGGTACCAGTGTCCGGCTGGGACGACCCCCGCTGGGTAAACACCGGCACGGCAGAGGCGCCGACGCTCACCCCATCACTCGGCTGCCCCGGCTGGAGGAACGGCACCTGCCCGGAGGGCCACTACTGGCTGCGCGACGGAAACCTGGTGCCGGCGTGAATACCGTTCTGCCCTATGAATGCATAGGATGCGCGAGAAGGTTTACCTGCCTGGAGCAATTGACTCGGCACCTCTGCAAGACCTGGGAATGCCCCGGCTGCAATTGGCAGTACGAGTCATTCTCCCGGGTGCGGGCGATCAGCTGCCCCGGCTGCGGGACGCGGATGCATGAGATCCGGGAGGTTCCGGAAACCCGGCTGAAGATCGTGTTGTGGAGGCCCGCATGACAAGAAGAGCGCTGTGGGAGGAGCTGATGAACCCAGCCTGGGCCTGCCGGAACTGCGGGCACCGGTGGTATGGATACGCGCAAGTAGTTCACTGCCCGTGCGGCGCCTGGATGAACCAAGTGGTACGCGTGTCGTTCACGCCGTTTGAGATCGTACTATGGAATCCTAAGGGAGGAAAAAATGAGCACCGTTTATTACGGATATAACACCGACGAAGTCTACGACCGGCGGACGCTGCTCGGCCAGTCGGCGGGCGGCTGGGAATTCCTGTTCCGGGGTAACCGGGCCGAGGGCATCATCGGAATCCAGACATGGCTGCGGCAGCTCGACACCTTCGCGTTCATTCAGGACGAGTACTCGCACGAACTGGACATTGATGATTTTCTGGAACTGGTGGAAAGCTGGCTGCCGATGGTTGACGGTGACGATAAGCTGATCCGGCGTGATGACGCACGGTTCCGTCACTATCACCCCAACCTGTCAAAGCAGCAATGGCGCGACCAGGGCTGTTTTTTCGCGGACTACGAATTCAGGTGAGAGATGATCGGTAAGCGCCCCCGTGGCCTGAACGAGTGGCTGGTCACGCTGCCGCCTGGTGCCCGGTGCCCTGCCTGCAAGCTGACCCTGGGCTGGTATCCCGGCAGCAGCGTGCAGCAGCTTCTCGACCAGATCGCGGTGCACGCGGATGCATGCCCGGGAGAGGCCGCAGAATGATTACCCCCGCTGCTGTTTACCGCCCAAGGCACAAGCAGGATGTTGCCGCACTGTCGGAAGGCATCTGCCCTGACTGCCTGAACTTTCTCGCACTCGATGCCGGGGGAACCGTCCGCATCCACCCGTACGGAACCTGGCAGCCTGGCGGCTGGTGCCCGCGATGCAGAATCTGGTGGCACATTAGGAAAGATTCCGAATTCCCGATCTGCGCCATGTACCCGATCGAGCACGCGTGGGCTACGGTGACTATATGAAAGAAATACCCCTGCATGGCAAGAAGGCCGCCGGGCGCGTCGCCCTGATTGATGACGAGGACTACCCGCTGGTCAGTCAATATAAGTGGTATGTGAGAGAGCGAGAACTAGCTTCCGGAAGGATAGCCGGTCCCTATGCAATAACAATTATCCGAAATGCCAACGGCGTTAATACCACCATTTCCATGCACGTTCTGATCTTGAATATCCGTACAGGTATCGATCATCAAAATCATAACGGACTGGATAATCGGAGATGTAATCTGCGACCAGCTGGGCAGAAGCAGAATCAAGCAAATCAGCGAGCCACGCTTGGATTTACCTCCTCGTACAAAGGCGTTTCTTGGGACAAAGTTAATAAAAAATGGCGTGCAGATATCAAAATTAACTGGAAGCGATATAATCTTGGCCGGTTCATCCTTGAAGAAGATGCAGCGCAAGCCTACGACGCTGCTGCACGAAAGGCCTGGGGGGATTATGCGCTACTAAATTTCCCCCAGATTTACCTGGCTAACGAGGAAGTGGATTAAAAATGACTTCCGGAAAAACTCGGAATTCCCGGTCTGCGCCATGTACCCGATCGAGCATGAGTATGAGTGGGCGACGGTGATGATCTGATGCGCATCGCAATGTACCCCGAGGACCGGCAGCGGCTCCTTGACAATGGCGAGATGAACATGACCGTCTATTCGGGCCGCGACCATGCCATCGTATCGAGATGGGTCTTCCGAGCAATGACTGATGTTGCGAACTTGATGTGTCTAGCGCTGTCGGAACCGATTCTGGAGGCAGGCCCCGTCGACGGTTTTGGCGCCATGTACCCGATCGAGCACGAATGGGCGACGGTGATCATATGACAGCGGGAATCGTAGCCGAACGAACGAGAGACGGCCAGCACATCATCCTGATTGCCACTGGCGATGATCACGAGGTGGCGGCAGCGGCGAAAGCTCTTCGTCATTGTACAGCAGCATTTAAGAAAACAGACCCGCCCGGTGCGCTCCGAGGGCCGTGCACGTGGGCGACGATTACGCAATTGGCGATGACGTTTAATGGCTCGGAGCTGACTGGTCAATGGATGCCGCAGGCAGAATTGCAGAAGTGGATCGTCGAGGAGTTCAGCTGGCGACATACGCCGTCGAGCGCAACGCCATCATGGCCTGAAGGACTGACCCCACGCCCTTACCAACTTGACGCCGCACGAATGATTGGGATGTCTGGAAAGTTTCTTTTGCTAGATGAGCCCGGAACCGGAAAGGGCTGCTCGACGATCCTCGGGCTGAAGATCAGGCAGCTCCTGGGGCACGGAATCTTCCCGGCACTCATCGTGTCCCCCAGCTGGGACGTGGCGGACGCTCTCGGCCGGGAGATAGCCATGTGGGCACCTGAATGGCCGGAACCGGTGATGTACGGCGGTCCGAGGCGAGCGGAAAAACTAGACGCTGACATCCTGCTGACAACTTACGCCACTGCCCGGATTGATTCAGACGTACTGGCGAGGAAAATGAAGCCTGTTACCGTTGTTACGGATGAGGCCCATGCTCTGAAAAACGTTCAGAGTGGCCGCTCGATAGCCTTGCGCAGCATATCACGGCATGCGAGAAATTTCATCGCGCTCACTGGAACACCGATCACCCGCGATTCTGGAGACATCTTCCCCGTGCTTGCCGCCATGGAACCGGAGTCGTATCCGTCCCGTGAGAGATTCGTAAAACGTTATCTTCTTACTACGGCCAGTGATTATGGAGAAGTGATCGAAGGGCTGAACCCACTCGCTGAGCCGGAATTCCGCATTATCACGCAAGGGCAGATGCGCCGCGTCTCAAAAGCAGACGTGCTTGACCAGTTGCCACCTAAAGTCTATTCAGTTCGCCGAGTTGAACTACCGAAGGAATGGCGAAAGGCATACGATACTCTCGCTGAGGAGATGCTAGCTCAGCTTCCTGATGGAGGGGAACTGCCCGTCATGAGTGTTCTCGCCCAGCTGACCCGGCTCTCGCAGCTCGCCTCGTCCGCGTTCGACGTAGCTGTTTCCGTCGAGCTGAACGAACTAGGCCAGGAGACCAAGAAGTACGACGTGACGCTCAAGAGCCCATCCTGGAAAGTAGACGCCCTGCTGGGCATCCTCGCCGAGCGACCCGGGAAGAGGCCGGGATCCTGCGCTCCGACGGCTGTTTTCGCTAACAGCAGGCAACTCATCGACATCGCCGGAGTCGCGTGCGAGAAGGCTGGCTACCGATGCGGGTACATCACCGGAACAGCAAGCGCGAAGAACCGGAAGGATGACATCGCCGCGTTTCAGGCCGGGGAACTGGATCTCATCCTTGCCACAGCAGGCGCGGGCGGCCTGGGCATCACGCTCACCGCAGCGGGAACGGCAGTCGTCCTCCAGCGCTCATGGAAACTCGACGAATCAATCCAGATTGAAGATCGTCTTCATCGCCTGGGACAGAAAAACACCTGTGTTGAGATTATAGACATAGTGGCTAAGGGTACTGTTGACAGTCACGTCAGAACTGCGCTAAAATCGAAGGCGAAAAAACTTTCAGAACTCGTGCGTGACCCCCGGGTAGTGAAAGAACTACTGGGAGGGTGACCAATTAGGAATAGTAACAGTGAGCAGACCCAGCCTGTACGTACCGGAAGAAATTCTGGGTATTAAAATTTTGATGGTGCAGTTGCCTAAGCGTCATGACAGATGCGTTCTGGCAGCCTGTTGTGACTGCGGTAAAGAACGCTGGGTACAGCTAGGCACTATAAAAAGAGGGGGGTCCAGGCGCTGTATAACCTGCAACGATGTGCTTAAATCAAAAAATGGTCCTCCTCGCCTGTCTGATGGAGAAAAGGTAGGTGTATTTATTATAATAAAGGCTTTGCGCAGGAACGCCGGAGGCTGGTATTATCTAGCGAAAGACACACGCTGTGGGCATGAGGCTGAGGTTATAGATATACCCAAGAGCCCTTTTAGAGGAAAGGAATCTCAGTGTGGCTGCCCTGTGCGTCAAATTAGTGCATCTACGCGTTACGCATCCTGGCGCTGGTATTTGTCGGACGGCCAATGCGTTGTAGTGCAAGAACACCGAATCATCATGGAGCAGATGCTTGGCCGAGAGCTTTTTACTGATGAAAATGTTCATCATATCAACGGTGTCAGGGACGACAACCGTCCGGAGAACCTGGAGCTGTGGAGTACGAGCCAGCCGCAGGGGCAGCGGGTGGGGGACAAGATTCTATGGGCTGTCGAGATGCTCGCTCGCTACAGTCAGCCTGGCAGTAGGCTAGAGCGAATCGTCCGTGAAGATCTTGTACGCGAGTTGCTGGGTGGAGTACTGTGAAGCATGGGTCAAGACAGGCGCATAGTAGAACAGATTTTCGGAGGTCTGAAGTGACCGATGCTGTTTCTTACGTGCAGGATGGGCCGTACGGCGGCTATGCGTACCTGCGAAAGGGCACCGTCGCGCGCACCGTTCAGGTGACCGACAGCCTGCTCGTCGACCTCGACGCTGACGACCGCATCCTTGGGGTGGAGTGCCTGAGCAAGGATGTCATCTGGCAGGACGCCCTGATTACGCTGGCGATGGTCGGCCGCTTGGCTGTCCCGGACCGGCAGGTCATACCCCGGTTCTCAGAGGTGGCGGAAGTAAAGTGGCAAGCGTGACACCTGAGGTTTACCTGGTGGCCGACACCCGGCCGCGGTACGAGGCGCTGTTCAGCTACCTGGAAGAGATCGGTCCGGAGGCACAGGCGTGGCTGCAGGACATCCCCTCCGGAGGACCCGAAACCCTCGTCGAATTCGCCGGACGCTTGTGCTATAAATCGTGGGCGCCGGGACTTAACCCCAATGTAAAGAAGGTTCGCACTGACCAGGAAGCTTACTTCCGCAACATCCTGCTCAGCCGTCACGGATCTGTAATCGAGCACGCTAATTTCACCTTCGTTTTCTCCAACGTTTCTCGCGTTTTTACTCATGAGATAACTAGACACAGAGCCGGTACCGCGATATCTCAGGAGAGCCTTAGGTTCGTGCGGATGAAAGACGGCGAAATCCCGTTCTGGCTGCCGGACTGGGTGCGAGACGATCCGGAGCTGAAGAGGGAATGCTACGAAACACTGCTCACACTGGAAAAGCACCAGCGGTGGATGTCGGATCGCTTCGGCCTGGACGAGCCTGGCGTGCCGTTCAGTGAGAAGAAGGCGAAAACGTCGTTCATGCGCCGGTTCCTGCCTGAGGGAGTGGCCACGCACCTCACCTGGACGGTCAACGCGCGAGAGCTGCGGCACGTCGTAGAAGTGCGCACCGCTGCAGGGGCTGAGGAGGAGATCCGGATGGTGCTGGGCATGGTGGCCGCGATCGTAACGGAGAAGCACCCGCTGCTGTTCGGCGATTTCGACTGCCGCCCGGACGGCTCCTGGGTACCAGAATTCTCGAAGGTGTAGGGGGTTTGAAGAAGCATGAACAGCTGGATCCGGCTCGGAATCCTCATCGCCGTCATCATTGTGGTCTGCATCTCAGGCGCGATGCGCGGAACGTATCTGGCGAAGAAGGCAATCCGGGAGACAGAGGAGTTCAACGAGCGTCACGGCGACGGTTCCGACTGGGAAGATTACTGCAATGGCGACTAAGCAGCAGCGGAACCAGATGCGGAGACCCTGGTGAGCAGCTACAACAAGGACGGATGCGATCTGGATGCGGAGTGGCAGGACATCTGCTACGCAATTCTCGCCTCTGGCCTGGTTACCTGGGAAAACTGGATCGAGATGGGCCGGGAAGATGCCGCGATAGACCGGGAAGAGGGCTTAGATGAAAGATTTCGCGATGGCCTTCCTGCTGCCGTTCTCCGGCTGGGTGCTCGGCCTTCTCGCCGCCACCGGCTGCAAGCTGTCTGGCGTTCCGTTCAGCCCGTGGGCGTGGATCATCCTCGGAGCTGCGGTTGCCTGGAGCGTTTGGGCAGGCTTCGTCTCAGCCAGGTACGTGCAGCGGCAGCGGGATCAGATGCGGAGACCCTGGTGAGCAGGTGCGATTTTTACTGGGGCTCTCACGGGTGCGGGCTCGACCGCGGGCACGACGGCGAGCATACCTGCGATGAGGAATGCGGCGACGTCTACGATGAGTCCTGGACCTGCTACGGCTTTGACTCAATCGGCCATCCGCGTTCCGTCGAGGAGCCGGAGGACTGGGACGCCGTTCCCGGCAGGGGTTCGATAACATTCAAGACCGTCGGGCCGATCGGAAAGGCAGATCTGCCACCTGGTGAGGAGCCATGACTACTAACGATAACTCTGTGATGATTTACCCGGTCGGACTGCTCCGGGACTGGCAGCACGGTAAGCTCCGCCGAAGCCTGTTTGACCTAGCGAGACAGGCTCGCAGGCGCGAGTGGCGAAGTATGCGGAATCACTTTAATGGTTATCTAGCCGAGCCGCAAGTACTCCCAGATGGCTTGCATGGTTGCGGGCACGGATGGACGCAAGCCAGGGCGCTTCGCAGCCTGAACCGCCGGATCGCAAAGGACTGCACATGACCGGGAAGGATGAGTACGAGCGGTTCTTCCGCGAGCGGGACAAGTTCCGGTTCCGGCCGAGCAGGAACGACGACGTCGAAGCGTGGCTGCGGCGCTGGCGAGACTCGTTTCATGATGTCGAAGAATGGAACGCGATCAACGACATGCTTGATGACTATAGAGCGCATGCAGATACCGGTACGCCGCTCGACGCGGTGATCAGGGAAAAGAAAACGGGAGACAATGACTGAGCAAAAGCTGTCCCACGGTGAGAGCCTGGTAAGCCCGACGTCTTGGCCATGTGAGGCGCGTCCGGGATGCGCACACCACTGGGTCGCCCAGCATAAGCCGGGTCATCTGGTTTACTGGGTGCGCGTTTGCTCGCAGTGCGGGAACGTCGACTGGGATGACCTTGACGAGGAGATCAGCGCAGCGAAGGAAAAGGAAGGCAAAAAAGAACGTCCCGTCGAGCTGGCTTTTGATCCGACAGAAGTACAGATGCTGTACAACGCGGTGCAGCGAGTGAAGCCGTTCGCGGAGATGAGCGAGAAGATGGAAGAACGGGAAGCGGTGTTGGAGCGGCGGCTGCGCGAGGCCGTGGATCACCTGGCACGAGGGGGAGATACGGAATGAAACTAATCCTGGACATGGGAGAGGCGTACCCGGCCTTCTTCGTCGGCACCCAGGAAGACTTCGTTCACGACGATCCGGATTACCGGGCAAGTGAGCTAGAGCAGTTCAGCGAGGATGCCGTCGAAATCCCGGATGACGTTGCCCAGCGCTGGCTGACCGCAAGAGACGCCTGGGATGCCGCCGAAAAGGAGATCGGAGACTGGTTGAAGGCACGACCGGAAGATTCCCAGACTGAAAAAGCCCGTCGTCGCGAAGGACATCGGCATGAATGATGACAATGAGTTCAGCTACAGCGAATGGCTGCGCGAGGCCGTGGATCACCTGGCACGAGGGAGAGATACGGAATGAAATTTGCCTATGCCGATCCCCCCTATCTCGGTAAATGCGGAAAGTTCTATGAGCATAATCATCCCGATGGCCGGTGCTGGGATCAGCTAGAGACACACCTTCTTCTGATTAACAGGCTGAAAACTGATTATCCGGACGGCTGGGCAATGTCTTGCAGTTCCCCTTCGCTGCGCGAGATCCTGATGCTGTGCCCGCCCGACGTGCGTATTGCTGCCTGGGTTAAGCCTTTCTGCATCTTCAAGAAGGGTGTCCGGCCAGCTTACGCCTGGGAGCCGGTAATTTTTCACGGAGGCCGGAACAAGAATCATCCACCGCCACTGAAGGGAGGCAGGCAAACCACGCCGAAGGATTTTATAGCCGAGCCGATCACCCTGCGGAAAGGCCTGACCGGAGCCAAGCCGGAAAAATTCTGCCTCTGGGTGCTGGACTTGCTTAACATGCAGCCCGGTGACGAATTCGATGATCTTTTTCCGGGAACCGAAGCGATGACACGAGCAGTGCTGGCTAGAGGATATACGGAATGACAGATCCGGATGAGCGTCTTCAAATGTTGCGGGAACAGGCACTAGCAGCCGATACCGAACCCGTCAGTGATCCCGTCGAGCTAGCTAAGCAAAGTATTCAGGCTCATTGGAAGGACATCGGCATGAACGGTAACACGCCCAGCTACCACGACCTCTACATCACCACTATTGGCATCCAGCGCACTCGCCTCTTCGACCTGCCGTATGGTTTTCGAGTGGTTTGTACGCGTGTCTCGGGGTGGGAGCTGTGGCGCTTCCCCGACCGTAACCCGCACGAACCGGAGCTGCTGGCCGGCGAGTACGACGCCCCGGACAACTGGCTGGTGCTGGACGTAGCGGGCCAGGTGATCGTGGACAGCCGCGGGCGGTCGTGGGACGAGGAGATCAGGAATGGCGATTGAGAGTGATTGCGGAGGCAGAATGGAATGGTTCCGGCCGAGCCGGGGAGACATCGTTGAGGCGTGGCTAAGGAATAAGCGCGACGTGTATCCGGTATCCAGCCCTGAATGGTACGCAATCGACCATGCTCTCGACGAATACCGTTTGCACTCCGATACGGGCACGCCACTGAACGAGAGGATACGGGAACGCGAATGACTGTGCAAAAAATCCCCAGGCCGAAGCAACTCGCGTGGCTGACCTTGACTCATCAGGACAATGTCTGTACCAGTCAATCTCCCCAGACGGTCGCTCAGGGACCAAAAATTGCAGTGCTCGAAAGCTACGTGATGGCGGTTATCAGATGAGCGTCCGGCTTGAGATCGTCTTCGATGACTTCCTGCTCTGGCACTGTCCTGCCTGCGGGGAACCGCGTGCCCAGAGGTGGTGCGACTGCCGGGATCCCGACTGCTGCCCGGACTGCGGCTGCACAGGTTCCATGATCGTGAGCACTTTCGGCCTTGGGATTAACAGCTCCGTTCTGCGGTGCTATCGCTGCGGGAAGGACCGGTCGCTATGACTCGGCTTGAGATAGTTCTCTGGAACGGCGGCAGCGAACCCGTCTTCGATCCCGATGAGACATACGACCGCCCGTGTAAAATGTGGGCCGCCGGCAGCTGCCCCGGCTGCAACCGAACCTGTCAGCGAATCGGGTTCCGGCTGCCGATAACACTCTGGAGCGACAGCGAGCTGCTACGCGTCGGAGGCACCCTGCTGGTAACTAGGATAAGGATAAAAAGGCTAGCTGAAGGACGTAATAATGGCTGACGAAAATGAAAACCAAAGCGTACCAGCGGATGATGCTCCCAATCCCTGGGCTTCAACGGATTACGCCCGATCACTCTTCACCACTTCAATCGGGAAGATGCTTCCATGTTTTCATGTGAACGATATCATTTATCGTTTGAAAACACACGTTGTAATCACGAGCTACCGCGCGCTGACTTTCCCCATTGGCTACGCGCTTTCTGATTTCAAGAACCTGCCATCGGGTAAGCTTAGAATTACCATGTTGCTCTCCTCGATTAGAGGTTCCGTCGCGAACCCGGTCAGGACCGAGATTTTCGGCGCGAGTACCCCAGCAAAGATTGTTGATCGACGCATCAAATCTCCCACCCGGCCCATGTCGAGCTTCTGTGCCTTCGGGTTGTGGTTCCCCAAAAGCTTCGAGTACCAAGAGGTGTATCGGCCGTCGTGTAGGCTTGTTCTCCCGACTGAGCATGACAGCCGGATAGTCACGAGGTCTTTCCGTAATCGATGGCTTCAGTATCTTTCCGGAGAGCAGGCGAGGCGTCCCATTGACTCCGGTAACGTAGCGAGCAAGGCTACGCACTCTCCCTTGGTTGCTAACCTCGTACAGGCCTTCGTATCCGACGATAGGCAGCCATCGTTCGGTATAATCGATCATAGCGCAGCTCCGTTCTGCGTCAGGCCCGGTCACTGCTCTGGTCAGCGTGACCGGGCTGTCTGTCTCCATTATAAGCGCTCGTTCCAAATTTAGCAAAGTTAATTAAACTAAAAGAAAAATGGTCCTCATGGATGAGAATAATGGTAACGATAAAGAATTTCAAGAAGGAATCAGCGACGATGTTCCCAACCCCTGGGCCTCAACGGATTACGCCCGATCTCTTTATGCAATGTACACGGACCTTACAGTAGCCGGGTTCAGCGACGGGCAGGCGTTCACCATCGTGCGAGATTTCGCGAAAGCGGTCGCCATGAAAAACCTGGGGCTGAAAGGCGGGCCGGGCAATGGATGAACCGAAGCCAGCCTATGATTACCCTCGGACGAATTCCGGGCCGCGCTGCCACGCGGAAGAAACCGGCTACCTCGACAGCACTGACGTATTCTGCCCGTTCGCAGCGGAGCCTTACCGGTGCATGTCTGGGTGCCCGACCAACCGAGAGCGGATCTGCATCACCGGTGAGGACGGCTGACATGACCATTATTCACTGCCTCATCCTGGCGTACCGCTTCCGGCGGCTGGCCTGCGTGCTCCGGCGGCACCGGCACTGGGAACGGGAAGGCATGCTGCAGGCACTGGCAACCGGAAAATCAAAACGATGCCCCCGGTGCAACCGGCTCGTCCTGAAAAAGAGGTACCGATGAGTACGTGCGAATTCCTTGTCCGAAAAGACGGGCTGCGCTGCACGCGGCTGGCGGCCTGGCTTGTCGGAATCGGCGGCCGGGCACACGACCGGCAGCTGGCCTGCAAACTGCACCTGAGCCAGACCTTCCACGCCATGCTCGAGGCCGAGAAGCCGCGCAATGCCATGCTAACCGTTATCGCACTCACCCAGGAAGACGACCATGAACGGTGACCTGGAGATGTGCGGGTACTCGCTCCCGCCGCATAGGGCTGGTACAACAGTGGCCTGGTGCGAGCATGAGAACCGTTTCACGTCGGCCGGAGGGACTATTCGCAGGGATCACCAGCGGCAGCGGGAAGTCCGAGCCAGGGAAGAAGCCGGTGCACCCTACGAAGACGAGGTTCGGGCCGGAGAAGAGCGAGACAATTCCGCCGAGACGGTTGATCATCCGGCCCACTATGGCGGCAAGGATAACCCGTATGAGGCGATCAAAGTTATCCGGGCGTGGAATCTTGGCTTCGAGCTGGGTAATTGCATTAAATACGTTTCCCGGGCAGGGAAGAAGCCTGGAGTCAGTGCTGTCGAAGATCTTGAAAAAGCAGCGTGGTACCTCAAGGCAAAAATAGAGCAGCTGAGGGAGAAAGACGTGGAGCCTGCGGGAGAGGCGGGGCTGTACGGAGAATGCGGCGGATGCCATCGAACGGTTGCAAGGCAAACTCGCTCCTCCGTCATATGGTTCTGCAACGGAGACCGGGCCTGCTCGCATGGCGGACGCCACGAAGACTACCCGGTTAACGTACAGTGGGAAGATTAATCAGTGGATAAGCACGAAACATCACTCAAGGAGAAAGCAGTATCATGACCGAGCGCATCGCAATCGTCACCGGAGCAGCCCGCGGCATCGGAGCAGGCACCGCCAAGCGCCTGGCAGCCGACGGAATGGCCGTAGCAGTCCTTGACCTCAGTGAAGAGCAGGGCGCGGAAACCGTCCGTGAGATCGAGAAGACTGGCGGGAAGGCGATTGCCGTTGGAGCAGATGTCAGCAGCGCCGAGCAGGTGCAGGTCGCGATAGAGAAAGTGGCCGCCGGGCTGGGCGAGCCGACCGTACTGGTGAACAACGCCGGGGTGATCCGGGACAACCTGCTCTTCAAGATGACGGACAACGACTGGGACACGGTGATGAACGTGCACCTGCGCGGTGCGTTCCTGATGACCCGCGCCGTTCAGAATTTCATGGTCGTCGCCGGATGGGGCCGGGTCATCAGCCTGTCCTCCACGTCAGCGCTCGGCAACAAGGGCCAGGCGAACTACTCCGCCGCCAAGGCCGGCCTGCAAGGTCTCACCAAAACCCTGGCGCTGGAACTGGGCAGGTTCGGCATCACCGTGAACGCGGTCGCGCCCGGGTTCATCGACACTGACATGGCAGCGGCGACCGCCGCGCGGCTCGGCCTCGCCTACGAAGACTTCCGGGCGCAGGCGGCCAGGGCGTGCCCGGCGGGGCGGATCGGCGCAGTCGAGGACGTGGCGGCAGCGATCTCCTACTTCGCCAGCGAGTCAGCGGGATTCGTCTCCGGGCAGGTTCTGTACGTGGCTGGCGGGCCGGTCTCGTGATCAGAAAATTTCGTCGAGGCGGATGAGGGAAAGGAGAATAACGTGAAACCTCAGCCGGATCGCAGCCGATCGTTCACCTGCTCGGGCTGCGGTAAGATTATCCGGCAGGATATTCAGCGCCAATGGTATGCCGCTGACGGCCCGTGGATTCCGCCGCCCGGCCGGGATACGTACGCCGCCCTGGACCCGGATCTGAACCCGGAGCCTTGGCACTGCCTGTCGCACCGAACCACCGAAAGGCATTACCCCGAGCCGGAACATGAAAGAAAGTGAAGGCAAGCAATGAAGTTTTACCTCGCTGCCCGGTACAGCCGCCATGAGGAGATGCGGGGCGTCCGCGACGAGCTGGAAGGGCTCGGGCACACGGTCACGTCGCGGTGGATCGAGGCTCCCGAGGGCAGGTACGGCCGGGGTTCGTTCACGCCGCAGCAGCTAGCCGACGACCCGTTGTACTGCTCAGACGTCGCGGCCCGCGATATCGCTGACATTAAGGCCGCCGATGCGATGATCTCGTTTACAGAGGCTGATGGCGGCGGGAAAGGAGGCCGCCACGTGGAACTTGGCATGGCCGCGGCACTCGGCAAGGACCTGTACGTGGTCGGCCCCCGCGAGCACGTGTTCCACTGCATACCCGGCGTACGGTGTTTCTGGAACTGGGATCGGCTAGTCATGTACCTGTCCCAGATGAAGGCGAAGGCAGACACCACGGTTTGGGAAGAACTTGAATGGCATTACGGCCCCGTCGAGCAGAATTCGGACCCCGGTCGTATGTGGTGCTACAACTGCGGCAGCGAGGTTTACATCCTCGAAGAGGGCTATATCTGCTCCGGGTGCGAAAGGCAGGAAGAGGTCGACAATGAAGGGCAATGAGGACTGCGGGTGTGCTGACGCCAGCTGCACGGGATGCGGATACGGATAGTGACCCGACAGGGAGCACAAGGCACGTTCGTCGAGGCAGCCACGTGAAATGCTCCTGCTACTGCCCGCACGTGATAACCTGCGACGAGCTTGGCCTGCCCTGCGAGAAATTCCCCGGTACCGAATACTGGGAAGTAACAGCGCAGCGCCCGATTCGGCTTGTTATCGTACCATGGAAACCAGAGGGAGAGCAATGACCCTTTATGTACTTGGCGTAGATCCAGGTGTTTTCACGGGCGTTACTATACTACGGCTGGACCCCGCAGAAAGCACGGGGCAATTGACTATTACTGAGCGGTCGGTGTATGGCTGTAACCATGGGGCGGTCTTCGGGCTGGTGCAGTACCTCGTCGAGGCGTGTGGGCAGGCAGACCCGGGGGCAGCCGTCATCGCGGCGGGAGAAAAATTCATCCCCGGACGGGGCGCCGGAGCCACCGGACCGCAGGCTGCTGCCACCCGGAAGGTGATCGCCGACCTGAATGCGCTGCCTGTTGAGTGGAAATGGCACACCGCAAGCGAGGTCAAGACCTGGGCAGACAACAATAGGCTCGTAGCGACTAAATTGTACGGGATGACGAACAAGAGCATCGACGCCAGAGACAGCGCTCGGGTAGCGCTTTTTGCCGCATGCAGGTATGCCGGGCTGCCGGATCCACTCTCAAGAAAGGCGCGGTTACCATGGATGGCTTTGCCGAGGGCCTGGGGTGCCTGCTGTACGGGCTCGTCTTCATCGCCGCGCTCATGTTCCTGGCCGCAATTACACTTGGAGCCCTGATTCTGGCGGGGATCCTGTGAGACTGTGCCGACGTTACCCCGTTGAGATCACACTAGAATTCTCCGGTGTCGCGCCAACTCTTACTTCATACCAAGCGCTCGAAGGACGAAAATCTTTCACGATGACCGATTGCACCGTTGAGTTCAATACAACGCAAGAGCTGGCTTTTCGTTATGAAGCCGAGCGTGGTGCCTTCATCTATTGTCCAGCCCGTATTGCTCCCCGTCAATGGGCAGTCAGCCTTCGCATTACCCCGGACGAAGCGGCTCTCATCCGCGATGGTGCTAACCCGCATAGCGTGCTGCTCGACGGGAAGCGATACTGGCTGGCAGTCGTGCCGTGGCAGCCGGAAGGAAAGGGAAAAGGATGACGAGTACTCCCGAAAAGGAAACGTGGTGGAGATTCCCAGACGGCAGCCTCCTCTACTACAATGACCGAAACGCTTGGCTACTCAGCGTAACCGTTACCGTTGGGGAGGCAGAGCAGATCCGAGCGCAGGGCCGGGCAGCCAAAGACTGGATCGATGTCAACTTCATGAAGTACATCAGGAACCTGGAAATTACGCCGGAAGAGGCCCGGCATATCCTCTGGCGTGCCCGCCCCGCGGACGTTCTGCTCGGCAGGATCTACTGCACTGTCGTGCCGTGGAGCCCGTTATAGCCGATAAAATAACCGTTAACTATGAAGGGGAAGCGATGTACGAGCGATTTACTGATCAGGCGAGACGGGTCGTGGTGCTGGCGCAGGAAGAGGCCAGGCTGCTCGATCACAGTTACGGAGGTAACAGTTGAATATGCCGCCATACTCTGCCGACTTTAATATCACTGATGAGACCTTCCGAAACGTTGTGAATGCGAGCGATCGAACGTCCCGGCTCTCCGGCAGCCAATCTCCTCTTGATATCGAGGACTTTTTCCGAGTCAAGTTTTGCATCTTTATGACGCCGCTGGTTTTGGTTCGACTCAAACCAATCACTCCATTTGATGTTCCCAGGTTCGTAGTTCCCGTTGTTGTCAATACGGTCCAAGACCCGTTTGTCAGGACGCGGACCGATTGTAACCAGGATGTCCTTGATGAAAGATGCCGCACTGTTACGCCAGTGATCGCTCATAACAATTCCTCGACCACCGTAATCCCGGAACTGTTGGGCCTTTGGGTTATAACATCTGTTTTTAATACTTGTCCACTCACGATAGAGTGGATGACGGGAAAGACCATGCGTTGTATTAGCCGCTGCGGCAGCAGCTTTTCTTTCAGGCGAGTTAACAAGGGCTGCAAGTCGCTCTTGTTCATCAGGTTGCCGACGACGTTCAGCAGCAAGCTCGCGTTGCAGGCATCCGCACGATCGGGTGGGCGTTCTGGCTGTTCTAAAAAGGTTGTCAATATTAGTACTGAAAGTATTCCCACAATCGCATTTAAGCTCTACGGTACGATGGAGCTTACCGTTGGCAGAACGAGTTCGCGACTCCTTGAGCACAACACAACGTCCGAATCGGTCCCCCGGTTGAACGGTAAGCTTTACTGCGCGAGGCATAGCAGATCCCCAATGTTGGCAGAGCGAAAACCTAGCTCTAGTATACTGGCAAACTAGGAGAAGGGGAAGGGGAGGCGATGTTCGAGCGATTTACTGATCGGGCGCGGCAGGTTGTCATCCTAGCGCAGGAAGAAGCAAAAAATTTCAATCATAACTACATCGGCACTGAGCACATCCTGCTGGGGCTGATCCGCGAGGGTGACGGCATTGCCGGGCAGGTGCTCGCCGGGCTCGGGATCAGCCTGGAAGCGACCCGCCAGCAGATCGAGGAAACGGTCGGCCGGGGGCAGCAAACCTTGCACGGGCACATCCCGTACACGCTGCGGGCCAAGAAGGTCCTGGAGCTGGCGCTGCGGGAAGCGCTGCAACTCGGCCATAACTACACCGGCACCGAGCACCTCCTGCTGGGGCTGATCCGCGAAGGTGATAACGTAGCCACTCAGGTTCTCGTTCGGCTCGGCGCCGATGCCGACACGGTCCGGCAGGAAGTCATTATGATGCTGCACGGCGACAGCCTCGGGGCAGAGACACATCTGACTGACTACGACGTGGAGTTCTGGCAGGACAATGTCGGCTGGTTCCCCGTCACTTCCGGCATCCGAGCGTATCACGGCCTCGGCGACCATGGCACGCTGACGCTCGAGAAGGCTCAGGCTCTGGCAGCTCTGGCAGCGGTACCGGTCCGGGTTGTCCGGCGGATTACTGAAATCGTCGGGAAGGAAGACGGTGAGCCGCAGTTATCCTCGCCACTGGGTGCTGAACGCCCGTCGCCCCGATCCGGCCTCGCTGCACTGGTCCTCGTACACTCACTTCGCGGAGTCACCTGTCATCACCCTCGACGACCTGGACGTGACGCAGGAGGAAGCGCAGCTGATCACGTACCAGCGCCGCGGGAACCTTCGCTATAATTACTCCCATCGGTATTTCCGGCTGAGCGGCATCGAGGTCACCCAGGAGGAAGTGAACCGTATCCAGGGCGGGGAAGATCCCGTCGATGTGCTGCTTGGGACGGGGAAGAAATACTGGCTGAAAGCCGTGCCATGGCAGCCGGGGGAGGAAAAGGCATGAGCCGCAGTAGCCGCAGCTACCCCCGCCGCTGGGCGCTGAACTTCCATCACGATATCCCGCCGTATTCATTCACGTATCCTGTTATTACTCTCGACGACCTGGACGTAACGCCGGAAGAGGCGCAGCTGGTTTACACTACTCAAATAGATAAGAGGTCGACATGGGGCCTCTGGAATATCAGGAGTAATATTAGCTCAACGCTGGTAATCGGCGGCATCGAGGTTACGCCAGAGGAGGCAGACCGGATCGAGGGCGGGGAAGATCCCGTCGAGGTGCTACTGAACGCGAGGAAATACCGGCTGGTTGCCGTGCCATGGCGATCAAAGGAACGGGGTGAGGACTGATGAGGAGATGCATGTGCTGCGCGAGAATCTGGCGAGCCGGAGAGAGACAGCCGCAGCGAGTTCCGGCCCGGTACCTGTGGGTGTTCGCTCAGTCAGGGCACGTGGAGCTGCTATGTGAGAAATGCTATGCATCATATAAGGCTAATGCGCTTGAGGATCCGGCACTCGATGCTCGCAGCGTCGTCAGGCTGCCCCCTACCCTTGTCGTGGTGCCATGGCGGCCGAAAGCACAGGGTGAGGGATCATGAAAACGATTTACTTCATTGACATGCTGAAGGGTAACCTTAAATATGAAGTTCAATTTTGTCCCGACTGTAAAATTATCCCATGGTGCAATGACTGTTCCGTAGTAAGCTTTCGCCGCTGCTGGAAATTGCACCACGACATCAATTATTCCTATTATCTGCTGTGCAGTCGGCACCTGACAGCCTGGAAATGTAAGCTCATCGTGGTACCCTGGCAGCCAATCCTGCAGGAAACACGGGGTGAAGGCTGATGATGTTCGAGGTCCGGGCCACCTTCAGCGAGAAGCTTTACGCCAGCCGGGCGCGTCGCGAGGACTTTCTTCGGCAGGCATTGACCCGCAAGCTAAACAACGAGGGCCTCATCCCCATCGCGGAACCAGAACTGGAGTTCTATACCGAGCGCTTCGGAGACTGGGACGCCTATATGGGAAAGATCCGGGTGCAGGTGCGGTCAGCATGGGAGGGTCGGCATCGGCTCGTTGTGGTGCCGTGGCAGCCAGCCCCGCAGAGAGCACGGGGTGAGAGATCATGAGCGACAGAGTGTGGTGGAACTGCGGAGATTGCGGGAGCCAGGCAAGCACCGGAACGGGCATCAACCTGATCATCTGCAACTGCGGAACGCTCATGCTGCCAGACCTGCCCGGGATCCGGCTCGTCGCGGTGCCGTGGCGGCCGAGGGAGGACTGATGAACCTGGGCACCGCCCCTAGCTGGGAGCTACTGCAGCGCTGGTGCCAGCGGATGGGCTACAACCACCGGGAGTGGCGGTACGTGAGCCGTCCGGAAGACCTCCGCGGGTACTCGGCCGGGACCGTCCTGCATGTCATCGACGGCTATCCTCGCTCCCTGCACAACGATGGCTGGATCCTCTCGTACCTTCAGCATCTCCAGATCCGGACCGTCACCCACCCCCTCGATGAGACCCCCGGACGGTACTGGCTAGTCGCGATACCGTGGCGACCTGAAAAGACACGGGGTGGGCATGATCCCCTATTACGACGACGCCCTCACCCAGCTGTACCTCGGTGACATGCGCGATATCATTCCCGCGCTGGAACTGAAGGCAGATCTCCTCATCTGCGACCCGCCTTACGGAAAAGAGGTTTCTTTCGATTGGGATACCTGGCCCGAGGGCTGGCCGGAAATAGCCGCGACGGCGGGCCGTTCGATGTGGTGCTTCGGCAGTTCGCGCATGTTCATGGCCCGCAGCGGAGAATTCACTGGGGCAGGATGGAAATTCAGCCAGGACATCATCTGGGAGAAGCAGAACGGGTCCGGTTTCGCGGCCGACCGGTTCAAGCGGGTGCATGAGATCATCGGCCACTTTTACCATGGGGCATGGAGCACGATTCATCATGAGGTGCCGCGGGTGCCGCAGACCAGCACCGGAGACAAGAGCATCGCGACGCGGAAGGGGCCGGCGCACACCGGGAAGATCGGCGATTCCGGTTACATCGATGACGGCACGCGGCTGGCCCGGTCGGTGCTCCGGGTTCCGAACATGCACCAGCGGGGCGCCATTCACCGCACGGAAAAGCCCGTCCAGCTTATTCTTCCGCTCATAAAATACGGATGCCCGTCGGGAGGCCTGATCCTGGATCCGTTCTGCGGGTCGGGTAGTACGCTCGTGGCAGCCCGGTCGCTGGGCCTGCGCTCCGTCGGGATCGAGCTGCACGAGCCGTTCGCCGAGGATGCTGCGCTGCGGCTGTCCGGCATGCCGACGGGGGAGATCCGAGCGAGACGGGAGGGAACTAAATGACCGAGGGCTTTACAACAGATGACGCCAGTTTACTTCCCGTATAATGAATCCCGCCATAGCATTGCTGACACCGTATTTCCGGCCCAGATCTGTCTTAGTTACACCTCCGGCCGCCCAATCGGCACGCATAGCGATTACTTCCTCATTCGTAAGCTTTGCTGTATTCACCCGTGTCCCGAATGCGTGCCGACGGCGACGTACTGCATCATCCTTGTTTGTAACCGCCGTCCCGTCATACAGGTGAGCGCCCTTACAACAGGGCGGATTGTCACACGTATGGCAGACGTGACCTACCGGTTTGTTCCCGGTCGCCAGCAGGTATGCGAGCCGATGAGCAAGGATCGTTCGTGTATGACGTCCCCGTTCGTCCCGCACCCACCATGAGAACAAGCCGTAGCCCAAGCCAGTCTTTTTCTTCGCCCCCATCCATTCCCGGCACTCTCCGGGACCGTCTCCGACGAAACGATAAAAGCGTACTATGTCTGACTCAGAAAGTCCCAGGTCAAGCAGCTCAGATGTCATAGGTACATGCTACCTCCTTCACTACAAGCGCCCCTGGAATGGCCGGTCGGCGCAGCATTACATCGGCTTCACGACGAACCTGGACGCACGGCTGAAGAGGCACGCCAACGGCACGGCAGGATCGGCCATCACCCGGATCGCGTTCCTGCAGGGGATCGGGTTCGAGCTGGCAGGCACCTGGCCGGGCACCCTGCGTACCGAACGGGAGCTGAAGAAGCGCGGCGCGAAGGCCCTGTGCCGGGTGTGCACGGAGTCTGTAAGGGTCTAGTCAGACTTCGCTTCCGCAAGGAGGACGGCGGGACTAGACTGATCCACCTATGACTCGTTCAACCTACGCCGCAGACCTCATCAATACTCAGGTGCGGCTGCCCCGTGATCTGCGTGACCGGCTCCGTGAACGTGCCGACGCCGACCGCCGCTCGGTCAACGCCACGATCATCGTGCTCCTGGAGCAGGCTCTTGGCGGTGAGGCGGAGCGAGAGCAGGCCGAGGAAGCGGAAGAGCTTGAGGCGGCGTCGTGAACGCGATAGAAATTAACGATCGAGCAAAAGACTGTAAAAGGCAGCGCGCCATCGAAGCGCAGGGCTACCGCATTATCAGGTTTGGCGGCCAGGCGCGCAGAAATTTGCAGAAATTTTTTGCGTGCCACCGCAGAACTAGTCAGGAAGTGGGATGGTACCCGATCATGAGCCTTCCGCAGGCGCAGCCACCAGCCAGGAAAGTTTCCGGTTCACTTATATCCCCTATTTTGTCGACGAAAACGGAGCCAAGAGGCCGAGCCTGCTGAAAGGCTTCAGTTACGAAGGCTTCAGCTACGGCAGCGTCACCCCGCCAGCGCGCAGCGTCCCGCACCACGGCTGGGGCCTGGTTACCAGCCGCGCCTCCGGCCTAATCGCCGTCGACATCGACCGCCTGGCTGGCTTCGGCTCTACCGCCATCGGCGCGCTGCTCGAACCGCTTCTCGATCAGTTGCGTGGCGCGGTAAAAGCCGGCGGTGCGGAGAAAAGACATGTCTATCTTGATGGCAGAGCCTGGCCGGGTGAATGGCCGACTCAATGGGCGACACATGACTGGCCGTACGACCTGAAAACCAGTGGTTTTGTTCGCGGCGAACCCGATTACCTGCCGCATCCGGGAATTATGCTGCCCTGGTCTGGCAGCCTGGTGAGCGCCGTGGAAGCCGACAAGACTGAGTGCAGGATCCTTTTCCCGCCCCCGCAGAATGCCAACGGACATGGGGTGGCAACGGGAGCGGTGAGCGGCTGGACCCGGGACATGCCAGATGCCTGCGTAACCGACGACAACACGCTCTCGGCCTGCGTGATGAGTATGGCACGGGCCGGGCTAAGCCGCGAGGAGGCGTACCCGGAATGGCTGCGCATCCAGTATGCGGTGGACGCTGAGTGGACGGACGCCGACTTCGACCGGCACTGGTCAGCGAAAGTCGAGGACGCTTACTGGGAGGCGGTGAACGACCGGGATGCCTGGGACGTGCTCATCGCCGGGACCGGGGCGACTCCGGAGAGCATCGCGGAACGGGTGGCGCGAGCGCAAGCTTTCATTCCGCAGCAGGAAATGGCGGGAGTTGGCGCCGGGGGCAACGGGAACGGCTCGGGTCACAACGGCAACGGATACCCTCCCGATCGGCCGCCCACTCCCTACGAACAGATGGCCGCAGGCGGACCGTTCCAGCTCACTTCCTGGGACGAGACCCAGATCGCGGACGAGATCCTCCGGCGAGTTGTCGGCACCCTGGCGTACGCGCCCGGCATCGGAGGATGGATCGCTGACCGCGGTCCCGTCTGGGAGACAGTTGAAGCAGGAACATACGTCGCGGCGCTCGGTGCGCTCTGCCCCGTCGTCACTGACCTTCCCGCCGATGGTGAAATCCAGGACCCACCCGAGCCCGAAATAGCTCCTATCGGAGCAAGCCCGGCTGATAAAGCGGCGGTGAAAGCGCGGAACAAGGCAGCAGCCGATGCGGTAAAAGCGCACAACAAGGCGGTAACAGCAAGCCAGAAAGATGCTGCCCTGGTAGTCAAGCGATGTAACGACGCACGAACGAAACTCCGGTCAGACTCAGGTAATACTGCCCTTGGTCATCAGATGGCGCGACTGGCCGCAGCGCACGGAGCCGTCGTTAAAGGAGAAGACCTGGATTCCGCTGACGAGCTACTGTGGGCCGGCGGGCGGCTCTGGAATCTGCGCACCATGGAAGAAGAAGACGGCCGTGGTATTCCGCACCTGAAGAACGCACCCTGCGCACCGGACTTCACCGGAACAGCGCCCTGCTTCGAGGCCCTGATGGAAGCCATCTACCCCGACGAGGAAATCCGGACGTGGGCACTGCGCGTCTTCGGTCATATTGTGCACGGGAAAACAGACAAACGAGCTGGCATCATCGAGCTGCGAGGACCGGCGAACACGGCCAAGAGCAGCCTAGCGCGGTGTCTTTCCTTCGCGCTAGGCACCGGATCCGGGTACGCGACAGACATTGAAGACGACCTGTTCGACGGCACGATCGAAACGGCTCGCGCCTTCGGTCCCGTTCCTGGTTCTCGGCTTGTCTACCTAGATGAATGGAGCGACAGGAAAGGAAAAATCTCCCGTACCCGACTGAAGAAGCTAACCGGTGGCCAGAGATTCAAGGCTCGGCTGCTCTACTGCGATCCTGCGGACTTCGAGCCGCATCACACCTTTATGGTTTCGCTGAATCCCGATGTCTCTCTCCCTTATGATGATCCGGCTGTCCGGGCACGCGTTGTTTCCATTCCTCATGCGTGCACGGACCTGGAAGGAATACGCACTGCCACGAATGCCGCCCTTTCTGCTCTCCGCACTGAGGCACCCGCTATCCTCGCCATGCTGATGAGATCAGCTGCGAAGGTGCTGGAGGATCCGCTGTCCGGAACGATGGACGATGCCCCCGCGGAAGCGGCGAAGGCGTTCCTGGAAGCAGCCGACCAGGCCGATGACCTGTCCGTGTGGCTGATGGATGAGATGAGTGTCGGTGACCGTCCGGGCGTGCTTCCTCACGCAGAGGAAACAGATATCGGAGACCTGCTTACCCAGTACAACCTCTGGGCTGGCAGCTACCACCCGCACATTCACAGTACGAGGGTCTTGGGCCGTCGGCTGGCCGGGCTTATCGGGACCGAGCTGCACCGAGAATCCCATGGGCGGAGTCTCTGGAAGATCCGTCGTCGTGTTTATGAGACTGCGCAGCGTGATTAATGTGATGAGCGGGTGGGTTAGATCAGCCTGGGTGGGTTACAGGGTGGGTTTCCAGGAGGGTAACCCACCCGGAAATAAATTCCTGACCTGCTATTACTCTCTGTGGGTGGGTTGGGTGGGTTACAACATACTCAAAGTCCGCATGCGCGTGTGTGCATGCGCCTGGGCGCGACACGCGTGCGCATGCATGCATGCATGTGCGCGGACTTTTAGAACTGGCAACCCACCCGCCCACCGAGGTGCAGAAAATACCTGGAAAGCCGACTCAGCCGGCGAAGTAGAACTTTCATGCTCGGAAACTGACCCACCCGCTGAACCCACCCGCACTGTTAGCAGTGGACAGGTTACGGAAAGTATGTTTTTGGCGAGAGGTGAGTGAATAATGACTCGCGGTAGCGAGGTCGTCTTCGACCTGGAGACCGGGAGTGCCGACGAGCTGTTCCGGTACGTCTCGCACGACGACACGGGCTTCGTCCGGCTGGCAGGCGCCCTCGGTCCGAACGGCGCTGACAGCAGCCCGGCAGTGCCGCGCATCGTTCCCGTCTCGCAGTTGATCGACGAGCTGAAATCCGCTGACCGGATTACCGGGCACAATTCCAGTTCTTTTGATCTTCCGGCCCTCGCCTGGCATCATGGCGCAGATTATGAATTCCTGGCCGCGAAATCCTGCGACACCGAGCTGGTTGCCCGTCAGGTGTGGCCGCCCCGTTCCCGGGACACCGCGCATACTCAGGATTCCTACGATCTGACCAGCGTGGCGGAACGCTGTGGCGTTGAGGGAAAGGGACATCCCCATGGAACAGGAATTCTTACACCGCAGGGTTTCGTTTCTGTGGAGGATCTGGTACCTGGCGATATGGTGATCGGAAGTAATGGTCTACCTGTTCAGGTTCTTAATACCTATAGGCGTGGGGTGCTTTCTGTTTATCGTGTGACTTTTGATGACCGGACTAGTATTTTGGCTGACGGCGATCACTTGTGGACCGCCGCTCCGTACTACGGACAACATGGTGTTAAGTTCCGAGATATCAGTACTCTTGAATTGATGACATTGCTTTCAGCAAGTAGTGATAGAAAACCTAGATGGGCTATTCCGCTTGTATCCGCTCCCGTGAAGATGGTGCGCAGAAAACTTCCGATCGATCCGTATATTCTAGGCGTTCTCTTGGGAGATGGTGCTCTAACTCAGGCGGTAAGATTTACTCCCGGTGACTTGCTGGTACCTGCGGAGGTTGAACGGCGTCTGCCTCCTAACCTAGTTCTTGCTTCCTATAGGTATGGTAAAAGGCTGCCTGAATACAGGATAAGCAGAGCTGACGGAAAGCGAGGAAGTTTGCCTAACGGGTGGCGTTTCGTTAATCCGATCAAGGAATCCCTTAAAGAAATGGGCCTCTGGGGGAAGCGGGCAGAGGGTAAGTTCATCCCGGATAACTATCTTTACTCTAGCGCTAATCAGCGGCTTGACCTGCTCCGAGGTTTGATGGATACCGATGGCGAGTTGTATCGGACGCAGGATGGAGTTTACCGTGGAGGATTGAATACGAGATTCTCCTCGGCGTCAGAAAATTTGACCGATCAGGTGCGTTTTTTGGTAGAATCATTTGGCGGTACGGCGCGCAAGAGTATCAAGCAAGCACCGAAGTATACTTATCGGGGAGAAACGCGCACGGGGCAGCCGAGTTATAAGCTGACTATTAATATTCCGATAAATCCATTTCTTACTCGCAGCGGCTGGGAGCCAAATGGTCATAAAATTCCAAAGCGGATAATTAATTCCATTGAGCTAGAGGGACAGGCGGAAGTTACCTGTCTTTACGTGGATGCGGTCGACTCCCTGTATGTTACTGAGCACTGCATTGTTACGCATAATAGTGATTCGGCGATGCGGCTGAAGCGCAAGCACGGCGGCTGGGACAAGATCCCGCTCGACGATCCGGAGTACCGGAGCTACCTGGAAGGTGACCTGCGGGCGACCGCCGCGGTGGCCGGGCGCATCGGAGGTTACCTGGACGCCGACCCGTATTTGCGGCGGGAGCACCAGCTAGCCGCGATCGCCGGCCGGATGAGCCTCAACGGTTTCCGGGTTGACACGAGGCTCTTGACAGAACGGCTGGAGGCAGGCGAGAATCGCAAGCGCGAGGCCCTCGATCTCCTGCACGCAGGGTGGGGGCTCCCGCTGACGAGAAAAGTCATGCGGGGCAGAGGGTCGAAAAAAACTGAATCAGAGGAAACCGTTGATTCCCCCCTAAGCGGAAATGCCGGGAGGGAATGGCTAGCCAGGATATGGGAGCGCTATCAGGTATCCGATCCGCCGCTGACGGCTAAGGGAAAGCTATCTATCGGCACCGATGATCTGAATAAGATAGCGGTTCGGCCGGAATGCCCCGGCGATCTCAAGGCGGCGCTGAAGCTGATGGAGATCGTTACCAAGACCAGGTCAGTTTACGGAACTGCCAGTGACTGCCTCTGCCCGGACGGGCGGGTGCATCCGGTTAATTCTTTCCGGCAGGCATCCGGCCGGTGGTCGGTGACTAACCCAGGCCTGACCGTATTCGGCAAGCATGACGGCAAGCATCACGAGCGGGATATCTTTCTCCCCGACGAGGGTCATATCCTGATGAGTTTTGACTTGGCCCAGGTTGATATGAGGGCCATCGCTGGGCACTGTCAGGACCCCGCGTACATGGCGCTGTTCGGTTTCGGCCCGGATGGCAAGCCCAATGATGCGCACAAGGAGAACGCCGCCAAGATCGGCATCAGCCGTCAGGCGACCAAGGCCATCTCGCACGGCTGGAATTACGGGCTCGGCGCGAAGCGGATGATCGCCAATGGCCTGGACCCGGAAAAGGTTTATGCTTTCATCGCCGGAATGGAAGCCAACTACCCGCAGCTGATCGCCTGGCGGGAGGATATCAGGGCGCGCGGCAAGGCCGGGGAAATCCTGGATAACGGGTTCGGCAGGCGCATGATGTGTGATCCGGATCGTGCGTACACGGTTGCCCCAGCTTTGCTCGGCCAGGGAGGGGCTCGGGACATCATGGGCGAGGCGCTGCTCCGGCTGCCGCGGGAGATCCTGCCGATGCTGCGGGTGATGGTCCACGACGAGATTTTGGTAAGCTGCTTGAAGCGTGATGCGCTTGAGGTCGCGCGGGAGGTACAGCGAGCCATGACCTTCATGTGGCGGGACGTGCCTATAATTTCAGATATGACTGCGGGTATGAGCTGGGGCGAGTGCAGTGCCAAGTGATGATGACGATAGGCGGGAGATTACGAAGCAGATGAATGAGACCGTGGAGCGGATAATCGCCCGGCTCGACGCGCTGATCGCGCAGCTTGAGGAATCAGAAGATTCATACCAGGTTCCCGGCACGCGCCTGGTTGTTGTTCCGTGGTCAGCCCTGCAGGGCAGGGTAAGCTAGCCGGATGACGCTAACGATCGGAACTCAAGTCCGGCACAGTGATCACGAGAGCGACGTCGGCACGGTGTCGGCACGGGACAGAGCAGGGAACGTCCGGGTTACCTGGCGGCAGCCCGGGTTCGCTAAGCCCCGGATGCGCGTCTGGTACGAGCCCCTGGTTGCGGCCAGGTTTCTGAAGCGGATGTAGTGACGGAGGTTCCTCCCGCGAAGTGAGCGGAGTCAGGGTCAGACGGCCCTTGCGTGGGAAGAAAATTGGTGCTAGATGAACAGCGGGCAAACGTAGCCATCGTGAGACTTGCGGCGTAGGATGTGCTGATAGCTGGTCTGGCGAGCGGAAGAGGGATGGCACAACGTGGTCGCTGTACGGGAAGCTCTTGAGGGTGTTAAGTTTCATACTGTAAACGAAGTAGCCACTGCGCTCAGAGTTTCGAAAATGACCGTCTATCGGCTAGTCAAGAGTAAAGAGCTGGAGAGCATCAAGGTCGGTCGCAGCTTCCGGGTGCGCGAGCAGGACCTGCTCGATTACATCAAGAAGGTGTCGGGCCGCGGCGGAGACAGCACAGGGGACGGTGCGGGAGACGGCGATGCCTGAAGTTGCGGCCAGCGAAGTTCTCTCCGGGAACGAAGAGCAGAACTCTTTCGTACGGGCATCGGATCTCGAAGACGAGGCGGAACGGCTGCAGTCCCAGGCTCGCAAGATCCGGCGTGCCGCCGAGGAGGCAGACTATGCCGCGCGTTCAGGTTACTGGATCCGGCAGCTCCGGGCCAGCGACGATACGCTGAAGAGGCGCATCGAGGCGCTGGAGAAGCGCGTGGCCGCGCTGGAAGGCCAGAAGGACGGCTGACGGCGTATCGTAGCGCGTAAGCGAGCGTAAGCGAGTACGAGGAGAAGACTGCGATGCCGAAGCCCCGTGATCCCGCCTGGTTGCTCGAGGTCCAAGCGCCAGGCCCCAACGGCCGGATGTTCCATGCTCCCGAGGCGGCGCCCGCGATCACTCCGGAGTTCCGGGCCGGGAACATCATGGAGGACTTTCCGTGGTTGGTCTGAAGTGCGAACCAGGTTGCACTTGCGCTAGGCATAAGACTCGCGGAGGTAGTAAGAAATGCCTGCCTGGGTGCACATGCTGGCATCATAGACTAGGTCCTGATCCTGAATGGGTTGACAGGGTGGCTCCAACTGGTTCGCCAGAGTATAAGAGGCGTCATCGGGTAGTAGCGCGTGAGCTAGGTAAGGCTAGTTTTCAGAACTGTGCGGCTCACGAAGAGCGCGGGGTAATTCAGCGAGCAGGTCAATGGGCGAGAATTCATACAGAGACGGGTGAAGATCCTCAGGCTGATTATGTGCCGCTCTGTACTTTGTGTCATGATCGTTATGATGAAAGAACCAGTCCATGCTCGCCTGGCTGCTCGTGCGGCAGACATAAGCCTGGTAACAGGAGGCGTACTGGCAGTAAGCCGTGCGATCCGGGTTGTACGTGTGGAAAGCACAGGCACAGGATAGTTTCAGATAAAACGAGAGCTAAGCTTTCGGAATCTCTAGCTGGTAGAGAGGTTTCGTCTGAGACGAGAGCTAAGCAATCAGAAGCAGCTCGTGCGAGGATCGGGCGAGAATGTCAGCCCGGATGTTCCTGCGGAAAGCATAGGAGGAAATCAGATGCCGAAGCCCCGTGATCCAGCCTGGCTGCTCGAGGTCCAAGCGCCAGGCCCTAATGGCCGGATGTTCACTGCCCCGGAGGCGGCGCCGGCTATTACTCCCGAGTTCCGTTCGGGCTCGCTGATGGAGGACGATGTTGATGTTAGCCAGTTCACACCAGGAGCTGCCGCCTACGCCGGGTATGAGAACGGGTCTTATGCTAACATGACTGCTGTTCGTGCCTACGCGGCAAGCCAGAACGCGCGATCACTTTCTGTCACTCCGGACGGGGATCCTGCTGCTGATGTTCTCGACATGGAGCCGGGTGATGCTAGCCCTTCACAGTTTCCGGCGTTCTGGCGGGCTAAGGGCGGCAAGGACGTTTACGCCTACGGCAGCGCTTCCTGGGTTCAGCAGATCATCGACGCCGCCTCAGCTGCGGGCATTCACCGAAATCAGTACAAAGTGTGGTCGGCCCACTACGTAGGGCAACATATCTGCGGGCCGACGTCGTGCGGATATTCGTGGCAGGCTGATGGGACTCAGTTCAGCATGACGTACCAGGGGCGGAGCCTGGACGGGACAGTGTTCAGCGTTAGTTTTTTTGGGACACCTCCGCCGCCTCCCCCGCCGTCGAATCCTTGGCCACTGCATCTCGGTAGTGCAGGCGAGGCCGTCGTCACGCTGCAGAAAAACCTCAACCGCTGGCGGTTCGCCAGCCCGGCGCTGACCGCGGACGGCAGTTTCGGTGCGCTGACGAAGGCTGCCGTGCAGAAGGCTCTTCAGCACTGGCACTACAGCGCCGTCAAGGTTACCGCCGCCGTTGTTGACGAGGCACTGTGGAATCACCTGCAGGGGGCCGTGCCGAAGCCCCCGCCGCCTCCGCCCGCGAACTGGACCTACCCCGCTCCGACGGGACTTACCGCGCATCCGGGTACAACTACCGTGGACTTGACCTGGCACGCTGTTCCCCCGCAGTACGGGAAGGTGCCCTCAGGATACGAAGTCGTGCTTTACAACGATCCGCCGATCCTCGACAAGGAGGGCCACTGGACGATTGTTCGGGATGACAAGCCGGTGATCGGAACCAGGGCGGACATTACTAACCTTGAGCCGGACAAGGGTTATCAGGCACATATCTGGGCGCTGGGCTCGCCGGTAAGCAGTGACGGGCATTACGCTGCCGTCAGGTTCACAACTACTTAGGTGATAGGCTGATCTGTGGCTGACCGGACCGCTACTATCTCGCAGCTTGCCGCCGCCCTCGGTTTCAAGACAGCGACCGTGCAAGCCTGGGCAAGAAAGGGCCGCGTTCCGTTCGACACTACCCTGGGCGGTCATTACCGGTTTGATATCGACGAGGTGCGCGCCGTCCTGGACAAGCCGAGGGCTGATCCGCCGCGACGGAATCCGCGTCGCCCCCCGCTGGTTAGGGTGGAGATCCGGCAGGACGTCTATGGTGATACTCAGCGCGGGCCGCGGCTGTTCATCACTCACCGGGACTATCCGGCCGTTCCCCGCATCGGCGAGTTCGTTGACCTGGCTGAGGGCTGGTGCTGCGAGACGGTGCGGGCTGTCTACTGGACCCACGATGGCCGGGTGGTCGTGCAGCTGGAGCCGGAGCAGTCATATCAGCCGGGTGACCTCGATGAGCACCTGAAGCTGCTGGAACTCGGCTGGTACGAGCCGTAAGGAGGTTAGCCTGCATGGCAGATAGAAATCGCTACGGGGCGGAAGGCTTTCCGTTGGGGTAAGCTGAAGCGGCTGGTGTTCGAGACGTATGGCGATCGTTGCATTATCTGCGGGCATTACGGAGCTAACCGGGAAGTGGATCACGTCATACCGGTGACGGAGGCTCCCGAGCGCGCTCTCGATCTGACGAATTTGAAGCCTGTGCATGGTGCGCGAAGCCGCTGCTATCGGTGCGATCCGAAAAATGGGGTCGCATGCAATGCAATTAAGCAGGGCATGAGTCTGGAGCGTGCTCGCCGGATTATCGCGGAAAGGTATCCGGCCGGCCAGAAACAGAATCCCCCCTCAAGGCGAAAAACCAAGCCTGACGATACAGGACGGCCCTGGTAGACGGTGGCGCGCGTGGTATCATAGACAGATGTCCGATATAACTCGCTGCGATTCACCAGGGTGCTCGGCCGAGAGCTTCCTCGACGACCCGTCCTGGCTGTTCCTGAGCTTTCCGCAGAATGCGTGCCCTGATTGCCAGGACGAGTCATGCCCGGGGGCGCGGTCGGTAGGCGTGGATCTGTGCTCGTGGAAGTGCCTGAGCGAATTTGTGTCCGCTCGCATGCTGATTGCCAGCGTTGACGAGGACGGCTCGCGTGACGACACAGACGGATGAGTGGATTCCTCCGCCTATCGTACCGATCAGTCAAACTATTCTTTATAGTATAGAGGGCGAGCAGCAGGGTATTATCGGCAACTGCCTGCAAGCTTCACTGGCGAGCGCGCTTGGTTTGCCGCTTGACGCCGTGCCGACTTTTGCTTCGTTTCTTTGGTGGCCTTCGGCGGTACGGCTCTGGCTTCGTGGTCGGCAGCTCGATTGGTGCTTGGTTTCGGAGATCCCTGCGGGGCGCTCGATCGTGGTGGGCCGTACGATCCGGAA
>Ga0307471_100000001_pt1 | contig 202599 bp, 223 predicted proteins | sample atmos_gasesAM3C__2_FD_204566 | JGI IMG/M metagenome (GOLD analysis project Ga0307471, IMG submission 204566) | Hardwood forest soil microbial communities from Morgan-Monroe State Forest, Indiana, United States - atmos_gasesAM3C_515 | ecosystem: Environmental > Terrestrial > Soil > Temperate... | reverse complement strand
GTCCCCTCAGGTCGTTAGGTGACCCAAGGTGCCACTCGGTTGCTCTCGAGGAAGCCAGTCTGTAGCCATTCGCTAGAAATCTTCTGTGAAAATCTAGATCTTCTCCCGCGTAAAGGTCCGTGTCAAAGCCGCCCAGAAGGTCAAACACGTCTTTTCTGACAAATCTGACCGCGACATTGAGGGAATCGTGCGACAATATCTTTCTCCTTGAAGCAATAAGTCTCGATACTGCGGAATCTCCTGCAATGTCTTGATCATTTATCAAGACACCATCAACTTTCTCCCCGGCTTTGATACAGAGTGCTATCGAGTCAGGGGCTAGCGTATGGTCAGCATCAAGGAAGAATAGGTATTGGCCGTTTGCGAACTTCGATCCTAAGTTCTTAGCCGGTGACCTCTCGGCGTCATGCGATATTACATGTGCTCCCATGCCTTGAGCGATTTCTCTTGTCCCGTCAGTGCTGAATCGATCGATTACGATTATCTCAACATGCTTGAATGATTGCGCCTTTAGCGAGGCCAAACAATCCCGGATTGTGCGCGAAGAATTTCTAGACGGAATTATTACAGATACTAAAGGCGATCTGTGAAGTTCGTCGGCGCTGTTCGGATAAATCAATAAGCACCAACAAACTTGCCCAGTCCAACGACGACAATCCAGAAGTACAGTTGGAGATACAGCAGGATAGTCAGAGGGATCACTTCGAACCTAAACGATTTGAGTTTCTCAGAAAACGAATAACCACAAAGCATCAGGATCATTGTTGTAGTCATGACAGCGTAGAGAAAAACGGAACCAGGAATGCTTTCAATGTATTCAAGAATGAATGCGGGGCTGCTGCCGATCAACATGTATGCGGTTCCCTGCAAGAGGGTAATTATGAGAAATGTCGCGAATGTTCCAAACAGGTATGCAAAATACTGAAGCCCGTCGCGTCCTGTGAGTGAACCATACAAGATTCCCATAGGGATGAGCCATGACAACCATTGAGGTTCTGAAGCAGAAAACAGGTTGAAAGCTAATGCTGCTACAAATGTCCACTTCACGAGAAGTAGCGATGGCAACTCCTTCGCTCTACGGGATTCGTAGGAAAATCCGATGCAAGTCAGCGCCACTGCAACTGGGATAGTAGGCAGGATTCCACTGGGATTAACGTTGAACACCTCTCCAAGGAGGCCATAATGAGTTCCTCCAGTCCCGCTACTCAGCCCAATGAAACGGTAAACTATCACTTGAAGAAAGGACTGAAAGCCTCCAAATAGAAACACCGGAAACAGTATGGCAACCGCGATGCCTAGGCCGCCAAGGATTTCTATCGGAAGCTCGTCGCGAAAACGACGGCGGATAATCGATTCACAAATAACTAACGCATAGGTAACAAACCCGAAGAGCTTCAGGAGCCCAGAGAGGACGCAAGCAAGATTCGAAATTGTTCTGTTATTATGAGTCGCGGAGAAGTATAGTCCTAAGAGCAGAGGAAACAGCATCATAGAATCATACGTCCCCCACACCGACGACAGACAGATTGGGAGTGGATTCAAGAAGAAAAGTGTCGCGGGAATGAGTTTCCGAGTGTAGTTCAACAACACTAGGTAGATGCCCGCATCGCATAATATCGAAGGTAGTTTCAAGAACACGCCCTCGATCATCAACGTTGTATGGTAATAGTACTGAAGATCGGGGATTCCAAAGAGTCTCAGTAATTGATAGGGAGCGTAGAACAGTAGCTGGATGTAGTAAACAGCTGGAAGTGTCGGAAAATACTTCAGGTCGATGGTGCCGGTTTGGTAGAACAACCGCTGGGACGTTACGAAGAGTGCCATGTCGCCGGGATGGCCGGTCAACGGTGCGAGTCCAAGTCGTATTGCTAGTCCTGAGAGAAGAACCGCGCTACCTGGCTTAGTTAGTTTCATGTGCGAACAACCTTGATACCAAAATCACTATGGCCACGGGCGTCACAAAGAGAAAGGTGAGATAGTAAGCGAGAATAATGCTTGGATCAATATTAGTCGGCGTAGTTGTCAGGGGAGCTTGGCTTAGATATCGCACCGAGAAACCCCCAAGTTGGAATGATAGAAACGATCCTCTACTCGGAGATAGAATAATCGAGAATGTGTTGTTGCCAGTCAGGAGTGGAGGATAATTCCTTATGTTGCTCGCCGAAAAGGTGGCGATATTATACGTTAGCGAGTTGGCCGAATAGTCGTACCCCTGGCCGACGACCGTTAGACCATGCATGAAGTATACGGTGTAGACGAGGTCCGGCGTTCCCTTGACGTAGTAGTCTATGTATCCTTGAGCGAAGTTGTTGTCAGTGTAATCCAGATCGTTTGTAGCATTCAGGGTCAAAGTTATTCCATCCATGCTACCTAGAACCGGACTAGCGGAATCGAACGCGTATTGATTTGGAGAGACGACTTTTATCCTGTACACATCTAGACCGAACTGCCCTGTTTGGCCTGCCGTGGCTTCAATGTAGAATTGGAGATTCGTTATGCTGGACCCTGCGGCTGGGAAGATTCCGTTGACCTTGTAGGCTTCTACAGCAACGTTTACTGTGAAGTTCTCTTCGTGGCCGAGTCCGCTTCTATGTTGCAGATATGATGATTCAGACCAGGCCTGAAACGGGTTGCCAGAACTATCCTGTCCGGCTATCCTGATCCCGTAGTGGATTCCTACGCTTGCTTCTAGGGAGATTAAGAGCACGGGATCTTGTACTAGGGAGAAATTCACTGATCGGTAGAGGTTTACGGCTTGAGGGTATGACTCTGATGTAATGCTGGCATTCAGATGCAGTGCTCCGTCTGATGATAGACGAGACGTTATGTTTGGCTGAGAAGAACCAACGTGCCATTGGGAGGGATCAGTTAGAAGGTCTTGCCAAATGGCATTGTTGAGTCTAACGTAGTAGGAAGATTCGAGGCTGTTCAGGTTAGAAACGTTTAGAATGGTTGTTTGACCGCTCTTGCCTCTGAGAACTACGACCATGCTTGCCATTACGACAATGGCTATGACAAGCAAGGCATACAGGTTCCTAGACCTCAAAGCCTGATCACATGGTGGAAATCCGCGGATAACTGATTATACTCAGAGTTCCTTATTTTTCTACCTCTTCGAGCAGCTTGGAAGCTGATCGTTCAAGCGTGAATTTCTTGACCATGTTTTCTCTGGCGCGCTTGCCCATGTCGTGTCTCAGCGTGTTATCGTCTAGTAGAGCGTTCATTTTGGAGCCGATGAACCGGTGGTCTAGCGGGTCTACGATGTATCCTGTGACTCCGTCAACCACCACCTCAGGCGGACCACCATGGTTAGTTACGATTGATGGCTTCGAGAACAACCCCGCTTCCAAAGGTGTCAGTCCGAACGGTTCGTAGAGTGAGAGGTGTACGAGGAATTTGCATCCACCGTAGGCTTCGGCTAGGTCTTCTTCACGGTTCATTGTTCCTCTGAACTCCATCGGAACGTCCAGCTTGAACCCCAAGTCCTTCAGATTGCTCATCTCCTGGCCTTCGCCGATTACCATAATCTTCGAGGATCGAACATAGGCCGCTGCACGGATCATGCTCTCGACGTTCTTGAGAGGGATTAGTGATCCGACTACCAGCATGTAGTCCTCTTCTTGCGCGTTGTTCTTGGAAGCAAGTTGTTCTAGTAGCGGATCCGCGGCCGGATAGACGACACTAGGCGTCTCGCCCAGACGGTAGACGCGTTGTAGGAATCTGGAGAGGAAGAGACTATTCGCAATGACTTTCCCATATCCCCGCACAGTCTCAACGTCTACTACTTTGGCTACTCTGGCTGTGACTCCATAGAGCGGGTCTGAGAGCAGCATCTTCGCCAGTAGGCCGCCATAATATTCGCCCCCAGTCCTCCTCACTGTCGGGCTTATTCGTCGATAGTCTACTCCGGTGATTATTTCCTCCCATGCCAGTTCGAATACTGAGCCTGAGTACCAGACTATTCTAGGACCGAGAATCTTGGAGAGATACGAGGCTAGAACAGGCTCGATGTGGTGGTGGACGATAATCTTGTCATACTGTTTCAGCTCTTCCAGGAACTTGAATAACAGTCTCATTCGTTTAGGACGATTCACAATCGCCGTAGGAATATTCCTGATGGGCTCCCCCTCGAGCCTCTCCTTCCAGCCCTGAGACATCGTCCCAGTGTAGTAGAATGTGACATCCCGTCCCATCCTTCTCATCTCCATGTAGTGGCTGAGGGCCAGCCGCTCTGCTCCCCCGAATCTGCCATACGACTGTTGGAGGATTGCTAGGCGCATTGGCGAGAATGGTAGACCCTTCCGCTCCATCCTTTATTGTTGTCTGCCGCCGAGGAATTCTAGATGAGCAGTATGCCTTGCAACGCGTAGTTCACAATCACGGTCATGAGCAGAATGAGTACGAGCCCTGGCCACCGCGTGCTCTTCGTTCCTACCACGGGAACAATAATGACTGTCGCGAGTGACGTGAGAACCGGAATTGGAAAGTCATAGAGGATGCGCGCCTGGCTATAGCTATCGAGTACGAGGAAGGGTATGGATGGCACAGCAACCCAAAGAAACAGTAGCCGTTCGAACGGGTCTCTGAACCTGAGAAGAAACACGGCCAATAATCCCAGTCCCAAGACAAGCCAGTCTGCCATTAGTCCCCCGTGAGTGAAGAGCAACGCCTCGACCAAGTTGTTCCAGAAACCTAGCAAAGATCCCAGCCCTGCGGGGCTCTTTGTTGCTATATCCAGTGTCACGGTGCGGGTCGCGAAGATCCAGCTCTTGGCAACGTCGAGGATCACTCCGCTCGCCATGATTCCTATGATCGATCTTGCATGAATTGATTCGTGGGTTTCTCTCCAGAGGGTGATTGCAAAGACGAGCGCTACTGCGGCGACTAGGACCCATGTCCATGGGTGTGTAAGAAACAGGGCGATTGAGAGAAAGTACATCGCCACATAGCTGGAGGATCTAGGTGCTTTCGAGAAAATCAGCAGGCTTGTCATGAAAAGATAGACCAGGATCAAAGCGAGCCAGTTGGCATAGTAACCACCCCACAACCCAACCGTTGAATAGAACGAGACTGAAGTGAAGAGGCTGGTCAGCCCAGCAACGTTTGAACTGCCATGCCCGTACCGGACGAATACGTATGTTGAGACTGTCAGCGCTGGAGCAAAGAGCATTGGCAAGTACTCGATAATTTGCGAGGGCGAAGCTCCTGCCGAGGCGAGGAGGTACATCGGGATCAACAGGAAGGGCCTGGACCCCTCCAGCCCCTCAACGAAAGAGTACTGTAATGCTTGAGGCAAAGGCCGGGCAAGCATCTGGCCGATCCAGCTGACATAGAGAGGGCTGTCGATTCCAACCAAGGCCCCCGTCGGATTGAGATCAGGCCGATACGGAATGAAGACGAGTAAGATGCTTACGACGAGGCTCAAAACTATAATGAGTCTGGGACGAGAAAGGATCTTGAGGCTGTGAGCAGATTCGAACAGATATGCGTTCGTTACTGATGACTCAATGTTCTGGAAAGGCTCTGAGAGAAACCTTAGGAACTTGTTGAACCTTGCCGACCGACGACGTGCCTCTCGGGTCCCGAGCCTAACCACCCAAGCATAGAGAACACCTAGCAGGAATACTGCCGAAAGCGGAGCGAGGAACGTGTAGATGCTCATGTTGATGGCGGCGAACCCCATGTCCGGAATGTAAGGGAAGAACGCGAGAGTTGATAGAACAATAACCTCGTATACTAGGAGGCCGATGACGATTGTGGCAGCGACACTCCGACGAGGTGTCATCAAGCGGCTCGATAGAACTGGGAAATGAGACCGTTTTTATGCTTCGACGCAACCAAACCCTCAGCTAGGACGCGATACCGGGATATCCACGGTCTGCCGAGAAATGAGGTAACGACACTTGCAAAGCCAAGTCTTAAATTATTAAAACACCTCGGAAGCGTTTACCATTGTCGAGTCTTATCAGACGATATCTTCCGCACCTTCTGATAGGCCTCTCCATATCTTTGATAATGGTCGGAGCCTACTCGATCGTCGGCTTCGCCTCGCTCACAGCCCCGAAAGCGGTCTGGTCGGCCAACCCAGTCACCATCATTTTTTCGGGTAGCGCCGGCACCGGAAGCTCTGGCAGCATTGGAGAATTCGTCAAGTGCGCTCCAAAAGTTGACAACGTTGTCTTTCACACAACAACCAGTAACCCCACGAAGGTAAGCCTCGCTGTCAGTCAAGGTGGGGAAGCGACGTGCGGTCCATCCCCAGACGCTGTAACTGTTACCGCACACTGTCTCGTGGCAGCGCCGAACTGTAAGGGCACTTACTCGGGCACTGTGTCAATCTTGCAAGGATACAATTCTATCCCACCCAGCTTGGCCGTCACGGTAGTCGTGACCTAACGACCTACCGCAAAGACGTGTTCTCTTTCTTGAGTGATTAAGTCACATGGGCAAGATCGGGGTTATCGCAGACAAAGAGACCGCTGTTTACTTCAGACTGGGAGGCGTCAAGAACACCTGGACGGTCGACTCCGAAGAATACGCTCGAAAAACCTTCGATGAGATTAAGGCAAAACAGCTGGTGTCGCTTGTGATCGTCACGGAGCCCGTCTTCGACTGGATAAAGGAGAGACTGGGAAAGAGCAAGAAGGAGATCGAGCTTCCCTTGGTCGTATCGATCCCAACGCGGAAGGGTGGCAAGCCGCAGGTCGATCTGTTAGCTGACCTTATCAAACGGACCGTCGGTGTAGAAATCAGGGTACAATAGTCGCCACGCGGGATACAAGGTCTTCAAATCACGCCGAAAACTCAAGTAAAAACAGGACGTGATGCTAGCGTGCGGTCTATCGTAGTCGAGGCCGTAGTGCCCACAGTGCCATCAAGGGCAGACGAGGTCGAGACGATGGCGCGAAGCATCGGCTACGATGTCGTTGACAGGTTAATCCAGCACCGGAAGAGCATTCATCACACATACACTATTGGGCCGGGAAAACTGGATGAGCTCAAACAGCTAACAAACGAGAAGAAGATAGAAGCAGTCCTATTCGCGAACCGGCTTCCGGGGTCCCAAGTCTTCAAGATACAGAAGGTCTTGGGAGGAACAGACATCAAAGTCATCGACCGTAACCTGCTGATCCTTGAGGTCTTCGACCAGCGCGCAATGACAAAAGAGGCAAAGCTGCAGATCGAGCTTGCAAAACTCAAGTACACTTTTTCCTGGGGCAAAGAGTTTCTGCGGTTGAAGGGCATACTTGGAGAACAGGTCGGCTGGAGCGGTCCCGGAGAATACCCGTACGCTGATTACGAGAGAGGAGCCCGTAAGAGAATCTCTCATGTAGAGAAGGAGTTGAAGGACGTAAATGCGAAAAGCAAGACTCTCAGGGAACACCGTAGAGAGCGAGGATTCCCGATCGTCGCTTTAGCAGGTTACACACAGAGCGGGAAGACGACTTTCTTCAACCGGATGGTTTCTGAGAACAAGGACACAGGGCTTGGACCTTTCACGACCTTGTCCACGTATGCCCGGAGAGTAGACTTTCAAAACGGTGCAGATGCCTTCAGCTTTATCCTGATAGACAGTATCGGTTTCATCGAAGATATGCATCCCGTCATCATGAAAGCCTTCAACACCACTTTAGGCGAGATCACTGATTCTGATCTAATTCTCCTCTTCGTGGACATTAGCGAGGAGGAGGAAATAGTTTTCAGGAAAATTACCGCTTCGAACGACATACTGAAACGGATCGCGCCCAAGGTTCCAATCGTCGTCTGCGTGAACAAGATTGATCGCTGCGGTGATGATCAGCTTCAGGAGGGAACGAAGTTGATCTCGCGAGTCTTCCCTGGGGTCCCCCATATCGTTCTCAGTGCTCTAAAAGGAAGTAACACGGAAGAGGTTGTGCGATTGGGCTACCAGCTTCTGAGCAGCGGAAGCCCGTCAGAAACTCTAGAGTTGTCAACCTCACCATAGTAGATTCAGCCAAACCCTAAAATTCTTCATTGCCATACCAAGTAGATCGGTCATCCTAGTTGGAATTGCGCAAACTACAGCGAACCCCAGACGGCACCTACCTTGTTACTATTCCGAAAGCATGGGCCAAACGGGTCGGGCTCGACGCAGGGTCCGTCGTCTCCTATGAAGAGCGTCAGGACGGAAGACTGCTACTCTCGCCCAAGATCGACGAAGAGAGAGCCCCTCTAGAAGTGGTCCTAGACGCTTCGCCATTCGTCAGACGAGAGATCATTGAAAGATACTTGCTCGGCTACGACATTATCAGAGTCCAGTCAAAAGAACCCTTCTCTCCCAACCTTCGGGATGAAGTGAGACGGACAACCAAACGTCTAGTGGGGCTGGAAGTGTTAGAGGAAGACTCGAAGAAAATAGTTCTCCAATGCCTTGTCGAACCATCGTTATTGAACCCCGAGCGCATTCTGCGTCGTCTTGAGATGCTCTCCATGCCTATGCAGCTGGACTCAGTTCAGGCGTTCGTCTCGTCCAACGGGGAGCTGGCCAGGGGCGTTGTGGAGAGAGATGAAGAGGTTGACAGATGGTACTTCCTGCTGGTCAGGCTTGTTAGAGCTGCAATCTCTGACACATATCTTCTTGAGAAGATCAAAGTCTCCTCAGTAGACTGCTTGGACTTTCGATTGCTGGCAAGCTACATCGAAACCTTCGCTGACTACTCTGTTACGATCGCTGAGAATACCCAAGATGGCGTCTCCATCCCGAAAGAAGAACAGGGATTGCTAGAGAAGATTGGGACGTCTGTGAACGCGATGTACAGAGACGCAGTCGGCTCAGTCCTCTCACGAGACCTCAAACTAGCGGCATCCATAGCGCCCAGGTTCAAAGACGCAAAGAAACAGTTGGTCGAGGCAGAGCAACGAGTCGCAGGATCCTCAAGGCCGCTTGTAAATCACTTGGTAGCAGTCACGATCGCGTTGAGTAGAATGTGCGAGATTTCGGTGGACATTTCAGATCTGACGATCACACGGTAGGCACACGAAACAGGGATAGTAGAATAAGACCCTCTCCAGACTAAATAGCGCAATCCTCGGGGAAGTACCTGAATGTCTGAAAACCTTCGCGACGCAATAGGAGTGATATTAGAGGCAGGTTTTCAGATAGAATCGGACGCGTTCAAGACCCTGGTTCAGTTTGGCCGGGCAGAAACGCTGAGGCCGCTCATTGATGAAGTGTTGAAGGTGGCGGGCTCTGTTGAGCCGAGACCCTTGTTCATCAGCTCGGACCTCGTGTTGAAGGCGGTTGAGAAACTAGAGCTGATTGGGAACAGACAGGCCGAAGCAGGGACAAGCGTCGGAGCGGAGCGGCGTTTCGCCCAGGAGTACGAGGCACGGCTCGAGGTCATGTTTGATCCGACCGGAAAGTTGGGGACGACAGGGGTTTTTGACGATTTTCTCCACTATTTCCGCAATCGGTTTGAGAAGATGAGCGCACTATTTCGCCAACGGATTGACACTCGGAGCGGTGGCACGATTGCCGACGCGTTGGCTTCTGGTGCGAACGGTCGTGGCCGGTTTGTTTGCATGGTGGTTGACAAGCGGGAGCGGGATAATCGGATCTTTCTGACGGTCGACGACTATGATGAGGAGGCGGTGGTGCTGGTGACTGACGCTAATCAGTCTTTGTGGCAGACTGCGCGGCGTTTGTCTCGTGACCAGGTCTTGTTCATGGAGACGCGGAAGAGTTCGGGAAAGCTGTTAGTTGCTGAGAATATCGTTTTGCCGGAGATTCCTGATCATCGTCCGGGCCGGGCACAGGAGGAGGTCTACGCTGTTCTATTATCGGATGTCCATGTAGGGAGTAAGGTGTTCATGGAGGACGAGTTCAAGCGAGTCTTGGGCTGGCTTCGGGGCCAGGTGGGTGATCATAGCCAGCGAGAGATCGCTGACCGTGTCAAGCATGTAATAATTGGCGGTGATCTCGTGGACGGAATTGGAGTCTATCCGCGCCAAGAAGTGGATCTGAAGATCCCAGATATCTATGAGCAATATCGTCTCGCTGCAAAGTTTGTCGAGGGTATTCCGGAGCACATGGAGGTCGTTCTGATTCCAGGGAATCATGATGCTGTTCGTCAGGCGTTGCCCCAGCCCGCTATTCCACGAGATTTTGCAGGGCCAGTGTATGAGGGTCGTAAGGTTGTGTCTCTGGGTGATCCGTCGGAAGTGCGCTTGGACGGGGTTGACTTTCTACTCTTCCATGGGACGAGCTTGATGGACATTATTAGCGCGGTTCCGGGTTTTGATTATCGGCGTCCTGTGGAGGCTATGGAGTATCAGCTTCGGGCGCGGCATCTGGCGCCGGAGTTTGGGAAGAACACTCCCATAGGGCCAGAATTGGAGGATTGGCTTGTGGTGGAGCATGTTCCGGACGTGTTCATCTCGGGCCATGTTCACGTGCCCGGCTCGGGTGTGTACAGGGGGACGACGATTGTTAACGGTGGCGCTTGGCAGGGCCAGACGGACTACCAGAAACGCATGGGACTCGTACCACAGCCGGGACTGCTGCCCGTGATCAACCTGCAATCGTTGCAGGTGCGCATGATAGACTTCCGTTCAGAATAGCCGGGCTCTCTCTGGCGACTTGAGGTGGCTCCGGGGGGCTAGGACGTTCCACGGGTCTCTTTTCAGAACCCGTTTTTCATCATCGTTTCAGTAACTGTTTTTGTCGCTGTTTCAGAGTATTGTTTTCAGAACCGGTTTCAATAGCCTTTCTTGGAGGTAGTTTGGGAGGTTGACTCAGGGTTGTGCTAACTAGTTATTGTGGGCGAAAATTCGGAGCCGCAGTTCTGTGTCGCGAGACTAGCGCATACCAAAATTTTTCTGGAGTTTAGCAGGTCCTGCTCAATTTTGGCCTGCTGTTTGATCGCTGCTGGCGTGATGCCTAGCATGTGCTTGCTAGTATCGCGTTGGAGAAAATCTCCTAGTCGTTTCCAAGGCGTTTTCTAGGAGACTACAGGCGTACTCGACAAGTCAGTTTCTGGATTCTAGGGACACATGGTGTCCACGCGAGCCGTCATATGGACAGAAGTAGCGGTTGGACCTGATTTGTTTCGGGACCGCTAGGTGCTCGGTTAAGGAACGCTTATGCCCGCGGCGGGCTCAACCCAATTGTAAACGAGGGTCCAGGTTGCCGAACGATGGCGAGAGGGGCGAGATGTACGCCGAACTGGAACGGGCGTGCGACGAACTCGACAAGACCCTCGAGATGCTCAAGAAGGCAGGCTACACGCTCCGCGAGTTTTCCAAGGTCTTGGAGGCGGATCCTACCGGGATACTAATGACCCACTATCAAGGAGGGTACATGATCTATCCTGACGAGATTAACAAGACACCATGGGACTACCCGTCATTACGGCCGATCGTTGACCTTGACTATCTTATCGAACTTTTGAAACGGGCTAGACAGCTGAAACGGGCAAAAATGGACATCGAAAGACGACTGGGAAAGAAGCTCGTGCCACTGTCCTAATGAACTCCGCAGACGAAGATCTCGACATAGCCTCGCCTGAGGGGCCGCGACAGGGAGTAAAGTCTATAATTCTCCACCTCTATTTTTCCTTCGAGTGTTCAGGAGGCACTCTCTCGTATGTGTAAACGTCCAAACATTTCAAAACCAACCATCGCAGTAGCCGCCTCCGAACTAGCCACTAGCGGCTAGAGGCGTACTGGCTCAAACTCCCCCTGTTTTTCTCTGCGAACAATGTGTCCCCTTGATCGCAGGATTTTTTCTAGAATAGTTTCAGCAATCTTTCCTCAAAGGAGCTCCAATTCGGTCATCAAGTAGGCTTTAGACCATACGCGTTTGTGAAGAGCCAGTCAAGAACCCGAAGAACCTCGGGAGTAATCTCGCACCATAGATGAACTCCTCCCGGCAGGCAGTCGATCCGACCGTCTGAGAATTGGACTTTGAATCCATCCTGGTTGGGCTTCAACGGTTCGAAGCCAAGAGGGGTCAGCCGTTCGAACACTCTTTTGACCTCATCCTCAGAGACGGAATCAAACTTCTCTTGTCCCCGATGGACGAGGATTGAAAGGTCCCGGTGTCCTAAGTCTAGCACTCCTGGTCCGAGACGTCCCGGTGGGAAGTTCAGTTGGAGAACAATCCCGAAGCGTTGTCCCACCTCGTAAGCGATCCTATTGATTATACCGAACGCTCGAAGCTTATCATTGTCGAGCAAAGGCGTGTACTCGTCGCGTCCCGCTTCGAGGCTTGACCATAGATCCCGTACTATCCAGCTCAGTCATCCTCAGCCCTTTCGAGGAGGACCCGTCTAAGGCTAGGGAGAAAGCTCGAATTCGGCACAACATATTCGAAACCAATTTCGTCAGCCCTTTTCTTCAATTCAGTCTTTATGTGGGGATACAATCCGAAAAGGCGAGTGTTGAACTTCGTCTTCAGCTCGTGCGCTACGGTGAACGGATCATAATCTGTTGTGGATAGATCTAGGATGACTAATTCCGGGCGGTTGTCGGCAACGAGTCGCCTCAGCTCATCAGGTGCAGAGCCGAAGAACGGGTCTGCTCCGGTTTGTTTTGCGAGCTCCGCTATACGCGAACGCAGAAACAAGTCCGAAGTGGCCGCAACAACTCGCAAGGCGCAACGCTCTCGTCTTTCGATAAGAGTGTTATAGAACCATTTTCTCTGGTGGAGGCTGCAATCGCCATGTCAGGAAGCCTCTCGTTCGCCGGGCGTGACATTGTCTCAATCCGCGATCTTTCTCGAAGGGACATCGATCACGTCTTGGACATGGCGGAAGTGATGGAGCCGCTCCTGAAGAAGGGGTCCGACATGCTTCACGGCAAAATAATGGCTACACTGTTCTTCGAGGCGAGCACTCGGACTAGGCTGAGTTTCGAGTCGGCCATGACCCGGCTGGGCGGGACCGCTCTCGGATTCGCAGAGACCAAAGGAACATCGGTCGAGAAGGGGGAGAACCTGGCGGATACTGTTCGGGTGACCGAAAAATACGCGGATATTCTAGTGATCAGGCATCCGCTCGAAGGAGCGGCACGCATGGCTGCAGAATTCGCGTCTGTCCCGGTCATCAATGCAGGGTCAGGGGCTGAAGAACATCCGACGCAGGCGCTCCTGGACCTCTACACGATTAGAAAGGAGCTTGGAAAGATTGACGGGTTAACCATCGGACTCGTCGGCGATCTAAGATATGGTCGTACTGTCCATTCGTTAGCCTACGCGCTATCGCTTTACAAGGTGAAGCTTGTCCTGATTTCTCCAGACATTCTCCAGATGCGGAAAGAAGTCGAGGAAGAGGTTTCGAAGAAAATCGAGGTAACTGAAACACCATCCCTGAAAGACCACGTGCGAGAATTGGATGTAGTCTACATGACACGGGTCCAGAAAGAGCGATTCGCGGATCTGCAAGAGTACGAGAAAGTCAAAGGCTCCTATCGCCTTGTCGGAGAGGATCTGAACAAGCTCAAGAAGAACTCGATTGTCATGCACCCGCTACCGCGAGTTGACGAGGTGGACCCGAGCGTCGATTCGTCGCCGCACGCGAAATACTTCCAACAGGTCGGGAACGGCGTCGTGCTAAGAATGGGACTGTTAGGACTCGTCTTCGGAACTCTCTAAGAGTCAGCTGGTCCATTTCGCTGCAATGATTTGTCCTCATCCAAAAGGGGCAATCCTTTGCTCAACGCGTATCGCAACCAATAACCTGTCACCAGCGATGTAACAATTGCTATGAGGACAAGAGCAACAAAGAACGGTTCAGATATCAATCCCGCGCTGAAAGCGACTGTCGCAAGGACTATCCCCGGCCCTCCCCTAGCGTTCAAGCCGATTGCGAGATTGGCACTGGATAACCAGCTCTTTCTGATGAGCTTACCGACTCCGAGCGCGCCTGCGATTTTTAGACTAGAAGATAGAAGGAGGAAACCAGCGAAGATGAAGATATCGAATTGATGGATAAGATCGAGCTCAAGGCCAACTATTGCAAAGTAAGCTGGCGTAAAGAGGGCGAGAGAAATTTTCTTGATGCTTCCGGTTGCCTTGGCGAACATGTCTCGGGGGACAGTTCCGATCGCAATGCCCGCTAGGAAAGCACCGAAAACTATGTTGACGTTGAGTAGGGCCGCTGCGGCGACGAAGAGGAAGAGTAGGAAGAGAGCGAATCTGGAATGAGACAATTCCATTAGGATTCTTCCCTTTGAATCGCTAAGCCACCGTAGTACGCGAGGCACGACGAGCAATCCCGTTAGGAGAAAGACGGCAGTTAGGACGATCACTGTGGCTATCGAATAGGTCGATGGGACTGAAGCTCCTGCGATACCGGTCGCTATTGCGAGTCCTGCGTAGAGGATGCTGTCTTCGACGGTGGCTATTGCTAGAACGATTCTGGCATAGCGGGTGTTCATTATTTTGAGGTCGATGAAAATCTTCGTAATCACAGGTATCGACGTGACTGCTACGGCGATGCCGATGATCAGGGATAGTGAGACCGGATTGCTGTTCGGACCAGAGTAAGAACTGAAGTTGTACACTCTTGAGATTCCAAGTCCGATCAAAAAGGGAAGTATCGTTGCTCCAAGCAGGAACGCTGTTGCGGTTCGCTTGTCTTCTTTGCTGAATGTCCCATGGATCTCGACTCCCGAGACGAACATAAGCAGAAGCAATCCAAACTCAGAGATCAGGAAGAGAAGTTGGCCTTCTGACGGATAGGCTGAAAACACCCAGTTCTCAGTGGCAGGAAAGAGATAACCGAAGACTGTTGGACCGAGTACGAGTCCTCCGAAGATCTCTCCGATGACGCGTGGGAGTTTGATCTTATCGAAGAGAAAGGCAAAGACATGGGCTGCAAAAAGCAGAAGGACAAGCGCGACGAAGAACCGGGCCAGTTCAAGATTGCTCAGAGTTATTGTTTGGGCGAGAGTCAGGGCTCGGGCCTTCGCTTACGAAAAATCGTACGCAATAACGTGGTCTAGGTCTCGCTTCCGCGCATCTGATATCAGGTCCACAGAGACCATGTTTCCACCCAGCTTCGCCAAGACTGTCAAATGCTCGAATCCGCAATTCTCGCATCTCGCCCGGACCCCTACGCTTGTGTTGTAACATCGTCTACACCTTGAGTAGAACGAGGAGAAAGTGAAGTATCGGACCCCGGCTTCTGCGAGCTGTTTTGAAGCTTTGATTAGAGATGCCCTGTCGACCTTGGGTCCCCTCAAGAGTGGGAGTAGCGAGCCTCCGTCGAAGATTCTCTGGACTTCTCCTTCAATCGAAGCCCGAGTTGCTATTGGGACTTTCTGGGTCAGTGGAATTACGGGCACATCATTGTAGTAGGGATATTTCTTGGACCCTTGGTAGACCACGGTTGAGAACCCGTACTTCTCGGCATCTATCGAGGCAAGCCTCGCTGCAGCCTCGGGAGAGGCATGGATTCCAACTCTTACTCTGACGTTACGTGCGTCAGCGTCTACTACCGCTCGCCGCGCAGCCTCAACGATCTTTCCGGAAAAGGAAACGCCGGATTTCTCCCAGATGTCACCCTGAGTGTGATACTTGACTGCTTCTGCAAGTCCTAGGAGACCTATCTCTCCGTGGGCTCTTTGGGAGTCGTAGTAGTTTCCTCCATTTGCTTGCCATGAAAGGAGGGGCAAGACTCCTTCAGACACTCTATCGTTGACAGCTTGCTGCTTAAGCTGCAGAGCCTTTACTGCTTCCAAGGTTCCGGCCTCGACCGCTTGTAGCAGTCTCTCGTCTTTTCCAGAGGCTTCGTAGGCAGTTCTGGGCAGGTTAAGTTGTATGGTCCCGACGACTGCGCCGGCGCCCTTGGTCCCGTCCTTGTCCTCGGTAAGAATCGGTCCTTCGGACGATATCGAATAGTTGCGTTCGGACGGTTGGATAAGAAAGTTAGGAACAGAATACTTAGCTGAACTCTCGAACGCCAAGCTGAGAAGCTCGTCGGTGGTTTCCATCTTCACGTCACGGGTCCGTACAATTATTGATGGGTTGAGGATAGGCTGTTGACGGCCAATCTCTAGGCAGGAATCGATAATTGTTGTGAAAATCTCCTCGGCTTCTCTCGAAAAGTCTGCATAGACTCCTTTATCCTTTCCACCTGGACCTATTGCCCGGCGACTCTCAAGATGAACCGGGATGCGGTGATCGAGCCCTATCGAAACTCGGGCTGGTGTTGTGTTGGAGAAGCCGTCCCAGTTGAGGTCATACATGAACCGACTGATTGCTTCTTGGACCCGCTGCCGCGGAAGTCCCCTGATGAACGGTGACAGGGTGATGTTGAGATGGTCGAAGACCTGCTCGCTAGAGACTTCACGTTCGGCCGTTCGAATGATCTTTAGCATTGATTCGAGAGCGTCTTCGAGTGACGAGGGAGGACTATTGGAAGGAGTCCCATGATGGAGGAGGAGGCTCGCCTCATGGAAGAGTATGCTAGGCTTCAGAAACCATGAAGATGCATTTTCAAGGTGCAGTTGTCCCGAGAGATGAGCGTCCACCGTGGCTCTTGGGAGACTGTTCATCAAGACGTACTCTTCGGTGACCTTCTGTCCTGCGGATTCTTGGACCCAGCTAGCATCGAGGTGTTTCTGTCCCGCCTCGTGTAGGAGGACGGTCACGTCGTTAACGGGCAACCCCAGCCGGGTAAGTTTATGGCGATACTCCTCTAGCTTTCTTTCGATTAGAATAATGTTGACCAGTTCTCGGACTAGTGGGCCGCTTAGGTAGATGATTCCGAATTTGAGGAGTCTGTCTTCTGCTTCTGCAGCGACCTCATCTGCGAGGGTTTGGGGCATTCCCGCCTCTGTTACGAGGGACCGGGCGACTCTGGTGCGGTCGAACTCTTCGATAGTCATGCGGGAAGTACGGACGAACATCCGCCCACGTTTTACTGCAATGTACTCCTCTAGGTCACGGGAGAACTCGACAAGTATCTTCCCAAGGTCAGTGATGCTGTACTTTTTCGTGCCTTTTTCGATCGAAATCAGGCCCGCCTTCCCTAGCGTCTTGAGATGGTAGACAAATTTGCCCGCGTCCCGTACGGGATCGAGCTTAACCTCGTACATCATTTCGGTGTAAGGGAGCGGACCCTTCGAGACGAGCAACTTTAGAACATGCAGTCGCACTGGCGCGGAAGCAGCGTCGAGAACGTCCGAGGTAAAGCGCTCATAGGATCGCTGCAAGAAGGGGTCCTTCGTCCCAGCGGACGACCCCTGTTTAAAAAAGTAGTGTGAAACTATTCAACGATTTTCAGGTTCTTCAATGGGACCCAGCCTGTTTCGTTGGTCATGTTGGTGACCCAGGCCCATCCGCTTTCGACTTTCTCTATTCTGACTATCTCGCCCTCCATCACGGTCACTTCGCTTGCTTCGTAGTTCTGTTGAGCGACTGCACTGTCAGCGACTATCTTGATACGGTTCTCCGGGACCCAGCCTTGCTTCCCACTCTGGCTTTCGCAGAAAACCCATCCAGGCCATACCTCATCGATTCGCTTTACTATCTTTAGCTCGTCCCCGGCTTTCATGATCAATGGATCAGGATACTGCTTGTCGTAACTGACGGCTACTAGCGCCATCGTCCCAGAATCGGCCTGCAAGGGAATCATGAGGGATGTGGGTCCAGAGCTATTAAACTGAGATGGTTGTGAAGGGTCTGACTCGCGCCACGGGACCACTGTGGTGTTGTCCCTTCTACAGCTGGATGGACAGTTGGGGCAGTGTCTGATAGTTTGGCTCGATCTCTGTCTTGGTCCATTTGGGAATTAGGTTGTCTACTGTCTTCAAGTATTCCCTGCTGTCGTAGCTCCATCCTTTCTCGTCATTGTATTCTTTGTGGGAGAATGTTTGCGATTCGATGGTCATCGGATCGATGACGAGATACGAGTAGTTGGTGAGAACTCCCTTCGATACGAGAAGTGATAGGAAAGCGAAGAGGTTGCTGACTTCGACTTGGGGCAGGTATATCCTCACTGTCATCGAATTGAGTCCTGTTATTCGAGAATAGCTCTGGACGATCGGAAGATCAGGCAGTGCACTCTCGACAGCTCGCATTGAACCTTCGCTCTTGAAATCTAGCCGTGCATCTATGAGTTTGGAAATCTGTGGAGCAAAGGGCAACAGGTCGATCACGTATTCCTGTACGAGGCCGCGTGCGACTAGTTTGTCGAACCGATACTTTGTTGCGGGTAGGGTAAGTCCGAGAAGCTTGGACAAATCCGCGAGGGTCGTTCTTGCGTCCTTGGCAAGTTCCCTTAGGATTACAAGGTCTCGCTTGTCGAATGAGTCTGTCTGCGTTGACTGTCTAGTTGATTCCGTCTTGGCCCGGGTTGTTGTTAGCTTGTCGAGCCATCCTCTCCAGTCGAACTTCCACGAATGGTCTTTCGGCTTGAAATAGTCAAAGTTCGTCAGTGGAAAACCAGCATCGCCTAGCCAGTAGACCCGGTACTTTTTGACAACTCCACGTTCGACGAGCTGCTCAAGATACAATTCGAAATCATGCCGATTAGGAGTAGGCACAGCATGTTGCGAATAGTATCCGTTAGTATCCCCTAGACAGCGGGCTATCTTCAACCAGAAGCCGGGAACCTTAAGCGCCTCCCGTGCAAAAACCTCTTTGCCAGGATGAGGAGTTGCCAGAACGACTGCGCGGCTCAATCCCATCTTGGAATAATTTGGATAAACCCACGTCTTTAGAACTCCCTGGCTCTCAAGTTTCGTCACTCGGTTGTAGACAGTAGTGTAGGGTAACTTGGCCTTCCGTGCGATCTCCAGCAGGTTTCTTGGACCGTGCTGTTTCATGGTTCTCAAGATCGTCACGTTTTCATCGTCTAGGAGGGAGACTATTCTGTGGACACTGTCAAAGTAGTCGTCTGCACTGATCGTGCTCAAGGGAAGTTCTGAAGGAGGAGGCGCAAGGACTGTGCTTTTCAAGCTTATCAGATCTAGTCACGTTGGAAAGAGCTGACTGGGATGCAATAATCTATCGCGCTTCGCGTTTCAGAGTTAACAGAATGAGCAAAAGATCGAGACCATCGCGTCACTCGACGTGCACGATAGCTTGAGGCGAGCATGGTGTGAGTTCCACTAGGCCACTCAGCCAAGAAGCAACACCGAGTAGGATCGGCAAATCTCCGATCTCAGACCCTAGGTGTCCACAAATTCCCTTTTTCTCGGATTCAATTCTTATTCTTTGCCAGATCGGTGCCTCTGTCAAGGGGATAACCATAAAACGGCTATTCAGGCTACCTTTAGAAGTCTAGAGCTACCATGGGAAAAGTAATGGTCTCTTTGACAGACGAAGCCGAGGATCTCGTAAGGACTGAAGTAGACAAACTCTACTATGGAAGGACCGGAGGATTCAGCATTTTCTTCGAGAAGCTGATCCGCCAATACTTCAGCGTAAACATAAAAGACCAGGCCGGAAAAAAACTAAGATAGTTAGCTCGAATCCGAGCAATCAATATTGTCTCGAACATGGGTAGTTCGAGAACTAGTCGCAAGAGATGTCGCAGAAGTCCTTGCAAAGGGCATTGAATGGTTTATTTGTGCAACCCGAATCCATCGCCGTTCTGTAGGGGCGGTGGTCCAGACCACCCTTAGTGGGGACAGCTTGGTCTAAGATACCTGGCTCGGGCCCAGGTGATCGTGGGTTCAAATCCCACCCGCCCCACTCTTAGAAACCCCGCCTGTTCCTGAAAGAACGTCAAAGCACTCCGGTCAAATCCAACTTCGCTCTCGTTTCATCAGGCTCTGCGGCTCTGCGCGTCCTGAGAATCTTGAATTCTGCACGAGCCGAGGTCTGATCATATTACATGCTCCTATCACGGGTCGTAACACAATCTTCATCCTCACTGTTTTCCTCTTTTCATTTTGTTAAGCCGATTCAGGCTGGCTGGCGAACAATTCGCGAAACCGATCAACGATAGCACTGTTTGTTCTATTGATCGTTGGAGCACTGCTCATATTCGGAAACCTTCCAATTGCCAGAGCTGTTGAAAACTTCAGTCTCACGACTAGTCCAGGGCGAACACAGGAAGGAGATCCCGCCGGGATCAGCTTAACTCTGAGCGTAACCAACGCCATGTATAGCCCCCCGACGACCTATGTTTTTACTTGGACCGTAATTGACCCTTCCGGAACATCTAAGACCTTTACACAGAGTCAGCTGTCTACCCAGTCCTCGTGGTTACTAACAGCAAACTACCCGACTAATTTTGCAGGTTCTTTGAATCTAGTCGGGACTTACAGGGTCAGTGTAGCAGAGACGCTTCCGTCGGTAAATTCCGCAATTCCTCCAAGCCAGTTCCAGATCGGGCTTACCGATAGTCCTACTTACCAACGAACCTATTCAGTATCGATCATAGGTACCGGATACTCCCCGGCAGAGAACGTGACAGTTGACCTGAACAGAGGACCAAACATCGTCTCGGGGTTTCCGACATCGACACTGGCCGACGCTAGTGGGAGAGTCTCCTTGACATGGCCGTCCCCGCCAGCAATCAGTTTAGGCAACTATACGGTAGCGTTGTCCGGGAGTACAGTAAAGACACCTGTCGATTCTCAATGGTTCGTCCTCTATCCAACAAATGTCACGATTGTAAGCTCGTGGACGAGTAGCAGAATATCGCAGAGAACACAAACAGTCGAGTTCCGGTTCAACGCAACATATCTCAGTGGAATACATGTCACTTCGGGAACTAGCACTCTGAACGTTGTGGAGCCCGACGGTCTGACTTCGCATTCCGTTATGGCCTCCTACAATCCGGCCCTCGCAACATTCAGAGCCTATTACACAACATCTCTCGCAAGTGCGATCGGACCCTGGACATGGAAAATTCCCACGGACAGTTTTGACGATGGTTTCAGGAATGGAGGTCCACTGACCTCTTCCTCTGACGGCTTCAATATTCAATCTGCAGCGCTCAACGTAAACGTCCTTTCGTATGGCTCGACCTTTTCTTCCGGAACGACTATCCCCATCTACGCTATGGTTATAATGCCTAGCAGCGCAAACTTCACTCAAGGAACAGTCACTGCGACAATGTCCTCATCGGGTCAGCGCGTTGGCACTCCCATGAGTCTTGTCTATGACGCGTCTTCGGGACGATGGTCCGGGAGCTACAAAGTCAGCGCAAATGACCCATCAGGCACCTGGGTCGTTGCGGTCACCGCCACCGATATCTACGGAAACTCTGGCCAAAGTGTTGCCTCGCTCAACGTAAACACTCCTGGACCCTCCCAACCCGCCTGGTACGCGACTTGGAGCTTCCTATTGGTTGTACTGGTCGCCGTGGGGATAGGTGTCGGAATACTAATCTTGAGACGGAAAGAGGTCATTCACCGAGAGGTCAAGCTTGACGTTACGGCCATCAAACATCAGGCTGACCAGGTGAAGAGTGACGATTTCTTGCAGTCGATCCAAGCTCAGCTGAAGAAGCGGGCAGAACGACTAGCTGCAGAACATGATGCGGCAGAGAAGGAGAAGCATGACTAGAAGCATAGCCATACACTCCTACAAAGGAGGTACTGGAAAGAGCACGATAACCGCCAACGTAGCCGTCGCCTTGGCCCTGAAGGGCCGCAGAGTGGGAGTAATGGACATGGATCTGGAAGGCCCCGGCCTACACGTTTTCTTTGACATTGACCCGAGCGATTTGAGGTTCACCCTTAATGATGTCCTAGCCGGTGTGGCTCCTCCCGAGGCTGCATGCGTCCGAATGAGCGAAAAGATGAACCTGAACGGTGGAGAACTCTACTACAGTCCCGCAAGCGTCCGCTTGTCAGAAATAATGAGAACCCTCAAGACCGGCTACGAAGTGGACATGTTTGAAAATGCGATAAAGCGTCTCCAAGAAAAGTTCGGCCTTCATTATCTGTTGATAGACACGCATCCTGGAATAATGCATGACACGCTTCTTGCTTTGGGCGTCTGCGACCATCAGATCATCGTCTCTAGAGTTGATCAGCAGGACATATTCGGAACAGGTGTTCTCCTCGAGGTGTCCAGCTCGTTCGAGAAGCCGGTCCATCTTGTTCTGAACATGATTCCTCCCGGAGTGAAAGAATCGGAAGTATCAAAGTTTGCAAGGGTAGTGGGAGCCCACTTCACGGTCGAGATGGCAGGATGGCTACCGTGGTCGGAAGAGGTTATCGGTTCCCTAAGCAGGTCCGTTCTGACACTGAAGCAGCCGAAACGTGGGATGTCCTTAAGGTTCCGCGCGCTAGCGGAGACCGTTGAAGGCTTCGCATAAGGCTACTTGAAGATCCACCCCGTTTCCTTGGACCAGAAAAGTAGATCAAGATCTGCCATCGGGATACGAATCTCTCCGGAAAACCGTCGCAGTTTCTCCTCAATCTCCAGGTAGCGTTTCTTCGTCAAGGAGATTGGTATTTCTGGAATGATTTGGAGACTTGCCAGGTTGCGCAAGATGTGTCGGTCCAAGATTGCGAACTCTTCTCCGAGTCCTATGTTTCGGAGGAAGTGGCTGGCTTCCTTGTAGCCTAGTCCCTTGACGTTTTCGACTAGCCATTCGCGGAGTTCGAACGGATTGTAGAAGCTCTCGATCTTCGCTTTCAACAGAAGACTTCCATCCTTGGTGAACATGTCCCTGGCCTCTACGATGTACCGAGCCTTGCTCTCTCCAAACCTGACCTGGTTGAGATATGGTCCTAGATCGGCTGGCTTGCCTTTCAAGAGAAGTTTTTCTTGTTTTAGCCTCGAGACTGCAGCCCAGCATACCTTGGCAGATGATTGAGGAGTTAGGAGACAGAATGCAAGTTCGCCAAAGATGTCGTCATCGCTCCATTGCATTACTTGTTTGAATTCTGACAGCCGCTTCCCAATCGCATCTTTCCTCTCTTGATACAAAGATTGGAGTGTCTGAATCTGATCCTCAGAACCTCCGACGGTCATCTGTGCGCTAGAACTGTTTGAGGACATCTGTCTTTTCCATTATTCTTGAGCAGTAGAAGCATCTTAGTCTCAGAGGGTCTTGCCGCTCAACCATGAAAGTTGGCTCTACTGGTTCTCCCGCGTTCGAGACACATGCAGGATTGGCGCATCTAACGATACCCCGTATTGAACCCGGGAGCTTGACGCGTGTTTTTTCGGCTACCTCATAGTCCCGGATAATGTTGATTGTTGCGCCTGGCGCGATGAGGGCTATCTTGTCAACCTCGCCCGGCTTCAGCTCCCTATTTTCAACCTTGACAATGTCCTTCTTACTATCCGTCTTTGACGGCACGTTCATTGCCACACTGACAATGTCCCCCTCTCCTCCACCGATTCTGAGAATTTTTAGAACGTCGAGGGCATGTCCGGCTGAGATATGATCGATGACGGTGCCGTTGCGGATCTTTTTGACATAGAGATCTTTGACACCGGCCATCTTTGACAAGGGCTTGAATGATGATCAGGGGCCTACATTCTTAATTCCTTCTCCTACCGACGACAGCATCGTCCCGATCTGAACAGTCGTTCGCGTGTGATTGGAACCGTCGTCGTTCACCCTAATGGTCGAATGATAGGCCCATACCCCTCCTTTTCCTCTGGAAACCTCACATTCGTTGCATCCGTAACTTCTAACGACTTTCGTGAAGTATTCGGTCGGTTGTGGTGTATAGGACGAGCTAAATCAGAAATCCTCGCTCAAGACCATCAGGAGTATTTCATACAAAGAACCAACTCAATCCCACTTTCCAAGTAATACGGACTGCATTGGAAACGCAGGGGTGGGCGGGATGGTTTTAGTGGGTCCAGTCGAAATGGTTGTACGAGAACCCTTAATTCCACTGGAACCATAATTCGAGAAATTGTTCTCTGAGGATTGTCTCGGCATGTCACAGCAAGGTTTGGATCTTATCTTCGAACAAGTCCTCTCTGGCGGTCAGATCTTCAGGGACAGAAATCTTCTCAGACACGACTACATGCCAGCGAGCCTCCCTCACCGTGAGGAACAGATCAAAAGGCTTGGATCCGTCCTAGCACCGGCTCTCTCCAAAGAGCGAGTGTCCAACCTTTTCGCTTACGGAAAGACGGGAACTGGCAAGACGATCGTTGCCAAGTTTGTCTTGGACAGGTTGCAGAAGAAGGCGAGGGACCATGGCAGGGCCGTTGATACGAGCTACGTGAACTGTCGGCTAGCAGGGACGAACTATCGAGTCATCGCCGATCTCTGCCGCGGACTAGGCCAGGACGTACCGTTCACTGGATTGGCAGTCGGAGAGCTGTTTGACCGGTTGCGGGAAGCTCTGCAGTCGCGCGGCTCCGCATTCCTAGTAGTCTTGGACGAGATCGACGCCCTGGTTAAGAGGAGCGAGGATGACAGTCTTCTCTACGAACTTACTCGGATTAACGAGAAACTGGAAGGAGGCTGGATCGGCGTGATCGGAATTTCAAACGATCTTCATTTCAAGGATTTTTTGGATCCTCGCGTCCTGAGCTCTCTGGGAGAGGAGGAGCTGATCTTCAAACCGTACACATCGGAAGAGTTGTACGACATTTTGAAGGGTCGCGCGGAGCAGGCATTCCAGCCAGAAGTATTGGATGATGGTGCGCTACGCCTCTGCGCTGCCTTAGCAGCTGGAGAACACGGCGACGCAAGGAGAGCACTGGATCTTCTCAGAGTCGCAGGCGAGATAGGCGAACGATCGAGAGAGAAGAACGTTCTGGAATCCCACGTGCGCATGGCGCAGCAGAAAGTGGAACATGACAGAGTGACAGAAGTCTTGTCCTCTCTGCCGCTTCATTCTAGAATTCTCCTGATCTCTGTGATGAACTTGGAGAGTTCTCGGAAGGAGAGTTCTGTAACGGGTGATGTATACGAAGTCTATCGAGAGTTGTGCGGGGCTGCCGCGATGGAACCGTTGACACAGAGAAGGATTAGTGGTCTCTTGAACGAGCTGGACATTATGGGAATCATCAACGCCCGAGTCGTGAGTTTTGGACGGTATGGTCGGACGAAAAAGATACGTCTCGGGGTTGAACCTCGCGTGGTGAACTCGGCTTTTGGAGCCGATGAGCTTGTGAAGGGGCTATTGGGGCATATGCCGCGTGGTCTCTCCCAACATCACGTTCACTAGTTGCATTGGAATCGAGGACGGGCCCTTTCTTCCGAGAAGACTGGGCGGGACCAGAGCGCCGTTAATGATTGTCAAGCTCAAGGGTCCCCACATGACCCGTGCCAGGGCCGGCTGGATCATGGTGGATGGTATGGACGGGACCGATTCGGCATTGGAGTTGTTATCCTCCTCCCGATCAATCACGAGTTGTCCAATTCTTCTGGGAGGAGTCACGTTTGGCGGCTTCAACTTGATTGATCCTCGACGGCTTCAGAAGAGGTTCAAGACCCCAACAATTGTCGTGGTAGGGTTTAGGCCGGATAACAGGGCTGTGAAACGTGCCCTTGTGAAACACTTTCCGGACTGGAAGAAGAGATGGGGAGTGATACGCGCGCTCGGTCCGTTACGGAGTGTCCGGACTATGGCGAGCGAGAATCCGATTTTCTACGAAGCGTTTGGCTGTTCGAGTGGTGTTGCTAGGAAGATCCTGACAAGTTGGGCGTTCGTGTCGAGGGTTCCAGAACCGTTGAGGGTGGCAGGGCTAATTGCTAGAGGATTGTTTCCTGCGCAACCTCTCGGCTGAGCGCGTTGGTTACATGACATTTTAGTCGTTCTCGGATGGTGGTGTGGACGATCCGCGGAAGTCTTCCGTGGATTGTCGGGAGGGAGTTGGAGAGTGTTGGGTAGAGAGACTGGGAAAGAGAACAAGCTGAATGATTACTTCCGGAGACGATGCGTCAACTATGAGCGTTTTCTCTGTGACCGGGTCTGGGAGTGTGCTTTGTGTGCCAAGCAGGCTGGAAAGGTGGAGCTGGTTGAGATTTCTCTGCCGACTAAGGTTGAGACTTTAAGGCGGAGGTGAAACATTGGAGACTTTGAGAGAAGAGCAAGTTCTAGCGCTCGAGGAGGATCTGTTGGAGAGACTTGTCGAGCGGCTTACGCCATTAGTCCAGCGGGCGGCGGCGGACGCAGCGAAGACTGCTATGCACCAGCTACGACTAGATTTGTTGACACACATCAGTAGGCACGAGGCCACCATTCGGCGTTTGAAAAAGTCCGAACTGGCGCTGAACCACGTTCCAAATACACGTTAGTGTTAGGGATTGGTCGTGGTCCGGGAAACAGTTGTTTGGTTCGAGTAGGGCTCGGCTGTCCAGTGAGAACTGGGAGTGGCCTCGGAGCTGCTTCGCAAGACCCTCGTGTCCGGAGGCTAGGTTTCATACTTGTTTACAGACTGTTTTTCAACCGAAGTCCAGGTGGCGGCTCGGACCCAGTTTTTGAATGCTGATTCTAGAAGCAAGTATCGGATACCGAACTCAGGGTTTGCCACTGAATGACGTGCGGGTCAGTTGGTCCTGATGGGAAGGTCATCCGTGACAGTTGTGGCAGAGGGGAGTCTTGTTGATGACTCCCTTGGTAGTTACGCATTCGGTGCAGAGATGCTTCCCGCACGAATTGCATAGACGCATGTGTTCTTCACATACGACCGCTCCACAGTCCTCGCAGACAGCTTTCGTTGGGCTTTCGCAAAGAGCGCATTTCCGGGTCTCGTCCCAGATCATCTTCCCCGTGGCGCCCTGTAGGATCTTCCGATAAGCTCTGTTTCCAGCCTGGAGTTCAACCGTAACTATTGGAATGTGAAGAAGTCGAATGCTGGAGATGGTGACATCATCAGGATGAGCGTTCGACTCTTGCAGCAGGATGTTGGCTACCTTAGCTCTAATCGATTCCTCACCGGCAGAAGCGGGTGCAACGGTTACGCTGTTCTTCATCTGTAGCTCCTGAGGTAGCTTAGGCATTGAACCCATTGAGGGCTCAATCTCTAAGCAGTCGAGGAATAATCCGGATCCGGGTAGGTTCTTTAGTTGGCCTTCAAAGAGTCCAGCATCGCATTCTCGACCGTCGACTCCGTCGAAAACGATTATCCCTCGTGCGATTTTCTTCTTGCTGTGTGCAAGAACGAAGTCGGCGAAGAAGTACGGTCGGAACTCGAGCTTTGGCATGGAAGCAAGACGGAGTGCCTTCCCATTCTCAAGACCATGCGCAAGAATCTGAGACGCAACCGCCCGAGAGACAGGTAGGGTCCCTGGGACCTTATCACGTTCGGGAGGTTTGATCTTCTCGACCCGTTCTTTGAGTCTAGCGATGTCCCATAGCTCGACTCCGTACTTTCTCGCCATGAACTCGGCGTCTCCCGTGAAACCCTTGGGTGAGACATAGATTCCGCTTGGCAGTCCTCCGTTCTTCAGTCTCATAGCGAAGCCCTCTACCTCGCGACCGTTCACTTGGCGGTCACCTTCCCAACATTCAAAAGCGATTTTCTGGGTCTTTTTCCCCGCTTTCTTGGAAGCGACTATGTCCACAACACGGGAATTCGACTGGTCCGCCTGAACGTTTTTCTCTACTTCGAAGCCTTCGATACGACAGACGTCGCAGACCATGTCGACTACAAAATTGTTAGAGTCTCGACTAGTCTGAGCGGCCATAACCTCTCCGCACGGCCCCAAAATCGAATTTCGAGAGACATCGAATAAGGCTACTGTAACCGGACGAGTTCATCAGCGGCTCGAATATTGTGGAACGAAACTACAGGAGGGTTATGAGCGAGCTACTGGTGGAGGTGCGAATAAAGCACTTAGCATTGGATACAATACTGTATCCGCTGAGCCCTTGACTCGATCCGACACATGGCAAGAGGGAACCCGACAATCCGTAAAGGACGTTCTCAAAGACCCAATCATATCGAAGCTACTCAGCCGAAGCGGTCTGACCAAGGCCCAGTTTGAAACACTGTTAGTGGACCAGTTAGGGGATGATATTGCGAACAAGAGACTCAGCCGGGAAGAAATGGCACGCATCATGCGCAAACAAGGAGGAATCAGCCGCGGATCAATGAATAGGACCCTGAGTCAGGCAAGAAAGAATACTTCTAAAGCCATTCACACTATGCTACTGCTAGGGTACGGGGGACTGTTCGAGAGTCCCAGCTTGGCTCCCTTCGTCGAGGCGTCCGAGCAGTTGAAGAGCCAGACTGAAAGATTACTAGACCCGAGAGATGAAGATGACAATACGTACCGAGCGAGCATTGAGACTCTTCTTGAAAACCTTGAGGACGCATTCAGGGCCCTCTACGGAAAAGCACGTGATGCGTGATATGTGATGTCACGTCGACTCTCGTTCAACGTCACACCATGTCACATCACGGCAGACCGCTAATCCTTAGTGTGCGTGCCAATCTGTGTGGGACCTTTGAGGTGATGTCACCGGCTTGACACCAGGCCGCAACGATCTTGTCACGGAATAATCACCCGTGACAGCCAAGTCACAAGTTAGACCGCTGTGTGACAGTTAGTCTTAAATGTCTACGGACTTGCATGTGATATCACGCTCTGAGCGCGTGATGTCACACTCTTGCTTGGTTTCAAGTCGTCCAGCGGTCGTAGTGAGTCTAGTGAGGATTCTGGAAATCGTGATGTTGCCAAGCTATTCTTCGACTCGTTCTCAAAACGCTTGGAAGCTGTAGAGACTGATCTGCGCCGAATGGCTTCAGAGTTTGAGAGACTAAAGCTGTCCACCGAGACGAATCAGATTTCGGACTTGGTTCTTCTTGAGCGGCTACAAAAGGCGGAAGCTTTCATCAGGGAGTCTCTGAATTCGCTCAGGGTCGCAGTGGAGAAGGCTCTCGATATTGACCGGACTTCGTCAAATCGCATTGTCGACGAATTCCAGGGTCGGGAGGTAAAGAGGGTCGAGCTTGTCGCCCCTAAGGAGTTGGAGATTGCCTCGAATGTGCTGTCTCCGACTGGAGAAATTGGCTCTCTTCCATCAATAACCACCCCGACTGAGTTGCAGGTCTTGACGTTGCTAGTTGCGGAGGGTCCTAAGTCAGCGCCAGAGATTGGGCAAGCAGTTGGGCGGTCCCGTGAGCATACTGCTCGGCTGATGAAGAAGTTGTACGAGGAGGGATACATCCGGCGAGACCAGACTCGGATTCCTTTCAGGTACTCAGTCGTAGATAGGATCAAGCAGGCTGTGAAAAAGCCTGAGGTCAGGGATGAAGAGAAAGAACCGATTTCGGTTCCTCAACCCTGACCGCGTAACTAACCGCGCGTCCGTTCGTTGTTCGGTCGAGAATTCCTCGGTCAGCCAGTCTTGTAAGATAAGTTGAGACTGTGCTTATCGGAATCTTCTCGGAGAAGGATATCTCGAAGGCTTTCTTTGCCTCCAATGCGGTGAAGCTCTTGTCTTTCAGAGAGGAGATTATCGTGCTTGCAAGTCTGTCAAACTTGTGCGGAGACACACTAAGGGCCGAGGCGGTTCCGCGAGGGGTCCCTGCCATTATCTCGACTAGGTCTAGGAGCTTGCCAACCTTTTCACGAGTGATCTGGCCGTCAACGGTGATGGCATGTCTTACGCCTTGGTCATCGTAGAATTCGAGCTTGAAACGGCGCGGCTTCACAACAGAATACTCCGGGAGGAGTTTCACACTTTACTCTTCACATGTAGAAAAGAGCTTCCCTTATGCGAGTCACAATCCCAGTGAAAGCATTCCTAGTACGTTCTCGGCGTTTTCCAGTTGTTCCAGTGGAAACAGAGGGGTTCTAGGGCTTGTTCACTGGTAGTGAAGCCGATACGGTCGCATTCTAGGAGGGTGGAGCTTGGCCAGTTCCGCCAACTGTTTGAGGAGTCTTGGGCAGGTCCGTTTGAGGTGCTGTCGGCTGGGGTGGAACGGAGAGTAGGGCCTTCTCTCTCTTTCTCTGGGCACGGCGATGGAACAATCTGTATGTCTCAATTACGGGCGTGAGAAGTAGCGGGATCAAGAGGAGGTACGAGTAAGGTTGTAGATCGTTGAATGTGGTAGTAAATTGGACCCATGGGCTGCTAAGGGAGGCGACTTGGACAGGGTTTGTGCTTATTGTGTACGTGATCGCTGTTCCGTTTGGAGCTGTCCACTGAAAGCTCACGGACGCAGGCGACAGAACGTATACGCCGCTGCTACCAGTTATTACAGTGTAGCTCATAGTGAGACTGTTGCTTGGGGCCAGTATCGGAGATTGGGCAGTCTGAGTGCCCGACGGTGACGCTACGAGAGTCTGCAAGTACTGTGTTGTCGCCTGAGGGTCCGTAGCTGCCACGTTTCTTACTGTGACATTATCTAGGTTTTGGACGTTGACAAGTACTGCGTGAGTTGCGCCCACGAGCCCTGATGTGGGATTGGTTGTCTTCTGAATCACGACATCGGGGGCGAATGGGTAATTGAATCTGGCTATGAAATCTGGTTGAGAGCTTGAAGTCACATTGAGGTAGTATGTTGAGGTGGAGTTGTTGTAGAACGGGTTCGGAAATAATGAGCTGTATAGGATTGAGCCCGGCTGGAAGCTCATGCTAATGATAGAGGCATTTGCTCCTGGATCCCCGACGATATTGTTCTGGAATCCGAGAAGGGATTTTAGGTCAAGCTGATGGGTCCCGCCCTTGTAATACTGCCGTGGATACTGAATGTGAAGATAGAAACTGAGACCAGTTATCTGTATTCCGTGAATGTTGAGAGGCACGAGGCCTAAGGCTGCAAAATAGTTCATGTTCTGAATGTCGGCCGGGTTGATGAGGCTGGAGAAGCTCTGACCTGGGAGTAGGCTAAACAGTCTTGTCAGTGCGTCAGCGTTTGAGCGTTCTGGGTTTGGCGCATAGATGGTTGCGGTTCCTCCCTGTCCCATCGGGAGAGAGAATATTGTGGTGAATGGTAGGCCGAGTGCCCGGGAAAACTGAGCCTCGATAGCGCTCGACTGAGACCTCGGAGAAACCGCGCTCCCATTGAAGAATGTAACGAGCGCAGGTTGCGAGATAATTTGCAGAAACTGGCCAGGACCCTGGCCCTGCTGTCCGTTTCCAAAAGGCTGTGAGTCATTATTGTTGATGATGAACGCGGCAACATTCGCGCCAGCATAGTTGTTGTCGATGGCAAGACCCAGACTTGAGAGATCGAGATTCGTCATCTCAAGAGACGCGTTCGGAGCACCGAGCATGTTGAGGCCGATGGCGAGCTGTTGTTCGTACTTTCCCGATGGAGAAGCTTGATAGATCGGATGCGATGTTGACGCGGATGGAATTGCAAAGAGTGGGAGAAGCATCAGTAGGAGTATCGCGGTTTTCAGAGTAGGCTGGTTGAGAATCTTATGATCAGCTGTCAGCGCCGGTTTTCTCCGTATGATTAGGAAGACATACTTGGCTAGGTCCACGCTACCTTGCCAAGCAAGACAGGCTGCTCGTCCCGAGATTGTGACTATTGCAAAGACCAGACCTGCGTTCCGGACCAGAGTGAGAGTGACACTCTCAAGAAAGGCCGGGCTTGTGGGCGAGGAGGCTTGAAGAAAGAGTGGCAGAAGGTCACTCGCAACCGGTCCCGTAGCGGCACTGATCAGCGAGAAACCTGCTGGAGGAAGAGGAATCCCGGGTAAGCCGCCGGATGAGACTTTTTGGAAAATGGTGAGCGCGGCAAGTCCCATTGCGCCAAGTGCTGACAGGAAAACTGCTAGTCCTACCATGAATCCTCGTCCGACTTTTCCCCCCGCTATGATTCCTCCTAGAAGCCCTACGGTGACCCACAACGAGAGGATTGGCGGATAGGTCAGGGGGTTGGTGAAGATGAGGTAGACGGCTACGATGAGTGTAGTGAAGTGGACTCCGAGGACTGGTGAGAGCCAGTCGCTAACACTTCTCAAGCCTGTGGGCAGTTGGGTGTAGCCGATGTATAGGACGAGCAGGTATGCTAGTCCCCATCCGATGTAGCGGCCTAGGAAGAGTCCTTCGCTAGGATGCGGTAGAAGATAGATTGTCCGCGGTTCATCGGGTCTCCGCTTAACCAGTATGGTTCCTATTTTCATGTAGAGAAGAATGTAGAGAACACCCGGAATCACTCCGGCTAGAACCAAGCCTAGGATGGCGGCTGAGAGACTGGAGCCTCGCGCCTTCTCATACTGTCTCGAAGCAATCTCTTCCCTAATTCCTGATCCTTTTCCGGCGAGGATAATGCAGCCAATCGTCAATACAAGGAGTGCAATTGGGAAGGGCTGATAGGCTAAGAGTCCTGGGACCCATGCTGGCAGGGTCGCGATGATTATTGTGCTGAATAGGATTCCGAGAGCTCGCGTGAACGAGCTGCATATGAGCGCAACAGCGGCGGCTCGACGGATCTCCTTCGGCGCATCTTTCAACGCTTGATATGGTACGTACTGCGCCACGCCGCGCTCCTCTCGGAAAATGTTCTTTCGGGAGAGGCAAACAAAGGGATTCTGATACCCAAGTTGCGGGATCAGTTGTTCGCAATAGGCAAGTCAAAATATGGGTAGGAGAGTCCCGGTAGGCTACGGTAGGGCTAGTGTCGTCCCAGTTCAGTCCAGGAGAAATCGGCTCTATAATAATTGCCTGGATAGTCCTCTCTTTCGCGATCACCTACCGATATCTTATCGACCTCTTCAGTGGCGTTGGGGGAAGTCTAGAGTTAGAGTTCGTTGTTGCGGGTTTCATCGCAACAGCCACCGCTTTCATTATTCACGAGATGGGCCACAAGTTTGTTGCAGTCGGGCGCGGATATGTCGCTCACTTTCGTCTCTGGACATGGGGGCTCTTGCTTACAATATTCACGGTCGTTGCAACAATGGGAAACTTCCTGTTCGGTGCGCCAGGGGCAGTGTACATTGCCCCTGCTGCCGCGGTAGGCTATGGCTACGGCAATGACTGGTCCAACCGCTCCGCTGGCGAGCAATATGAGAACATGATCATTTCCGCAGCAGGGCCGGGCATCAATCTCGCATTCGCTCTTGCATTTCTTGGCTTATTCATCCTCTTTCCCTCAGGGTTCCTGGGGGTTGTGGGCTTTTTCGGGTTCGAGCTTAACACTGGTTTGGGCTCCTTCAACATGCTGCCTGTCCCGCCGCTAGATGGATCGAAGATTTTCAGGAATAATATTTTGGTGGCCTTGGCGATAGCCCTTCCCCTTTGGGGAATGTTTCTGGGCCTGGCCTTGGGAATATTTCCCTAAGTCATCTGACGCAGAGGGGAGGTTGTGGTAGACTTGTTGATCGAGGAAGTCGGCCTCGGGATTCTGTTCGTTTTGGCTTTTGCAAACGGGGCAAATGATGTCGGAAAAAGCGTTGAGTCCTTAGTCCATCTGAACCAGGGCGGTCGGATAAGCAGGCGGCCTCTATTCTGGGGAGGAATCTTCAGTGGCATGGGAAGTGTTGCCGCAGTCCTGATTTCCGGAAGGTTGATCTCGGTATTTACTCCGCAGAGCATTCTACACGTCTCGTTCGACTCTTCCTTCGTCCTGGCGGTACTAGTGGCGGCCACTTTGTGGGTCTTGGCGGCAACCTTCGCTCGGATCCCAGTCTCCACGACTCATGCAATCCTAGGCGCAATCATCCTCCAGGGAATCTTTCTCTTCGGAGTGTCCAGTCTTGCATGGGATTTCCTCGCCCTACGTGTACTGCTGCCCCTAGCGGGAGGTCCTCTAGTCACCCTCATAGCGGTTTATTTGATTGAACATGTGATCCGGCGTCCCCCAGTCGCCAAACCAGGGAATCCTAGATGGACAAGACTGTCGCATTGGGGGTCCGCTGCAGCAACCGCATTTGCTAGAGGAGTGAATGATGCTCCCAAGATGGCTGTTTTAGGAGGTCTATTTCTAGTCGCGAACTCAGTCGAGGCCACATGGGTCCCTTATTCCATAGTGGCCGTAGCCGTCGTTGTTGGCTCGCTGGTCCTAGGGCATCGCGTCGCCATAACCCTCATGAGACAAGCCGTTCCCCTCGACCATGGTCAGAGATTCAGGGCAGGAATCGCCACGGCAGCCTTGGTGTCCGCTGGAGCATTTTTGGGAGCGCCTCTATCAACCACTCACATGCACGCGGGCGCTACCGCTGGGGCTAGCGGTCTCAAACAGTCGATCCGATCAGCTTTACGTGGGATGGTGCTGCCTTGGCTTGTGACGCTACCCGCAGCAGGATTGCTTGCTGTTCTGATCGCCTTTCTGGGAGCGAGACTCTGATTTTACTAGAACGGGTCTAACCGATCCAGCGAGCGACCTTTTGAATCCGTTCCCAAGACAAGGTCTGTTGCTACTGTGATCGTTGTTATGGTGCCGAGGCTCTTTGCCTTATGATAAGATAGAGAATTGTCGAGCCCCCTGCGACGAAAGAATAGAGCCCGACCCATACACCTGTGACAAGCGTACTTGGGCTCTCAGCGGCTATAGTGCTCCAGCCAAGAGCGACGGCGAGTAATGCAAGCGACGGAAAGATTGCATCGAGAGGTAACAGCACAGTTATTCTGGAAGGGTCTCGTTGGAAAAATGCCCATCCTGTGGCTAAGCATGTCGCGAGAAATAGAGCACCGAAGGTCTGTAGTGTAGGAGTCGCAACTTTCCAGGGCCAGAACTGTTCCTGAGCTACAGAGGGTAGTAGGAGCATCATAGCGCCAAAGATCCCTACCACACTCGTCTGAACGCCAAAGAAGACCCTGCTTGGAGTAACGAAAATTGTTCTACCAGTGTCCATTGGTTGTTTTCGACGCCATTTATTTCTGATTATCAGAATGAAACAGCCGGCTCCAGTTGCAAGGAAATAGCCTGTCCAAATCCAGATTGTTTCAGTACCGCCTACTGTTACTCCTCTAGCAAGTGAGATTACTCCAGTAAGGCCGAGGAATGCGCCTCCGACGAGCACGAGAATTTTTGCCCGCTGCCAGAGTCTCGCTTGTATGGCGGACCAGCAACCGAGAGATATTGCGAGGAATATTGCGCCGAGAAATCTCACTGCCAACTCTTTCACTGGCCAAGGCCAATACGAGACTACGCTCGAGGGAGCAATGTAGAACAGGAGGCCAAGTCCAAGATTGATGATTGACAGTAAAAGCAGAAAGGCCCTATGTGACTGTTTGAGAGTGACCTGGGCTAAACTGGTTGAACTCAAGCTAGGCCCCTATTCATCGTGATGCATTCTCGGAATCCCTTATCCGTCAACTTGGGCGCTATAGGAACCTTGTTCATTGCAGATGTGTCCGACGCTGCCCAATGATACTATGCCGATAGTAGCTCTTATTAAGAGCGACTCGTACGGCGTCTTGATCGCGGTCGAGTGTCTTCGGAAGCGTTGGCGTTGGTTGGCGGCCCCTTGATCCCGGACAAGACGGTTGACGAGATTAGATTGCTATCATTAGTAGCCAAGTCTAACGGGTCCCTGTTATCGCTGCAAGACATAGCCGCACTCACAGATGTCAATCTGACAGAGGAGCAGCTTGAGGCTGGCTGGCCAACAATTCCTGGTCTAGCAGAAACGCACGAGCTGAAGCATGGGTTCATGATTGAACGAGAATGCGGCAATAGCACTAGCGATCCGACCGTCCTGCAGAGGGAGATGGAGAAACGAGCGAGAGGAGAGAAGTATGCCAACTTCGCGAGGACGTTCGCTTCCTACTGTATTGGCCGCGAGACGAAGATGATCGCCGTCAGCGGGTCAACTTCTTACCATGCAGTGTCAGAAACTGACGACTTGGACTTTTTTTGCGTAACAAACCCTGAATCTCTCTGGATATTTCTAACTAGGTCTCTGCTGTTCTCACGGGTTTTCCGACTCGCAAGAAGAGACAAGCCGAGAATGTGTTTCAGCTATGCGGTCGACCAAGAGTTCGCGGAGAAAGAGTTCGCATCCTCAAATAATCCTCTGTTCGCCAGAGATGCTCTTGCCGCAATAGTGATTCACGGAGTAGAGACGTACAAAGGACTCCTAAAGAGAAGTTCTTGGATCGCCAACTACTTTCCTCGACTCTACCAAGGCCGCACCGGGTCAACTGATGCGGGAGATGTTCTTGACTCGCGCTCAAACCCATCTCCGGGCCAGAAGTTTCTGAACCTTCTTCTCTGTTGCCTGGTCGGCAGCTACATAAGAACGAAGTCCACAATGTTGAATCGAAAATTCAGAAAGCAGAGCAAGTCATCCTCTCGCTTCCTGGTAAGGATCGGCTCCGACCATTGCATTTTCGAATCTGCTCGCTATTCCCATCTTAGAACCATGTACAACAAGCTCGACGAGAAGCCATCGACGACGGACGGTGGCAATCAGGTTTCGGGAGCAGATCATCGCTAGTGCTCGAGCCTCAAACAGTTACAGTAAGCAAGTCTCGGCAGACACTGAAACTGATTACAAGCGGTCGGCTCACCGGTCTGCCCCACATAGCGGAGCTCCGTTACACCTTCATTGAAGGGTCCTTTTTCGTTATCGCGGGTAATGCCGGAAGCGACTGGGCGCTCAATATTCTAGCGTCGAGCGGTGGTAAGGTGAGCATCGGAGAAATCGCTTACCGGGTCACGGCAAGCTCCGAGACCAGGACTGAAAGGGAAAAGGTGCTTGAGAGCTTTCGGAGAAAATACGGACCCGCCATTGTGAATCAATGGTACCGAAACGCGCAGATGTGCATTCGGCTCGAACCACTTGGACCACCAACCAAAAGAGGAGCTATCAAGGGTGAGTTACAAGCCTCCACTAATTTCTCCGAATGGAGACGCAAGGGAACCGACTACTACCAGTCTGTTGCAGAAGCCTTCGATTCTGCTTCAGAAGAATATGACTATACAATCAGCCACAACTACATCAATGCATGGATACGCGAGCGTTCCATCAACGAACTCATCAGTCTAACCAGACCGAGCGATGTGCTTCTAGAAATCGGTTGCGGCACAGGCACAGAGGCAATACAGATCTCCAAGCGGGTTGCTGGAATAATAGCGACAGACATCTCAGAAAAAATGCTTTACATCCTTGAGCGAAAAATATTCGCCAAGAAATATGGCGAGAAGATCACCGTCATTAGAGCCAGAGCCGCGGGGATATCTGCCGTTCAACCCTTTCTGCCCAACGGCAAGGTCCGGGTCGCTTACTCATTCAACGGCGCCTTGAACTGCGAACCAGAGCTCTACAGAGTACCAGGGCAGCTCTCACAGATCATTGACGAAAAGGGCTACTTTGTATGCTCAATACGTAACACACTCTGTCTCCCGGAGACCATGTCCCACTCGATGGCTCTACAATTCGACAAGCTGGCGGTTCGTAAGAACCAGCCGACGATGGTCTCGGTCGGAGGAATGGACATTCCTTCATACTACTATTCGCCCACAGTTTTCACTCGGTTTTTCCAGCCATATTTTCATGTGCGGAGGATTATCGGGCTTCCGGCTTTTCTGCCTCCAGCATATCTCAACGAGTACTATCTCAAGACCGGAGTCTTCAGACCATTTCTGGAGAAGGTAGAGCGCACTCTCGCAGGATGGTTTCCGTTTAACAGACTTGGCGACCAGACACTCTTCGTGTTTCAGAAAGCCTGATCATCTTGCAAACTCAGACAATTCTGATACAAGCAGAAACCGCAGTCTCTGTCGGGATCTGCGCAACATCCGAGCTAGAAAACACAACGCTACTAACGGATCTGATAATGAGTCTCGACAGTTCACAGCTGAATCTTCGGGAGTTAATCGTGGCAACCCCCAACAAGGAACTTGCACGGATATTGGTGAACCGGGACCCCCGGATTGTGGTGGAGCTCGAGGCACGGCCGGGAGGGAAAGCATCTGCTCTCAACAGGATACTAACCCGAGCGTCTGGAGACATACTTGTCATATCCTCCGCGGACATCAAGCTCGCAAGAAACGCCATTCCGAAGCTGGTCGAAGGCCTAGTGAGGCACAGCGACTGGGGCGCCGTAGACTCGAGGGTCGAGCTTGTAAATGGTGACGCGGGACTCATGGATAGGGTCAGCTCTCTTCTCTGGGACGTTCATAACGCGACCTTGGACGAGCTCGACCGGGACGATCGTCTCGGTCACATCGCTGGGGATCTGATCGCTGTAAGACGGGACCTTATCGACACGCTTCCGGAAGTGATCAACGATGACGCCTATGTCGCCCTCAAAGTGCAGGAGAAAGGATTCCGCGTCAAGAGAGTTCAGGATGCGTTTGTCTGGATTGTAGGCCCGCGAAATCCGGCTGACTATGTCTCCCAGAGGAGCAGGGTGATACAAGGTCATCTGCAGCTGGTCGGACTATTCAGAAGGATACCCTCGACCTTCGAGTTCATGGTCGTCCGGAGGCCCCGACAGTACCTTCGACTGCTCGTGCGTACAGCTACTAAGCTTGGACCTTCCCACTTTCCCGCCCTACTTGTCGGAGGCTTTCTAGAAACTCTAAGCCTTCAACTAGCCATAGTCTCCAGCCTCATCGGGCGAAGGAATCAGCCATGGAGGATTACGGAAACCACTAAGCGGATCTAAAACGAAATTGCCCAGCTGTGACAGGTTAGAATACTCCTTGCGAAAGAAGTGGTTGAGACGTCCAGGCTCGACTGCATAACTGGTTTCCCGCTGAAACATTTTCTCGCTGGCCTTACGATAAGGGAACTTCTTGCCCCGTGGACAGGGCACCCGTACGATTTTGAGATTTGGACGAGGCTGGGCTACTACATGCAGAGTCTCGCCAGCCCCTACAGGACGCTCGCTTACATTCCTGGGCTGAGTTTTTCTCCCTATCCAACGACCGGTTCTATCGGGTATCCTCCACTCTCTGCATTCATCTTCGGCCTAACCTACCGCGCCTATGTTCTGCTGGGTGAACCTTCCAGGTTCGTCTACTACTTCCTGTTGAAACAGCCGATGATCGTCGCGGACGTAGGTGTGGCAATTGTCCTCGCAAAAATAATCCTCCTCTCTGGAGAGGCAAAATCCGCCCAGAATGTCTCTCTGATCTGGTTGTACTTCCCGTTTGGAATAATCCTCTCCAGCATGTGGGGTCAGCTCGATCCGATAGCGTTGCTTCTCTCCCTTCTTGCCACCTACTATTTCCTCTTGTCCAGATGGGTTCTCTCCGCTGTAATGCTGGGCTTAGCCGTGTACCTCAAGATTCTGCCCATTGTCTTCCTACCGGTCTTCCTTCTCCAACCTCGTCTTGGAACAACCAGCAAATTCCTCTATTCGCTAGTGTCAATGGGGATTCCAGTCGCAGGAATCATGTTTCCCGCGGAAGGTTTGAATTGGAGCCTTCAAGGAATCTACAGCTATCTACAATTCCAGTCCGCAATTCCAGGGACAGGGGGAATGAGCCTCCTAGGAATCTTCTACGTCACACCCATAGTCTCGGGATTGGCCCGTTACTTCACCCCATACGTGTGGGCACCCATCTTGGCTATCGCTTACATCTACGTTCGAAAACGGAGCCTTGACCTCTTTCAAGGTCTTACTGTTGTAATTCTAGCGTTCATTGTTTCCAGATCCTTCTTCTCAGAACAATACCTGCTCTATCCCCTCGCGTTCCTCTTGGTGAAGACGAGCAAGGAAAGCATGCTGCACTTTCTCAGCTTAGCCACCGCTTCGACTATCTTCCTAGTGGCAAACAACACGCTTCTAGTCAGTTTCTTCTCACCCACCTTCGCAGGAGTGTATCAATGGAATATCGTCGCCTGGAATCTCTTTGCTTCTGGACAATCACCTTACTTGTTGCTCCGCGCCATTGTGATGCTATTTTCAGTAGTTTTTTGTTATCTTGAGTCACTCTCCGTTCTCTTCAGTCGAGGGTCGATTACCTTTCGGTTGGTCTCCTTTACAAGACTCGTTTTGTCAAGGATGACCTGATTCGCAAGCTCATTGGACCCTATCTGGAATGACCTTCATAGTATGGTACAGTATCGGATTTAATGGTCATGCGAAGTCCCTCTAGGTAGCCCCTCAGTAGATTCTGCACTAGGAGGATCCGAGTTCGTCCTCGCACAAGGTATGCGAGAGTATTGGGTACTATGAACCGTGATTCCGCTACGGCTTGTACTGTGAAGAGGGGGTTGTTGCCTCGCAGTCGACGCATAATAATGAACCAGTCTCGGATCTCATACCGCACTCTTTCGGGATCAGAAGCTCCGTGAACTGCCCACCAGCCAAGCTGACCCGGCGGTTCCGCGTCATGATAGATGAATGCTCCCGTGAAGGAAAAAACATTCCAATTCTTAGCCTTCATACGAAGGCAGAGATCCATTGAACTGTTGACAAATAGTTGTTCGTCGAATCCTCCAATCTCTTCCAGTGCATGTCTCCTGATGATAGACGCGTTAGGGAGCGCATCCGTCTCTAGGAATATGTTCTCAAAAATATTGTTGCGCGGAAGGTTGCGGCCAACCAAGTCATGCTTCATTCGTCCATTCAACAATGGAGTCGCATATACCCAGACGAGATCGGGTCTAGACTTGTAGAGGACTGCTGGCATCAATGCTCCGATCCGGTCAGACTTTGAGATGGCGCTGATTATGGGCGTGATTGTACTGCCATCTATCTCATTGTCGTCGTCGATGAAGTAGACGTAGTCTGTCTTAGTGCTCTTCCAGCCTATGTTTTTCGCTCTCGAGATGAATACTCGACTGTCGAGAATGATTTGTCTTAGACCAATGTGTTGAAACTCGGAACCGAGCGGTTCCGGCTCGGTGGAATCATCAACAACGACGACCGACTCGATCTTGTCTGTCCAGTGTTCAGCGATGCTCGTCAGTAATGCTCTCAGTTTCTCGTATCTATTATGGGTCGGAATGACGATCCCTATTGATGGTCGATTCCGCAACCTAGATTTCCACTTTGAGTAGGATTGACGGTGGAGTAGTTCTGACCCCGGTAGAAGCTTATATTCACGTCGAACAGCTCATAGATCTGTTATGGAACTCGGCGACCTAGAGGCAGCGGTCCTCGGCAGTGTTCTTAAGCTGAACAAGGCCTCCGCAAGACAGGTTGCAAAAGATCTTGAGCCATCTCGCGGACTCGCCTATTCTACCATAAGCACGACTCTCGACCGGCTCTACAAGAAGGGAGTGCTCGGCAGAGAAGAAGAAGTGGGCAGAGGTGGAGCACGATACATCTACATGATCCGGTCGGAAGAGAAGATCAAGGGCAGGGTGGTCAAGGGAGTCGTTGACCGACTTCTCATTGCCTTTGGCCCGAGCGTGCTCTCAACCTTGAATGAGTATGTCGATGATATTCCAAAGGACGAGCTGAAGCGGCTGGAGGAGAAGATCCAGAGGGGGACAAAACGGTAGATCTCGATCTCTTTCACGACTACTTTCTCTCTGTTACAACTCTTATCGTCTTTGGAGGATTAGCGGTAACTTACATTGTATCGTACGCTTTCTACCTGGCCAAGAAGAATGATCCAGCTAAACGATCCCGGCTGCTCCAATCGATAATCATCGCCTCAATTTTCTCTTGGTCGTTTCTAGGAGCAAGCCTTTTGCTCTGCGTTGCCTTGCTAAACCAGTACGATTCGTTTCCGGATCTGACAATCAGGGAGGTGTTCGGCGGGTCTTTGATAGTGTCGCTTAGTTTCGCCACAATAATGAGTCTGATCGCACGCAAGCATGCTTTCACAAGAGTGTTAGAGAGAATGACGACCGCGTTTGGTCTTCCGAACATCGCACCCCGTTTCGGAGTTTTGTCTTCAAGAATGGGAATTCGAGGCGCCTCTCTTCGGGAGGCCTCTATTGGTAGCGCTTTCTCGATAAATTTGAATGGCCAGGGCGTCGTCGCGATCTCGCCCGAGTTGGCAGGTTCTCTTTCTACGGAAGAAACAGATGCGGTTCTGGCACATGAATTGTCCCACATCAAGAACTGCGATTCTGCAGCCAAGGGCCTGGCGAGACTTGGGAAGATCGCTTTCCCGTTCGACCCCGTTCTTCGTCTGATTGAAGCGGCTGTTCATAGGGAACGCGAGTTGTGGGCGGACAGGGTCGCAGTCGAGTTTACTGGTAAACCTCTTGCTCTCGCAGCCGCCCTTGTTAAAGCGAACGCTGAGCCTAAGCTCGGGCCCAGCGGCCTTACCGCCGGACTGTTCGTTGGGAGTAGCAGGAAAGGGCTGTTGAGCTTCTATCCAAACTTGGAGAGACGCGTTGATGCTCTTCTCGAACTTGCCAGACAAATGGAAACCGTTGTCGGCACAGAGATTATCGCCTGAAATGCTTCGTCACCCGATACGCTGAAGTAGATCAGACCCATTGTATTCAATCTCCCAGGAACTGGGTAACTGTTGACAGAGTGCCATTACTGTGGCAGAAGATTTCCACAGCTTTACAAACTGACCCTAGAAGACGTTCAGAGAGAGAAGCTGCCGCAATCAGCATTCCATGTCGCATGCGCAGATTGTCTGGGCCGGATTAGCTCTGCATCGCATCTTATACCGGAGGAGAGTTTGAATCAAGCCTTTCGAAATTTTGCCTGGATGATCCCGCTCTTTTCGCTCATCATAGTTTCGGCAGCGGTTTCTGTTTCTGAGGCGAGAGTCCAAGGGCTGGGCCAACTGGACATGTCTTCTAGATGGCTTGGTGGGGCAGCCGTCTTGGTCGGGACACTGATGGTCTGGGACAGGTCAAAGAACAGGTATGCATTCACTCATGATCTCAAATGGTCCTTGAACTCGAGAAGAGTCAATATTGCGGTCGCGGTCTTACTTGCTGGAATGATTGTCTTGGTGCTATCGGAGGCCCGGCTACTTGGATAGCTAGGACAGGCTAGAATCTAGAGCTGTCTTCTGACTATCGCGAAGCGTTCGAGTTGTCGGTGAATCGCGAAGCCGTTCTTCAAATACACGTTCAAGGGTCCCTTGTAATTCGCCTCTGCCCAGGGAATATTCCCGAATCTCTTTTGCGAATCTGTCGTAGGATAACCTTCTGCTATGTGCAGACCTGCTCGGCGGAATGTTTCACACGCTGCCCGAAGAAGTGATGTGCATACACCTTTTCCTCTGTGCTGAGGCGCTACGACGAAGCACATTATAGATCCCACCGGCTCTTCCGGGTCCGTCAACGCGACTCTGTACGATCGCATATTGACGAAGCTTGTTCGGGGCTGAGCATTGCACCACCCGACCGCTTTGCCGTCAACATATGCGAGCAGCCCCTGGACTTTGCCGGCGCTAATCCGCTTGATTCGAGCTTCTCGATGTTCGGGACCAGCCTTAGGCCCCGCGTCCCAATCGGTTGGGGACGCTGGAGTGTCGTAGAAGCCACAGTAACAGCCCGCCCAGTCGGGAAAATCCGAGAAGGCCCCGTCGAAAAGGCTCAGATAGTCCGGGAGGAGGCTCGGCTTCAGTTCTCGAACCTCAATCTGAACCGATTCGGCCATGAATCATCTATCATGTCCTATTCTATAAGGAAAGAGGAAGCGAGCTTTGAGAGACGAAGCTCCGGGCACTAGGCAAACGATAAGTCAGCTCAGCTCTACAGCACCATCTGTGAAACTCGACAGTTCGCCTCTCCGGATGGAGTTCTTGCGAAGGAAGCTGAAGTTCATCGAGGACACCATGAAAGAGCAGGGTGTTGACATGTGGATAACGTTCAGCCGAGAAGGAAATGAGGATCCGCTGGCGCAAGATCTGCGGTTCAGTGATCTAACTTGGAGGTCAGCCGCCATAATCGAGCAGAACGGCAAAAGGACAGCTATTGTTGGAAGCCTAGAGTCTGAAACTGTCACACAGCAAAAATTCTACGACGAAATAATCGGATATGGTAGCGAAGGCGCGGCACCCAAACTGCGAGACTTTGTCAAGAAGAGAAAGCCCCAGAAGATCGCTGTCAACAAGAGCCACGACGAAGGAGCAGCTGACGGCCTGACCTCAGGCATGGAGACGTATCTCAGAGCCACCTTGAAGGACTATGCGAAAAGACTAGTCTCTGCAGAGGATCTAGCCATAGCTCTCCGGGCGAGACTGGTCCCGGGAGAGGTCGAGCTAGTGAAGAAGGCTATTCGAGAATGCGAGAACATCTACGACTCCCTGGAAGACGTGATCAAACCGGGAAAGAAGGACAAAGAGGTGCACGAGTTCGCCCACAGGCTTCTCAAAGAGAAAAAGCTCGGCCCCGCATGGGCCATCGATCGTTGTCCCTCAGTCCTTGTCGGCAATAATCCAATGTCACATGTAGGATACTTCGGCGCCAAGATCAAGAGAGGAGACTTTGTCAAACTGGACTTTGGCGTAAAATACGAAGGCTACTGTAGCGACATTCAACGGAACTATTTCGTCGGACCCGGGATCGTGCCAAAGACTGTCCAACGAATGTTCGACACCGCACGAGAAGCCAACAACGCAGCCCTCTCAGTCCTAAGGCCCGGGGTTCTAGGCTACAGAGTAGACGAGGCAGGACGAAGACTCATCGTCAGAAGAGGCTTCCCTGAATACAAACACGCACTCGGACATGCCCTAGGACGCAGTACACACGAGATAGGACCCTTGCTGGGTCCAAGGTGGCCCAACAGGTATGGTAAACAAGGTGAGAAAACAGTCCAGAAGGACATGGTCTTCACCATTGAGCCGTCGGTGACCAGCAAACTTGGCACATGCAATCTGGAGCAGGATGTTCTCGTTACTTCAAAGGGCTACGAGGAACTCTCAAAGTCCCAAGAAGCACTGATACAAGTTGGATGATTGACTGGTCTGGCGTTCACAACAGTTCGAGATACGTGTGCGCTAGGATCTTCGTGACACTCACTAGATCCGCTATTCGGACATGCTCGTCTATTCCGTGGATATTGCTGTCCTGACGAGTAGCGCCTAGTACTACCACAGGTACGCCGAGCGCGGTGACCGCGGACATATCGGTGGATCCTTGACTACCACATGGTGGCACGTCTCGGCCCAGAACCTTCCTGGCAACTTTTCGAACCGTTCGAACAAGGGGATGGTTAGGTTTTGTAATCATCGGATCATAACTGAGGACTGGTTTGAAAGCCATTTTGACCTCTCGATGTTTCGCGGCAAAGTCTCTCACGACTTGTTCTACCTCTCGCTGAACATGTGGTGCTTTCTCTTCAGGGATGAACCTTCGGTCTACTAGAATTTCGAAAGTGTCTGGTATGATGTTGCCTTTGAGACCGCCCTTTGCAGTGTTGACGTATAGTCCGGGTCTCATCTTCTTCGTCCCATAGATGGGCTCGGCGTCGATCTTAGACCGTCTTTTGCCAACCTGCACTCCAAGTTTCTTTAGTTCTTCTATTAGGGATGCGCCGTATTCGATGGCGTTCACGCCGGTCCAGCCTCGGCCTGAATGCGCTGCCCTACCCTTCACAGTGATGAGATACTCAGTGTCTCCTAGGCTGGCAATATGGAGAGCTTCAATTCCACTATCGGTTGAGAGACAATAATCAATGTCGTTCGTGATTACGTGTCTGTCGATGAGATAGTTGACGCCGCTATACCCGCCTACTTCCTCGTCGGTTGTGAAGGTTGGAGTGATACTTCCGGCAAATCTGGTCCCCGTCTCGACCAGAGCTTTCAACGAATAGATTTGGCACGCGTTTGAGCCCTTCATGTCTGCTGATCCACGGCCGTAGATCTTACCGTTCTTGACTACAGACTTGAACGGATCATGAGTCCAGCCTGAGGGGTCGGCAGGAACGACATCAACATGCCCGTTGAGAAGAATTTTGGGACCACCGCTTTCTCCGCTAATCGTAGCATACGTGTTGGGTCTGGGACCCTTGAGGCCCACCTCGGGGTTGACCCTACGTTGAATCGTTGTTTCTGGAATGTAGCTGACTGATGGCTTGACTCCAAGGTCTTTGAGTTCTGTGGCTAGGAGTTGGGATATCTTGGGATAGTTGAGACCGGGAGGGACGGTGGTGTCTATGTTGACGAGCCGGCAGGTGAGGTCGACTAAGTCTTTCTTGTGGGCGTCGATCCAATGATCGACATGTCTGATAGCGGCCGGATTCGCCAAGACACTCTACTCGTGAACTGGGTGTTCGCTGTTAATTGTTTTTCTGTGGGCTCAGTGAAGGATTCCACCGTCTTTTTGGAATTTTAGTGCACCGGGACCAGCGTATGTTTGAAGGGTGATGTGCTTGTACTTTTTTCGAATCCAAGCCTCTATTGATTCATACCATCGTCTAAACTCGTTAGGCTTTGGAACCAGGTCTTGCTGGTTATTGTCAAAATAGTTCATGTCTGCCTGAAGCCTTCCTGGTAACATCATTCGCGAAATTGTGTAGGAGCGCAGAAACTCTATCGCGGGCGACTGGAACCCATCGATCAAATAGTAGCCGGCCTGTTCTGGAAATATTATGACAAGAGGGAGGTCGACTGTCATGTTCATGAGCCAAAACTTCCTCGTAGCCTCGGATTGAGAGGCATCTGGAAGAGAGTCCAGTCTTGGGAAATCTGAGGTGGGTGATGTGGCGGGCAGGATGATCATGTTGCTGGAGGTCCTCAGAAAATCCAAGAATTCATTCTCATCTTCCCTGGACATGTAGACAAGTACTTGTTTTGGCAATGACTGGACACTGGATGGGTCGATTAAATAGAGATACTTCCGCTTGAACCGTATGGATTCGGCCTCTCAATCAGATGGGGCCCGCAGCGTCGGAACCTACCTACATTCTCCAACAATAATCATTACGCTCGCGCTTATCGCCGTCTATCTGATAGTTGGAGCAGTAATCGGCGACTACGCAACTCCAGTTGGAACGGGAGTCATGAACGGAAGCCTCCTGCTCCAACTGCTAATGCAGTGCGATACTCCAGTTCCAACACTGCCTTGGACAATACTGACAACAATGTTCCTACATGCAGACATTCTGCACATTGCCGGTAATCTTCTGTTTTTGTTGTTCTTCGGCTTCATTTTGGAAGAGCAAGTGACTAAGTCTCAGTGGTTCCAGACTTTTTTCATAACGGGTATCGTTGGAAGTCTCAGCTTTGTCGCATTGGATGTTGTGAGTAGTGCGGTAACTGGTTTTCCGAACCCTTCTTCTGCCGACTGCGCAGTTGGGGCTTCCGGAGCAATTTATGGAATCATGGGAACTGCTGTCGGTCTCAAGGTGGTCATACTCCTAATCTTCCTGCTAGGTCTGGACATTTTCGCGGGAGGCGGCACTCCAGCGCACCTTGGAGGGCTCGTCGCCGGACTTTTTCTACGAAAATATTGGTCGCTTGGAAACAGGCCCTTCAGAGGAATATAGATCGATAATCTCAAAGGTCTTCGGTTTTTGAGCCCGGCCGAAGGTCACTGTTTGAACAGATTCGCGACCGGAGGTGTATTATGTAACTTCCGTACAACCCGCGGGACTTGACGGTACGAAATATGGCAAAGAAAAAGAGCAAGAAAAAGAAAAGCATGTAGAAACCTGGCCAGGGCATGACAATGCCCTGTCCCACCATTTCTTTTTCGAAAGCCCCGTCTGGATCGATCTTCCTAATTATCGATAAAGATCAGCATGGTCCATACTACTAAGACGCTAAACTTTCTTTCAAATAGAAGCAAGCATCTTCCCGTAGGCGAGGCTGAGCAATGCAGGCTGAATCCAAAGTAACTCAGTTTGATAAGAGGAATTGGCACCCCGGCTGCGACTCCTGATCGTATCTACGTTGATCCTGCTAACTGCGCAGGGATGGTTTGGCGACACCGTCAATCTGTTCGCGATTCCAACGAGTCCAATGACGGTGGAGCAGTCCGCGAGCGGCGCGCTTAAAGCGGTCGTAAACGTGGGTCCAACGCTCATTGTTCACGCATTCCTTGGGATCGCAATACTCGCATTTGCAGCCGCCGTCGTTGCCTTCTCTCTAAGGGCTAAGCCGAGAAATGTTCAGGTCCTGGCGATCCTTGGCCTGGTCATGGTGGTCTCCGCTATTATCGGCGGAATCCTATTCGTTCTATCAGGGTTCAGCAATAATGGAGTGTCCGTGCAGATGGGTGGAAGCTTCATCTGAGCCTACGCGTTCTTCTTCATAGAACTCTACTACACGAAATAAGTTCATTCATTCTATGCTTCCCAATACTCATCCTTACAGGTCTAGCCGCACTACTCTTGAGTTCTGGCAAGTATCATTTCTAATAGTCTCAACTTGAGAGAGACTGCGGAGACTGTCCGCAAGGTATGGCACTGGATCTGTTGCTCTCATCAAAAGATGCTGAGCGGCGCCTCTGGATCGCCCTCGGAGTCTCGCTAGTAATCGTTTCAGTAGAAGCTGTTGGAGGAATAGTGGGTCGGAGTCTCGCGCTGCTGGGCGATTCAGCGCATCTTCTGACGGACGTCCTTACAGTCGGAATCGCGATACTAACCCTGCGACTCGGCCGTATGCGTCATACTCCTAGACGGACATTCGGCTACCACCGAGCGGAGATATTCGCCGCACTGATCAACGGCTCAACACTGATCGCCGTAGCTCTAGTGATCATATACCAAGCCCTCCTCCGGCTTCAACAGCCTCCCACAATACAGGGATCGCTCGTCCTAACCGTAGCGGTTATCGGTCTAATGGGAAACTTGGCCATGACCAGACTGCTGGCTCCGAATCGAAAGACAAGTCTCAACGTTAGAGGAGCCTTTCTCCACGCGCTAGGGGACACTCTCTCCTCAGTTGCGGTAATCGTCAGCAGCCTCATCGTAATCCTGACGGGATACAATGGAATAGACCCGATCATAGCCGCCCTTATCGGAGTATTGATCATCCGAAGCGCTTATGGATTGGTAAGAGACTCGACAAACATTCTCCTAGAAGCAACACCAAAACAATTCGAACTTGGAAAGATCGCTGAGATCATCCGGAGCGTTGATGGTGTCAAAGGCGTTCACGACCTTCATGTCTGGACCATTACTTCGGGCCTCTATGCTCTCAGTGGACACATCACGGTAGACTCTGACTCGATTCAATCAGGGTCTGCTATCGTCGAAATGGTATCAGCTAAGCTGAAAGAATTATTCGGTATCGGACATGTGACTATCCAGATGGAGAGGGAGAGCCTTGAGCGGATCCAGAGAGAGGATCCTATGGTTTGAGCAGGCTCAGGTGGCAAGGGGAAATTCTATATAGAGTGTAGCGGGTAACTTTGCCCGCTTACATGTTGCTTGATCACACTATGCACCAACGGGTGTCTGCTCCAACAACCAAAGTTGCTGTGACTGCAGTATTCACTGCACTATCGCTCGGTACAAATTATCTAATGATAGATGTGCCTAATGTGAAGCTGATGGACTCGCTCGTTTTCATCGCCGCGTTTCTCTTCGGGTTGAAGGTGGGAGTCGCGACCGGAACAAGCATTTGGCTCGTTTATGGATTCGTTAACCCTAACGGACAGGATACCCTGCTCTTGCTATCGTTTCTCATAGTTGGAGAGAGTTTCTATTCGATTGCCGGGGCACTGTTCAGACGAACGTCCGCGGCGGCCCAATTGCTTACGAATGGAGACTATCGTCACGCGACGATAGTATTCGGCGGCTTAGGCTTAGTGACGACTTTTGCTTATGATGCACTTACGAACTTTGGCGACAAGCTTCAGTTTACAAACTCGGTGTACCAGGCTTTTCTGATCGGAATGATCACAGGCGTGCCTTTCGCTTTGCTTCATGAACTCAGCAACATAGTCTTCTTCGCAACTGTCGTTCCGGGAGCCCTCTATGCGACAAGGCGATTTAGACTAGGAGTAGTTCGTAACTGAACAAGACAATGAGTTCCTCCTCCAGAGGACACCGTAGACTGTATGTCGCGATCTTCCTCATCGCAATCAGCTTGCTCTCCGTCCAGGTTGGAGCCTACTACGACCTTGAGAGGTTCTTCCTCTCCGGCAACAGTGCCTCTCAGAACACGGGATCTCATGGGGGCAACGGCTCAGGAAATAATACTGTCAATGCAAACGTAATCGCAGTCAACACTCTTCTCAACTTCGGCAACAGCACAATCAGATGGTTCAACGAAAGTAGAGTCCCCATTGGCTGGAACTTCTACAACCTAACGATCTACGTCGCAAATGGTAACGTTGATTCTACGTATTACGGAGGAGTTCTGAACGAACACTACATCAATGCGATCGACGGAGTAAGGCAGGATGGTTCCTCCTTCTGGCATCTCTGGCAATACTGTAACAAAGACCATGCTTGGTCATACTCAAACGTCGGGGCGGATCAAATTAGACTGGTCGATAACCAAACGCTCGCATGGTACTTTGACTCATCAAACAGCTACGATCCCCCAGTATCCGGATCTCCAACTGTAGTGAATTGTAGCGCATAGCTTTCCGGTCAGTATGAACCTCTGCCTCCACAAAAGTCTTAAATCATCTAGTCATAGAAGGAGGAAGCGGGTAACTTTGCCCGCTCTATCGTATGGATTACGTAGGACGATACAACTGCTCATCATTCTGGGCAGCATTGCGCTCGTTCCAACACTCGGACACGCCATTCCGACGACTTCCGGCCCGAATACTACGTCGGTAAATATCCTGTTGAATTACGGGAATGGAACTCTGGTCTGGCACAATCAAACGTCGGCGCCCTCTTCTTGGAATTTCTTCAACGTAACACAACTGGTCACAAACGGTAATCTTGGCGCGGTCTACTTCGCATCGTTTGGAAGCCACTTCGTCTACTCGATTAACGGGGTAGGATGCCCAGCGTCCAACATTTTTTGCGATGAAGCCTGGGGCTTTTGGACCCTAAACGGGATCTGCTGGAACCTGCCCTTCGTCGGAATCGACCTGATTCCAGTTTCTCAGTCCACGACTGTGGCTTGGTATCTGAACTCTGCGGCTACGTTCGGTGAGAGCCCGCCAACAGGCTCCAACTGTCTAAGCGTTAGTCTAGAAGTCAAGCCAGGTGATGGCCAGGCAGTTATCAATCTCAAATCCCAAGGAGTCGTTCCCGTCGCCATTCTTTCAACATCGACATTTGACGCTGCCAAAGTAAGTCCATCTACTGTCAGGTTCGGAGCAACAGGTACAGAAGCCTCACCGGTCCATTCATCTCTGCAAGACGTTAATGGAGATGGTCTGCTGGACTTGGTTTTGCAGTTCAAGGTCCAGAGCACTGGACTGCAATCCGGCAACACTCAATCTACACTGATGGGGAGGATGTTAGGCGGGACACCGTTTTTGGGATCCAGCGCAATCCAACTCATTGGCTGATACGACCATTCCTCATTGTCGAGAGACCGCCCTCATGGATTTCTCCCTGAATGCTTGGATAGCGATTAGCCGAGGGCTCACAAGGCCTGCGACACCGATCAAGCATTCCTATTCACGAAGAACCCCTGACCATCGGTCCAGAGAAGCAGAAGCTCGCGGAAACTGGAAGATCACCGCTATCATCATCCTGTCCTTGATCCTCTCTGCAGAAGTCAATTTCGTTCAGTCTGCACAGGCTCTCGACCAGAGCGACGCTATTACCGCAGCGTTAAACTGGCTGATGATGAATCAACAATCAAACGGGTCTTACGGAAGCTTCACAGAACCACAAACAGCCCCAGCGGCCTACGCGATGTGGATCAGGCTCCTGAATTCTCCGAAAGTGGTCTTATCTTACAACTGGCTGAAGAACCAGCTGCAAAACTCCACAACCTGGTTCTGGGGCGGAGGAGGCAACATTGCTGAGGCCGACATCCCCGGTGAGATACTCTACATGTTCAGCCAGAGTCAGAACCTTCACATGCTCAATCAATTATCGGGTGTGACGGCTAATCTTACAAAATTCCAACAGTCGAACGGAGGATTCCTAGGCTACTACGACACTGTTTCGAATAAACAAGTGACAAGTAGCGTCGACACTGCGATGGCTCTACTAGGTCTCCTCGGCTCAAACAGCATTACCCCTACCAAGGAACAATCAGCAGTCAACTATCTTGTATCGCTTCAGAACCCGGATGGCAGCTTCAATCTGACCAATACGGTCCGGTCAACCTCTCTCTACTCGCTCGGACCGGAGCCCACCAGCATAACAGCTCTCGTTATTCTGACGCTCAGAGCCGCCTCGGTCTCAAGCACGAGTTCTACAATCACCTCTGCCCTCAAATATCTCAACGCTTCCGCGGCATCCAACTTCAACGGCCACATCTACGCAGCCTCGCTCTCGCTCCTAGTATTCTCAGAATTCTCTTACTCAAGCGAGACAGGAATCGCTAGCAACTTCATTCTTCAACAACAAAATGCTGACGGAGGGTTTAGCGACATTGCTCGGAGTTCGAGCAGCTCAAATGCCCTGGACACCGGATGGGCGACTGCCGCATTGCAGTTCGCTGGGTCAACCTGTTGCAGTTCTGGAAATGGTGGCGGAGGAGGAAGAGCTTACAGAGTATGAGTAACTCAATCGACTGAACAATGCTGTTTAGTGATAGTATGGCCTATTGCTCAGGAAAAAAATGAGGAGTAGAAGATTTGGGGGAGAGCTTGGCGGACCGCGTCGGGATGTGTTGGATTGGTTAGTCCTGGCTGTGTTTTGTTGTGTTGGTGCCTTCGAGGCCGTGGACGATGCCGGTGACGACTTTGATGGTTGGGATTAGTGCGATTAGCAGGAAGATCAGTGGGAAGGCCCATGGATCTGCGCTGAAGTATGGCGACGCGAGCCCGCTGCTCACCGCGTAGAGTATTCCGATGGCGACGATCTGGAAGAAGTATGCGAGCAGGGGAGTCCAGGTCTTGTAGCTCTTGTATGCGTCATGAACGGTGTTGGCAAGCTGGGTTCCGAACTTGAGGACGATGAAGCAGACGATAAGACCGATCATGAAGACAACGATGTCTGCCACAGAGATGGTTGTAGCTCCTGATATCGGATTTGTTATTCCTGGAAAACCTAGTACGACAGCTTCGACGATGACCAGCACTATGACGCCGACGATGAGGCGTATGAAGGAAGGCATGACAGGAGTGAAAGCGCCCCAGGTCTTGTTCGAGGTTGAATCAGTCATTCTTTTACACTTGAGCACGTCAAACCCAAACGCGCCGATATTCTATTGTCGGAACCAAAGGTCCAGCCCCGCGGTTACAGCGTGGAACACTCGCTCACGTTCGCTTACCTTCAGTCTTAATATCCGGCGGTAGAGGGGACGGTTTGCAGTCTGCATGTTCTTCGATGAGCCGAAAGTGAGCTTATGACAGTTCATGTTCTTCTAACGGCGGATAATCATCTTGACCCGTCGGCTGTCCAGTATGGTCCGAGAAGGTTCGAGAGAAAGCGGGATTTTCAACACTGCTTTGACGTCCTAGTCAACTTTGCGCTCGAGAATCGGCCTGATCTCTTTCTGATTGGCGGCGATTTCTATGATGGTATTCTTCCGGGCAATCCGACCCGGGCTTATGTTGCAGAGCAGCTGAAGAGGCTCCACGAGAAGGAGATCAAGGTCTTGCTTGTCAGCGGCCACCACGATACTCCAAGAAGCGTTGAGCAAGGAGTTTCGCCCCTGTCTGTTCACTCAAAGACTGGCCACGTATACTTCCTCCAAGAGTCGGTTCCCACTCGTAAACTGTTCCATTTTGGAAACGAGACCGTCAACGTCACCGGAATGAGTCTCAACCCTGGCCTCGGTCCCGACCAAGACCCGTTGAGTGGGCAGAAACTCGAACATGACGGGGACGTTAACATCTTTCTCACCCACTATCCAATCGAGGGTTTCGATGGCTACTTCGGACAAGAGACGCATATTGGAAAATCATCCATCCCGCGAGGCTTCCAACTGTTCGCGACTGGTCATCTACATCGACACCAAAAGAACACGATCAACGGGACCCCGATCATCTACCCGGGCAGCACCGAGCGGACGAGTTTCAACGAGGAGGGCGAAGAGAAGGGGTTCTGCTGGCTCGAACTAGATAAGACTGGAATTCTGAATCAAGAGTTCCATCCTACTCCAGCTCGTCCGATGGAGACTCTCGTCTCGCGCGTGACCGGCGAGGGCGGAAGCCTGACCCGACAGATACAAGACGAGCTCGGAAGGAGGCTGGGTCTCGAAAAGATTCTCCGCGTTCGAGTCTTAGGAAAGGTGTCCCTAGAGCATCTCTCTACATACAAGCGCTCATCGCTCATTACGTATTGCCAGGAACGCTTCTTCCATGTCGAGTTTGACGAGAACGGGCTAAACATTCTGACAATGGAGCCGCTCGAGTCTCTTCCGAGAACCTCGCCCGTCGAGGAACTGGATCGAACATTCCAGAATCTTCTGGCCAACGTCAAGGAAGACGAACGTCCTCTAGTTCAAGAGGCGTGGAAAGGGACCGTTGCAAGATTGCGCGAAGAGGGAGTCAGCTGAAGCTAGTAAGCCTTCAGGCCCAGAACTTCAAGAAACTGAAGCTAGGCAAGCCTCTAGTCCTCTCCGACGGAATTATTCTCATCACGGGTCTTAACGAGAGCGGCAAGTCGACCATACTGGACGCTATTCTCTATGCGTTGTTCGGCCGTGTGATTCGGCCGAGCAAGATGCCGAGCAACGAGGATATCGTCAGCTATGGTTCAGGGGAGGCACAGGTTCGTCTCGACTTCAACATCGGCGACACAACGTATCGAGTGATCCGTGAGGTTCACAAGACCCGGCCGAACCGGGCGATGCTCTACGAGATGGGCCCGGGCGGAAGGAACAGGACTCTCGCCAACTCTGTCAAGGATGTCACAGCTGAGATCGAACGACTGCTAGGTGGAATAACGTATGATGAGATTGTCGCGAGCAGCGTAGTGGCTCAGAAGGATCTTGAACGTCTGATTAAGCAGCGGCTCGATGATCGTCGCAAGGTCATCAATGTATTCCTCAACCTGGAGAGTTTCAACAGGGTCCAGGACCAGTTGGACACCGAGCGGACCCGGATCGAGGGAACCTCTAGAACCCCTGGACAATTGACTCTGGAAAGGCAGAGGCTTGAAAGCATAGAGGAAGAGCTGAAAGAGTATGACGAGACACGAGTCCAGCTTGCCGGCCTAGAAGAGAAGATTGAGAAGCTCAAGGCCGAACAGCAACGGAAAGAGAAACAGTTCGCAGATACCGACATACTCTACAAGACACTCAACGAGTACGAGGAGGCGGTGCAACAGCGAGGGTCCCTACAGCAAGAAATAGATGACAAGACGCGACTCGCAAACAACCTCCAGCAACAGCTCTCCAGCATCGTTACGCAACGTCTCGAGCTTGAGAAGGCAGAGTCGGAAGTCAAGAAGTACGGGGACCTGGCCGACGCGGAACGCGCAATCTCCCGGGCCTCGGAAGTTCTAGAGAATGTCCGAGCTGCAGAGCTTCAAAAAAACCAGTTGGAAGAAAGGGAACAGAAGCTTCAAGCCCAGATTGTCGAGACGAATAGGAAGATAGCAGACATCGGCGAATCGAAACGGTCGACTAGGTCCGCGCCCCGGAGGATCTGGGAATACCTAACAGCCACAGCCGCGCTCGGCGCTGGCGCCATACTCTCATTCATTCTGACATTCGTGATTCTCACGGTCATATTCGGGTCTCTTGCTGTCGTGTCCCTCCTACTGCTCGCTCGACAGATCGCTTCACTGTCTGAGCAGGCTCAAACCTCAAGGCGCCAGCAAGAGCAGCTGGCCAGTACGCAGCTGATTGGTTCATGGAATGATGAGCTTGGACAGGTAAGAAGAGACCAGAATGTCGCGGGAGGGACGGTCAAACAGGGTTCCATGGAGATTCTGCGAGTTCTCAACTCGGTCGAATCCTATTCTAGCTATCTTCAAGGACTAGACGATCCGAAGGCGGCGGTTGAGCAAGCTACTTCGATATACAACCAGGACAAGCAATCATTGAGCGCTGTCCAGGAACGCGTTAGCATGCTTCAGAGACTCTTGCAAGAAGAGCCCAAGCTCAAACAGAGGCTCGCTCAAGCCCAATTGGATATCGGGACTGTTGAGAAGAAAATGGGCGGTACCCTTCTTCCTCCCCTGCCTGCGGGTGTAGTGTTTTCGGAAGAGCTTCTTGAGGAGGCTGTTCAGATGCGAGATAGTCTGAGAGACTCTGTTTCGCGTGTCAGGACGCAGATTGAGGATTCTATTTCTCGCATGCTTGAGCTAAAGCAGTTCCTTGAAGAGAATGTGGGATTGGGAGAGAAAGTGGACGAGCAGAAGCGGAAGGTGCGGTTGCTGGAGAAAGAGTTGGCGGTTGTCAAGTATTCCGTCAAAGGTCTCGAGCAGACTTCCGAATCGTTGAGGAACCGTGTTAAGCCGCAGGTTGAACGTTACATGGGTCTGATTCTTCCAGTCATCACTTCTGGACGCTACAAAGCTGTACAGTTGGAGGAGGATTATACTGTCAGAGTGTTTGATCCAGAGGCGGGGGAGTTCAAGCCCAAGGAAGTGTTCTCTGGCGGGACGGAGGATCAGTTGCTTCTGGCGATGAGGCTGGCGTTCGCGCTCGCACTAATACCCCAAGCAAAAGGGCGTAACCCAGAGTTTCTATTCCTGGACGAGCCGCTTGGGAGCTCCGACAAGGTCCGGCGTGAAGGTATTCTCGAACTGATGCATAAGGAGCTGTCTCAGAACTTCAAACAGATCTTCCTCATCAGCCATGTTGGTGACCTAGAAGTGGAGGCAGACACGGTTATTGAGATGGATAACGGCGCGGTTCGGGAGATCATAAACCGAAAGCTGGCGACGCTGCAGCCAGTAGAGATTCCCGCTTGACAATAGGCTAGCTTGGGAGAGAGGATTGTCCGAACTGTGAATAGTCTCAGCTCTTAAGCCAGAACTGTCTCATCCCTTCCAAGGAATGAGGCTATGAGAAAGGAAGCTGTTAGAACGGGGCCTGCTCCTCTAAACCTCCCGTTCTCTCCCGGGATAAAGTATGGAGATCTTATCTTCGTTTCAGGTCAGGGACCCTTCGACCAGAAAGGTAAGATTGTTCCTGGCGACATCCGTTCGCAGACCAAGACGACCTTAGAGAATTTTCGACGGGTTCTAGAAGCCGCAGGCTCCGGCCTCGACCACGTTCTACAGACGACGGTGTATCTCAGCAACTTAGACGATTTTTCCAGTATGAACGAAGTGTATTCGTCGTTGTTTCCTGATCCGAAGCCTGCGAGGACGACTGTTCGGGCGGATCTCCTGTTCGGGATGAAGGTGGAGATCCAGGGAATAGCCTATGTATCGAAGAAATAATCGCAGAATGAACCCTTATCGGCAATCGGGGCAGGCGATTTGACCTAGCGGCATTCTGCGTGTTCACCTCCGCGCTTAAACCTACATGACGAGAATCGAAGAATCGCCTGTTCTGCTGCATTAACTGGAATCCAAGCCCGGAACGGTTTCAACTGGTTGGACCCCTCGCCAAAAATCTCTGGAGCGTGTTGTCCCGCGACACAAACCGGCTTTTTGGAACAAGATTCTGGAATAAGCCCGGATGGCGAAACGGAGCAGATGGGCCCATAAGGCCCTTTGTCAGCCCGTTTCGCAAGCATGACAAGCCCGCACCGGCGATAGGGAACAAGCGTGGATCAACCTAAAACAAATTTTTTCCCGCGACGCGAGAGTGCTCTTTTGCGCTTCGAGAGCCGGTCGTATAGTCTAGCTGATGTAGCCGGGAGAGTAGTGTGACTGGAAGGATTCCAATACTCGTAGGAGTGTCTGCTCAGCGGTATTCCGGTTATCATGGTTCTCTTCGAGAGCCGAAGTCCAGAAATGGTATACCATTCCAGACTCTTCAGTTGCTTGGAAGAAGCCTAGACTACCAAGCGCTTTCGACAATGGGACGAGTCTATGAGACAGTAGCGAGAGACCGGCGGTTATCGTCCAATCGCCCGACTGATCCAGCATCACCTGCACGACTCCGTCGGCGAAGGAGAGCGAGATCGCTCCTCCGGGTCGTAGGGAAGAGTCGACTAGGCCAGTGATCGACTGTGGGTCAGCGATGCCCGGAGCCACTCTCAATGTTCTCATCGTAGCAGCCCTCTCCCATCGACAAAACTAGCCTTAACACATGTGTAACTCGGCAAGGACAAGATCCGGGACCAGAATTCTGGACGTTTATATCGAACAGACCCGTCACGAATACTTCCCATCGGAAGACTAGCAATGTCCATGTATGATCTCGAAGAGGACAGGCTGGTAGCGGAGATAACGGGTAGAGGTGCCCGAAGGTTATTGATACAACTCCCCGACGGGCTCAAGAACGAAGGACCCCGACTCGCCAGCCTAGTCAGAGAGAAGACGGGCGCAGAAGTCTTCGTATCCGCCACCCCAGCATGGGGAGCATGCGACCTCTCCATCGACGCCGCCACACGGTTGAAAGCAGATCTACTAGTCCATTATGGTCATAACGAGTTCCTCCGAGACAGCTCCAACGGAGTCCCAGTGGTCTACATTCCGGCAAAGAGCAGACACGAAACCCTCCCAGTAGTCGAGAAAGCTCTCCCACTCCTACACGGCACAAGAGTCGGAGTCGCAACCGTCGTCCAACACCTTCACACCCTACCCGAAATAGCAAAACTCCTAGAAGAGAAAGGCTTCACCGTCCAAGTTCCCGGACGCGGACCGTGGGCTCACGAGACCGGCCAGGTGTTAGGCTGCGACTATTTCGGACTGAAAAAGATCGAGCCTCAAGTAGACTCATTCCTCATCGTCGGAAGCTACTTCCACGCACTCGGCGCAGCACTCTCAGTCGAAAAACCCACAATCCACGCAGACCCATACGATGGGACCGTCCGCAACCTAGACCCGGACAGATCAAGGATCATTCGACAAAGATTCGCCATGGTCGAGAAGGCTCGGCAAGCGGACCGGTTCGGAATAATAGTCTCGACGAAGCCCGGACAATCCAACCCGTCAATCGCATTGAATATTCAGCGTCGGATAGAAGAGAACGGGAAGAAAGCAGTCATCCTCTACGCGGATGAGATCGTCCCAGACAAGCTTCTAGACTTCACCGACGTCCAAGCTTTCGTCGACACTGCATGCCCCAGACTCGCGCTCGATGATCCAGAGAGATTCGCTAAACCCATAGTCACCCGGGACGAGATAATGGTAGCCATCGGAGCATGGACCTGGGAACAGCTCCTGGAACGCGGCCTCGTCCGCCTCTAAATGGCAGACAAGACCCTACCCTCCAAACGCCAGCTAGAGATACAGCTGGCGAAACTAAAGACTCTCGAAAAACCAACCCTCAAGCTCGAACAGTACCCGGTCTCGCCCGAGGCCGCGGCCGAGCTTCTCTACATGGCCGGCTTCGAACACGACGACCTGAAGGGACGTATCATCGACCTTGGAACAGGCACTGGCCGGCTAGCGATAGGCGCCGCCCTCATGGGCTCGAAGAAAGTCTTCGGAGTAGACGTGGACCCGAGAACACTAGCGCTGGCCCGAACCAATGCCGAATCTGCCGGGGTCGAGATCAAATGGGTCGAGTCAAACATTGACAAGGTTAGCGGGTCATACGATGCAGCAATCATGAATCCGCCCTACGGGACCCGAAGCGTTCACGTGGACACAAGGTTCCTGGACAAAGCCTTCGAGCTCGCACCTGTTACCTATTCGATACACAAATCCTCCACTCGAGAATTCCTCGTCAAGCATGTTAAAGGGTCCAACCGGAGAATCGACGAGGTTCGCAGTCTAAGGATGAAGATACCTCATCTCTTCAGCTTCCACACTCGAAAGTGGAGCGTTATTGAAGTAGATCTCTGTAGGATTCTCGACTAGTCCTTATTCTGATCGGCGGCTGCCTTCTCGGAAGCCTCGACTGTTCCCTCAGCCAGCGACAAACTGTCCGAGTTTGGCCGGTCAATTACTGATGAACCGGGTGTGACGATTGGTAGGGCGGGTTTTAGCTTCGAGATTCGTTTTCTCGGTCGTCCGCCTAGTCTTGGTAGCTTTCCTATCAATGCGTTCAGACGGCCTCGCCGGTTTGAGCTGTCTGATGGAGATCTGCCTTGCAAGATGAAGTAAGTCGCTAGGAACGATGTAGCGGCGAGCATTACTCCTGTCCAGACGTTGATGCCGCTGAGAATGGCTGAGAACGTTTGGCTGAGGTAGAGTTGAAGGTATGCATTGTTAGAATAGTCTAGGTACATTGCTGTGGCGAGGCCGATTATCGCGAATGTTTCTATTGTAACGGTCAGTTTCGTCTTGAGTGGGATGGGCGGGATCAGTTTCTCTTCTGGTCGGACTGGGACGCGTCGGAGGAAGCTTGGCGCCCACCAGTTGAGCCGCTTCATCATCCGCATGATCGAGGGTACTAGGTAGATTCGTGTAAGAGTCGCATCCATCAAAACCACCACGAATATGGCCAGTCCCAACTGTTGCAGCATGGGGATCTGCGAGATCATCAGTGTTCCATAGGCTCCAGCGGTTACGAGTCCTGTGGTCGTTATTATTCCGCCGGTCTTCTCGACTGCGGTCTCTATTGCTTCGTCGTCTTTTGCCCCTCCGGCAACATACTCGCGGATCCTAGTGACTAGAAAGATGTCATAGTCTAATCCAAGCCCGACCATGATTACGAGTAGCATGATCGGTAAAATCCAGATCAGCTCTGCGGCGAAGTATGTCCTGAAGAAATAGACCGTCGCAGCCATGGCCCATGAGATGCTGAGTAGGATTGTGAAGATCAATCGCAACGGAGTGAAGACGGACCCGAGCGCGAGCAGCAGCACTAGGAAGACGCCGACGAGCACGAGGCTTGTCAGGTTGATGTAGTCAGAGCCGCTCGAGGCTGTTAGGTCAGAGACGGCCGCTGTTGCACCTCCAACGTACATGGCGGACGAGGCGAGAAGCGGATTCTGTGCTTTCAGACTCGCGACGTTTTCGCGGAGTCGAGCCACGGTGTCTATTGCAGAGTTAGAGTAGGGTTCGCTTGAGAGATCTGCCCAGACCATTGCGGATTTGCCGTCGCTGCCGAGGAACGGTTTCATGCTGTTGATCATGGCCTGTTGTTGGGCTGAGTTGAGTTGAGCAAAGTTTGAGAATGCTATTGGGGCACCCGATGGATGCGTGAGCCCGTAGACCTTTGAGACTCCGGGTATGGACTGGGTCGAGTTTTCCGCGTAGGATATCGCCCTTAATGCTGTGACATTGATCCAGTTTCCTGTCATGAGGACGACAGGAGTCTGGACGATTGTGTATGTTGGGGTGACTGTTCCAGCGCCGAAGCCTTGGCTCATGAGGTTGTAACCGGTCCGGCTAGGGAGTGAAGGTGGGATCTGGCCGATCAGGTCGTGGCTGGTCTGGGATGTCAGTACCGTGCTGGCGGCTGGGATTGAGATGGCTAGTGCGAGCAGGAGGACTAGTTTTGAGTGTTTGGCGGTGAATTGTGCAGCTCGTGCATAGTAGCTTACGCCCTTGCCTTTCTTCTTCCGCCATAGTCCTAGGCCTCGGGGCCAGAAGATCCGGTCACCGAAGAGTGAGAGGGCGGCCGGGACAAGTGTTAGTGCAACGATTAGGGCGATGCTCATGCCTAGCATGACTGCGATGCCGATCGAGCGAAGTAGGCCGAAGCTGGCGAAGGCGAGGGTGCCGAAGGCGATGATGACGGTGGCTCCGCTGGTCGCGATGCTTTCTCCGGCCCATGTGACTGCTCTCTCGACGGAATCTTTCTTTCCCCGGCCCATTTTGCGTTCTTCGGCGTAGCGGCTGATGAGGAATATGCAATAGTCGCTGCCGGCGCCGAGCATCGAGATCGGAAGTATTGTTAAGACTAGATAGTCTACTTTGATGGCGACTGTTCCTACGACATAGACGAGTCCGAAAGCGATTCCGATCGAGAGTCCTATTGCTACGACCGGGATCAGTGGTGCGACGATTGAGGCGAAGAAGAAGCCGACGATGACGATGATCAGTGTCACTGTTACCGGGTCGATTTTTTCGATGTCCATCGTGGTCTGTGTCTGAATGTCATAGTTGAAGGCGGGCTCGCCGGTAACGTAAACTGCGAGATTCTGGCCGCTGAGTGTGTTGGCGGTTGTAACATCCTGTCGAATCTGAGGTATGCTGTTTAGCGGGTCGGACCCAGTGCTCTTGAAGTCGATGACCATCAGCATAGTATTGTTCTGTATTGAGACGAACTGAGAATAGACATCGCTGGTCAGTTGAACGGGATATGTGAGAATGTTATTGTTGTAAAGAACATGCTGTGTATAGAGAGCTAGTTCACCAGATGTTGCCGAGCTTCCGAGGTCGTAGATCTGGCCTATGATCGTCTGCTGAACAAGGTTTGCGTTAGTTGCCTTGTCAACTTTGTTTGTCGTGAATGTTCGTATTGCGTTCGGATCGTTCCAGCAGTTGTTGTTGATGCAGCCTCCGCCGCTGCCGGGGCTGTAGATGTTGAAGAAGCGGGCGGTGGAGAGGAAAAGGCTGAGTGTTTGGGCGTCGAATGGGAGGGATTGAATGAACGGGAGTGTGATGTTATAGTAGGAGGGCTGGGTTGCCAGTAGCGGGCTTCCCTTTGTAACGTTCTGTGCTCGGGCGAACGGTGGTGAGCCGAAGACCAGCTGAAACTGCGTGTAGCTCTGCGAAGTGAATGTCTGGTTCCACGACTGATAGAAGATCGTGAGATAGTCCTGTGCGATCGTCTGATATGCGGCAGGTGTCTGACCAGTTATGGTTGTCCAGGTATTACCGTAGGCTTGTCGGTTGTAGCTGGCTAGTTGTGTCTGGTTGATCGTTGGAGGTGCGCTGCTGATCAGCGAGATCCAATTGTTCACGTAGACGTTTGGGACGCCGTACTCGATATTTGTCGCGAGCGTGGTCGCGTTGTACGTGGTGTATAGTTGTAGATGGATGACGCTATCGTAGGATTGTAACTGCGTATAGTAGATGTCGTAGATGCTTGTGATATTGTTGATGGTTGTGAGCCTTCCATCATTATGTAGTGTACGGTTTAGTGCGAGAGTAAAGTCTCGGACATTGTTACCTCTGACATCGGGAGACGTTATGACAACTATTCCGCTTGTTCCCTGATCTATGCTGAACTCTTTGCCGACTAGATCCTGTGCGATACTTGACTCGCTGTTCTTTGGGTTGAACGCTGTCTCATTATAGACGATGACGCTCTGCACATTTAGAATTGCGGGTATGCTTAGGACGAGTGCTGCTAGCCAGATAGCGAATATGGCCTTGTTGTGGCGGATAATGAGGCGGGCTAGCCGGGTGAATAGCACGAGGGTTCCACTTTAAGGGTTGAAACGATCGAAAACCGGGCTGGCGAGGATAAAGTCGTACTGTAACCCCGGGCTCGTGGAACGTTGATGATGGGTCCAAGGCACTTCTATATGCCAAGAAAGAACCTGAAAGGGCGGTTAGTGTTGAGGCCGATAACGCTTCTTCTTGCGCAGACGGGTCCGGTGCTCGGGAAGAAGACTGAGAATCTCAAGACGATAGAGAAACAGGCAAGTTCTGCGAGACGAAAAAACATCGACCTCCTAGTCTTTCCCGAGCTACATCTCACCGGCTACACTATGCAAGACGAGGTCTACAATCTGGCCGAGCCGATACCGGGACCGAGCGAGAAGAGGGTCGAGAGGATTGCTCGGGAGCACGGTCTCCACATCGTGTTCGGCATGCCGGAGGAGAGCGGTGTCAAGGGAGTGATCCACAATACTGCCGTGCTAGTTGGGCCCAAGGGTCTTGTTGGCAAGTATCGGAAGATCCATCTGCCCACTCATACGGTGTTTGAGGAGCGACGCTACTATCGACCGGGACAAGAGGCACCAGTCTTTTACACGCCATTAGGAAAGATCGGACTGACGATATGCTATGATCTCTATTTTCCAGAGCTGACCCGGCTTGAGACTCTCGGAGGCGCGGAACTGATCGTCTGCATCTCGGCTAGTCCGGGTCTGCGACGCCGGTTCTTCGAAGGCTTTGTCTTGAGCCGCGCGATGGAGAATGCGGTCTATCTCGCCTATGTTAACCGGGTGGGGATCGAGGATGGCAACCAGTTCTGGGGTGGAAGCCGAGTGGTCGCGCCAAACGGGTCCGTGCTTGCCCAGTGCAAATATGATGTGGAAGACTTTCAATCCTGCAAGATTGATCTGGCCGAGGTGGGAAGATCCCGAGCGTTCATTCCTACGATAAAGGATCTTGATCCACAACTCTTCGACCAACTGCGGAAGAAAAGCCGGGAAGCTTGAAGCCAAAGAGCAGTCTTCTGTCGCGGGAAAAAATTTGTTTTAGGTCGATCCACGCTTGTTCCCCATCACCGGTAGGGCTCTTTCACGCTTACCAAACGGGCTAACGAAGGCAGTCTCGGGCCCTACTTTCCGAGTCTCGGGTCGGGGATTGTTCTGGCAAAATTTCGTCCTATGAAATCTTCCAACGTGCGAGACAGTATATTGTAGCTGCAGGCGAAGAGCCGAGGCGGCTAAGACTTGTCTCTGCATCATCGACGGCTCAGTCTCGGGCAAGGAGCCTCGCTGTGCCTCTTCGGAATATTGTTCGGACTGGCGTTTCTTTCTCTTGCTCCGCGAGCCGGGTCCCTGCTGGCTAGTTTTCTTTTCTTGCTTGTGGCATGGTTCTGTCTCTGGTTCTTCTCACACGACTTGGCCCATCACGTGGTGGGCAGGATTGTCGGTGTTGGTTTCCGCTACTATTTTCTGGGACGACCGGCGATCACAAAATTGAAGCTTCCAGTCGTTTCCGGGTTGTCTGGGAAGGTTCCGGTTCTAGGATTGAAGATTGACATGTCGAGCTTAGGATCGGTTTCTTCGGCTCGGGTCCGGGCGATGTATGTTTCGGGGGCTGTGTTTTCGATGTTTCTGCCATTGCTCGTTCTTCCCACGGCCTACACGGTCAACAGCATCGTGGAGGTCGTGTTCACACTGTTGACTCTAGCGAACATCCTGTTCACAGTCTACTTTAGCAGCCGTGTGGGAGATCTCTATCGGGCCCAGATGGTTCGAAGCGCGTCTCGGTAGTGTCTATTCGTGTCTGTTCAAGAATAGTATATTAGCCGGGGGACCTGGGTTTTCGATGGGCGTCGCTGTTTGAAGGGTCGCAACTATCGTTCTCCACGTGGCCAGGCGTTTACCCGGATGAAGTATATTCACGGGTCACCGGCTCCGAAAGTTTCAAAGTTCAACATGGGTGATCTCTCGACCCATTTTCCCCGCCGGGTTCATCTCGTCTCGATGGAGGCGGTCCAGATTCGTCATAACGCTCTAGAGTCGGGCCGTGTGGCGGCGAACAAGGTCCTGTTCGACAAATACGGCGAGACTGGGTATCGGTTGCAATTGTGTGTTTATCCACATATTATTCTGCGCGAGAATAAGATGATCGCGACCGCGGGCGCTGACAGACTGCAGGAGGGTATGAGGCGAGCGTTCGGGAAGCCTACAGGCCGCGCGGCTCGGGTCCATGCGGGCCAGTCAATCTACATCGTCTACGTTCCTGTGGACGGGGTTGAGACGGGGAAGAAGGCGTGTGACACTGCGGGGACGAAGATGCCTATGAGGACAAGGATAATTATCGAAGTAGTTCCGGTGGAAGAACAGGCACCGGTACCGGTTGAGGCTCCAGCAGTCCCAGAAGAGCCTGAGCCGGTCGAAGAGGCTGAGGAAGAAGCCGTGCCGGTCGCAACAGCCGGAGCCTAGCTACTGCCGCGCCAGTAATCCTGCCATTCCTCTTGCCGAACCTTTCCGAGTAAACGCTACCACGCATTGGAAGGATCTCGCGGTTTGTGTCACGGGAATTATTTTGTTTTCAGATCTGGAATGATTCATTTCCTGTCTGGAATGTTTCTGGGCGAGATTATCAGTTCTGTCGGGTAGAATGGGCGAATAGCCGTTTTTGCAAACTTGCTTTATTGGAGCAGTCCAGCGTGATGAAGCAGCAATACTGGACACCCCGTCCTGTTTTGGGATCGGGGGTTATTCTGGGCTAGTTCCGGACACTGTGAGGACGATCTTTCCTCGAGCTCCGCCTTCGATTAGATAGCGCATTGCCTGAGCAGTCTCGTCTAATGGATAGCGTCTGTCGATAACGGGCACTATTTTTCCAGCTTCCATGAGGTCCCTTAGCACGACAAAATCTTCAGCGTTTGACTTTGCAATGAAGAACACGAACTTCTTGTCCCCCCTCGACAGCTTTGACCGGACAATGAAAGAGAGTAGGCGTCTGAGGATCTTGTCCCTCATACCAACAAGGACAAAGGTCGCGTTCGGATTCATCACGCGCTTGTAATCAGAGATTGAATGAGCTGCGCCAATGTCAACGATCAGATCGTAACTTTCCCCGCTTCTCGTGAAATCTTCCTTGGTATAATCGACCACATGGTCTGCACCCAGCTTGCGGACGAGATCCAGATTCTGCACGCTGGTCACTGCAGTGACCTCGGCTCCAAACGACTTGGCAATCTGAACCGCAAATGTTCCTACTCCACCACCGGCCCCGTTGATCAACACTTTCTGTCCTGGCTGAATGTGGCCATGATCGCGAAGGGCTTGTAACGCGGTGAATCCTGCGATGCCGACAGCGGCAGACTCTTCAAAGGAACGGTTCCCCGGTTTGAGAGCCATTCTGTTCTCCTTCACAGTCGCATACTCAGCATATGCACCAGCGCAGACGCCATAGACTTCGTCTCCGGGTTTGAACTGGGTCACACTGCTGCTGACTGCTTCGACTTTACCGGCGAAGTCGCTGCCGAGTCTCGGGTCTTTTGGTTTGCGCAGTCCGCTCCTCAAAGTAACGACAATGCGTAGCAGCAAGTTTGGTCCCCCTGTCATTTCGTAACGGTCGGCGGGATTCACCGACGATGCGTAGATCTTCACCAATACTCCACGAACATCGTCCGGAACAGGCTTCTGCCGCTCCTTGATCTGAAGAACGTCCGGTGAGCCGTATCTTTCGCGGACGACTGCTTTCATGAGTGTAGACGATTTTTCGTCTTTTTGCATCGTGACCGTTGAATCAATCATATTTTGCGAGAACCTCCTCAGTCGTAGTGAGCATCTCGACCAGGTCGATAGGTGTTTCCTCCATCACGTCCTTCACCTGCTTCTTCGCCGCCTCGGTAAGAAGGGCCCGCAGATCGTGGGCTAGGGCCTTTGACTCGGTTCTGCTGGTCTTGTCTTCCGTTCGGAAGACGACGTTGTCGCCTGTGACCTTCAGCGTGAACTTTCGGGTGTCAAGTGTGATCTTGTCTTGTGTGACGTGAAGCGAATGGAGCGGGGATGCTGTCTTGACTTCCGTGGGAGTGTAGGAGAAGCTGTCTGAGCCGACGGCGAGTTCCATTGACCCGTCGCCAAGTGATAGTGAGCTGCTGTTCCATTTTGCCGTGGAGCGGTGACCGTCGGTCGTGACGTACTCGCTGCCTGTTCCCTTTGCCAGCCATCTCTCTTTGGGATGATGTTCTCCGTCTCCGTCCCAGTCGAAGATGAGAGGGCCAATCTTCCACCGGTCTCCCATGCAGCCGTCACGTATTCTGATCCGGCCAACGTCCAGGTCTTGCGCGTGCGAATTTGTCTCCTCAACCAATTGTTCCGGTCCTTTGCCAGTCATCTTGAAGGCCTCGTCCCTGTTCACGGTTCGTCCTTGAAACGGGATCCCCACCGTTGTGACGGGACCCGGGAGAGAGGCGCTTACCATTCCCATCGGGGTCTTGAATGAGGTTGATACTTCGCCGAGGAGGACGCAGCCGATTGTCCGCCCTTCACGTCTGATCGGCATTCCGACGGTGTCCTGTTTGACGACGAGCTTGGTTCCTTCCATTGTGGGTCCTCTGCCTTCACTGACTATGAATGGGGCCATGGTTCTCCGGCTGAGGCCTGACTTCTGGATCGCGTATGCGCCGACTCCGGTGACGATTGCGCCGATTACAAGGTCCGGGACCCATCGTGAAATCGTGGCTGGGAAGATGTCGGATTGTAGGGAGGCGATCCAGCCGAATATCCATATCGTCAGCGTGATTCCGACGAATACGGCTGTCAAGTTCCAGAGGATGCTGACGAGTGCTCTGCCGCGTCCCGAATTGGTCTCTGTGCGGAGTAAGCGGCCGAGGAAGAATAGTCCGAAACCGGTGAGTAGTAGGGTTAGGGAGTATTGTTCTAGGCCGATGGGTTGTCTGATGAGCCAGATGATGCCGAGGAGCGCTGACAAGCCGCCTAGTGTGGTTGCGGCTCGCCGGAAAGCCACGGATATGCTGGAGTCTCGTCCTATCTCAATCAATCTGTTCTCCTCCTAGTGCCTCGCTCATCAGTGCGAGGGTCCGGACCAGTAGTCTTCCGCGCTTTGTCAGCTCGTAGCCTCCCTCGTCACTGTGCGAGACGAGGCCCATGTTCAAGAGACTCTTGAGATGGTTGTTGACGGAAGCCGCTTCTAGTCCAGTCGCGGTTTTGAAGTCTGAGAATGTCTTTCTTGTCGAGTAGAGCATTTTGACCATCTTAAGCCGGTCAGTGTTCGCCAACGATTTGAGCAGGTCGGCTGCCGTGGTCTCGGGCATACTGTCGACGAGTTCGTCGACCGCAATCTCTCCACGGGTCGCCAGGCTAGATTTTACATTCTCGCGAATCTGTCTAACCAGATCTTTGACAACGACGAAGGACGGCTCTGTCTGGGCTACGTCGTCCTTGTTGATGTCGACCCGGATCGAGCCGTTTCCCGATTTTTCGATAGCTTGGGAGACTTGGCGGCGGACCTCGTCCTTCAGCGACCGTATCTCCTCCCGGAGCTCCTTCCTTATGTCCCCGACATCTTCGCTCAAGTAAACACCACTATACTCAGGCCTGCTATTACTAACGTAGAAGTATAAAACATTTTACTTTTGGGATTGATTAGATAAAAAGTGGTTGTCTAGGCAATCTACCTTGCGGATGGGACAATCACTCCGAAGAACCCCTTGTGTCGCGAGAAAAATTTTGTTTTCAGTCGAGCCAAGCGTGTTTCCTATCGCCGGTAGGGCTCTTTCACGCTTACCAAACGGGCTGACGAAGGGCATTACGGGCCCGCCCTTCCGGGTTAGTGATCCGGGCTTATTCTGAAAGATTTCTTGGCCGAGATTCTCGCTTGGATATCGTCACTTAGCTTGCAGAGCTTTCACGAGATCTTTAGCCGTTGCTTCTCCCTCGTGTCTAACGCCGTTCACGTAGAATGTTGGCGTCCCGTTCACACCGCTACGGACCCCGCTGTCGAAATCTTCCTTCACCCTTGACTGATACTTGTGCTGAGACAGATCGCTCTGGAACTTCTTGGTGTCCAGTCCAACCTTCTTCGCAAACTCGAGTGCGACACTGGGATCGCCGAGATTACCTTGGTGCTCGTAGAGAAAATCGTGCATCTCCCAGAACTTGCCCTGGGCGCTCGCAGCCTCAGCAGTCTCCGCCGCATTCAATGCAAACTCGTGCATCCGGGTTAATGGAAAGTTTCGGAACACGAATCGCAGCTTAGAACCAAGCTCCTTCTGTGCCTTCTTAACTTCCGGATAGGCTGCGCCGCAAAACGGACACTGGTAATCACCATACTCGACTAGAGTTAGAGTGGCGGTTGAGGGTCCTTGTACGTGATCGCGTCCGGGATCGACTGGAACCGCAAGTCGGGGATTATCGATCTCCTGCTGTTCCACAGTTTCAAGCCTAGTCTTGCGGATTGAACCTGCTTTCCGGGATACGGCTTTTGCTGTTGTTGCCAAAACTCTCAACCTAGTTTGCTTGGACTGGCTGATTCAGACTTTCCAGTGCCCGTAAAATACCGTCGGCTCCCGGGTTAACGCCGTCAGGTGAAAGATGGCTCCAACGGATCACACCCTTATCGTCTATAACGAACAGAGCGCGAGCTGATTCACCAATGTTCTCCTTGAAAGCTCCATACTTCCGCGAGACGATTCCTTTAGGCTCGAAATCGGCTAGCACTGGAAAGTTGAGTTTGCGATCCTTCGAGAACGCGAGGTGGGACCAGATGTTGTCGACAGAGATCGCTAACAGCTCCGCGTTGTGTTTCTTGAACTCCGGCATTACTTCCGCGTACAGCGACAACTGGTCGGTACAGACTGGACTCCAGTCAGCTGGATAGAATGCGAGAATAACTGGTTGTCCGAGAAAATCGCTCAAGGCCACCTTCTGGTCAGGCGTGCTGTTTAGCGAAAAGTTCGGAGCCTTCTTGCCAGGTGATAGGACAGAACCCTCCGATTTCGTAGGGTTGATTGATTCTTGTCGAGTTTTGCCTGTTCGGTTTTTCGATGCTCGCCCTTTCGATCGTTTCCTGCTCATTTGTACCATGGTTGTCTTCATCTAGTTCGGGATTCTCCCATTAGAAAATAACATTTTGATCAACTGGCCGATAATAGTTCGAGTACTTATTTCTTGACCGAGTTCGAACTGACCGGGTCAGCCGTGTCTAAGGAGGCTTAGTGCTTTCGGGACGACCTGTCCAGCAAAGACTCGTACTTGCTCGTCCTCCTGCCCCTCAATGGAGGGCCAGAAGATGAAAGTGTCTATGCCCAGCTGTTTGTATGACGAGACTATCCAGTCGATCCAGTAAGACACGGGGCCGACTACGGGAGACTTGTCCCCGTTAGACTTGGCTAGTTCTCCCTTCTCGTCAACCGCGCCGACCACATTGGCGATTCGTCTTATCGAGTCGGGTGATCTATCGTTCTTCTTTGCCGACTCGTTAATCGTCTGTTGTCTCGCCTTTACGTCGGCGGTGGAAATGTAGGTTGTGAGCGGTATGACCCATCCGTCCGTGAGTCTACCGATTAGCCGCATCATGCCGGGGCCGAACGCGCCACTCCAGATGCTCATCTTATGAAGTGGACTGGGACCCGCTTGAGCATTGTCTAGCTGGTAGTATTTTCCGGGAAAGCTGACTCGGGTCCGACCCTTCCCATAATTCCAGATCAGATGGATCACTTGTAGCGCTTCTTCGTACGCCGCAATCGCTTCGGCCGGATTCCTTCTAGGACCACCGTAGGCGTGGATCGCGTCCCAGAACGCGCCAGTGCCAAGGCCCAATTCGATTCGTCCGTTTGTCACGATGTCCAGTGTCGCCGTGGTTTTCGCTAGCATCGCGGGCGGTCTCATCGGGAGATCGCTCACGTCGGCGAAGAACCGGATCTTCTTGGTCGACATGGCGAGCGTGCTGATCAGAGTCCACGTGTCGAAGAAAGTACCATTGTAGGGATGGTCCTGTATGCCGATAATATCGAGTCCGGACTCGTCGGCTGTACGAGCCAGTTTGAAAGCTAGTTCCGCATTGTTAGGAGTGATGCTCAGGCCGAAAAGCGGAACGTTGGTGGTCATTGGATTGCTACTATCGCTTCTTGGATTTGCCGGGTTTACTAACTATTCTACGGCCCGAGGGGAGGCATCTAAGCGTTCTATCATCGGCCTTGTGCGGCTCTGTGCTAGGAATGTTATGATTAGAAAGGCGGTGAGTGGTGGGATCATGAGGAATGGTACTGTCGATTTGAACGCGCTGAGATAGCTTGTCGATGTGAGTATCGGGTGGCCGTTTAGGAACGTGTAGAAGATGAGTCCGAGAAGCGAGATGCCTACAGTATTGCCTACTTGCATCGAAGTGGAGACAACGCCAGAGGCGGCTCCCACGTCTTCTCTGGGAACGCCTGAGAAAATGTATCCTAGTAACGGTGAAAGCTGTAAGCCGGCACCTATGCCTATCACAACCAAAGGCAGTGATAGTTCCAGTAGACTGAGGCCGGTTCCGTAGGTGTTGATTGTGATGAGGGTCCAGCCTAGACCCATCACTTGAATCGCGTATCCTAGGCTCATGATACGGGTCCCGAACCGTGGAATCAGCCGTGGCGCTAGGAGTGAGGCTGTGATGAATCCAATGTTGATCTGCAGGAATGCTATGCCGGAGTTGATCGGAGAGAATCCGAGGCCGACTTGAAGAAAGATGACGAGCGTGAAGAACAGTCCGCTCGTGTAGACATACTGCAGAATGGTGACAGGTACTCCGAGTGAGAATGATCGATGTTGAAACAGGTCAATATCGACTAGAGGATGGCCGCCGCGCCTTGTCAGTCTGCTCTCATAGAGAACGAAGGCTGCGAGAAACGGAACAGAAAGGAAGAGTAGTGTAATGGTCCAGGTTGGCCAGCCGAGTGTTTCGCCTTCGGCTAGTGGCAGGATTAGGGAGACGAGGAAGAGCGTGATGAGTCCGACGCCGGGGATGTCTAGCCTTGGGGCTTGTAGGGCCTTTGAGGGTTGGAGAACCCGCCAGCCTATGAGTACTCCGATAATTCCGACGGGTACGTTGACTAGGAAGATTGGTCTCCAAGAGAGACCGGCTAGGTCGAGCTGGATTAGAAACCCGCCTATGATATTGCCCGCAATTGCTCCTATTCCGCTGATCGCGGCGAAAACGGATAGGGCTAGAGCTCGTTCTTTCCCGTCGAAGGTTACTTGGATTGTTGACAATACCTGTGGATACATGAAAGCTGCGCCTAGGCCCTGCAATATTCTCGCGGCGACTAGGAACGTTGGGGTGGGCGCGTATCCAGCGAGTGCGGAGGCGATTGTGAAAACTGCCATGCCTGATAGGAAGATGCGTTTGCGATCGATAATGTCGCCTAGTCGGCCTCCGGTAATTAGGAAGACGGCATAGACGAGAGAATACGCCGAGACCACCAGCTCAAGATCGGCAGCGCCGGCTCTGAGACTCGTTCTGATTGAGGGAAGACCCTGAACCACAATGAATACGTCGAGAATTGCCATGAAAGATCCGACGAGTACAACGCCGAGGATTATCCAGCGTCGACGATAGGCCAGCGTGGCCATTGCGGTTGTGGTCACGGTGGCCGGCTGAGACAACAGTATTCTACTTTGTAGATTTTCGGATATGGACGGACTCGCGCTCTTCGAGATTGCCGCCAGTACTGAGTGCGGCGAGTCTGACAACATGGCACTTCCAACAAGAGCAGTGCGCGATACTATGGTCGTGTTCTTGCTTGTCCAACATTTCGGTTTCTCTCTCACCGGTCACTTGTTCCGCGATCCCTATGCACAGATCAATGTCTTGTTCGTAATAACGATTTTGAAAAATCAGGATTGAGCACAATCAGACCTATGCCGATTGCGGAGAAAATGATAACAGGCGCCCCTAGACCGAATGCCGCATGACTGTTCGTCAAGAAGGTGATTCATAGAAATGAAAAAGTTCATTCCAATAGTCATTCTTGCTCTCCTTGTTGTTCCAGCCTCGGTTGCTTTTGGCAGTTCGAGGAATGTTGCGAGTGTTGTGAAGCCCTCTATTGTCTTGGTTCACGGTGCTTGGGCGGACGGTTCAAGCTGGAGCCGAGTCGTTAGTCTTCTACAAGATCGAGGCTACACAGTCTACGTTCCACCTAATCCGTTGCGTGGGCTCACGTCGGACTCGGCCTATATCGCAAGCTTTCTGCAAACCATCAGTGGTCCAATCATCCTAGTTGGACACTCGTACGGGGGAGCAGTCATCACCAACGCCGCTACCGGGAATCCCAACGTCAAGGCACTAGTCTACATTGATGCTTTCGCGCCGGATCAGGGAGAATCACTCGCGTCTCTATCCAACGTCCCGCCTCCACCCGGCCAATCACCATCATGTCTCTCGGGCAATCCGACTGCAGTCTTCAACTTCGTACCATTAACAGGCGGAGACTTGGATCTCTACGTCAAGCCCAGTCTCTTCCCATCATGTTTCGCGAACGACCTGCCGCCCAGTGAAGGCGCGGTCCTCGCGTCTACCCAGCGTGCGTTTGCTCTAAGCGCTCTGCCACAGACTTCGGGAGTTCCCGCATGGAAGACAATCCCGTCATGGTACCTTGTCGGGACAATCGACAATGTCATCCCACCGTTTGCTCAGATGTTCATGGCTCAACGCATCAACGCGACAATCGTCCAGGTCAGAGCCGGACACTTGGCAATGATCTCCCATCCTACAGCGGTCGTGGGACTGATCGAACAAGCAACGCTCGCAATACAAGGAAGCCTAGACAGTAGCTCTCAACAGGCGCTCGCACCGGTCACCACACTGTAGTAAGCGAATAATCTAGCGACTAGAATTTCCAATCGGTCTCGCATCTTGAAGAAACGGGGTGCGAGACGTTTTCTTTCTATTATTTCGCGCGTGCAGCGGCCGCTTTGGCGGCTAGTGCCGCAAACTCCTGTTTGCCAAATGCTGTTCCGGATATTCCCCAACCGCCCTCCGCTGCCTCTGTGAGTATCACCCATGTGCGACTAGCCTGGGACGGGTCGCCGCTGATCCGGGCGACAATCTCGGTGATTTCTTTGACGAGCTGTTTCTGGCCTTCGCGGGTCAACACTGCTGGTGGGGTGATGACTTGAACGCGGACATTGCGGGCCGATTCGGTGGCGGCGGTGTGAACCGCACCGGGGTCCATTCGATGAATGAAGGCTGCAGTATTCGCCAGGTGGTAGGGACCGGGAGTGGCGACTCCTTCGGCGCGGAGCACAGCCATTGTGAGCTCCTTCCCTAGCCGAGCGTCGCTGTCGAGTGGGAATAGGTCTGATGGGGCGTAAACATCGATCATTGGCATGATAGAACGTCGAGCAGTAGCAAATGATGGCTAAATACATTGTTGACTCTCGAGTAACTAGATGACATTGATGTCTGCTAGGCGGAGAAAACGGACGACTACTGATTACATGTCGAACGGAAAGAGTGACTACGCGATCTGCGCCGTAGTCGGTCAACCTGTAGACGAGGAGTTCTCTAGTGAAGGGTTTTGCGTTGCATGAATCGAACCGCGCCGATCGTGATTATTCCGCCTCCTAGAGCTGAAAGCGTGGCAAGAAGTAGAAAGTCTTGGACTTGGGCCACGAACCCACCAGGGCTCAGAACCGCGGCCACGTAAACCACGAGTGGCGTCACGATTGTCATGATACCGGCCGCGACGACTCCAGATGAGAGAAGCCAGGTTTTCTTGGTTGTTGCTCCTACGGCGATTATGACTGCGCAGAGGATCAAAGCAAGAATCAAGAGAACGGCAGCGTCGACCATTGTCCACTGGGATGTAGAGGAGGTTGTTCCAGTCGTTTGGAGAGCTGCACTGCCACCTACGGCTATCATTGATGCAGTATGGCGAAGAAACATGCCAGTTCAATCTCGGCTGACTAGATCGAGGTTCTTAACGTAGCCGGGTTGCGAGTACCACATTTTTCCCTGGGGGGCATGGCGTTTAGGGCAAAGGATAAGCGAAACCTCCGGATACAAATCAATAGTTCTGTTCTCGGTCGATTTGGATGGAGACCCAAGACCTGGTCAGATGCCCAAGGTGCAATCGCCGGGTGTTTGGATTGTTCAAGTTGACCGCTGAAGATGTTCAACGTGAACACTCGCCAGAAGAGATGGGGATCTACTGGGGAGTGTGCTGGGATTGCAGAGAAATGTATCGGTCCGCGGCAGGTCTGTAGGTTGATTACGGGACATCAAAGGCTCTGCGTGATAGCATGGTCTTGGTTCCGCTCTTGTTTGGAACTCTGTTTCTCCTCAAACTATCGGTGCCTAGCGCCCGCATCTTCTTTTGCGCGCTGGCTTTCCTTACGGGGATGAAGTATCTCTTCCGCAAGTCGATTGGGAGATACGGCTTCACTCACAACTTCGCCTGGTCGATTCGGAACAACAACACTATCCTCGGTGCCTCGCTGATGATTGCGAGCGTTGTAGCAGTACTCGTTCCGCTCTAGGTACGAGCGCGCCACCTGCTCTATGGCACTTTCAACCTCTCAATGTAAAAGGATAGATCGGCCGGTTCTAGAATTGGACCAGCCTCGGTTACGCGAGATTAATTGAGCCGGGGCTGCTTTTCATGGCAAGATGAAAGCGCTGAACGCGAAAATTGCAGCGGTCCTAATTACTATGGGGGCTGTCGTGCTGATGGTTTCTGTGACTCCTCCCGAAGGAGTGATACCGTGCTTGTCAACGGCGACAGCCTGCGCTCAAGCTGCCGCGCAAGAGGCTCAAGCTGCTACAGTAACATTCTTCGAGTATTTCTTTTCGGGGATGGCTTTGATCAGTATCGCAGCCTTGCTCTTGATCTCTGGAAGGAACCGGAGACCAACCGTGTCAGTCGGCTCTTCCTAGTCAAATTACTCCTCCATAGACGAGGAGGAACCCTAGTAGAATTAGCACGAATATCAAGAACAAGACAGCTTCCAGACGGCCAAGATTTCTCTCCAAACGTCGAACCCGTCTCTCCACCTCTACAAGCCGCTTGTCCGCATCAGCCTCTGAAGAAGTCAAATGATATCGTAGCCCCAGGCCTCCTAGCTCCGCTAGGCAACTAAATGAAATGTTCCTACGGGCTTGTTCCGCTACACGATGGAAACGTGGTTCTTGCTCTCAGTTTCTGGCGCTGATCCTTTCCACGTATTCTCAACCAACTCAACAACATCTGCTAGATGGGCGCCCAGTTCTCCCAATCGTTTGCCTGTCTCCGGATCCTCTTCTGAGAAAAAGCTGCTTAGCCGGCCGAGAATAACCATCGTCTTCTTGATCGTAGCCACCTCATACCGTATCTGGTCCGTGACAGCCATATCCCAGAGAATTGCTCTACGCTTCACAATCTGCTCCCTATCCATAGAATCCTTCTCAGCCTCTAACAAGGTGGTTGAAACCGGAACCGATTCCGGGTTTAGAACCAGCGTAACTCTATCATGGATTCCGAAGTGACAAGCCTTCCCGGATTTCGGAGTTTTGTGTCGTGGGGAGTGCTCGTGATCAAATTTTTCTTTATGGTCTTAGCGGGGGGATTATTGTCATGTTGGTGACTGGCTGCGATTTAGGGACGATGTTGGCGGATTGCGAGAATTATCATGGTTTTGAGGTCCTAGGCTATTTCCAAGGCGTTTCCTAGGAGACTATCAGGGCGACTCCTTCTCTTCTGCTTCCGTGAAGATGTCGGGTGGTTCAGGCGGCTCTTCCGGCGGCTTCGCCTCCTCTACCGTATCCGGTTTCTTGAGGTCCTGTGCCCAGGTCGGGCGCGAGACTCCACGTTTCATGCTCTCAATCTGACTCTCCAGGACCCGTTTCTTCAGATTGTTCAGGTCCCGGTCGAGCGCCTCCCAGTCGAACGAATCCATCAACTGATTCTTGTACCAGATCTGCTGCCCCGCCAACCGACTCCACTTCGCCCGCTCAGAAGAACGAGTATACTGCGACGTGGCCAGCTTGACAGATTGATCAATCAGCTTATGGATCGCATCGATCATATGCTTACGCTCCGCCTGCCGCCACTCCCGCAGACGCTTGCGATCCTCAGACTCCTCCCTCACCGTAACGGCCAAAAATGATCCTATAGAGTGAAGGGGCGCCAGAATAAGTCTAACAGAGCAGAAGCGAATGTATCGTCAGAAGATAGCCGAACTTGTATCTAGATACTCAGCATCCAGAACTAGCTGGGTCAAGCGCCCAGTTCATCGGACGATAAGAAAACTCCCGAGCTCATAGATACATATCGACATGTTAATACGCACGCTGACGTTAGCAAAAGGTAATGAAGCTCGCGACGGAAGAGTTCGACAGGATCAGCAGAGCCCTAGCGGACCCACAGCGGCGCGAGATACTGCAGAAACTTGTCGCAAGACGGATGAACTGTACAGACATTCATGCAATGTTCAATGTATCTCAGCCTACCGTATCCCATCATCTGAAGGAGCTTGCCACAGCAGGCATCTTGGACAAGGAGAAGCAAGGCCAGTTCTGCTTCTACCAGGTAAAGTCAGAGGTCCTGGCGGCTTACGTAACGGAGCTGCAACGACGCTTGGGCGTGGGAGCTATTGCGGTTGCTCCAAGGCTGAAATAACGGCTTACATAGACGCTCATCAATACGTTTATATGACTACCGCACACACAGACAGACATGCCCGAAAATTCAGAGCCTCACGAATCATTACACATGACAGTCGTGCAGGAATCAGCCAAGAACTACCGATCTTTCCGCCGCGTGAAGCGAGACCAAGTTGAGCAACGCTCGATTCTCTCTTCTCTGAGAAGACTTTTCACCGAAGAATTAGAACCCTACAAGCAGCATCCACACACAGCGGACGCTGCAGGGTTCAACTGACCAGATCAGAACTCTATTTTCGTGAAAGATGATGGAACAGGTCACAATTCAGAGGAGCCCAGATGCTAAGCCTGGAGCCAGACTAGTCCGGTATCATAGCCGCTGATTCTAGTAGGTTCGTCCTCGTATAGAATGCAGCTTCGGGGAGGGCGGAGCTTTCCTCGATGTTGAGTCGTCGGATTCTTCAGATTCCACATAATGCCTCAGCGTTGATCACCGAGGCTCATCTTACTAGGGCGTTCTCGTTATATCGAGTTGCTAACGGTATCTCTCGGTATCGGCAAGGCTCTAATAGATACGACATGTCGTATGTTGTGATTTCTCGACTTGGCTGACCTGTTCGAGTCTCTCAAGCCGTTCATCTGGCCGACCTATTACGAGGAAGGCCCGCCTAAGCATGTTCAACTGTCCCTTCTAGGCGACAAGGTCTTCGCGGGCTTGTTCGGAGAAACGCCTGCGACGAGGTCAGTTCTAGAGCTGATGACACTCGGATATCGCCCAGTGACAATGCTCGCAATTTTGAAGGTCCTGCATGACTCAGGCAATCGACGGTTGCACGGGATGGAGATAGGACGAGAACTAGAGAAAGGGTTCGGGGTCCCAGAGGGCTACTTCACAAGGTCCCGATACTACACAGACCGCGTGGGCAAGGTACTGGGCCTGATGGTCCGGCTGGGACTTGTTGAAGAGTCCATGATGGACGCTCGCGGGAACGGCAGAAAATATTCCGGGTTCAAGATACGTGACTCTGCAATGGCAGGCGTAAAAGTACGTTTGGCCAGTATCGCCAACGGAGAACAATTGTCACTCTTCACAAACGGCCACGAGGACTCTTCAAGAATCTCAAACGTGAGTGAGATAACAAGGCTGCGGCTATGCCAGGATTGCGGGTTCCAATCACAATCGATGACCGCAACCTATTGCGAGCGCTGCGGCAAGCAGCTGAACGTCAAATGCGAAAAATGTGCAAAAATGGTATTGGCCAGCTTCGACTACTGCAACAAATGCGGCACACGACTATCTTTCTAGGTTCCTAGCTGCTGTCCGCACTTACCGCAGAAAGCCGAGCCCTCAGGGAGCCCAACTCCACATCTCAGGCAGACGAGACCAGCTTTCGAAGAATCTGGCACATCGTTCTTCTTACCGTTTGACCGCCTCCTCCACTCATAGGTTCCCACGCCCGCCCCAGCAAGAATAATCCCACCAAGGACTCCGTACAATAGATACCACGGGATAGAAAGAGAAGAACTGTTCTCGGGATTGGTCGGAGGGTTCGTAAGCGCATATTGCCATGTGTCGTTCATGAAAACCGGTGTTCCACAACCAGCTTCCGGCGAGGCCCCGATGTTTTCTTGGCCGCCGAAAAGAATCACAGCTCCCACAACAGGATCGTAGTCGATTCCGAATGCTTGTCTCTCTCCTGCAGAATCAAGCGGTCTTAACTGTCTCCAAGAATCTTGTCTGAAAATCCGAGTGTCGTTCTGCTCGTTACCACAAGCTCCTGAAGGGTCCCAGCCTCCATAGAAGAGATCTCCAGCAGTTGCCGGGTCCCAGACTAGGCCGAAGCTGTATCTGTGGTCTGGACTGCCTGAAGGATTGATCTGAGTCCATTGTCCCTGTTGGTATTTCCAAGTGTCCGACTGTCCCCCGTTCACGCTCCAATAGTCAGTCGAACCACCAAACAGTAACGCGTAACCTGTAGAGGGATCGTAGACCATTCCCTGAGCGCCTCTTGGGCTCGGCGCGTGCGGGGTCGCGAGACTCTTCCACTGTCCTGTCTTGTAGGCCCATGTGTCATTATAGTAGTGAAAGTTGCGAGACGGGGTTCGGTTTACGCCGCCGAAGAGAAGGATGTAGCCGTCTCCTGAGTCGTAGACAACTGAAGCGTCTTGACGTGCAGGAGGCGCGGTTGTTGTCTGGATCCTCGTCCAGGCTCCACCTTGGAACGCCCATGTGTCGTTCAATTGGCCGTTGCTACTGTCTCCGCCGTAGAGGAGCACGCATCCGTCTGCTGGGTCATAGGCCATGCTGACATCGGACCTCGGACCCGGGTTTGTGGAAGGAGTGAGTTGGGTCCAACTGTTCTGAGAGAATATCCACGTGTCGCTGAGATAGCTGCTCGCATTATTCCAACCCCCGTAAAGAAGCATGTAACCATCCGAGGAATCATAGACCATACCGGGATTGATACGGGGAAGAGGAACCGCGGATCCGGGCGTAAGCGCTACCTTCGACCAGTCAAGACTCCCACCAGTAGCGGATGTTGCAGTCACGAGTCTGACTGATGGCACGGACCCGAGTACCATGATGGCAAGTGTAAGGAAGATCAGAGCATGATTCCGCATGAACCGCCCAGGATTAGAATCACATTTCGATACTCAATTATTAACAATTCGGGACATGCTACGTTTCCATGCATAATCGTTGGATATCTTACGCGTCATTCATCGAAGTTTTGAGCTCGGTATCAGAATCTGCCAGGGCCCGCTTCTCACAACGCCAAACGAAGCCGCGACTAACCAAGGGGTAACCGGGTTACTCTGCGGGAACTTCATCTCTTACATACTTCGAAAACGTAACTAATTGACTAAGGCGTAGTGCTATGATTAGCCCTGAGAATAACCAACAGACGAGAGAAATCTCTCCTTTTCACTGCAATCTTTCAGCCCTCGACGTAGAACAGAGAAAGCGCCACAGCACCTTGTCAAAAGAACTGATCCGGAAGCATCTAGAAATCAAGGAACTTCCCGACGGCTACGGAATGCGCTTCCCCAACAACCCACTGCTTTTCAAAGAAATGTCGGAATGGGCCACTCTGGAGCAACTCTGCTGCCCCTTCCTCACTCTCACCTTAGAACTGCAACGTGATCAAGGACCAATATGGCTTAGACTGACAGGGAGAGATGGCATCAAGGATTTTCTCCGCGCAGAAATAGGCATCTAATAGTTCAACCGGCGTCGGCGACAATATCGTATCATGCTCCGCCAGATACCAAATCTACTGACGCGGAGCAAATTTTAGCTCCCGTTTTCGTAAGTTCAGACTTCTATCAATAATTCTCTAATCTGATTCTCGATCTCGTCATAGGCTCCTTCGCCGGCGTGCTCCCAGCGGACTCTGCCTTTCGAGTCGATCAATGTCTGCCGGGGCCAGTACTGGTTTCCATAGAGTTTCCAGGTCACATTCTCACTGTCTAATGCAACTGGATACTCGATCCGAAAACGTTTCACCGCGTCAGCAACATTCTGCGGAACCTTCTCGAAATCAAACTCGGGAGTATGAATTCCGATCAAGGCGAACTCGTCTTTTGGATACTTCGTGTACAGTTGCTTCACATGTGGCAATGTGTGAACACAGTTTATGCAGCCGAAAGTCCAAAAATCAAGAAAGACCACTTTGCCCCTCAACCCGTTCATCGTTAACGGTGGACTATTGATCCATTCTCCAAGTTGAGAGAATTCGGGAGCTTGGCGTCCAATCAAGGAAACTGAGAGCGTAGTTCTTCCCCTATTGAGGGGGTACTGGCTGCCACTAGTATATTGGGTCCGCCCTCTTCGTCTAGCTTTATCTTCCAATCCGTTCCGACAAAAACGAGGGAAACCGGTTGACTGTTGTCGTATCCGGGGTTAATCGCTTCTTCCGAATTGGGCTTATCGTGGGCGTTCTCGCAATACTTGCCGACTTCGTCCTAGAACTCGTACTTCTGAGACAGCTGTCCGTTTTCAATACCGGCCTGGGACTCTGGGTATTCGTATCGCAATTCTTGGTCTCCGCGGCTCTCCTCCTGATCCTCGTTGTTGTAGGGTCCTTCGCATGTATGACGGTTCACCGGGCAGCTGGCTCATGGAAGCCCTGGATCGTCTACTACATCATACTTGGACTAGCGATTTTCGCGGCTTTCACAGTCGGCTTGAATAATGGGCTCAGTCTCGATGTGAAGTACTCGACATATTTTGGAAAGGCAGGAATCGACTATCTCAACCTCCAGTATCTTAACGGAGCTGTAATCTGGATTGTTTTCGCTCTTGCAGCCCTCTTCATGCTCAGCGACCCACGATTCTCCTACGGCGTCGGCGGGGATGGAAAGAGGCGCTTCTACATGCACAGCAAGCTTCTCGGCCTACTACGGCTCTTCCAGAGGTCCAATTTCGGAACAGCATTTGCGCGAAGGAGATACTTTGACATCGGTGCAAGGCCGCCTCTACAGTGGGACATCGGAGAGAACCTGGATCACGCGGTACTCTCAAAGAATGGCAAGCTAGAATGGAACGACCGCTTCCCAGTTAGATCGCCCGCATTCCTGGCCTGGACCGCCATCAAGTTCCTACTAGCCCTAGGCATCGCCGCGGTGATAGCGAATGACATTGCCTTGCGATTCCTCACGGTTCAGAATTACCTGACTCAGACGAACAGCTCCTGGTGGAGCCAGATAGGAAACTACTTTGGAATTCTCGGCATGAGACTGGCTGGAACCTATCAAGTCTCGCCGACGTTCGGAATCGACAACGTGTTCACCTTCGAAGTGTTCAAGCTAATTCTCTCACTGCTAGGGCTCGCCTTCATCGTTCTCGGAATTCGATTGGGCATCGCAATCCTCCCCAACTTTCTAGTGGGGGTCGCAAAGCGGTCGCTAGGAATGTCGCGCAATGCGCTCAGCAATCTGTTCGCGATTATTCTCCTGCCTCTCGTCTACGTATTCCTAAGCAGCGGTGCCTGGGTCTACGATGTTGGCGCACCATTCATTCTCTGGGCTCTGGTGTTCGGTCTCATAGGCTTCGCGATTCTCACCGGAATTACCCGGACCCATAGAATACTCCACTTCAAAATGACCAGGGTCAGGGCAATCGTCATTATCGCGATCGTACTGACCGCTGCAATCGCGCCTAACGTATTTTCATCATTTCTGCGCGCCCAGTCTGGACAATACATCAATTACCAGTGGGACCCAGCCTACGTCCCGACAATCCAGTATACTAGATGGGCATACGGCGTAGACTCAGTCAACAGCGCTAACCTATCGATGATCACAAGCTACAGCAACCAGACCAACACCCTGGATCATATTCGAATATTCACGAACTCCTCAGCCCAGCTCAACATGAAACCCCTGGTCGGCGTGAACTGGATGTCTATCACCAACGCACCAGTCGATATCATCTACATCAACGGAACAGAATACTGGATCTCAATACTCCAGCTCGTAGAGGCCAACTACGCTAACGATGTTGATGTCTGGCGCACTCAACATCTACTTCTGACACACTCGGAAAAGATTCTGGCAGTAAACGCCGCAACCACCAAGACAGTAGACATGAGCACAGTATGGAATCTGACCCAGACGCCCCAGGTCTACTATGGAGAAGGAGGATTGTGGTCGTCAGTCGACGAGGTCTACCTGAACATCCCAGGCTTCAACGAGACCCACCTGACAAGTTACAAGGGTCCCGCTAGCTACAACGGTTCCCCTGATTATACGTACAAGGGATTCTGGCTGTACTGGAAGTTCTTCTGGCAGGGAAGGTTCGACTTCGCCAACGGCAATTACGGCAACATCAAAGCCCTGGAATACCGGGATGTGAACACTCGACTCTCGAATATTCTCCTTCCAAATATGCAGATGGACCCGGACCCGTATCCTGTCGTTGACAAGTCAGGAAACATCTACCTGCTACACTGGATCTGGGTCAACTGGCAGAGCCCAAGCGACTTTGCCGACTATCCCGAGCATACTCAGACCTCGATACTGAGACTGTTCGGAGCAGTCTTGACCGACGTGAAGACCGGAGCGATCACGGGTTATCTCTACAATAATGGCAAGACAGACTATGTGACATCCTTCTACCGGTCGATGTATCCCCAGTGGAACCAGCCGATGCCCTCCTGGCTGATTCCACAGCTGCGATATCCCGAATCGTTCTTCAATACTCAACAGGACGTGTACAACTTCTACTTCCAGACCGACCCGTTACAGTGGCAGAGGAACGTGTTCCTCCAGTCGACAGAGGACACCCGGTTCATCATCACTCCGATTAACGGAAACCTGGCATGGGCTGCTGTAAGACTCGTAGAGATCTATCAGAGCCCCTCCCAGAACCTGGCCGGCCTCTACATCGCGCCGGCGGGAAATCAGACCGGGACAGTGTATTTGATCAGGTTCCCTGAAGGAACAACCGTCATCGGTCCCAACTCTGCCGCCTCGGCAGTCACCACGGACCCGACTGTCAAGTCTAGGCTGACTCTCCATCCGGACTGGACCAGTGGAAACATGCTGCTGTATTCGGTCAACGGGGGACTGATCTACGTGATACCCTACTATGGAACCTCGTCGAGTCTCACAGTGCCAGTCATGGTCGCCGTCGTGAACGCGTACACGAAACAGGTCGGCTCATATGCAATCACAAACCCTAACGATCCAACAGAGGTGCAGAGCGCCACAAGCCGAGCAGTCAGCAACCTCGGAGTCTCAACTGGGACCCAGCAGACGATCAGCGGCAATGTAACCACGATCAATTCCTTCGTTGTCAATGGGTTCACGAGATGGGTGTTTGGAATAAAGACGAACAGTACAACCGTTCAGGTCCTAGCAAAGGCCGACACATTGACCTCTACGGATCAGGTCAAAATAGCCAGCTTGACCGGAGGAGCAAAGGTCTCCGTCGTCGTCGACACCTCTCAGACACCACCCACAGTGCTTAGCGTCCAATATCCGTGAGTTCCTGGAAGAACCAGAATCCAGGGATGCGGCCAATGTAAGGAACGAACTAGGGCTTCTTCATCATGTAACGCATCCACAAGATCAGCGCCACGGCTACAGGAATCCCGATAACTACCAGACCCCATTCTATAATCAGAATCACAGAACCCACGACATAGTCCAGGGTCCAGTTTGCGATGGCTGTGTTCCAGTTTCCGTCTAGGTAGACTTTGACGCAGAACGCGACGAAGAGCAATAGCCCGCCTCCTCCTCCACCTCTGCTCGTCCGTGAGCGTTTGCGAAATAGTCGAGATTTCCGTTCTTCGACGGGTAGTCTCTTCCACCATAGCCGCCAGGCTAGGAATACAGCTACGATTATCGGGATTCCGATTAGGACAAGCTCCCAGAAGATCGCGTTAAGAATGAAGCTGACAAGGTTCGCCATTGTCCAGAAGGCCAGGACCTTTGGCACTAACCCTGATGATTCCGCGTTTCCGATAAACCACCAGAAGACATAGATCGAGCCTAAAAGTGCAAAAACGGCGACGGTTGCAAAAGCTGCCATCATGTTCCAATGCTTTCGCATGAAGCCCTTCCACTCGGAACCTTCCATCAACGCTCTCGGCCTCTCCTACGATGCTACATGATAATCGAGCTGTCTACTTAAAGGGCGAACGGGCCGACAGAACGTACCTCCAATACCTAGCGAGGAGTTGCAGTCATTTCTAGGTAGCTGGCACAGTGTTAGGAAGCCATAATGGCTGTCGCGGCACAGGCCCGTTCATGCTTCATGTGGCTGAGGCTGATGTGAAGCGCCTCCTCCCGTATTCGAAGGCTATTCAGCTGGTGAGGGAGGCCTATGTCAGACTCGCCCAGGGCCAGGCAGTTAGTCCTCCGCGGATACTCTTGTCGGTTCCCAATGGTGCGTCGATGTTTTTCATGCCTGCGCACGTGTATGGTCAGAAAACCGTTTCTATCAAAGTCGCGCGCGTCAATGTAGAGAATCCGCAAGCCTCTCTGCCAACCGTCATGACGACGATCTACGCTTACGATGCAATCACTGGAGCGCAAACGTCTGAGGTCGAGGGAGACTGGCTCACAGCCGTCAGGACTGCCGCAAGTACGGCGGTGGCTACGGATATCTTGGCCGAGAAGAGCGCCAAGGTCCTCGGAGTGTTCGGAACGGGGACGGAAGCTACAACACACATTCCCGCGCTCATGCTAGTCAGACAGTTTGACAAAATTCTCGTCTACTCCAGAGACAAAAGAAAACGAGAATTGTTTGCAAAGAAAATGTCTCAGGACCACGCAGCTACGGTCGTGGCAGCTGATACTCCTGAACAAGTTGCGAGAGGGTCGGATGTGATTGTGACCGCGACAACGTCTGATACTCCGGTTTTCAACGGAAGCATGGTCCAGTCAGGAGTGCATGTGAACGCGATCGGAAGAGCAACCCCCGAAGGTAGGGAGGTCGACACAGAACTTGTCAAGAAATCCAGAGTGGTTGTTGACTCACGAGCGCAAGCCCTAGCCACCTACGGCGACATTATCCAGCCAATCAGAGAAGGGGCGATTCGAGAGTCGGATCTCATGGAGCTTGGTGAAATCCTGATCGGGAAAACAAAGATTCGACCTCTCGGCGGTCCCACGTTGTTCAAAGCTGGCGGCCTCGCGGTTCTTGACGCAACAATTACAGACTATGTTCTCAACCAGCTGTCGCGCTGAAGAAACTAACCTGCCGAAGGAAATCGAAACGCGTATCCTAGAGGGTCGTATGAAAAAAGGGGGTTTGGCTTTGTCAGGTGTTCTTGTAGGTCTATGGGAATCTTGTCTCGCCGTTGACCTGTAGGCTGCGGAAGTAAACGATCTGAGTTCCTGATCCACCGGTGGCAATAGCATTGTATCCGCCGTCGATAACGACGAAGATTGCGTTGATTGTTGCTCCCAGTCCGTCAGCGCACGATACGGCTCCAGCGTACGTGTTTAGTTGTGTCCCTGAGCAGAGTTGCGATGTATCCCAGACGAGCCCAGCAGAGGTCGTTGCGAGATTCATCCCACTATTCTCTCCGGTCCAGGTGTCTTTTGTACAACCGCCCTGTCCGGCGGGATAGCTTCCAGTTGGAAGCTCGCCGAGATAGACAAAGATGTTCTTGTCTGCACCAAGCGACGTTGTCAGACTGAATCTTGGAGAACCAACGGCGCAATCACTACCGGTACCGCCGCTTGTGGATGGAAGGTAGAACTGCGAAGCGAGGGTCGTTAGCGAGGAGAGGGGAGCGTTGAAGTTGTGGTTCACTACGAAGCCCCCAAAGGTCGAGGAGCTGCTGGATGTGTAGACGACTTCGTCGTCCATGAAGTGGACCGGTCTGGCGGTGCCGAAGAATGTGCCGCCTCCATTCGAATGCGGAGATGGATCAGCGACGACCGTGAAGAGCATGTTGCCGAAGGCTAGGTCAGTGGCCGTTAGGGTCCCCGGTGTTAGGATTCCCGTTGCGTAGTCGTAGTCGTATGAGATTGTTGTTGTGAGTGGCAGGTTTACCGGGAGGGATGTTGTTGAATCGCCCGCGGCGGAAACGACGCCGAGAAACATTGAGATTAGTGCGATTGCTCCAGATATTTTTATGATGCTGTTCATCTGTTTCTTCGATCGGCTACCGCGCGCTATCTGTCTAGTTATCGAGGACGTACACGATAGATGACAAGTGAAAACGTATCGCGTTTTGAGAATATCAAAGTTCGAGAATATCGTAGCTCGATATTGTTAAACTCTAGATGCTTCTCTTGGATCCAACCGCTTCACATCAGGAGTGCTTTCGCTCTGGCGGGCTGTTGTTCTCTGATTCTTAGTCCAGCTATGATTGCAAGAAAGATGAATAGGATGGTTGTGGTGACTAGGACGCTTGCATGGTTGCCCGAGTAAAGGATTCCCCCAATGGCAGCACCAACAACGAAGCCAAGCTGTTCCAGGGTCAAGTAGAACCCCCACTGGCCCGCTCTACTCTTACCCTGTCGCATGTTCGAGAGCAGGGAGTATGAGACGATGCTGGGGGCTCTGGCTCCGCCGAGCAAGAAGACCATCGGGATGACCAACAGAGGAGAGCCTGCGAGGATTATTCCTAGAGAGCCTCCCGCAACGAGTAGGAGTGTCGTTGCCATTGTTGATCCCGGATTCCGACGTGAGGCCCAGCGACCGAGAAGGATTGCAAGGATTCCGCCACCAAGAGACTGTACGGATCCAAGTAGCTGGATCTGAACATCACTGAGATGAAGCTGGTCCCGAAGAAACAATGGAAGAAACGAGGGCGACGTGACGCTGAGGGCTACAGCGGCCCCGAAGAGAAAGATGAGGATTGTCAATTCTTGACGTGATCTCGGAATCTCCAGCAAGGGAGCGTTAGAGTCCACCGCGCTCGGTGGTTGACGCTTCAGCGGGACAAGCATGACAGTCGATATTGTCCAGAGAGCGAGCGAGACCCAGAACAGGTCTCGGATGCTAAACCAGCTGAGAAGTAATCCTCCTACAAGAGGTGATAGGACTAGGCCTAGTGGGGCGGCGGCCCATACTGCGCCAAAAGCAGATGACATTCGTTTCGGGTCGCCTAGCTGGCCGATGAACGCGTTCATGGCGGGTGTGTTGAAAGCGGAGAGTTGGAAGATGATGATGCCGGGGATGACATCGGACCAGGTGTTCGAGAAGTAGTAGAGGATCGGGACGGGGATGCTCATCGCCCATCCAATGATTAGGAGGGTCTTGTTGTCATACTTGTTGGCGAGGATCGCGCCGGGAATCATCGAGAAGGCCGCTGCTAGGTAGCCGATTGATGAGACGAGCCCAACCTGTTCCGGGCTAGCGTTGAGCTGTGTCAGATAGAGACTCCAGACATAGTTGTAAACCCCCAAACCGAACGTCCAAAGGAAGAGCGAAAAGAAGAGGAGACGCAGGTCACGCGGAAGACTACCCCGCCAAGAAAGCAGACTCATCCAACGCATCATTTACGGGGTCCCAGCCGGAAAGCCGGGCGAGAATGGGCCAGCAATCAAACTTGTCTTGACAACCAATTGCTTCCGAGAGATTCTCACAGTTTTGTGTCGCGAGGGTCAACTGCTACTCTGGATTCTCGCCTAGTAACCGGTTTGGTAACCGTAAATGGTACCACAGCATGAGAAAAGAACCCTAGGTTCGGGACAAGACCTTCTCCCGGTCAAGGAGGATGCTGTCTGCTCAATACATGAAAACCATAACCCTAGAAAAAATCTACAAGTCGCTTCGGGACATGGTTTGCGAGGTTAAGGTCGCAACACAGGTTTGCGGGTAGGGCACGCCGCTCAGTCTAACGAATGATCGAAATAATCTAAAACAATATTTATTCGGCTGTTTCCTTCGCCCAGTTTTTCGCAAAAACTTGTTGTGCATGTTTGCCTGAAACTCAGGCTTGGGGTTTGAGTAGAGCCCCTGGTGCTTCAGCTACTCCCTTGAGTGCGAGACCTGCGAAGAACATTTGCGGTATGAAACCTGGTCCGACCGTAGGATTTGCGGGTAATGCTTGAACAGCCAGCATTCCAGCGATTCCTCCAAATATCAAGCCTGTCAGGGATCCGAAGTAAAGTCCATCCTGCTTCAGTTGGGGGTAGGCAACGCTGCCTCCGCTTTGGACTATCTCATGGAAGAAGCCGCCTATCGCCGCCGCAACGATGGAGGTTATGAGTAAGTCAGTCTCGAAAATGAGCCCTACGATCACAGTCGCGAATATCATAACAGCAGTAATTCCCATTTGCTTATAGTCTCCGCCCCAAACAATAAGGGTCCGTGATTTTGGTGCAGTCAACAAAATCGAATCTTCTTCGGCTTTATGGCCTAATTTGCTTTGCCCAAAGCTGATCAGGTCGGCAACATGACTACAGGAAATCGCTAAAAACCATAGTCGCATTGGTGCCAGTCTAGAATGACTACTCTGAGCGATAAAGATCTTGAAAAGCTTCTCGAAGAGAAGGCAATAAGGATTGAGCCATTTTGTGAAGAAAACCTGAAGCCCGCATCATACGACCTCACAGTTGGACGGGTCCTTGGTGGAGAGGCGAAAGAAGACACTAAGCTATTGGTTCGACGGGGGAAGATGAAGGAAGAGAGAAAAGTCTACTATGAAATCCAGCCAGGGGGATCTGTAATTATCCTTACAGCCGAAAAAATAGCGCTCAACAACCACGTTGCTGGGCATGTGAACCTCATGAATAGGAGGGCAATAAAGGGAATGGAATTGTTGAACCCTGGCCACATAGATCCCGGATGGGGTTGTACTACAACTGGGGAGAAAGTGGGATCTGAACTGACCGCGGTGATCCGAAACGTATCCAACGAACCTGTGAAGTTATCTCCCAAGGACGAATTCCTTACCATTGTGTTCGACAAACTTGAGACCCCTGCAGAGAGACGGTTTAAACCGGCCCCACAATTCGTGGACCCGACTCAGCGGGTTGCATACCTGGAAGTTGAGGCCCAACGTATACGAAAGTTCGTGGAGTTACAAAAGAACATACAAGACCAACTCAAAGAGAAGTTATCCTATAAGGAAGTACTAGAGAGCCTCGGTCTTCTAACCGCTACACTCGGACTAGTGATTACTTTCGTTGTCGCCTTCGTGGCCACAACATCTGCACCAACTCAAGTGAGCATAAACGGTTTCATGGTAGACAGATCGGTGTTGCTGTTTGCCCTTGGATTCCTATTGACCGTAATCGTGATTATAGCCTCTGTCTGGCGAAAGAAGAAAACAGTCTGACCCGGGCCTCTTGCGGTTCAACGGAGACGAGGACTTGCCCGATGCAGCGCGAGGGTATTTGTCAAAATGGGGAATCAGTATACCTTGTGTCGGACCGGATCCAAGACTGTAGTCGTTCTTGAGGGACTTCCCGGCTCAGGCAAGACAAGTCTTGCAAGAAAATTTGGAAGAATCGGACGAACACTTTTTCCCGAAACAGCGAGCGAAATCGCAGGTTCGCGAATCGTGGTTTCCGCCTCGGATGATCCTCGCTTGGACACATACATCATGTGTCAAGAGGTCAGAAGGGAGGAACGGGTCAAGTTGTCCAGGTCGACACAGATTCTTCTAGAGAGTTCACACACCTAGCCAATATGGGTGGGCGAAGACAAGGGGAGAGAAATTCGGGACTCCAGGGTTGCGTCCATATCTCGACTAACACAAGATGGCACGACTGTCAGGAAGGATTCTGGATCCAAAAGCCTACCTGCGCTTGGAGATCAGTCCAGAACTCAGTGGAAAGCGGTATTCAACGCCTGGTCCTCTTCGCCTTCCGGACGAGAAATTTCTTCTCTCAGTCGCAAAGAATCTGGATATACTTCACCTGGAACTCGAAAAACACATTTCCGTGTACTCTGTTAATACATCCGGCGATATCGATGAAGCATTCCGGAGGTCTAAGATAATATTAGATGGTCTTCTAAGGGATACCGACACGAAGTGAATGCCAACTGCAATGTCTTATCACGAGGCTGACGAGAGGTTCCAGTCAAGAATACAACGAGTAGGACTCCAGCCCAAGTTTGGCCGAACACGTTACCACCAAATTGAAGAAGTTGGAGGTGTTCCTGCTCCTCGAATCGTGAGCACTTCAGTCCGCTTGGGAAGGCACGGCGAATCGTTGAAGGAATGAGGGGAACCACGGTAAGAGGGAATCATTTTCAGGGGCAATTTTCATGGAGCTAATTTGCGACAACATTCCAGTAGAGTACCCCAATCTACTGAACTACGTATTGAGACATGGCGATTGGGTCTCTCCCCGCAACCTTCGGACGCTGGAAGTCAGAGGGCTTTCTATAGTGGCAAACAACCCCCTCAAGAGATTCTTCGCGCATCCCAGCCGAAATGCAAATCCCGTTTTTTCAATCGTGGAATTGATGTGGTATCTCAGCGGCGACGATACCTCACCAATGGTTTCGCATTATGTTTCAGCCGTACTAAACTATCTGAATCCACAAACAACAAGGTTCGACGGTGCATATGGGCCCAGACTTCGGAAATATTCTAAATCCGTCGATCAGATAGAGGCGATTCGCCGTAGGCTCGGCCAAGACAAGGACACGCGTCGAGCAGTTGTGACCCTGTTCGACCCAACCATCGACAACAACGAGGCGAGCATCAATATTCCCTGCCAAGTGTTGCACCAATTTCTCATTAGGAATGATAGACTGGAAATGATTACCTATGCTCGTTCGCAAGACATGTACAAAGGCTTCGTCTACGACACAGCGGAATGGCAGTTGTTTCAAGATATCCTTGCGGGATGGTTTGGCCTCGGCCTAGGTCCATACCATTTGTACATCGCAAGTGCTCACGTTTATGAAAATGACATTACGAGGGTCCAGAGAATCGTGAAAAGCGATACAGGCTTCGATTTATACAAGAAATCAGTTCCTCTGTCAGACTCGTTGTCATTTCAAGATTGGGAGAGGACTCGAAAGTTGTTCTACGAGGTCGAGGATGTAACGCGAAACGCTCAATCACCCGCGGCCTTTGAGGAGGCTCTCAGAATGATAGAATCCATTGGCCCTGGGTTTTGGAAAAACGCAATGGTTGCTATTGTATCATTTAACGCATTCAAAAGAGGCGAAACCGCTTATGCAACATCCGTCCTGAGTGGGATTACCAACGAATTCAGGGTTCTACTTTCCGAATGGTTCTCCCGCAAAGGCGGGAAGCGGGTTTCGCCTAACGAACATTCTGCTCTCAGCTAGGATCTTGTCAACGTTAGTCCGCTCAGTTCTTGAGGAATTAAACTGGAAGGTTAGTCAATCATGGTTCGAATCTACTTAATTCGATGCAATGGCTCGCAGAGCAACTGTGTGAAGGAATGGGAAGGGAGCCACATTCAGGTCAGTCCCTTCCTCACTAACAACTAAATAGTTTGGTCTCAGACAATCGATACGAAAATCGTCATTGCTCTTAGATGACCTCGGGGCGTCCCTCATAGGGGCCGTTGTTGGATGGGTGCTTGTACTTGCGGTGCGACGGAAAGGCCCTGATTGGGTGGAATTCTGCGGTACCGTCGTTGTAATTCTTGCAGGGAGCGCTCTGCTTAATCTGATTCAGACGGGACTCCTCGGCTACTTCTGGATTGGAATTTTTGCCGGTTTCCTTGCCAATATTCTCATTAGACGACTGCGTCCGGCCTGGTGGGAGATTACGGCGCCTCCAACGGAGACTCCAAATGTAGTTTGATATTTCCGCAATCTGTTTGGTTTGAATGATTTTCCCAATCGGTCCGATTGTCACGTTTGTTCGCATGCAGTTCGCTAGTTTCGCTCTCCTGTCTGAGGAATAAATCAACAACGGCTCAATGTCGAAGATGTCGGGTCAGCGGAGCGACTGGCGCGAACGCCTACAGGCCAACCCTTCACGAATGGAACAAGAACTAGCCATCAAGCTACAGGAAAACGGAATACACTACCAGACGGAGGTTGAGATACCCGTAACTACAGCGGATTTCTATTTTCCGCTAGAGACTAGACCGTTGCTCGCGTTTGTTGATGGACGGGTTCATCTTCGAACAGGGCAGATGATGAAGGACGAAGAACTGCGATCACTCTTACGGAAGAGAGGATACATGCTGCTAGAACTATACTACGACAGTTACTCAGACAAGATAAGGGACCGGCTATACAACGAGTTACTAGAAAGTCTTTGCAAAGGCTAGTCAACAGCAGCTCAAGAAGGCGCGCCCCCATTGCAGCAACCTAAGCCCCAATTGGAAGCGAAGCCTACGCTACTTACCTTTGATCACTTGGCTCATAAGAGAGCGGACTCTCGGTTCTAGGATTCCAACGATTTGAGCAATTGACAAATTCTTGGAATTTATTACCTCGATTCTTCCGTTAGAATCTTTCGCGAGTTTCAGGTATCTTCTTTGTACCTGACGTTGTATACGAATTGAGTCGTAAACAGAACGAGCCTTGTGTTTGCCTCTTTTGATCGTTTCTGAAACATTGCCTAGAATCAGATATGTCTTGTCCGGGACGATTGCTAGATTGCTGTTAAGGCAGACCTTGTTCAGAGACTCCAGAAAGTTTCGAGCTTTGTCGGCACTTTTGAAATGTTTAGTTGCTCTTGGTAGTTGATACGCAAACCAACTGTCAATGAACCTGTCAGCAAGTAATAGTCCCTCCCTTGAGAGTCGCGGATTTATTGACCTGTTGAATGAATCAACTCGCATACCGAGCAAGACGACGGCTAGAGCTGTTGGCGAGATTCGTTTGTCATCTAGTATCACGTCTCGCAGTGTCGCCCAAGGCGGAATTCTTGGAGGATCATTTATCACATACACGCTGAAGGCTTTTGATAATCTCCTTTTCAAAATCTTGCAGATAGTAGTTTTGCCGACATTGTCAATGCCCTCAATCGAAATGAACAAGATAACTAGCCGCCGTTTGAGAGCAATCGAGTTCTTGGACGGGAAACGTATTGATTGTTCGAGAGGAAGTATCGCAGGGGATAATTCCGATCTTTAGTAATACCAATTCGGACATCAACCGTCGGAACGAAAGATCCCAAATCGCTGTCGATAATTTGGAGGGGACCTTCGGCAATAGACGTTCCATTAAAATCCTTGGTGATTCCGAGCGCTTCAGTCAGCCTCCCCGGTCCACTCGCCAGTTGCTTGAGGTCGTTCGTTTGTCGGTTCGTTTTCATTCTTCGAATACCGGCTATGGGCTCAACCGATCGCAGAAGTACACAACCTGCAGGCCTTTCGCCACTTGTGAGTATGTTGACACAGTGATGTATTCCAAAACTTATGAAGACATACACCATTCCATGTGGCGACTCTCTGTAGAAGATGGCATTTCGCTCCGTTCTTCCTGCAGCAGCGTGGCAAGCTGGATCATCGCCGCCCAGATATGCCTCGGCCTCAACAATTCTTCCAGCTAAAGGACCATTACTAGTCTGACGAACTAACACTTTTCCGAGAAGGTCCCAAGTAACTAGAGGGGTCGGCCTATCGAAGAAATCCTCTGTGAGAGTCTTTCCATGGACTATTCGATTGTCATCAGTTCTAACGGATAAGGTAGGACTTCTAGGGTTTTCCGAGCGACTATGACTGGACACAGTTCTCAATCATCCGGAGCACATTTTTGAACCATATGACGCATGCTATAGTAGTTCAGCGAGTTTCATTCCGATTCGAAGACCGTGAGTCGCGGCTGGAACTACTCCTTGTGTAACTCCCGCGATATCTCCTGTTACAAATAGGCCAGGGACGGAAGTTCGACCGGAAGAGTCGAGCCAGACCCTTGGCGGAAACCATTCAAAAACCGGGGCATAAACCAAATTGTCCGGATCGGCTAGTTTCGGATAATGAGTACTCATCACGTCAAGAAAATCAACCAAATTCTTTTGGACTTGAGGGGGAAAAAGATGAGTAATATCTCCTGGTGCAGATTCTGTGAGAGTCGGTCGAACCTTGTTTGATGCCAAAGCGTCACGTGGGGTCGGGCTCCCGAGTTTGAAATCCTGCATTCTTTGGACCAGCGGTTTTCCCTTTCCAAGTTCCAAAATATGCTTTACGATTTGATTGCATCGTTCTGATGAAAGAGTTCGAGGCATTCTCGTAAGTATGTTCATGCTTGTGTTTTCTGAAGCAGTGGAAAACTTCGTGCCATCAATTAGAGTCATTTCTCCACACTCACACGATATAACGTGCCCGTCGAAACAAACACAGTGAGTTTTGGTGTAGGAGGATCGTATATTGGACGGTCTTTCAAATTTCGGATCTCCGCCGTACGTGCGAAGTTTATGAATCCAGTCGGCCCTAGTCTCAAGTCTGACTCCGAGATATGGCCGGCCCTTTCGAATCTTCAGCCTGAATCTTGAAGCAACCTTTTCGAACCATGTCGCACTTGACCTTCCTGTTGCAAAAAGGACATTCTTGGTGAGAACAGTACGTTTTGTCGCTAAACTTAGCGTAAAGGATGAGGCCGTCCTTGATACACTCTCGACCGACGCTTTGTAAATGAATTTGATACCATGGTATTCGAGTTTCTGGAGTAAACCGCCTAGGAATTTTACGTGATTTGAAGCGGTAATGGGGACTAGCGTCTTGTAGGGTTTGTATTGCAGTCCTGCAAGTTGAGGCAAGTCTGATCTTAGAGAAACTGCACTACGTTCTGACAATCCGACATATCTTTCGAATATTTCAGCGACGTACGCCATGAAGACCCTAGAATATTCCTTTTGTCTTGTCTCCAGCCAGCCTCCAGCTGCGTCGAAATACAGTTTGTCCGAAAAGGGAGCAGAGCCACCAACCCCATCCATACTTACTGGGTTCCCATGCCGAATTTTGTTCTGCCAAAATTGCGTCGTTGGGGGACCACCATTGACAAGGATCGCAATCCTCAACGAGGATGATAGTCGAGCCAGCTGGTAGGCAGCGAAAAGCCCAGCGGGACCTGCGCCTATTATTGCTAGGTCGAGGGGCTTTCCCATTTAGTCTAAGTTTTTCGACCCGTTCGATTTAAGTCGTGCCATGTTTCTACCCCCCAAGCTTCAAGTTCCTCTCTGAATATCGAGTCGCGAGAGATTGGGTTCACAAGAAAAATCTTCTTGCCCATTGAAAACGCGACCGCTATCTCTCCGAAAGTTGATCCGCCGATATAGTTTGGAAACTGCCTCCTCGGATAATTCAGAACTAAGATTGCATCCGATCGCCTGATTTTTTCAAAGTGTTTTCGATTCTCCCTTCGCTTAACACGCAAGGCAGTGTCACGAGACCTGTAGCGCATCCGATAGTTGACGAGAGTCGGTGCGAACACTCGGTAACCCGCAAGTTTCAATTTCCTCTTCCAATAGACAAACTGTGGAAGTAGTCGCATCGAACCGCAGAGTGTAATTGTCTGCAAACGCGGGTCGGTCAACCTGAGTGGTCTACAGGGAATCACTACGGGTAAAGTTTCTTGACATACTCTTCAATAAGCGGTTTAGGGAGGTAGGGTTTTTGCTTCGATACCGCTGCTACAAGCGCTGCGGCGCGCAGACGCGCAGACTTTGCCACGTAGACGACGGCCGCAGCTGCTTCAAGCTGTTGTGCACTAAGCGGTGAAGCCCCGAATTTTTCACGGAACTTTTCGAGAGCTTTTTGTTCGTCTTCTTGAACCTTGGAATCTCTCGTTCCCTTCTCTTGAAGCTCGAACAGTTCGTGAGCGAGGTCGGGAGAGTACGGCCCCCTGATGTACCAACTGAATTTCCATCCAGTTTGAAGGCCGAGCTCTTGGAGAAGGTACATTATCTTTTGGATTCGTAGCCGTGTGGAAAAGGGCTTCATATCCGGTTTCATCTCCATCTCTCGGAGCACACGGAGAGTTCGTCCGATTTTCTCCCCATCGACAGTCTCTGCATAATTTTTGATAAAACTCTGTATGGCAGACATTCCAGTGTAGCGATTACCCTCTGCGAGTAGTACAGGCTCGTTTTCCTCATCATCCTCCGGCAAGATATTATCCGGTCTCACTACGAGAAATTGCAGGCCCTTGTCTTGGAGCATTTTCTCTATGTAGTTGCCTTCCGGAGAATTGGGAGCCAAAAGCAGGATCTTAGCTGCGGGCACGAGATTGGGCCTCATCGTGTTGTTCGTGTCGAAGATATAAAGGTGGAGAGATGTGGATAGACATGGGTTCGTCGAATGTAGGGTCCGGCTGCCCCTCGCGGTCAAGTTTGTGCCGATGCCGCAAAATAGGTGGGATCGATAGTGCCGGTATCCATCAAATACGAATTTCGTGACCCCTGGTCAAGGCATCACGAGCAACAGGGAGCCGGGCCGTCTTACTCAAGGTAGAACCGTTGAGCTAGCTCCGCATTATTCATCTAGTAAGGCGGTTCGGAGTGCGAACTCAAGCCACTGTGAATTTGACGATACCAAGACCAGCCAATTCTTTCATTAAAGCCAGGCCTTTGGCATCGAGTTTGTTCTTCTCGAAAGTTATGTAGCCTAGTTCTTTGAAATCTGACGCGAAGTCGACACCTTCCTCTCTGAATAATACTATCTTCTTGCCATACAAAACACTACCAGCGCCTAGTTCGTAAACCACGTTGTCACTCGGCCCCCACCCTTCATGACCCTCGGCGTCTAAGTTTTTCTCGTCTGCAGTGAAGATGAAGATTCCAGCAGTACACTTTTTCATTTCCTCAGCCACCTTTTCTCCAATAGGTCGGCCTCTGTTCGGTTCTTCAGTCGCCACAATATGTGGTATGTTGTACTCTTCCAAAATCTTCACTGCTTGATCGGCCGGTTTCTTGTTCTTTCCATGAGCAACGAATATGTGCTTCTGGACTGGTTTCTCTATTGATGATGAAGGCTCAGATCTCGTGTCCTCAACCGTTTCCATTTCATGCTTCTCGGGTGGCCCAGGAGGTGCCACAGGCATATACTGGGGGCCTCCTGTGCCTAAGTTGTCCAAGTAAAGTATTGTAGAGTCTCCAGATTTCACGGAAAGGTCATGGTCCGCAATGTTTTGCATGAGCATATCGTAGCATGCATCCACATCCACCCTGGGTAGGCCAATTTCTTTTTCCAAAACAGCCTTGGCAACCTCTTCTCGGGGGAGATTCTTGCGGTCATATCTGGAGTAGAACTGTTCGAACACTTTAGGTGTTAGCAGAGCTCTACGCAAGCTTGGTTTTATTGTTTCATCAGTCGGTGAAACTATGGCCCCCGCCAGGTCTGTCATTGTTATCTTCTTGGCAAAGACCCCTCCCTCCGTCAAACCGTATCTTTCTGATGCGGTCAACAAAGTCGTGAACCCACTGCTCCTGATTGTAGTGCCTAGACACTTAGCTAGTAATATTGGATCGAATGGCTCGCCACCGTTCTCTTTCCAGATGACACCAGGGATTCTCAACGCTTCCCTCAGAGAATCTCTAGGAAAGGGAATTCGGCCTGTTATACTCCGTGTAGATGGTTTGCCTGCCTTCCGGCCGGTTTCCATTCTTGCCTCATGCTTGCCGTTCGATCTTTTCAATCGTTTCGTTCTCTCTACACTCATCATTTGGTTAGGGGATCTCCTTGTGAATGGTTTCAGTTGCGTCTCTCCATGATATTGAAGAGAGAAGGATGAAACTAAGTCTCTACTCGAAACAGATGAACCACATTTCCGGCACGTTTCAGCCTCGTTGACTAGAACAACTTCTTTCGAATGATACTATTCGAAGGTCAAAAAGTGGTGGCAGGCACTTTCTGCTTTGTTTTTGGGATTGGATCTTTAACGGCACGATGGGACTAGTAGGGGTGTCGGTTTGGCTGTGACTTGTACCATCAGATTTGAGGTTCGTGGTGATGACGAGGTCGCTGAGTTGGTGGATGGGGGTGTTAGTCTTGGGTTCCTGTTTGGCCTAGTTCGTACTTGTTGGTGAGTTCTTTGGCTTTCTCGGCAAGCTCGTCCCATTTCCATCTTGTGACGCTCATTCGGCATAGGTCGACTTTCCAGTTTCCTTGTCTGTTTTGCCAGCGGTAGAGTCTGAGGTCTTTTCTGTTGTTGGCTTCTACGGCGACTAGGGCGACGATGAGGTTGTTGCTGCGGTAGATGTCGTATCCGTCTAGGACCTTGAAATGTTCGGATACAGGGTATTTCGGTGCGGTCTGTTCTGTCGCAGTCTGTTCGGTCAACACCGGTTCAGTTCAGCACATTGATGCGGACCCGTATATCAAATCGTTAACGCTTAAGGGCGAGTTGGGCCCGATAGTAGAAGATAGTGTCCGGCCTTGGTTGTGACTTGTAGTTTCAGATTCGAGACTAGGTCTGAGGATGAGGTTGTTGAATTAATGGATGAGCATCGTCATAGCGCGTTGGTCTGTACGGACTGTCTAGTTCTGTTGACTGTTCATCGTCGGGTACATTCTATGCAGGTGGAGAAGGTGATAGCCGAGATGGCTGAACCAGAACCCCTCTTGGCTAAGAAGTAAAGGACTCTCCCGCAGTATCATAATCGAACCAATCACGTGCTAGTTCGCATGACGTTTCGGTTTTGTTGACAGATTGTCGAGCCAAGATCGGCGTCCAAGGAAATGTCGGACCTCAATTACTTCTTCTGTGTACACTCGATCGACGCAGGCCTGGAGTGGACCACGACCTACTGAGTCTCGTATCCGCTCGGGCGTGAATATTCTTTCCCAGCTTCGAACCCGTCGGGCCCTTTCGGCCCCGGAGGTTATGTCCCATGTTCGATGAAGCCTCTCCCGCTCGCCGTCCATTGGAAGATACCACTTACCCAAGACAAAATGCCATGCGCTAAAATCGGACACGAGCACTCGCTCCTTTGGGACTTCAACAGTCAACAGCACCCCTTTGACGCCAAGGCTCAGATGGTCCCGTCTTCGCAAATCAGGACGTTCCACCCATGCCCAGACAGGATAATCAACTGAGAAATTAGGAATTCTTCTCAACATCTGTTTGCGCATCCATTCATATGCCTCTCGCCATCCGTACGTCTCGTCAAATTGAGGACCATTGCCGCCCACCAGGTAACCAGCACCCTGGGCTCTCCTCCAAACAGAGAGAAGTTGGATCGTATGCAGTTTCACGAATATCCGTTCTCGGAATCCTTTTTGATGCTACTGGGTTAGCGGGAGCCCTGACGGTTCAAGTGCGTTCTTTCTTAACATGGAACCGGCAGTGAGCTGAGCAACGATCAGTTCTGCCTGGTACATGTAGTTCGGCAGAGTTCTACCTATTCACTGTGAGGCTACTAGATAAATTGAGTTACTGGCCAACTCTTCCGTCTACAAATACTCCCCGAGGAAAAGGAGTGTCCTTCAAGATCCTAGTCAGACCACTGATGGGCTCGGGGCTAAATTCTTGTTGCTGCTCAAACCTTTGTACTTGTTCAGGTTTTTGAACCTGAAGAGGCGAGACTGAGTACATTCGACCCTTCCCGAAGACGTCGAGTAGTCCTTCCACGTTGAACCACTTACTAGTGAAAAATCGACCTGATTTCTCGTCCACGGAGCTGTAAACGCATCGAACCGGGTCATAGACCACGACCGTGGACCCGCTGATATCCGCTACCTCGTCATTCTTGTAAAGTTCGTAGGCGACCCTGGAAAAATGGGCTGCATTGTATGAAGAGGCAAATACGATGTCGCTGGGAGAAACGGCTTGCTTAACGGCTTGAACCATCTTCACGCAGTCGCTATGGGAAAGGTTTGGAAGAACGCTCGTAAGCCCTACAACCCATGTTCTATTTCGCAATAAGTCATTCATACCATCCAGATTTCCGATAACCGATGTGGCCGATGAGAGACCTCTATTCCTCCCTGTGCCATCAATAATGGTGTGAAGATTGCAACCGTCCCCGCAGATTAGCCCCCATGGTATCGGCCAAGCAAATGGTCCCTTAGTGAAACTGCTCATTGATTGATGGCATTGTCTAATCATGCCGGAGGAAAAATCGACACCCAGTAGCGCGGCTGCGGGAGCAACACTTCCGATACCTCCCCTTGTGTCAAGCAGTTCCTTAAACGTCCGACCAGCACCACAACCAATTTCAACATAAACTGGAGGTTCCCCGTTAGAGTTGCGGGCCGAGTCTAAGACCTTTCGAAGGGCAGCCACTTCTTCGAAGAAGAAGGCTCGAAGGAAGGGATTCTCGACACTGGTAAAGTGACGAGTATACAGTGGTGATGTCTCATTCCACCATTTCTCGTCGAGGCTAAAGTCGGCTCCAGCCGCTCGGCGGATGGCTCCTATTAGGTTCCTAGCTGCGTTGATGCTGTCTTTGACGTTTTCTTTAGGTGAGACTGAAATGATTCGACCCCTCTGTTCAACTGCGGCGATCGCCTTTTCCAGGTCCATGGTCCATCGTTCAAGGCCATCTCTGTTATCGATGGCCTGGTGTGATGGACCTCGAATGAACCAGCGGAAGAGCTGTTGATAGATGCTCTCAACGAGGTTCTGATCACTCGTTTCAGAGTGAATTCTAGCCGCTTCTTGCTGACCTTCAGAGTCAATGGAGGCACGTTCTCTGCCAATGACCACAATCTCGACTTTCGGGCATAGGTCCGAACTAAGCAGTATCTCATCAAGTGATGAGGGTTTGACCTTAACTCTAGGCAAATAGAGCTGATATGTGACTGCGCGGCTTTCCCGAAAAGTTTGAGCGTGGAGAGCGATGTATCGCAAGGTGTCCAGGACCGACAGGTGAGCAACAATCCGCTTGATCTGGACACCTGCTTTGATTGCTTTCAACTCTTCTGGCAAGACACGAGTGATGTAACTCCCGAGTAGCTTGTCCCCCAATCCGATAGTCCACATGGTTAGGATTGATTTGTGTCGCCTCAAGCCATCGAGAAGCATGTTGGCGAATGCCTCGCCACTTTGATCATCGTACTGCATTACGGCAACGGCCTCCGGATACTTGTTAGTCATTTCACGAATCATTGATTCTATGTCCGCAGATAGTGTCGGTCGACGGGATCCGACCACATTGCGCATTGAGACTATGGTGTCATCGTCAAGTTCGATCTTTGTTCTCCCAGGGGGGCCGAAAGGTGGCCGTCTCTTGAGGAGACAAGCCAAGAATGCCGCCGCTACGTGCGCAGAATAGGGTTGCCACAGGTCATCGCTCTCTGGGGTCTTGTTGTAAGCGTGATCAGATACTCCTCTGATCGCTAGGTACTCTTTGTGATACTTCGTAGAGATCTTAGCAAGCCCAGCGGATTCTGTTTCGAAAGCAGCGACGTGATGCGACTCCATCAAGCTATCTCTTGTCGACTTGTCGTTGATCACTTGGTCTGATGTCCCAATGGCGTCGACATGGATGTTTGGGACCTTCTCTGGATCCTGTCCGGACTTGGCCCAAAAGGGTGCCAGCGATTCTCGAACGGTTGCGGAGTTCATGAAGTCCCGATATTGGGATCTCCATGAACGATCGGCGTCCAGATCTGAGGCTCTCTTCTCGAAGAAGCCAGCTTGTTCGACGAGTTCGGGGGACGGAACGGGTGTCTCGCCACGGGGGACTGTTTCGCCGGGATTAATTTTTGCTGGACCAATGTAGACTACTTTGCTGGGTATCACAACGTCCCCTAGATCAAAGGGTGACCCGCAAACGCCAACGCTAATGTATGCTTGAATGGAGGGAAAGTCCTTGTCGATTTCAGTAATCTTTGATGCGGTGTCGATCTGTCCCTTAGCGAGATCTGCTAAAAGTACTTCATGTGATCCGCCTTTCCCTTCTAACCGTGAAAACAAATAGTCACCCTCCTCCTCCATGCGGTCAGACATGAAATGGAAAAGATGTTTTACCGCAGTCAGCTCCGGTGGAAGCGCTGTCAACACAGCAATTTTTGGCCGTCGATTAGATGAAGAAATGGGTGCCATTCTCACATCAGGCGGGCTCGGGAATTTGGCCTACGAAGATAAAGCTATGGCGCTATATCAATCGGGACTCGCCAGACCTGAAGCTGATAGCCAGGGATACCGTCCTCTGTCCTTCGCATCATACTTGTCTGTTCTTCTTACACTCCTGCCATCAAGACAAGAGACCCGAAGCTCAACCCCCCTCTGTCTCGGGCTATCGGAGCCCGAGAAATAATTCCCTCGAAGGTCCAAGCCCACTCGACAGACGGATAGGTGTGAAGCCTGCCCTCGTCAAGGAGCCGGCGATGGCCTGCCTAGTGAACAATCTAAGTCGATGGGTTTCCGCAATGTGCTTGACGCTGCCGCCTCTCGTCGCCACCAGATAATGATACTCGGTTACAGAAAACGCATTCTCTAAGTGAACAACATTTGCCCTTGCGACTTTCAAATTCTGTAATCGTGGATCATGTTCTTCTCGACCATCCCAAGTCTTCATCTTCTCCTCCCCATCTACAAATGACTCAATGGTGTTCCATGGATCTACGACAACGATCCCGCCTAATGTCGTATGGCGATAGAGGTTGCTCATTGTAGTATCAAGTTCCTCATCTGTTTGCGCGTAGGCAATTCCTCCACCGAGACATGTGATCACATCAAAGGATTCGCCCAGATCAAAGGTCCTCAAATCGCCCAGTATCAAGGAGACCCCGGGCAACCGTTGAGCAGCCACTTTCAACATTGAATTGTTCAAGTCCAGTCCTGTGCATTGGAAGTCGTATCGCAAGTAACTAAGATGCCGCCCTGTCCCACATGCTACATCAAGGAGGCGTTTTCCTACGCTTTTCTTGCAGACTTCAACGATGGTTTTGATACGATCTACTTCGTCTTTGAATCCGTTGTCAGGGTAGAATGGGTCATAAAACAATTCAGGGTCATCATATGCAACGAAATGACCCTCAGGCTGATCAATGGACATCACCTACTCTCAAGGCGATTGTGAGTTCTTATTCGTTTCTAGATTCTGTTCTCTGCGCTACTGAGGTTGATCTTTCTTGGGGCTTTTGAGAATACAACTCCAGAACGCCGCCAGTACGAGATAGAAGACATGTCATTGGTCATGGAAGTGTTGTTTCAATAATCAGCTTAGCTTTTTGTGGACGACTTCGATATCGTGGCCGTCAGGGTCGAACACCCAGGTCGCATAGTAGCCGGGATAGTATTCGAGCCGTGCTTGAGGTGGGCTCTTGCTCTCGCCTCCAGCATCCAGGGCTGCTTTGTAGAACGCGTCTACTTCAGCATGGTTCTTCGCTACGAACCCGACATGGACTGCTTTGGGATCGGGTTTTCCTTCTTTGAGCCAGAAGAACGCTCGTTGGCCGTCGCCAAAACCCTTCAGATCAGGATGTCCGTCTTGGCCGTCGTAGTCTGTGAAGTTGGTTATGCCGAGTGGTTTCAGGGCCTTGCGGTAGAAAGCGACTGAACGTTTGAAATCGCTGACAGTGAGAATAACATGATCTATCAAATTCTACCTTCTCCGTTTTCAAGATCGACTTGTTGCGATTATTTAGTCTTAGATCCGTTAGAGCCAGAAAGAGGAAATAGTTTTTTGCTATCAGAAGGCCAGATGATTGTTAGTGGGATAGGTCGGGGACTGTTCTGGAGTAGGGATGGGTTCCTGATTCGCGCGGCCCTGGACACTGCTTTGTGTGTTCGGAGTAGTGGGTGTCGCAGAGATTCATTTTGCACGTTTCACAGACGCCCGCAACCGGGCGCGGCTCTTTACAATCCTCGCAATACTTCATCACACATGCCGAGATGCGAGTCCTACTGGTTTTCTAACATAATAGCGTCATGGACACACCTGAACACAGCTGGTCATGTACGACTAACCCTACGACTGCCTCTGCATCGGGCATGATCCGAGATGTGATGCAAAGTTTGAAATCGACTTTGTCAAGGGTCCGCTTCCAACATGCAAGTAATGACTGTGGTCGAGGGAAAAGTTCCGAAAATGAAGACTCGTGAGTTCTTGGCAATGTATGAGTCAGTGAGGGATCAGGCTAAGCCGCCGGGCTGGAAAAGGTCGATGCTCCTCCGTGATACAAGCGAGGAGGACTTGTACCGGATATCCACTCTCTGGGATAGTAGAGAAGCGCTCGAACAGATGAGAAGGAATACTTCGGTTCCGTTCGCGGTCCAGATCTTTCGGAGCCACGGTGCTGATCCCAGTGTGCGAGTCTTCGAAGTACCTTTCGCGTTCGAAGCCTGATCCAGAAAAGGGCGTTAGCGAACAGATTGTGCCTGTCGGATGGAATCAGTCTCAGTTCGATACGGGCCACTGGCCGGCTCCCTGCTCCCAGTTTCACCGCTCCCGCGAAAGGCGTCGCCCATCTTCAAACTGTAGATTCCGTGGACGCGACCATCCTCGTCGACAATACTATCGATATCCTTCTCCCCTCCACGCCTAACGTGACTCGTGCACCTTTGACTTGGGACTGGTCAAAGAGGCCACAGTTGATAGCGGAACACGGCTACTCTCTTCTCCTCAACGTCCAAAAGAAAGGCAATGTCAAGACCATTCTCTACGATGCGGGGCTCAGCCCGGACACCATCACACACAACCTATCCGTCCTGGGCGTCCAACTAACTGAGCTAGACGCTATCGTCTTGTCGCATGGCCACGCGGACCATCACGGAGGCCTACTCGGCCTAATCCACAGCCTCGGCAAGAAGAACCTCCCGCTGGTCCTACATCCTGACGCGTGGAAGAATCGGAAAATCAGGTTCCCGTCCGGGGTTGAGATGCACATGCCTCCTCCGGACCGGCGAGCACTCGAAAAGAACGATGTCAAGATCATCGACAGTAGAGCCCCCAGCCTACTCCTCTCCGACCAGGCCCTGGTAACCGGGCAGGTGGAACGGGTCACAGACTATGAGAAAGGATTCCCTCTCCAGTATGAAGAGAAGGCGGACGAGGAGTGGGAGCCTGATCCGTGGATCTGGGACGATCAGGGCATCGTCTTCAACGTCAACGGGAAAGGACTGGTCGTCGCCTCAAGCTGCAGCCATTCAGGCGTTGTCAACGTCCTCCAGAACGCCAAGCGACTAACAGGCATCAACAAGGTCCACGCTTTTATCGGCGGAATGCACCTGACCGGTGGAATCTTCGAAAAGATTATTCCGCAAACAATCCATGATGTCGCAAAGATCAATCCTCAAATCATCATTCCCGGACACTGCACCGGCTGGAGAGCCACTCATCTCATCAGTCGTGAAATGCCCGAGGCTTACGTTCAAGGAAGCACAGGGACGCGAATTCACTTCTGACACGGCTCTTCTCCAACAAAGGTGCTGAGCAGAGTGTCGAAATGATAAAGGTCAAAGACAACATGGTGACTAACTTCAGAGTCGAGAATTCATAGACGGTGCGAACATGCTGGTCGAAATGACCGACGAGAAGGCGAGACACCTGCTCGTACAGTCCCGCCATCTACACTGGGATTTCCCGACCTCTCAAGGCACTCCGATCATCAAACATGATCCTGCCAGCCAGTTGGTTGAGAAAGCTGCCCAAGAGAGGGAATCCTATGCAAATGCCGCCCGTGTCCTGTTAGAGAAGGGAGACGGGGACGCTGCTGTCGAGTTGGCTGCTAATGCGTGGCGGCTCTGGATGGTCGGGCGGGACCTCAAGGGCGGACGCGAGTTCCTAGCGTCAGTCCTGGACAAGAGCGGGAAGAAGCCCTCTCGATCTCTATCACTCGCATTGTACGGTGACTCTCTGTTCGCTCATCTTCAGGGGAAAGTTGAGGAATCTCGTGAGAGAAGCCAGGCGGCTCTTGACGCGGCGCTTGTGGTGAATGATCCTGAGGCGTTGGTTCTCGCTTACCTGGGACTTGCCCGGGTGGCTGTGGAGAAGGGCAGCAATGCTGAGGCTGTTCGTTTAGCGCTCAAAGCTCGAGAGTCTGCCCGCGGCTTGGACCCCGCTTTGGGCCAGGCGCCCTTGTTCCTTCATGCTACGTCGACCCGACTCCTTGGCGATTACAACAAAGCGGCGGAACTGTTTGAGAAGAGTCTCAGTCTCAATCGGAAGATCAACGACCAGGGAATGGTGGCCGCGGAGCTACAGAATTTGGGCTTTGTCGAGCTTCATCGGGGAAACCTGGAACACGCCAAGCAATGCTTCGTCGAATACGGGAAGCTTGGATTCTCGAGCGATCCGTACTTTGCGGGAATGGACTTGGTCGCCGAAGCGTTCCTCGTATACTCTGGCGGTGAGAAGGACAGGTCAAAGGTTCTGTTTCAGCGTGCTTTGGATATTTTCAAGGAGGCAGGGATCACGCCGGGTCCCGATGATCAGTTCGAGATCAACTGGATCCAGGAGAGGATTCTCCGTCACGAGGCTTCAGGAAGTTAGCATCGACAAAACGTGCTACATCTCGACCCAAGTCATGTCCGACCGTGAGGTCAAAGCTGAAGTGCTGTCCCGCGAAAATCCGGCTAAGCGTAGCCTCTTCAGCGGCACGAGTGAAGCTATCGAATGACCGCTGGACCATGGGTAGAACTTCAGAGGTGACGTTAAGGTCGAAGCTGTTTCCGAGCAACCGACTTAGGATGGTTGCCCCTGCGTTACTGATAACGGCATGCGCACCCGGGTACGAAGGATCGGGTGCAGTTTTGCCAACTTCAGGGAGCCAGTTTGGGTCGGCGATTGTTTCAGGATTGTTGTCAGTGTCAGCCGCCCGGATAGCTGTTACGGGGCGCCACAAATTGTACAGGTATTTAGCGTCGTAGAATGCGATTACTCCGTCTGCCAGTGATATGTTAAGCAGGGCGAATAGTCTCGCGCTCTGCGTAATCGTCAGGTTACGCCCTAGGGCTGCCGTTTGAGCGATTTCATTCCAATAGTTCTGAATTGCTCCGTTCCAGAACCTACCAGTTAACGCTTGGTCTGGATTAGCGGTAGTACCGTTAACAATACCCAGCGATTTGACTTGGTTGAAAGCGTCGCTGTACGCATCACTCGTCAGCGCTGGTGGAGGACTGGGACGGAACTGGTTTGCGCTCTCTAGGGCAAAGGGTGTAACGTGAGACCAGTGAGTGAATTGAGGTTGTGCCGGGAAATTGGGAGGCGTTGACTGGTAGTCTCCTGGAACTGTTCCAAAAACATAAGGAATTGGTTGGGCACTCGATCCGTCGCTGCTTCGCAGAGCTAGGATCTGGTCCGCAACGGACTGTCCGATCTGGATGCCTTCAGTCTTGGCGGAGCCATCTCGTATTTGCGCCAACGATTGTTGGAGTTGGGCGTCAAGCGTCGCTTGGAGCTTCGGATACAGGTGTACGAGCGCTTCGTGTGACGCTGAAGCGGCCGCGGCCTCCAGCGAAGCAGATCGCGATACTCCGGGAAGGTCGACCAAGTAGGGCCTGTGCGTCTCGTCAATGCTGTTCACAGCATCATAGATAGCAGCGTGCATGATCGCAAAGCTATGTGTCCCATGGATGGTTGCTGGCTGAGCGCCAGGAGTACGGACAATCGTCAAGAGGTTTCTGTTCCACTGCAGGACTTGGTTAATCGATTGAGTTTGAGCCTGCTCTTGAGCAGGAGAACCCGCCACTGTCTTCAACAAGCCATCGCCAACGATTCCTGCTGCCATGGTCCCTGCTGCTATCGCGAGCCCCGTCTTCAGGAAGGAACGTCGACTGTACAGTCTTTCTTCCATAATTACCACATTCCCGGGACCATCACAGGACAATAATCTGATCCCTTATAGAATCCCGACGTTCGCAATCCCGGAGTACTCGACAACAAGATCTGATCGTCTCTCAACGCAATTCCCGAAAGATGCCTGGTCTTAGAACGAGAACTAGTTTTGCCCGCACATGTTCGGCTAGACTGTCATTCGCCCGGCTATGACGCCGCGGACGTGTTTGGTCCAGATGGCTACAACTTTGAATTGGTTCACAAGGGCTAGAACCTTCGCGGTTTCGTGCCGCGAGACTCGTGGTAAGTTCGGTCCCTGTCCGACAGGGGTAGAGTTGATCAAAAACTGACTATGCTTTTAACTAAATAACTCCCTCATCTTGAGCGGGTAAGCCCCTGTTGGCTGAGGCGTGAAGAGCAAGGTCAAGTTCGGATGCAGGATCTTTCAAGGAGCCAACGAACCCTTCACGAACATTGTCAAACGGGCCCAGTTCTGTGAGAAACACGGCTTCGACAGCGTCCTAATTGACGACCATCTACTCTACGGGACCGAAGCCGCAGCCGCACCCGAAACCTTCACAACTATCGCGGCGATAGCCGCCGGGACCCGAAGGATCAGAGTCGGAATCGCGGTAACAGATCTAGTCAGGAGACACCCAGCTATCATAGCCCAGACCCTGGCTACTCTCTCGAATCAATTTCCAAAACGGCTCTTCCTCGGACTTGGCACCGGGGACCCGATGAACCAGGCACCGTTCGGCCTTTCAACCGCTCATCGCTACAGTCGGCTGAGAGAAGGACTCCAGATCATCCGTATGCTCTGGAACAGCAGCATCGACAAGCCCCAGAACTACAAGGGCCAATTCTTCACACTCAATAATGCGTACCTGCAAGCAGGACAAGAAAAACAACCCCTGCCACCAATCTACCTGGCGGCCTTCGGACCCAAAATGCTACGGCTTACGGGAGAGGCCGGGGACGGCTGGATACCGCACTGCCACACCCCCGCAACCTACAAAGCGGATCTAGAAACTATCAGCGCCTGGCGCCGTCGATTAAAACATGACTCGGACATATTCCATCCAGCCTACTACACACTCAGCAGCATTTCCAAGAATCGTGCAGAAGCAGACCGGAACATACTGGGACCCGCGCGATACTTCCTCGCCCTTATCCCTGAGGCGTTGAACAAGATAGATCCCAATGCAAACCATCCGGGCCGGATCTGGGAGAAAATGTCATACGCGAAGGATCAGAGAGAGACAATCCGGAAGATCGCCCTGGACATTCCAGAATCCGACGCTTACAACACTGTCATCCATGGGACCCCGGACGATTGCATCGAGCAGATCGAAGCCTATCGGAAGGCCGGTTGCGACGAGTTCATGCTGACGTTCGTCCCGAAAGGAGGACTATGGTCCCCGACAAATCTTCTATCCCAGATACAGCTCTTCTCAAGAAAAGTGTTGATGCCTTTCAGAAACAGATAAGAATCGATATTTCCCAAAGTAGGAACTGGCTGGAATTCTTGGACCGGGCTAAAGCTAAACATTACCTGGATCTCGCATCAGAGTTGCGATCGACAATTTCTGGGCCTAAGGGAGAGGAAGCATCAAACCAGCTAGAGGCGCATGACAAGGAGCTGGGAGCCGCGTTAGCTTGGTTCATTGAGAATCATGAGATAGACGAAGCCCTGTTGCTCTCTTCAGTTCTGTGGCGTTTCTGGATGGACAAGGGCCACGTAGCCGAAGGCCGGAAACTAATAACCAGACTTATCGACCAGCCACAAGCAAAACCCGCCCCGAAAACATATGGAGAGGTGCTCTTCGGCGCCGGGATGCTCGCGTTTCGCCAGAACGATAATGACGAAGCCAACAAACTATTCCAGAAAGCGTTGGCGGTCTCGCGGGAAAATAATGACAAGCCGACAACCGTGAGGGCTCTAACTGGACTAGCACGAGCGGCTCTCCGGGAGAACAATTATGCTCAGGTCAAAACAAGAGCCGAAGAGGCTCGATCAGTCGCACGATCTATGAACGATGAATATGCTGAGACTCGACCATTGCATATGTTGGCAGCCGCGGCTAGGATGGAGGGCGACCTAAAACGTGCCAGGACACTCTATGAGGAGAGTCTCGCATTGGCCCGCAAGATCAAAGACGAGGCGCTCGTATCTAATGAGCTGGATAATCTCGGCTCAGTGTCCCTGCACATGGGCGACCTGAAAAGGGCGAAGGACTTGTACCGAGAGGTTGCCGAGCGGGTACACAAGCAACAGAACATGTACCTGCTTCCCTATGTGCCTCTCCACTTCAGCATGGTCGCCTTGGAAGAAGGAAAACACGACCGGGCCGTCAAGCTCTTGGCAGCCGCCGACAAACTCTTCGAATCGTCCAGTATGACCCCCGATCCAGATGAATCCGTCGAGCGAGAGAATACAGTTTCGAGACTTCGCAAAGCAGTTGATGAAGCCAACTTTGATAGACTCTCAGCGGAAGGACGCAAGTTGTCCCTCGACCAGACAATCCGATACGCCCTCGAAGACTGAATAGCCCATCTGGGGACCCAGTTATGAAGAGGCTCCAACTTTCAAGCGGCGCGCGTAATGAAAGGGGTGCGTGCGCTTGCGGTTGTTAGCGTCCCGCTCTTGTCGGTGGGCCGGTGGTTCTTAGCAGTCGTTGCGCTTTCTGGACATAGCGCAAGGCATTGTTGCAAGTCCTGTCAATATTCGCGGCTCTAGTCAAGACTTCTTCTTCGATGGTGTAGTGTTCGATCTGACGGGCGTCACTAAGGGTCTCCCGAAGACTATCCCGCATCATTTCCAGAGCCTCCCGGAGATCCTGTCTCTGGGGCAATTTCGTTCGTAATAATCACTGATGAAGATAATAAGCTCTGCGGATACAAGTGAACCGCTAATAACACACTTGCAATCAATTGTGGTGGGAAAAGCGACGAGGACCCCGTATTCAGACTAATTTATGACCCTTCAGCTTTTTCTGAACTGATCTGACCATTAGCGGTCTGAACAAGCAATTTCCCGAACGATAAGTATTGGATTCTGTCAGATCAGTGACCCGGCTCGTGTCACCGAGACTTGCAGACGCGAGAGCTAAAAAAATATATTTTGCAAACGCACTACTGTGGTGAGTAGCCATGTCTCAAGCGGTACTGACTGACAAAGAAGAGAAGAGGCCCGTGAAGAGGCAGGTTCCCGCTAGCGATATCCGAGAAGCTTTGGAGAGTGATGCTCGAGTCTGGCTGGGGATGCAGCAGAACCTGATGATCAGTCTTGAACCCTGGCTCAAGATACAAGCCGATCTTGCGAGACACGTCGAAATAGCTGTTCAGATGGCGCAGCTAGCAAGTCAGTCAGAACAATATCTCAACACAAGCACGAAGAAGGAAGAGCTTCATTCGGCCATTGCAAGATGGGATGCGATTGCCAGATCTATGAAGCTGCCAGAGATTCCGCCCCCAACTCCGGCGATTAATGCTCTGAGAAAGGCGGATGTGAATGTCGAAGAGCTAGTTGCACTTATTCAGAAGCAGAAGGATCAGCTCCAGCTCAAAGATGAGGAGATATCAGGACTCAAGAAGCTAATCGCGGAAATCCGGAGCAAGAAAAGCGACTACATCGGCTAGAGTCTTCCTAGACCCCCATCCAAGGCAAGCAGTCGATGACGATGACGCCCAGCATTCACCCGGGAGCAATTACAGCAACTTGTGACACGACAATAACTCTCATGGGCTCAGAGCTCGTGAAATCGCCAAGGCGCTGACGATCTCGATGGTTTTACTGTTGGCGCATTCCTTCCTGGAACCATTTGACGAGTATAACCTGGTTCGTGTTTCCATGTTTCTCGGCGGTGACTATGCCCCGTTCGGATAATGCTGCGACCACCCTATGCGTCTTCAATCGTGACAGGCCGGACTCTTTCGAGATGAACTTTTGCAGGTAGGCGCCTCCATGCAGGGACAATACTTCTACCACGGTTCTCTCGTCGGGCTTTAGAGTCTTCAACACCATCGACGTGTTTTCTTTTCCATTGTTGCCTGTCGCGTAGTAGTTCTTCATCTCGGGTAGTACTAGGAAGTAGATGACTCCGACCATGCTTGCTAGAACCGTGCTGAGGAACAAGAGGGAGGAGAATAGTACGAGGAATGGGAAGGTGGCTGGGAAACCATTGGATAGAAGCTGACCGAGCACGACCAGGGGCGACTCAGTGGGAGCGAGGAACAGGGCGAGGACGTAGATGGAGACTCCGAGTCCTCCCGCTGCCGATACGAGCATTATCAGGAGGATCTTGAGCTTTTCCAACCTGACGCCTCACCCTCCAATTATTGTTCCTCGCGTTTGCACCGGACGTTCTGGACTAGATCTATTGCTGTGGTTGTGGTAGTGATGCTGGTTTCCATCTGAGGATCATTATGGATCCGACTATTCCGAGGACGGACCCGACAATGAACCCTCCGAAGCCGAAGAAGCTCAGGATGGAAAAGACCAGTATGAGTATCCCCCATGTCTGTCGCTGAGACGGCCTGAAACGCAGCATTATTGCCGATAGTAGGACTATGCTGCCGCAGATTAGGCCGAAGATTGAGAGTGCGCCGACGAATCCAGCCGCCAGATTACCAGGGCTACCAGTGTAGCCGTGGGGGGTCTGGAAGTTCGTATAGTTGAGATGTGGCAGGATCACTATGGAGACTGTCAAGAGGAAAACGTCCACTAGTACTATCAGGGCGCCTCCTATCAGAGCCATTATTGAGGGAACGTTCGGATATTCAATCACTGTTTTTTGTGCCATTTTTCATTTTACCTCCAGCCATACCAAGCGTAGCAGTGTGGGGAAATACGTTCCATGAAACGATCTTGATACAGATATCCAATTGGCTGAAACGGTTCTGAAACAGTCAGAATAGGAAGGGGCCGAGCACGAGCTGGAAGCTGATATTCATTGAACTTGGATGATGACTATGTTGCAGTTGTAGCATCTTTGGGCAGGCGAATTGGGCATTGTCAGGCTCCACTGTGAAATGATTTTTTCGGCGCCAGTTCCCAGCCATGTGACCTTATGCGGCACTTTGTCCCACCAGAGACCTTTGGGTGCCATCGCGTAGCCATCCTCTAAGGGTCCACCGCACCGAGTACACTTTGAATCCGCATTATTCTCTGACATGGACTATTCCTCCACAGAATCTCATTTTCCAATCGGGTTGTAAATTGTTTTGGGTGTCTGAATTGGAAAGTTTCCATTAAACATGGTTAATAGTCATCGAGCAATCACTCCTAGCTCTGCATTGCAGAAGACGAGGAGCGAAGTCCCGGTCCCGCAGATGGTCGCTAGTCCTCTGACCCGCGCCGCAATCTTCCTGGTGGTCATAATCAACCCAGGCACCAAATGCGCGTCCACAGTCCAGTCTTTTTGTCCAGACGTCTCAGCACTAGTCCGATCAGTAGGATTTCGCGTCCTGGACGGAGACCTGTCATGCATAGCCGGCTTCGGCTCCGAGGCGTGGGACCGAGTCTTTGGCAAGCCGCGGCCAAAAGAGCTTCACAAGTTCCGTGAGATCCGTGCCGAAAAACGTCACGCTCCATCAACTCCTGGAGACATGCTTTTTCACATCCGAGCACAACGCATGGACCTCTGCTTCGAACTGGCAACACAGATCATGACTAAGCTGGGACCAGCAGTCACCGCGGTTGACGAGGTGCACGGGTTCCGATACTTTGACAGCCGCGACGAGCTCGGCTTTGTCGACGGGACCGAGAATCCCAAAGGGCAAGCGGCAATCGATGCGACATTGATCACAGATGAGGACCCCGGGTTCACAGCTGGGAGCTACGTTATCATCCAGAAGTATCTGCACGACCTCGACGCGTGGAACAAATTACCGACGGAGAGACAGGAACAGATCATCGGCCGAACCAAATTGTCAGATGTAGAACTGGACGACTCGGTCAAGCCAACCTATGCCCACAACGCGCTAAACAAGGTGGTCGAGGACGGTAGAGAGATCAAGATTCTCCGAGACAATATGCCCTTCGGCCATGTGGGCGCGAAAGAGTTCGGCACCTACTTCATCGGTTACAGCCGGTCCCCTGTTACGATTGAGAAGATGCTTGACAACATGTTTGTCGGTAAGCCGCCGGGCAACTATGACCGAATCCTGGACTATAGTCGCGCGGTTACGGGGAACCTGTTTTTCGTCCCGTCTGCCACTTTTCTCGATAATGTCGAGACCGGCTAAGATTGACTGCTGGCTTCGCTCAAGGAGCATCCACGACTAAGAAAGGCATAGTCCAGGTCCAGAGCCAACACTCTTTTGACGAAACCTTCAGGCAGCTCGAATCCTCTGTCCTGTCACGAGGACTTACGGTCTTCGCCCGGATAGATTTTAGTGGAGACGCCGCAAAAGCGGGCGTGAAAATGAGAAGTACGCGGTTACTAGTCTTCGGGAATCCTAAAGCCGGGACCCCGTTAATGATCGCCGCACCTTCAATCGCGCTCGACTTCCCTCTCAAAATACTCGTCTCTGAGGATGAGAAAGGAAGAACGTGGTTGTCCTATAACGCACTGGAGTATCTGAGGAATCGCCACAATGTCCCAGCGGTTCTCTTGAAGAATATCGAGGGCATTGTGGGGATCGTTGATTCAGTAGCTCGATAGTGCGGCTAACTCAGCTTGTTATCTAGGAACTCTATCGTCCTCTTCCAAGCTAAGTCAGCTGCGTCCCGGTTGTATTCGACTGGCCGGTTCTCTTCGACGAACCAGTGTTTCGTCCCAGGGTAGAAATGGAACTCGACGTCTCTCCCTGCTTCTCGAAGCTTCGACTCGGTAGCCTTGATCCCGTCGATGGGCTCCCAGTCATCGTCCGGTGAAAAATGTCCGAGAAAGGCTGCCTTAGCCTTGGAAAAATCGGTTGGCCAAGCGCCGTAGAAAACGACGACGGCTCTGACGCTTTCCGGTTTCATCGTGCTCAACAAGTATGACCAGGCTGCGCCCATCGAGAAGCCAATGACACCAATCTTGTGTCCCGATACTGATGGGTTTGATCGCAGATATTCTTCGGCTCCGAGTATGATCGTCTTCATTCTCACATCATCCTTCTCTTTTTCCGAATGGAGCACCTTCGCCTCCTCGACAGTCTTTGCCACCGGACCATCATAGAGATCAGGCGCGAACGCAAGATAGCCTTGCGATGCTAGTCTGTCGGCGTATCCTTTGAAGAAATCGTTGAGGCCCCACCAGGCATGAAGAACCAGAACAGCACCTTTCGGATGCGATGGCACGGCTAGGTATCCACGTGCTCGATTCGATCCTGCTTCGAATTCAACCATTCGATTCGATGTGTTGACCAACAAGGGTCTAGCATCTGGGAAGGAGCGGAGGTCCTCAAAGCCTTTTCGGGCAACGACAGCCAAAAGCGTCAATCATTCTAGGGGTGAGAGACTGCGCTTTTCTCTGGAGGAGAAGTTAGCTTTTTGCTGATCGACGAATCTTCTCCCTAGTCTCTGGAGAGACTTTGAGAGTGGGATGCGCCAGTGTCACGTGAACATTGACAAGCTCCAACATCTCGTCCGCGGAATGGACTCCTTTGATCTCGAAGTCGCATTCTTTCAGCATGAAGTCTTTGCACTTGAATTGAATCGTCAAGTTGGGACAGAGTCCCGTCGAAGTTGTCATTCATAAGTTTGGAGGAAGGAACGATTGTTGGAACAACAAACGAGGTTTTGTTTTCCAAAAGCTGGATGGGACGCACCGGTAGCGGACGATGCCCTAGTGAGGATGAAAAATAGGAGTATTTGATTGCGGGCAGTTAGGCGCGACTAGTCTCGTAGTCTGCCCATCGGTTGGACTATTGGTTCCCGGCCATTTGTCGACCGGAATGAGCGAAGTTTTTCGCTGTTTCCGTTTCCATTTGGCTTTGCGATAGTGCTGACTTTGACCCAGTCAGGAATGATCACGGCTCTGATCAACTCTTGAACGGTTATTCCTCGGTCAGTTGCTTCTGTCATTAGTAGTTTGAAGTTCTCGTCGCGGAGGGAGAGCATGAATTTTGCCAATCGATCACCGATAACGGGGAGGACTTCAACCAGCGCCAGTTCATATAAGCATTTCTGGAAAAAAGTAGAAACTTTTGTCGGCTAGTATGGAGAATCATTACTCACACCAACACCTATCAGTTCCCGTCCATACTTGAAAACCGAACAATAGCTTCAGGGACCATGGTCGATGAGAGAGAGAATAGAGCTTCACCTCAACGAGGCTCCGAAGCTCCATAATCCGATCCTTATAGCCGGCCTGCCTGACAGCGGCCGAGTCGCCAAGATAGTACTCGACCACCTCATCAAGACACTCAAAGCCGTCCCTCTCGGCTATCTCTACTCGGACTATCTGCCCCCACGGGTCTTGCTCAAGCCTGACGGGACTCCGGAACTGATGAAACACGAATTCTACTACTGGCTCAACACCGACAGCACTAATGGAGCAGGCCATGATCTTGTTCTCTACACCGGGGATGCCCAGCCGATACTCCCCGAAGGAGCCTTCCGATTATCCGACGCAGTCGTCAACCTCGCACAAAAGCTAGGAGTAGAGACGCTCGTCACTGTGGGCGCGTTCATAACCGGAAGAATCAGCGACAACCCCAAAGTCTACGGAGCCGCCAGCGAGAAGGATCTTGTCAAGGAGCTAAAGTCGCTCGATGTTGAGATTATCGACAGCGGCGCCGTCACATGGATGAACGGGCTAATACCCGGCCTCGCCAAGGTCCGAAATCTCAAGGGACTATTCCTATCTGGCGAGACCTCAGGATTCATGGTCGACCCGAGAGCCGCCATGCTGATCCTCCGGGTGCTAACCCGGAAGCTGGGATTGCAGATTGAGATGAAGGAGCTTGAGGCTCAGGCTAAGGAGATCGATGACGCGCTCAAGGAGGGTTCCGACAAGGACTCTCAGGCAGCCCAATCTAGCAAAGCAAAGTATGTCGGATAGAACCCTTTCAGATTAGACGCGAATGTTTCCTATGCTATGACCTCGTAGGCTAGGAGGATTAAGCCGGTCCAGAACATGGCAAACATTGCCGGGATGATGGTGAAGAACCAGAACCCGGCGCGGTGAGGGACGCTCTCGACGAGGTTGTGATACTGCATCGTGGCTCCTTCCTCCTAACGGTCTTTGATGGTCTGGTGTAATATTTGTAGCACACGATGTTCAATCCTTATAAGCAAGTAACACCTGTTACTATATGGTAACAAATATGCAAACCGACATGAATTTCCCGACCTACGTATTCGCGACCGTTAACTCGGGCCGCAGCACTAAAGTGGTCGAGGAGCTAAAGCGCAACAGCCAGATCGACCTCATCGCACCAGTAACAGGCAGATACGACCTAGTCCTCCGCCTGAAACCCAATACACCACACAACATCTACCAGACAGTCAAAGAGATCCGCAATATCAGCGACATACGGACGACCGACACTCACACCGGCTTCGACGGCATGCAGCCGACCAAGAAGCTCGAGAGCCAGATGGCCCTCGGATTCTCTCTATTGAACGTACAGCATAACACAGCCGAGAATACAATCAAGCAGCTAAGCAACATACCAGGCTTCATCGAAGCATCCACAGTACCAGGACAGTTCGACATAGTAGCACTCTGGCAAGCAAGAACCTCTGAAGAAATCGTGAAAGCCTCTTTTGAGAAAGTTAGTAACCTCGAAGGCGTCTTCAGCAGCGAGACACTTCTCGCTCACGTACCATTCTTCAAAGCGTAATCATCCGATATAGCTCCCTCGACCTCCCCCTTTTTTTGGGTCCGAAATAATTATGCTGATCAGATAACCACGCCGTATTTCGACGATTACAGAAGAAGCGATCTCGGGTTCTTCACCAACCGGGACCCGAGACAAAGCGCGGTTCCCCAAGGACTTTGTTCGGCACACTTGGGTGGACCCGCCAGTCAGATTCCCGCAGGACCGGGCATCTGCACCAGTTGTGGGAAACCCATAAGGAGTTAGATCATGAACACACTCAACTCATACTAATGACGCGTCATGATCGGTTCTGATTATCGAGTAATCATCGGTGACAGCAGTCGGATGACCGAGGTCGACAATGGCTCGGTTCATCTTGTTGTGACCTCGCCGCCATATCCGATGGTGGGGATGTGGGACGATTTCTTCACCGAGGTCTCCGCATCCTCCTACGATGCCATGCACCAATACCTCAATCAGATCTGGCGAGAGGTCCAACGAGTACTCATACCGGGCGGAATCGCCTGTATCAACGTTGGAGACGCGACTCGGACCCGGGACGGGATCTTCCATCTTTACCCTAACCATTCAAGAATCATCGAGAACTTCGAAAAACTAGGATTCATTACACTACCCTACGTGTTGTGGAAGAAGCCTACCAACAGGCCCCACTACAAGGGAAAAGGAGCCTTTCTAGGATCAGGATTCCTTCCCCCGAACGCTTACGTGACCCTCGACATGGAGTACATTCTCATCTTTCGAAAAGGCCAACCTCGAAGCTTCCCACCAAAAGATCCGCAGCGGTATCGGAGCAAGTTCACAAGAAAACAACGCGACGAATGGTTCTCACAGGTCTGGAAAGTTGCAGGGGCTAGGCAAAACGTAGACGGTTATGAACGACGGGTGGCAGCTTTTCCCGAGGAGATTCCTAGACGATTGATCAGCATGTTCTCGATTCGTGGAGACGTGGTTTTGGATCCGTTTCTTGGTTCTGGGACAACACTGAAAGTGGCGATGGACCTCGATCGCCGATTCATTGGGTACGAAAGAATCACACAACTAACCGAGATTATCAAACGCAAGATCGGGTCAAGTGACAGACAGGTCGAGTATTTTGAGCAGCGACGTGTGATCAAGGAACCCGTTGGATAGATCCGACGAAGAAACTCTTGAACAGGAACACGAACTAGTTGACCACTAGCGTCGGCTTTTCGACAATCAGCCGATCATGACAGTGAGCGCATTCTTCTGCGAAGAACAGGTTCTGGCCTCCACATGACGGACACTTTCGAGTCGCGGGCGCTGCATGCTCCTCCATTCCCCTCCGAAGATTGGGCTTGAACGCTATCAAAGCGACTGTGAGAAAAGCAACTGCTCCCCCCGTAAGCAGAATTATTGAAATGTTCATCGGACTCCAACCCGTGTTCGGATTCTGTGTCCATCCGAGGACAGGATAGATCAGTGTCGAGTTGGACGATTTGACACTGAAGTAGCTGGTCATCCTTACAGTTGACATCGGAACGAAGACTATTGTCACATTCGTTGGCACTGTGACATGATAATCAAGTGTGACGTTCTCACCGGAAACTACTTTGGAGTAGGGTATCTCTACTTGGTGTGTCTGAATGTACGAACTCAGCATTGTGACATTATTGAAAGTGCTTCCGGCACCGAGTCCGTAAGAACAAGCCGGATCTGTCTGATCCATAAAGCATGAAAAATCATCGTAGGACGCCTTCATCACAATCACCGTGCCAGTGCCTGAGGTTCCTACAGTCCTCACCGCCTGATCATTCGGTGTCATCGTTCCGCCGCCCATCAGCTCGAACCAATTTCCAATGCCTGAATCATGGACAGAAAACCCCCTGCTGGAGGTCAGGGTCTCGTGAGGAATTACACTCGCATTTGCAAGAAAGAACACTCCAGCTCCAAGCAGCAAAATTGTTATTCCAAGAAGGAGTGTTCTCGTCTTCAATTCTCGCTTTTTTCTAGGATATCCGAAATATAACTCTAGCACACACATCACTCAGAAGGTCCAGGATATCTAAGACGTATGTGAGCTATTCATCGTCGAAGACCATCACGTCTCTGGTCTTCTTCACCATGTCGCCGAAGACTCCCTTGTATCGGGTGGCACGGATTGGAGTGTCGTCAATGTAGTGGTACTCGTCCCCCTCTTTGCGCCTAGGCTTGCCGAGGATCAACTGGTGATATTTCACCCCGTTCTTATCTAGCCAGACACGAGTAGCTTCCTTGTGGTCTTCTGTTCTTGCGGTAAAGAAGCAGATGAAGTGTCCCTGGTCATACCATTGGTTGATCTTTCTGATCGAATCAGGATATGGCGGTGCGGACGACATTAGTTCGGAATGCTCATTGTCCACATGCTCGCAGATGACCCCGTCGATATCGATAATGAAGATCTTCCTCAACCGAGACTCACAGATTGATACACTATAGAATGCTTAGAATGTTTCTGACTTAGCTAGCTAGTTGGATCGATCTGACCAGCCCGGGTACTGCGCGAAGGTTGGGAACTCGATAGTCAGGCTCTCCTCCCCGGTTGCCCCTGCGAGTAACGATGATACTGATCATCCCAACGGCCTTCGCTCCCGCGATATCGGTCCTGGGATTATCGCCGATGTAGACGCATTCTCTGGGTTGCACGCCGAGTTTTTCCGCGATAAGCGTAAACGATTCGTGGCCGGGCTTTACCCTTGGAGTGTCCTCACCAGAGACAACGATGGCCTGGAACAGATTGTGAAAAGGGACCTGTCGAATCCGCTTCCTTTTCATCCCTGGTGTCCCGTCGCTGTCTGAGACGAGACCTAGCTTGTAGCCGGCTTGTTTCAACTTGCGCACGGTCGGCTCCGCGTCTCGGAAGGAGGGACTGTTCGCCGCATAGACCCTCCAGTACTGAAGGGTAAGCTGGTGGATCCAGTTTGGATCCATTCTCTCTAGTCCCAGTTCCTTGAACAGGGTCTTCCACCATACGTCCCTATTGTATCGGAATTTTCGTCCAAGCATTTCCCTATCGACGTGCTGGAGGTGTTTGAATAATCGAACATAGCCAATGGAGCTATCGTTTTGTTTTTTCAACCGCTTTGAAACAAGCTTCGCTACGGTCAGGAGCGCTAATCTGGCACCGATCTTCGATCTGAGCAGCGTGTTGTCGAGGTCAAAGACAACTGCTTCAATGGTCCGGGCTTGAATGGCCGCTGCCGTCCTCCTAGTTGTATGTCTCGGGTCTTCTGTCAGCGAACCGTTCTCTGCGCAGCCGGTTGTGGAGAGAGAGGTCGATCTCCGCGATCGCGATTCCCTCGCCCAGTCTAGAAACGGATGTTATTCTCGGGTGGGAGATCTTGGTCCGAGGGTCTTCCTTTAGACTGATGATCATGCTGTGGCCGATGAACCAGGGTGGAGCGTACACGTTCGGGGCGACAATTGGCATGCGATTCTCTAAACAGCGCACAGTCACGTATTGTTGCCATGGCTCTACTCCTGGTTTCACGATTCTCGACGGACAGAGCACCAGTTCCGCGCCTTTCAGTGCGTAGATGCGGGACGGCTCAGGAAAGTCGACGTCGTAGCAGACCAGTATGCCAATCTTGTAGCCCTTCAACTGAAAGATGGGATAGGAATTTCCGGGCTTCGCATGTTTTCTCTCGAAACCGAAAAGGTGGACCTTGAACTGTCGCCCGATAATCGTCCCATCTGGTCCGATGACCGGGCAGCTTAGCCGGACCTGACCCTTGACCCTTTCATAGAATGCTCCTCCCACAACAGCCACCCCATACTCCTCAGCGAGCGACTGTAGGTCTTGCAGAGGACTCACGGGTGTCGGGATCGTCTTCTCCGGCAGCCAGTGCTCCGGTAGACAGATGATGTCTACTTCCTTCTCGGCAGCCTTCTTGGCGAGTGCTACTGCGCTACTGATTGTTTTCTCGACGGAAGTCTCAATCGGCCTGACCTGCACTGCCGCTGCTCGGATCAATTTCTTCGTCATCAGAGAAACAGCCGTGCTAGTCCTTCATTCTCTTAATCGCGATATCCACTAGTTGCCGGGCGACTTCTCGCTTCTCAGCTAGAGGAATATGCACGACTTTCTTCCGGCCATCCACGACATACAGCTCGTTCGTGTCCGCCTGGAAACCAACGCCCTCGTGTCCGACATCGTTCGCGGCTACTAGGTCCGCATTCTTTTCGTGTATTACCTTGTACGCTTCGTCAACTAGCTCTTCATCGGATACGTCATGTTCGGTCTTGAAGGCGACGAGGAATGTTTTCGGGCTGGCTCGTCTGATCTCCGTTAGTATTTTTGGAGTTGCCTGCAGTTCCAAGCTGATCCGTGGCTTCTCACGGGTCTTGATCTTTTTCGGCGAGACTGTCACGGGTTTGTAGTCGGTTGGTGCGCCTGCCGCGAAGACCATGTCGGGCGCGGCCTTGTTGAGTTCTCCGAGAACCGCTTCCAAGAGCTCGCTGGTGCTCTCAACCCTGATCGTCCTGATTCCTGGAGGTGGAGTTACTGTCCCGGGACCAAGTATCAATGTCGTGTCTGCGCCACGCGAAGCAGCCTCCTCAGCGATGGCCAAGCCCATCTTTCCAGAACTACGATTAGTAACTACCCGAACAGGATCTATATGTTCAATCGTGGGGCCAGCTGTCACCAAGACTCGTCGGCCCTCCAAATCTCTGCTTTGACTTGAAGACAATCGGGCGATTACCGAACGAACTATCTTCTCTGTAGAGGCAATCTTGGCCTTTCCCTCCAAGACCTCCGGCTCGATGAATCCCACTCCAATCTTCTTCAGCCGCGAAATGTTCTCCTGGACAATCGGGTGATCGTAGAGTGGCTCGTGCATCGCAGGAGCTACAAGTACCGGTATCTGAGATCCTATCGCTGTTGCAGCAACTGTGGTAACGGGCGTGTCATCAATTCCCGAGGCCAGCTTTCCTATCGTATTGGCAGTGGCAGGTGCGACGAGGACTAGGTCAGCGTGACCAACACTCCTTCCTCCAAGCGCAATGTGTTCCAGTTTACCTGTAAGACGAGAGACAACAGGATTTCCCGTTGCCCATTCAAGAAGGTCTGAGCCAACCATTTTTTCGGTTGACGGAGAGATGACGGCGTGAACATCGGCTCCATGACGCATAAGCTCGCGAGCAATCTCAGGCGCTTTGAACGAAGCAACACTACTCGTCACTAGTAACGCGATCTTCTTTCCATCGAGTTCTCTTCCCTTGGAGGAAGTGATGTCCTTGGAAGGATGGCTCAAGGCGGACCGGTCTCGGCTACCTCTTCAAGCGTCCCGTCTCGTATGCATCATCCAATAGCTGGATTATCTCGTTAAGTGTGTACTTGCCGGCACTGGACGGTATCCTTCGAAGTATGTCTGGCAAGGCCGGGAGCATTGAACGGACAAAACTTGGAATCTTGTCATACATAGCCTGAACACCGGTTATGATCTCTGCCGCGTCCTTTTCGTTGATGCTGTTGCCCTTCAGCTTCGTCTTGGCGCTCTTCGTGCTCATCATTCTCACTACTTGACTGGTCACTAACAAATCCTCAACATATAACGAATCCTTCAGTCAAGTCTTCATGAAGTGCAGACGCCTCCATATTCTGCAAAGAAAGCCTTTTCCGACTAGCCGGGCAGAGTTGGCGCAGGAGAACCGCCGAAGCCTGGAAGCGTCGTCTGGATCGAATGCTGTTGGATTGTCCAGTAGTGCCATTTCCTCCAGAGCCGACGAGAGAACATGATGAATAGGAGATCCGCAGCAACTATCAGCCAGTTTCCGATTCCAATGCTTGCTATTACGCCGAAGGCTGCGATTGGGAGGAGCAGGCCTACTCCGAGCGCTACTTTCTGTTGCTGGTTGTCCGTTGTTCCCATCGACTTGTACGCTCTTGTTAGGATTAGTACGGCCAGAATGATATCCAATATGAATGGTATTTCTGGAGGAAGATTTGCTCCAGCAGCTATACCTCCGGTAAAGAGTGTCGCCGGGAACAGTAGTACGCCTACGAACGCGAACTTACGCGGACCCCATTTCGGCAGACCAAGGTTCGTCGTGAGGGAGTTCGGTGGAAGTTTTCGGGCCAAGACGACGAATGTTGCGGCGACCAGCCCAGAGAATAGAAGTAAGGGTCCGCCCGGGTTATAGCCCGAATAGATCCCGGAGACAAACGCAAACAGGAAGATTGAGTCGAGGATGAGAATTAGGACTGTTGCAGATAGTCGTGCACCAGACACCAGGCTCTTGGACTTCAGCTCCGGAAAGACGAGTCCGAACAGGAATATTGGCAGTCCGATGCTGTAGACTGAATGGAATATCATGAGTCCAACTGCCCAGACCCAGTTTACTCCCAGCCAGTGACCATAGAAGCCAAGATTACCGACGGGGCCTGCTTTCGAATAGAACAGCGTCCAAAGATCTAATCCTTCCTCCACGATTCCATAAGCAACTCCGAGAAGGAAGACCGAGGCCCAGCCTTTCTTCCATCGGATCATGGCCTCGCGAATCAAGAGGACTCCCGAGCCGTAGAGTCCCAGGTTTGCTGCGAGAAAAAGGAAGAAGAGGGGAGGAAACAGGACCAATAATGTTAGCTGGCTAGAAGCAGAGAGGTATTCCGGAATGCCTGGAGTTAGAAGAAGGAGGAACAGTAAGGGATGTGATTTTAGATAATGGACTAGCTTGGAGGTCGCTCCCTTAGCGGTCTCTTGCTTTGGTGGGGTACTCGTGAGCTCTGACACAGCTGTGCCCTACGATAGGGTAGGAGATGTGTGGTGTTCGAGTTCAACATGGTGTATCCATTCTCTCAGAGAGTAAGGACTGTTCTTCGGATGGTTGTCCATACAACTGAGTTTGACGGTTTCTTCACCAAGTAATCGTTAGGGTTGTCGCCACCTTGCAACGCGCGATGTCACGACCAAGGCGAGTCCGAGAGATACGAGGATTAGGAGCCAGCCTGTGAGCGGCGACCAGTATGGCAGGTTCGGAGCGGTACCCATGGCGTCTCGTATGAGCAACGCCGCATTTGTTGTCGGGACTGCGTAGGAGAGCAGTAGGATGTTTTGTGGAAGTATCTCGGCCGGATAGAAGACTGGCGGGAGTATTCCCACGATTACGCTGAGGAGCAGTCCGGACTGCCATCCGTTTCGAAGGTTCGATGTGAATGTTGACACTAAGTAGCCGATTGCGGATGAGAACAGCCAGACTCCAACAAGGCAGAACAGCATAACCGGCAAGGCAATGATAGGGAATCCAATATAGATGAGAAGTGGAATTACAACCACCAATGCTGGAGAGGCGAAGAATAGTCCGGCGAATGCTATTCCCAGCAAGTAGCCGAGCTGGTTGACGGGGCTAGCGACGAAAAAATCTTGCAATTTCGTCTCCAACCGGTACCAGGTTGCGTCTCCTGCTAGTCCAGTGCCGACTGTTGAAAGTATCAGCAGTAGTGAGCCGATGACGCCTAACGTGAATGCTCGTCCACCTATGGTCACGGTTATGATGAAGAGTAGGCTGAACGGGGTGGCGAACAGCCAGACGAGGCTCATCAGGTTTCTGCGGAGCCAAGTAACTGACAGCATGTATCCGATTATGACAGCGGCACGCAACTGTCTGATTGCGCTCAATCTTCTTCCCTCCCGACAAGATCAACGAACAAGTCCTCTAACGACACTCTTGCGAGACCAACGTCAGATCCGCGTCTGATCGCTTCATCCGCGAGCTCTCTCCCTCGTTGCTCATCGGTCAGAATTCTATATCTCTCCGCAAGTTTCACCACTCGACCATAGCTACTCAGCTCCTCCGGAGAGAATGTGGAGCCGACTATGTCAACGCGAACCCGCTCCTTCACATTTCGCAGAAGGTCGGCAGGTTTTCCCGACAGAACCTTGCGTCCGTGATCGATTACCGCAACCTCATTCGATAGTATCTCAGCTTCATCGATGTAATGGGTCGTCAGAAGTATGCTTCGTCCCGCTTTCTGAATCTCGTTGAGAACTCCCCATATTCGACGCCGACTAACCGCGTCGAGACCTAGGGTTGGTTCGTCTAGGAAGATTAGGTCCGCGTCAGTGGCCACTGCCATTGCGACTCGGACCCGTTGTCTAAGTCCTCCCGACAGAGTGTCGGCCGGCTGGTTACGATATTGTTTCAGCTCCAACTGTTCAATAGTCTTCTCCGCACGCTTCCGCGCCTCGTCCCGCGACTTTCCCCTAGCCAAGAGGGAGAGGTAGATGTGATCCCAAGGGGTTAGAGGTCCGATGGTGCCGCCTTCCTGTGGTACGACGGCGACCTTGCTCCGGATCTGAAACGGCTCGTCCCGAGCGTCATGTCCTAGAACTGATATTCGGCCCTTTGTCGGCATTAGTTGAGTAGCTGCGATTCTCAGAAAGGTGGTCTTGCCGGCACCGTTTCGGCCGAGGAGGGTGAAGATCTCGCCGCGACCAATTGAGAGGCTAATGTCTGAGAGGGCCTGTGTCTTAGAACGGTGGTAGGTCTTTGACAGGGAAACGGCTTCTATTGCGTTCAAACTTGTAACCAGCCATATTCTAATCCACCGCTGTTCGCGGACCCGGCTACCCTCGCCTAGCGGAGAGATTCGAATCAGATTTCAGCTTTTCCTTAATACACGGCACATTACGGTATGCGAAGGCAGATTGTAGTGGAAACTGGTTATGCTGAAGTAGACGGTGGCAGGCTGTATTATGAAACGAGCGGAAGCGGTCCCGCAATAGTCCTGATACACGCTGGGTTCCTGGACCTCCGAATGTGGGATCCTCAGATCCCGGTTTTTTCAAAGACTAACAGAGTTATTCGGTATGATGTTCGCGGTTTTGGCAAGTCGGACATTGCGCGAAACACATATTCTGACTACAAGGATCTCCGCGCGCTCATGTATCATTTGAGAGTGAAAACCGCCTCGTTTGTGGGCGTATCGAATGGAGGGAGGATAGCTGCTGACTTTGCCGTCGAATATCCGTCTATGCTTGATCGTCTAGTCCTAGTTTCTCCAGGAATGAGCGGCTACAAGTCCTCTGGTCCGGAAGAGGACAAGATGTGGGAAGAGTTTGACAAACAGATGAAATCTCAGGAAGTTGCTGTCCGCGAGGGAAGAGCAATAGACGCAGTAGAGATGGACGTAAACGCCTGGGCGTCCGCCCAGACACCAGTCAACCGAGAACGCATCAGGCAGATCGCGCTAGACAACTTTCACGTCCAGATTGAGAACCCGTGGAAGCTTCAGGTTCCGCCCGAGCCGCGAACCTTCGAGCGACTCTCCAAGATTCGCACTCCAACCCTCGTCATTATAGGTGATAGAGATGTCCCTCCGCAAATACTCTTGACTGATAATATTCACTCTCACATCCCTGGGTCCAAGAGAGTACTCATTCCAGGGGGAGATCATCTTGCCAACATGTCGAAGCCCCACGAGTTCAACATTGCAGTTCTCCAATTCTTGAAACAAGAAGCACAAGAGATACGAGCATAGGCTCTCGCCACTATCTTCAGGTCACTCGAACGGTTCCGGCGGTTTCATGCTGCCGGTGACAACACGACCATATGCGAATAGCCGAGTGCCAGGGTCATCATGGGCAAGATACACCAGGTCGAGAAGTTCTTCGACGTTCTAATGAGCTTCGCGACGCTAGTCGGTTTCGCTAGTACCGCGTATCTTGTCTGGATATTCCTACACACGACACCGCAGATTGTTGTGTCGACAACTAACGTAGGCGCTCCAGGAATCGCCGGGTATCCGGTGACGACGTACGTTATTCAGGGGGTCCCGTTCTTCTGGATATTTACAAGTCTAATCTCACTATCGGCAGGACACACGTATCGAGCTGCCAAACACTTGATCCTGACCATGGCAGGAAAACACTACTTCCCACATGCTCCCCACCTCATGCGTGCTGTACAGCCGTCCCCAACCCCGACAGCACCTAGCATCCGTCAGACCGACGCCAAGCTGTGAGCCAAGAGGAGCTCCTCTCGAGGTACTGAGAATATGGACATGGCTGAAGAGCTTTCGGGAACATTCAAGGTCCCAAAGGCTCTCATAGCTCTATTCGCTATAATCACCGGAATTCTGATCCTGTTCTTTCCTTACATTCTCAACATTCTAATCGCCTTCTTTTTAGTAGTCTGGGGTCTCATCAAGGCCGCGGAACTCGGAAGCAAACCCTCTCAGCCCGAAGGGAACAGCAGCACAACGTTAGAATCCTAAACATTATTCCCTGCCCACTCCCATCTACAGTGCTAGTGGGAGAGTTGGAAGAGAGTAAGGTCGACATGACAGGCAAGATCTGCCTGATCACTGGAGCTAATTCTGGGATCGGCAAGGCGACCGCACTAGGGCTTGCCAAACTCGGCGGGACTGTCGTGATAGTATCAAGGGACAAGGACAAGGGAGAAGCAGCCCTGCTCGAAATCCGAACGAGGAGCGGCAACAAGAATATTGACTCGATGGTGACGGACCTGTCATCGCAAGACTCAGTCCGGGAGCTCGCTCACGATTTCAAGGCGCGATACAAGAAACTTCATGTTCTTATCAACAACGCAGGGATCTTCCTGCCTAAGCGTGTCCCGACGATAGACGGGCTTGAGGCTACTTTTGCCACAAACCATCTTGGACATTTCCTCTTGACCAATCTACTCTTGGACGTACTGAAGTCCAGTGCACCGTCGCGAATCATCAACCTAACCTCTTCTGCTCATTATGGAACCGAGATCGACTTCGACGATCTTGAGGGCGAGAAAAAGTACAGTGGATATCACGCCTACAGCCAGTCGAAACTTGCGAACGTCCTATTCACATACGAACTGTCGAAACGTCTCGATGGGACGGGAGTCACAGTCAACTGTCTCCACCCTGGTGTGGTCAGAACAGGTTTTGGAAAAGACCAAGGCGGCCTAATGTCTGTTCTCGTCAGGGCAGGAAGTCCTTTCATGATGAGTCCAGATCGTGCTGCCAGGGCGGCAATCTACTTGGCAACATCTCCTGAGCTGGAAGGAGTAACTGGCAAGTTCTTCTCCAAAGGCAAAGAGAGAAAATCGTCAGCGCAATCATACGATGTTACATCCGCGGATAGACTCTGGAAGGTCAGTGCCGAGCTGACAAAGCTGGACGCCTAGAAGACTTGTGACTAGCATCTGTAACTCAGCGGTCAACTAATAACGCGGGTGTCAAGCTAGAACAGGAGGCACGGGATGGACGACGCGAAGAACACGTTCGAGGATTTGAGAGCGTGGATTCTAAAATTGTCCGAGGTTAGTGAATCCCCCCACAGATTCGGAGGCATCGAATTCAAGGTTGGCGGAATAGAGTTCATGCACTCCCATGGACATTCATGGTTAGACATTCGTCTCTCAAAGGAAGACCAGACATCTGTACTGGAGACTGGCGAGGCTCTTCGCCATCGGTTCGCTCCTCAAGCTGGATGGGTCAGCTTCAAACTCAATAAACAGGAAGATCTCGTCAACGTTCGTAAGATCATTCGACTAGCCTATGAGAACGCGAAGAAGAATCTCGAAGATGTCAAGTCTAGAAGAGCCCAATTAACCCTCAGATGAGATCATTTTTCCGAGCCAGAGATCGAAAGGATCTATTTTCTTCGAGTTCGCAAATGAAAGTAGATTTTCGGGAATAGTTATTACGGGAACCGGTTAGTTGAATGTCTATAGATCGCATAGGTTGGCTTGTTGATACTTCCCCTAATTCGAAGACTATCTCTCGCAGCCTTCATTTCGTGGAGAACAGGATTCTGGACAGCCGCCAGCAAGCAGCCATCCGTCCCAAGTACCCACGGCGAACGGCATCTTAGGCGCTTGCTCTGGTATCTCCTAGGAGGGACCCGTGGAGGACCGAACAGAGTCGAAATCCTCAAAGCGCTTCGAGAACGGCCTCTCAATGCGAACCAGCTCGCGGGAACGGTCCATTTAGACTACAAGACCGTCGAGCATCACCTTCGCATCCTCGAAGAGCATGACTTGGTAAAGTCCTCCCAGAAGGGCGTCTACGGTGCTATGCTATTTCTCACGCCGACAATCGAGGAAGCGTGGCCGCTGGTGGAGGAGATTTGGGGCAAAATTGGAGGAACCAAGATAAGCGGTAAGGGAGCGGGAGAGTAGGAGAAGAATTGGGATTAGCGTTGTGGCTCGCAGCTATAGTGGCATTTGTTAACATAGCCATGACTCTGATCCTCCTAGGAATCTATCTCGGAACATACCGGAAGATTAGATCCTCGTTCACTATGGGTCTAGTGCTGTTTGGAAGCTTCTTTGTTGTCTTGAACCTTGCAATTCTAGTGTTCTGGCTCTTCCTCTACCAGAACGCTGCAGCACCTCTAGTCGACCAAGCATCGGCCTACATGCTCCTCATCAACATTGGAGAAGCATTCGCGCTGGCGAACCTACTTAGAGTGACTTGGAAGTAGAGCAAGCGAACGTAACGGCCCGCCACAAATGTGCGGAATGCTTCCTCATCCTCCGGGTAGAATCTGGACAGAAAACTGGCATGATTTGGGAAAACCGTTAAAAGCGATTTTGGGAAGAAATCCAAAAGATCATTTTTGAATGATGAGAAGACAGCCGAGAAATTCGAAGACGGACAAAACAAGGTTTCTAGAAGAGAATTCATCAAATACGGAGTAGGAATAACTGCCGTAGCAGTTGGAGCCACAGCTCTGATGGGAAAGATTCCGCTCCCATTAGAGCAGCCGAAGAGAACTCCTGCCACAAATGACAGTTCAGAGCCGATAGTGGCGACAGTGTCCGGGGATCAAGTCACTGTAATGAACGGACAACTCGTCGTAAAAACCAGGGACGCGAGCCTTGCAGCACTTATCGCCGAAAAAGTGAGCGGGTAAATCTTGACATCCCACAGAGAAGCACCCAAGATTTCGAAGGATCCGGTTGCTGACAACACGGACCTGTACGCTTTCGTAAGTCCTGACAATCCCGACACAGTCACGATTCTTGCCAACTATTTGCCGCTGGAGGAGCCGGCAGGCGGTCCAAACTTCAACACATTTGGAGATGACGTGCTCTACGAGATTATGGTTGACAATAACGGCGACGGAATCGAGAACGTCACCTACCAGTTCCGGTTCAAAACGAAGATCGGCAATCCAAACACATTCCTCTATAACACCGGACCGATCAGCTCTCTAACGGACTCTTCATGGAATGTGAAGCAGTTCTACTCGGTCACAAAGGTCCATGGACCTAGACGAACTGGTTCTTCAACCGTATTGGGAAGCAATCTCCCGACTCCCCCAGTCAACATTGGACCAAGATCAACTCCAAACTATGCTGATCTTGCGAACGCCGCAATCAACAGTCTAAGCGACGGGTCCAAAGTCTTTGCAGGCCAGCGGGACGAGGCGTTCTATGTGGACCTCGGATCAATATTTGACCTCGGAACCCTCAGACCGTTCCAGAACCTGCATCTGATTCCGACGCCTGCCGCCCCCGGTGTAGACACGACCAAGGGGTTCAGCGTTCATTCCATTGCTCTCCAAGTCTCGAAAACGCTTCTTACGAATGACGGTTCGAACCCAACAGATCCTTCGGATGAAGATTCAGTAGTAGGAATATGGGCGTCCGCAAGTCGTCGCAAGGCGACAATTCTGCCAGGCGATGGAGACGACGATGACAACGGACAGCCGGAAGACGACGCTTCAACTGGATTCCAGACCGGACCCTATACACAGGTCTCCCGGCTTGGGATGCCTCTCATCAACGAGGTAGTCATACCGCTCGGAAAGAAGGATTTTTGGAACACGGCACATCCTCGATTCGACTCGCAATTCCTAGCCTATTACCAGACTCCTGAACTCCAGAAGCTCCTTCCAGTCCTATATCCGGGAGTCTTTCCCAACCTCGCCGGCTACACCAAGGCCAGAGCAGATCTGATCGCGATACTCCTGACAGGGATACCGTCTGGAATAATATCTGGTTTCCAAAATTTCACAGGAGCACTTCAAACGGACTATCTGCGTCTCAACATGGCAATTCCACCTACATCTACAAGCCCTAGCAGACTCGGCATTCTCGGGGGAGATCTCGCCGGATTCCCCAACGGGCGGAGGGTCCTCGACGACGTGATCGACATAGAACTAAGAGCCATCGCTGGAGCGACTCTCCCTCTAGTAGATTCGGGTTTTACACCAGACGGAGCAGCAGGCTTAGTCTCAGACGGCGTCGATTCCAACCCCATACAGCCTCCTAACGCCACGCCGTTCCTCTCGACCTTCCCATATCTGCCCCACCCAGTCCCTGGATACGAACACTCTCACGACCCTTAGAAGAGCAAGTATCCAGCACGTGGCCTAACGGGCACGCCTTGACGGATCGATCCTAGTATCGAGGTTATCCGTTAATTTCTCCCAGGCTAAGCTCTCTCTGTGTGAAACGAGGAAACGGTTTGAGACTTCGAGCGGACCTTAAAGAATAGTGCTGATCATGCCCAGTTATGGCGTCACTCTCTAATGCCAAGATTCTCGGCGGAGTAGGTGCCATTCTCGCGCTTATTCCCGGCGTCAGCGTAGTCGGCTGGCTTCTAATCCTCATTTCGCAGAAGGAAATCTCGGACGCCACTCAGGACAAAGTCATCTTTCAGAATGCGCTGATCGGAGGGATCACAGCGGTGATCAGTGCGATAGCACTCGTGGTTTTTCTTGTCTCAGGGCCGTTCATTGGATTCCTTGACGCTTCTGCCGGATTGCCGTCTAGCTTCGGCCCGGGAGGCCTTGCCGGCGCCTTAGCGATTTTCGGACTCTTCGATGGTTCTGCTATCGTATCCGGGATATTTCTCAAACGCTCCTACGATAGGACGGCACAACGACTCAGAGTCGGCGCGTTTGCAACCACAGGCTTGCTCTACCTAGTGGGAGCTGTTACAGCCATCTTAGTGGCCGGATTCCTGATATTCTTCATCGCATTCATTTACCAGATAATTGCATACTTCTCCATCCAAGATCGTTCCCAAACGATCCCCTATGGCTTCCAGCCTCCTCCACAACCAATGCCTATTCCTGCCCCCCAAGTTCAGCCTTCACTACAGCCTGTACCTACGCCTATGCCTCAAACTGTTCAGTCTCCAGATGCCCCTATTCAACCACCAATCCCGGCGTTCAAGTTCTGCTACAACTGCGGGACCAAATTACCCTTCAACGCCCGATTTTGTTCGCATTGTGGCACAAAGCAGTCGTAGCCCTCTGAAAAAACCAAGTTCTCGGATTCGGCGACTGCAGAGTTATTTATCGTTCGGTTACCGGACGCTGCGGCGCATCTCTCCAACAGGCCATAACAGGCCCTCCGGGCGCCCTAAACCAGAAGAAACTGCCCATTCCGGGAATGTCCGTCCTTGGAAGCACGATTTCGCCGTTCATCTCTCGAACCTTTCTCTCCGCCTCATCAAGGTCACTTACCAGAACATAGTTCAGACTAGTAGGAGTCTCGTGGGAGCGAGTGGGCCGGATTCCAACCCCGCTACCGCTGACTGAACTGTAAGTTTGGTATTCACCATGTGGCATTCTGACAGTCTCAAATTTCCAGTCGAAGACTTTCTCGAGAAACCTGCGCGTCGCATCCGGGTCAGTACTCGCCAGCTCGGTTAGGCCGATCATGCCTGGGGATCGGTGTGGTCTAGCGGTGTCTTTCACTTGCATAAATCGTCGTTCGGAAAAATTTGGGAAATAACGATTTGGGTTGGGCCTGTTACTGTTTGTGTTCGAACATGGCCGCGAAGGGTCTGGCGTCGAAGAACACTTGTATCGAGCGGACTTTTCCATGTTCTACGTGGATCCATTCGGCGCAGGGCGAGGTTCCTGCCGGTGTGTTAGTGACTAGGTCGTAGACGAAGCAGACGTCATTGCCATCTATGAAGGTCTTCTTGGTGCGAACTTCTTTGACAATCTTGCCCAGACGCGTTATGGCCTGGACATAGTCCTTTGAATTATTGAATGTGTCGATCGGGCCCTTGAACGAAAGGTTCTCGTCAAGGTAATCCGCGCTTCCCTCGTAGTCTTTTTTGGACCAGTGCTCGAAGTATTTCAGAGCGATTTTGCTCGGAGAATCTGCGACTTGACTAGCTTGGTTCATTTGTCTCACAGGTACTATCCAATGGATAGTATTTATGTGAGGTAGGGACCGCGCGGATACCGACGAAGGCTTGACACGCTCCGAGGTGCGTCGAGTAAGGGTCGAACCCAAACTATTGTATCAGCAAGATCCGCTAAGGAAGAGCCTTCTCGCTCTAAGCTCCAAATGGACTCTACTCATATTGCGTGATATCGGCTACTTGAAATTGCATAGGTTCGGACAGATCATCCGGAACAATCCGGGTCTTTCTCCCAGAGTTCTTTCAAGGCGACTGCGTCAGATGCAAGAGGAGGGCTTGATCAAAAGAGCGGAAGATGAAGACGAGGTCAATTACCGAGTCACCCCTCGCGGGGAAGACGCGTTTTACGTACTTCTCGCATTTCTCCGGTATGGACTGAAATACCATGACAAGACTGCTGGCTCGGATAGAAAAAACGGCTCTCAGTAACTGGTCTGTAGGCGTTTCAATGTCAGGCTGGCAGATAGACGAGGTCCTGACTATTTTCAGGATCTTACTTTTCTGGTAACTTCTTTTCCAGTGTCGGTCGGCTCCGGGAAAAGATCCTTTGGCATGCCTGACAACACGTCGGAGAATGCGTTCGAAGACCCGCCCATTCCAGGGTTATGCGTCCTTATCCGGTTGAACAGGTCGTCGATCTTCTCAGCAATCTTGCTCTTCTCCTTGATCGTCTCATCAAGCTCCTGACCGTCAGAATCTAGACGCTGGACCTTTGCCTGCAAACCCTCAATTCCCTTCGAAACCTCTAGCATCCCATTGATCGTCGCGAGATTCGACTTCAAGCCCTGTAGCTCCTTCTGAAGCCCGTCCCGATAGGTTCGCAGTCTGTCAAGGATCGGCTGATAGAGTCTCAAAAAATCACCCATGAGACCCTCAAACTGTTTGATCGCCAGAGTATACCTCTCTTCTCTCTTCTTCTCGGCGAACCCTTTGGCAGTCGTTATGAGTTTCTCGCGAAGTGTCACTCTCTCAATAACATCATCCAAAACTTCTCGTATGTTGTACGAGTCATCGAACATTGTTTCCCGCATAGGGACCAGGTAGAACGTTTCCGAGAGGGTGGAATAAGAAATCCGTCACCAATGGCTCGGCCGATGAGTATCCAAAGATGGAGTCGAGACGTTGCGGTGCTTCTTGATTGGGAAGGAAAGTATAGCGATTATTTATTAGACAGATTTTGACGTCCCCCGAGGCACGTGGAAGAATATGCACCACAGTAGGGTCACTCATTTTGAGCTACCGGCCGACAATGTCGAGCGAGCTAAGAGCTTCTACCAGAAGGCCTTCGGATGGGACATCAGCCAATTCCCTGGAATGGAGTACCACATGGTTGGAACAACCGAGATAGACCAGAAGACACAGCAACCTACGAAACCTGGAGCAATCAACGGCGGACTAACAAAGCGCAACAACGAAGTCAAGGGCACAGTAATTACGATCGACGTTCCAGACATCGAAGCCACACTGAAGAGTGTTGAGAAGCTGGGCGGCAAAATGGTTCGGAAGAAGGAGCCAGTCGCCGATATGGGCTTCACAGCCTACTTCAAAGATACCGAAGGCAACATCGTAGGCCTCTGGCAGTCCACTCGCCGCATGTAGACGCAGCTCGAACCTGTCGGACCGGACCCTTCTTTTTTCGAAGGGTCCGAGAAGATTACAGCTTATGTTCACTGATGCAAACTAAAGCTCATCCGGCTCAGTGTCAAGTCTCAAACCATCGAACCAGATACCTTTCTTCTTCGTTACCTTGCCGATACGAAATGCTTTGTGTTTGAATTTTCTGAAGATTTCTATCGCCTTTTCAGCTTCTTTGTCGGGGCAAATGACGACAAATCCCACCCCCATGTTGAAAGTCCTGAACATTTCAAGGTCGCTAACGTTACCCTCGCGTTTGATAAGTTCGAATATCCTAGGTACGTTTGCCCATCTGTCGATCATTGCGCCAAGATTGGCATGTGAAACGACGCGTCGAATCTTTGTGAAACTTCTACTAGTTATGTGGGCTAGACCATGAATTTCGACTTGCTTCAACACAGCAAGTACTGCCTTAACGTAGATTGTTGTTGGTTCCAACAGTTCTTCTCCCAATGATCGTCCCAATTCTGGAATGAATTCACCAAGGCGATACTTGCGGAGAAGTGCCTTTCTCGCAAGCGTAACTCCGTTGGCATGAATGCCTGAACTAGATAACCCGATCAAAGCATCACCTTCTTTCACACCGTTTCCGAGAATCAGGTCGTTTTTACTGCAAGTTCCAATTGCCATTCCGATCAAGTCCAATCCGCCCCCCTCTTCCATCGAAAGCATGTCAGGTGTGACCGCGGTTTCTCCACCAACAACTGCTACTCCAGCCTCTTGAGCGCCTTTTGCAAGTCCATCGGCAATCTGTTCGATGGTTTTTGTGTCCAGTTTAGAAACAGCAATGTAGTCAAGAAAAGAAGTGGGTTCGCATCCGGTGCAAATTAGGTCGTTTACACACATTGCTACGCAATCGATACCAATGGTGTCATACTTCTTCATCATTTGGGCTATCATGGCTTTGGAGCCAACCCCGTCTACATGCAAGCCTAGGAGACGTGAATCGCCAATCTCAATCATGCCGGCGTAGTGCCCTATGTCAGTTGTAGGCTCGCCAAACTTCCCCTTTCTTGTCTGGAATGTAGTTTGAAGCTTTCGTGCGAGAATCTTGTGAGCCATGATGATTTGAGCCGAATCGACTCCAGCGTCGGCGTAGGTCATGGATTGCTCGCGCATGAGGTTAGTTTCAGCCATCTCTTCTCCATTTAAAAGGTCAGTAAAAACCCTTGGAACTGTTCTGAGTGGGCAATTGGGCGACAGTCGCGGTTCCATTCATACTCCCTTTCGAAGATAACCCCAAGAGGGGTCGAAAGGGTGTAACTACTATAGCTTCAGTCCAGTCAAGCGTTCATACGCAAGAATGTATCGTCGGCTGGTTTCTTCGATAAGGTCTTGGGGGAGGTCGGGAGGTCGAGCAGTTGGTCGTCCTTCTTTTCTCGCCTCGTCGAGGGTCTTCTTGTAACCCACTTTGCTCAACCAGTCGCGGATCACCTGCTTATCGTAACTTTCCTGCGTCTTTCCTGGCGAGTACTCGTTCTTGGGCCAGAGTCTGAACTCGTCCGGTCCGATAGAATCTGCTAGGACAATGTTTTCCTGTTTGTCGAATCCGAACTCAAGCTTCAGGTCAGCCAGGATAAATCCGGCGCTCTCTGCTCGCTCTGACATCTTTCCATAGATCTCTGCAGTTCTTCGTCGGACCTCGTCGAGCTGGTCCTCGTCGAGCCAACCCTCCTCCTCAATCTGCTCTATTGTGAGGGGTTCGTCTTTCACGTCTGACTTGGTTGTGGGGTCGAAATATGGCTCAGGAAGTTTCGCAGCCAAGACCGGGTTGACGGGTAACGAGACCTCGCCCTTCTTCAAACGGTCGTAGAGGCTGCCGTAAAGATATCCGCGGATTACAGCTTCGACAGGGATCATCTTGAGCTTCCTGACTATCATCCTGTTTGGATTCTCGGCCCGGACCATGTGATTGGGGACTCTGAGATAGTCGAACCAGAATTTTGCGAGTTTGCACAAGACTTCTCCCTTTCTCGGAATCGTTGACGGCAGGACCACATCGTAGGCGGAGACTCTGTCTGTGAAGATGAAGAGCAGTTGGTCGTGTCCGATGTCGTGGACGTCTTTGACTTTTCCACGCTTGAAGGGTGTTGTGGGGTTCTCGATTGATTCTTGCATCTACAGCTGGCCACTCCGATATTGAATTAGCTTCTTAGAGACCTCAGTATCTGTCAATGCTAGTATTTCGGCTGCCAACAGTCCCGCGTTTGTTCCGTTGTCTAGGCCTACTGTCCCGACGGGTACGCCTGAAGGAAGTTGTACGATTGCGAGGATTGAATCCAAGTTCAGTTTTCCGGAAACAGGGACCCCGATAACGGGCTTGGTCGATAGAGAGGCGACGAAGCCGGGAAGCGCTGCGGAAAGCCCCGCGATCGTGATGAACACATCGGCCTTGGACGTCTCAACATATTTGTCGAGCTCTTTGTGGTTTCGGTGGCTCGACAAGACTTTCGTCTCATATGGGACTCCAAGCTTGTCGAGGATCGTCTCGGCCTTCTTGGCGATTTCTCTGTCGCTCTCAGAGCCCATGAGTATGCTTACGCTTTTTGTCATCGATGACCCCGTATCACTCGCGACTCCGTCACGACCATATCGACTGGTACATCAAATTGATCTCGCGGCACCCGATTGATCAATTGCAGGTTAAACGCTAATCCGGCAGTTGTCACATGGGGAGGTAGTTTCTGGATTGCACGGTCAAAGTATCCCCTGCCCCAGCCGAGCCGGTATCCGTCCCGATCCCATGCAATGCCTGGGACGAACATTATGTCGACCGCGTCCAAACCGACCTGACGTACAAACTCTGGTTTTGGCTCAAGTATTCCAAAAGTCCCCGGGGCCAGCTCTTTGCCTAAGTCTTTGACCTCAGAGAAGAAGAGTTCCACATCTCCTTTCTTGACGACAGGGATGATGACCCGCTTCCCTTTGTCCAGAGAAGATCGGATCAAAACTCGAGTATCCACCTCGGTGTCCTTGCTCACATAGCAGGCGATTCCACGAGCCCGAACATATTCATGAAGAAGCAGCACCTGATCAGTAGTGTCCTCGCTTTTCTGTTGCACCTCGCCGATCGATTGTCGATCTCTAAGGCGTAGAATGTACCGTCTCAGATTCTCCTTTTCGACAGCGATCTGTGCTTCACCCAAGGCGGTCACACCGATTAGGACCCTAGTCCGTTCATTCTAACTTCTCCTAGTCTGTATTTTGGTAGCCTCTACCGTGTTCTCAAGCAGACAGGCGACTGTCATGGGGCCGACGCCCCCAGGGACGGGAGTGATGAATCCCGCGAGTCGGCTGACCTTGTCGAAGTCGACATCGCCGCGGAGTTTTCCTCCTACTCGGGTGAGTCCAACGTCGATCACTGTCGCGTCGGATTTGACATGTTCGGGTTGTATTTGGAAATCTTCTCTCCCCACGGCACTAACCAGAATGTCGGCAGTCTTTGTTGTTTGGGCGAGATTCACTGTCTTAGAGTGGCACACTGTCACGGTGGAGTCACGGTTGAGGAAAAGGTTGGCGAGGGGCCTGCCTACTAATGTGGTCCGATTTATGATAACCGCGAGCTGACTGGCGACTGGTATCTTGTAATGGGATAGTAGCTTAACGATTCCCTTAGGTGTGCAAGGCACCAGCGATTCTTTGCCGGCCGATAATCGGCCCGCGTTGATGGGATGCAATCCATCAACATCTTTGTAAGGAATGATCTTCTCGATAATTGCATCTTCATCAAACTCTCTCGGCAGGGGTAGTTGAACGAGTATTCCGTGGACCTTGGGATTGGTATTTAGTTGGCCGAGTAAAGCTTCGAGTTTGGGTTGCGGAGTGTCGGCTGATAAGTGGTGATGTTCAGATCCGATTCCAACTTCTTCAGCTGCTTTGTGTTTTGCTTTGAGATAGCTTGTGCTCGCAGGGTCGTCGCCCACTTGTATCGTCGCAAGAAATGGTTTGGTCCCAAGCTTCAGAAAATGCTCGACTTGACGAGCGACTTGTTTTTTGACTTCACCCGCGACCAGTTTTCCGTCGAGAATGGTGGCTGTCATGTGGCGAGCAGGACTCTCCGGCCTTCGATCTTTAGTTTTCCTTCTGTAAAGAGACGTATTGCTTCGGGGTAGAGTCGATGTTCTTGTCGTAGAATTCTCTGGGACAGTGTCTCTGCGGTATCATCGTCTCTGACCGAGACGTGTGCCTGCAGGATTATCGGACCAGCATCAACCTCGTTGGCTACGAAATGGATTGTGGCGCCCGCGACTTTGACTCCATGCTCCAATGCCCGCTTCTGTGCGTCGAGCCCTGGGAAGGATGGAAGTAGTGCAGGATGCACGTTCATGATCCGGTTGTGATATTTCTGGACAAAGTATGGACTGAGGATTCGGAAGTAGCCTGCGAGGACGACCAGTCCCTCTTTCGAGTCTACGCCGTAAGCCTCGAGTGTTGCGATCGTTTTCTTGTCGTATTCAGGGTCCAGTTTGGGCAAGCCCATATCGTCTAAAACTACGGCTGGGACCTGGTGTTTCGTTGCAAGATCTAGCGCCGCAACGCCTGGCTTGTTACTTACAACGACCTTGACTTCGCCTTTCGTAATGTACTTCTTATCGACAGCGTCCAGTACGGCCTCGAGGTTTGATCCTCTTCCAGAGACCAGGACACCTATGGGCACCGTGACTATCTTCCTCCAGAACCCGGTCTAGAGATTGAAGCAAGTCCGTTTCTGATAGTTTCAGCGATAGCCTTCATCTGTTCAGCAGGTATCGACTTGACGTTCTTGCCGTTGACGAACTCCCCATGACCGTCTTGGGGAAATCGCGGGACGAGGTGCACGTGCGCGTGAGGAACGCCCATGCCAGCCACATCACCCGCAATCCATTCCGTCTTCATTGTCTTCTGTAATGCCCTCGCGATTATTGCTACGGTCTCGAAATATTTTCCAGTGTTGGGAACTTCCCAGACCCATCGAAAGTGACTTTTTGGAACCACTAGAGTATGTCCGGGGTTCAGTGGGCGGATGTCGAGGAATGCGATGTTGGTCTCATCTTCGAAGACTAGATAGGACGGTAATTCTTTCCGGATGATTTTGCAGAAAACACAATCTTCCATCAGATTCACACGTGAACCTTTTCCAGTTTTCTGCGGCGTATCTCACCGCTTCCTATATCGTGGCGGTATTGCATTCCCGGAAAACTGATCGAATGTTGGATGGCATCGTAGGCAGCCTTCCTGGCCGACCCCACGTCACTCCCAGTCGCGGCAACATTCAGGACCCGTCCTCCAGACGTTACCAGTTCTCCCGTCGAAGTTCGTGACGTGCCTGCGTGAAACAGCACAACGTTGTTTTGAGACACAGGTCTGATCATGATCTTGTCGCCCGTAGACGGGTTCTCCGGATAACCCTTGGATGCCACCACCACAACAACCGATGCTGACGACGAGCACTCCGGAACTGTGGTCTTGCTGGAGTCTTCTGCTACATCGTTTATGTGCGCCAAGAGTCCTTTCTTGACCAAGGGCGCTATTCCTTGTGTTTCAGGATCACCGAAACGCGCATTGAATTCAAGCAAACATGGGTCCTCGGTCCCGTGTTTGACGATGACGTTGAGATACAGAGCGCCCTGAAACGGACAGTTCTCCTTCACCATGGCATGGACTGCCGGGTCAAGGATCTTGGTCTTCACTTTCTGAACCAGCTGAGAGGTAAGTTTCGGGACTGGCGAGTAGACTCCCATGCCGCCAGTATTGGGCCCAAGGTCTCCGTCATAGATTGGCTTGTAATCTTGGAAAACAGGTGCTATCCAATGGGCTCGGCCATCTGAGACTGTCGCGGTGAAGCTTGCCTCCCAGCCATCTATGAACTCCTCGATCACAATCTTTCTGGGTTCTCGAGCCAGTTCTCGATTAACAGCTGCCTCCGCTTCGTGTCTGTCGCTGGTAACCGTAGTTCCTTTTCCAGCTGCTAGACCATCGGCCTTGACCACCCAAGGCGGACCCATCTGGTCCAACGCTTTCTTCGCAGCGGTCGTGTCCGTGAAGCTCTGCCAGCGAGGAGTTGGAATATCATGATGCGTGCAGAGGTCTTTGGCGAAGCTCTTCGATGTTTCTATCTGGGCTGCGCGTTTGTCGGGTCCGAATATTCTGAGTTTTCGTTTTTGGAAGGCGTCGGCGACGCCTGCTCCGAGAGAGGCTTCTGGTCCTACGATTGTCAGGTCGATCTGCTGTTTGGAGGCGAAGTGGGCTAGTTCTTCGACACTGGTCGCAGGTATTGGAACGCAGGTTCCTATCTCTGAGATTCCCGGGTTTCCTGGAGCCGCGTAGATTCTCGTGGTATCAGGGTCTCTGGATAGTGCCCATGCTATTGCATGTTCTCGGCCGCCGCTTCCGATGACTAGTATTTTCATTCGGATGTGGGCTGAAAGCTTCTAGGCCTTCATTTCTTCCCTGGTTCTGATGACCGGGTTTTTTTTCAATCCGAGATAGTTGCCTGTGACGCAGGCGAAGCACATTTCGTCCTGGCCGAGCCCGATGCCCTTTGTCAATCCGGTGAGGTCGTTGTAGCCGAGTCCGTCGACGCCTATCTCGTTTCCGACCTTCTTGTTAAGCTCTGGAATCGAGAGGCTGTCTCCGTCGACTCTACTGGCTAGTAGTTCTTTGCTTGTTGGGAAGTCGATGCCCATGTAGCATGGGTGGCGGATCGGGGGGAATGTGACTACCATGTAGACCTTCTTGGCGCCAGCGTCTCGTAGTGCTTGGACGATGTTCTTGCTGCTTGTTCCTCTGACGATGCTGTCGTCGACGACGATGACTCGTTTGCCTTCGACCACGGGTTTTATCGTGATGATCTCGCGAACGATCTCTTCCCGACTCTCGTCGGTGGGTTCGATGAAGCTTCGCAGGTTTCCCTTTCTCCGGTACCGATCTTTCATCAAGCCCTCTTCCATCGGAATGCCGCTCTCTTCCGAGTATCCTAGTGCGGCGGGTCGGGCGGAGTCAGGGACAGGAATTACGACGTCTGCCTTGAACGGATACTTTTGCGCGAGCACTTTTCCCAATTGTCTCCGTGTCTCGTAGACGTTGTGTCCTTCGATGGTGGAGCTGGGATGAGCGAAGTAGGTGTACTCAAAGGGACAGTGGTAGTGGCGGGGTGTTTCGGCAAACCGGGTTATGGTTATGCCGTCCTGGTTGAGCCGGACCAGTTCTCCCGGTTGAATGTCCCGGACAAAGTCTGCGTGTAGCGCGGTTATTGCGCAGCTTTCGCTTGCGATGATGTGGGTCTTACTCTCGCGGTCGTATCCGAGGCATAGTGGTCGGAAGCCTGCCTCGTCTCGTGCTGCTAGGACGTCTCCTTCTCTAGTCAGTAGCATGAAGCAGTAGGAGCCGCTAAGTTCTTTGGAGAGCTTGCTGAAGGCTCGGGTCCAGTCACGCTCGCGGCGATAGTGCTGGAGCAATCGATAACCCGCAAGCCTCGTGTCGTTCGAGTCGTCGAGTACTGGAAACTCGCCGGTCACTAGGGGCGTCACGTCCTCAGTGTTGGCGACCGTGCCGTTCTGGGCAATAGCGAACTCGCCTCTGATATCCATCGGGCTCGCGTTCTCAAGAGTAGTCCGTCCACGGGTAGAATAGCGCACGTGGCCGATGCCACGATTTCCCTGGAGTCGTAGGATCTTCCTAGCATTGGTGGCGGCTCCTACTCCAATTAGTCCGAGGCCCTTGACGATCGGCTCGCCTGGGACTGCTATCCCCCATGACTCTTGGCCTCTATGCTGAAGGGCGGATAGTCCTTTCACAATCCGTTCCGCGACCGGCTCTTCACTCAGAGAGTAGATTCCGATGAGACCGCATTCTTCCTTCACCGTTCTCTCCATGGTTGGGGGCTGTGGCTGTTGAATTGTCTCAGAACGGGTCGAAATAGGGATGCCAGCTGCTTCTGTCGGATCGGCCTCGAGGCTGTTCGGGCTCAATTACAAGCACAAGTCAATCTCAGGCGATGTATAGCTCTTTGTTGACACGATCATCTAAATAGACGAGACGGTTCCCTTCCTAGAAATATTCGCGCAATCATTTATTCTCAAGGCCTCTCTCAGACCGCATGAGTCCAGATCCTGTCAAGAACGAGCCGGACCGAAGACCTGAGGATCCGAAAGCTCTCGAACTTGTCTACACGCTCGCACTGAGCTACTCGACCAGCTTCAACACAGTGGGGGCGGCAGTCGTCTTTGGACTCTTCTCTCTTCTCTTGCTACTTGGCTCGTCCAGACCATTTTCACCTCTCTGGGCGCTTCTCAGCATGGCATACATTCTTACTGTGCTGACTGGAGTGTACTTCTATCTCCGAGCCATCAGATATAGCATGATGGCGACAGAGGCTGCAAGGAGACTAGGAATCCTCGGATTAACCGAATCCATTTACAATGAGTCCACCTCGAACGGCCTCCTTCATAGGGTTATGACTGGAAAATTCGCCCCATATGGCAAATTCACCAGCCTCTATGTAATATTAGGTCCCTTCGTGCTGTTTCTGATCTGGGTTTTTGTTGCGTTCCACTGACTCTGCAAAATACGGTTCTCTTGTCTAGAGAGTACTGTTCAGGGAGCGACTTCCATAGTCTTCCGGAGTGTCGCTGACCAGGATTCCGTCGCGACCTTGAGTGGGATTGTTATGAGGGGATCTGATTCCTGAACAAATTCTAGCCTATTGCCTTGGACTCTTCCTATCTTGGCGGCTTTGATCTTTGCTGTTCTCAGTCGTCGTAGTATTCTCGGTGTATTCTTTGGCTTTGATTCGATGATGAATCGGGGTTTCGACTCCGAGAAGAGTAACCGGTCGATTCTATCTGTCCCTTTGGTTGGGATTTTGTCTATCTGGACATTGAAGCCTTTCTGCCCTTGTATGCTCATCTCTGCGAGACCGACTGCTAATCCGCCCTTGGAAATGTCGTGGGCTGCTTCAACGAGTTGTGCTTTCACGAGTCCGGTGATAGTTCGCATGATCGTTCTCTCATTTTTCAGATTGATCTTTGGAACTGGGCCGCCAACGAGTCCTTGGACGCTCTCATAGTATTCGCTGCCGCCAAGTTCTGGGAGTGTTGTCCCGGCGATCACAAGATCGTCCCCTTCTGCACGAAACGCCGATCCCATCTTTGCCGTTTTAGAATCTCGGAGTCCTAGTGCAGCTATCACCGGTGAGGGCTTGATCGCGGTCTTGGTGTCAGTGTCTTCGTTGTAGAAGCTGACTTTTCCCCCGACGCACGGAACCTTGACAGCGTTGAGGTAGTCCCTGATGGCCAGTATTGCTTCTCTGAATGTCCAGTAGACTTCTGGATTACCCGGGTCGCCATACTGGAGATGATCGACGACCGCGACCGGTTCGGCACCTGTCGCGACGAGATTGGAGAATCCTTCGCTGAGGATTCCAATTGTGCCCCAGTACGGGTCCAAGTATGCTTGCTTGCTGTTTCCGTCAGTGGTGATTGCCAATGTTTTCCCGTTCGGGAGACGGAGTACGCTGCTGTCGCCCAATCCTGGTTTGAGAATGGTTCGCAATCCAACTTCGAAGTCGTATTGTCGATAGATCCAGTCCCTGCTGCAAATGTTCGGGCTAGAGAGGAGCGAAAGCAGGGTCTCGTTGAGGTCTTCTGGTAAAGGCGGTTCTGGTGCTCTAGCCAGTTCGTCGATGTACAACGGCTTCCTGCTCGCGCGCGGGATCAGAGGGGCTTCAGCGACAAATCTAGCGGGAGCCTTGGCAACTATGTTCTGTCCCCGCTTGATGAGTAGAATTCCGTCTTTCGTGACTTGTCCGATTCTCGAGTAGCCGACCTCCCACTTGTCGAGAATGCCTCTGACTCTTTCCTCGTCGGCTGGTCGAAGAATGAGTATCATTCTTTCCTGTGATTCGCTGATCATGGTCTCCGCGGGTTCCATGTCTGGCTCCCGGGTATGGAGAAGATCTAGATCGATCTCCATGCCTGTCCCGGCTTTCGCCGCCATCTCAGATAGTCCGCAGGCTAGTCCCCCACCACCAAGGTCTTTCATCCCATGGATTACTCCCGCCTCTGCTGCTTCGAGGACTGCTTCTATGATCAGTTTTTTGGTGAACGGATCAGGTACTTGCACCGCAGATCTTTCACTTTCCGACTGCTCGTTGAGCGGACTACTGGCAAAGCTTGCACCGCGAATCCCGTCTCTTCCGGTGCTTCCGCCTATGAGATAGACTAGGTCTCCTGGATGGTTGGCCTCTGCTAGGACCAGCTTGTTCTTTCTTCCGAGTCCAAGACAGACGACGTCGACTAGGCAGTTTCTCTCGAAGGATGCGTCAAACTCTACTTCTCCTCCGACTGTCGGGACACCGATGCAGTTTCCATAATCGGCTATTCCCCGGACGACATTGTCGAAGAGCCAGCGGCTGTGGCTGGTTTCGAGACCTCCGAACCGTAGAGGGTCGAGTAGGGCGATGGGCCTCGTTCCCATCGAGAGAATGTCTCGGACGACTCCTCCGACTCCTGTTGCTGCGCCTCCGTACGGGTCGATGGCGCTGGGATGGTTGTGGGACTCGATGTGCAGTGTGGCGACCCAGCCATCCCCTATGTCGATGACTCCGGCGTCGAATCCGGGTCCGACTAGGACGCGCGGTCCTTTACTGGGCAGAAGCTTTAGGAGGGATTTGCTGGACTTGTAGCTGCAGTGCTCGCTCCACTGGGCCTCGAGCATGGCCCATTCGACCTGGGTAGGCTCACGTCCAAGCCTGTTTCTTGCATAACGAATTTCTTCATTGGTTAGGTTTGGCTTTTGGAGCTGGACGACAGTCATGGTGTTTCCTCTCTTGACTTGGCCATCAGCAAGACTGTTCGTGAGCCGACGACCAGTCCGGCAATGAATCCGATTATTAACCCGAGGAGTCCTACGAACAGATAGGCGATGTAGCCTGCAGCTATTCCTGCAATGAGTCCGGCGAGAATAGCCCTTGGAACTGGACTAATTTTGGGACGATCGTTCTTAGCCTGGGTCATTCTTGTGTATCCTTCTTCATGATCAGCGCGATGCCTAGTGCTATCATGACGGCGCTGTAGCCTGCCGGGCCGAAGAGGCCTAGGCCAAAGTAGAGGCTGCTGCTATCAAAACCTAGAACGAGTCCCGCGCCAAGAATTATCGCAAAAATACCGAAAATAACGCGTTTCTTTGAACGGACTCTTCGGCTCATCTAGGAGGGCTCCGTTGAGCGGCTAGGAAGTAGGCTGCTACCGTGATGAGTGATCCACCGGCGAATCCTAGAAAGAAGCCTTGGGCAGTGTAGCTGGGGCCCGTGATCAGGCCGACGATGAGTCCGGCGATGAGTCCAACAATGATTATTCCGAAGATGGAGACTCGGGTGCCCTGACTGCTTTCTCCACCGGTCTTCTCGGTGACCGCTGCAAGGATACTCATGTTCATGAAATTGGTCCTCAACTCAAGCACTCAACTTGTCCAGGTTTTTCAGCATCGAGTCAAAGATCACTCTTCCATATGCTTGACCGTCCGGGGACAAGACAGGAAGGGAAGCTCTTTCTGGGTGGGGCATGAGACCCATCACGTTCCCCTTCTCATTGCATATTCCGGCAATGTTATCGACCGATCCGTTGGGGTTGGATACATCAGTCGGCTCGTTCCGGTTGTTCACATATCTCAAGACGATCTGTTCCTTCTTTTCCAGTTGCTGAACTTCATTCTTGTCAAGATAGTAGCGACCCTCTCCATGAGCGATCGGTATTTGCAGCGACTCTCCCTTCTCGAATAATCTAGTGAAGGGTGTCCGGGTCGTCTCCACCTTCAACCGGGTCCAGGTGCAGACAAAACGTAGTCCACTGTTGCGTAGGACTGCGCCGGGGAGTAGTCCGGCCTCTACGAGAATCTGGAAGCCGTTGCATATTCCTAGAACTGGCTTGCTATTGTCTGCTGCTTCTCGTATTACTGTTAGACTAGGACTTGTTGCGGCTATTGCGCCGGCTCGAAGATAGTCGCCGTAGCTGAAGCCTCCCGGCAAAACGTACGCGTCATACTCTTCCTTCTTCAGGTCGTTGTGCCAGACAAGGTCTGTGCCTTTCTTCTCTATTTTCTGTAGAATCTCTAGGGCGTCTAGGTCGCAGTTGCTTCCGGGGTATTGTACTACCGCGACCCTGCTCATGGGTTGTTATCCTAGGGTTCTGACCTGGCAGGTATGGGCGGCGGGGTTGTATATTCGCAGGTCATCACAGAGCTTCTTGACGAGATCGCGCGCTTGTTCGGCGGAGCCAGCGTTGACGCTCATCCGGAGCAGTTTGCCCGCTCTTACTCCTGTTACCTGGCTGTATCCTCCCTTCAGTATCAGGTTGTGGTGTATCGTTTCGCCTTCGGGGTCTCGGGCGAGAGGCTTATTCTCTACAATTACTTCGACGGTGAAGCTCTGAGGAGCCATGTGCAAGTACGGTTAAATCCGGAGCAGTATTAAGCCCTTTTTTGACATGTTCATCGAAACTAGCTCGGGAAGGCAGCAGGCTCTTCCTTCCGGAAGATCAGACAGTATTGGTGGTGCCGGTTTCCGACCCAAGCATTGTACACGCCTAGCGGGAGGAGGGTCTTGTCGTTCTGGCACCAGACCTTCTCGTCCTTCGGGGTCCACGCGTAGGGCTCTTGCGAGAGGGTTGAGACTGTGTCGAAGGCCAGAGGGTACATTCTTCCAGCGGTGAAGACATTGTTTGTGATAATTGTCAGGTAGCCCTTCGGCCTCATGACTTTGTGGACTTCGTCGAAGACGCGTTTCATCGCGTTCAAGAAGGTTCGATAGTCCTCAATGTTGCCGATGTCGTCGGGATCAGTGCTGTATTCGGTGTCAAGGCCTCTCGCGGCGCGTGTTTTCTGTCGGATGCTGTTTCTCTTTAGCTGATTCCAGTAAGGCGGTGAGGTAAAACAATAGTCTGCAGGTGGATACTCTCTCTCCTTCCAGATTTCTGAGAGCTTGTTCGAATCGGCTCGGACAACATCAGTCCATAAGGTTCTACTCTCTGCCGGTTCCGAGCCGTTTCCGTTCAAAGCGGCTCGGATGCGTTTTCTCGATATCGCCGCATACTTGTTGGCGATCTCGAATCCTACTCCCGACCGTCCAGTCTCGACGGCGGCGATAAGGGTGCTTCCGGTTCCTAGAAAGGGATCAATTATCAGCTGTTGTTTTCTCGTGAAGAAGAGGATGAACTCTCGGACGAGAGATTCTGGGAATGATGCGGGATGTCGAAGCTTCTGGTCTCCACGAGGCTCTGGCCGATGAATGAACCAGGATTTAGTGAACTTGATCCAGTCCTTACCTGACAGTTCGTTGAGCTTGTTTCGCTGTCGAGCACGTCTTCGCCGTTCTTCATTAGAACCGCTGGATTCGACGACGGTTGATACCTCAGCTTGTCCGCGTTTCAAAGGTCGATGATCTCTCCTCGGACTCCATCTCTAATGGTGAGTACTCCGTAGCTCTTCTTGAGCGCGGGAAACTTGCCCGTTGCGCTTCCAGGATTAAACCAGAGAATCCCATCCTTCTTCTCGTTCTTGGTCCGATGGCTATGACCGTGGATGATCACCTGAACGTTATCGAATTTCTCTCGGATTCGCGACTCGATGGTCATGGGAGATCCACCTTCAGCCGGATGGTTGACGCCGATCCGAAACCCTTCAGCGTCAATCGTATCGATCTCTGGCAGTTCGTGTCTGACCTCGGGTCCATCGATGTTTCCATACACTCCCCGGAATTTTCCAAGCAGGCGAAGATCGTCTACAAACTGTTTGCCCGTAAAATCGCCAGCATGAATAATCAGGTCAGATGTCGACAATTTTTCGACTAAGATCTTCGAAAGGGAAGAGACCGAGTCTGAATGCGTGTCGGAGAGGACGACTATTTTCAAGCAGAGTCTTCCGAACCGAGACTGATTCGCATGGATAGGGCTCTCTCGATATAAACTGCCAGCCAGTTGCCTGGAAAACGGAGGTTCTACCGGAAAAAGAGGTTTGGGAACTCGTCGTTGTGAGATCTCAGAGCTACTTCTTGCGGGGTGTGAAGGCGCTTGCGATCGCGATCACGGCCGCGACCAAGAAGAATGCGCCTCCGATGACCAGTGATAGTGCCTGGGACAGCGCTTGGCTCGTTGGGAGTGCCGAAGTCTCGATGTTGAGGAGGAAGTATCCGATTGCATAGAATATGCTTGCAACGATGAATCCTCTGAAATGGTCGATAACCCCTGGGAGTGTTTGCTCTAGAGTACTATGCACTGAGAGTGTTGAGAGTCCGAGGTATAGAGCCGAGGCGAACGCGTAGCCTGCGATGACGAGCATTGCCCATCCTTGTAGTTGTGTGGTCGTATCGGTGATGAAGCTCTTGGCGTTGATGGTGAGGTAGGCGCTGAAAGCCATGAGTACTGTTCCCACGGCCAGGTTCTGCCAGTGCTTGAACGCTACTGTTAGCGACTCAGCACGGAAATCGGTCAATGTTTCAGTTGACATTTTTTCTTCGAAATCGCGGGGGATCAGTGCGGGTCTAAAAACTCGCCATTGATCAAGAGTTCGAACAGCACTTGTCGAACTTTCTCTCCGCCCAGAACCGATTTCCTCCAGAGAAATACGTCGATGGTCTGTAGGAACTGCCGAACGGTCGGACAGGCGCGCGATCGACCATTTCAAAATTTTCGAAAAAAGAATTCTTGATTTTTCGACATTTTGCACGGTGGGTGGTGAATGTAATCATCGCTTCTCGATCGTGTGGACCGATAGGACCCGCGTCCACTAGGACGACCTTCAGCATAGTCTCTGTCCTATTGCGCGGCATTAACTCTTAGCTATGGCTCGCTATTGGAGGATATCGAAGAGCCGGATGATTGGCAATATGCGGTCGCAATCATTGAGTGGTTGATCAATATTCTGGCGTACTGGGTTGAGAAGGTTGAGACCGAACCGGTCGACCTTGACGAGTCACGAAAGATAGAACTTTTACAGATCAAGGCAAAGAGGCTTCGCGATAGGACCATAGCCCAGATTCGTTCCGTGAAAAAGGGGAAAGGCCACAACAAGGTTCGCTGGATAAAGAGGAAGCGCTCGAAAGGCGAATCACAATGATTATTCTTGGCAAGAACGATGCCAAGATGGCTCGTCGACAACTCCGTTTTCATTCCTACACTTCCTAGATCCGGGTTACATCATTCCATTATCCGGCCGAGAGTCCATGCGACGATAGAACCAGGCATTGGCTTCTAGGAGGTCATCCCATTCGGCCAGAACAGTCCATCCTATAATAGACACTGACCTTAGGGTCTCCACTCACAAGAGCCTCATCAAGACTCTGGGACGCCAGTACACGGATGCTGCCCAGTTCTTCGTGGAACTACTGGTCAACTCTTGGATGTGGGGCGAAGCAACCAGGGTAGAGATACGGATACCTGAACACGGCTCTAGCATCGAGTATGAAGAATGGGGAAACGGCATGGACCTCACAGACCTCCGAGACTTCCTGACCAAGGGCAAACTGACCGAGGAAGGCTTCTCTCCCAAGTACAAGCGTCCGATCCGCGAATCCTACGGTATGGGAAGCCTGGCTTGGCTGACAGTGGGAAGAGAGCTAGAACTTCAGGTCCACAAGGGACGATTTGATCGTACCATCACACTGACGGAGAGTCTCATCGACAGGCAGTGGGATTCAACAGACCAGTCGACATGGAGACCTCTACGAATCATTCAAACGCCTCTGAATCATGATGGTCTGAAAATCCGGATCCGCTCACTTACCAAGAAGCCTGATCCCACTGACGTCCGGAGGGCCTTACTGGCAAGGGCAAATGTGTTGACGTTGAGGGGCTACGGACCGTTCGAGGTCACTGTCAACGGTGAACATGTGAAGCCTGAAGAGTTGAGAGGCTCGACGTTGTTGCCTGTCAACATCGCAACCGAGTATGGCAGAATAACTGGCGAGATCATGATAACACCGATTTCCCGCGTCCGAGCTGGAATATCTGAAGCGGGAATAAGTGTCCAGCAGAAACACATCACATGTCTTCAACACCAGTTCTTCGGGCTGGACCAGTATCGGACCCAGGGTTTGTCCCGGATTCAGGGATGGGTCAATGCAGATTTCCTCCGCCGCCTACCCAGTGGAAACGATTTCGAACGTGACAGTTCACCGTGGAGGGTGTTTGAGAAGGCCATGCGGGGATTCGTCAGAAACAAGGTCTACAAGACACTGAGGCAGTCCGCTAGCCGAAGAGAAATCAGGAGTATCCAGTATCTCAACCACGAGATCGCCGAGAGACTTCGGCGAAGTCTCCGAAAGAACATCCAGATCTTGTCAAGGGAAGTGGCGAAGGCAAGGACGATTCCGAAAATTACATCAGTGCCCGGAAAGACAAGAAGGGAAATCGTGCTCGGAGAAAAGAAGCATCGGAGAACGAAAAAGCATGGTCGGGAAGCTACGAGGAGTGTTGTTCGTCTCAAGGATCAGATCCTAGCCTTCGACGTTGCTCATGGTGGAGACCGGGGCCAGGCGTATGTGGAGGCTGACAAGAGTGGTGTCCGGACAATTTATGTGAACATGGATCACCCAATGTGGGACGTGGAAGCGAACCTGACTCCGACAAAGCTCCGCTACTGTATACGGCAGATTCTGGAAAGGTCGATCGCAGAGGAAATCCTACCAGTTAGTCCTTCGACACCCGAAGAGACTTTTTCGACTTTGGACTCGCTCTACAACGACGCTCTCGCGTAACCCTGACGAGAAGTTCCTATCCAAGTATCGCAATTGTACATACGTTTACGCGCTGTAGATCCGAAGGCCGGCACTCGAACAAAAAATGTGCATACAGCAATGGACTCAAGAAACCAGAATAACGAACCTGTCCAGTAGATCCGATGGGTCACGGCCTCGTAGATGACAACGTTCGTCTCGATGCTCCGAGGGGTAAACGTCGGCGGCCGCAGGCGGTTGAAAATGTCGGAGTTGGCAGAGACTTTTAATTCCCTTGGCTTCGAGAATGTGCGAACTTACGTTCAGAGCGGTAACGTAGTATTCTCAACCGACCTCGCGGATGAATATAGTCTGACGAAACGAGTAGAGAAAGTGCTGAAGAGTCGGCTTGGTCTGGATGTCGTTGTCATTATCAGGACCTCAAATGAACTCGCAAGAATTGTTGGCCGGAATCCGTTCGCAGGGAAAGAACAGAGCAAGCTTCACGTGACCTTTTCTCTACACAAAGCCTGCACGTGTTCCAATAGAGAAGATGGAAGGCGTTCGGGGCGAAGATGAGGAATTCGCAGTCTCGGGCAGGGAAGTCTTTCTCTTTCTACCTAACGGCTACGGCAGAACGAAGCTATCAAACAATTTCTTCGAAAAAGCATTGAACGTGCCAGCAACCACCAGAAACTGGAATACCGTTACGACTCTATTGGAAATGGCCAAGGAAGTTCCAACAAAGCGTTAGTTGCACCCATGAGAATGAACGGCAAGCTCCCGAAAGTCGGCCGAGGGTGTGGTTGGAGTTGGCGTTCAGCATGTTCAATTGATGGACGCAGTCAATATATGAGTCGGGCAGAGAGGGTCGATAACCGCCCATGTTCTCTGAAGCTGAAATAAAGTACTTGAAGTCACAACGGCTCGCAAGAATTGCGACCGTGAATTCGAAGGGCCAGCCCGACGTTGTCCCAGTTGGTTTCGAGTTTGATGGGAAGTATTTCTGGGTCGGGAGCCATAGCCAAGACATCTTCATGCGGACTTGGAAATATCATAACGTCAAGAATGGGAACAAGCAGGTTGCGTTGACCATAGACGATTTGGAGTCGATAGATCCATGGCGGCCTAGAGCAATCAAGGTGTACGGCACTGCAGAGGTCGTCGAACGAAAGGGAATGTTTGGTCAGGGAAAATATCTTCGGATTGCACCGAAAATCTCATGGACCTTTGGTATCCCAGGCGTGAAGACTGAAGGACCCGGATGGAACCGAGTTAAGACAGTTCATCAATAGATTTCAGTAGGTCTCCCAGCCTTGGCTCGAGGCAGAGCAAAGATGGCAGCCCAAGCCAAGTTACGACTTGGGTGTTGGGAGAGATCGTTTCGAGAAAAGGGGGGATTTCACGGGGACCCGGATATTGTCTAGGCTCCCGTGAGAGGTACCACTAGGACTCGTACGCATGTCATGCTGGACGAGAGGCTCCCTGAGCCGACGACGCTTATGCTGACGGTGCTGGGGCTGCTCCATCCTGCTGGGAGTGTGTTGCTTCCGCTGAGTCCCGGAGCTACGACTACTATGGTTGCGGCTGGCGATGTTCCTGTTCCGGTGTAGGACATCGTGACGATGAGATGGTTGCTGCTGACTATGCCGAAGCCTGTGACGCTCACGTTGGCGATTGTGCTCGCGGCTCTAAACGATGTGAAGCTCCTGTTGCCGTTATGCCAGCCTAGTGGCCCGGCCCCCCTCAAGCCGAGCCACTGTCCATTGTTGTTTGTTGATGTAGATGGGTTGCTGATGTTAGCGGACACGTTGGCGAACGCGAACGCTGCTGCGCCCGCGCTGAGTCCGGCGATTATGATGAGCAGTACGACCGTCCGTGTTGCCACGCCTCTCTTGATAGTTGTTTGAGTCTCTGATTGCGACATTTTCCTCGCAGGATCCACTGCAGGAGTAGAAGATGGTCGTTCTCCTAGGAATTCGTTTAAATTCTAAGTTCAAGTCGGCCGTTTGTTACGCGTCGAACTGGACAAAAGTGAGACGACTCTAGGTCAGTGAGACGACTCTAGGTCAGTTCTTAGGCGGCTCAGGTGTAGTGGTCGTGGCCGGTTGTGGGCCATCCGCGGGCTGGCTGCCGGCAGATGGTTGCGGACCAGCCGCTGGTTGCGGAGTGGTAGATGGTTGCGGGTTTACTGCAGGTTGCGGACTAGTGGCATTCTGTGAGCCGGTGGCGGGTTGTGTGCTGGTGGACTGTTGATTCCCAGCAGATGGCTGCTGACTAGGTGGTATAGGGCGGCTCGTAAGCGTAGGGCCGCGTAAGGGTTGGAACGTCTGTTGTTTCTTCCTGTTCTTTAGACTCATGAAATATCCGAAACCGAGTAGCGCCGCCGCCACGGTAATTGCGACTATGATCCAGTCGATTGTCGGAAGCGAGGGGGACGCCGTGTTTGTTCCTCCGGGAGTTGTTGTCGGTGGGTTAACGGGCAGTAGGAAGGTGCCTGCGCTTGCGGTGTGGTTTGTATCGCCGGGATAGGTGTAACTGAGCAGGTCATTAGTTGCGCTCGTTCCACCGGGGGTGTATGTTATGGAACATGATGCAGAACGGGTTGTCCCCGCCAAGTTGCATGTTCCCCCGAAGCTTCCACTGCCGCTTGTCGCGAGCGTGACTACGCCTGTCGGGGTGATGAAAGTTCCAGGTGAGGTGTCTGATACCGTGACAGTGCATGTGATCGCAACTCCGATTGTTGCAGAGGAATCGCAGGATATCGTGGAGGATAGAGATCTCACGTTCACTCTTACAGTGGTTGTCGCGTTCGGACTCGCCGCGTAGTGGGCTGCGTCACCGCCATAGTAAGCAGTCAGCTGGTGCGCGCCCGTTCCAGTTGTCGTAGGTCTATAGGTTGTCGTGCAGGTTGCAGAAGCGCTGGCGCCGGATAGTGTGCAGGTGGTGAACGTGCCGGTGCTGTTTGTCGAGAGTGTGATTGTTCCAGTAGGGGTGAGGGTCGGGCCAGGAGAGGTGTCCGCGACGGTTACTGTGCAGGTTGCAGGATTGTTGACCAGTGTAGTAGCTGAGCAACTTATTCCGATTGAGCTTGTTCTGAGTGTCGAGGTTATTGTTCCACTTGTCCCACTGCTCGTCGAGTGAACATTATCGCCTTGATAGTTGCCCGTGACCGTGTCTGTTCCTGCACCAGTCGGTGTGAATGTTACAGAGCAGCTGCCTGTGGCTAATGTGCAGCTTGTTGCGGGTGTGAATGTGCCGCTTGTGGTTCCGGATGAGGTGAACCTGACCTGCCCCGTAGGAGTGCTAGCGGTTCCCGTTGCAGTGTCTGTCAATGTTGCGGTACAAGTTGATCCGTTGTTTGCTACCACGGACGAAGGTGCGCAGCTAACGCTTGTTGAGGTTGAACGGCCAGTAACTGTGAGCGTGAATGACTGGCTTCCAGTGCTTGTGCTGAAGCTGTGTTTCGAGTCACCGTTGTAGGCTCCACTGATGATATGGGTCCCGGGTGTGACGATGGTTGGGGTGTAAGTTACGTTTGCTACGCAGGTAGCCGTTGCGCCGCTTCCCGTCAGTGTGCATATTCCGATGAAGGTGCCTGTTGAGCTGCTTGTGAATGTGACATTTCCAGTTGGCGTAATAGGGCCGGTACTGTTCGTGTCGGTCACGGTTGCGGTGCAGCTTGTTGGGGTGTTGACCATGACTGTGGCCGGGCTGCATGCCACTGTGGTGGTGGTCGGGTTTCCAAACTGCACGGCCGCCTCCTCGTTAGTTGCTAGATAACCACCGTTTCCTCCGCCTAGAGCGTACATTCGATGATTGTAGTTGGATGTTGCTGCAGAAAGTTCCTTGCGTGCCGTTGGCAGATTCTGCGTGTTGGTGTACCATGTGTTCGTTGGCGGATAATAGGAGTAGACGGTGTTGAAGTATGGAGGGCTGTCGTTGGAGTAGCTGCTTGAGCCGCCGAAGACGTAGATCAATCCGTCAGGCCCCAAAGTTGCGCCATATTCCATGACGGCACTCGGCAGGGGAGCTTTTGCGGTCCAAGTGTTCGCTGTTACGTTGTAAGCTTCAACTGCCGCGGTCGCTGTGCTTGAGGCTAACAGTCCGCCTATGGCGTAGAGTAGCCCGTTCGGAGCGACCACGAGCGAGAACTGTTTGCGGCCAGTGATCATGTTCGCTCCTGTAGACCATGTTTTGGTCGTGGGATTGTAGATTTGCAATGTCGTTAGCGCGCTTGAAGCTGAATTCAATTCGCCCCCTGCGACGTAGATTCTTCCGTCGTTACCTGTGGCGGCCGCGGACATCCAGATTCCAGTCGGTATAGCGGTTCCTGCGGCCCAAGTGTTGCTGGTCGTATTGTAGACTTGGTTGTTCGTTAGGTCTGTTGCTCCGCAGCAGCCGCTGATCACGTAGATCAGTCCATTGTTGTCTACTGCTACTGACGATCCTCTGGTCGCTGTGGGTTCGCTCGCAATCGCAGTCCAATTGTTGTATCTAGGGTTGTAAGCGCTAGCGGTCGAGAGAACTGAACCTCCGTTGTAGCCGCCTATTACGTAGATTCTTCCATCTAATCCGGCGGCTACTGCTGCTTGGCCCGTTGCAAATGGAATCGAGGCCTTTGTCGCCCACGTGATAGTGTTCGGAAGGGCGGCTTGAACAGGTGGGATTGAAGAGATTCCTGCGAATATTCCAACCACAATGCTGACTATGACTAGGATGCTTATCGAGAATCGGCGATTGTGCATAGGCGTGTAGCTTTGGCTACATTGACGGTTACTATAGGCGTCCTGAACCTGTACAGTCACTCAAAGGTGACGTTGCGCAGCCTATGATCGAGTCGTATCTAGTAAATCGCTTAAATCCTCAAAACCCCACCATCAACTAAGAGGCTCTCTAACAGGGAGTCGGAGTGTAGAACATGTCTTCTGTCGAAGATCCACTGCTGAAAGAACTAGTTGCCGCGCTCAAGGAGGATACTAAACGGATGGCCTCGGATCTATTGGGGGTCATTACAACACAAGCTCTCATCGCCGTGTTCGCCCTCTTCCTCGCGGTCGCCTCGCTTGTCAGAATCGTCGTCTTTGAGCAGAGGTCCATAGGACTCCCGGGTGGGGGAGCCGGAACCGGGACTGGAGCAGTCTCCCTCCTGTTCGAGACTGCCTTGACATTCGTACTGGTCGTACTCGCTGTAGTATCGATCTATAACCTGCTGAGACTGCGCGAGAGATATCTGAGACTGCAAATTCTAGCTGAGAAACTCGGCCGATAGCCGTTGCCGCTATCCCCAGACTCCAAGAAAGAGGCAGAGAAGAGACTAACGATACTGAAAATGATAGAGGTGTTCGCTGACAAGTGCCCGAAGAGCACACTTCTCAACGGACCCTTCGGTGGCGACGATAGAGCCTTCGACCGACTGCTCGGACCCGCTGGAATACTGACAAGAACAACTCTCGTCACGGCAACGATGGATGGCAGAGTCACCCACTACGGCAGGACAGAGGCAGGGAAGGTCTACCAGCAAGTGCTCGACATGCAGCTGAACTTTCTGGACCCCTATACCGGCGGCGAAGTCTGGAAGAAATAGTCCGGGAGGAGAGAAGGATACCCCTCTTGATTTTGGCGGTGACTTACCCAAGCTTCCTCGGCAGTTTTCCATTGAACGGGTTCTCAGCATTCCACCTAGCCCCGAACACTATCAGTTGAATGATGGCGGGGAGAATGTCAATCCCCTTCTCAGTCAACGCCCATCTGACAGGCCCTGGTAATCGCTTCTTCTCAATTCTTCTAATCATGCCAGACTCTTCAAGCTCCCGGAGTCTTCTGCTCAGAATTCTCGAATTGAGCTGTGGATTGGAACGGAGCAGACCGCTGAAACGGTCGACTCGTCTTAACCCAACATCGGCAAGAATGAGGAGAGCCCATTTGTGCCCAAGAACGCCGAGATCGGGCTTGATGGGACGAGCCGCAAAAAACTCTCTCTCCACGCTGACCCTACTACGCTGAAGCAATGTATCTCACTAGTACTATCCTTCTTAGTCCCTATCTAGGTTATAGGAAAGGCCGGCTCTACTGGTAATAGACGCGCTTTGCAAACGACAATCGAGGACAATGTAAGACTCGTAGAGCGAGCATGGGTAGATAGCATCAACAATCGATCAAAAGACAACTTCCTATGTCTCCATGGAGAATCTGTTGTCCTCTACGACCCAACGCTAGGGTCGTTGAAGGGGCGGCCCGCCTTGGACAAAATGTGGACAGGGCTATTCGGCATGTTTCCAGACTATCAGATTAGAAAAGTCCGAGGTTTCGGCCAGGACGATTGGGTATGTCTAGAGGTTGAAGAAAGCGGAACAATGAAGGGACCCATACACGCAGGACCCAGAGAGATATCGCCAACAGGCAAGAGCTTCAAGATCCCAAGCTCGATCATATGCAGGGTCGACCAAGGCTCAATCGGAGAAGTTCGAGTCTACTTCGACGTCCTAGGCCTCATGGCCCAACTAGGCCTGGGACCATGATATCGGCCTGACGTGAGAGCCTACACGCATCTGATAGGCCACAAATCAGGGTTCATTCTCAACGAGTAGAATCAGGGCCTTGAATATTCAGCTTCCATTCCTAGCTAGCTGGTTAGTGGTAGCCCGAAGAGAACGAGAACCGCATAGCAGTCTAGAGGGAACAGTAGTCCTGCTACGAAGTCTAGAGTTCTCGCTTCTAGTACAAACGGCCTGTACTGAAGAAGTTCACTGGTCGTAATCACGAGCGTGAGAAGTACTGCAGCTCCGTACAGAATATTGGTTATGTCCACTGGAAGGAAAAAATGAACTTCAACGCGACTAGGACCAGTCCGGGGACCACACCGCTGAGGAAATGGCGACGGTGCTGAACTGAAGTGGTTCTCACGCAAAGGTTCCCTTTACGAAGGACAGGACATGGCCAGGCCCGTTAATGAAGTACTTCGACAAGCTGAGGATGGCTGACATTCAGAAAGCGTTCGACTCGGAGGTTCTAGAATGGAAGGCAGTAACTTCCAAGCCGATGATGGGCTGCCAATGCTACTTCCGCGGCCGGAAATTCATCTGCTTCCTCGTAACTGACGGCATTGTATTGATGAAGCTCTCGGACAAGGATCATGAGGTCATGAAGACTAGGTTCGGCGGAAAGCCGTTCGAAATGGCCCGCCAAACGGGAAGACTATGGGTCACACCATTGAAAACATCGAAAGACCTGAAACAAATAATGCCGTTCGTCAAGAAGAGATACGAAGAAATCGCGCTTACGAAACCAAAAGCACGTTGACTATTGCAAGACGGGGACTGCTTATCAGCGATCCGTGACCTTCCCACAAACAGAATTGCTTTTGCGATTCATTTGCCCCTAACGGCCGATCCTGAAGTTGTCAAAAGATATCGCCGGCGACCTACCAGTCATTACCGTCCATTCGAGAGTCGAATCGAGTCAGATATTTTAAAAAGCCACAATGGGGTTCTCTCGCTAGCGTCATGGAAAGCAGCGCGAGTCTCGGCGATATCGCGGGCCTCGTAGACCTGGCCGGCCTCGCAGACTCGGCCTGGAGGAACGTGCTGGAAATCGTGTTATCTAATCCAGTACATACAGACATTTCGATTCGAAAGCTTCACGTGCCTCATCCCTCGATCGTCGAAGGGTTTGAGAAGCATCTTGATGGCTTGGCGGGGCAGATAGGCAACTATCGGTTTCCACTGCCTGATGGAAGAGAATTTCATGTGAGGGAGTATGCTGAGATGTTCATGGCGCACTGGGACAACGTTAGCGCGGTCCGGAATCCGTTGGGGCACCTGCTAAAAGACGCGCCTCTCTGGATGAGAGGAGGAATACTTCCAGCCGCAGCAGTGGCGGTAGTCAGAACCCTCTGGATCCGATCCAAGGCCAAGAGAAGGATCAAAACACAACGAAAAAGACCGGATTAACGAACAAGATCCAACCGTTTCCAGTCAGACCAGATAGAACTATTTTTGGTATCATACCGATCGAGATACTCATTATCCGACAACATGCTAATCTACTATAGATTCCGGCTCAGGACAGGTTTCATGAACTGAAGTCAGTACCCTGCGCCAGTTGCAAGAAAGAGTGTCTTTCCGAACTTCTCGGCACCTACGCACTGGTTCTGATCGGTCCCGGAACAGTCATCGCGTTATCACTACTTCCCGGACTTGATCCCTTAGTTGCTCTCGGGACCATCGCACTCTCGTTTGGCGCGACGGTCGCGGGAATCATCATCTCACTTGGGAAATATTCGGCTCACATCAATCCGGCTGTGACAGTTGCCCACGCCGCTTCAGGAAAGATCAATAGATCTCGACTAGTTCCATACCTCAGCTTCCAGATCGTCGGCGGACTATTCGCCGGACTCACACTCCGACTGATACTCGGGTCCACCGCGTCCACCGTTTCGCTTGGTTCGACAAAGCTGGCCTCGTCAATTAATCCAACAACCGGAACCATCGTTGAAACCGTTGGGACACTCGCCCTGGTGTTCGTTATCCTCTTCACGACAGACAATGTGACCGGTCGCAAACGGCAGGGGCTAATCGTTGGAACCGCGCTCTTCATCCTCATAACTCTCATCGGTCCCTTGACTGGAGCATCTTTCAATCCGGCAAGAAGCTTGGGACCCGCCATAGCCTCAGGCTATCTAGCCGACCAGCTCGTCTACTGGGTCGGGCCACTGTCAGGGGGTTTAACTGGAGCAGCACTATTCAATCTAGTCCAGCGCAATCAGAGAGGGGGAGGACAAGGCGACAAAGATTCTCTTTGTCTGTGTTGAAAACGCTGGACGGAGCCAGATGGCTGAAGCCTTCGCAAGACGACATGGAATGGCTGCAGAGAGTGCCGGGACAATGCCTGCGAAACAGGTCAACCCGGTTGTCGTCCACGCAATGAAGGAGAAAGGAATTGAGTTCTCGTCTAACGGTCCCAGATTATTGACGCCGAAGATGATTGATGAGGCCCGGCTGGTCGTGACTATGGGCTGCTCTGTAGAAGAGTTGTGTCCGAGGCCCATGCTTGCTCAGATGCAGAAGAAGCTGGTTGACTGGCACCTCGACGATCCGAAAGGAAAGCCGATAGAAAAGGTCAGAAAGATTCGAGACGAGATCGAAAGACTCGTATCTCAACTGGCCGAGCCGAAGCCAAGTCCATATACATAGGCAAGCACAGAAACTGCCGGTCTGATGCCCGAGACAGAAGCGATCAGGTCCGCCGTAAGGAAAGCCTACTCGTCAATGGCAACGGACAGAACCTCTGCCATCGAACAGAACTGTTGCGCGACATCCGATCGTAACACTGGCAAGCTTCTACAGTATGGCTACTCCAAGCAAGAACTGAGCGGACTGCCTGAATCGGTTGTTGTCATGGCGGATGGTTGCGGTAATCCGACGGCCTTCGGAATGATCAAAGAGGGCGAGACTGTGCTGGACCTAGGGTCTGGCGGGGGAATAGACGTATTCCTCGCCAGCAAGAGAGTCGGCCCAACAGGCAAAGTCATCGGGCTGGACATGACGGCCGAGATGGTAGAGCGAGCTAGGGATAATGCGAGAAGAATGGGCGTCAGCAATGTCGAGTTCAACCTCGGCGAGATGGAGCAGATGCCGATGAGCGACGGGTCCGTGGATGTGATAATGAGTAATTGCGTGATCTGTCTCAGCCCGAATAAAGAGAATGTCTTCGCTGAGATGTTCCGAGTATTGAAGCCAAGCGGAAGATTAGCAATCGCCGACGAGGTCGCCATGAAACCTTTCACTGAGAAAGAGAAGAGGGACCCGAAACAATGGTGCAGCTGCATAACAGGCGCCATAACCGAGAAAGAGTACTCCTCTCACCTCGAACACGCCGGATTTACGAACATCTATGTCAAACGTCTTCGTCCGAGCACCGAATCTAGTCCTAACGTGTTCAGCGCCTTCGTGAGTGCGGTTCGACCAGCCAGACTGTGAGGGTCACCTGCCTGACATACGTATCGACGGTACGTTTCGTGGACCCGCTAGCCCTTTAGCATAAACCGGATGATACACTATTCATGACAACTGAACGAAAAGAGCCTGGCCAACAGAACGGCCAGAAACTAGATGATATCGTGCAAGGTGCTGACGAGTATTACAACTATCTCAGGCAAAAGCACGTCAGCGACACACGGCTCGACGGCGTGATCGTTGGTCTCGTAGTGTGGTTTGCTTCCTTTGTAGTACTCGGAGTAGGTGCAATTACAACGGTCAGCCAAAACGCCGTACCGCGATATCTCCTTGGGGCCGCTGGAGCCGCGATTTTCATTGGGCTTGTAGCAGGCATCCTAACCTACACAATCCGGCGAAAGGGGGGCTTCAAGTTCACTGAGCTGGCTGCGTTGGTCGCGAAGATGAAACAAGGAGTAGTATCATCTGAAGACGGGCTTCGCTTGATGGATGCAATGCATCAAGCCTCGCTCGCCTTGAAGAGGAGAAAATTAGTCTCTGCCTTCGAATACGGAGTAGCGACGTTTGCTCTCGTCTCTATAGTCTCCTTGAATGCTGGCTTTGGTGCCCTGGCGGGCGTCATTGTATACCTCTACTTGAGATTCGAGGCTTTGCGGGAGTATGAGCATGGCGAGGAGAGATACGAGAATTCGAAGAAGGCATTGCTCCAGAGCCTCTGATTAGACTTGGAGCGTCCCGACCTGTATGTCCTCGCCCGATTCTTGGACATACTCTACGATAATCGTCACTTGAAGAAGACAAATCTGCAGATGAGGCTTGGCCTAAACTATCCACGATTTGTTGAATATCTTCATTGGATGATTTCCCATGGGCTCGTCCAGCAGCAGACAGACGAAGATGGGACCGAGATCTACCTGCTCTCTCAGCAAGGCTACGATGCGCATCGGCGGCTAGTGTCTTGGATAAGGGATACAATGAAAGGAATGAGAATCTGATTTCCAACGCCGTTGCTCGCGATCATTAGGCCTGCTTCCGAACCTGAGGTGGTTCAGTATTGGCTCCAACGAGAGTACGCTCATAGGGGTCCGGTCAGGGACCACCTGGACATTTTGTACAGTGAGAAGACGCGACTGATAGATCTAAGAAATTTCGAAGACCAGGCTTCAAACGCAATGAGGTTAGAGATGCTAGAAAGTGTTCGTTGGTTCTTCACTCATTTCAGAGACACGGAAAAATACAAAGTCAATTCTTGGAGCTTGGAGCTGCTGGACGAATGCGACCTTAGTCGTCTAGTACTCATTAATGCAGGAGACAGGAGAGAGATGTCAGGTGGCACATTGCTTCCCCTAGACGCTGCCCGACAAATCGAAGAGAATATGACAGGTTTTGGCGGGTTCGTTCGACTGGATGCTGAATTCATCAAAGATCATGCAGAATCACTTGCTCTAGAAGAGTCTAGAATTATCCTCGTCGGGCCCAAGACCGGACCTCTTACTGTAGTAGATGGCGTGCACAGGTTAACCGCCGTGTTTCTCCACTACTTTGTCAGAAAGCAAGGAAGGTTCAATGCCAGAGAAGTGTATCATGGAGTCTCGCGAAGCCCGTATGATTATCAGTTCGACTAACTGAACATTCGTTCTATCCTGCTGTCGACATTATCTATTACAAACCGATCAAGCGAAGAAAAGCACTCGAAAAAAGTGAGAGGCGCTGGGTACAGCGCTAGGTACAACCCGGACCCCGCGACTAGTGTCATAAGTTGAAGAAACAACTAGGGGAAAGCGAATATGACCAGACTCGATCAGGACCATTTGTGAAAGCGGCCGTTTGCAGAAATATGGACCTCCAATGTTCTAGAGCTTAGAGAAGTAGACAAGCCCACTCCATTGAAGGCTAATCCGTCTTAGAGCAGTGCAGAGGCTGCCGGGTCTAAGTTCTGCAACCATCATATTAACGAGCATCGGAGAGAATGAAGATTCAAACGTAGTCGGTTGCTCCCAAAGATCCGTTATATTCCGCTCCTAGGATCAACGTAAAAGTCTGAGCAGAGTAGACACGATTCTCTCACCCATGTCCGGCTCACCCGGATTCTTTGAAATGTCAGACGGTTTCCGCCTTTCTTGTAAGCGTTGGACACCGTCTGTTGCTTCGCGCGGGTCCATCTTGTGCATACATGGAACTGGCGAGAATTCGGAATTCTTCAATCACGTCGGGGAAGATCTTTCTTCAGCCGGGTTCAAAGTCGACGCGATCGATCTAAGGGGGTTTGGCCTATCGGTGGAGAGTGGTCTCCAACGCGGTGACACAAGTTCATTCGGACGCCAATTGCTGGACATAGTTGAAGTGTTGAGGACGATTCAAAACACTAATCGAGGAGAAGGAATCTTCTTGCTAGGACACAGCCACGGCTGTGCCTATACTGTATGGTGCGCTGCTCACCACCAAGAGCTCGTTCGGGGAGTGATTCTTGCTGCACCTCCTATTGCTTCAAGTCAGAGAGTAAGGAGGGGCGAATTCCTGAAATTCGCAATTCTCCTACTGTTTGCGCCTAAGACCAAGTACAGGTTCCATGGACCCTCGTCCGACCCAAGAATCCCCTCTGATTCACCTGTGCCTGACGGAGTTAGTATCCGCTGGTTGTATGGCACGAAAAAGTACCTCCACGATCCTCTTATGAAAAACTCAGAGAAGATCAAGATTCCTGTCCTGATTCTCCAGGGAGGCAGAGACGCGTCGACTCTGCCGGAGGGAGCGAATTATCTTATGAACAGGCTTACGACCCAAGACAAGACTTTGCAAATGTTCGATGAAACCGATCACTTCCTATTTGACGAATTCGTCTCGGTCGCATTCGACGAAAAATCGAGTGGTCGGAGTGCTCTCTTGGCAGTGTTGATTGGATGGCTTGAACGCGTAGGTCGCTCCGGAGCGAGACGGTTCTGAATCTCATCTGGAAAGACCAGCTGGGACTGCTTCTGTAATCGGCCAGTTAATCTAGAGCTGTTGTAGGGATCCGTAGGCAGCGTGGCTTCGAATCCTACTCTCCGTTTTGATAGCACCTTGTCCGTTGAGCCTGCGACTTTCGCGAACCCTGGATCGTTCCAGATTCGCCTGATGATACTTTCGAAGTCAAATGCGGATGTGGTCCCGGTTCTTACGAAGTAAGGCCCATGTCTAGTAGTGGAGCGGTTTGTGGATGAGGACCTGCCCAGCGGTGTAGTCCGGTGAGTCCTGCTTGGCAAATCGGACGACGGTTATGGGCCGAATAGAAATGTTTTCTTAATTGAACAGGTGAAGAGCTTGCACGGGGATTATAACCAAGGTCCAAGCCGACCAATATCTCTCGGGAGGTTTCCGCAGTGAGGGAGAAGTGGACCCATGTCTGTCCTGTTCACGGCGAGGAGCCTTGTTATGCGGCGAGAACTCTCGAGAAACAGGTCCACATGTGTCGTTCCTCCTCCAGCCCGACGAGGACGCTAACATGGGAGGGAGTGTCTACCCGCGTACTTGTAGCCGAAGAGCCGAAGCAAAAATGACGGCTCACAGCTACTTCATCGACACCATCCGCGGACAATCGGGCACGCATCTCGTTATTTTGAATGGAACCTTAGCCGCAATCTATACCGCTATCGCGTTTGTAAGCCTCAAGCTCTTTGCAACTCTTAACGCGAGTGCGAGCCCGGTCTGGCCTCCGACGGGACTGGCGATTGCAGCCCTCCTTCTATGGGGGCGTCGGCTCTGGCCGGGAGTCTATATTGGCGCTTTCGCAGCTAACTTTCTGACCACCAACACACCCGCCTCTTCATTAGTCATCGCGGCCGGCAATACTCTAGAGGCGTTCACGTGCGCGTACCTTGTCGCGCGTTTTGCAAAGAGACTCAACGCGTTTGACACGCCACGCGATCTCGGAATCTTCGTATTTGCTGGCCTGTCTGCATCGCTAGTCAGCGCCACTGTAGGAGTGACGACCCTTGCAGTATCCGGACTGGCTCAGTGGTCCCTCTACATTTCACTCTTGACAACCTGGTGGCTTGGAGACGCTTCAGGAGCACTGATAGTGGCACCATTGATCATATCTTTCCTCCAGCCGTCCAGGCCTTCCCTGACAGGGAAACTGCCTGAACTGGGGCTACTGGTTCTCTCCACATTCGTTGTCGGTGAGATCGTTTTTGCACCGGTCATCTTCTCTTCAATTTCAGCACTCAAGCTTGGATTCGCAGTCGTCCCAGTAATTGTCTGGGCAGGGCTACGCTTCGGGTCCCGCGGCGCTACTGGAACCACATCCCTATTTTCAACAATCGCTGTCTGGGGAACGCTATCCGGACTAGGACCTTACGGCACAGGAAACACCGCACTGCTATCGCTGCAGTTCTCCATGACCCTCCTCGCCACGATGGGTCTTGCGGTCGGAGCGGTCGTCCATGAGAGACTGGACGCCCAAGAAGAATCGCGAAAAGCGCGCGAAGCAGAGAAGAGATTCGAGACACTGGTGGAATCCGCACCTGATGCCATGGTTATCGCTGATGCACAGGGCAGAATAATACGCGTCAACACGCAGACCGAGAGCCTCTTCGGCTACAACCGCCAAGAACTCTTGAGCCTCAGGGCAGAGAACCTAGTTCCCCAACGTTTCCGAGAAGCACACGCCGCTGACTTTCGGGCGATTCCTGGGAGACAGGTGATGGGCGTGGGAACGGAGCTCTATGGGCTAAGGAAGGATGGGACTGAGTTTCCGATCGAGATCAGCATCAGTCCTCTTCAAACCGATTCTGGTCTGATGACCTCAAGTAGCATCCGCGACATTACAGAACGCCGGCGCGTCCAAGAAGAGAGAGCCCGGCTCGCGGCAATCGTTGAGTCCTCCAGCGACGCAATCATCAGAGAATCCCTCGACGGCACTATCGTCAGCTGGAACAGGGGCGCAGAGAGAATGTTCGGCTACACTTCCTCTGAAGCGGTCGGACAAAAGGCCGGAATACTCATGGCCTTCGACGAGAATGAATCAGAGGTCCTCGAGAGACTGAACCAAGATGGCAGGATTCTCCCGCACAATACTCGTCTGGCAAGAAAAGATGGCAGAATCATTGACGTATCTCTCTCAATGAGTCCCATACAGGACCCCACCGGCCGAACAATTGCAGCCACGATCGTCATCCAAGACAATAGAGGCAAGAAAATTCAGACATCTAGCGAAAAGACGACAGCCTGAGGTTTCTGACCAACGCCTGCCGGCTTCCGGAGGATCAGGAATCCGAAGACAGAGGAAACTCGAATTTGGCTGTCAGTCGGTTATGCTGAAGTTGAAGCTGGTTCCCACCCATATCTTTCTTGAATAGGAGGACTGCTTTCGGGTGAAAAAAAGGGGGACTCGTTCGTCCAACTGTCTCTCCTAGGGATCTACATTCTCCGCCTTCGGGCTACTACGACAATCGTACCAGTGACAGCTAGGACGACCAGAATCGCCGCTCCGGCCAGGAGTAGAGTTCCTGACGAGCCAACTGAATATGCTGGCATGGTCGAACCCGAGCCGGATGAAGACGGTCCAGCTATTGTCGTACCTACGTTGACAGTTACGGTGGTTGAGTGTGTAATGGACCCGCTGGCTTCTGAAACCATGACCGTGTATGTCCCGTCCGCGACAGGCGTCGAGTAGATCCCGGTTGACCCGGTTGAGACGGTCAGCATTGCCGAGGCTGAACCCCCTGCAGGTAACATCAGGTTGCTCGAACTTAGCGAGACCCCTGGGCCGCTTGGAGAAACTGTGGCGGTCAGCGCGACCGTTCCTGTGAAGCCGTTGAGGCTAGTCAGCGAAAGCGTTGCGGTCCCAGAGGATCCTTGGGCGATGTTCAAGCTGGTCGGGGTTGATCTTGCGCTGAAGTCTGGTTGACCGTTTGCTCCTGCTTGAACCACTAGGCTGCCGGCCATGTGTTGCAGGTGTATGGAACAGTAGTAGGTGTAGGTTCCAGCGGCCATGTCGGTTACGAAGTTGAAAGTGGTTGATGATGAGAACTGGCTCGAGCACTTGTCAATGCTGCAGTTTGGGCTTGGGATAACGCCTGCATGGGCGACGTCTATGATGAGGGTGTGTGGAGCACCATCACCGCTGATCAAGTTGAGGGTGATCGTTTCTCCTTGTGTGATAGTTATTGTTGGGCCGGGGTTTGTTCCGTTCCAGCCGGAAGCGAAACTTCCTCTCAACGTTATTGTCTGGGACGACGCGTGAGCGTTAGGAATCGGAGTCTGGCTACCCAGTCGAAACCGTGTATGCCAGGGCTAGTAGGAGGGAGGCGCAGGCAAGGATGGGGTAAATGGTTCGTTTCATTTTCTACCGATCTATAATAGACCGTTCTCAGGACAATAATTTGATACCGAACCCGTTCGGCTTGACCTGTCATGAGCCGCACGGGGTCGGCAGTGCAAGTTGTTAATACCAATCGATGCGGGTTTTTTCGGCTATGCGTAGGCTCGTCTTGGAGATGTCACAGGATGAGATTTCCAAGTTCAGCCCATCGGCCGCATTGCTTGACAAGATAGAATCTCTCGAAGTAATCTATCATTTGAGATTCGACAAGGACGGGTTTGCCGGGATCTGCAAAATCAAAATCAAGGACCCCAAGCTAGACCTGAGACGACTAGTCGGCGTCGGGGGCCTCGTCAGGCTGGAAATTCTATCGAATGTCAACAATGAGTACGTTGTCTATATGGAGACTCGGACAAGAAACATGGCTTGGTTCAGAGATCCAGACGCACCTGAGGTTTTTCTTTGTCCTCCGATAGAGTTCAAGGATGGAAGACTGAAACTCACTTTCGTTGGAAACCTGAATGAGGTGAAGAGGCTGCTGGCTCGTGCTGAGAAGGTAGGTCAGAATTTCAAGGTCCTTTCTCTTACCGACGCGAGGTTCTCTCCAGATTCCGTTCTCCATAAGCTGACGGAGAGACAGCGGAGTATTCTCTCAGCGGCGTACAGCCAGGGATACTATGATGTCCCACGGAGAATTGGTTCGGAGGAGTTGGCGCAGAAGCTACAGATTGTCAAGTCGACGTTGGTCGAACATTTGAGGAAGGCGGAGAAACGGCTGATTACAGATATCATGGGAAAAGAGGAAGATCGTATTCCTCTATCCTTGGTCCGCAAATGAAAATCCTTCCGACTCAAGGTTGTCTCTAGTTAGCAGCCCCTCTGGCGGAGATCTTGAACAATCTCTTCCAGGTCGGACACTAAAGATTGTCTGACTTGTTTCCGCATTTTCTGGAAGGTCTCCCATCGATCCTCTGGAATAGCTAGTACATGGAATGATTCGAAGAGTTTCTTGCCTTCAGCGTTGTGTGCAGACATGTCGAAGGTCTCAGTCCAGTACGTTTCTCTCAATGGATCATTCTCCTCGATCTTCGATAGCTTGACGATGCCAGTTATCCTTTCAGGTAGGGCTTCCTCGCATGGAGAACGCTTGGAAATATGTCTCAAAGCCGTCCACAGCATGTGTGTCTTGAACGAGCTGGTGTAAGGGTTATGCCGCACGAGTTCGGCACAGGACATTGGAGTCAACCAGGTCGGTCTAAACGTATATCGGACGCTCGGACGCGTGGCCGCGGAAACGCGTTTCGGAAAAGGTTGACTACGTTCCGGGCATAGTCGAAGAAGATCTGCCCTCTGCCTTCTCCTGATTCATGCGGCTCTGGACAACAATGTTTGGTGGAAGAAGTGCGGCTTTGAAGTCTTGGCCCTTGCCCTCAGCGATCAAGGTTATTTGGTTCTGATCAGAGCATCGAGAGGCCTTGTCAGTCATCACAGATCCGGTTGTTTTGAGTACCATCGTTCAGACCGCAGTTGTCACTCTGACACTCGTCATCTTTATTCTCTCTTTTCGTAGCCAGAACAAGGCAATTCAGGAGCAGGCCTACCAGAAAGTAATGGATGATTACGGCGACGCGATGAGAATGTTATCGGATAAGCCTGAGCTGTACGCTTTCCAGCTCGAGCTCTTCAACAGGAGTGGCCGAGCACTTGGACGGCAGAGCTCGTATTCCCGCGAAGATATTGTAATCAGGAACTTTGTCGTTATGATGTACGGATTTTTCGAGAGAATATATTCCCTGTACAGGCGAAAATGGATAGACGAAGATACTTGGAAACAGTGGTCTGCATTCCTCGAAGTCGTCGCGGCCCACCCAGTTTTCCAAGATATCCACGAGTATTCCACGGAAATGTGGGACCAACCCTTCGTTGACTATGTCAGCAAGATTCTAGAACGTAAGAGATCTAGAGATTCCGCGAAACGACCTCAGTGATGACTTGTCTTACAAGCTTCTTTCCGTGAAAATACTGCAGACCCAGTTCAGATTAGCAGTGATAAACGGATGGACAAAATAGTCGACGTTCACGCGCACCTGTCGGAACATCGGGACGACGCACTCGTCAGATTCGCGCGGATGAATGGCTTGAGCTATACCCTAGATGAACTGTTGAGCACTATGCGTAGCAACAACGTTGCTCATGGCTTGCTGCTCAGTCCGCCCCTCCAAGGATCCGGTTGTCTGTCGAATGATGAAGTCATCAAGCTCTGCGCTAAGAGTGACAGGATGCTCTCGCCAGTGGTTACGGTGGAGCCTTCTTACAAGGAAGTGAGAGCCGCAATCAAGTTTGCCGAGGAGAACCAGAGAGAGGTCAAGGCCTTCAAAGTCCGCCTGGGCTACGTGAACGCCTCCGCAGACAATCCTGTCTTCGACAAGCTTTACGATTATGCAGTAGCAGAAGGACTACCAGTACTCTTCCATACCGGGGACACGGCATTCAGTAACGGCGACCTCGCGCGCTCACACCCGCTCACTCTCGACCGGGTGGCGAACAAACAGGAGAGCCTGACAATAGTCCTCTGCCACTTTGGCAACCCATGGTTCGACGACGTCGCCGAGATGATCTACAAACACCCGAATGTTTACACGGACACATCCGGACTCACTACTGGTGAGGATGCTTATCACGACAAATATGCTGAGTGGCTTGCTAGGAGGATAAGCGAAGCAGTCTACTATGCAGGCGGCGCCGAGAAAATCATGTTTGGAACCGACTACCCAGTATCGAAGCATTCCGACGCGCTTGATCTGATTAGAAGACTGGACGTGGAAGAGAGGGACAAAGAGAAGATACTCGGAGGCAATGCGGAGAAAGTGTTCGACCTTTGACGGGTCAAAATGGGATAGAGATAGTCGACGTTCCCGTCGGAAAGCGTTCTAGCCTAGAGCGGATACTTGACGAGAGCTTTGAAGGATGGTACCTAATGCACTCGAAGAGAACGCTTCGCGACATTGAGCTTGTCAAAGCCGCTATGTCATCAGGTGAGCCTGTCGGACTGATCATGCTGAAAACGCTTGAGGTTGGGAGTGTCGGCTACGTCTACTATATCGCAGTATCAAAGAAGCAGAGGAAGAGAGGCATCGGCAAGTTGCTCTTAGAAGACGCTCTCCGAATCTTCAAAACATATGGCGCGCAAGAAGTATTCGCCAGTGTAGAAGGAGATAACGAAGCTTCCGAAGCACTTTTCGCCTCCGAGGGTTTCACTCGGACCAGCTTCGGCGAAGTCTCGAAAAAACATGGAAAACTTCACACAGTCAGCATGTACAATTCAATGCGTGTCGTTCCCGGCGAGGTTCTGCTTCGCAAGGAGATAGCCTAAGCCAACATTGGCAAGACCCGGTCCGGTGTACCCGGATGGTTTCAGAGATTTCCTCACATTCCTTTGCGAGAAATACAATGTTGATCCCGGTCGAGTCTTCATACGATATGACTCGGGCCCGCCTCCATCTCTTCGCGGCACTAGATTTGGCTATTACGATGGGCTTCTCTCATATCGGGAGAGAGAAGGCAATCCCGAGTTTCTCATTACGGTCTTCAAAATCGCACGTGATCCTTTACTGACGCTTGGACACGAGTTTGCTCATATGGTGGAGGATCTCAAGCGAGGGAGCGCAGGTAGGTCGCTGGGTCCACCAGATGAAGCGCGCGAGAAACAATTCGACAGGTTGGCCATGCACGATCTTGCCGAGTTCCGGGCACGGTCAGTCGAACTCAATTCAGACCTAGGGTCCGGAAAACACTAGACAATCAGAATATTTCGAAGTTCGCGCGCGTATGGTTCGATAGTTTTCGGACCGAAGTCAAATGGCACTCCAGCTGTCTGGAACAGGGTCGGTAGTGGCTTGGATCCTCCGAGGGCTAACGCTTCCCTGTAGGCTCTGACCGCCTTTGCAGGGTCCTTCCTGTAGTTGTACCAGACGCCCAGAGCGCCTAGCAACGATATGCCGTATTCGATGTAGTAGAATGGGACTTCGTACAAGTGGAGCTGCCGTTGCCAGCGAGACCTCCAATACTGGTCGTAGCCTTGCCAGCTGTCGCCCCCACCAAACCGTTCCTTCAGCCGGACCCAATAGTCTTCCCTGTCTGTAACGGAATGTCCCGGATGCGTGTAGATCCAGTGTTGGAATGCGTCAATCGTCGCTACCCAGGGTAGCAGTTTGATTTCTCCGATTAGATGGTCTCGTCTAGCTCGCGCATAGTCTGTGTGGTTGTAGAACACGCCTTCCAAGTGTTCGCCGCCTAGAAACTCCATTGATTGGGAGGCGACCTCGGCAAACTCTATTGGAGTGCTTCCTCCTCGTTGTTGGTAGAGCAGACCGTTGTCTCGAGTCGCGAACCCGTGGAATGCGTGACCGGCTTCGTGGAGCATTGTTCGCATGTCGGTTTCTCGACCCACGCTGTTCATGAAAATGAACGGAAGTCTAACTTCGGGCAATTCCTGGTTGTACCCGCCCGGGGCCTTTCCCTTTCGGCTGTCCAGGTCGAGAAGGTTGAGCTTCGACATTCGACGGAAGTTCTTGCCCAGCTCAGGGTTCACTCTGTCAAAGACAGCGGCCGATTTCTCAACTAGCTCAGGGCTGTCTTTGAATGGTCTGAGTGGAGGCCGATTCTCAGGGTCAACAGCCATGTCCCATGGACGTAGGATTTCAACGCCAAGCTTCCGCTTTCGTTCTTGGTCTAGTTCTCGCGCGAGCGGAACAATATGGCGCTCTATAGCTAGATGGAACTGTACACAGTCCTCTGGCGTGTAGTCGAACCGATTGAGTCTTCGAAACATGAAATCTCGGAAGTTATCGAAGCCTGCATTCTTCGCAATCTTGGCCCTGATTCCAAGCAGTTCGTCGTAGATTCGGTTGAGCTCTTCATGATCCTTGAAGCGGCGCTCCTCAGCAAGTAGCCAGGTCTTCTCACGGACCGGTCGATCCGGCTCATCGAGGAACTTGGCCATTTGCTGGACTGTTCGTTCCTCGCCGTTGTAGAGGACGGTCCATGCTCCCGTGATCTTCTGATACTTCTGGCCAATCTTTGTATCCTCTTTCTCGAGCTCGACATTTTCTTCCCGGAAGATTGAGACAGCGTTCTCTTTTCGCCGATCCATAACTGCGAACCGATCACGATCGAGCTCCTTCCGAGCGCTTAGCGCCAGGTATTTCTGGTCGAGTTGGAATGAACGAAGTTTCACTTCCGGCTGTACGTGCTCAATGAAATCGAGGAAGGCTTTCTCTCGCGCGGGGTCGTCCGTTTGGCAGGTCATCCGAATATAGCGTAACGCCTCCTCTTCGTTGACAGCCGCCAACAGTTCGGACTCATGTTCGAGCCATTTCTCTAGCTCCGATCCAGACCTTGCTGGTTTCTCTTCGAGCTGATCAAACAGTCTATTCAGCTGGGCTGTGTCGGTCCAGTCTATGGTTGCGGGAAGATATTTGCGGGGATAGTCCCGCGGGAGTGAGGAATAGTCGAATGACAATGCTGGCACTCGTTGTGTGTGGTGGATAAAAAATTTCTCGGTGCGACTCAAGCTTGATGCAGCGGGATCTGGCAAACAATTCTTATTTTATCCAGAATCACGCTTCTGATTGTGAGAACCTTGGAGCCGTTTGTTGGAATCCGAGACTTGGCTCCTGGCCTTTGGATCTGGCGTGCGAAGCATCCTTTCTGGAAACCAGATGCTGATTGGCAGCCGGTCGTAACATCGACCTTCGTGGAGTCGAAAGGCGAGAGGCTGGTCTTGGACCCGCTGGCGCCGGCTCCTGACTCGGACGTCTGGAAAAGGCTCGACCGACACCCGCCCACGGCCGCTGTGGTTCTTATGCCGGACCATGTTCGAGATGTTGACGTGTTCATTCGTCGATACGGGGCTCGCGGTGTTGGTCCATTGTTCTTCTTTCCAGATGATATTCCCAAGAACAAGCTGGAGCCGATCAGGTTCGATAGCAAACTTCCAGGAGGATTACTGGCTCTCTTTGACGGGCGGGGCAGACTCGAAACTCCGATCTGGCTTCCTGAACATCGGGTTATCGTGTTCGGGGACGCGTTGACCGAACGGAACGGTGAGCTTCATGTCTGGGCCTCGCCGTCGCACGAGAAACGCGAACTGCCTGCGCTTCGCGCCATGCTAGAACTTCCATTTGAGCAGATCATTATTTCACACTGTGACACAGACCCCGTCCAGTCCCGAGCCGCCTTCGAGCGCGCGCTGGAACTTCCGCCATGGAGGGGATAAGCTAGCCTCCAGCATGTCCGCTAAAGCCGCAAACGATACTGTGTACTCTGTTCGTTGAACTACGACAGTCCGATCTGTTTCATTAGTCCGACGAGGTCGTAGAATAGGCGTTCCTCAAGAATCTCTCCTTTATCATTCCAGTGCGCGACAGTGCAGAACTCTACATGGAATTTCTTGTTCGTTGGGGGAATCATCTGACCCCCTGCCGCTTTCATTGGGCCCTTCATTGTGCCTGAGAAGTCTGCCACTGTACACGTGTAGTCGCCCTGGCCGAAGAATATCTTGTAGGGGTTGTTGATGAGATGATTGTCTGGGAATGTCTTGAAGAACTCGACAGCTTCCAGATCATGGCTTTGTCTTCCCATTGTGGGTGGCGCGCCGCCGGGCCAGTAGACGGCCACATTCTCAGTATGGCGCTTCCTGAACGTCTCCCAGAGACTACTCTGAGGTCCCGCATTCCAAGCATCGTCCAACGTCCTCATCAGTTCCAAGTTCCGTTTGACAACTGAGCTTACTGACTCAACTTGCATGGCTGATCATCAGTCGATGATCTGTTAAGATTTTGGCAATTACAACTAACCAGACTTGTTTCAAGCTTCCATCCTACGGATAGCCGGACTGTAGCTCGTCGGGGTCAGCATGCGATCCTCAATTTCGCCAACTAGGTCGCCATGTTGTGAGTTAGTGTCCTTCTTGATCTTCTTCCATTCCTTGTTGGCCTTGAACTGGTCCCAGGCATGCCCCATCGTCTTTTCATCCGGCCAGACGAGTAGGTAGACGAACTCTGTCCTGTCTCCGAGACTTGTCTCCCACGTGCCGAGAATGTTGAATCCGTAGGATCGCATGATTCGCGAGGCGTGGTCGCGAAACCTGTCGTGAAACGCCTCTTTAATGTGGTTGAAAATCTCATAGATCCTAAGCTGATGAGTCATATCTGTCGAACCATGGCTAATATCTCGACGAGCAATCTTTTTTCTGTTGCGATGCTGTAGACCATTGTTCACAACGAGGGTCATAGGTGAAGTTCAGCATTGGGTTACCGGTCCAGTTCCGGGACATTGACGTTATGGGCCATGTGAACAATGCGACGTACTTCCAGTACATGGAGACTGCGCGGGTTGAGCTTGCAAGAAGCTTGAGTCAGATAACTGACGGATTCCGTCCCCGCAGCTTCATTCTCGCATCGGCCCGTTGCGAGTTCAAGAAGCCGATAAGAGACGAACGCAAGATCACGGTCTCGGCGTGGGTGAGCCGTATAGGAAATCGGTCATGGGACCTCGACTACTCCATCTACGGACCTGGAAGAGTGGAATTCGCGATCGGCAGGACAACACAGGTCGCCTACGACTACACTGCCAGGTCGGCTATCAGACTCTCTGGCAAGCTTAAGAGAAAATTGACAAAGTATGTTGACGCGCCTCTCAAGTTCAGAGAGACCAGCTGAACCCATCTGACTTATGCTTGACGGGAAGGTCCTAGCTGTAAATATAACGGGGAGAAGCTGAGAGATTGATCAGGTGACTTGACGGAGTCCGAAGACGTTATCGTTGAAGAAGCGAAACCGGCCGGACCGGTCGTTGACTTTGTCAGGGTCTCGAAGGAGTACCTGCTGGGCGGAAAAACCGTCAAGGCGTTAGACGAAGTAAGTTTCGATGTCCGATCGAACGAGCTTGTCGTATTGTTGGGACCGTCGGGTGCTGGTAAGACAACGATACTCAATCTGGTCGCTGGCTTGGAGAAGCCTTCCGGTGGAGATGTCAGGGTCCTAGGTATGGATATTGCGAGTAGTGATGAGAATGCCTTGTCGACTTTCCGGTGTGCCAACGTGGGCTTCATCTTCCAATCCTACAATCTCGTCTCGACTCTGACAGCACGGGAGAATGTGGAGCTAATGATGGAGCTGGCAGGCTGGAGCGATGCTGGGAGAAACGAGAAGCTTACGGGCCAACTTATCGACCAAGTGGGTTTGGCTGATAGGGGAGACCATTTGCCTGCTCAGCTGAGTGGGGGAGAGCAGCAGAGAGTGGCGATAGCACGAGCCCTGGCGAATGATCCGCAGCTTATCCTTGCAGACGAGCCTACTGGGAATCTAGATACGAGGACGGGGTCCGAGATTATCGGTCTGCTTGAGGGTTTGAAGAAGGACCGGGGCAAGACGGTTATCATAACAACGCACGATGAGAGGATAGTCCAGATGGCAGATACAGTCTACCGAATGGAAAAAGGAAGACTGACAGGTACAGACCAACACTCCGATTAACTCTGGTCTTCGATAACCTTGTAAGTTTGGCAGAAGTTATCTAAATGGTCGCTAGTGTCGTAGGAGGAGATGGGTGATCATACGGCGACTCAAGAGGGGAGACAGAGTAGTGTTTGTTTCCTTTGCCATAGGACTAGTTCTGACTCTAACGGTGTCCCTTCTATCTCTAGCGTTGCTCAACGTGACGTTGACTTCGACCCTCCTCTCTGAATCGAACAGTCTACCTAACACTGCATCCGTCGTTAACACAGCGTTAGGATTACGCTTCAGTCTCTCATTAAACCGGTCATCATTGGCCAGTGGTGAGTTCGTCGTCGTTCAGGTCAGTGATCAGAACATTCTTTCGACCTCCAACCGGCTGAATCAATCGAATGATTGGAGAGCTAAAGGTCTCGGGGTGGGCCCATGCGGGGCTCTTGCTGAGTGGCATCCGCCAATCGGGTTGGCGATCTTCCGAGGATACTATACTGTGAGTAATCTCTGGCTCGCAAACGGTCTGACACTATACGGTCCGGGTCTCTACCACTGTCCTCTAATTCGTGGGGATATGAGTTCGTACGTGTTCGCGCCGAATAACGACTCTGCGGAGTTTTATGGACCCTGTAATCTTAGCCCTTGCTTTACCACGCCAATGCTGTTGAGCCGTTCTTTCACGGGGTTCTGGAGTGGGGCGCCATATTTCTCCCCAACCGGAACATTTCACACGTTCTCGCCGGGCGTCTATACTGTTGTGGGGGGAGATGAGTGGGGAGACATTGCAGTATTACACTTCGTAGTTTCATAGCAGCATAGTGCGACGTCGGCCACGAAACCGGCTCAGAAACTCTTTGAACGGGATGTACGTCCGCTATCTTTAGCGGACCTGTCAGATCAGTTTCTACTGTTATCGTCCGTATACGACGATTTGGCCAGTGCGGCACATGGAGTCCTGTGCCAAGGGCCCATACAAGCCGGCCTGTAACCGTATCCAGTTACACATCCTGTAAGCCGCGTGTCCACCTAGTGGTGGTAGGAAGGCGTGATTGGTATGATGTCATTCGTCAATCTCGTCCATCTGAAACCGCTCCTGATGGTCCTGATGGCCGCTGGGGGAACGGTCGGAAGCGGAGTAATGCTAAGCGCTTACGGGAACTACGGGAGCCACAAGGATCCCGGAACTTTCGCAATCTCACTATCTCCATCATCGATGATGGTCGCAGAAAACACAGGCGCAACAAGCGCGATAACCGTTACGGGCGTAGGGGGCTTCTCGGGAACAGTCGGACTCTCAATAGTCTATCTCGGAGCCAGTCTAACTGCAACGATTAGTCCAACAAGTGTGACAATCCCATTGAACGGCGTTGCCCATTCTACGCTCTCCATCAAGGCACCCACTACGACTGGATCTTACAGCCTTCTCGTAATCGGCTTACACACAAACCATGGGGCGACAACCAGCTCATCAGCAGAAGTAGCCGTCCAAGTAATCTCGAATCAGGACTACACGATAACCGAGTCACCCAGCGTTATCATTGGTCCCAATGGAGCGAGCAACACGACAACGATCACCGTAACAAGCGTCAACGGCTACACGGGCAATGTCAGTCTCACATTCACCGCTCCTTTCGGCTACTTCACAGTAACAGGGGGAACGAACCCGCTCCGGATAGTCTCAGGTGGAGCTGCCATCAGCACTCTCACAATAACGACGAGCACAAGCACTGCTTTGGGAACCTACAGCATCACGGTCACGGGAACTGATGGCACAAGATCCCATTCGGTCACGATCACAGTCCAAGTCGTGGATCCGATAACTCCGCCATACATCAATGAAGATCTAGTCATGAACAACCACACCTTCAACAACAGCACAATGCTGACAGTCAATCTCCAAAACATGGGCAACGGAACAACCACAGTAGTGTCCTATGTCATCAGAGACGCATCGGGCGACGCATGGAGCATGACGAACTTGAACAGCCCAATCATACCGGTTGGTCAGACGGGCACAGCGATAATGTTCATCGGCAGCAGTTGCCCAATATGCATCTACACGGGAATAACCGGTCTGTTCTTCACATTCCAGCACGGCTCAACCTATACTGTAACAGTGACAACCAGTCGAAACAATCAGTTCGCTTACACTGTCTCCTACTAAATACTCGACCCCACCCCTGAAGAGCGACGCTCAACCCGTCAAGGGCTTCGAGTGTCGCTCGTCAGGACAGACCCATACAATCTCGCCGGCAAATGTCCTAGCACGATAACACTGTCTCCCGTGAGCGACACAGAACATTCGACCTCTGAATATGTCCGGCAACAATCCATTCGGCTCATTTTCCATCTCTGAAGGATCTGCAGAGTCAGACTCTGGTTCTGGCTCAGAGATCGGATTGTCCAGCGGACCGCTCATACGAACTATGGTGATCGAATGTGTCTGTCCCGATTAAGCATAGCCCCGCTTTTTCAACCCCGATATTTCTCCAGACTTCCCGGGAATGCTCCAAGCCGTCGCCCGTCTGGACGGGGCAATTCGTCTCACATTACGACCAGCTCCAACCCGGTCGACGTTCAGGTATGTCTGAGACCAGATCAAAAGCCGTGAAAGGGTTTGAATTAGGCATCCTCCTTCCCGAATCGACCGAATCTCTTTTATGGTAATGTCATCCGCCGCACATCCGGATAGTTATCGTATGGGTAAGAAATCCAAGAAAGTTAGGCGTTCAAGACCCAAGAAAGCAAAAGTAAACCCGATTCCGAAAGGCTTCACAACCGTGACTCCGTACCTAACAATCGACGGAGCCGCGGAGGCACTGGAATGGTACAAGAAAGCATTCGGCGCCAAGGAAGTATATCGAGAAACAGTCCCGGGTGGAAAAATCATGCACGCCCGCATCCGGATCGGCGACTCGATAATAATGCTCAATGACTATTTCCCTGGAGGCAATTCTAAGGACCCTAAGACTCTGGGCAGCACACCCGTAACACTACACGTCTACACGAAGAACGTAGACAAGCTCTGGCAACAAGCACTAGACGCAGGAGCAACAGTCAACATGCCTCTCGACAACCAGTTCTGGGGAGAACGCTACGGCCAGCTCAAGGACCCGTTCGGCCACAACTGGTCTCTGTCAATGGTTGTCGCGATGAGTAGCAAGGAGAAAAAGCAGAAGCAGGAGCAGGCGATGGCCATGTTCTCACAGGCACAGGGCGACCATCCAGGAACCCAAGAACAGGCGCCAATGGCTCAGCAGTAAGAGAAAGATCGTCTCAGATTCCAAAACAGATCTCATTCAGAATTGGGTCGGGGGACGACTGTTCCCGACTTATTATTTTTCTGACACTGCATTAACGAGCCTGCAACACTTCCAGATTTGAAAGTGCAAGGGCTCTGCTGAAACCCGGAGAAAAAGTAGAATGGAGTTTGAATATTCGGGCTAAGTTACTTCTTGGCGTAGATCTTGCCGTGGCTTTCGCCGGAGGCCATGTTACCTTGACCCTCGACCCAACCGGAAGAATTGTTCAGCCATGAGAGCTTGGGCGATTGTGTCATGAAGTGTATTTCGCCTTCCCACGCGCCGGTGCTAGGATTGACCATGTGTCCCTTGCCGCTACCCCAGGCAACGATCATGTCACCGTCTTTGGTGTTCATGATGGACTTTACCTGGAAGTCGCTGGTCCCGTCGGTCTTCTGATTAACGGTAACTGTGTCCATATGATTCCCGTGGATTTTTCCGCTGAACTCTCCACGGTCATTCATTTCTAATTGGATACCGTTCGGGCTGATGTCTTTGATGGTCACGTTGACGTTCTTGGACTTGATCTCATAGAGCAATTCGCCTTTCTGCATTGATGTTTGTGCTTGCATGTTTCTCGACCCTTCGACACTGATAGCAGGATATCAACGTTCTCGCAGGAGGATATCTACCGATTGAATAGAGGAGACCAGGCCTTCCTGTACCCTAAGAACAGCGTTTGATGAGTTGTAGGCTAGATACTTCTGAAATAGTCCCCGAATCCTCCCTCTCCCCGGGAATAGCCGCCTTTGCGCATCAACTGGTTCCTCATGCTAGGATGTGTTGTCGCCAGCCTCTACGCCTGGCAAGCAGCATCCACCCCAACCGGCGAAGTCTGGGTTGAACAGAATCTAGTCTTCAGCCTCAACAACTTCTACGCTGGACGAGTCTGGACAATATTCACAGCCCTCTTCGTTCACGCGAGCATCCCGCATCTCTTGGGAAACCTGCCCTTTCTCTTCGTCTTCGGCAACACACTAGAGAAAATGATCGGGCGAAACAACCACCTGCTCGTATTCTTTCTCGGAGGATTCACAAGCTTCCTACTGCCCCCGCTCCTGGGAATATACGCTCCAGACACACTGATGCTGGGCGCAAGTGCAGCAATCTTCACGTTGGCCGCATGTGTCATGCTGATGTCTCCACTGAAATGGAGCTGGGTCTTCTTTGCTCCCCAGGGACTCGTCGCGATAATCTACTTCGCGCTCAACGCAGCGATCGTCACTGACCCTTCAATCCTCGGTCCCGGAATATCTTTCGACCAGAGCGTTGCGTATATCGCTCACGTGATCGGCTTCACGGTAGGCGTCCCATTCGGCATCGCATGGAGCCCGAAATGGAAAAAGAATCTCCTCATCACTATCGGACTATTCGGCATCTACATTATCCTAATCTTCGCAATATCCGCGATCCTCGGGACCCCTGTACAGTTCGGAACATTCTAGGACAACTGTGCCTCTACTAAGGGCCGCAGTTTCAAGAACACCTCTCGGGTCACGCGCAGATCATCCAGGCAATGGTCGCGGATCGACTGCAACGCTTCCTCGTCTCCTTCCAGGGCCCTCACGAACAGGTGAGGAACTTCTAATCCCATAGGGCCCTTGTCACGCTTGATCTCGAAAAAATCGCAGACATGATCTAGATAGGTGAAAGTCAATCGTAGTCGAGACTTGACAACCTCGTTAAGGTCCAAGTGCATCTTTCTCAACACGGGCCGAGGGTCCATCCTATGCTTCAACAGCCTGCTGGTCAGGAACGGGATGTCGAAGCCTCGCCCGCTCCAGGTTACAATAACGTCGAACGATTCTAGTCGTTTGAGTAGCTTGGTCAGTAGAGGCTTCTCTTCACTGGTTTTTCTTGCTTGAAGATACTCGCTCTTCCCTTCCTCGCTCATGAGGCCTGCTCCGACAATGATGCCTGCGTCTGCCTCGAGCGACGAGGTCTCTATGTCGAGAATCCCAATCCTGAATGCCATGCGCCGACCCTAGGATGCTATGGCTAAATCGCTTGCTCCATAACAGAGATTTCATAGCTCGCGCATAGCGTCCCAGCGAGCGCCGGAGCATCTCTTGGAAAGTCCGACTGTCGTCCAACTGGAGAATCTCGAGAAAAGTTACCAGCTTGGAAAGACAATTGTCCAGGCACTCCGCGGAATAAGCCTCACTCTTCACGAAGGAGAATTCATGGTCGTTATGGGGCCTTCAGGCTCGGGCAAAACCACGTTGCTCAACATAATCGGAACTCTGGACAAGCCGACATCGGGCCGAGCCCTCATTGATGGCGAGGACATTGCGAAGATGAAAGATAGGCAACTGACGAAGCTTAGGCGATACAAGATCGGCTTTGTCTTCCAGTTCCACAACCTCATTCCGGTCCTAACTGCATTTGAGAACGTCCAACTTCCACTCCTAACGGCCGGCGCCGGGCGTAAGGCTTCAGAGGACAGGGCAAACGAGCTGATGGAAAGAGTGGGCCTCAAAGACCGTGCCGGTCATCTCCCGGATGAGTTGAGCGGAGGAGAACAGCAACGAGTAGCTATCGCTCGAGCTCTCGCCAATCATCCCCGAATAATTCTGGCGGACGAGCCCACTGGGGACTTGGACACTAAGACCGGGTCAGAGGTGGTCCAGATAATGTACGACTTGGCCAAACAAGAGAGAGCCGCGGTCGTTGTCGTGACTCACGACCCGATAATCTCTGACAAGGCTGACAGGCTTCTCATGATGAGAGATGGCAGAATCAGCGAGACATTGAATCAGCCAGTCTCCAGAGAGAAACACCCCATTCGGGCAGTCGAACCTATGCCACCAGAGCCAGGCAGATCGATCTCCCAACCCAACTAGGTATCGTGTGCCAGTAATTGCTCTCTGCGAAGATCGCATCTCGCAATCTGCCAAAGCGAAAGGCGCGAACGATCCTAACGGTGACGGCGGTCTTCCTTGGTGTCGCGTTGCTGGTCGGAATAAACATGGCAACGACGAGTGCGTTTGGAGAGTTCAACAGCTACATCAACAAGTTCTGGGGAGCAACAGACATAGTAGTAACCTATGGCAATGACCAATCATTCCCGAACCAAACTCTTGCCGTCGTTCAGAACAACCCACTGGTTCAGAAGTCAGCTGAGAGGTTCGACTGGTTCGGAGCCAGCGGTACTAGCTATTCGAACATCACGTACTTTCTGGACGGGATCAACCCAGGAAACGATTTTGACTATACCAGTTTCAACATAACTGGCACGCGACAATTCTCAACTGGCCAAGCCATTGTTGACAATGTAATCGCGCAGAAGCTCAACGTTGGCATCGGTTCGACTATAACAGTTGTAACAGAGGCGCCAACTGCTAACTCTTCGCAAATTCGTCCAATTTTCATATCTTTGGAGATCGTGGGCATCAACTATCCTCTGCGTAACATCGGCTCGACTGTCTACGTGTCTCTGCCACAACTTCAGTCGGACCTGAGTCAGAGCGGGAGAATCACTCGCGTCTATGCGAGCCTGTATGACCCGACAAAAGCTGTGCAGGTTGAAAACGAGCTGCTGAAGGAACTGCCACCCAACTTTGATGTTAGTGCTCCAAAGGCTGAGGCCGTCCAGCGAATCAACGCCCAGACCACCGGGTTCCAGATCGGCCTCAACGTCATGATCGGAGTCTCACTCGTCGTCTGCTCCTTCATCGTGTTCAACACTCTCTTCATGACAGTAGCCGAGCGGACCTACGAAATAGGAATACTGCGCGCCGTGGGAACCTCTCGTGGCCAGATATTCAGAATCTTCCTTGCTGAAGGGCTACTCCTTGGAGCTATTGGGACACTGGCCGGAATCTTCGGAGGCCTGGGACTCGCCCGATTCTTCACCCTCGTTTTCGAGCAACTGCTGAACATTCCCGGCCTTCCTGTCGCTCAACTAACTCCTACGATTGCTCTGATTGGTTTGGGGGCAGGATTAGCCGCCGTCCTCCTGGGTTCTCTTTATCCCGCGTTCGCTGCCAGCCGAATAAACATCATACAAGCCATCAGGCCTTCTGCCAGAAACTCAAGGAGACAAATCCCTCTCCAGCTAGTGGGGCTTGTAGGCGCGCTAATGTTGGCTCTGGGTGCAGCGGAATCCCTCAGGGTCACACCGTTCCACATCAATTACCTCGACGTAATCGTGGTTCCAATCGGCCTCGTTCTTGTCGGATCCGCGATCTTCGGAAAAGCCGGGAGAAGCCTCACATGGCCCATCTTCCTGTCGTCGGGTCCCACCCGATACATCGCATCTAGAAGTGGACGAAGACGGCTCCTGCGTAGTAGTGTCTGTTTCGGGATGATTGCGCTTACTCTCAGCTTCGCGATCATGATAGGTGGAATACAGGGCGGAGTTCAAGGCGCGCTTCAACAGGGAATCCAGGAAGCCCTTGGCGCGGACATTATTCTCATCGCGAACCAGTCGGTTCCTATCAGTTTTACTCACAACCTGACCAATCTAGCCAGTGTAGCGAAGGCGACCCCGATGTCCCCCAGCCCGCTTCCAGCGAAGGCCTTTGGACAGACCAGTAACACCAGTATTGGAGTCGTCGGGGTAGATCCACTCGTCTTTCCAACAATTATCTCCTACACTTTCGTCAACACGCCGAACGTAACCCAAGCTTACTTGGACCTCGCAAATGACAACCGATCGTTACTGATCCCCGATTCTCTCGCATCAACGCTTGGAGTTAGAACGGGCGATACGCTCCCAGTCTTGACGCAGATCAGCAACACTTCGATTCCATTCAGGGTCGCTGGAGTCTTCACTGGACCAGTCCTGCAGTATATCCAGTTCGGCGAACATTTTGCAAGCGATTCGATTGTTGTGTCATTCACAACACAGCAAGAATACTTTGCTGGCAAGAACACGGCGCCCTTGTTCTTGGTCGATCTCAAGCAAGATTTCAAACCTCAAGCGACCACCGTCGCGAACGATATTGCGGCAGCTTTTCCGCGGTATGGTTTCGGCCAGAACTCTCTGACTCTCGGTGAGCTCCTGTCCCTGGTCAATGATACCATCAACAGAATTTTCGCCCTAATTCTACTGATACTCTATTTTGCTCTCTTAATCGCGAGCCTCGGAATCGGTGCGACAATGATAATGAACGTCTCAGATCGACGACGAGAGATTGGGCTACTGCGCTCTCAGGGCATGAGTAGAGGACAGATCACCGGACTCTTCATAGGCGAAGGTGTACTCATTGGACTCTTCGGATTTCTCCTAGCGATTCCCGGAGGACTGTTACTTCTCAAGGGCGCCACGAATAGCACAACGCTCGCTGGCTTTTTCATACCTTACGTTATCCCGTACGTGGCCATTGCCCAGTCTTTTGTCCTAGCCCTAGTCGCTGTTCTCGCTGGTAGCATCTATCCGGCCATTCGTGCTTCTCGCATGGAGATCACTCGAGCCCTTGATCGGGTCTAGCCACCCTAGACCGAGCCTAAAATAGCCCCCATGACGGTTTTACGCTAGAGACAGGTTGCCTGGCAACGCGCTGATCTCAGTCTATGACAAGACCGGACTTGACCGGTTGGCCTGGATATTCTCGAAGCTCCAGGTCAAGATGCTCGGATCAGGCGGAACCGCAGAAGCAGTCCGAAAACTCGGACTGAACATTATCGATGTCTCAGAATACACCGGCGTCAAGGAGATGCCGGGTGGCCTCGTGAAAACATTGCACCCGAAGATTCACGCAGCGATTTTGGGCGACTGGCATGATCCTGTACAGAAGGAGTATCTTGACTCCAACGGCGTTGAACCCCTAGACTTCGTCGTAGTCAATCTCTATCCGTTCCAGGAAGTCGTCAAGAAAGAACCGGACAACATCAGAAGGGCGGTCGACAATATCGACATCGGCGGCGTAGCGTTGATCCGGGCCGCGGGGAAGGGGGCGTTACTAAATCAGAGAGTCGTTCCCATTACAAACCCAAACCAGTACGAAGAGTTCGTTAGCGAGTTAGAGAAAAAAGGATACGTTAGTGCCGCGCTTAGAAAGCGACTCGCCAGAGAAGCATTCGTTGTTACGGCCGACTATGATAAAGCGATTCGAGACTTTTTGGCCGGTCAGGATCGATGAGCGGGCAAGAGATCCGGAGAATCTATAGGACGTCCCAGAAAGAAGATTTCCCAGAATCAATCAAACTCATATTGGACGGCAGGACCATCGAGTACTCGAAGGTCCACTGGAAGATTGAGGGTCAGAATCACGGCCTCAGGTACGGGACGAACCCCCACCAGAAGGCCGCGCTCTACAGACCAGCAGAGTCAGGTCTCGGCGTGGGAAGTGTGGAGTGGGTCAAGTGGGGCAAGGACGGACCCTCAGCGACGAACATAGAGGACGGCAGTCACGGACTGCGAATCGTCCGATACTTCGATCGTCCCGCAGTTGCTGTGATGAAACATCTCAACCCTTCAGGCGTTGCCACGGAAACTAGTAGCGAAGCTCTCAGAGAAGTCTATGCGAAGGCCCGTGACGCAGACCCGAGAGCGGCCTTTGGGAGCGTGGTCGTACTGAATCGTCCCGTCGATAAATCGACCGCGGAGGAATTGTCGAAAACATTTGTCGAAGTCGTCTACGCGCCAGACTACGTGGACTCGGCTCTTACTATCTTCAACGCGAAGAAAGACATTCGTCTAGGAAAGGTCCCGGTCAACCCTGAACCTTCAACGCATCCTAACATTGTCGTTTTGGAGGACGGGTCTCTCATCCTCGAGGACTCTTACTCGACGAAGATTCGGTCAATGCAGGACCTCAAGACACTTCCAGTCGCAACAAGTCGAAAACCCTCGGACGCTGAGTATCGAGCAATACTTTACTCTTGGTGGACAGCCTGCGAAGTCCGTTCAAACGCCGTAGTATTCTGGAAAGATGGAACAACGCTCGCAATCGGAACAGGCCAGCAGGATCGCATCGGAGCCATCGAGGCTTGTATTGAGAAAGCGCACAGATACGGACACGATCTGAAGGGAAGCGTGATGGCCTCGGACGGGTTCCTGCCAAAGATGGACAATGTGGAAGCGGTAGCGAAAGAAGGGGTCTCGGCAATAATCCAGCCCGGCGGCTCAGTCGAAGACTCAGAACTGATCAAAGCCTGCAACACACATAAGATCAGCATGGTCCTTACAGGCGAGCGCTCCTTCCGCCACTTTTAGAAATCCTGTCAGGGAAAATCGCTTAGAACAAGCTCTGATCTTGAATCGGGGAGGGGTGTCCAATATTGCTGCTTTGTCACGCTTCAATGCTCCAATATGGCAGGTTCGCAAAAACGGTTGTTCGCCCATTCTAGCCACCAGAATCGACTATCTCGCCCAGAAAGGTTCCAGACGCAAGCCCCGCCCTTCCAAATCTCAAAATCATTTTTTCCTCGCGACACAGAGCAGCTTCCTGGAACCCGGTTCGTGTGGCCATTACGAATAATTGCCTCTAAACCCTTTTACACCCGATTTCCCGGGCCCTCTTCTCGACAATTGCAGATTCGCCATTCCACCCCGGTCAGTGCTTACTGGGAATTGATGAAGCCGAAGATCGTTCTGCTACTCGACTTCACGGCCATAATGGCTTTCCTCGTCCCAGTCTCAACCATAAACCTCGTTCGGCTACTCGCCGTCGTTGCAGCCGGGACCCTCGCCTCCGGTGGAGCGGGAGCGCTCAACAGTTACCTCGACCAGGATATCGACAGGTCAATGGGACGGACCAGCAGACGCCCTATCCCGACGGGAGAAGTCTCGCCCCAGAGAGCTCTAATCTTCGGACTATCACTGGTCGCGGGAGGTCTCGTAATATCCGTCCTACTCCTACCACTCCTCGCAGCCCTCTTCATCCTACTAGGAGCCGCGATCTACGTCCTCTTCTATACGAAATATCTCAAACGACGAACAACACTCAACATTGTCCTCGGAGGCAGCGCAGGATCATGCGCGCCATTGGCCGGATGGGCAGCGGCAACAGGAAACCTGACAGCCGTAGCACCATGGCTAATGGCTCTCCTAGTCTTCGTCTGGACCCCGAGCCACTTCTGGGCCCTCGCCATGAGAGCCGTAGGCGACTATACGAAAGCCGGAATACCCATGCTTCCGGTCGTAGTCGGTGAGAAGAAGACCGCGCAGTATATCGCCCTCAACACTTTCCTTCTCGTCCCGCTCAGCCTCGCACTCGTTCCATTCGGCTTCGGACTACTCTATCTAATCGTCGCCGCTGTGCTAGGACTAGGAATGATTCTTGTAGACATGCGACTGGTCGCAAACCCGACGAAGACTGTGGCATGGACAGCGTTCAAATTCTCAAGCCCATATCTCGCCATCGTCTTTCTCGCGATGGCGCTGGACGTGAGACTGCTTCCACACTTTATCGTCTACTAGACACATCAGGCTTTGACGGCTAGTTTGACAAAGTTCTGAATAATGGTCCGACCATGGGGATTCTTGTCATCGGATCTTTCCGGATGGAATTGGACCCCGTAGATCATCCGGGTCTTATGAGCGATCACTTCTATCCGGGACGTTGAAGACTCGGCCAGATGGCGAAACCCGTGAGGCAACTCTTTCAGAGCTTGACGGTGAGACTCGGTGACTCTTATCGTGCTTGGAAGCCCGGCGAATATCGGGTCCTCGTCTAGCAGATGGACCTCCTTGAACGCTCTGACCGTCTGACCGAGATCCGCAACTTCGACCCCGTATGCTGCACCGATAAGCTGATGGCCGAAGCAGATTCCGAGATAGGGTAGGTCGACCTTCTTGACCATGTCCATCTCTCCTTGGAACACTTTCCGCGTGTCCGATTTGGACAGCATGAAATTTGATCCAGTCATGATTACAATGTCAGGCGACTTGTCCCGCACCACATCTACCAGGTTTCGGGTCTTGTAGTCCAGCATCTCGGACTGGTGCCCGGTGCATCTTGCTATGTTACTAATTGCCTGCTGGGCCTTCTCGTCTTCCTTGTAATTATTGACGACGACTATTTTCAAGCAATGGTCACAGTGCTGCGAGGAGCTTATCGATCTCCTCTTCAGTATTGTAGTAGTGGGGTGAGACTCGTATAGCTTTGACCCTACTCGCGACAGTAATGTTTAGTGACTTTAGCTTGTCAAACGTTGCGCGGGGATCCGGGTCCTCGAACACGACAATACCACTTCGACGATCCGATTGCAACGGCGTGAGTATTTTCCGGTCTTTCCTTTTCAGACCGTCTATCAAATGGTCGGTGACCTTGAGGACCCGATGATATCGCTCTTGTTGGTCATGCTTCAAAGCATACTCTAAGGCCGCTTTCGCTCCAATAATGGAGACGACGCCCCAGCTTCCGCCCTCGAAACGAGTAGTGTCAGACGCCGGCACAGCATCACTGATATCGAAAGGCATCCCGAACAAGTCTTGTTGCTTCGTTACTCGTCTGACAACAGAGTCTTCGACCCCATGCCATCCGATATAGCCAGGATTTAGTTCGTTCAGCCGATCCTTTCGCACGTAGAGATAGGCTGCCCCGTGGGGTCCTTGTAGCCACTTGTATACTCCACACACCAGTCCGTCGACATCATCTTGTTTCGCGTTGATGGGGAAGACTCCTAGCCCGTGGAAAGAGTCGGCGATCACAAACGCATTATGCTCGTGTGCGATCTTTGTTATTTCTCGGATCTTTTCTCGACAGCCATTGGTCCATGACACGTAGTCTAGGGAGACTATGCTGGTGTTATCGTCTATCGCTTTCTCCCAGGCGTCCAGGGGGACAATTCCGTTAGAGTCAGGCCGTAACAGTCGTACCTCCCTCACCCTTCCAAACTTTCGTTGCAGATGCCAGAGGTAGATGTTTGTCGGAAAATTGAGCGCACTGATTACAATATTCGAGTCAGGTCTTAGCTTAATGCTGCTCGCCAATGCGATGAGAGCAGATGTGACGTTTGGGAGGCTAGCAATCTCTTCGACCCCGGCACCTATCATCTTTCCGAATTGTCTACGAGAGTCGATGATCATTGGCAACCACTCTTCCCAGTTCTCGCCATAGTCGCGCCAGTCGGCCATGTACTCGTGGATCGCATTCAAAACGCCAATCGAGGGAGGGCCAGTCCCAGCATTGTCGAAGTAGGCGCGACGAGTAGTTACCGGGATCTCTTTTCTGACAAGGTCAATGTTCAAGCGAGGAAGTTGCTCCGTTGACTCGGCAATCATTCCACCTCAGTATAAAGATGGTAGACGGGTCCAGATGTTCGAGAGGAAGGTTCACAATCTAGACATGACACTAGACAAGAGAGTTCGAGACTGGTCTAGGATTGGGTCTTCCAGAGAAGATTAAGCAGATCGAGGAGGAGATGAATAAGACCCAGATCAACAAACACACAGAACATCACATCGGCATGCTGAAAGCCAAGCTGGCACGGCTGCGAGCAGAACTCGAAGCGTCAACAAGCAAGGGTGGTGGAGCCGCCTTCGAGATCAAGAAGGGGGGTGATGCAACAGTCGTCCTAATCGGTCTCCCAAGCGTAGGCAAATCAACGATCCTTAACCGTCTTACAAACGCAAAGTCGAAGGTTGCTGCGTATGCGTTTACAACACTAACCGTGGTCCCGGGAATACTCCGTCTCAACGGTGCTGACATCCAGATCCTCGACCTTCCCGGAATTATCAGCGGAGCCTCCTCGGGAAGAGGTCGAGGAAGAAGAGTTCTCTCAGTCGCCCGAAACGCAGACCTTGTTCTATTGGTTCTCGACGTTTTCCAACCGGGCCAGATACAGGTATTGAGGAGCGAGCTTCACGAGATGGGCATCCGAATCAATCAGAGACCACCGGATGTTGTAATCACAAAGTCGAATAAGGGAGGCCTCGCAATTACGACCAGCGTCAAACTGACAAAACTTTCCCAGGCTACCGTCAAGGGAATCGCAGATGCTTACGGTTTTAGCAACGGCGGCATTCTGATCCGTGAGGACATCAACGATGACCAGTTGATCGACGTGCTCACGGGAAACAGAAGATACGTGCCGGCGCTCGTCGTCTTGAACAAGGTCGACCTTGTCACCCAGCAGTATCTGGCAGCTGTAAAGAAACAGGTTGGAACAGACTTCGTCCCCGTATCCGCCGAGAAAGGCCTCAACATGGACCTGCTCGCAGAACGAATATGGGAGACACTAGATTTCATACGTATCTATCTCAAGCGTCCTGATGGAGACCCTGACCTTGAGAAGCCATTGATTCTCCCAGCGGGTTCTACCCTGCGCGATGTCTGCAAGAAGATCCATCCCCGGTTCGTCGAAGGAGCCAAGTACGCGTTCGTCACAGGATCTAGCTCAAAATTCGAAGGTCAAAGAGTTAGCCTAGACCATATCCCAGCAGACAAGGACATCGTGACCATAATGCGATAGTCTCACTGTCGAAAAGAGTCGGGCCCGATAAGTCCGAGTCTGAACTCGTCATGAATTGCTCTAACCGCTTCTGGTCCCTCTTTCTCTGAGACTACGAATGAGACGTTGTATTCTGATGATCCTTGGGCGACCATGCGCACATTCACCTTTTTACTGGCGACAGCGCTGAAGACTCTGGCAGCGACTCCAGGAGTGCCTTTCATGCCTGAGCCTACAACTGCGATAATGCAAGCATCCTTCTCCTGGACAATCTTGTCTACCTGTCCCTGACCCAGCATAGCGAGTTGGAGAGCCCGGACAGCACGATCAACTTCTCCTCTCGCGACTACCGTGGATATCGTTGCTTCAGAGGATCCCTGGGAGATCATGATCACATTGACACGGTTCGCCCCTAATGTCTGGAAGACTTTGGCTGCAACACCGGGAGCTCCTACCATTCCCGCTCCTCCAACAGTCACGATCCCCACATTCCGAATTATCGAGACCGCTTTCACCACCCGTCCGTTATCATCAGACTCTTTTTCAGAGACCAGCGTCCCTGTCCCGTCAGGCTTCCAGGAATTCTTTATTCGCACGGGAACTTTTCTTTGAGATGCAGGCTGGAGAGCGTGTGGGTGCATCATCTTTGCCCCGAAAAATGATAATTCAAGAGCCTCACCGAAAGATACGCTTGGAAGAACCTTGGTGTTCTTCACAATCCTCGGATCGGCCGTCATCAATCCGTCGACATCTGTCCAGATCCAGATCTCATCTGCGGCTAATGCTGCGCCTATCATGCTGGCCGTATAATCTGAGCCGCCTCTACCGAGCGTGGTGGGGTTACCGTCCACTGATGAGGCTATGAATCCCGTGACAACGGGAATCTGATTTCTGCTCAAGAACGGCTCTAGTCGTTTTCGGAGTTGATGGTAACTCACTTCAATCAGAGGTTTAGCTTCTCCAAAATTATCATCAGTCGTTATCCCGGCCTCTCCACCTGTCATGGGCAAGGCTTTGAGCCCGAGAGCCCGTAGTGCTGAGGCGAGAATCGGCGCTGAGAAGCGTTCGCCGAACGAGAGCAAATAGTCTCGACTCCGAAGGGTCACCTCTCGAAGATGGGAAGCGCCCTCAACCGTCTTCCCAAGTTCTGTGTTCAAGGAACCGGTGCTAGCGACAAGGTCTTTTCCAGACCCTTCTCGAGCGATTGATCTTGCAACGGTTGTGTGGAATCGTTGCAGTCTAGAGAGATCTGTCTGGGCTCCTCGCATCTCACCCTTCTGAATGGACTCTACGATCTTTACGAGCCGATCAGTTACGTCGTCCATGGCTGAGGCCACGATCACGATCTTGTTCTTTGTCGAGAAACGTTGGACTATGCGAGCTGCTTGCCTGATCCGGCCTGTACTTGCGAGAGAGGATCCGCCGAATTTCATGACGATCTTCATCATTTCATCCTCTAGATCGTGTATCGGCCGCGGATATCTACGAGGTCGCGGAGGATTGCGCTGCCTGTCTGTTCCCCACCGGCACCTTTTCCGATGAGGGTCACGTTCCCTGCGTGTTCTGTCGAGAAGGTTAGTGCGTTGAGTGTGTCGGGAACGCATATTGGGTCGGTTGCCGAGATCTCTTCGGGTTTTACCGTCGCTTTTGACTCGGATATTCGCCCGATTAGTTTGATTTTTGCGCCTGAAGCTTTCGCGTCTCGGAGTGATTGGGGGGTAACTTTGGAGATGCCGGTAATTTCTACGTCATGGAGGTTTAGTCGTCGGTTGATTATCAAGTTCGCTATGATCACTATCTTCGCTGCCGTGTCGAATCCTTGAACGTCATTAGAGGAGTCGGTCTCTGCGTAGCCTTTCATTTGGGCCTCTCTCAACGCAGCCTGAAAACCTAGTGAAGAGTTCTCCATCCTAGTAAGAATGTAGTTCGTTGTGCCGTTCAGGACTCCATGAACTCCCAGGATCTTCTCCCCTGGAAGGCACTTCGAGGCGAAGCTGAGAAACGGTGTTCCGCCACCAACAGTTCCGCTGAATCGTAACTGTAGTTTCTTGTGATTTGCTAGCTCCAGCAAAGCAGGCATCGCGAGGGCTAACGGTCCCTTGTTCACCGTCACAACGTGCTTGCCTGTTGTGAGAGCCTGTTTGATGTTGGAGAGGCCGGGTTCTCCATCCTTGAAGTTGGACGGCGTGGATTCAACAACAACCTCTCCCTCGCTGGTGGAGATGATTCGTGAAGCTGTAGGTCTACGCCGCCCTTTTTCCGGGTATTTCGCGACCGTCCCGAGTCTTTCCTTTGCTTCCAAGGCCGCTGCAAGGTCCAAGCCGTTCTTGTCTTGGCAGTAGCCTCGACTGTCAACGATGGTGGTTATCTGGGGGTCGAAGCCGTAGTCGTCGACTATTCTCTCCCTGTCTTTGTGTATGATCCTGGCCAGCGATTGTCCGACTGTCCCGAAGCCAACCAGGATTATTCTCAATTTCGCTCGAGATGTTCAATCCAATCAGGCTCAGTAATCTTCAGAGTGTAACTTTCAAAGCTTGGAAAGCGATCCACAATCGATGGATCCTTCAACCCATGGCCTGTGGTCACGCATACAATGAGATCGGAGGAGTCGATGGTTCCACTCTCTCTCAGCTTTTCTAGCCCCGCTATGGATGCGGCGCTGGCAGGCTCGACGAAGATTCCTTCGAGTCTCGCCAGTGTTCTTTGGGCATCAAGAATCTCGCGGTCCGATACTGTCTCTGCGGACCCGTCGGATTCTCTGATTGCCCTTAGCACCTTGGACCAATTGACGGGAGATCCGATCTGAATAGCCGTTGCGACTGTTCGAGGATTCTTGACTGGCCTAACATCTTCGCTCTTGGTCTTTATCGCTCTCGCGATTGGCGCAGCGCGTACAGCTTGTATCCCAAACATTCGGGGCCGATTTCTAGTCAAACCTATCTCTTGGAATTCTGTGAAGCCCTTCCAGATCGCGCTGATGTTTCCCCCGTTGCCGACCGGAAGAACCAGTGCGTCAGGCGTCTTCCCTTCTAGCTGGTCGCAGACTTCGAAGGCCAGGGTCTTCTGGCCTTCTAGCCGGAAGGGATTGACCGAGTTCATCAGATAGAAATCTCGCCGCTTCTCGACTAGTTCAGCAACCAAGTCCATCGCCGCGTCAAAGTCGCCTTGCACATGAAAGATCATGGCATTGTGCATCATTACCTGGAGCATTTTTCCCTTGGCCACTTTGCCTTTCGGCACGATAACAAAGCAGTCGAGTCCTGCCCTTGCCGCGTATGCTGCTAGAGACGCCGCGGTGTTCCCGGTTGAAGCACAGACCAGTTTCTTCTTGCGGAGTTCTCGAGCCTTTGAAACGGCGACGGTCATGCCCCTGTCCTTGAAAGAGCCGGTGGGGTTCTCTCCCTCATTCTTGACATAGAGTTTCTTCAGACCAAGATGTCTTCCCAACCTCTCGCACTTGTGGAGGCCTGTGCCTCCTTCGTTGAGTGTGACGATATACTGGTCGTGGTCTAGGGGCAGGAGTTCTCTATATTTCCACACGCCATTGGTTCGATTTTTCCAGGGAGTCCTTTTCCGCTGTGGGATGTTGAACTTGGCCTCAAGCAAGCCGCCGCATTTCTCACAGCGGTAGCGAGTGTCCTCTCGGGAATACTCTGTATGGCAGTTGAAGCAACTGAGCGTATAGGCCCAGTTCAGGTTGGACTACCTCTTGATCATCCTCGCCGCAGGAGCTGGTGTCGAGATGAGGGATCTTGATCTAACTCCATTTCGAGCAAACTCGCTTGTCATCGCCTTGGCCACGGACTCTGGCTCGTGACGGTTCTTATCCACGAGTGCTATTACGCTGGGTCCAGCTCCGCTGATAGCAACTCCTGCGGCGTGAGCTCGGAGCCCAGCTTCTCGAACTTTCTGATAGCCCGGGATCAGTCGTTGCCGATTTGGCTCGGCGATCTCGTCCAACATTCCAGATCCGATCGTTTCGATCTCTCCAGTTGCGAATCCTGCTACTATGGCGGAGGCGCGGCCGATATTCAAGACCGTCTTGCTTATGCTAAGACTCTTTGGGACTATGCGCCGGGCTAAACGGGTCTTGTTCTCTTGTCGGGGAAGTGTAGGAATCACGACGACGATCGCTAGATTTTCCGGTGGTTGAATTGAAATTGTCTTCACGGGGTCATCGTACACGACTACAAATCCTCCCAATAAGGAAGCGGCAACGTTGTCCGCGTGAGCTGACCCGCTGACAGCCTTTTCACCGAGACTAGCCACTCGGACCAGTTCATTATTTGATAGCTTCAGTCCTAGAAGATGATCGACTGCTTTCGTACAGGCAGCGGCAGTTGCACCGCTACTGCCAAGCCCTAAGCCTTGGGGGACATTTTTCTCGATGATAATCTCTAGGCCCCTCCTCAGATTTGCTAGTCTGGAAAGAGCCAGTGCAGGGGGGCCTGCGGAGTTCTGCTGGACATTGATGGGAACATGGTCCGAGTACAGTCCCTTAACTTGGATTACGACCTTCTTGCCCGTCGTGAGACTGGCGTGGACCTTGTCCGAGTATTTCTTTAGCGCTAGTCCAAATGTGTCGAATCCTGCGCCTAGATTTGCGGTCGAACAGAAGGCTTGGCTGATCACTTCTGACATCACAGACACATCATGAGCGTTGACTAGTGTCGGGACTCGTAGTGGCCGTGAATAAAAGCGGGCTCGTACTTCTATTTCGCGAGATAGTAATCAATGGTCTCAAGCGGACTATTCACGTTAAGGACTTGCAGAACCAACCAATTTCGTGACGCTTACTGTTAGTATTCTCATCATTCGTCTCTCGGCGGGTAGTCATTTACCCATTCTCCGCTACGGGGAAGCTCCCGAGAACCAGTCGCCTATGTTTCCTGTTGCGGACTGCAATTCGAAGGCCCTTCACAAAGTCGAAAAATCAATACCGTTAGGGCAGGGCTTCAGACGCGAGTCATGTTCTGAGATCATTTCTCGAAATCTGTGAGCGGAGAACATCTCAATTTTCGAAGCTCCGAACAGCGCGGCTCCCAAAAAGCGTGTTTGAACGGCATCAACCCGACCTCACTCGTCTGTCGGAGTACAATAATACTATAAACGGGAGGGAGGTTGAGGCTGTCTGAATCAGTATTGAACCGTCTTCCTTGGGCACCTCTCAACGCGAGCGTCTTCGTGATAATTCTGGGAGCGGTAATTCTTGCGGTGTTCTTCTCGGGAGTAAGCTTCCTCGCGGCCTTTCCGTTGATCTTTCTTGTCTTTGGAGCTTGGATGATTGTTGAGGCATTTGTTATTCCTCCAGCAAATGCGTACGCGCCTCCTAGGCCGATGGTTGCGGGTTGGGGTGCGCTGATCGGGGGGTTGGGAGTCCTCTGGCTCGTTCTGTACTTCGCAGCCCAATTGTTGCCGGTAGTGTTTGCCATAGTCTTGGTTGTTGCAGGGATAGCAGGCGTGGGCTACAGTTTCCGCCGTTCAAGTCCGAATCCTCCAAAAACCCCGACGTCTTAGCCCGTGTTTGATGCCAAGGCCCGTTACGTCCGGAGCCTCTTCTCAGGAATCCCAATAGAGTATGACATACTGCTCAGTCTCCTGACCTTCGGTCAGGATCGGCGGTGGCGGGCCTATGTTGTCCAGCGGGCCAGACCCATGAACAATCAACCAACACTTGACGTAGCCACCGGGACCGGGTTACTTGCGGCGGATTTTGCACGGGCAGTCTCCCTCAGCGGTTACGTTGTTGGAGTGGACCTGACGCTGTCGATGCTGAAGACTGCAAGGTTGAGGTTGCAGTCGAAACACCTCGGCACAAAGGTTGACTGGGTCCTGGCAAGGGCTGAGAATCTGCCTTTTCGCGACAATTCCTTTTGTGCCGCGTCGATCAGTCTGGCTCTCAGAAATGTTTCAGACGCTCAGAGGACTTTTGCTGAAATGTCCAGGTCCACGGGACCGGAAGGAATGGTGATCTCTTTGGATTTTACTCGTCCCACAAACGGACTCTTTCGAATCTTCTACTACGACTACCTTCTCGGCCTCTTCCCATTGTTCGGGCGAATAGTTTCGGAGGCTTGGGGGAGGACCTTGTCATACTTGGGACGATCAATACTACGGGCACGAACGGGAGACCAGGTTGCAGCTCTCATGATCCGTGAGGGCCTAGTCGATACAAGGGCAGTCTCATTGACAGCCGGAGTCGTCTGTGCCGTCTACGGAAGGAAACAATAGGATGGATATGCCTAGGCGGTGCCCGTAATGATCGATAGGACGCCGCTGGCGAAGAAGATCAGCCCGAATGTCAACAGCACGACCCCAGCAATGACATCGAGCAGCCATCTCGGCACCCGCATCAGATAATCGTAGGAAATTGCAGATACGACAACTAGGACAGCTAGGCTCACAGCTGCTCCTATTAGTGTCCATTGAAGGTTGAACGCTCCCGCAGCTGCTAGTATCAGGCTTGCTTCGAATCCTTCGGTGAGAGTTATTGAAAGGACTGGAAGTGAGTTGGGGATCGAGAACGGTACCACTGCCAAGCTAGGGTTTGCACCTTCGCGTTTGAGGTCCTTCTCAACGGCTTCTCTTCCCATTCTCTCCATTTTGTCCCTGAAAGACTTGTGTCGAAATCTGTACTTGACGAAGCCTCGAAGGAACCGGCTAGAGAAATAGAACAGAACGACTGAGGTCGCAAAGTCTATGATTACGGCGGGAAGTAGGACAAAGACTTGGCGGACCACGAGAAATGTTACGATCGACCCGAGTCCGCCGAGGGCAACTCCAAGCAGAATGTTGTTTCTCCCTAGCTGTTTTATTGTCGCGAGTGAAAGGATCGCGACCTCGCTTCCTTCGACCAGTATTGCCTTGAATGCGAGGAGAAAGGAGCCGATTATGACAATGTTCGGATCAGTCAAATCTTCCTACTCCTAGTGACTAATTCGTGAAGCCTCCGTAAGAGAGCCAGTCTTTAGTGTTTCTTTGAGGCCGAATGGCTACGGTTTTTGCATGTGTTTTTGACGGTCTGGCTCTCAAGGTTATAGACTTCCCCGGACATAGCAAGGAGGCTTGCCAAATATCTCTAGCAAAAGATTGAGCATAGCAGTAGATCTGGACGGGGTCTTAGCAGAGTCGATGCTTGTTTGGTGCGAGAGAGTCAATAGAGAATTTGGGACAACCTTGAAGATGCAAGATATTGACGGCTGGTCGTCGTGGAGGAAATTCGGGATTTCAAAGGACGACTTTTACAGAATTCTCGACGAGTCTTGGGAGGATTGGAAACAGGTGCCTCCCACTGAGCCTGGAATCGCCCGCAAGGTGGCTCTGATCGAGAAATTCGGAGATGTGGACGTTGTAACTGGCCGGAGCAAGAGGACCGAGGGGGCTGCGATGAATTGGATCAAGCACCAGAATGTTCGTCATCGCCACTTCGTCCGTGTTTCTGGTTGGCGCGACAAGATTATCCTGAACTACGATGTGTATGTTGACGACGCGCCTGATCTGATGCCACTGGTCTCCCGCAGCCCGATGTCATGGGCAGTCCTCTATGAACGCCCTTGGAATAAGGACGTCCCAAGCATGCCGAAGGTTCTCAGAGCTGAGAGCTGGAAGCAAGTCCCAGGATTGTTGAGGCAGATTCAGAAGGCTAAGAGCTAGGACCGCGTTGTGAGACGAGACTCTTATACGGGGAAGCGGTTGTTTCCCCTGAAAGCGAAGGTAGATTTTGAAAAGCGAATATCAGGTTCCCGCCGAGTTCCTCTACACAAAGGAGCATGAGTGGGTGCGCGTAGAAGGGGACAAGTGTCGAATAGGTGTCACCGACTACGCTCAGGACTCGCTCCACGAAGTCGTGTACGTTGATCTGCCTAAGGTCGGAGTTAAGGTCACGCAGATGCAGAGTCTCGGAACAGTCGAATCCGTCAAGGCGGTAGCTGACGTTTACAGTCCAATAGCGGGCGTCATTCTAGAAATTAACAATGAACTCTCTGACGCTCCCGAACTTGTAAACAAGCATCCGTACGACAAAGGCTGGATTACTGTTATCAAACCAGACGATTTGAAAAAAGACATAGCTTCCCTAATGAGACCAGAAACATACCGAGACTTTGTGAAGAAGATCACAGAGAAAAAATAGCGGCCACTTCACGCCATACCCTACCAGGGAGCCGGTCGCCCGACCGTCGACGTTGGCCTTACGACTGCACCTTCGCTCGCCTAGGAAGTTTATCTCTCAGAAGCGTCGTGCAATATCCCTCTACAATCGGGAATCTTGCATTGCAAGAAGCGTTTACCCTGCTCTCACCGCCCTTGAAGGGTCTCTTGGAAGAGACCGGGATCCGCGCTCCAACTCCACCTCAGATGGAAGCGATTCCTTTCATTATCCTAGGCGATAATGTATTAGTCATTGCACCCACTGGATCGGGCAAGACAGAGGCTGCCCTTCTACCACTCATAGACAGATTGGTCCGGGACGAGAATCGTCAAGGAATCTCATTGCTTTACATCACGCCCCTGAGAGCCCTTAACCGAGACCTACTCAAACGACTACAAGTCTGGGCAACAAAACTCGGCTTCACCGTTGAAGTTAGACACGGCGACACTCCAGCAGCTGACCGCCGCAGAATGGCCGGGAAGCCCCCCGACCTTCTCATAACCACTCCAGAGACACTGCAAGCAGTCCTTCCCGGAACGAGGATGAGACACCATCTTCGCCACGTCAAGGCAGTCGTCGTAGATGAGATTCACGACCTGGCCGGAGATCGTCGGGGAGTCCAGCTGACCGTCGGGCTAGAACGGCTGAGAGAGGTTTGTCCAGAGGGGTTCCAACGAGTAGGACTTTCGGCAACTGTCGGAAATCCTGAAGAGATCTCTCGATTCCTTGGCGGCTCCGAGCCTGTCAGGATTGTCCAGATTCCTCTCAGCAAGACTACTAGGTTCAAGATCGAGTATCCTCCACCCGGTGAAGAAGATCAGGAACTCGCACGAAAATTGTATACTGCGCCCGAGGCGGCGGCGCGCCTCGCTCTAGTCTCCGACCTAGTCGACGCACATGAGTCTACCCTAATCTTCGTTAACAGTCGAGTTAATGCAGAGATGCTCGGATCAAAGTTCAATATGATGGACCAGAAAATCATGGTCCATCACGGTTCTCTTCCGAAGGAAGAACGGGTCCGGGCTGAGGAGGCATTTAAGACCCGGGAGATCAAAGGACTGGTCTGCACTAGCACCCTAGAGCTGGGCATCGACATTGGCTCCGTCGATCTCGTTGTTCAGTATATGTCTCCACGCCAAGTCAACAGCCTCGTCCAGCGGGTAGGAAGGTCCGGCCATAGTCTGACCAGAACTTCGCAGGGGGTCTTGGTATCGGTCTCGACAGAGGACCTCTTGGAGTCGATAGGAGTCATTGAACTCGCAAAAGAGCTCAGACTCGAACCAACTATCATTCACCACCGAGCGCTCGATGTCCTCGCCCATCAGATCGCGGGCATGCTGATGGACTCGGAAGGAAGCGTCTCACTCGACCATCTCAAACAGGTCCTGAAGCGAGCCTTTCCCTACTCTCAACTTGAGGATGCTGAGCTCGAGAAGGTTGTTGAGTTCATGCAGAAGATGGGTCACCTCAAACGAGACGATCAAGCGCTTTACAGGACCTCTAGGACTAGAATGTACTACTACGAGAATCTCAGCATGATCCCAGACGAGCGACGCTATGCAGTGATCGATCTGACCAGCCAGCAGTCGGTTGGAATACTCGGTGAAGAGTTCATGCTCGAAAAAGCCCACGTCGGCCTGAACTTTATCGTCAAAGGACGAGTCTGGCAGATGAAACAGATAACAGACGATGGCAAGGTGTACGTTCTACCGGTCAACGACCCCACTGCCGCTATTCCAGGATGGGACGGTCAGATACTACCAGTGCCTGGTAACCTGGCCGTCCGGGTTGGAGAGTACCGGAAACAAATCGATAAGTTGCTGGAAGAGCACAAGACTCGCGCTCCAGTGGTTGAGAAGCTCTCACGGATTTGGCCTACGGACCCGTATGGAGTACGAAGGGTTATCGAAGAGATCGAGGCTCACAGGGCCACTGGCGCACCTGTCCCGACCAACGATCGGGTCCTGATCGAAGGATTTGATCGTTACATCATAATCCATACCCACTTCGGAGATGTCCTCAACTTCACCTTGGGTGAAGTGATCGAGGAGCTCTTCCGGCGTCAGGGTCTTGTGCGAATGTGGTGGTGGGACTCTTACCGGATACTCTACGAGATGACCGCAGACACGGCTGACCTGGATCTCGAAGATTTGTTCCTCAAACAAATATTCGGGGTCGACGAACCAGTACTCGGAGGCGCCTGTCACGGGGTGTTGCACCGACACTTTCCATGGGAGCTGCAGATGAAGCAGATCGCTGAGCGATTCGGAGCGTTGAGAC